>Ga0153999_1000007_pt1 | contig 416325 bp, 401 predicted proteins | sample TSNC083MetaG_FD_104675 | JGI IMG/M metagenome (GOLD analysis project Ga0153999, IMG submission 104675) | Attine ant fungus gardens microbial communities from North Carolina, USA - TSNC083 MetaG | ecosystem: Host-associated > Fungi > Mycelium > Unclassified | place: USA: North Carolina, Lumber...
GCGACAACTATTATATTCTATCAAACCTAACTAAACTTGTCAAGAATTAACTGTGACTTTTATACCTTTTTTTATCTTACGTTCGCTTTTTCCCTCTCCTGTATTCGCTTTATTTCATGCCACAACTGATTTTCCTTAATTTTTATTTTTTCTTTTTTTAATAAGATAAGGTACTTATTTTAGTCTTTCTTACCTTCTGAGAATAAAATTCTTTGATTTTTTATGTAGAAATGATGTTTTTTAACTTAAGTAAATTTTTATTATGGATAGTAGAAAATTGAACTTTCTCTTATTGTGTAGCAAATAGTTCGTCTCTATATTCCGTCTTTATATAGTAGAAAACTTAAAATTTAACAATTTATTTTCAAATTCTTGGATTTTATTACATTAGAGATAAAATATCCCCAAAGATAGAACTGACTGTCTAAAAGCTGTGGTAAATTTTTCTTATTTTTTTCTTTTTCCACAGCAAATAATCTATAAATTTAACTTTTTTTGATTTGTGGATAAGTCCGTATGCATTTGGTATTCCTTATCTTTTTCTGTGGATAAAAAAACTTTTACACATTATCCACAGTTTTGTTAATAACTTTTTCTTATGGTGGAAAACTTTCTTTTGTTAATTTCAACAGACTGTGGAAAAATATAATGTGAAATGATATAATGAGTTATCAACAAACTAAAAAGTAAAGGAGTAATATGGCATCCCTTAATGAAAATCAAAAATTTTGGGCCCGTGTAACCGAACTAGCACGGCAGAGTATCGGTAAACAAGCTTATGATTTTTTTATTGAGCCTGCTCAATTAATGTCTGTCGAGCAAGATACTGCCAATATCTTGCTTGATAGTGGAATGAAAAAAGATTATTGGAAAAAACAGTCCGATTTGATCACAACGGCGGGATTTGAGGTCTTTGGTCGGATGATTGATTATGAACTCTATGCAAATGATGAGTTAACTGAACTGGAACTTCATCGTTTAAATAATCAATCTTCTATTGAAGAGCAGCCGCATTCTACTGCTAAACCCGCTTCTCCTTTGGTTAGTGGTCTCAACGAGAAATATAATTTTGAAAATTTTGTGCAAGGTCCTGGTAACCGTTGGACTTTGGCTGCGGCAATTGCTGTTGCTGATAAACCTGGTGATACCTATAATCCACTATTTATTTATGGTGGAGCTGGTCTAGGTAAGACGCATTTAATGCATGCAATTGGAAATCAGATTTTGACTGACAATCCGACTGCTCGAATTAAATATGTTTCTTCGGAGAATTTCGTTAACGACTATGTTAATGCAACGCGAAAAAACCAAATGGAGAATTTTGAAAATACTTATCGTAATTTAGATTTACTTCTATTGGACGATGTGCAATTTTTCAGTGATAAAGAGGGGACGAAAAATGAATTTTTCAATACCTTCAACGCACTCTATGATAAAGGTTCCCAAATTGTTTTAACTTCTGATCGTATTCCGCAAGAATTAAATAATTTGGAAGATCGCTTGGTTTCACGCTTCTCTTGGGGTTTGACTACTGATATTACGGCTCCTGACTATGAAACTCGGATGGCTATTCTTTTGATTAAATCTGAATCAAGTCGTTTAGAATTTCCGAGTGAAACTCTATCTTATATTGCTGGTCAGATTGATTCAAACGTTCGCGAACTCGAGGGCGCTCTAAATCGAGTCGAATTTGTGGCTCGAGCAAATGGCATTGCGGTGGTCGATATTGAGACAGCAAGTCAGGCTTTGCGTTCTTTAAAAAATGCAACTCAGCAATCTTTATCAAATCTTACTATTAAAAAAATTCAAGATGAAGTTGCTAATTATTATCATATTTCATTTTCAGATCTTGTTGGTCCTAAGCGCCCTAAGGAAATTGCCTTTCCAAGACAGATTGCGATGTATCTTGTCAGAGAACTTTTAGGTACAAGTCTTCCGGCAATTGGAACTGCTTTTGGTGGCCGTGACCACACAACGGTAATGTATGCTTATAAACAAATTTCGGATAAGATGAAAAATGATATGGATGTTCAAAAAGACATCGATAGCATTAAACGTAAATTTTAAAACTGTGGAAAACTCAAGGACTTATAAAATGCTTATTCTTTAATTATCCACAGGGGAAAAGCTTATACTTCTAAGTGGATTTGTCTTATACAGATTATCCACAGGACCTACTACTATTACTATTATATTTATAAAAAGAAATTATAAAGGAATCTCATGATTAAATTTTCAATTAATAAAAATGCGTTTCAAAATGCTTTGAGAATTACCAAACAAGCAATTGGTTCTAAAGTAACAATTCCTGCTTTAACAAAGTTAAAAATTGAAGTTGAAGAAAATGGAATTACTTTAATTGGTTCAAATGGTCAAATTTCAATTAAGAATTTTTTACCTGTTGATAATAAAGATGCAAGTATGCTTATTTCAGGAACGGGTTCAGTTTTGTTAGAAGCTGCTTTCTTTGAAAATGTGGTAAGTCAATTACCAGAAGTCACTCTTGAATTTACTGAAAAAGAACAAAAGCAAGTTTTGTTAACTTCTGGTAAGTCAGAAATTACTTTAAAAGGCCTGGATTCAGAAATCTATCCGCATTTACAAGAAATTTCCGAAGGCTCTTCATTGAAAATGAAAGTTAAAGTACTTAAAGAAATTTTTACAGAAACAGTTTTTGCTGTAAGTACTCAAGAAAATCGTCCAATTTTTACAGGTGTTCATTTAGAAACTTTATCAACTGGAGAATTAAAAGCAGTCGCAACTGACTCACATCGGATGAGTCAACGTTTATTGCCTTTAGAAGATTCAGAATTAAAATTTGATGTTATTTTGCCAAGTAAATCAATCAATAGTTTTAAAAATGTTTTCACAAATGATGAAGAAGAGATTGAAATTTTCATTAGTGGAAGCCAAATGCTTTTTAGAAATGAAACAATTAGTTATTATAGTCGTTTGATTGAAGGATCTTATCCTGATACTAATCGTTTAATTCCAAATGAAGCTGATTATACTTTAGATTTAGTTTTTGATGCTGCGCAATTGCGTCATACAATGGATCGTGCGCGTTTGTTGACAGTAATGACAACTAATGGAACTGTAAAATTGACGGTTTCTGGTGATTCTGTAGTAACTACAGCCAACTCTCCTGAGGTCGGTTCTGTCCATGAAGAATTGACGGCCTTATCAAAAGAAGGAAATGACTTAGCAATCAGCTTTAATCCTGAATATTTGATTGATGCTTTGAAAGTGATTAAAGCACCAGAAGTTCGTATTCGCTTTATTTCTAATGTTCGTCCGTTCACTTTACAACCACGTAATGAAGAATCTGGATTTGTTCAATTGATTACACCAGTACGTACAAATTAATTTTACTGACAGCTCTTTTGTCAGCTTAGATTTACTGACGAAAATGTCTGTCAGTAAATTTAGATTTTGTTATAATGGACTTAACGAAAGTTAGGTCTATTTTTTATGGAAATTTTATATACTGAAATTACACAAGATTTAACAGAGGGACTATTAGAGATTTCTCTTGAAGAACTTGGAAAAAATCGAAAAGTTTATTACATTGTGCCTTCTTCAATGTCATTTGAGAAGGAGAAAGAAATTTTAGAGCGCTTGGCTAAGGGAAGTGATGCAGCAGTTTTTGACTTACTCGTCACTCGTTTTAAGCAATTGCCTTATTATTTTGATAAGCGGGAAAAAGCGACAACAAAGACAGAGTTAGGCACAGCAGGCCTTTCAATGCTTTTTCGACGTGTTTTGAGGAGTTTTTTAAAAGAAGAAATTCCGCTGTATTTTTCTCTACAGGATTCTGCTGGTTTTTTGGAAATGTTAATTCAGTTAAGAACAGAGTTACTGACAGCAAATCTGTCAGTAGAAAATTTACCTGACAGCCCTAAAAATCAAGAATTAAAAAAAATCTTAAGTAGATTTGAAGAAAAATTAGCAAATGACTATGCTAACTACTCAGAATTTGGTGATTTTACTAGTCGTCTTGCTGATGGGGAATTTGATTTTCAACTCAAAGATGTGACAATTGTCATTGATGGATATACTCGATTTTCTGCGGAAGAAGAGCTTTTTATTGAAAGTATTCAAGATAGAGTGGCACGTTTTGTCATTGGAACTTATAGTGATGAAAATTCACTGACAGCCGGATCTGAAACAATTTATATCAGTACGAGTCAAATGATTGGGCGTTTTCGCAGTAAATTTCCAGTAGAACTAAGAAAAATGGCTTTTTCATCTGTCAATGAAGTTTACAACAAGTTGACAAAATTACTCGATTTGGATTCACGATTTGCCATTTCTGATCAAAATATTGAAATAAATTCTGCTGATGCAAAATATTTCAGAATTTGGGAAGCCGAAAATCAAAAAGTTGAAATTGAAGGTGTAGCAAAGGAAATTAGACAAAAAATAAGTCAGGGGGCTTTTTTCAAAGATTTTACAGTTTTAGTAGGTGATCCAGCTGCTTATGAAATTACTTTGAAAGAAATTTTTGAACTTTACGAGATTCCATTTTTCTACGCCCAAGAAGAATCAATGAGTCAGCATCCTTTGGTTATCTTTTTTGAAAGTTTACTTTCAATTAAAAAGAATAATTATCGGACAGATGATGTTGTCAATCTTCTAAAAAGTAAGGTTTACACTGATGTCAACCTAGATGAAGAAGTCATTGATTACTTTGAATACTATGTTCAAAAATATAAGATTTCTGGTCGAAAAAAATTTACGGAAGCATTCAATGAAAGTGAGTTTTCTAAAATTGAATTAGTGAATCAACTTCGCGAAAACTTATTGGGAAATGATTCTCCTTTACAAGCCTTTTTGGGGACAAATCGGCAAAAAACAGGAAAAAAATGGGTTTCTGATTTACAAGTTTTACTTGAAAATGGAAATGTAATGGCCAATATGAACACTTATTTTTCAGAAGCAGAATCTGAAAATAAGCACCAAATGGCTGATAAACATGAACAAGTTTGGCAAATGCTTATTTCGATATTGAATGAGTTTTTGGCCGTTTTTTCTGATGAAAAATTGAAAAGTGTGGAGTTTTTAGATATTTTATTAGCAGGATTGAAAAATGCGAAATATCGACAAATTCCAGCAAACGTTGATGTTGTAAACATCAAAGATTATGAACTTGTTGAACCTAAAACTAATAAATATATCTATGCCATTGGTTTGAGTCAAACTAATTTTCCAAGAATAAAGAAAAATTCAACACTTTTATCCGATGAAGAACGACTAGAAATCAATCAAACAACTGATGAAAATCAGTTTATTGAACAGTTGAATGTTGTCAACTATCAAAAAAATCAGTTTACAGTCCTTTCTTTAGTGAATTCAGCAAAAGAAACTTTAGTTTTGTCCATGCCACAAATTATGGCAAATGAGCAAGGAGAATTTTCACCAGTTTTCCAATTATTTTTGAATCATTCGGATGAAAAAATTCTTCAAAAAATTCAAGAAGTCAATCTTTTTGAAAGCTTAGAGCACATTGGAAACAGTCGTTCAGTGATTTCTATGATTGGAAAAATTGAGCGTGAACTTGTTGAAACTGAAGAAAAAAATGATGACAAAAGAGTTTTTTGGTCTAGTATTTTCCGAATCTTAGTTAAGTCAAATCCTGATTTTCAAAAAATATTATTGGATTTAGCTAAAGATATTGATACGGTCAATTTATCAAAAGAAACCTTAGACCAAATTTATGGTGATAAACTGTATGCTTCTGTCAGTTCTTTTGAACGCTTTTATAACTGTGAATATCAGTACTTTTTAGAGACCACTTTGGGTCTGGAAACTTTTGAAAATATTGATATAAATTCCAAAATTGTCGGTAACTTTTTCCATGAAGTTTTTGAAAAAGTCATGCAAGAAGAAGCTTTGTCAGCTGAAAATTTTGATGAAAAATTGACAAAAGTTTTACATGATGTTGACAGTAATTACTCTCGTTATTTTACTCAGGATGCAACAGCAAGATTTACTTGGACCAATTTAGAAGAAATTGTTAGACAGACTGCAACAGTTTTAAAGGAAACAGTTTCTACTGATGAACTTAAAACTTTACTGACAGAAAGTAGTTTTGGCTTACCAAAAAGTGAATTAGGTAATTTTTCTGTTGATGATATTTACTTACGAGGAAGAATTGACCGTTTGGACCAACTTTCTTCTGATTATTTAGGAGCTATAGATTACAAATCAAGTGCTCATTCCTTTAAATTACAGGATGCTTATGACGGTCTGAGTTTACAATTTATGACCTATTTAGACGTGATTAAAGAAGCATTTCCTAATCAAAAAATATGGGGTGCTCTTTATTTACAATTTAAAAATCAACCAATTAACTTATCAGAAATCAATCATTTATCAGAGATTGCTGGCTTATTGAAAGAATCAATGCGCTATGATGGTTTAGTTTTGGAAGAGGCAGCTGACCAAATTAAAGCAATAGAAAATATTACTGTAAAAAAATCTAATATTTACAATCAAGAAGAATTTGAACAGCTTTTAAAATTGAATGAAAATCATTATCAGCATGCTGGTCAGCGACTTAAGAGCGGTCAGATTGCAATAAATCCAATTATGAAACGCTCCGAAGGGATTGATCAAACAGGTAATGTTCGAGGTTGTCGCTACTGTCCGCTTAAATCTATTTGTCGATTTGAAGCAAATGTACACATGAAGGATCACAGTCGTGAAATTGGTCAAAAATCTCAAGCAGAAATCTTAGCAGAATTAAAAGGAGAAGGGCGAAATGAGTGAAGTAAAATTAACTCCAGAGCAAAATGAAGCCATTCATAGTTCTGGTAAGAATATTCTAGTTTCAGCGAGTGCTGGTTCCGGAAAAACTTTTGTTATGGCTCAAAGAATTGTCGAGAAAGTCAAACAAGGAATTGAAATTGATCGACTTTTCATTTCCACATTTACAAAAAAAGCAGCAAGCGAATTACGGATGCGGCTTGAGCGAGATTTAAAAAAAGCCAGACAAGAAAGTTCTGATGAAAATCAAGCTCGTAGGTTGACACTTGCTTTACAGAACCTGTCAAATGCTGATATTGGAACTATGGATAGTTTCACCCAAAAATTGACAAAAACGAATTTCAATCGAGTAAATATTGACCCGAATTTCCGAATCTTAGCTGATCAAACAGAGAGTGATTTAATTAGACAAGAAGTCTTTGAACAATTGGTTGAGTCTTATCTATCAGGAGATGATGGATTGAATATTTCAAAAGAAAAATTTGAAGAACTTATAAAAAATTTTTCTAAAGACAGAAATATTGCTGGTTTTCAAAAAGTAGTTTACACTATTTACCGTTTTGCGTCAGCAACTGAAAATCCAATAAAGTGGTTAGAAGATCAATTTTTAAAAGGTTTTGAAACATATAAATCACTGACAGACTTGTCTGCAGATTTTTCAGCAGATATAAAAGAGAATTTACTGATATTTTTTGAACTTCTAGAAACTTCATTAACCAATGGAGTAATTGCTAAAAAAGGGGCTGGACGTGATAAGGCCAATCTTATTTTAGATAATAAAAATGAACTCTTAGAAGCAATAACCACTAAAGATTTTGCAACTTTCACAGAACTATTTTTATCAATAGATACAGATATTCGAGTGGGTTCTTCAAAAGATGAAATACTTTCGGCTCTGAAAAAAGATTTTTCAGCACAAAAGCAAGACTTAGTGGGCTCGAAATCCAAACCTGGAGAAATTCGGAAGTTTGTTGATAAAATAAAACATGGTCAGTTGATTGAAAAATATCAAAATCAAGCATTTGAAATCGCAGAAAACTTACAAAAATTTGTTATTGAGTTTTACCAAAGTTATTTAGAACGTAAAAAGAATGAAAATGCCTTTGAGTACTCTGATATCGCACACTTTGCCATCGAAATTTTAGAGGAAAATCCAGATATACGTGAAACTTTAAGAGAACATTATGATGAAATCATGATTGATGAGTATCAGGATACCAGCCACACTCAGGAGCGAATGCTGGAGCTTTTATCGAATGGACATAATCTCTTCATGGTTGGTGATATTAAGCAATCAATTTATGGCTTTCGTTTAGCTGACCCTGGCCTCTTTTTAGAAAAATATAAAGACTATGCCAAGACAGAAAATCCAAATCAATTAATTCGCTTAAAAGAAAACTTTCGTTCACGTGGTGAGGTTTTAACATTTACAAATGATATCTTTAAACACCTGATGGATGAAAAATTAGGTGAGATGACTTATGGCAAAGAAGAAGCCTTAGTTCAAGGAAATATTACTGATTATCCAGTTGAATCTGAGAAAGATTTTTATCCAGAACTTCTTTTATACAAAGAAAATACAAGTGATGAAGAAACAGATGAATCCGAAGTAAGAATTTCGGATGGAGAGATTAAAGGAGCAGCTCAAGAAATAAAAAAATTGATTGAAGCTGGAGTTGAACCAAAAGATATCGCAATCTTGGTTCGTTCTAAATCAAATAATAATAAAATTGAGGATATTCTGCTTAGTTACGATATTCCGGTCGTTCTTGATGAAGGACGAGTTGATTTTTTGAAATCAATGGAAGTCTTAATTATGTTAGATGTTTTACGAGCAATTGATAATCCACTCTATGATTTATCATTGGTTGCGATGTTAAGGTCTCCGTTATTTGGATTTAATGAAGATGAATTAACTAGAATCAGTACTCAAGGAAGCCATGACCTTCGATTTTGGGATAAAATTCTTTTGTCACTTAATAAAGAAGGACAAAATCCAGAACTTATCAATCCTTCCTTAGAGAACAAGCTTAAAGCATTTTATAAGAAGTTTACAGAATGGCGTAAACTTGTAAACCAAGTTGCAATTCATGATTTACTTTGGAAAATATATACTGAAACCTACTATTTCGACTATGTTGGTGCCTTAAAAAATGGTGAAATGCGTCAAGCGAACTTACAAGCCTTAGCAGTTCGAGCAGAATCATATGAAAGTTCTGGTTATAAAGGATTATTTAAATTTGTAAGATTAATCAACAAATTTATGGAACAAAACAATGATTTAGCTTCTGTTAATATAAAACTTCCTCAAAATGCTGTTCGAGTGATGACCTTCCATAAATCAAAAGGATTAGAATTTGATTATGTCTTTTTAATGAATTTACAATCTCGTTTCAACGATCGTGATTTGAAAGAAGATGTTATCCTAAGTCGTGAAAATGGTTTAGGAATGAAGCTTATTGCTGATTTAAAGGATGAAGCAGATGTTATAACTGATTTCCCTTATGCTTTAGTGAAAATGGAAACATTCCCTTATATGGTGAATAAAGACTTAAAACAAAGAGCAGCTCTCTCAGAAGAAATGCGTGTTTTATATGTTGCATTTACACGAGCAAAGAAAAAACTTTATCTTGTTGGAAAAATAAAAGAAACAGATAAAAAATCAGGACTTGACCTTTATGATAATGCAAGTTTAGAAGGGAAGATTTTAGAAGATAAATTTCGTAATTCAAGTCGCGGTTTTCAACACTGGATATTGGCGCTTCAAAATGCCACAAAACTTCCGATGAAACTCAATGTCTACACAAAAGAAGAGTTGGAAGCAGAAAAACTTGAATTTACAAGTCAACCTGATTTCAAAAAATTGGTCGAAGAATCGGAAAAATTTGATAATATCATGGACTATTCTGATGAAATACAAAAAGCTCAAAAAATTATGAATTATGAATATCCACATCAAGCAGCAACAGAGCTTTCAAGTATTCAAACACCAAGTCAGGTTAAAAAACGAAGCTACGAAAAACAATTACAAGTGGGTGAAATTCAACCGAAAAGTGAATTTACTCGGGTCAAAAAGCTAGATTTTTCTGATTTTGGTCCTAAGAAAGTTACTGCTGCAGAAATCGGTTCGGCAACTCATAGTTTTATGCAGTATGCAGATTTTTCTCAAGCAGATTTATTTAGTTTTCAAGCGACACTTGATGAAATGGGATTTGATGAAAAAATAAAAAATCAAATTGATATTGCTAAAATTTTGACTTTGTTTGATACAGATTTCGGTCAGTTTTTATCGGAAAATGTTGATAAAACAGTTAAAGAAGCACCATTTTCAATGTTGAGAACAGATGAATTTGCTAAAGAGCAGTATATTGTTCGGGGAATTTGTGATGGATTTGTTAAACTTACTGATAAAATCGTTCTATTTGATTATAAGACGGATAGATTTACAAGTTCTTCAGCTATTTCTGAAATAAAAGAGCGTTATAGAGATCAGATGAATCTTTATAGTGAGGCTTTGAAAAAAGCCTACGATGTCAACCAAGTTGACAAGTATCTCATTTTATTAGGAGGCCCTCAGCAAGTTTTTGTTGAAAAACTAGATGATTAGATTATAATGACAGGAATTGTATAGAAAGGATAGATAATGCTGGAATATGAATTAGGTTCGATTGTCGAGATGAAGAAACCTCATGCCTGCACTGTTAAGGCGACTGGTAAAAAAGCAAATGCTTGGGAAATCACTAGATTGGGTGCAGATATCAAGATAAGATGTACAAACTGCAATCATGAAGTGATGATGAGTCGTTTTGACTTTAATAAAAAAATAAAAAAGGTGCTCAAGTGAGCCCTTTTTTTAATTATAAACCGATTTGAGATTAAATTTGAGGTATTTAATAAGCCAAAAGTAAAGTAACTTTGTAAATCGCCAAATCAAAGGGCTAACAAGAACCATCAGCGAACAAGCGATAATCGCAACTAACCAGTACCACCAGTCAAAACCTGTTGCTCCATTCGCATTCCCAAAAGTAATATGTGGGTTATGAGTAGCAACAGCGAAAATCATAATAAATGGAGCAAGGAATAAAGCTAATATAATAGCATAGAGAGCCAAAAGAATCAAAGCAGTAGTAATTATCAACCAGAAACCAAGAACGAAGTTAAAAAAGACTAAGCCAAAACCAGCAAATAGGTTGATATGTTTCTTTCTTTTTTGTGGTTCAATTCCTTGAGCAAAAGCTGATAAATCTGATTCATATAATTCGGCTAGGGCAATCAATGTTTCAAAATTTGGTTCAGTTTTATTGGATTCCCAACGTGAAATGGCTTGTCTACTAAAATAAAGTTCTTTTGCAACTTCTTCTTGTGTGAGCTTCTGGGCAAGACGAGCTTTTTGTAAATTTTCTCCGAGCATTTTTTCTCCTTAAATTTAAATGGGTGATTTAGTGATTTGTTTCTGATTTCATTATCAACTAAAGCGAAGTTAAAAGCAAGAACATAGGTGGTATTTTAGGGTAACATTTTGTGGCAAGCCTTTAAAATAAAGGCTAGTGATGACATGCTCTATTGTTTACGAGCCTTGTGTAAACTTGTAAACTTAGAGATTTTCTATGATTTTCCTTGCCTTTATTGTGTTTTTAGGCGATTTACAGTATAATTAGAACTAATTAATCTTAATTTTGGAGAATATAAAACATGGCTTTAACAGCAGGTATCGTTGGTTTACCAAACGTTGGTAAATCAACTCTTTTTAATGCAATTACAAAAGCAGGCGCAGAAGCTGCAAACTATCCTTTTGCAACAATTGACCCAAATGTTGGGATGGTAGAAGTACCGGATGAACGTTTAAACAAGTTAACAGAGTTGATTAAACCTAAGAAAACTGTTCCGACAACTTTTGAATTTACAGATATTGCTGGGATTGTTAAAGGGGCTTCACGCGGAGAAGGTCTAGGAAATAAATTTCTTGCCAATATTCGTGAAGTAGATGCCATCATTCACGTTGTTCGAGCTTTTGATGATGAAAATGTAATGCGTGAAAATAATCGTGAAGATGCTTTTATTGATCCAATGGCAGATATTGAAACAATTAATCTTGAATTAATTTTGGCCGATTTAGAATCAGTCAATAAACGTTATGCGCGTGTTGAAAAAGTTGCTCGTACGGCAAAAGATAAAGATGCGGTCGCAGAATTTAATGTTTTGAAAAAGCTCAAACCAGTACTTGAAGATGGTAAATCAGCACGAACAATTGACTTTGACGAAGATGAAACAAAGGTTCTTAAAAGCTTGTTCTTATTGACAAGTAAACCAGTTCTTTATGTAGCTAATGTTTCAGAAGATGAAGTAGGCGAACCTGATAATATCGAATACGTGAAACAAATTCGTGAGTTTGCGGCGACTGAAAATGCTGAAGTTGCTGTGATTTCTGCTCGTGTTGAAGAAGAAATCTCAGAGTTGGAAGATGATGAAAAAGCAGAATTTTTGGAAGCAATTGGCTTAAAAGAATCTGGTGTTGATATGTTGACTCGTGCAGCTTACCACCTTCTTGGCCTGGCCACTTACTTTACTGCTGGTGAAAAAGAAGTCCGTGCTTGGACCTTCAAACGTGGAATGAAAGCTCCACAAATGGCAGGAATTATCCATACAGACTTTGAAAAAGGCTTTATCCGCGCAGTAACTATGTCTTATGATGATTTGCTTAAATACGGTTCAGAAAAAGCTGTTCGTGAAGCCGGTCGCTTGCGTGAAGAAGGAAAAGAATATGTTGGTCAAGATGGCGACATTATGGAATTCCGTTTCAACGTGTAAACCTTGTAAATGAAATGAAGAAATGCACCGAATTGGTGCATTTTTGCAACCTAAAAATGCTTGAGTTGAAGAATAAAAAACGATACTCTTAAAGCATGAAAGGAAGGCAACATGGAAATCTCTCAGATAATCAAAGAAAATCGTAAAATGAAAAATCTCAGTCAGGAAGAATTGGTGAAAAAAATGCATATTTCTCGTCAATCAATTTCAAAATGGGAGACAGGAAAATCACTACCAACAACAGACCAAATTATCTTACTTAGTGAAATTTTCGATTGTTCTTTGGACACGTTGCTCAAAGGTGACAAAAAGATGGAAGAAAAAGCAAAACATGAAATTGATGACAAACGGACATTGAAGTTAATTTATAAGGTGGGTTGGGGATTTATTATTCCTTTACTTTTTATTTTGAAATTTGTTTTACATTTGTTTTGATGAAAATAAAAAGGCCATTTTGGTCTTTTTTTGTTTAGCGAAAGTAATTGATTGAATACTACACTTGTTCATAAATTACATTTAATAAATAAAAGTGTTTATAAAATTAAAATATTGACAAACAAGTTAATTAAGACTATAATCACAATAAAGAAAGCGCAAACAAAAAGTATTACATTGTCTTATCAGAAAAAAAGCACTAGCGCTCTGATGGAGACTTTAGCTAGCTTATTAATATTTAAAGGAGGAACACAATGGAACTTACAATGACACGCGCTCTGATTAGACGCAGAAATCTAAAGAGAAAAGTATCGGTTTTAGTACTGGGGACTGCACTTATCTCTGGAACAGCTTTTGCTTCGGCACAGGTTTTCGTTTCTGGTGGTTGGAATACTTGCTATGTTGAACGATTTAATCCTAAAATTAATAAGGCAACGGGACATGATAATGCAAAAATTAATCGTAAACATCAAAGTTGGGTAAAAGTTGGGAGTAGTAAAAATATAAAACCAGTCTATAGCTCGGTCACAGGAGCGAACAAAATTTCTTATGCTACACAATTTGGTGCCTGGAATGCCCCAGTATCTGGATGGTATAAATAAGAAGTATGATGAATAAGGTTATTAAATTTGTTCTCTTGATTTTGTTCTCAGTTATCTCTTTGTCAACTGCTAATATCATTAAAAATAATGAGGCGGACAAACAAGTTGAAAAAAATTTTAATGTGCAAGGTTATAGGCAAATTTATCTTCCTTCTTCCATTGTTGACAATGAAAAGATAGTCTCTATAGCAGAAGATGTGTCATCTCAAATTGGTGCATCTTTTGTTTTCAGAAGTAGCTATGGAGGGTATGCTGGAAATGGAAAAGGGGAGATTGATTTATCGTCTAGTAAGAATGATTTTATTTTTTACCAGACGAATTACAAGGAAAAGAATAGAAAAACATATTTATCGCATGGATTTAAATATAATTTTTGGAATGCTCCGCTTAAAGATATTTCAAAAGTTCAACTAGAAAACGCTGATATTTTTGTTGAAAGTAGAAATGATAGACATGCACTCCAAGAATTTGTAAAAAAAATAAATCAGACCTACCATGTAAAAACAAATGCTCAGAGTTTGATAGTCCAACCAGAAGGTTACATGCCAGATACTGCAAGTGGATTTTTATACACTAATTATAATTTAATTTTATTCATTGGTATTTCCCTCGTATTTTTTGCTGTATTTCTTTTTGTTTGGCTAGTCGGAAACAATAAAGCTATTGCCACTTATCGGCTAAACGGTGCAGGGAGTTTTATGATTGGGAAACGTTTGTTCCTGGAAGAATTTTTAATTGTGAGCGTAGTAGTTTATTTGGTTTCTAGCCTTTTGCTTTTTCAAAGTTTTAATTTTGACTACAGCGTTCTTATGTTTGTTATGACTTTCTTAGTGATTGGCTTATCTTATATATCAATCGGTATTGTTTCAAGTTTTTCACTTGCCAATCAGATTAATTCCAAATCTTTCTTTAAGTACAGCCATTATATCCTTTATGGGATAAAGGCTTTTGTCTTTCTAGTCACTGTTTCTACCACAGCTTCTTTACTTTATTTTGTAAATACTGGATTTTCCACGCATACAAAATTGGATTATGAGTATGGTGTGATTTATCCTGCCATAGGAGGATATGAGGGAAATAATTTTTCTAATCCCTCTGCTCTTGATTTATTCTATTATGCAGAAAATCATGCGGGGCTTTATGTTAATGTACTAAGTGCAAATATCGATAAAGTGAGAACCCTAAGTGATTTACAAGTAAATACTAACTACTTATCAAGATTTACTGTACTATCTACAGAAAATAAGAAGATAAAAATAGATGCTGATCAGAGTTCAGGAGTTGTGCTTATTTCGGAAAAATACAAATCTCAACTTCCTCAAATTAAGAAATATTATTCTTCATCGGATTCACTCTCTTCTTTCCAAGCTTCAACCTTTAAGTATTATATTATCAAGAATAATCAAAAATTAGAATTATTGGATGGATTAGATTCTAAAAGTACTCCAGATATTATAGAAGTTTACACTTCAAAAAACATAGTGGACAATGGCAATATTAACTTTTTAAATTCACCAGTGATGAAATATAAAATTAATGGTTCAATAGAGAAGTCCTATGCTCCTTTGATTCCAATTTTTAAAAAATATAATGTTCTTGAAAGTAATCCGTCAATGGTTAGAGTAGCTGATATAAATAAAGTTGATAATTTAAGTACTGTTGGCAACCCATACAGTTATGTAGTGACTAACGGTTTAGTCTTTCTCATCTTTATATCCATGATTTTAGCAACCACTATTTTCTATTTTGAGACCTATAAAAAGAAAATTGCGGTGAAAAATCTTTACGGTGCATCATTTTTCAATATCTATAAATCCTTGTTTACACTAGTTTTTTGTCAAGCGGTGGTATTTTTAGCCTATGCAATGACTCAAAGTGACAAATTAGTGACTGCGGAGGCACTAGGGATTTATTTTATTATTGAAATCTCAATTATTGCGCTTGTTGTGAGACATCTTAAGAAAAATTTACTGTTAGATGTATTGAAGGGAGAATAAAATGATTGAGTTAATAAATCTTGAAAAAAGTTATAAAGGCCACAAAATATTTGAAAATTTCAATTTGAAAATCCCAAAAGGAAAGATGACAGCTATATATGGTGCTAGTGGTGCTGGAAAATCAACATTACTCAATATTATCGGCATGATTGAAGATTATGACGATGGAAAATATTATTTTGAGAATAGATTTGCTCCAGCTTACGACAGTACAGCTGCCTTAAAACTGCGCCGTCATCATATTTCCTATCTTTTTCAAAACTTTGCTTTATTGGAAGATGAAACAATCGAAAAAAATTTAGAGATAGCACTGATTTATTCTAGAATTTCAAAAAAAGAAAAACGAAAAAAGATGAAGAAATTGTTACTCCAAGTAGGCATAAATCATCGATTAAATACAAAAGTTTATAGTCTTTCTGGTGGAGAGAAACAAAGAGTAGCAATTGCGCGGGCTTTATTAAAAGAAAGTCAGCTGATTTTGGCAGATGAACCAACAGGTTCGCTTGATACAGAAAATAGAAATGAAGTGATTGCTCTTTTGCGTCAAGAAGTTGATAAGGGAAAGACGGTTGTCATTGTGACACATGATTCTTACCTGAAAGAAGTTAGTGATTTGGTTATTGAGATTGGTGAATAATGAATTATCTATGATAAAAGTTAATAGGCTCAATAGAAATATTGGGTCTTTTTTTTGCTCCTCTAGGTAAATAAACATGTTATAATAATGTCAGAAGCTGATTTTTATGAATCGGCCTTTTGGCTTTTATTGAAATATTTACTGACAGATAAAAATAGGACAGCTGAAAAGTCTGTCAGTAATTTTGGTAGGTTAAACTAATGAAAATCTATATTGTCGGAACAGTTGGTTCTGGAAAATCAACGTTGGCTAGGAAATTAAGTGAAAAAAACTCAATGCGCGTGTTTCACTTGGATAATATCGTTCATGAAGGTGAAAGAAATCGAACAGATAAAGAAGTTTTCGAGTCAATTGAGTGTATTTTTAAGAATGAGTGTTTTATCATTGAAGATACATTACGCGAACGATTTATTCCATTGTTAGACAAAGTTGACAAGATTATTTATTTAGATTTACCTAAGAACTTACTGAAATATCGGATAATTAAGCGCTATGTAAAACAAAAATTGAGACTTGAAAAATCAACTTATCGACCAAGTTTACAGATGTTAAAACAGATGTTTATCTGGCAAAAAAATGGCCGGAGTGAACTGATAAATGCTCAAAAAAATAAAATTGTTTTACACAATAAAAGAGAAATTCGGCAATTTATAAAAAATTTTCAAAAATAGAGAAGAAAGAATAGAAAATGACAAAAATGATTGTTGGCTTGGGAAACCCAGGCGATAAATATGAAAAAACAAAACATAATATGGGCTTTATGGCACTTGATTTACTGGCAAAAGAACTGAATGTTGATTTTAAAGAAGAAAAACCTTTTATGTCGCTTGTCGCGTCAACGTTTGTGAATGGTGAAAAATTGTTTCTCGTGAAACCTCTGACTTTTATGAATGAATCTGGGCGTGCGGTGGCGCCACTTTTGAAATATTATAATATAGACGAGGCAGATTTAACGGTCATGCATGATGACTTGGATTCACCAGTCGGGCGCGTGCGTCTAAGACAAAAAGGGTCATCAGGTGGACAAAATGGAATAAAATCAGTCATTACACATGTGGGAAGTCAAACTTTTAACCGTGTAAAAATTGGGATTGGCCGTCCAAAACATGGGATGACAGTTGTGAATCATGTACTCTCTGGTTTTGACAATGAAGATAAGGAAATCGCTCAAGATGGAATTTTCAAAGCTGTTGATGCAATGAAATTCTATCTTGAAAATGGTGATTTTCAAAAGACAATGAATAAATTTAACTAAATGAATATTATTGAATTTTTTGACCAAAATTGGCAACTACAAAAATGGCAACAAGGTTTTTCAAAGCGTGAGCGAACTTTACTGACAGGATTGTCAGGAACAGCAAAGAGCTTAGTGATGGCAAATGCTTATGAAAATGTTGCTGACAAATATATTATTGTTACTGACAGCCAGTTTCATGCGAATGAACTTTATGATGAACTGTCAACTTTGCTTGGTGAAGAAAAAGTTTTTCAATTTTTTTCTGACGATAACATCTACGCAGAGTTCGCACTTGCATCTAAAGATCGAGTTGCTTATCGACTTGAGGCACTTAATTTCCTACTTGACGAAAAGTCAACAGGATTTTTGGTCATACCTTTTTTGGCATTACGGAGCTATTTACCAAGTCCCGAAAATTTTTTAGAAAATTATCTTTTACTGACCTCTGGGGATGAGTATGATTTATCAAATTTAGTTAATTTATTATCAAAAGCTGGTTATGAAAAGACACAACGCGTGATGACGCCAGGTGAATTTTCAATGCGAGGAGATATCGTTGATATTTATCCTTTAGATGCGGAAAATCCGGTACGTTTAGAGTTTTTTGGTGATGAAGTAGATACGATTCGCTCATTTGATGTGGAGAGTCAACGTTCACTGACAAGCCTTGAACGTTTGGAAATATATCCGGCCAGTGATTTTATTTTGACTGACAAAGAATTTGACAAGGGTGCAAAATCACTGACAGAAATGACAAATTTACTGACAGACCCGTCAGCAAAATCATATATGGAAGAAGTGATTTCAGCAGCTCAAAATCACTATTATCACAAAGATTTACGAAAATTTGCGGAGTATTTTTATGATAAAAAAACTTCACTTTTAAATTATTTTCCAAAAAATGTTCAAATATTCATTGATGATTTTCAAAAAGTAAATGAAATGAATAATAAGTTAGAAATGGAATTAGCAGATTTCATTTTATCTGAAAAAGCAATGGAAAGAGGATTTGAAGGGCAGACTTATTTGCTAGATACAATGGCAAAAGTTAGAAATTATAAGCCTGCTACCTTCTTTTCAAATTTCCAAAAAGGGCTCGGAAATCTCAGATTTGAACAACTTTATAATTTCAAACAACATTCAATGCAACAATTTTTCGGTCAATTAGAACTTTTTTACACTGAAGTTGAACGATTTATTAAGCAAGAGTTTACAGTTGTTTTAGCTGTATCATCAGAAAAACTCCGTAAATCACTCCATGAATTAGATTTAAGTTTACAAGAGGTTGACAGAGAATCTATTCAAGTGGGTAAAGTCAATCTGATTGATTTGCAATTATCCAATGGTTTTAATTTCCTTGATGAAAAATTAGTCGTCATGACTGAGCATGAAATATTTGGTAAAATGCGTAAAAAAAAGGCACGCAAACTGAATATTACAAATGCAGAAAGACTAAAAGATTACAATGAACTCGCTGTTGGTGATTTTGTTGTCCATAAGAATCATGGGATTGGGAAATATTTAGGTTTACAAACGCTTGAAGTCGGCGGAATGCATCGTGATTATCTGACCATTCAATATCAAAATGGGGATACAATTTCTGTTCCAGTTGATCACTTAGATTTACTCAGTAAATATACAGCTGGTGAAGGAAAAAGTCCTAAAATCAATAAACTGAACGATGGGCGTTGGCGTAAAACCATGTCTTCTGTCAGTAAACAAGTTGAAGATATTTCAGATGATTTGATTAAACTTTATGCTGAACGTCAGGCGAAAAAAGGATTTGCATTCTCGCCGGATGACACCAGTCAAGAAGAATTTGATTCTGGTTTTTCATATGTTGAAACTGAAGACCAGATGCGTTCAATCAATGAAATTAAGCATGATATGGAACTTGAACGGCCAATGGACCGCTTGTTAGTTGGTGATGTTGGTTTTGGTAAAACCGAAGTTGCAATGCGAGCAGCCTTCAAAGCCATAAATGACGGGAAACAAGTCGCAGTTCTTGTGCCAACGACTGTTCTTGCTGAGCAGCATTTTAATAATTTTACTGAACGTTTTATCAACTTTGGTGTAAATGTCGAAGTTCTCAGCCGTTTTCAAACGAAAACACAGCAAACTGAAATTCTAGCCAAATTGAAAAAAGGACGAGTTGATTTAATTATTGGAACTCACCGTTTACTTTCAAAAGATGTTGAATTTTTTGATTTAGGTTTGATGATTATTGATGAAGAACAACGTTTTGGGGTTAAGCATAAAGAACGTTTGAAAGAATTAAAAACCCAGGTTGATGTTTTGACATTGACAGCCACACCTATTCCTAGGACTCTACATATGTCAATGCTTGGAATTCGTGACTTGTCAGTTATTGAAACACCACCAACAAACCGTTATCCAGTTCAAACCTATGTCATGGAAACAAACTACGGTGTGGTTCGTGATGCAGTGTTGAGAGAAATCTCTCGTGGTGGACAAGTTTACTATGTTTACAACAGGGTTGACACGATTGAGCAAAAAGTTTCTCAATTAGAAGAATTAATTCCTGAAGCAAGAATTGGTTTTATACACGGCCAAATGACTGAAGTACAACTTGAAAATACTTTACTTGCCTTTATCGCAGGTGATTATGATGTGCTTGTTGCAACGACAATCATTGAAACTGGGGTTGATATTCCAAATGCGAATACGCTTTTTATTGAAAATGCGGATATGATGGGCTTGTCACAACTTTATCAATTAAGAGGGCGAGTGGGGCGTTCAAATCGGGTGGCTTACGCCTATTTCATGTATCGACCTGAAAAAATATTGTCTGAAGTTTCGGAAAAACGTTTGGAAGCTATTAAAGGCTTTACAGAATTAGGCTCAGGTTTCAAGATTGCCATGCGTGATTTGTCTATCCGTGGTGCTGGTAATTTACTGGGAAGTGAGCAATCAGGATTTATTGATTCTGTTGGTTTCGATTTGTACTCACAACTGTTGGAAGAAGCCATTCACGCTAAACTTGGGACAAGTAAGCAAAAACGGACTTCAAATGTGGAAATTTCTTTGGAATTGGATGCCTTTATTCCTGCTTATTATATTTCTGATGAACGTCAAAAAATTGAAATTTACAAACGAATTCGTCAAATTGATAGTCGGGAGATTTATGAAGAACTACAAGAAGAATTGGTTGACCGTTTTGGTGAATATCCAGATGAAGTCGCTTATCTTCTGGAAATTGGTCTCTTAAAACACTTTGCAGATAACGCCTTAGTTGAAAAAATTGAAAAATCGAGATTTGAAGCAACTGTTACTTTGGAAAAAGTGGCTAATACCACCTATGACCCACAAGATTATTTCAAAGCCTTGGCTAAAACAAGCATGAAAGCTTCTGTGGGGGAAAAATATGGTAAAATGACTTTCCGCTTTAAAATTGAAAATCGAAACTCCGTTGTTCTTTTGAGCGAAATAATGAATTTTATTGAAGAATTATCAAAAATACGAGACAGTTACGAAAACAAGTAATTATTTTGTAAAAAAAGATAAATATGATACAATGCTTTTATATAAAACTATAAAAAATAGAGTTTAATAATTTTATGGAAATAAAAAACATAAAGAGAAAAAATTCTCAAGATGTAATTTATAAAATTAAACTCATATCTTAAAGGAGATTTATAAAAGTGGATTTAAAAGCAGCAAAAGCGGAGTTGAGAGAAAAAAGCCGACCCTATCAAACTTATTCTTACTATCTTATTATTCCAATCTTTATTATTCTTGTTTTTCTATTATCTTTAGTGGGGTACAATAAAGGAACTTTTGGAACAATCGTTTTTGTTTTTGTGATTTTTGCTCATGTTTGGGCAAGTAAACTGGATTTAGTAAGAAAAAGAAAACATGTGGCACCAATTTTAATGTATGTAACTCAAGGATTAGGAGTTGTTCTTATGGTTTTATTAGTTACCGAAGTTTCAGCGGGTGGGACAGGAAATATTGCTTTAGGACTTTCAAGTCTTATTCTACTTCCAATTGAAATTATTGCGATTGTTTTCTTCTTTATTTCAGCTAATGATATAAAAAAAGCTTATCCAACAATGAAAGAAGACGCCAAAGCAGCAAGGCTAGAATATCAAGAACTTAGACGTTCAAAATAATAAAAAATTACTGACAGGGCTGTCAGTAAATTAATAAGGTTCTGTCACTAATGATGGAGCCTTATTATTATAAATAAAGGCATTTTCAAACAAAATGAAATATGTTATAATCAAACCATGAGATTAGATAAGTTTTTAAAAGTTTCGCGCTTGATTAAACGTCGTCCAGTTGCGAAAGAAGTTGCCGACAAAGGTCGGATTAAAATTAACGGAAAATTAGCGAAATCTTCATCTGATGTAAAATTTAATGACACAATTGAAATTCGTTTCGGAAATAAAATTGTTGAAGTTCGGGTTGCTGAATTGAAAGAGTTTACACGTAAAGAAGATGCTGATAAAATGTATGAAATGATTAGCGAAACTCGTATTACAGAAGAAGTTGAGTAATTATCATCAAAATAGATTGGAGGTTGTCATGGCAAAGCAAGTGATTCAACTAAATAATAAGTACACTCAGAAGCATAAAAAAAGAAATTTAAACCCAGTACCAAAAAGAAAACATTTAGGGCTTATTTTGATCGTGGCAATTTTACTTTTTAGTTTAGCAAGTATGAGTTTGATAAAATCATATGAAACTTTGCACAGTCAAGTAGCTTTAGAACAAAGTGCAAAGAAACAATATGAGAGTCTTTCTAAAGAAGTAACGATTAAAAAAGAAGAAATATCAAAACTTCAGGATCCTAACTATCTCCAAAAATTTGCTCGGAGTGACGGTCAAGAATATTCACAAAGTGATGAAAAAGTTTTTACTACTGACAGTCCCTTGATTGGAAGTAACGGGTCAAAATAATGATTGGACAAGTTGAAAACATTACAAGATTTGGACTTTTTGTAAAAATTTCTACTGACAAACTTGACGAAAGTACAGAAAAACTTGCTGACAAAGCTGTCAGTAAAAATAGAGGACTTTTGCGTTGGTCACAAATCCCTAAAAATGTACCCAAAGTACAAATTGGAGATTTGATTGGTGTTGAAATTTCAAATATACATGAAGATGGTAAGGTTGATTTAAATTATCAAGAAAAAATTTTTAAAAATGTCTATGCCGAATTTTTAGAAACAAGTCACCAAAGACTTACAGAACTTGGGCAAAAAAATCGTGAATTGAACTAAATAAATAAAAAGAAAAAATATTATTTAGTTTTTTCTTTGACTATTCTATTGACTAAAAATAGCACCTATTTTATGAAAAATTCTAGGAATTAAAAAGATAAAGATTACAACAGAAATTATTCTATGGAATGGATAAGATGTTGGGCAAGGTTTTAATCATGCAAAAACAGAGAACAAAAATTAATAGTGGAGTAGCCTTGGTGATGCTTTTAATGATTATCACAGGCTTTTTTGCTTTTTCACAAACAAGATATTTTGCTGACAAAAAGGTCAGTAAATCAAAAAATATTGTTGCAGCTGACAAAGTTACAGACAAAGAAAAAGAAACTGAAACTTGGACTTCAATCCCCCAAAGAGCAGTGGCTTATCAAGAATTAACAACTTATGAGGACTCAAACCTTACTAAATCAGTTGGTAAAATTCCAGCTAAGACACAATTAGATATTGCCGAAATCATTGGGAAATCCTTTAAGTTAAAGACAGGAAAGTATATTTCTACTGACAAAAAAGCTGTGATATCAGATCTTACAATTTCTAGAGAGTCAACAAATACAACAATATATACTGATAAAAGTGTCAATGTATTTTACAACCCCGTAACCACTTATGATAATCAAATAATGACAAATTTAAGTGGTACACATCAACTTTCTGCTGATAAAATGGCTAAGACTAACTGGGGAACTTACTACGAATTATCTTTGGATAATGGCCAAACGGGTTGGGTTTCAGAAAATGATATTTCTTTGGAAAATCCCAAAATCAAACAAGTTCAGGCATTATTGAATCAGAAATACAATGACAAAAAGTATTCAATCTATGTCAAAGAACTTGACGATAAGTTTACAGCTGGTGTAAACCAAGAACAGAAAATGTATTCAGCGAGTCTTTCTAAAATTCCAATTCTTTATTGGACTCAAAAACGACTTAATGAAGGTTTGGCTTCACTTGATGACAAACTATTGTACACCCCAGCCATTAATACTTTTTATGGAAGTTATAAACCAGAAGGAACTGGAAATTTACCAAAAACAGCAGATAATAAATATTACAGTCTTCAGGATGTTATCAATAGAACAGCCAAACTCTCAGACAATGTCGGAAGTAATATGCTCGCCTATTATGAAACCCAGGAGTTTAATCCAAACTATCAAAAAGAAATAAATAGGATTGCTGGACAAGAGTGGAATCCAAAAGAGCGAAATGCCTCAGCTCAAATGGTAGGTAGAATGCTAGAAGCTCTTTATAATGAAGGAGGGGCTTCCTTTAACGCTTTATTTGATACCTCTTTTGATGATGTTAAAATTAGAGCAGGCGTTCCTAAAAATATATCGGTTGCTCACAAAATTGGTGGTGCAGATACAGATAATCATGATGCAGCCATTGTATTTGCAAGTAAACCATATCTTTTGGTAATTGAAACTGATGGGGCAACAGATGATGAAATAAAAGCAATTTCTCAAGATGTTTATGGAGTTATGAAATGACACCAGCTCAACGTAAATTTTTAAAAATAGTCAAAGATGAACACTATTTTGATAAAGATTCAAAAATATTATTGGCTTTATCAGGTGGTAAAGACTCAATGACTCTTTTTAACTGGCTCTATGATTTAAAAGAAGTTCTCGGTATTGAACTGGGACTGGCTCACATTAATCATGGCTTACGAGAAGAGTCAAAGTTTGAAGAAATTGCTCTTCGAGAAATGGCAACAAAACTTAAAGTACCAATTTATGTTGACAAGTTTACAGGAGAGTTTACAGAAAAAAATGCACGTGATTTCCGTTATCAGTTTTTTGAAAAGCTAATGATAGGAGAAAATTACAATATTTTGCTGACAGCTCATCATCAAGGAGACCTTGTTGAAACGGTATTAATGCGTCAAATTACAGGACGTCCTTTGAGAAGTCTTCAGGGCATTGCTGACCGTCAACCTTTTGCAGGTGGGCAATTAATCAGACCATTATTGAAATTTACAAAAGAAGAACTTGATGCACAAACCTATTATGAAGATTCAACAAATCAAGGACTAGATTATTTTAGAAATAGAATACGTAATCAACTAATTCCAGAATTAACAAAAGAAAATCCTCAATTTTCACAATCAATCAGTGATTTGAGCTCGGAAATTAAAAAGGCGTTGGCAGTAATTAATCAAAAAATTTCGGAACTTGAAATTGTTGATGAAAAAATATCATCTAAAAAATTCATCTCACAAACAAAAGAATTACAACATTTTATCTTACAAGCATTTTTTGCTCAATATCCAGAAATAGAAGTAAGTAAGAAAAAATTTGCGGAAGTACTTCATATTATCAATCGCCCTCAACAATATTTCGCAAAATTGAATAAGGAATTTTATTTTGTGAAGACTAAAGATTTCTTTTATCTTGAAAAAATTCAACTTGAAAGGGAGAATTCAGTAGAGATTGTAAGTGAAAATCCACAAGATGAATCATTTATGGAAGTTTATTTGCCTCTTGAAGGGGAACTTGAAATTCGTAAACGCCAGCCTGGGGATCAAATTCTAATCAATGGTCATCATAAAAAATTACGCAAGTTTTTTATTGATAACAAAGTTCCATTAAAGGCCCGAGAGAATCCACTTATCTTCGTTGATAAAAAACTCTATGCCATTGTCGGTCTTGCGTGTTCTGATTTGAGTAAAATGCTCAAAAATGATAAAATTAGAAGAATATTATGGGTCAAACCCAGTATAGGAGAGGAAATCAACGATGCTCGAAAAAAATCTTGATAAGGCCATTGAAAAAGTATTAGTTTCAGAAGAAGAAATTATAGAAAAATCCAAAGAACTTGGAGAAATATTAACAAAAGAATACGAAGGAAAAAATCCATTAGTCTTAGGAATTCTTCGTGGTTCAGTTCCTTTCTTAGCTGAATTAATCAAACATATTGATTGTCACTTAGAAACTGACTTTATGACTGTATCAAGTTATCACGGCGGAACAAAATCTTCTGGTGAAGTAAAATTAATCCTAGATGTTGATACAGCAGTCAAAGGTCGTGATATTTTAATTGTTGAAGATATTATCGATACTGGTCGTACTTTAAAATATCTAAAAGAACTTTTGGAACATCGTGGAGCAAACGTAAAAATTGTAACACTTCTTGACAAACCAGAAGGACGAATTGTTGAAATTAAACCAGATTATTCAGGTTTTACAATTCCTAATGAATTTGTTGTTGGATTTGGTTTGGACTACGAAGAAAACTATCGTAATCTTCCATATGTCGGAGTTTTAAAACCAGAAGTTTATAACAAATAATTCGTTGATTTTAGTCATCTAAAATTTTTCTCAGACTAAAGTATGAAAAAATCTCTGACCAATACTTACTATTAGCATTCCAAAAGGAAATATGCTATAACTAGGTATAGCTGTTATTGACTAGCCTGTATCCTTTATTACCAGTGATACTAAGAAGTAAATTCTTGGCTTTTCTAATAATAAATAAACAAAAGATAAGGAAAATATGAATAACAACAAACAACCAAAACAAGGAAATTTTGTAAAAAATATCTTGATGTGGGTAATCTTGGCTATTGTTGTTGTTGTCGGTTTCAATTTCTTCTTCAGTAGTAATCAATCAAGCGTGGATAAAATTAGCTATTCACAATTGATGACGAAACTTGACGGTAACAAGATTGAAAACGTCACAATGCAACCTTCTGATAGCTTAATTACTGTAACAGGTGAATATAAAGAACCTGTAAAAGTAAAAGGAACAAATAATTTCCCACTTTTAGGTAATTCTAGTAGTGAAGTTAAAAACTTCCAAGCTTATATTATTCCAACTGACAGTGTTGTCAAGGATATCCAAAATGCAGCTAAAAGTAATGATGTAAAACTTAGTGTTGTTCAAGCTTCATCAAGTGGTATGTGGGTTCAAATTCTCTCATACATCATTCCAATGCTTCTATTTGTTGGTATATTCTGGCTCATGATGGGCGGAATGGGCGCTCGTGGCGGAGGCGGCGGTGGAAATCCGATGTCCTTCGGTAAATCTCGTGCTAAACAACAAGATGGTAAAACATCTAAAGTTCGTTTTGCTGACGTTGCCGGTTCTGAAGAGGAAAAACAAGAGCTTGTAGAAGTTGTTGATTTCCTTAAAAATCCGAAAAAATATCATGATTTAGGAGCTCGTATCCCAGCAGGTGTTCTTCTTGAAGGCCCTCCAGGTACAGGTAAAACATTGCTTGCTAAGGCTGTTGCCGGTGAAGCAGGAGTTCCTTTCTATAGTATCTCAGGTTCTGATTTCGTTGAAATGTTTGTCGGTGTCGGTGCCTCACGTGTCCGTGACTTATTTGAAAATGCTAAGAAAACTGCACCATCAATTATCTTTATTGATGAAATTGATGCTGTTGGTCGTCAACGTGGTGCAGGTCTTGGTGGTGGTAACGATGAACGTGAACAAACCCTTAACCAATTGCTCGTTGAAATGGATGGTTTCCAAGATGATGGCAACTCAGTAATCGTTATTGCTGCAACTAACCGTTCAGATGTGCTTGACCCAGCGCTTTTACGTCCAGGTCGTTTTGACCGTAAAGTCTTGGTCGGAGCTCCAGATGTTAAAGGTCGTGAAGCCGTTCTTAAAGTTCATGCTAAAAACAAACCTTTAGCAAGTGATGTTGATTTGCACAATGTTGCTACACAAACTCCAGGCTATGTCGGAGCTGATTTGGAAAATGTTTTGAATGAAGCTGCACTTGTTGCTGCACGTCAAAATAAAAAAGAAATCAATGCTGCTGACATTGATGAAGGAATGGACCGTGCAATGGCTGGTCCAGCTAAGAAAGATCGTATTCAATCAATGCGCGAACGTGAGATCGTGGCTTACCACGAAGCAGGTCACGCTATTGTTGGACTCGTTCTTGAAAATGGATCTACTGTTCGTAAAGTTACCGTTGTTCCACGTGGACGCATCGGTGGTTACATGCTTGCTCTTCCAGATGAAGAAATCATGCAACCAACTAATTTCCATCTTCAAGACCAACTTGCCAGCCTTATGGGTGGACGACTTGGTGAAGAAATTGTCTTTGGTGTAGCTACTCCAGGGGCATCAAATGATATCGAAAAAGCAACACACATTGCTCGTTCAATGGTAACTGAATATGGGATGTCTAAGAAACTTGGTATGGTATCTTATGAAGGAGACCATCAAGTATTTATTGGTCGCGACTATGGTCAAACTAAGACTTACTCAGAAGCAACTGCTGTTATGATTGATGATGAAGTGCGTCGTATTCTCGGTGAAGCTTATGACCGTGCTAAAGAAGCAATTGAAACACACCGTGAGCAACATAAAGCAATTGCGGAAGCTCTGCTTAAATATGAAACACTTGATGCGAAACAAATCATGTCACTCTTCAAAACAGGAAAAATGCCTGATGAAGCAGCGGCAGCAGAAGTACCAGAACCAAAAACATTTGAAGAATCTCTCAAAGATGCAAATGCGAATGTTGATGATTTTTCAAACATTAATATCTATAATGGTGATGAAAAAACAGATTCTAAACCAGAAGAAAATAAGGAAAAATCAGAAGATGAAACAGCCGAATAAGGCTGTTTTTCTTTTTTTTTATGTTTTAGAATAAGTGGTCTAGTTTATTCTTGACAAAAAATAATATTTTGATATAATTAAATAGTTGTCGTTTGAGACGACTGGCTTTCTTATTATTCATCTAAAATATTATTTTGAAAAGATAACACAGTTTATTCTTGACAAAAAAATATAAAAGTGTATAATAGAAAAGTACTGTTTGAGACAGCACAACAATATATGGTCCGTTGGTCAAGGGGTTAAGACACCGCCTTTTCACGGCGGTAACACGGGTTCGAATCCCGTACGGACTATATCTGGAGGATTACCCAAGTCCGGCTGAAGGGAACGGTCTTGAAAACCGTCAGGCGTGTAAAAGCGTGCGTGGGTTCGAATCCCACATCCTCCTTTTTAATTATCGCGGGATGGAGCAGCTAGGTAGCTCGTCGGGCTCATAACCCGAAGGTCATAGGTTCAAATCCTATTCCCGCAATTTTGGCTCGGTAGCTCAGTTGGTAGAGCAATGGATTGAAGCTCCATGTGTCGGCGGTTCGATTCCGTCTCGCGCCATTCCTTATTTAGCGGATGTAGTTTAATGGTAGAACCCCAGCCTTCCAAGCTGGCTACGCGAGTTCGATTCTCGTCATCCGCTTAACTTAATATTTTGGGAGTTTAGCTCAGTTGGTTAGAGCACTGTGTTGATAACGCAGGGGTCCCAGGTTCGAATCCTGGAATTCCCATATTTGGTATTTATTGCATAGGAGATATACCTGTTCCCATGTCGAACACAGAAGTCAAGTCCTTTTGCGCTGGAAGTACTTGGGGGTTGCCCCCTGGGAGATAAAGACGATGCCAAGTTTACATTGCGGATTAGCTCAGTTGGTAGTAGCGCATGACTGTTAATCATGATGTCGTCAGTTCGAGTCTGACATCCGCAGTAACTAAGTCACCTAAGGGTGACTTTTTTTATTTTATAAATATCATCAATAAATCTTGGCACGCCTTTTTGTGTCAAGGTTTTTATTTACAGCTTTATTGGTAGCGGTTACAATATAATTATACTAGTTACTATGTAAAGGAGTCTGAAATGACTGATACTGTAAACTTAAAAGTACGAGTGCAAAAACTTGGTACCGCATTATCAAATATGGTAATGCCAAATATTCCTATTTTGATTGCCTGGGGGGTGTTGACGATGTTCTTCATTCCTGATGGTTTTACCCCTAATAAAACATTTGCAGCAATGGTTAATCCGATGCTTGCTTTTCTTATTCCCCTAATGATTGGTTACACTGGTGGAAAAAATATTTATGAACATCGTGGAGGAGTGGTTGGTGCAATTGCGACTTTCGGTTCAATTATTGCCACAGCTAGTCTTTCTCTAGGAGGTCTAAACACTAAAGGAAACGTTCCTATGATTTTAGGTGCAATGATTTTGGGTCCTTTTGGTGCTTGGGTAATAAAAAAATTTGATGACTATGTTCAACCGCATATTAAAGCAGGTCTAGAGATGTTGATTAATAATTTCTCAGCTGGTTTAGTTGGATTTGGACTTGCACTTTTTGCTGTAAAAGTGGTTGGTCCACTTGTAGCTTGGTTAACCGACGTGATGGGACATGGGGTCGACTTTTTAATTGCTAATCATTTGATTCCCCTTGCTAATCTTTTTATTGAGCCAGCAAAAATATTATTTTTAAATAATGCAATCAATCAAGGGATTTTATCGCCATTGGGAATTCAGCAAGTTTCTGAAAATGGAAAATCACTTCTATTTTTACTAGAAGCAAATCCTGGACCAGGACTTGGAATTCTGATTGCTTTTATGCTTTTTGGTAAGGGTTCAGCTAAAGCGACGGCACCTGGTGCGATTTTGATTCAATTTGTCGGTGGTATACACGAAATCTATTTTCCTTATGTCATGATGAAACCTGCGCTCTTTTTTGCTGTGATGGCAGGTGGGGTATCAGGAACCTTGACAAATAATTTACTAGGCTCGGGTCTTGCGGCTCCTGCTTCTCCTGGTTCAATTATTGCAATCACAGGAATGGCATCAGCTAAATCAGCGGGTGGTTTTGTAAATGTCTTATGTGTCTGGTCAGGAATAGCTGTGGCAGCAATTGTTTCATTTCTAGTTGCATCTTTTATTTTAAAGCGAGATAAATCAATGATTGATGATTCTGCTTTTGAGAATGCAAAAGTAGGTGTAGCTGCAGATAAAGCTGTCAGTAAAGGACAAGTTTCTGTCAGCAATAATATTACTGACCAAGTCGATTTCTCTACGATTAATCATATTATCTTTGCTTGTGATGCAGGAATGGGTTCATCAGCAATGGGAGCCTCTATTTTGAGGAATAAAGCTAAGAAAGCAGGTTTGCTACAAGATGTTACTAATGTCGCTATAGCTAACTTAAAAGCAGGTTCTGACACAATTGTTGTGACACAAGATGAACTTGCTCCACGAGCTGCGATAATGGCTCCTGAAGCAATCAGATACTCAGTGGCTAATTTCCTCAATTCACCTCGCTATGATGAAATTATCAGTAGTTTATTGACTACTGATAATGATACAAATCAAACAATAATTACTGACAGACCTGTCAGTAAAAATGAGATAGACTTGAACCAAATTGATGAAGTTGTCTTTGCTCATGATGATTTACATATTGGTTCAAATACAATGGGCAAAGAAACATTAAAAGCAATATTCCAGATGCATGGTGTTAAAATTCCTATTTCTGATGTTGAATTTATTGGTTTAGGAGCATTTAATGCCAAAAATATCATGATTGTTTCAACAAAAGAATTTACGACAAGTGTAAAAAATGAAGCTCCAAATGCTCAACATCTTTTTGTTGAGTCATTAATTACTACTCCTGAATACATCAATATGGTGAAACGGATGAACAAATAAAAATACTAGCTGTTAATTGGCAGTCTAGTTATGAGTAGAATTTTAAAAAAGGAATTTTTATGTTTTTAACAAGTCGTGAGCAAAAATTAATCCAGACATTTTTGAAACGTGGAAAGCTTACGATAGCAGAAATGATGGAAATTACAGATACAAGTCGCAGAACGCTTTATCGCGATTTGAACAATTTACAAAAGTCTTTACCAGAAAATCTCAGTTTGGAAAATACTGATGAAGGCTATTTTTTGAAAGGGGATATCAATCAACTTACTCAAGCTCATGAATTAATAGACTATTCAATAAGTGAACGTTTGTATGGTGAGTTGCTTTTATTAATTGAAAATAAAGCATCTATCGCTTCTCTAACAGATTATTTTGGAATTAGTCAACCGACAGTAACTAGTGATTTGAAGCAAATTGAGCAAGCTCTGTTTGAAAATGAACTAGTACTAATCCGAGATCGTGGCTTAAAACTTAAAGGGGCAGAAGAAAATATTCGTCCAGTATTTGTGGCAGTGATTTATAATTCAGCAAGCATTCAGGAACTACTTCTTAATCAACTTTCTAACAATAAAATTTTAAGAATAATAGATTTAAATAAATTTAAGCAAGTTAATGAGGCTTTTAAACGTATAGATTTACCTGAAAAAATGACTGACAAAGTCAAAGTTTTAATGCAACTTTTTTGCTTAGTTGTTTTGCTGCGTTTGGATGAGGGGGATTCTGTCAGTAGTGAAACTCTGGGCAGACCAAGTAAGCAAGCCTTAAACTTTGTCAATAAGTTACTGACAGAGTTGCCAGTAACAAAATTTGTTGTTTCTGAAATCACTTATCTTGCATCAGTTTATGATATTTTATATTTTGGCTTTGGAAGAGAGCTGCTATTTATGGAAAAATTTGATACCGATTTTTCTTATAAAATTCGCCAACTCATTGATAAAGTTTCAACAATTCTTGAGATAGAATTTGGGAAAGATGACCGTTTATATGGTTTACTATATGCTCATCTCAAAGAATCAGAGATGTTACCAGTCCTCTTTCCTAAAAAAGAAAATGATTTTATCAAAAAGATAAATAAAGATAATCCTGAAATTTATAAAACAGTCAAAGAATCATTAAGGGAGGTCTTTGATAAGAATTTTTCAGAAATGGAAATTGCTTTTATAAGTCTTCACTTTGTGGCGACTCTTGAACGCAGTGACCTAGTTTTACCTTTAAGTGCGGCACTTGTCAGCAGTCGTGGAAGAATTTCTTGCGAATTTATCATGAGTAATTTAAGAAAGAATTTTCCCTTCTTAAAAAAGATAGAACTTATTCAAAGTTCAATCCATATCACTCAGGAAAAATATGACGTCATTTTTACAACAGAGAAAGAGTTAGATTACCTCTACATCAATCCAATGCTAGATCAAAAGAATTTGGAAAATATTCGTCACCAGCTGAGGTTGATTCAACAAAAATCACGAGCACTTACCTCTGATTCAGAAAAAGAAAAGAATTTTTTAAATCTCAATGACTTATTTTCAATAGGCAATGAAATATTAAAATCTTTTGAAATCCTATCTCTTGAAAATAAGGCAGAATTACATGATACTGTAAAACAAATTATTCAGCGAGTAAACCCAGAGGATAGTGGGGAACTCGTTCATTTGGTGGAAGAAAGATTTAAAGAAACACATCTAGCAATTCCAGAAACAAAAATTGCTCTCTTTCACGCAGTTCATTCATCAATCTCAAGTCCAATTTTTAAAATCTTTGACTTAAGTCAACCAATTGAAGGAATAGCAATGGATCATCAGGCTATTCAAATTGGACGAGTTCTATTGTTATTAGCGCCTCCAGAAGTTCCAGAGTATGTTTCCTTTTTATTAGGTAAAATCTCAAGTTCAATTATTGAAAACAAGCTTTATACTAGGATATACGATTCCGGAAATTATGAAATTGTAAGTGAGTTACTAAGAGAGATAATTATCGAAGCTGTTAAACATTATGATGACTAGGTTTACATAAGTTGTAAATCTAGTAAACCAAGAAAGGTAATTTTAAAAATGGAAATTCAAAAAAGTCTGATTAAAATTAATCAAAACTTTTCAAATAAAGAGGAGGCCATAAAATATTGTGGAAGTTTGTTGGTTGATGGAGGTTATGTCAAACCTAACTATATCTCAGCGATGATTGAACGAGATAGAGAATTGTCAGTCTATATGGGAAACTTTATTGCAATTCCTCATGGAACTGATGAATCAAAAAAAGAAGTTTTAAAAACAGGAGTAGCCATTGTTCAAGTTCCTCGTGGTGTAAATTTTGGAACAGTAGAAAATCCTAAGATAGCAACAATGCTATTTGGAATTGCGGGCATTAAAGAGGAGCATCTTGAGCTGATTCAAAAGATTTCAATTTTTTGCGCGGACGTTGACAATGTTGTAAAACTTGCTGATGCTCAAACAATCGAAGAAATTGCAAAATACTTTGAAAATTAATTAAAAAATGGCACAGCTTTTAGTGCCATTTTTTATATTTACCAGCATAATGTAAAAGCTTACAATTTCTTATATAGAGGGATTTTAGAGGATTCTATTTGAACTTTTACTTTCTAAATAAAGGAGCAGTAAGTAAGATGAAAAAAGCAGTACATTTTGGTGCAGGAAATATTGGACGTGGTTTCATAGGTGAAATTTTGAGTAAAAATGGATTTGATATTCACTTTGTTGACACAAATAAATCTATAATTGACGAACTTAATAATCGGCATTCCTATGAAATTGGGATTGCAAGTAGTGAACATGAAAAAATTTCTGTAAAAGCTGTCTCTGGTATTAACAATAGTGAGAATCCTGAGGCAGTCATTGAAGCAATTGCAAAAGCTGATATTCTAACAACAGCGATTGGTCCTAATGTCTTGCCTTATATTGCTGAGCTTATTGCAAAAGGACTTCAGAAACGTAAGGAAGAAAAGGTTCAGAGCCCGTTAGATATTATTGCCTGTGAGAATATGATAGGGGGCTCTGAATTTTTGGAAGAAAAAGTGTCCGATTATCTGTCGGAATCTGATAAACTTTATCTTTCTAAATTTATTGGTTTTCCTAATGCTGCAGTTGACCGTATTGTTCCTGCTCAAAAACATAAAGATGTTCTCTATGTTGAGGTAGAGCCTTTTAGTGAGTGGGTAATAGATGCAAGTCATTTAAAAAATAAAGAAATCAAACTTGAAGGAGTTCATTATACAACTGACCTCGAACCATTTATTGAGCGTAAACTTTTTTCTGTAAACTCAGGACATGCTGCAGTTGCCTATTCTAGCGCATATAAAGGTTATAAAACAATATTAGAAGGTTTACAGGATGAAGAAATTTTGAATATCCTAAAAGCAGTTCAAAAAGAAACACGCGCTTTACTTTTAGCAAAATGGGCTCAATATTTTAAGCAAGATGAGTTAATTAAATATCATGAACTAATCATCTCTCGCTTTTCTAATCCAGAAATTATTGATGAAGTGTCACGCGTGGCAAGAACACCTATCCGGAAATTAGGATATGATGAACGTTTTATTCGTCCAATAAGAGAATTAAACGATCGTAAGCTTTCTTATCAAAATCATCTAGATATTGTTGGAAAAATTTTTGCTTACCATGATGAAAATGATGCTCAAGCCATTCAACTCCAAGAAAAACTAAAAATAACAGAACTCCCAATGCTCATTGAAGAAGTGACTGGTCTAAGCAATCAAAAGTTGATTTTGGAAATCGAAAAGGTTATTAATCACTATAAAAAATAAAATTTGGGAGAGATGATGATTTTTTATTAATACAATTTATGATTCAAAATTTAACCGCTTTCTATTGAAAAAAAAGATAAAAAGTGTTATTATATAATCATAGAAAAAGCACTGGAATGTGCGAGCTCTTTCATTTTTTTGACCGACTATATTTGTATTGCATAGGGGTTCATGAGACATTCGGTAGCGTAATACCTCGAACGAAAGTAGGGGAAGCTGATGCGAAGCGAGAACACCCACCTGGCGTTTTAGCGGGTTCAATACACGGAAGAGCATACGGCATTCAATCAGTGTTTTTTTGTATATCAAAAATTAGACAAATCAATAATAAATCTAGGTTACGGGACTATATATTTAAATAGAACGGCTTTAGAGCTTTAGATTTGTTTTTGCATTTATTTGTTAACAATTTTTGTTAATTTATTCGTTGGATAATTTTTGTAGAATAAAGATACCTCAAATGTGTAGACCTTACACGAATAATAAAAGGTCAGTCTAACTTTGTTTGTACCTAGATATGTACTTCAAACTATCTTTCGATTTTGAAAGCCCATAGTTTAACTTCTATGAGTTTTTTGTTTGTAAAAGGATATGAATCTAAAAGGAGTAAAGATTTATGCTGATTAGAAATTATGAATCAAAAGATTTAGATGAAGTTATTAATCTGTTTAAAAACACTATTTTTGAAATAAATATTTCTGATTATACTTTGGAACAGGTTAAAGCTTGGGTTGACGTTGACACAGAGTTATTTGATGATAATCTTGGCAAAACCTACGCCAGAGTCATTTCTAATCATGAGCAGATAATAGGATTTGGTAACATTGATGATAAAGGATATATTGATTTATTTTATGTTAGTGTAGACTATCAAAGGCAGGGAGTAGGGCAAAAACTTCTAAATGATTTAGAAAAAAGTTCGAATTATACTAGCTTTATGGTTAATTCATCTATTACTGCTAAGCCCTTCTTTGAAAAAATGGGCTATAAAGAAATAAAAAAGAACTGTGTACACTTGCGAGGGCAAAATTTTGTTAACTTTACTTTAAAAAAAGTTGTTGAATAAAGTTGATTTTATTTAACAACTTAAAATAACGTGCAGGCACTGAGCCACGTAAAAAGCTGATAGGAGTATTGTTATTATGACAACGAAAACAGTTAACAAACATTTGTTTGTATGGTTAGGAAGTTTTCTATTTGGGGGATTTGGGGTTGACCGTTTTATGCGAGGACAAATTGGAGTGGGAATTTGTAAATTGTTATTCAACTGGGCTACTTTTGGAATTTGGTCTTTTGTTGATTGGATTGTAGCCTTGGTCAAGGCTTATAGTACTTACAACGATACTGAAGATATTACATTTATTAATGGTGGATATTCTAGATAAAAGCTCATCTATTTGAGTTCTTTCTCAAATTTCTTTTAGGAGTTTATAAATAAAAAATAGACCAATTATTGGCCTATTTTTATTATTTATTTTTATCAACTAAATCTAAAAGGAATTCATTGACACTTGGGTAAATGGCTTCTTCACCAACCATGCTAATAAGTCCAGTTCTCTTAAATGATTCTTTTAATTTAGGATTCATTGAGGCGAAGACGATTTGGCGTTCTTCCTTATGAAAAATACTGTAAATATCAATCAATAGTTTTATAGAAGTGACGTCAATCATTGGTACACCTCTTAGAGAAAGAACAACATTAGTATTTGCTGGAAGTTCATCAATTGCTTGTTTTAACTTGCTACTATTTAAAAAGAAGAGCGGGCCAGAAATATAAATAACTGTCCAGTCAGTAAATACTTCATGATGATTTTGACTGATTCGTTCGGGTTCAATTTGTGAACTATTAATCTCAATTTGGGAAATTTTTACGATAAAGAGTAAGAAACCAACAATGATTCCTGCTAATATTGCAGTACTTAAATCGAAAATAACAGTGATAATCATCGTTACAAAAAATTCGATGATTCCACTTTTTAATTTATTTTTGAATAAGAAACGAATGGCTTCCCACTCGTTCATTCTTACGGCGGTCATGATAAGAACACCAGCAAGGGCACTTAGTGGAATATGAGTCATAAATGGTGCAAATAGAAACATTGAGAGAAGAAGAATAAGGGCGTGAATAATACCAGTTAAGCGAGTTTGAGCACCTGCTTTTATAGCTACACTTGTTCGAGCAATTGCGGCTGTTGCTGGAATTCCTCCGAAAAAGGGAATGAAAATATTTCCGATTCCTTGAGCAACGAGTTCTTGGTTATTGTCCATTGGGTGATTGGTTGCACGGCCTGCTGAGGCACCACAAAGGAGACTTTCGGTCATTCCAAGTACGGTAATGCTTATGGCTGGGATAAGTAGAGTTTTCATGTCTTGAGGATTCAATTCAGTCAAACGTAGATGAGCTTGGGGAATAAGGGTGGTTGGAATTTTTCCTACTAAAGGAATATCTAGTTTTAGAGCAAGGACTGCTAAAGTTGACAGAAGGATAGCCAACAACGAAGCTGGGAATTTTTTACCCCATGATTTAGGATAGAAAATCATTAATAAGATTGTTAAAAGTCCAATAATTGTTGAAGGATAATCAATGTGTAAGCCAGAGATAAATTTCATTAAATCAAAAAAAGAACCTGTAAAATGTTCTATTCCGAAAAAGTTTTTAATTTGTCCGCTGGCAATGATGATGGCAATACCAGAAGTAAAACCTGTTATTACTGGAGAGGGAATAAGTGAAATTAAATTTCCTAAACGGAAAATACCAGCGAGTAATAGAAAGATTCCTGCCATAAAAGTAGCAATAAATATTCCATTCATTCCGTATTTACCAATGAGTGAAATTAAAATAGCCGCCATTGCTCCTGTTGGACCAGAAATTTGATAGAAAGCTCCAGAAAGTGAGCTAATAATTATACCTGCAACAATGGCTGTTATAAGTCCGGCTGCGGCTGTTGTACCACTTGATACACCGAAGGCAAGGGCTAGAGGGAGGGCAACGGCGGCTACAGTAATTCCTGCCATCAAATCTTGTAAGAATTTTCGTCGGTTGTAGTCTTTGAATTCTGAGTTAATAATACCTAAAAATTGTTTAATCATAATAATTCCTTTAATTTTTTATCACAATATTCTATGATAACAGAGATGAGTAATCATATCAAATAATTATCGGAATCGAAATGAAATCAAGATTAGGTAAATTTCTTGTAATTAAAAAACCAGAAAATAAATTTATTACTAATATCTAATGAAAAATAGAAGAATAACTGCTAAAATGATGATAGAGATTTTATTAGGAGAGGAAGATAATGATAATTAAAACAATAAATTTGGAAAACTATAATGAAGTTACTGAACTTATTCGTGAATCTTTTAGTCAGTCAGAACATGGTTATGGTAATGAGGCTGAACTTGTTGATAAAATTCGTAATGAAGAAGGTTATATCAAAGATTTGGAAATTGTTGCTTTTGAAGATGGTAAAATCGTTGGTCACGGTCTTTTGAGTGAGGTAGAGATAGTAAGTGACTCACAAAAATTCAAAGGTTTGGTCTTAGCTCCTCTTGATGTTTTAACTACTTACCAAGGTAAAGGAATTGGGGCAGCAGTATTATTGGAACTTGAAAAAAGAGCAAAAATTTTGGATTATCCGTTTATTAGTATTTTAGGTCATGAAACTTATTATCCTAAGTTTGGTTATGTACCAGCAAGTCAATATCAAATCAAAGCACCTTTTGAAGTTCCTGATGAGAACTTTATGATTAAAGAATTAACTGACGGTGGCTTAGAAGGAAAATCAGGAGTAATTCACTACTCAGAAGCCTTTAACTAAGTAACAATTTTGTTTAAAACTCTTTGTTAGTAACTCTATATTTAAGACTTAAATAATAAAAATTCTTGCATTTTGGTCTATAAATCGGTATAATAAGCTAGTAAGTTGGCCCGGTAGCTCAGTTGGCTTGAAGCACTGCTTCAAGGTTGCGGATAGAAAAATTGCGAAGCAATTTATCATTACTACCACAGAATTTTAGAATTCTAGAAGTGGTCACAAAATATTCAACTTTTTATAAGTTGGCCCGGTAGCTCAGTTGGTAGAGCAGTAGACTCTTAATCTATGGGTCCAGGGTTCGAGCCCCTGCCGAGCCATAAATAGTAAAAGCACTCTAAATTTTTAAAAGTTTAGAGTGCTTTTTTTACTGACAGAAATCTGTCAGTAAAGTAAATAGTCTGAAAATAGTGTATAATATTGTCAAAAGATTTCTGTCAGTAGAACAGGATGTAAGTAGAGGATGTTTTATGGATTTATTAAAAAAATTTAACCCTAATTTAGATAAAATTGAAATTTCATTGATCCGTCAGTTTGACCAACAGGTTTCATCTATTCCTGATATTATTAAGTTGACTTTGGGAGAACCTGATTTTTATACGCCTGAGCATGTTAAACAAGCAGGGATTGCGGCGATTGAAAATAATCAAAGTCATTATACTGGAATGGCTGGTTTACTAGAACTACGTCAGGCAGCTAGTGAATTTATGAATAAAAAATATGATTTATCTTATGCAGCAGAAGATGAAATTTTAGTTACTGTTGGAGTAACGGAAGCCATTTCTAGTGTTTTGTTATCAATTTTGGTTGCTGGTGATGAAGTTTTGATTCCCGCGCCTGCATATCCTGGTTATGAGCCATTAATTACGCTTGCTGGCGGTTCTTTGGTTGAAATTGATACAAGAGCTAATGATTTTGTTCTTACGCCTGAGATGCTTGAACAAGCGATTGTCGAGCGTGAGGGAAAAGTTAAGGCCGTTATTTTGAATTATCCAGCAAATCCTACAGGGGTAACTTATAATCGGGGGCAAATTAAGGCTTTAGCTGAAGTTTTGAAAAAGCATGAAGTATTTGTGATTGCTGATGAAGTTTATTCTGAACTAAATTATACTGACCAACCGCATGTGTCAATTGCTGAATATGCACCTGAGCAAACAATCGTACTTAATGGTTTATCAAAATCGCATGCGATGACTGGTTGGCGGATTGGATTAATCTTTGCAGCGCGTGAATTAGTGGCACAGATTATTAAGACTCACCAATATTTGGTGACTTCGGCTTCAACTCAGTCACAGTTTGCAGCGATTGAAGCTTTGAAAAATGGTGCTGATGATGCTCTTCCGATGAAAAAAGAATATCTTAAACGTCGTGATTATATTATTGAAAAGATGTCAGACCTTGGTTTCAAAATTATTGAACCAGATGGAGCTTTCTACATTTTTGCAAAAATTCCAGCTGATTTAGAACAAGATTCATTCAAATTTGCTGTGGATTTTGCAAAAGAAAATGCAGTTGCCATTATTCCTGGTATCGCTTTTGGTCAGTACGGTGAAGGATTTGTCCGCTTATCTTATGCGGCTTCAATGGATATGATTGAGCAAGCAATGGCAAGATTGACGGATTATGTGAATAAAAAACGTGGCTGAGCAATCGGTCAGTAAAATTAAAAATCATTGATAACAGTTAGAAGAGTTGTCAGTGATTTTTTTGATATAATGAAATAAAATATCGAAAGGAGAAAATCATGCGTGATGCCGAAACTCAAGGTCTAGTACTTTACAGTCGTAATTACAAAGAAAAAGATAAATTGGTCAAGATTTTTACAGAGTCTTTTGGTAAACGGATGTTTTTTGTCAAAAATTTTGGAAAATCCCCTTATGCTAGTTCCTTACAAGCTTTTACTGATGGAAAATTGACGGCAACGATTAATGACGGGGGATTTTCTTTTATCGAGGATGTCAGTGAAGTGGTCGTTTATAAAAATATTAGTTCAGATATTTTCATCAATGCTCATGCTTCTTATATCATAAGTTTGGCTGATGCGGCCATTTCTGATAATCAATACGACCCAGGGCTTTATGGATTTCTTAAGCGAAGTTTAGAGCTTTTAGATCAAGGATTTGATATGGAAGTCGTGACTAATATTTTTGAATTACAAGTTCTTCATCGTTTTGGGATTTCTTTGAACTTCTCAGAATGTGCATTTTGTCATAAAACCGTTGGACCCTTTGATTTTTCTTATAAATTTAGTGGCTGCCTTTGTCCCCAACATTTTGATGAAGATTTACGACGGAGTCATCTTGACCCAAATGTGATTTATTTGGTCAATCTTTTTCAAGAAATATCTTTAGATGAACTCAAAAAAATCTCGATAAAAGCAGATATGAAACTAAAAATTCGTCAATTTATTGATGGGCTTTATGATGAATATGTCGGAATTCATCTCAAATCCAAAAAATTCTTGGACGGAATGTCTGGTTGGGCAGATATTATGAAATAAATCTGTGGATAAGTCGCTAGAAGTTCTGTCAGTAAATTTATCCACAGTGGAAAACTTAAAATTACTGACAGAAACCTCTAAATATTTCTGTCAGTAAAAAATGAGGATAAGTTATGGACTCAAAATCATGGGGAAGAGTTTTTCGTGAAATTCGCGAAATGAAAAATTTGTCATTAGCCAAAGTTGCAGGAGATTATGAGAATTCACCAAATTTTATTACTTCAAAGCAACAAGTTTCACGTTTTGAACTTGGTAAATCTGATATCACACTTACAAAAATTTATGAGTTAGTTGAAAATATGGGACTTTCTTTTGAAGAATATCTTTATCATGTCAGAAATTATGAGCTTCCGAGTGGACGAGCACTTTTTGAAGAACTTGGACGATTACAAGAGCTTGGTAATTTCTCTGAAATTGAAAATGTTTATCAGAAATTACAGATGAGATTTATAGAGAGTCAAAATAGAATAGATTATTGGAATGCTTTAGAATACAAGTCATTTTTGGCACAAAAAAACTATAAATCTTATCAGATAAGTGAAGAGGAAATTCAAGAAATTAGTGATGAGCTATTTTCCATATTGGAATGGGGCGAGGCTGAACTCTTTTTATTTAGCGAATTTATTTATTTTTTACCTGAAACTCTTGTTTTTGAGTTTTCAAAAGAGCTGATTAAACGGACAAAGTTTTATCGAAAAATACCAGAAAATAAAGCTCAAGTCATCCTCGTTATTCGAGATTGTACCAATTATTTCATTGAAAAATCTCAGGTGGAGCAAGCTGAAGTACTTCTAAATAGTTATGAAAAATTGATTGAAAGTGCGATTGTTGACGTTTATTCTCGTAAAGAGTATCTATTTGTTGAAGGAAATTATCAATTTTTGATTGGTAACATAGAAAAAGGAAATCAGATTTTTGAAAATTTAGCCATTATGTATGAAAAATTAGGTTATGACAAAGCGGCAAGTTATATGAAAGAAAAACGTCACAAATAAGTGACGTTTTTTGATTTTGAAAATGGAGTGGTAGAATGGATTTGTGATTAGAAATAGAATTTTAATTTCAACTCATAATAGAATATTTGGAGGATTTTCATCATGAAAATTACAATCAAAAGGAACAAAAAAGCAGAAGATGTACGTGCGCACACAATTAACAATTGCAATAGTTGTTAAAATGTGAAAATTCGTCTTTTAAAGGCGAATTTTTTAATAAGGAGAGAAATGATGAGAAAGTTAAATCAGTTTGTAAAGCAAGTAGAAAATGCTGAGAATATTATTCTATATAATTTTTATAATGGAAAATCAATAAAATATTCCAAAGTTAATTTTCCCACGACTGAAAGTTTTATAGCAAATGATGATATTTATGAATTACTAAAATCTGAAGAATTTTTACTTGAAAACTTTAACTTTAAAAATCCTTATCAAGAATTAGAAAGAACCCTTCAACTGATTCTATTAGTTCATGAAGATTGTAATTTTAGATGCACTTATTGTTATGAGAAATTTGAAAAAAGGGCAATGTCATTAGAAACGGCTAATGATATTATTAAATATATAAATAATGAAATCAAAAATAATAGAAGTAAATATGATAAGATTCAACTTTCATGGTTTGGTGGAGAACCTTTATTAAATCTAAAAATTATTGAATATATAAGCTCTTCAGTAATAGAAATTGCACGAAAGAATAAGATTGAATATAGTGCTGATATGACTACGAATGGCTACCTTTTAAATCCAAGAGTTTTTCAAAAATTGGTGAATTTGAAAGTTAAAAGTTTTCAAATCACAGTAGATGGTGGACAAAAATATCATGATAAACAAAGAATACTAAAAAATGGTCATGGAACTTATGAAAGAATTATCAGTAATTTATTATTAATACAAGAAATGATTCCATCTGATATCTTTATTATGTTAAGAACGAATGTTGGAGAAGAAAATTATAAGTTCATGGAGGAGTATATCCATGAATCAATCATAAATTTTGGAAAGTGTGAAAATATTTTGTTCGCCTTTCATAATATTGGTAATTTGGGAGAAAGAAATTCAAAAATTATTGAGAAAGATGTTCGTTTTGAACTGGCTAGTAAAGTTATTGAGCAAGGAGGGCACACGGTTCCGTTTATTTGGTCTATGACCGCTTCCAATTTATGCTATGCTTCAATAAAAAATCACTATGTCATAGGGTCAGATGGATTAGTTTATAAATGTACAGTAGCACTTTATCAAGCTAATAATATTTTAGGTAGAATCGGTAGGGGCGGAAAACTATTAATTAGCGAAAATAAAGAGTCACTTTGGGTAAATTCTACTGAAACTGAAGAATGTAAAAGCTGCTCGGTATTACCTATCTGTATGAATAATCGTTGTCCCTTGAAAAGATTAAATGCTGATAGCTTACAGTACTGTATTTCCTCAAAAGATAAGACTTCTGATATGATTTTAATGTTAGAAAAGCAAAATTTGATTACTTATGAGATTGGAATTGAGGTTTAAAATATGCTCACTTACATTAAAAAAAACAAATTTCAGAATATCATTCTACTTCTCATAATTATCACTAATATGGCTTTATATGTTTATGGGAACTATCTTAAAGTCAATTTGGTTAATGCTCTGATGAAATCAAATATTTCCAAAGGACTCTTTTGGTTTCTTCTTAGCTTAATTATTTTTCTAATCATGATGATTATTAGAAAAATAGAAGTGGTTCAGACAGAAAAAACAACACAAACCCAGTTAAATTTAATCCGTAAAGATATTTTAAAAAATTTGACTTCACTTACTTATCAGGAATTTTCTAAAGAGAGCAAGGATCAATACAATTCGTGGTTAAATAATGATGCAATACTCTTAGACACAGATGGTTATAAAGAAATATATTTCATGATAGAAAATATTTTTCTGGTGCTTTTCTCAAGTTTTGCCTTATTTACTTTTCATTGGATTCTTTTTGCGACAACCCTTGGCTTAGCTCTTATTTTATTGATTCTTCCAAAGTTATTTCAAAAGAAAATGGTCAAAGCGACCCAAGAGGTGTCAAATAGTGCCGAAAAAGCATTAAAAGAAAGTAATGACAAACTCAAAGGGTATGAAGTAATTTATCACAATCGGCAGTTTGATTTTTTTACTTCTCGCTTGCTTCAAGTTTATGAGCAACTAAAAGCGGTAAAAATAAGCAAAGCAAAGTTAGTCTCGACAGCAATGATGTGTACAGTTGGCCTGAGTTTTCTTTCACAGTCCGTAATTTTGGGGGTTAATGCACTTTTAGCTTTTCAGCATATTGTCCTTTTAGGGACATTATTAGTTTCAGGAAATTTTGCTGGAAATATTTTTAATGGACTGAATACCATTGCTGATTGCTTCACTATTGCTTTAGGAACTGATAAATTACTGACGAAATATCCGAAAGTATCAAATCAAAGAGAAAGCAAGTCTGTCAGTACTTTTGAGAAGAAATTATCTTTCGAAAATATTTCGATTAAATTAGGAGATAAGAAAATTACTTATCCAAATTTTGAAATTAAAAAAGGGAAAAAGTACGCAATAGTTGGTGAGAGTGGGTCAGGAAAAACAACATTAATTCAATTGCTCAATGGAGATTTAGAAGATTATCAAGGGACTGTTAAGCTGGATGGTTTAGATTACAAAATTATTGATAAAGGGAAGCTACAATCTATCATTGCAACGATTAGCCAATTTCCCTATCTTTTTAATGACAGCTTAAAAGAAAATTTAAAAATGAATCGAGAAATTACTGACGAAAAATTAGAAAAAGTGTTGAAAGAAGTCAAAGCAGAGGACTTTTTAAAAGGCAAGCTGACCAATAAATTTGATAATAATTTATCAGGAGGACAACAGCAAAGAGTGGCTATTGCTCGGGAATTATTAGGAGAAAAACCAATTTTAATTATGGATGAAAGTACGGCTAGCCTTGACAAGTTGACAGCTCTAGCTGTTGAACAAAGTATATTACAAAATCCAAGTTTGACAGTAATTATGATTACTCACCATTTTTATGCTGAAACTCGTCCTTATTTTGATGAAGTCATAGAATTATAAAAATTTACTGACAGATTTTCCGTTAGTAAATTTATCCATAGAAAAAATCACTGACAAATCCGTCAGTGATTTTTAATTTTATTAAACGTGAATTGGTAAGCCATCAGCCAATTCAGCTGTATCCATAATCGCTTCACCAAGTGTTGGGTGAGGTTGGATAGTCAATGAAATGTCTTTAGAAGTCAATCCATTTTCAATCGCTAGTGATAAACCAGAAATCAAGTCAGATGCACCAGGGCCAACGATTTGGGCACCGATTAAGGCCCCTTCTTTAGTTTCAGTAATCAAACGTAAGAAACCAGTCGTATCATTCATTGAAATGGCACGGCCATTTGCAGCAAATGGGAACTTAGAAATTTTAACATCTTTACGGTCTTTAACTGATTCAGGCGTTTCTCCAACTGTTGCCAATTCAGTTGTTGTATAAGCTACAGCAGGCAAAGCAACGTGTAAGTCCACGTCGTCCTCAGCTCCAGCAATCGCAGCAGCAGCAACTTTAGCTTGGAAAGAAGCTTTGTGAGCGAGCATTGGACCAGGAACCACATCACCGATTGCATAAATGTGAGGAACATTAGTTGCATAAGAATCGTCAACTTCAATCAAACCACGGTCAGTCAATTTAACATCAGTGTTGTTCAAGCCGATTAAATCAGTATTTGGACGACGTCCAACAGAAACGAGTAAGTAATCACCAGTCACTGTTTGTTCTTTTCCATCAACCTCAAAAGTCAAAGTTACATCTTTATCAGTTTGAGTAGCTGATTTAGCCATTGCTGAAGTAAAGATTTCAGAACCAGCAGATTTAACGCGATTAGCAATGATATCAGACATTTCTTTATCAAACCCGTTTAAAATGTGGTCCAAACCTTCAACAATTGTAATCTTAGAACCAAGCATACGGTAAGCTCCACCAAGCTCAGAACCAATAACTCCTCCCCCAACAATAATCAAATGTTTAGGAACTTCTGGAAGTGACAAAGCACCAGTAGAGTCAATAATGCGACCACCAAATGGGAAAGAAGGAATTTCGATAGGACGTGAACCAGTTGAGATAATCACATCATTAAATTGCAAAAGTTGGAACCCATCTTCTTGTTCAACATTTATTGTATTGTTATCAATAAATTCTGCAGTTCCTTGAATCACGTCAACTTTGTGTTTTTTAAGTAGCATTTTAACGCCACCTGTCAACTGGTTGACAACTTTATCTTGTTTCCATTTTTGGGCAGATTCCCAGTTTAATTTAACATTTCCGACAGAAAGACCAAAAGGATTTTCTCCTTTTTCTTCCTCCAAAGATTCTTGGTAATGATGACCAATATTAATCAATGCTTTTGATGGGATACAACCAATATTTAAACAAACCCCACCAACATTATCTTTTTCAATAATTGTAACTTTTTTACCAAGTTCAGCCGCACGGATGGCTGCAACATAACCACCAGGGCCTGAACCAATAACAACCAAATCAACTTCTGTTGCTTGTGCACCAACAACCATAATATATCCTCTTTCTTGTAAACATTAGTGTCAACTTGAATTTACAATACTGTAAACTAGTTTTTTAAATCTATGACAGAAAGAAACGAAAAAAATATTTTTTCGTTCCTTTACTAATAAGACAATTAGCGAGTATCCTCTAGGAGACACGCCTGTAATAAATAGATGCTTTAGCACCATTTATTACAGCCTATTAGATTTCCATAAGCATGAACTCAGGGTCAGCCAATAGAGATTTCAAGTAGTTAAGTGATGTTTGACCCAACATTCCATCAATCAAACGGTGATCATAAGTCATAGACAATTTCATGTTTTGTCCGACAACAATTTCGCCTTCACCATTAACAATTGGTTCTTTAACGATTGAACCCAGTCCTAAAATTACGACATCAGAACCATTAATGATTGGTGTAAACCAAGAACCACGAGCAGATCCAATATTTGAAATTGTAATTGTTGAACCTTGCATTTGTTGAGGTTTAAGTGTTCCTTCTCGTGTAGCAGTAGCTAATTCAGCGATTTCTTTAGCAATCTCAAGAATTGATTTAGTTTCAGCTTCATGAATCACTGGAACGTACAAACCAGTTGGAGCATTTACAGCGATTCCAAGGTTGACATGTTCGTGATAAACAATTTCTTGTTTTTCATAGTCAACAGAAGCATTGATATCTGGGAATTTATGAGCAGTAGTAGCCAAAGCTTTAGCAACATAAGCAAGATAGGTTAATTTAATATCTTGTTTTGCAGCAATTTCTTTAAAGACAGCACGATGTTTCACGAGTTTAGAAACTTCAACTTGGTCAAAGTTTGTTACTGGTGGAATGTGTGTATGTTGAGCAGTCATAACTTTAGAAACAACTTTACGAGTTGGATTCATTGCTTCACGTCGATCACCAGCTCCTGCTTTAACGCTTGGCGCTTTTTCAGCAACAGGAGCAGCTGGTTTATCAGCCTTAGGTGCTGGAGCGGCTTCTGGTGTTGTTTGAGCGATAGGAGCGACACTGCCAGATTCAAAAGCTTTAACATCGGCCAACGTTGTGTGACCGTGACGACCAGTTGCAGGAACTTGACTTAAATCAATACCAGCCTTGCGTGCATAATGACGAACAGAAGGCATCGCAAGAATGTGACCAGTAGAAGTTGTTTTAGTCAACGGAGCATTTGCAGGACTTGCAGGACTAGCTGCTTTAGGTGCTTCTGCGACTGGAGCAGGACTAGCAGCTGCTGGAGCAGCCCCATTTCCATTGTATTCAATTAAAGGAGCCCCAACTTCTACAGTCGTTCCAGCTTCAACGAAAAGTTTAGTGACTTTTCCAGAATATGGAGAAAGAATTTCTTGCATGAGTTTATCATTTTGAACCTCTGCAACAGGATCATCTTCTTTAATTTCATCTCCAACTTTAACTAACCAGTTGGAGATATCTCCTTCATGCATTCCTTCACCAATATCAGGCATCGTGAAGATTTGAGCTTCTCCAGAAGGTGCATCAGTTGTAGCAGTATCAGAACCAGCTGTTTCTTGAGGAGCAGGAGCAGCTGCAGAAGAGCCTGAACCGTCACCATCAAACTCAACCAAAGGAGAATCAACTTCTACGGTTGTTCCAGCTTCAACGAAAAGTTTTGTTACGGTACCAGAATAAGGAGAGAGAATTTCTTGCATAAGTTTATCATTTTGTACTTCAGCAATTGGGTCATCTTCTTTAACAACATCTCCAACTTTAACTAACCAGTTGGCAATGTCTCCTTCGTGCATTCCTTCACCAATATCAGGCATTTTAAAAATCTCAGTCATAGTCAACCACCTCTTTAACTTTATTCACAATATCTTCAGCTTTAACTGCCCAGTCATTTTCTGCTTGTGCAAATGGGAAAATTGAGTCAGGACCACTAACACGTCCAATTGGCGCTTTAAGGTTCAAAACAAAACGTTCTGAAATTTCGGCCATGACATTCGCTGCGATACCGGCTGTACGTTGAGCTTCTTGAACAACGACCACACGCCCAGTTTTTTCAACTGTTTTACCAATTGACTCAATATCAAGAGGAGCAACTGTTCTGAGGTCAAGGACTTCAGCTTTAATTCCATCTTTTTCGAGTTGTTCAGCAGCTTTAAGAGCAAGTGGAACTGTTCCACCATAAGCAATGATTGAAACATCAGATCCTTCTTTAGCGACTGCAGCAGTATCAAGTGGTGTAGTATAGTAACCTTCAGGAACTTCACCTTTAAGTGAGCGATAAAGGTGAAGGTTTTCAAGGAAAATAACAGGGTCGTTATTTTCAATTGAAGCCAGCAATAATCCTTTAGCATCAGCTGGATTTGAAGGCATTACAACACGAATTCCGGGGATTTGTGAAAATAGCCCTTCAATTGAATCCGCGTGCATTTCAGGCGTTTTAGTTCCGATTCCATAAGGTGTACGCACGACAATATTATTTGAACGTGTGTTATTAAAACGGTAACGTGTCCGGCTCATTTGTCCAGCAATTGAGTCGAAAACTTCAAAGATAAAGGTTCCGAATTGGATTTCCATAATTGGGTGGAAACCTTGTGTTGCAAGACCAATTGCCATTCCACCAATTCCTGATTCAGCAAGTGGAGTATTGAAAACACGTTCTTCTCCATATTTTGCTTGCAGACCATCAGTAGCACGGAAAACCCCACCATTTTGTCCAACGTCTTCACCAAAAATGAGTGCATCTTTATCTTTTTCAAGCGCCAAATCAAGCGCTTCTGTAATTGCTGCAATATAAGTTTTTACTGCCATTCTTATTTGCCCTCGCTTTCAAATTTTGCAATTTGTTCTGCCATTGCTTGGCTTGGCACTTCAAGTGTATTTTTAATGAAGCTAGAAATTTTTTGTTTTTCAACATTGTTGGCTTTCTTAATGTCGGCATCAATACCTGCATCAAGTTCAGCAATATAAGCTTCCTCTTTCTCTGTATCCCAAAGTCCTTTTTCAGTCAGGAAATTACGCATACGAACGAGAGGTTCTTTTTTCCACCAAGCTTCAATGTCTTCTTTAGTACGATAGCGAAGTGGGTCATCACCAGCTGTTGAGTGTGGTTCTAAACGGTTTGTAATTGCTTCAATAACAACTGGACCATTTCCAGCTACTGCCCAAGCACGAGCTTCTTTAGAAGCAAGATACATAGCAATCGCATCCATTCCATCAACTACGATCGAAGGAGCACCTGCGGCCCAACCTTTAGCAGCTAAATGAGGAGCGGCACTTTGGAGACTACGAGGTGTCGAAATTGCATAGCCGTTATTTTGGATAAAGGCAACAAGTGGGGCTTTATAAGCTCCAGCAAAGTTAATTCCTTCATAAGTATCACCTTGTGAAGAACCACCATCACCAGTGTAAACGAAAGCTACAGCATCTTTTTTACGTTTTTTGAGTCCGAGCGCGACACCAGCAGCTTCAACGTATTGAGCACCAATGATAATTTGTGGGAACCATGAGTTTACAGGTTTACCATCATCGGTAGTGTACTCATTACCAAGTTGATGTCCACGAGACCAAAGAAGACCTTTCCAAATTGGCCAACCTTTTGCGTAAATTTGTGGCAAGTCACGGTAACCTGGGAAGAGCCAGTCTTCGTCAGTGAAAGCGAATGATGAGGCCATTTGAGAAGCTTCTTGACCAGCGTGAGGTCCAAAGAATCCCATACGTCCTTGTTTAGCTAATTTCATTGAACGAATGTCAACTTGACGTGCAAAAAGCATACTTTTAAAGAGTTCAACGAGTTTTTCATCAGAAAGTCCTGCACGTTTAAGACCATCTTCGTCAACAATTTTTCCTTCTTCGTTAAGAATTTGAAGCATTGGAAATGTAGTGTCTTGCAGTTCTAGCTGCGCTTTGAAATCTAAGATTTGTTCTGAATTTGACATAATAGATTCCCTTTCTATTTTATGTGTCTATAATTAGAAATTTATCATTTTTTGGAGAAATTTCCTAAGGTTATGCTTGTGAAATAACTTAATCTGTTCGATAGTCAGCTTTGAACATTTCAGAAAGTTCAGTATTTTGAATTGTTCCAAAATATTGTCCTTCTTTATTTGTTTCAAGGACTTCAAGAATTGCTGAAGGTTCAAATTCAAGACCAATAAATTGCTCTTTGATATCTCGCCAATCTCGAACGCCTAAGAAATCTCCTTGGAAATTAATTTCAGTGATTTTACCATTTTCAACATTGACTTGAATATCAATGGCTCCGCCAGTAAATTTAGCGTGATTTTGGAAGGAGAATTTTGGTGATTCGCCATAATTCCAATCCCAAGTTGCAAATTGCTCATCTCTTATTTTTTTGATTGAGCTAAGTTGGTCATCAGTTAAAACTAATTCACCATCTTTTCCTTCGTCTGTGAGATAGTATTTTAATGCGTCAATAAAACTATCTAAGGTTAAGTCCTCAGGGGCAAAATCTTTGATATTTCCCACACGAGCGCGAACTGATTTAGCCGCTTTACTGACAAATTTTTCATCAGAAACATTGAGAGAACGAATCATTGCTTCAACATCAGTGTCCCAAAGGAGGGTTCCGTGATGCATCAAATAACCTCCAGCATAGCGTTGGGCATTTCCCGAAATCTTTTTACCCTCAACTTCAAGGTCATTGCGTCCAGTGATTTCAGCTTTGATTCCAACAGCATGGAGTGCTTCATACATCGGTTGAACAAATTTTTTAAAGTTGACAGAGCCAGAATTTTCGACAGGAACAAAAAATGTGAAACAGATGTTTCCTTCATCATGATAAACTGCACCACCGCCAGATACTCGACGAACAACTTGAACATCATGACTGTCAATGTAGTCTTGATTCACTTCAGCAAAAGTGTTTTGGTTGCGCCCCACAATAACTGCACGTTTATTTTGCCATAAAGCAAAAACAGGCTCAGTTGGTTTTAGGTGATAAAGTAGCCAGCTGTCCATCGCGATATTTGTGTAAGCGTCTTGACCTAGATAGTTAATAAATTGCATGTTTATGCATCCCTTCCAAATCCTTGTGCTTATTTTGTCAAACAAGTTTGACAAAATAACACGCACGATTTAATTATACCCTTTGTGAAACAAAATGTAAAGAGAAATGCTTTACGCTTACAATTACTGTACTATGTGATTTTCACCTCAAAATATTGTGAAATAGATATCATTTGTGATAGATGAAAAAAAGACCAGTCTATTTTGACTGGTCTTGGATTTCTCGACGAATTTCGAGGGCACGTTCCGGAAAATCGGTGATGATTCCAGCTACATGTTGTTGAAAAGCTTGTCGTATTTCTGTTTCTTGATTAACTGTCCAAAGACGAAGGGGTCTTTTTGAACTTTTGAGAAGAAGTGGGTGCTTGAAGGCGTAGGTTCTTCGGGGATGAATTCCTGAAATAAAATCTGTTGAGCTGCCTTTATAATGACTTTTTAGGGTCAAAAGATTTTTCGTCAGATAATTAACTTCAGCCTTTGAATCAAAAGTGTGTATTTTTTTTAATGAATCAAAATTAAACGAACTATAAATATAGCTAAAGGGCCATTTAGTTTCTGTCATTAAGTCTGAGAGTTTTTTTTCAATTCCGGGATAGTCAAATTTATCAGTTTTAATTTCGATATTTAAATAACCAGTAAATGATAGGTCTGTAAGTAGTTTTAAAACCTCTGACAAAGTTGGAATTTTTTCGTCAGTAAATTTTGGATTGAACCAAGAACCAGCATCAAATTTCTTTAAATCTATAGCATTCATATTTTTGACAAGACCTTTACCATTTGTTGTCCGGTCAATTTTCTCATCGTGAATAACAATTAATTCATTATCGAGTGATAAGTGGACATCAAGCTCAATTCCGTCAGCATGGACACGAACAGCTTCATGAAAAGCGGCCAATGTATTTTCTGGACAGTTGGATTTAGAACCACGATGAGCAAAAACCAATGTTTTAGAAGTGAGGCTTGGCTTGAATTTCAAATTGTTTTTTATTTTTTTTCTGTCAAGAAAATTATGAAGTTTAAAAACTATTTTTGTGAAGCCAGACATTAGTCACTTCCTTTCGATTTGGGAATGATTTTTACTGACAAGGCCATAAAATAAGCACTGATAGGGTCTGTCAGTAAAAATTAAAAATGAGTTTCCTTGTATTCTTCTTCGATTTGGCTGACAAAAAGATGCATTATTTTATCACGCTTTTCGCCTAGTCTTTTTCCTTCGGTTGTATTTAATAAATCTTTTAACAAAAATAATTTTTCATAAAAATGATTGAGTGTGGAGTTATTTTTTTGACTATGATAGTCTTCTTTAGAATTGTAATCTAAAGGTGGCAGATTTGGGTCATAAAAGACTCGATTTTTTGCCCAACCATATTCAAGTGTCCTTACAATTCCCCAAGCTCCCATTGCATCAAGGCGGTCAGCATCTTGCACAATTTGTCCATTCAAAGAGAGTGTTTTTCTCTCAATTAAATTACTTGAAAAACTCATGTTGTCAATAATCATAAAAAGTTCATCAATGAGCTTTTTATCAATTTTAAGCTCATTTAAAAATTGCGCAACTTTAGCTTTTTGTTTAGGAACATCATCTGTTAATTTTTCATCATAAGTATCATGTAAATAACAAGTTGCTAGAACAAGTTCTTGATTTGCTGACGGCTCTGTCAGTAAAATTTTTTGAGCAAGAGCAACGACCCGTTCAATATGGTCAAAGCCATGTCCATCATTATTTTTATCATGAATTTCTTGAGCAAATCTTTTAATTTTCTTTAAATCAATCAAGTTAAATCTCCAAAATAAATGACTTGAGTTTACACCAGTGTCAACTAAAACCAAATAGTGTAAATTGGTAAATCCTCAAGATTAGTAAGGCTAAGGAAGTAAAATTTGAAAATGAATTATTTGAAATAGTTGATTCCCATTGCAGACTTAACTTCATCAAGAGTTTGACTGGCTACAGCTTGGGCCTTAAGTGAGCCTGCTTTAAGCATATCGTAAACGTAGTCCATATTTTGTGAAAACTCAATACGACGTTCACGGATTGGTGAAAGTTCGCGATCAAGAACATCAAGAAGGAAACGTTTTGTTTTCACATCACCAAGACCACCCGCTTGATATTGGGCTTTCATTTCAGCAATTTGCTCTGCATCTTCAGCTTTACCAAAAACGTCAAGATAATGGAAAACCATGTTTCCTTCAATTTTACCAGGATCTTCAACTTTGATATGGTCAGGGTCAGTATACATTGACATCACTTTTTTCTTGAGTGTGTCCATGTCATCAGCAAGGAAAATTCCGTTTCCAAGAGATTTAGACATTTTGGCATTTCCGTCAAGTCCAGGTAAACGACCAGCAGCTTCATTTTCAGGGTAAATTCCTTCTGGTTCAACTAAAACATCTGTGTGATAAGCATTATTAAATGAGCGAACAATTTCTCGTGTTTGTTCAATCATTGGTTTTTGATCATTTCCGACTGGAACATGAGTGGCTTTAAAAGCAGTAATATCAGCAGCTTGAGAAACTGGATACACTAAAAAGCCGGCAGGGATTGATTCACCAAAAGCTTTTTGTGCAATCTCTGTTTTTACAGTAGGATTGCGTTCAAGGCGGGCAAGTGAAACTAAATTCATATAATACATTGAAAGTTCAGCCAGTTCAGGAATTTGACTTTGAATGAAAATGGTTGATTTTTCAGGGTCAAGTCCTGCTGCTAAGTAGTCAAGGGCAACATCACCGACAGATTGACGAATGAGTTCAGGTTCTTTTGCATGGTCAGTTAAAGCTTGTTGGTCAGCTAAAAAGACAAACATATTGTATTTATCTTCATTTTGCATTTTGACACGATTTTGCAAAGAGCCTACATAGTGGCCGATGTGAAGTTTTCCTGTTGGACGGTCTCCAGTTAAAATAGTTGGTTTTGTCATTTTGTTCTCCTTATGTGTGTTTGGATTAGATTGAATATTGAAGAGTGTAAACTGGTTTACACTAAATAAAAAATAAAAAAAGCACCCATAGAACTATAAAAAGTCCTACGGGCGCTATGAGCGCGGTGCCACCGTAAATTTAAAATCAAATGATTTTCTTAGAACTTGTCAAAAAACAAGTTGCTCTGTAACGGAAGCGGCCGTGATTCTTTATTTTTTTAAATCAAATTTATTAGTTAATCACAAGCCCATTCACTTTGCTGAAAACGTTGGTTTGCACAACCACCAACTTCCTAAAGATTTCAAAATCAAAGTTACTTTCTTGTTGTTTTAAATTTTACACTTTTTGTAATGAACTGTCAAACTTTAAAAAGTAGAAAATCAATTTGCTTGAATTCACAATTGCAAAAAGATATACTCAAATTACAAGAGAGAATTACAAATACAACTTAAGTATTCAATTCATAAAGCAATTGCACAGTTCTATTAAGGAGGAAAAAAATGAAAAATATCTCTACTGCATCAGCACATTGGGAGGACACTTTAGAAAATGGTTTTGGCACAATTTCTGCTGAAAGTTCTCAAATTTTTACAGAAACTCCCTATAATTTCAAAGCACGTTCAGAAAGTCAAGCTCATATTACCACACCAGAAGAACTTTTGGGAGCTGCTCATGCAGCCTGTTTTAGTATGGCATTCTCAATGGTTTTAGGACAAAAAGGCTTAGTAGCAACTTCTATTGACACAACGGCAGATGTTACTTTTGAAGCAACAGCAGATGGTCCAGCGATTACAAAAATTAAATTGACTAATCGTTCAGTGGTACCAGAACTTTCTGAAGCTGATTTTCAAGAAATTGCCAAAGTAGTAAAGGAAAGCTGTCCAGTATCTAAGGCTCTGTCAGGAGTCGATATTGAACTTGAAGCAACTTTAGGCTAGTCTATTTTATAGAATAAAAGAAAAACTAAGTTATTGATGAATAGCTTAGTTTTTTGCATAAACTGGTGAAATAATGACGAAAAATGAGGCCTTTCTGATATAATTTAACTAACAATAAATTTAACAAAGTCTTAACTTAATTAAAATAAGTGGGGTCTCAATGAAAGAAAATAAATTATTATCACCGGCAGCCATTTTTCTGTTGGGTGTGAATTCCATTATTGGTTCAGGAATTTTCTTACTTTCTGGCAAAATTTATGAAGATGCAGGAATTTGGAGTTTACTGGCTATTTTATGTGCTGGTTTATCAATTTTTGTGATTGCTTTTGCTTATGCCAACATGAGTAAAATTTATTCAAAAAATGGTGGAGCTTTTGTTTATGCTAAAGAAACTTTTGGGCGTTTTCCAGGCTTTATTGTGGGAATGGTGACATGGTTGCTAGGTACAGTGACACTAGCTACAGAAGTTTCGGCTTTACTGACAGCAATGAAAATGATTCTTCCAAATCTTAATAGTCGGTTAATTGGTATCATTATTATTTTAGCCCTAGGAATCATCTCCTATTTTGGGAGTTCAATTATTGCTGGTTTAGACAATCTGACTTCTTTTGTGAAAATTGTCTTAGTTCTTGTTTTTATTTTTACTTGTCTATGGTTGGTACGTGGTCTTAATTTTTCAAGCCCAAATTTACTGACAGTTTCGTCAGCAAATATAGGTGGCTTTAAAGGATTTCTGTCAGCTTACGGTACTGTGTTCTTTTTCTTCACCGGCTTTTCATTTCTACCGGTGAATGCTGAAAAAATGAAAAATCCAGCAAAAAATTTACCAAAAATGATGTCCCTTGTCATGTTAACCTGTTTGGCTGTTTATCTGATTATTCAAACCATTACCATTGGGGCATTGGGGCCAGAGCTGACTAAAACACTTGTACCTGCGGCAACAGCTTTTAGTAAAATCGTGGGTAGCATTGGAATTCCGCTCTTTGTTGTCGGAATATGTTTTTCAATTTTTGGTGTTATTGTTGCGACCACTTTTAATACACCAACAATTTTAGCCAGTTTGGCTCAGGCTCATGAAGATGTGCCTATGTTTGTTTCTAAAAATAATCGCTTTGGAACCCCCACTTGGGCAATTATTTTGACGACAGTTTGTGGAATAGCTCTCTTTTTGAGTGGAAATTATGTTTTTCTGAGTGGCCTGACTGTCTTTATGAGTTTTGTTCAATATTTATCAACTGGACTTGCTAACATTAAGAAAAAATTCCTTTTGATTGGAATTGGTTCGGTTCTCTTTTCATTGGTTTTACTGACAAGCTTTACTTTATCCGTCCTAATTTTAGGTTTAGGAATCTTGATATTACTTGTTATGATTTATTTTGTCGTTAAATTAGATGATGATGAACGTGAAAAATGGCTCAAAGAACACCAAGAAAAGTCAAAAGGAGCAGATGTCAATACTGTTAAACGTTTGTAAGTAATTTTTAGATATTTTATTTTACTGAAGAAAGCTGTCAGTAAAATAAGGAGAAAAATATGAAAAAAAGAATATATATTTTGGTTGTTGAGCAGTATTTTTTTAATAATTGGTCTAATTTTGCAATTCATCCCCAGTCATTCAATACAAAATGCTAGTTTTACTGCTTTAATAATTGGACTAGTTTTAGTTTTTTTCATTAAGGACAAAAATGAATCGAGAAAACCATTACGCGAAAAGTTTTATCAGAAAAAAGTTTTTTGGGCTTGGATTTTTATTCCATTCTTTGTAATTTTGTTTATTTATTCTATTTTTTTGAAAAAAGAGTCTCCTTATAATTTTATGATGATAATTTTAGTTGTTGATATGATTATCTTTAACTATTTCGGTACGAAGTATAAATGGTAGATAAAGAAATACTGACAGCTCAATTCTGTCAGTAAAAAAACTCGGTTTCCCGAGTTTTTTATTTGTCCATTTTTTCAAAATGTTCGACTAATTTACCAGAAACATCTGATTCCAATATTTTATGAATTTGTTTCAAGGCAGAGGCAATCGCCAATTCACTTGAATTTCCGTGAGCTTTAACAACAGGTGCTTTAAGACCAACAAAAGCAGCTCCACCAGCTCCATCTGTACTCATCAAATCTTTAAGTCCAGACAAAGGTTTTTTAATTAGAGCCCCACCGATTTTAGTGGTGACACTACCAGCCATGATGGCTGATTTTATTTCTTTCATGAGAACAGTTGCTGTTCCTTCAATCGCTTTTAAAATGGCGTTTCCCGTGAAACCATCGGTTACTACAACATCAGCCCCACCTGAAAGTAAATCACGAGATTCAATATTTCCGATGAAGTTGATTTCAGACATAGCTGACAAAATTTCATGCGCTTCTTTGACAGTTGGCGAACCTTTAGATTCTTCGGCACCATTAGAAATCAAAGCAACACGTGGTTTATTGATGCCGCGAACATTTTCAGCGTAATATGAACCCAAAATGGCAAAATCAACTAAGTGGTGGGCCGTATTTTCAGTATTTGCTCCCAAATCAAGCATATCAAAACCGCGACCATCAGCTGTCGGTAAGGTTGACATCAAGGCTGGACGTGACACTTGCTTAATTCTCTTAACCAAAAGTAAGCCGGCGGTTAAAAGTGCACCAGTTGAGCCGGCAGACAAGACTGCATCAGCCTCTCCTTTTTTCACAGCAGTCACAGCTCGGACAAGTGAGCTGTCTTTTTTTGATTTAATGGCAGCAACGGGATCATCATGAAAATCAATGACTTCAGTTGTTTCAACAATCTCAACATTTGTTTCATCGTCTAAAAATTGACGAATTTTTGCCCCATCTCCGTAGAGTTGGAAGGTAACATCAGAAAGTTCTTTCTTTGCCAAGTTTACACCTTTGACAATATTTTCGGGAGCAAAATCTCCTCCCATTGCATCAATTGCAATTTTCATATTTTTATTTTCTCCAAATCAAATAATCTCTCATTAAAATTATAACAAAAAAAGTGACCAGATAGTCACTTTTTTTCACAATAGGAAATCTATTGAATAAAATTATTCTTCATTTAAAATATTTTCAATCTCAACCAGTACAGCATCTTCGTCATTAGAAAGAATGACTTTATCAGCTAGTTCAAGAATTTCAGGCGCTGCGTTACTGACAGCAAAAGAAGAACCAGCGTATTCAAACATTTCCAAATCATTCATTTGGTCACCAAAAACAGCTAAATTTTCAGGGAGCCAGTTAAAATGTGCTAACAAATGTGCCAAACCAGAAGCTTTAGAAATACCATTTGGCACGATGTCAATACTAGTAAAACCAGTTGTTGTTGCCCTTACGAAAGAGAGTCTGTCTGTAATCCATTGTTCACAGTCACGCACGTGGTCTTCGGGGAAGTTGGTTGTAACCTTGAGCAATTTGTCATCAATTTCATCTAAGCGATGATAAAGTTGACAGTTAGGGTAATAAAGTTTTGCATGAGCAAGGTATTCTTTAGAAATACCTTCAGGATAATAAGCACCTTTAAGCCCAGAAATTAAATAGTCATTTTTGGGACTAAACGGCATCTCTTGCAAGTCATCAATTAATTCTTGAGTTTGAGCAACAGTCAAATCTTTTGCAAAGAGAATTTCTCCTTTATAAGCAACAACTCCACCATTCTCAGCAACAAAAGCCATTTGATCTTTATATTCTGAAAAAACTTCAATCAAACCAAGTAAAGAACGTCCAGAAGAAGCAGCAAAAAGAAGATTTCTATCTTGAATTTTTTTAATTACTTCAGCGAGTTTTTTGTGATTATACGAATGGTCATTGCGCAGAAAAGTTCCGTCCATATCTGTCGCAAAAAGTTTTAAATTTTGATTCATGACTTCTCCCCCAGTCCACTGTTAGCGCTAACAGTGGATGAAAATGAATTCTGTCAGTAAATTTTACTGACAGAACTGTAAACTTGGTTTACACAACAGTGTAAACGAACTAAATAATAATAAATTTAATCGGCCCAGAGTGCTTTTACTTTTTCTTGTACTTCTGCATTATCTAAGAAATCATCATAAGTTTCACCAATACGGTCAATGACACCAGATTTACCAAGAACAACAATGTGATTGGCAATAGTATTAATGAATTCATGGTCATGTGAAGCAAAGAGGATTGAGCCTTTAAATGATTTCAAACCATCATTAAGTGCAGAAATAGATTCCAAATCCAAGTGATTAGTTGGGTCATCAAGAACAAGCACATTAGCTCGTTGAAGCATCATTTTAGAAAGCATGACACGAACTTTTTCTCCCCCTGAGAGGACATTGACAGCTTTTAAAGATTCTTCACCTTTGAAAAGCATACGTCCAAGGAAACCGCGAAGGTAAGTATTATCGTCTTCCTCTTTTGTCAATACAAATTGACGCAACCAGTCAAGAATAGAGTCACTTGTATCAAAATCTTTGGTATTATCTTTTGGAAGATATGAACGAGAAGATGTAACTCCCCATTTAATATCGCCAGTTACGGTCCAATTATCTTCTACATCATCCATTAAAGCACGAAGTAACGTTGTTTGTTGAATATCGTTTTGACCAATAAATACGGTCTTATCACCAGGATTTAAGATGAATGAAATGTTTTCGATAATCACTTCTCCTTCAATCGCAACTGAAAGATTTTCTACACGAAGTAAATCATTACCGATTTCGCGTTCTTGTTCAAAACCAACAAATGGATATTTGCGTGATGAAGGAACGAATTCTTCAACTTCAATTTTATCAAGCATTTTCTTACGTGATGTTGCTTGTTTTGATTTGGACGCATTAGCAGAGAAACGAGCGATAAACTCTTTCAACTCGGCAATTTTCTCTTCAGCTTTACGGTTTTGGTCACCTTGCAAGCGAAGAGCAAGTTCAGAAGACTCTTTCCAGAAATCATAGTTCCCTGGGTAAAGTTTGATTTTACCATAGTCAAGGTCAGCCATGTAAGTACAAACATTGTTCAAGAAGTGACGGTCATGGGAAACAACGATAACGGTATTTTCAAAATTAATCAAAAATTCTTCAAGCCAAGCAATCGCTTGAATATCAAGTCCATTGGTCGGTTCGTCAAGAAGAAGCACATCAGGTTTACCAAAAAGTGCTTTAGCAAGAAGGACTTTAACGTGTTCGCCAGAAGTCAAATTGGCCATCAAATCTGTATGTTGTTCAGCTTTAATGCCGAGGTTTTGCAAAAGACGAGCAGCGTCAGCTTCGGCTTCATAACCACCCATTTCACCAAATTCTGCCTCAAGTTCGGCAGCTTTCATGAAGTCATCATCTGTCGCATCAGGGTTCATGTAAATGGCATTTTTTTCTTGATTAATGGCGAAAAGTTTTTCATTCCCCATCATCACGACATCAAGTGGTGTTTGATCTTCGTAATCGTAATGATTTTGACGAAGAACAGACATGCGTTCGTTTGGCCCCATTGAGATGTGACCTGTTGTTGGTTGAATTTCACCGTCCAAGATTTTCAAGAAAGTTGATTTACCAGCACCATTGGCACCGATTAAACCGTAACAGTTTCCCGGTGTAAACTTGATGTTTACTTCGTCAAAAAGCTTGCGGTCAGAGAATTGTAATGAAATATCAGATACTGTAAGCATGTATTTTCCTTTTTTATTGATGAGAAAAATTCTCAAATATTTTTCGATAAAGTAGTTTGACTACTTTTGTGCTCAAAAATAAGCATTCTGCCCTTATTTTATCATAAATCTTGGACTTTATAAAGCCCACTTTTTTATAAATCTTGACAAGTTTTTCATTCATGTTCTTACAGAAAGATGAAGTTTAGTTTCAATTTAGCGTAATTTTAGCATTACTTAAGTCAGGGTGACTATAATATACTTATTCCAATAAAATTTTTCATAAAGTTTACTCCTAAAAAAAAGAATGAGTGGCTGGTTACCGCTCATTCTTTTTTTTATCGCTATTTTTAATGAATAAAATAATTGAAATAGCTAAAGCCACAAAACCAATTCCATTAAATTCGATAAATGTTATGAAAACATTTGAAGAATATCCCAACTGATTAAATATAAGCACGGCAGGAATTCCTATCCCCAAATAAATAATGTTAGGACTAAAAAATTAAGGCTCCTATAAATAGTTTTTATTCATATTTTATCCTTCTCCTAACTTTCTTTGGCATCTACAGAAATATTTACAACATAAATAAACAGTAGAATTGAAAATAGACTACCTAATAGACTTGTTAATAAATCCCAATCCTAACGTTCGCCAAACTTCCATAAATGTTTCTGGGGATAAGGCTGTTTTTTATGAAACACCAACAAATATTCTTCCTAAAACCACTTCTAATTTCTAAAAAATATTTGAGTAAGTTTAAAAAACTAAAGCCAATATTGCTCCAAGAGTATTTAAAATTAAACCATTGATTTTAAAAAGTCGATTCCTACTTTTTGAAATTAGGACAAAGGCAATCCTTTTTGTTCGCGGATTAACCTAAAGTTTTTTCCGTAACCTGTATATGATATTGTTTCTCCTTAGATAAGTAAATATGTTAGTAGGCTTGTACAGTTTTAAATCAACGCTAGAAGCCACAAAGATAAATTTTTTGTATGTTTAGCATACAAGTATAAATCAAGTTTCATTTTAGCCTAGTTTTAGTAAAACTTAAGTCAAGTTGACTATAATATATTTATTCCAATAAAATTTTTCATAAAGTTTACTCCTAAACAAAAGAATGAGCGGCTGGTTACCGCTCATTTTTTTATATTTTTTCTAATGCTTGCTCTAAATCAGCAATCAAGTCAGTTACATCTTCAATACCAACCGATAATCGAATGGTTCCTTTGGAAATCCCTGCACTAGCAAGTTCTTCGGCATTCAGCTGCTGGTGAGTGGTCGAAGCAGGATGAATGGCCAATGATTTGGTATCTCCAACGTTGGCTAGAAGTGAGAAAATTTCAAGATGATCAATCAAATCACGCGCTTTTTTCTCATCTTTGTCTTTGAGTTCAAAGGTAAAGATAGATCCAGCATCTTTTGGATAATATTTCTGGTAGAGCGCATGATAGGAATTACTTTCAAGCAGAGGATGGTTAACAAGTTCCACCTTAGGATGATTGTCTAAAAAATCTACAATCTTTTTAGTATTGGAGATGTGACGTTCTACCCGGAGTGAGAGTGTTTCTAGCCCCTGTAAGAAAAGCCAAGAATGAAAAGGCGATAAAGCCGCACCCGTATCACGTAATAAAATAGCTCTAATCCGAGTCACAAAAGCAATTTCACCCAATTCGGCAAATTTAATCCCATTGTAGCTTTCATCAGCTTGTGTAAAATCAGGAAATTTACCATTTGCCCAATCAAAGTTTCCGCCATCAACGATGACTCCACCAATAGAAGTACCGTGACCGCCAATGAATTTCGTTGCTGAATGAACAATTACATTAGCACCATGTTCAAATGGTTTAAAGGCCACAGGGGTAGTAAACGTTGCATCAACAATAACGGGAATTCCATGTTTTTTAGCAATTTGACCAATGGCATCATAATCAATCACATTATTTCCCGGATTGCCCAAAGTTTCATAATAAATAGCTTTGGTTTTTTCATCAATCGCCTCTTCAAAATTCTTCGGGTCATCTGGATTGACAAATTTAGTTGTAATTCCATATTTTGGTAAAGTCCCAGAAAAAAGGTGGTAGGTTCCACCATAAAGGGTACTTGCGGAAACAATATTATCACCTACTGTAGCGATATTCATGATGGCATAAGTAATAGCTGCTGAGCCAGAACCAACACCAAGGGCTGCACTTCCACCTTCAAGAGCTGCGATGCGTGCTTCAAAAACATCGTTGGTTGGATTTCCTAAACGTGAATAAATAGCTCCAGGATCTTGTAAAGCAAAACGAGCTTCGGCATGGTCTGAATTGTTAAAAACGAAAGAAGTTGTTTGATAGAGCGGAACGGCGCGTGAACCCGTGACAGGATCAGGGACTTGTCCTGCGTGGACTTGCAAAGTGTCGAATTTATAATTGTGATTAGTCATAGTTTTTTTCTCCTATTTTTGAAAATTTTAGTTAGTATAAAAAATAGTCGTTAATCACATTCGTTGATTATTCGTCAGCAATTCTTGAACCATAGCTTTCTCCTTTAGCTATAAAACTTATTATAATTATAAGAAATTCAGAAAATTCTAGCGATATGATTTTTTAATGGAGCTGATAGAACTTTTAAAAGTAGAAATAAAAAAATACAACTCAAGGTTATATTTTTATTGATTGTGCTTTTCAAAGTAACGCATTGTAATAAGAAGAGCTTTACGAAAGATTTTTGGATGTTTACGAGCAACATTTACCATGAATTTATCACCGAAAGAGTGGAGGTAGCGAAGGCTCGGTTTAATCTCTGTCGCAGCTTTATAAAAAACTTCAGCTAAATCAGAAGCTTTAGCACTATTTTTCATAAAACGGTCAAGTCCTGAAGCAACAGAATTTACCAAAGGTTGGTAAGCAGAGTTTGAACTCATATTCTTTTTAGAATTTTCTAGGGCAATATTTCCCCAGCTTGACTGAGTTCCACCAGGTTGAACACAAACTGAACGGATACCAAATTGGGAAACTTCGAGGTCCAAAACGTCAGACCATTGTTGAAGGGCGGCTTTTGTAGCGTGATAATAAGCACCAAGTGGCATATAGACATCTCCACCAATTGATGAAATATTAACAATTCGTCCATAATTTTGAGCTCTCATTGTTGGTAAGACAAGTTGAGTTAATTCAACCGCACCAAAGAAGTTGGTTTCAAACTGATTGCGAATTTTATCCATTGGGATTTCTTCGGCTGGTCCGTATTCGCCATAACCTGCATTATTGATGAGGACGTCAATATGACCTGCCTCATCTAAAATTTTTCTCACAAAAGCTTGGTTTGATTCAGAGCTAGTAACATCCAGTTTTAGTGCTTTGATGTTGTTTTCATATTGTGGAATTTTTTCAACGCGGCGTGCACCGGCGTATACTTTCCAACCCCGTTTGGCAAAAAGTTCTGCTGCCTCAAATCCCATTCCATTTGAAGCACCTGTGATTGCAACAATTTTTTGTGTCATCTCTTTAGAGTCCTTTCAATTTGTCTGTATCTTGTTTTCATGATTTTAAAAGTAATTATACCACTTTAGTAAATCAAAGGCTAAAAAAACTTCCGCGGAGTAAACGGAAGTTTTAGGAGTATTTATGAAAAAAGTTTATTTAGGAGTATGGAAACTATTATACGTTATAATGCTGAAATGAAACTTAAATGAAAAAGAAAATGTTTTTGTATTTTTAGAATCCTTTTTCTATAAATCAATTCTAACTATAAGGACCTGATGATTGAGTGATAATGCTAGTTTGAAGCATTCTTAGTAAGAAAGTGATTTTTTATAAATGGTTTATAGAATAAATTGTACAGCGTTTAATTGGACTTGCTCTCTGAAATAACGTAAAATTGTAGTGAGGAGGACGGTTACAATGAGTAAAAATTATAAAAAAATCCTAGTCGCAATTGATGGATCTGAGCAGGCAGAAGAAGCGTTAAAAGAAGCTATTGTCCTTGCTAAAAGAGACAACTCACAATTATTCGTTTTACATGCGACGGATAAAAACAGTATTTATGCAGCTGGTAACCCAGTTCCTGTGGTTCCTGCACCAGCTATTCCAGTAGTTCCAGCAGTTCCCGTACTTGAAGAAAGTGCAGATAATGAAGCTAAAGAAGTTTTAGACAAAGCTTTGGCAATTATCAATAATGAAGTGAAGTTTGAAGAAATTCGAGTTGATGGTTCGGCAAAAAATGAAATTGTCGATTTCGCTAAAGAACATGAAATTGATATGATTGTGATGGGCTCTTCAGGAAAAGGCGCTCTTGACCGAATGTTGCTTGGCTCTACAGCAGTTTACGTGGTTAAACATGCACCTTGTAGTGTAACAATCATCAAATAAATTAGATATATTTCAAGAATCGGCAAGTATTTGCTGGTTTTTTTGTATTTTAAAAATAAATTCCTTGACAATGAAATTCTTTTCGTTTACAATTGTAAACATAGAAATGAGAAAGTTGGATTGAACAATGAAAGTTACTTTTAAAACCCTTGATGGACGTACAATGACTAAAGAATTTGCTAGTGTAGATGAATTCGTAACACTACAAAATCGTGAAATTCCGGCAATTGATGATTCAGCGAAAGTTCTTGAAGTTGTAATTTCTGGACAAGTTGAAGAATTTAGTGGAAATGTTGCTGATTTGTATTTCAAACTTAGTAAATAAGAATCTGAAATCGTGAATGGAGGAGGAAAGATGACAGATTATGTTTTTAAGGCAGGTCGTAAAGATTTGGCACCTCTTTTGTTATTACATAGCACGGGTGGAGATGAGCATCAATTAGTAGAAATTGCTGAAATGATTGCCCCTTCACATCCTATTTTGTCAATTCGTGGACGTATTAATGAGCAAGGAGTCAATCGTTATTTTAAACTCCGAGGCTTAGGTGGTTTTACTAAAGAAAATTTTGATCTTGAATCTTTAGATAAAGAAACAGACTGGTTGACGGATGAGGTCAGTTTGTTGGCTGAAAAACATGACCTTGACGTCCATAAAATGATAGCTATCGGTTATTCAAATGGTGCAAATGTAGCTTTGAATATGTTTCTTAGAGGAAAAATAAATTTTGATAAAATTATTGCCTTTCATGGGATGCAATTGGAAGACTTTGAACAGACCGTTCAACTTGATGATAAGCATGTCTTTCTAAGCTATGCGCCAAATGATATGATTGTTCCTCAGAAAAACTTTGGTGATTTAAAAGGTGATTTGGAAGATTCAGGCTGTCAGCTTGAAATATATGAAAGTTCACTTGGTCATCAATTGACGCAAGAGGAAGTTTTAGCCGCTAAAAAATGGCTTACAGAAATAAAATAATTTTGTATTGAAAAAATTTCAGTGCAAAGTAACTAAATAGGAGAAAACAAATGGCTGAATTAACAAAAATTGAAACAAAAATACCTGAAAATCTTACTCTTGGTGGTGTTCACCACGTAACAGCAATCACCTCAAGTGCTCAAAAAATCTATGATTTTTTCACAAATATCTTGGGTCTGCGTTTAGCAAAATTAACAGTCAATCAAGATGACTATGAAACTTATCACCTCTTTTTCACAGAAGAAGATGGGCATGGAGCTGATATGACTTTCTTTGATTTCAAAGATATTCCTAAAGGAAATCATGGAGTTAATAATATTGAACGTGCTTCATTTCGTGTACCGACAGATGCGTCCTTAGATTATTGGACTCGTCGTTTTGACAATGCCCATGTTAAACATGGCGAAATTTCTAGTAAATTTGGTCAAAAAAACTTAGAGTTTGAAGATTTTGATGGTCAATTGTATCAATTGATTTCTGACCAAAATAATAGTGGGGATGATTCAAAAGGACGTTCTTGGCAACTTTCTAATGTTCCGCAAGAACATGGAATTACTGGACTTGGCCCTGTTTTTGTAAAAGTTGAAAATGCCGAAAATCTTCGGACCATTTTGGAAACAGTTTTTGGCTTCCGTTACGCTGGGCAAGAAGCTGATTTACATCTTTTTGAAGTGGCGAATGGTGGAAATGGAGCAGCTTTGATTCTTCAAGAAGCTGGTGAAAAAGAAGCTTACGCTTATCAAGGTTATGGTACGATTCATCATTTAGCTCTGGGAACAGCAAATCCTGAAACTTTAAACTATTGGATTGAACGCATTAAGGCTTTCCGTTTGCCACATTCTGGTTTGGTTGACCGTTTCTATTTCTCAAGTGAATATGTCAGAGTAGCACCAGGAGTTCTCTTTGAAATTGCGACTTACACACCAGGGATTGGGGCATTGGACATGGCAAAATCAGGTCTAGGAGCTGTTGATTCTTATGAAGAAGCTTTAATTACTTCTGGTTTCTGGATTGACCAAACTAAGGAAGAATCAGGTTTATCTTTGAGCTTACCTCCTCATTTATTCCCAGGAGATGAAGCTACAAAAGCGAGAACAGCCGCAAGTTTACGTCCATTGGACACTTCAGATGCTCATCGTGACCGCACAAAAGATGAACTATGGACTGTTGAAAAAGTATTGGAACACAAAGCTGGAACTCCGGCTGAAACAGTGCAATAAAGGAGAACTGATGAAATCATATCAAGCAAATGAGCTCGACGAAAAAACAGTCTATAAACTTCTGTCAGGCAGTATTGTTCCGCGCCCAATTGCTTGGGTGACCAGTCAAAATCTCGAAGGTCTAGTTAATGTGGCCCCCTTTAGTTTTTTCAATGTTGCTTCGTCAAATCCACCACTTTTATCCATTTCGTTTACGGGAAATAAAGATAGTTTGAATAATTTATTGACGACGAAAGAAGCAGTGGTTCACCTTGTGAATGAGGATAATGTGGAGCTAATGAATCAAACGGCAGCACCATTAGCGGAGCATATTAGTGAAGCGGAAGAATTTTCACTTGAACTTGTCCCTTCTCAGAAAGTTCAGGTTCCAAGTTTAAAGGAGTCAAATGTTCGTTTAGAAACTAAATTGTATCATCATTTACCTTTAGGAGAGAGTGGGCATTTAGTTCTTCTTGAAGTTGTCAATTTCTCTTTTGCAGAGGAACTATTGGATGAGGAAAACTTTCATGTCAATCTAAATAAACTCAAACCAGTTGGGCGTTTAGCGGGTGATGATTACAGTACTTTAGGAAATCGATTCAGCCTTTTACGACCTAGATAAATAAAAAAACTTACTGATGATTGGTCAGTAAGTTTTTATTTGCTTTAAAAATAAAAAAATAACCCGAAGGTCATTTTTATTATTTAACTTCTTTAAAGATTACGTGTTTACGCAATTTTTTAGAGTATTTTTTAAGTTCCAATTTGTCTGGAGTGTTGCGTTTGTTCTTTTGAGTAAGGTACAGACGTTCACCAGATTCTTTGTGTTCAAGTGTAATATTTACGCGCATGATAGTCCCTTTCTATAACTTTTGTCGAATTATTTAGTGTCGCGAACTTTGCGGCCTTTGTAGTAGCCTTTAAGTGAAACGCGATGTGAGTGACGGTAGTCACCAGTAGTTTCGTCAAAAGTAACAGTTGGAGCTGTCAATTTGTAATGTGTACGACGACGGTTTTTCTTTGCTGATGAAGTGTGACGTGCAGGTACTGCCATTGTTTTTTTCCTCCGTAGAATTTTATCTCGTTCTTGCAGAGTGCAAAAACGTACTTTATTAGTATAGCATAAATTTTCAGAAATGCAAGTTTTGTAAAGTAAAATTACTTGACAAATTTTTGCAAACCTTTCTGTCAGTAAAATTTGAGTAAGCAAAAGTACTGACAAATATCTTTGACAACTAAAATGATAGGGCCTTTAGCGCAAATTTGATAAAATAGAAGTAACTTAACGGATAACTTAAAAATTTAAGCTCAGCTTCGAAAGAATCAAAGCGTCGTAAGGAGAAGACAATCAGGTCGTAAAAACTCCTCACAAAGCAGGGCAATGTTCTAGGACAATTAAATTTTTAAGGAGAAATGAATGAAGAACTGGAAAAAACTGATTCTTGTTTTTGTCATTGCAGGCGTGGCATTGATTGCTTACTTTGGCTTTAATCAGCCTTTTTTGGCACGCTTAATTGTTACAATTGCTGGGGGAGTCTTGGCTTTCTCAATGCTGATTGAAATGATTAAAACTTTACGGTCTGGCTCTTATGGTGTTGACTTATTGGCCATCACGGCCATTATTGCTACTTTACTAGTGGGCGAATATTGGGCCTCTTTGATTATTATTCTCATGCTTGTTGGAGGTGAGAGTTTAGAAGACTATGCAAATGGTCGAGCTCACCGAGCTTTAGCTGCTTTATTAGATAAGTCGCCTGATATTGCTCATGTGCAAAAAGGAGATAAGGTGGTCGATTTACCGATAGACCATGTGGAAGTCGGGAGTCATTTATTGGTTAGACCGATGGAAATTATTCCCATTGACGGGAAACTTATTTCTGAGGCAGTGGTACTTGATACAGCGTCATTGACGGGTGAAACCAAGCCGAATGAATTAGTAAAAGGTGATCCTGTTCTTTCAGGAGCTATCAATGGGAATTCTAGTATCCAGATTGAAACTACGGTGATAGCGGCAGAATCACAGTTTCAAAAGATTGTAGAACTGGTTAAAGAAACGGAGGAAACTCCAGCTCAATTTGTACGTCTGGCTGATCGTTATGCTGTTCCTTTTACAATTATTGCCTATCTTATTGCAGCAGTTGCTTACTTTATTTCTGGTGACCCAGTACGAATTGCGGAAGTCCTAGTGGTTGCAAGCCCTTGTCCTTTGATTCTGGCAGCTCCTATCGCGTTTGTTTCGGGAATGAGTCGCTCTAGTCAAAATGGAGCTTTAATCAAAAATGGAACAGTCATCGAAAAATTAGCAAAAGCTCGGGAAATATTTTTAGATAAAACAGGTACAATTACTGAGGGGACAATTAAGGTTGACAGTCTAAAACCAATAGAAACGGTAGATGAAGTAGAACTTTTACAGTTGGTTTACACGGTTGAAAAATCAAGTGGTCATATTTTGGCAAAAGCTGTTGTTGAATATGCTGAAAATAAAAAGGTTCAACCATTAAAATTGACCTCTTTAACTGAGGTTGCTGGACTTGGTGTGATTGGAGAAATCGAAGGTCAAGAAATTAAAATTGGGCGAAGTTCTTTTGCTTTTGCACCTGATAATCTCAACTATGAAACAGCATTTTATGTGAGTAAAGCAGGTAAATATGTTGGGGCGGTCACATTCTCTGATACTTTAAGACCAGAAGCTAAAGAAACAATTGCTCAGATGAGAAAAATTGGTCTTGAAAAGATTACAATGTTGACGGGTGACAATCAACTTGTTGCTGATAAAATTGCGAGCACTGTTGGAATTGACAATGTTTATGCAGGTTTGATGCCAGATGAAAAATTAAAATTTATTAAAAATGCGGCGAATAGACCAGTAATTATGGTTGGAGATGGAGTTAATGATGCTCCAGCTCTAGCCACAGCAGATGTTGGAATTTCGATTGGTGTGGGCTCAGGTACAGTTGCAAGTGAAGCGGCTGACATTGTTCTATTGCAAAATGACCTTAGGAAAGTGACGACATCTATTGAAATCAGTCGTGATACGTTAAAAATTGCTAAACAAGCGGTCATGATTGGGATTATCATTTGTATTATTTTGATGTTTATTGCAGCTCTGGGAGTGATTCCAGCTGTGATTGGAGCTTTGTTCCAAGAGATCATTGATGTTGTTTCAATTCTCTATGCACTTCGGGCTTTAAGAGGATAAAGAAAAAATTTACTGACGAAATGCTTAAAAGTCCTCTGTCAGTAAATTTTTTATTTTTTTAGTAATTTTATTAGATGTTCCAGTTCATCAAGATTATCAAAGTGAATGGATAAATTCCCTTGATATTTTTTATTTGCTTGAATCTTAACCCTATTTCCCAATTTTTTCATCAGTTCTTTTTCAGTTTCGTCAGTAAAAAGATTGATATTTAATTTACTGACAGATTTGTCAGTAAATTTTTCTTCACCATAAATAATAGCTTCAAGTGCTCTGACATTGAGCTGCTCTTTAATTATTTTATCAACGAGCTCTAATTGCTTTTTAGGATTTTTTTCAGCTAAAAGTGTTCTAGCGTGAGCAGGTGAAATCTCTCGATTTTCAACATGCTTCAAAATTGTGTCAGGCAAACCAAGTAAACGAATAAGATTAGAGACATAAGACCTTGATTTTCCAAGGGCCTTAGCGATTTGATCGTGGGTCATTCCCAATTTGTCAGCCAGTTGTGCCAAGCTTTTGGACTCTTCTAGTGGGTTGAGATTTTCTCTCTGCAAATTTTCTAAAATTGAGAGAGTCATCATTTCTTCATCAGAATAGCTTCTAATAATTGCTGGTATAGTTTCTAAACCAGCTAATTTTGAAGCTTGAAATCGACGTTCACCTGCTAAAAGCTCATAGCCAACAAGTTTTGATTTACGAACGATTATGGGTTGTAAAACGCCATTTTCTTGGATAGAATTAGCCAATTCTTTTAATTTATCCTCATCAAAAACAAGACGAGGCTGGTAAGGGTTTTTTACAATTGTTGACAACTTAAGTTGAGTGATTTGTTCTACCATATTTTTCACTTTCTGTCAGTAAATTTTATTGTGCTCTATTTACTGACAGATTTGTCAGCTCCTCTTTTTTTGTTCATCAATCCATTCTTTACGACTGTGGAGTGCTTTTTCATATCTTCCCATATCATCAGGACGGAAATAATCAGCATTTTTAATTTTATCAGGTAAGTACTGTTGGTTTACCCAGTGATTAGGAAAATTATGAGCATATTGGTATTCTACAGACCTTCCTAAATCCTTTGCCCCAGCGTAATGGCCATCCTGTAAGTGTGGTGGTACAGCAAGATTTCCATATTTTCCTAAATCAGCAATGGCTTCATCCATCGCTAAATAAGCCGCATTTGATTTAGGGGATAAAGCCAAGTCAATAATGATATTGGCAAGGGGAATCCGTGCCTCAGGAAAACCGAGTTTTTCGGCTGCTGATAATGCTGAAACCGTATGAAGTGCGGCATCAGGATTTGCTAAACCAATATCTTCATAAGCCATAACGGTTAAGCGCCGGGCTAGACTTTGCAAATCTCCGCCCTCAATTAAACGAGCCGCATAGTGTAAACTTGCGTTGACATCAGAACCACGAATTGACTTTTGTAAAGCAGAAAGCAAGTCATAATGAGCATCGCCATCTTTATCAAAAGTTGCAGCTTTTCTTTGTAAAGAATTTTCCATATCATCTAGAGTGACATGATGTTCTTCTGAGGAAAGAACGGCTAATTCTAAGGCATTAAAAGTAGAACGTAAATCCCCATTAGTTGAATGAATTAAAAAGTAAAGTGCATCATCGTCAATGGTCACATCAAAATCAAATCCACGTTCTTTATCTTGTAAACTTAGGTTTACAGCAAATTCTAAATCTTCTGGTTCTAAAGGTTTTAATTCAAAAATCTGTACGCGAGAACGAATCGCTGGAACAACTGAAAAATAAGGGTTTTCGGTTGTTGCTCCAATTAAAATAATTTGTCCATTTTCTAAAAGTGGTAAAAGAAAATCTTGTTTAGGTTTGTCTAGGCGATGAATTTCATCAAGTAATAAAACAAGTTGGCCAGAAAATTCGGCTTCTGAGGCAATTTCTTGAAGTCTTTTTTTAGTGTCTGTCGTTGCATTAAATGTCCGAAATGCGACATTCATTGTTCCAGCAATCGCTGAAGCAATTGAAGTTTTACCAATGCCAGGAGGTCCGTAGAGAATCATACTTGAAAGAAGTTGAGTTTCGACCATTCGGCGAATGATTTTTCCTTTACCAACTAAATGTTTTTGTCCAACAATTTCATCAATATTTCTTGGTCTCATTCGTCTTGCAAGATTTTGTGCCATATTATTCTCCAATCCATAGGTTTACAACAAATGTAAATCTGGTTTACATAAGGCTTTTGTCTAGATAGAAGGCGAGAATGCAATCATCAATATATTCACCATCAATGAAAAATTCTTTTTTCAAACGTCCTTCTTCAACAAAGCCTAATTTATTATAAAGTTTCAAGGCTGCTGGATTTGAACCCATCACTTGAATTGTAATTTTTTTGAATCCTTCTTTTTTTGCAAAATCAATAAAGAAGTTTATTAGTGTAGTAGCCACCCCCTTACCTCTGGCTTCTTGTGCTGTCATAATGCCAAAGGTGACAGTATGTCTTCCAAATTCAGATTTGTGGCGGGGGCCGTAATCAAGTATTCCAAGAATTTCATCATTTTCTACTGCCAGAAAATAAGTGGTTCCAGTCATAATTTTACCGATAATTTTTTCTGCTGAGGAATCCATGACATGTGGAGTTGAAGCTAGGGTCCAATTTTCATTCTCCAATTGAGCAACTTTGACAAAGTCACGTGGTTCTATTTTTCTAATTTCCATTAAATCTTTCTCCAAATTCTAAAAAAATATCTATTTACACATTATAAACGTAAAAAAGCTATTAAATGAACTGATTTATTAAGTCTTGCGACTTTTCTAGAGCAAATTTTTGTTATAATTATTTTAACATAATATAAAGAGGGTGTGAACAATGGCTAAATTTGGATTTTTAGATGTTTTGGAAGAAGTTTTAGAAAAAGGATTTACTTATGATTTTGAAATGAATTGGGATAAGCGTAATTTTGCGGTAGAAGTCAGCTTTTTACTAGAGGCAGAAAATAGTTCTGGAGCGCTTTTGACTGATGCAGAAGGAGTAGAATCAGCAGAAAATATCGTCTATGAGGATGCAGTTTTATTTTATAATCCAGCTAAATCACGTTTTGATGAAAATGATTATTTGGCAACAATACCTTATGGTGAAAAAGGCTTATCTCGTGAATTTTTGGCTTATTTTGCTCAATTTTTACAAGAAAGTGCCGATCAAGGCTTGGATGATTTAATGGACTTTCTAGCTGATGAAGCTGCCGAAGAATTTTCAGTCAATTGGGATAAAGAAGCTTTTGAAAATGGCATTGCTGATTTATCTGAAACAGACTTTTATAAGTATCCAAGATATTAAGAAATTTAGAAAGATTTAAGAAATAAAAAATGAGTATTTTAAATGTAAAAAATCTATCCCACGGTTTTGGTGACCGCGCAATTTTTGAAGATGTAAGTTTCCGTTTGCTAAAAGGTGAGCACATCGGCTTTGTTGGGGCAAATGGTGAGGGTAAATCAACTTTCATGAATATTATCACAGGAACTCTGGTTCCTGATGAGGGAAAAGTAATCTGGTCTAAAAAACACCGGGTTGGCTATATGGATCAACACGCTGCGCTTGGAAAAGGTAAAACGACGCGTGAAGCATTGGCTGAGGCTTTTCAATATCTTTTTGATATAGAAGCGAAAATCAATGATACTTACATGAAAATGGCAGAAATGTCAGAAGATGAGATGAATGCTGCGCTTGAGAATGTAGGAGAACTTCAAGAAGAATTGGATAATAGTGACTTTTATCTCATTGATGCCAAAGTTGAAGAAACAGCACGAGGTCTTGGTTTAACTCCTCTTTTGGATAAAGATGTAGCCGAGCTTTCTGGAGGGCAAAGAACAAAAATTTTACTTGGTAAACTTTTGCTTGAAAAACCAGATATCTTGCTTTTGGATGAACCAACAAACTATTTGGATGAAGAACATATTTTATGGTTGAAAAATTACCTTAAAAACTATGAAAATGCCTTTATTTTGATTTCGCATGATGTGCCATTTATGGATGAAGTGGTCAATATCATTTATCATGTGCATGGTCTAGGGATTACCCGCTATTCAATGGGATATGCGGAATTTGAACGTGTCTTTGAAGAGAAAAAGGCACAGCTTGAATCTTTGCATAATGCGCAGGTCGCTGAGCAAGCTAAACTTAAAGATTTCATTGCCCGTAAAAAAGCGAATGTGGCAACATCTGGTCAAGCAAAAGCGCGTGAGAAAAAATTGGCGAAAATGGAAATTGTTGAGACTATTTCTGAAAAGCCAAAACCTCATTTTGATTTTAAATTTAGTAGAAAACCAAGTCGTCTCGTTTTTGAGGCGAAAGATTTAGTCATTGGTTACAATGAACCTTTGTCGTCAGAAATTAATTTAAAAGTAGAATCTGGACAAAAAATTGCCTTTATAGGTTCCAATGGGATTGGAAAATCGACTTTGCTTAAGAGTTTAATGGGCTTGATTCCAAGTCTTGATGGGGAAGTTGAAAAAGGAAACTTCCAAGATATTGCTTACTATGAGCAAGAAATCAAAAATCCTTCGCAAAAAACGGTACTTGATGATTTATGGGATGAGTATCCAAGTTGGAATCAAGCAGAACTCCGCGGGGCACTTGCTCGGGTGGGCTTGACGGCTAAACAAATTGAATCACGTGTTTATGTTCTTTCAGGTGGAGAACAAGCAAAATTACGTTTTGCTAAATTAATGAATACCGAATCTAACATTCTCATCTTGGATGAACCAACCAATCATTTGGACGTGGACGCTAAAGAAGAACTCAAGCGTGCACTTATTGAATATCCGGGAACTGTTTTGATGGTTTCACATGAACCAGAATTTTATGAAGGTCTAGTTTCTGATGTCATTAACTGTGAAGAATGGACAACTCGTATTTTGTAATTACTGATTAATTCTTATGCTAGTTCATCTCTAATTTTTCTTAAAAATTGGTAGTTGAACTGCAGTTATACTAGCTTGCACAAACACAAGAAATGGTTTGCATGAAAAATTAAACAGTATTAGGAGAAAAATGACTCAGAAACTTCATCCTTGGGAAAATCCCGAACAAGATTATGCACGAACTTTGGCAAAACGCCGCTCAGAGCGGCGTTATCGGAGCTTACAGTTAGTAAAGACGCTTAAAATTTTACTGACAGAATTTAAAAAGTACGATGTGAACAATTTTAACTCAGAGATATTGAGTTGGATTGATTTGCTTGAAGATGCTGTTGAATATGTTGATGATGAAGATTTTAAGTCAGCAAAAAAATTTGTTTCGCGAATGCAAAGAGAACTAAAAAAACTTGAAAAGTAAATTTTTTACTGACAGGAAAGAGGACTTTAAGGGCACTATGAAAAGTTATAGTTTTCAAGCTGAACTGGAAATTATCGGTATCAATCCCTTTGTGGCTGTACCGCCAGATATTTTGCAGAAAATATTTCAGGATTCAGGACGAGAAAAATCGCCCATTCCTATTTGTGGTCAGATTAATGAAAAAACTTATCAGCAAAATCTCATGTTTTTCAAAGGGGATTGGCGCTTATATGTCAATACGACGATGCTGAAAAATTCGCCTAAAAGAATCGGGGAAATCTTTGATTTTACAATTTCCTATGATTCAGAGCCACGAATTGTCAAACAACCACAAGTTTTAAGTGAAGCATTAGCCAAAAATCCGGAAGCAAAAAAAGTATTTGACCAATTAATTCCCTCTAAACAAGTTGAAATTAATCGTTATATTGCGAGGTTGAAAACAGAAGAAGCTATCGAGCGAAATGTTAGGCGAGCGATTGGTTTCTTACTGGGAAAGAACTCTTTTGTAGGCCGAGATAAACCATAGAAAGAAAGATGAAATAAATGAATAATTGGAATTCAATCACAATAAAAATCAGTCGGGAAGCCGAAGAGGCCATTTCAGCTTTGCTGATAGAGGCGGGGTCAGCCGGCGTTGAAATTAATGACAGTGCTGATTATCTCAATCACGAAGACCAATTTGGCGAAGTTCTTCCTGAAATTGAACAATCTGATTTTGTTGAAATTACTGCTTATTATCCAGAAAATATGCCAATTGTGGAACTCAAAGCCGAAATTGAACATAAAATCGCAAATTTGAGTGATTATTTTTCGCTGACAGGTCTGTCAGTAACAACGAATAACCTGTCAGAAACAAATTGGGCAGAAGCCTGGAAAAAATATTTTGAACCAGCACGAATTACGCATGATTTAACCATTGTGCCGAGTTGGACAGAGGATTACGTGGCGACAGGCTCTGAAAAATTGATTCGACTTGACCCTGGTATGGCTTTTGGGACGGGGACACATCCAACGACCAAAATGTCACTTTATGCTTTAGAACAAGTCCTTCGTGGTGGTGAAACGCTACTTGACGTTGGAACGGGTTCGGGTGTTCTATCTGTTGCAGCTTCATATCTTGGTGCGCAAGAAATATTTGCTTATGATATTGATGAAGTAGCTGTGCGCGTGGCTTTAGAAAATATTGAACTCAATCCGGGTCATGAAAAAATTCACGTTTCAGCCAATAATTTGCTTGAAGGAATTGACAAAAAGGCAGATGTCATTGTGGCTAATATTTTGGCTGATATTCTTGTTTTAATGACGGAAGACGCATTCCGCTTGGTCAAAGAAGAAGGCTATCTCATTATGTCAGGAATTATTGCTGACAAAGCGGACATGGTCATTGCATCAGCAGAAAAAGCTGGATTTTTCCTTGAAACACGAATGATTCAAGGCGAATGGAACTGCCTGATTTTCAAGAAAACAGAAAATCGTGAAGGCGTCATTGGTGGATAAAAGGCTTAAATAAAGTCGTTTATCTTTCAGTCAATGGAGAAGCACAATAAAGAAAAGATTAGATTCAAAACTTTATTCTAAGAAATGATTGGAAAAAATATGGCCAACCAATATTTTGTATTTAAAAAATTACCGGAACTGGGCGAAGAATTTATCATTGAAAATCAAGCAGCAGCTCATCATATTTTCACTGTGATGCGGGCTAAAAGTGGTGACCAAATCCGTCTTGTTTTTACTGATGGTGAAATTGGGCTGTCAGAAGTCATTTCGCCAAGTGACCAATCAGTGAAGCTGATAAAATTACTGACAGAGTCCTCAGAATTGCCTGTTCAAATTACAGTAGCTGTAGGATTTCCTAAAGGGGATAAGCTCGATTTTATTGTTGAAAAATCAACAGAATTAGGAGCTACAGCCATTTGGTCAGCACCTTTTAAAGCTTCTGTCAGTAAATGGGACAAGAAAAAACTGACAAAAAAACAAGAAAAATTGGAAAAAGTTGCTCTAGGAGCAGCCGAACAATCACGCAGACAAATGATTCCAGAACTTCAACTTTTTGAGCAATTTACTGATTTACTTGATAAGTTTACTGATTTTGACCAAGTTCTTATCGCTTATGAAGAATCAGCAAAAATGGGTGAGAAAACAATGTTCAAACAAGCACTGACAGAAATGTCGCTCAACCAAAAAGTACTTATCATTTTTGGACCAGAAGGCGGAATTAGTCCAGACGAAATCACAAAATTTTCCGATTTAGGTGCAAAAATGATTGGCTTAGGGCCGCGAATTTTAAGAGCAGAAACGGCTCCATTATATGCCCTCTCAAGTATTTCAGCTTATTTTGAATTATTATAAATAAAGAAAAATTTTTAGGAAATCGATTATGAAAAAACGTGCACAACGTAACAAAAAACGAATTCGCTGGGCTTCGGTCCTCACAGTTTTCGTTCTTTTAATTGGAATAATTGCAATTGCTTTTGCTGGGGTTCATTTGTTAAGTCCTAAAACAAATACAAGCCCAAAAAGCAGTCAAACTTCAAGTCAAGAAAAAGCTAAAAGCACTGCCTCATCTAGTGCTTCTCAACCAAAAGAAACAAAATGGCTGGCTGGAACAAATGAAAATCAACTGCCCATTTTGATGTTTCATTATGTCACTTCAAGGGCTGATCAGCTCCCACAAGATAGTAATAACATCAATATTGTAACCTTTGAAAATGAATTAAAAGCGCTGAAAGAAAAAGGCTACACAACGGTTAGTGGCTCAGATGCCGAAAAAATTCTAACGACCAAAGAAAAACCAAGTGATAAAATGGTTTGGCTTACTTTTGATGATGGTTCAGTCACAATGTATACTGAAATTTTCCCTTTATTGAAAAAATACAATATGCACGCCACGAATTTTATTATTACAGGTTATGTGAATAAAGGCCAAGGCGGAATTTTGACCTGGGAACAAATCAAGGAAATGAAAGCAAGTGGACTTGTTGATTTTGGCAGTCATACGGTCAGCCATCCTGATTTAGGAAAGCTCACTTTGGAAGCTCAACGAACAGAACTTGAACAATCAAAAGCAGACTTAGATAAAAACCTCGAGCAAAAAACAGATATCATCTGTTATCCAGCAGGGGGCTATAACCAGAATACCTTGAATTTAGCTAACGAGTTAGGTTATAAGTTTGGTTTGCTTGACCCGGGCCGCAATGGTGCTATTGCAATAGCAGCCAAAGAAAGTGATGGTCTATTAACGCTACCACGCTTTAGAATGATGAGTTCTACCACAACTGAGCAAATGCTACAAATGATTCAACCCTCAACCGATTATAATGAAAAAAATAAATAAACTCCGAATAATCGGAGTTTTATCTTTAGTTTTGCAATAGTCATCCTTTTGCTTAACCTACAAATGTGATAGAATAGATTAAATTAAGTGAAATAAACCTTAACTTACAAAATTTGATGAGATGATATATTAATCTAAATAAGGAGGAAAACTGGTCACCATTTTAGAGTCAACTTTAAAATGGTCTAGTATCTAAAGTTATGCCTAAAGAACCAGATTTAACCGGAGCAGAGGTTGTCAATATCTGTTCTGACTACATGAATGAAACAGACCTTTTACTCGTAGAAAAAGCACTTGCTTGTGCTTCACTTGCCCATGCAGACCAATATCGTGCATCAGGAGAAGCTTACTTTGTCCACCCTACACAAGTTGCAGGAATTTTAGCCAAATTAAAACTGGATGCCGTTACCGTTTCCTGTGGTTTTTTGCATGATGTTGTTGAAGATACCAATTTTACCCAAGGTGATTTGCAAGAATTATTTGGCGACGAAATTGCTGAAATTGTTGATGGAGTTACTAAGTTAGGTAAAGTTGAGTATAAGTCACACGAAGAACAATTGGCTGAAAACCACCGTAAGATGCTTATGGCTATGTCCAAAGACATTCGTGTTATTTTGGTCAAATTGGCTGACCGTTTGCACAATATGCGCACGCTTAAACATCTCAGACCAGATAAACAAAAGCGGATTTCACGTGAAACCATGGAAATTTATGCCCCTCTTGCTCATCGCTTGGGGATTGCCAGTATCAAATGGGAATTAGAAGATTTATCATTCCGTTATCTTGAAGAAGCAGAATTTTATCGCATTCGTGGTCTCATGAATGAAAAAAGAACAGCTCGTGAAGCCCTTGTTGCTGAAGTAATTGGTAAATTACAAGAACGAGTCGAAAAAGCTGGAGTTGATGCAGAAATCTACGGTCGTCCAAAACATATTTATTCTATTTATCGTAAAATGCACGATAAGAAGAAACGTTTTGATGAGATTTATGACCTGATTGCCATTCGTTGTATCACAGAAACAACAAGTGACGTTTACACGACTTTAGGTTATATTCATGACCTTTGGAAACCAATGCCAGGTCGTTTTAAAGACTATATTGCCAATCCAAAAGCCAATGGTTATCAATCTGTCCATACAACCGTTTATGGTCCCAAAGGGCCAATGGAATTCCAAATTAGAACACGAGAAATGCACCAAATCGCTGAGTTTGGGGTTGCCGCTCACTGGGCTTACAAACAAGGAATTAAAGCAAAAGTTGATGTTCATGAAATTTCTGAAACCTTGAATTGGATTCATGAACTTGTGGAATTGCGTGAAGAAGCTGGTGATTCAGCAGAAGATTTTGTCAAAGCCGTTCAAGAAGATATTTTATCAGATAAGATTTATGTCTTCACTCCAAATGGTGAAGTCCAAGAATTACCAAGAGGTTCAGGTCCTATTGACTTTGCTTATGCTATCCATACAAAAGTTGGTGACCATGCGACTGGAGCGAAAGTAAATGGGCGAATGAAACCATTATCTGTTCAACTAAAAACGGGTGATCGGGTTGAAATTATTACCAGCTCAAGCTCTTTTGGACCAAGCCGTGACTGGATTAATCTAGTTAAAACTAATAAAGCCAGAAACAAAATCAAACAATTCTTTAAGAACCAAGATAAAGAATTGTCGGTCAATAAAGGCCGTGAAATGTTACAAGAAGCTTTGGAAGAAGGTGGATTTGTACCAAATCAGTATTTAGATAAGAAACATCTAGATGAAGTCTTCAATAAGATTAGCTACCGTAATGCGGAAGCTTTGTATGCAGCAATTGGATTTGGTGAGCTTTCAGCAACAACAATTGCCAATCGTTTAACTGAAAATGAACGTCGTGAAGTTGAGAGAGCCAAACAAAAAGCCGAAGCTGAAGAGCTGATGAAGGGTGAAGTTAAACGCGAATCAAGTAAAAACATCATGAAGATTCGTCACGATGGTGGAGTCAGTGTTTCTGGTATTGATAGCCTACTTGTTCGTATCGCCAAATGTTGTAATCCTGTTCCAGGGGACCCAATTGTGGGGTATATTACAAAAGGGCGTGGTGTTTCAGTTCATAGAGCTGATTGTCAAAATGTGCGAAGTATGGAAGACTTTGAACAAAGACTTGTTGAAGTTGAATGGGATGATTCAGAAAACTTAGTGAAAGAATATGTCGCTAATATTGATGTCTACGGCTTTAATCGTCCTGGATTACTCAACGATGTGATGCAAGTTTTATCAAATTCTACTAAAAATTTGATTTCAATTAATGCTCAACCCACTAAAGATAAAAAAATGGCGAATATTCACATCGCTTTAGGGATTAAAAATCTATCAGATTTGACTTTAATTGTTGATAAAATCAAAATGACCCCAGATGTTTATTCTGTAAAACGGACAAATGCTTAAAAAAGAGCTTGACTTAGTCAAGCTCTTTTAAATTACTTTCTTTAATAATATAATTGGGACGTTTTTTTGTTTCCAGGAATATTTTAGCGATATATTTACCAATAATTCCAAGAGAGAGAAGTTGTAAGCCGCCTAAAAGTAAAATCAAAACAATCAAAGTTGGGAAACCTTGAACAGGGTCACCGTAAATCAGTGTTTTAAGAAGATAAAAAATGCTGAGTAAAAGTGAGGCTAAAAAACTAAAAAAGCCAACAAATGTCGCAATATTGAGCGGCATTTCCGAAAAATTTATAATCCCATCAATAGAATAACGAAGCAATCCCCAAAAATTCCAAGAAGTTTCTCCTGCTATTCTTTCTCTATTTTTGTATTCTAAGTAAGTCACATTATATCCTACCCAGGCAAAAAGTCCTTTAGAAAATCGATTATTTTCAGGGAGTTCTAAAATACTATTAACGACTTCTCGAGTCATTAGGCGAAAATCACGTGCTCCATCTACCATTTTTATACTAGAAATTTTATTGATTATTCTATAGAACATCCGAGCGAAAAAAGATCTAATAGGTGGTTCTCCCTCTCGTGAGGTTCGTCTTGTCCCAACAACATCATAACCTTCAAGTATCTTTTGGTACATTTCATTTAGCATCTCTGGTGGATCTTGTAAGTCAGCATCCATTACAGTAATAAAATCTCCATCAGCTGCCTGTAATCCAGCTAAGAGTGCAGCTTCCTTTCCGAAGTTTCGAGAAAAACTAATATATTTAACATTGTCATGGCTAGCTGCTAATCTCTTGAGTATCTCTAGAGTATTATCTTTGGAGCCGTCATTGATGAAGAAATAGGACTTTTCTAAAGGTAGATCAGCAGTTTGAAGATTTACTTCGTTAATGAATAAATCTAAAGTTTTTTCCTCATTATAGGCTGGTACGATGATGGATAGTTTTTTCACGTTTTTTTCCTTTCATAAGATAAATAATCCCCCAAATAGCTAAAAGTATCCAACTCAGAGAAAAAATTATGATGCTTAGCTGATGTAGTTTTGTTTTTGTGTATATTATTTTGATGGTTTTTGCATTTTGAGGAAGTATTGATAAAAACCCTGCTGAATCTCGATATGATTTTAATTTAGTTCCATTCTCATCATAGGCTGAAAAACCTTTAAGATAGGTAATCGGAGCTTGTATTTTTTTAGTATTATTAGGAATATTTGAAATATAGAAATCTTTTCCGTTAACGCTGGTTTTATTTGGAAAGCTGCGATTTTCAAAGGTTACCAAAGAGCCTAAATAAATATTACGATATTTTTCATATTGCCCTTTGGCTCTATAATCACCTGAAGCAAGATTTGGCTGATCTAAAATAATTTTAACATTAGAATTATTGACTGAAAAAAGAGAGTCAGTATTGATCGTATCCTTTGTTGGAGGAACTAAATGGTTTGTTGAGGTGTTAAGATCGGCATTGTTAACATGAAAATGTTTAGCAACAGTATTAATTAACATTCCGTTAATTGAGAGGTATAAAAGTGAAAAGCAAAGAATAGGTACGATTTTTTTCTTAATTTTACTAAGTTCAATGGTAGCTAAAGCAACAAATAAACTTCCTAAAATTGCAGGTATAAAGTTCCAGCGATAGGTCATTTGTAAGGCACCGCTTAGGAAAGGATTAACAAAATACCAGGGAAATAGACTGGAGTAGAGGAAGAGTAGACTTGCAATATAAGATAAAACTAATATTTTATGTGTTTTTGTAAACTTTTTATAAAATATTAGCATTCCTGATAATATGGCGACAAGTACTGATAAGATATCTGATAAATCGAATATCTGATTAAAAACAGAGGAAAAGGATAGACCAAATAAGTCCGGATTGCTTGGAAGATTGGCCCAATGGTTAGCTAATCTTTGCTCTAAAAAAGGGAATAAGAAGGCTGAGGACAGAGCAAGGATAAGAAGAAAACAAAGTAGCAACTTAATAATTTTTGATGAATTAAGTCTTTTTTTGACTAATGCCGTGATGCACATGACTAAAATCGTTAAAACAATTCCTAAGGTAGTGGGAATTGATAACATGAGAGATAGACTGCTAAATATGGAAGCTCTAACCCATGTTGACTTATCATTTAAGAAAATAATATTGTAGAAACTTAGAATAATGACAGGAGCGATAAGAATTGCCATATTAGAAGTATATTGAGTCATATACTCTATTCTAACAAGGGGAATATTCCAAGAAGTTGCAATACCAATTCCAGCAGTTAGAATGTATGTGATTGAGAATATGAAGGAAGTTTTAATTTTTGAAGTTATTTTGTATAAAATTGAAAAGTTTGAGTAAAGGGCAAAATATACAACTAAAATATTAAAAATAACAATTGAAGTAATAGGTAAATCAGTGATTCTCCAGATAAATATTAAAGGATAGAACAAAAAGGTAGGGTAGAAAAAGTTGAGACTGTAACCCCAATTTTGAACCCCAGAATATCTGATGATATCAGGGAATAATTGCCCGGTTTGCTGCTCCAGGAGCAGCTCATGAAGACGCGAGATATGAAATTGACTATCACGCCACAGAATAGCTTGCCCTTTTATTAAAAATGGTAAAAATAAAAGAACAGAAATACCAAGAAAGATTAGTGAACGCAACCACCATCTTTGAATTAATTTTTCCAAAATAAACTCCTTAAACATAATGTACTCTATGATTAGTATATTATCTAAATCTGAAGGTAATGTCAATGATAAGAGAAGGGCTATTTTAGATTTATTTATTGTGATAAAATAGTAATATGAAAATAGTAATTCAACGTGTAAAGACAGCTTCTGTCAGTATTGATGGAGTCATTAAGGAAAAAATTAATCAAGGTTTTTTGTTGTTGGTTGGGGTTGAAGATGCTGACAGTAATTTTGATTTGGATTATGCAGTACGCAAAATCGCGCAAATGCGAATTTTTTCAGATGAAGCTGATAAAATGAATCTCTCTGTTCAAGATATTCAAGGAGAGATTTTGTCAATTTCTCAGTTTACTTTGTATGCGGAGACTAAAAAAGGGAATCGTCCGAGCTTTTCTGCAGCAGGAAAACCTGATTTTGCTAAAGCAATGTATGAAAAATTTAATGATAGCTTAGCTCAGATTGTGCCGGTTAAAGCAGGAGTTTTTGGGGCTGATATGCAAGTTGAATTGATAAATGATGGCCCTGTCACTATTATTTTAGATACGAAAGAAGCTAGAAAAAATGGCTAAAAGACTGCAAAAAAGTAGCGTAAAAAAACGGGTTCCTGTTCGCTCTGTCAGTAAAATAAAAACTTATCAGTTCTCAGAAAAACCTGACCAAGTTGGTGAAATTTGGCAAAATAATATTATTGGCTCACTTGATAATGGTTATTCAAAAGAGCAGGCTAGAAAACAACAAAGTCAAAACCTGACTGAACGTCAGAAACGAAAAATTGAGGAAATGCAAAGCAATCCGGAGATGATTCAAGCGCGTGAAGAACTTAAAGAAGAGTTTCTCAATACGCATCCACAATATGCCAAGATGACGAGTGAAGAATTGCAAGAATCAATGACTCATCATGCTTTAGAAGATGAAAAGCTTAGAAAACAAAAGTTCCGTCATCACATTGAAGCATTTGCTGACGGAATTATTGCGGTTATCATTACTATTATGCTCCTTGAAATTCCTGTCCCTTCTGGGAATCAAGGTTATTGGGAGTTCATCAGTTCAGTTGGAATCTTCCTAGTAAGTTTTGTTGTTACAGCTAATTTTTGGTTCAATCGTCACAAGATTTTTGCTCTGACAGAGGAAATTACGGAAAAAATCATTGTTCAAGATTTTATCTTTATTGGTTTGCTTTCACTAATTCCGCTGTTGACCAAATGGATTATGGTTGCTCCAACATCATTTAGTGCCCTGAATTTTGGTCTGGTTTTGATTGTGATTTTACTTCAGCAGGAGCTTTTAAGTTATTCAATTACTAAAGATCATTTTCATAAAATGCCTAAATCATTTAAATTCTGGCGTCGTGTTTGGTTAATCAGGCTATTTTCAACTATTCTAATGAATGTTGTCATCATGATTATTGCCATTATTTTTCCATTTTATGGACATTGGCTCTTTGTTATTGTTCCTATTTTTAACTTTTTGTTCCGCATGGTTAATGACCGCAATCAGGAGGAAGAAGTTTATGCTGCTACACGTTCTATCGGTGTTCCTTATTTGAATGAAGGTTAATAATGACTGTAAAAAATATTATTTTTGATTTAGGTGGTGTAATTTTAGACTTAGGTTTTGAACGAATGGTCAATTCCTTTGAGAACTTAGGAATAAAAGATTTTTCTGCTTATTTTAATCCGCAAAAGCAAGTCGATTTTTTTGAGAAATTAGAATTAGGTCTTATTTCTCCCGAAATTTTTTATGACAAGTTTAGAGAAGCAACAAATAGCCAACTGACAGATGAAATAATTGAAAAAAATTGGAATTTAATTCTAAAAGATTTCCAAAAAGAACGAATGGATTTACTGACAGAGCTGTCAGCAGATTTTTCACTCTATCTTTTTTCAAATACGAATGCTATTCACGCTAAGTGTTTTGAGCAACGTTGTATTGAAGAAATGGGTCAGCCTCTATCAACTTATTTTAGAAAAACTTATTATTCACATGACTTGCATTTAAGAAAGCCAACAGTTGAAAGTTTTCAAGAGGTTCTTCGTCAGTCAAATTTAAAGGCTGATGAAACTTTATTTATTGATGACAATGCGGATAATATCTTGGGCGCACAAGCAGCAGGTTTGAAAACTTATCATCTAAAGGCGCCAAAAGTACTGACAGAACTCAATTTCCAAGAAATAATTTACTGACAAGTCTGTCAGTAATTTTTTTTTTGGAAAAAATATTTTTATACTGCATAAAGTTAGTTCTTGACAATTGTCAGACAATTCGGTAAAATACAGTTTATTGAAATTATTTAGTTACAAATTCAGAAAAATGAGGATTTATTATGGGATTTATGAGAAAAGCTGATTTTGAGCTTTATCGAGATGCAGATAAACACTATAATCAGGTGTTAACCACACGTGATTTTCTTGCACTAGGTGTTGGAACAATTATTTCGACTTCTATTTTTACTTTACCAGGTCAGGTCGCTGCTCAATTTGCAGGCCCAGGTGTTGTCTTTTCTTACCTGCTTGCTGCATTGGTCGCTGGTTTTGTTGCCTTGGCTTATGCTGAAATGTCAACAGTGATGCCATTTGCGGGTTCAGCCTATTCTTGGATTTCAGTCTTATTTGGCGAAGGTTTTGGTTGGATTGCTGGTTGGGCTTTGCTTGCGGAATATTTTATTGCCGTTGCCTTTGTTGGTTCAGGCTTCTCAGCAAATCTGCAACAATTGCTAGCGCCACTCGGTTTCCATCTACCAAAAGTATTGGCCAATCCATTTGGTACAGACGGTGGAGTTGTCGATATTATTTCACTTTTAGTCATTTTACTCTCGGCAATTATTGTCTTTCGTGGGGCATCTGATGCTGGACGAATCAGTCAAATTCTTGTTGTGCTTAAAGTAGCGGCTGTCATTGCTTTCATCATTGTTGGGATTACGGTCATTAAGCCAGCAAATTACCATCCATTTATTCCACCACACAATCCCAAAACAGGTTTTGGTGGCTTCTCGGGAATCTGGTCTGGGGTGTCAATGATTTTCTTGGCCTATATTGGTTTTGATTCAATTGCAGCCAATTCAGCGGAAGCTAAAAATCCTCAAAAAACAATGCCACGTGGAATTATTGGGTCGCTTCTGATTGCTGTTGTTCTATTTGCAGCAGTAACCTTGGTACTTGTAGGGATGCATCCTTACTCAGCCTACGCAGGAAACGCAGCGCCAGTTGGTTGGGCTCTTCAACAATCAGGTTATTCTGTTTTATCAGAAATTGTAACAGCTATTGCACTTGCCGGAATGTTTATCGCCCTTTTGGGAATGGTTCTTGCAGGTTCCCGTTTGCTTTATGCTTTTGGACGCGATGGACTTTTACCTAAAGGTTTGGGTAAAATGAATGCTCGAAATCTTCCAGCAAATGGTGTATGGACCTTAGCCATTGTTGCTATTGTCATTGGTGCATTCTTCCCCTTTGCTTTCCTTGCTCAACTTATTTCAGCAGGAACTTTGATTGCTTTCATGTTTGTTACACTTGGAATCTATTCACTTCGTCGTCGTCAAGGAAAAGATTTGCCAGAAGCAACTTACAAAATGCCTTTCTACCCAGTTTTACCAGCTCTTGGTTTTATTGGTTCATTATTTGTATTTTGGGGACTGGATGTGCAAGCAAAACTTTATTCAGGAATTTGGTTCCTTATTGGAATTTTGATTTATTTTGCTTATGGAAATCGTCGAAGCAGAAAATCAGAAGAAAAATAAACAGATATTATAAAAAATGGTTTCAAAATCTTTTGGAACTATTTTTTTGTCATCATTTTGGAGCTGACAAAAATTGCTAAAATTACTAAAATAAGTTAAAATAGGGAAGTTATCAGCAACTATGATATGAGGAGTAAATTACCCAAAAATGAAAGAATATGAAAAACAACACCGAATCTTTTATGTCTTTTTACGCAATCTTGTCGCTTTTTTACTTTTCATTTTGAATGGAAAAAGTAAATACTACAATGTTGACCGAATTCCTAAAGATGAAAATTATATATTAGTCGCCCCTCACCGAATGGCTTGGGAGCCAGTTTGGTTTGCTTTTGCAACTCGTCCTAAACAATTTATTTTCATGGCGAAAAAAGAATTGTTTAAAGGATTTGGGGGTTGGTGGATTAAAATGTGTGGTGCCTTTCCAGTTGACCGCGAAAATCCAGGAACTAAGCCTTTAAAACATGCGGTTAAAATGCTTAAAGAATCAGATAAATCAATGATTATGTTTCCATCAGGAAGTCGTCATAGTGCAGAGATGAAAGGTGGCGTTGCGGTCATTGCTAAAATGGCAAAAGTCCGAATTGTACCTGCCGTCTATCAAGGGCCTTTGACGATGAAAGGTGTTTTCAAACGTCAAAAAGTTTCAATAAATATTGGACATCCAATTGATATTTCAGATATTAAAAAAATGGATGAAGCAGGCATTGCCGAAGTTAACCGTCGAATGGAAGTTGCTTTTGCAGAGCTTGATAAAGAATTGAACCCAGATTTTCATTATGAAGCAAAATAAAAAAACTCTAGCAAATTGATTTGCTAGGTTTTTTTGACTTATTCTGAATCAAAAAGTCCTGCTTCTGTCAGATTGAAATCAGACAGAAAGCTCAAAATAATTGATTTTTCTTGTTCATTATATTTATCGAAAATTTGTCCAAGTCTAATATCCATGATTTTATGCATTTTATCGTGAATGGTCACTACTTTTCGACCTTTGACTGTCAGGTGATAGAAAATTTTCTTTTTATCACTTTCAGATTGATAAGTAGTTAAAAACTGATATTTGATTAAATTTTGGACAGCACGAGTCACTCCGCCACGAGTGACGGATAATTTTGTGGCTAATTCAATACCGGTTAAATCTTCTTTGGTCAAAGCTGACAAAATGTGAAGGGCAACAACTGACAAAGTCAAAACTTCTTTTTCCAATTTATCATTATCTAATTGAGCTAAAATCCAGCTTCTTTCCTGAGAACGATTGTCAGTTGCATGTCGTAACTCATGCAATTCTTTTGAGATTTGTTGGTTTAGGTCTGCTGAGGTCATCTTATCCATGCTTACATTATACAATAAAAGGGAATTAGAAGGCTTTCCCAAAATTTTCTGCACTGGTAAATGCTTTTTCTTTTAATTCATCCGCACGTTCTGGGTAGCGAGCATATCCTTCTACGAAAAGTTGTTGACGGTTCTCGTCAGTAAGTCCTACCATTTTCATTGTTTGGTCAATATAAGCAGCACCTAAATCGTTAGCCATATGTGTTGGGTCTTGTTCATTATGATAAAATCCTCCGGCTGATTGAATATGAAGCGATTTTTTTCCTTCAAGTAAGCCAATCGGACCATTTTCAGTATAACGGAAAAGTTTTCTAGGCACAGCAATAACATCAATATATTGTTTCAATTCAGCAGTGACAAAGCCGTTGTACATAGGGTTGACGAAAACATATTTGTCAGCTGATAGAAATTCTTCTAAATATTCTTCGTGTCGATGTAGTAAATTTTTATCATCAGCACTCAGTGTATCAGGAGCATATTTATTACGTTTCCAAGCAGCAAAAGTTTCATTATCAAGAGCTGGGACCTTTTCTGAAAATAAATCACGGATGATTATTTTATCTAAAGGATGAGACTCTTGATAAGATTTTTTGAATTCTTCTACTGTAGCAAGAGACCAGCTAAAGTCGTCAGTATGTGGGTGAGCTAAAATTATAAGTAAAGTTGTCATTTTTTTATTCTTCTTCCTTTTTGTTGATAAGCAACATTATAAACTTAATTTTGTTGCTTGTCAACATGAAAACGAATTAAATTCGAATTATTTGTGGTATTTCAGTTTGTAAAAGCTATGTAAAAGTGTTACAATTAATGGTAATATCCACTTATTTTTGTGAAAGAGAAATTATGCCGAATATTATTAGAAAACTTGTCGAAAACGATAAAAAAGAGCTCAAAAAACTCAATAGAATGGCGCTTCAAGTTGAAAGTTTCGCTGATGAAATGGAACATTTGACTGATGAGCAATTGAAAGCCAAAACACCCGAATTAAAAGAACGTATTGCAAAAGGAGAAAGTCTTGATGATCTTCTCTATGAAGCATTTGCTGTCTGTCGTGAAGCAGCCCGCCGTGTGCTTGGCTTATACCCTTTCCACGTTCAAATTATGGGTGGGATTGTCTTACATAATGGTGACGTTCCCGAAATGCGTACTGGTGAAGGTAAAACTTTAACTGCGACAATGCCAGTTTATCTTAACGCTTTGTCAGGTAAAGGCGTTCACGTTGTTACTGTCAATGAATATTTGGCAACACGTGATATGACTGAAATGGGTGAACTTTACAGCTGGCTTGGATTGACTGTTGGTTTGAACTTGAATTCAAAATCACCAGAAGAAAAACGTGAAGCTTACAACTGTGACATCACTTATTCAACATCAGCTGAGCTTGGCTTTGATTATCTTCGTGATAACATGGTGACACGTGCCGAAGATATGGTTCAAAAGCCATTGAACTATGCTCTTGTTGATGAAGTTGACTCAATCTTGGTCGATGAAGCCAGAACACCTTTGATTATTTCTGGACAAGCTGAAAGTTCATCAGCACTTTACTATCGTGCTGACCAATTTACTAAGACATTAAAAGGTCAAAACTTGAATGTTGCTACTTCTGAATATGAAGAAGGCGACGATTACAAGATTGATTTACAATCAAAAACAATTTCCTTAACTGAAGAAGGAATTGATAAGGCCGAAAAATTCTTCCAAATCGAAAATCTTTATGATATGGAAAATGTTGCCTTAACTCACTTTGTAGATAATGCTTTACGTGCCAACTTTATCATGCTTCACGACATCGACTATATGGTTGATGAAAACCAAGAAGTTTTGATTATTGACCAATTTACTGGACGTACGATGCCTGGACGTCGCTATTCTGATGGTCTTCACCAAGCAATTGAAGCTAAAGAAGCTGTGCCAATTCAAGATGAATCAAAAACAATGGCTTCAATTACGATTCAAAACTATTTCCGGATGTATAAAAAACTGTCAGGGATGACAGGGACTGCTAAAACCGAAGAAGAAGAATTCCGTGAGATTTATAACATTCAAATCACACCAATTCCAACCAACCGTCCTGTTCAACGTTTAGACCATCCAGATTTACTTTACCCAACTTTGGAAGCTAAATTTAAAGCAGTTATTGATGATATTAAACGTCGTCATGCTGAAGGTCAACCAATATTGATTGGTACTGTTGCTGTCGAAACTTCCGAATTGATTTCTAAGAAATTGGTTGAAGCAAAAATTCCTCACGAAGTTTTGAATGCGAAAAATCACTTCCGTGAAGCACAAATCATCATGAATGCGGGTCAACAAGGAGCGGTAACGATTGCGACCAACATGGCCGGTCGTGGGACTGATATCAAGCTTGGGCCTGGTGTAATTGATCATGCAGACCCTGAATTCCGAGGTCTTGCTGTTATTGGTACTGAGCGTCATGAATCTCGTCGTATTGATAATCAATTACGTGGTCGTTCTGGACGTCAAGGTGACCCAGGGGTTTCACAATTCTATCTTTCTCTTGAAGATGAATTAATGAAACGTTTTGGTTCGGAACGTGTTTCAGCTTTCCTAGATAGAATGCGTATTTCTGGTGAAGATGCTGTCATCAAATCTGGGTTGATTACTCGTCAGATTGAAAGTTCACAAAAACGTGTCGAAGGAAATAACTACGATTCTCGTAAACAAGTCTTGCAATATGATGATGTCATCCGTGAGCAACGTGAAGTTATTTATGCGCAACGTCAGGAAGTTATCTTGGCTACAGAAGATATGACTCCTGTTTTGATGGGCATGTTCAAGCGAACAATTGATCGTCAAGTGGATGGTCATGAACTTGCAGGAAGTCTTAAAGATGAAGAAAATGTCAAAAATCTCTTGCAAACATTACACAATACAATGTTGCCAGAAGATGGCATTGAATTGTCTGAACTGACAGGCTTGTCAGTACAAGCAATGAAAGATTTGATTTTTGATAAAGTCAAAGCTCGTTATGCTTCACAAATGGAAAAATTATCTGACCCAGAACGTCAGTTGGAATTCCAACGTGCAGTTATCTTACGAGTTGTTGATAATAACTGGTCAGAACACATTGATGCGCTTGACCAAATGCGTCAATCAGTAGGACTTCGTGGTTATGCCCAAAATAACCCTATTGTTGAATATCAAGAAGAATCATATAAAATGTACAATAATATGATTGGTGCGATTGAATTTGAAGTGACTCGTTTGATGATGAAAGCTCAAATTCAACCACAAACGGCAATCCGTCAGGAAGCGCCAAGAATGACAACCACAGCTTCACAAGAAAATATTACAAATGTTGAAACTGAACATTCTGTCAGTGAAGAAATTTCATTTGAAAATGTTGGTCGTAACGACCTTTGTCCTTGTGGTTCTGGTAAGAAGTTTAAAAATTGTCACGGACGTACACATATTGCCTAAAAGGCCAATTAATTTACTGACAGCTCTGTCAGTAAATTTTTTTATATTAATGGACGCAAATAAGTATAGAATTAAATAAATTTTTGATACAATAGATAAAATAACAAAGCGAAATACGAGGAATTGGAATGAGTTTTAAAGAAATAAGTCCTAAGATAAATATTGATGCAATTAAGATGTTGGGACATCTCAACAGTGAGCAACAAGAAAAAAAATTGCAACGGGATAAAGAACTTGAAGCAATTATAAAAGGTGAAGATGACCGTTTACTCTTGATTATTGGGCCATGTTCGTCAGACAATGAAGAAGCAGTTTTAGAATATGCTCGCCGTTTAGCTAAACTTCAAGAAACAGTTAAAGATAAAATTTTTATGGTCATGCGTGTCTATACTGCAAAACCTCGTACAAATGGCGATGGCTATAAAGGATTGATTCACGAACCAGATGCTGACGGTCATACTGATTTAATCAATGGAATCAAAATGGTTCGTGACTTACATTACAAGGTCATCACTGAAACTGGTTTGACAACTGCTGATGAAATGCTTTACCCAGAAAATCTTCCAATGGTAGATGATTTGGTCAGCTACCATGCGATTGGTGCACGTTCTGTTGAAAATCAACAACACCGTTTTGTTGCTTCTGGGATTGATGTGCCAACTGGTTTGAAAAATCCAACATCAGGAAATTTGAAAGTGATGTTTAATGGAATTTACGCCGCTCAACAATCACAAGATTTCCTCTTTGGTCGTGCAGAAGTTCAAACATCAGGAAATCCTTTAGCACATGCGATTTTGCGTGGTGGACAAGATGAAAATGGAAAATACCATCCAAACTACTACACTGATAACTTGCTTGATACAATTGAAATTTATGAAAAAATGGGCTTGAAAAATCCTTTTATTGTCATTGATACAAACCATGATAACTCTGGTAAGAAATTTATGGAACAAATCCGTATTGTTCGTCAAACCTTAGTTAATCGTGACTGGGATGATAAAATTCGCCAAAATGTTCGTGGCTTCATGATTGAATCTTACCTAGAAGATGGTCGCCAAGATAAACCAGAAGTATTTGGTAAATCAATTACTGACCCATGTTTAGGTTGGGATAAAACAGAAGCACTTGTTCAAGAAATTTACGAAGCTGAAAACAAAAATAACTAAAAATGAAAGCTGTCAGAACTGACAGCTTTTTTTCAGCTCATTTTCTTCAGGGAAATAATATAAAAAATACTTATTTGATGATAAAAGAAATCAAAGTCTAGCAACCATTCAAAAGCAGCCATGAAAAAAATAATGAAAAATTAACAGCAGATATTGCAAACCCTTTCGTTTTGTGGTACAATTTCAAGAGTGATAGATATTTTAGATATCGTCAATAAAAATGAAAAAACATCTAAGGAGAACCATAAAAATGGCATCTAAAGAATTCCACATCGTTGCAGAAACTGGTATCCATGCACGTCCAGCTACATTGCTTGTGCAAACAGCTTCAAAATTCACATCAGAAATCACTTTGGAATACAAAGGTAAATCAGTAAACCTTAAATCAATCATGGGTGTTATGTCACTCGGTGTTGGTCAAGGCGCTGACGTTACTATTTCAGCTGAAGGTGCAGATGCTGACGATGCAATCTCAACAATCGCTGAAACAATGACTAAAGAAGGACTCGCAGAATAATCATGACAACTATGCTTAAAGGTATCGCCGCATCATCAGGTGTAGCAGTAGCTAAGGCATACTTGCTTGTCCAACCAGATTTGTCTTTTGAAACAAAGACAATTGCTGATACAGCTAATGAAGAAGCTCGCCTTGATGCAGCACTTGCTACATCTCAAAGCGAGCTTCAACTTATTAAGGACAAAGCAGTAACAACCCTTGGTGAAGAAGCAGCATCTGTATTTGACGCTCATATGATGGTCCTCGCTGACCCAGATATGACTGCTCAAATTAAAGCAGTAATCAACGACAAAAAAGTTAACGCTGAATCAGCCCTCAAAGAAGTAACTGATATGTTTATCGGTATCTTTGAAGGAATGACTGATAATGCTTATATGCAAGAACGTGCAGCTGATATTAAAGACGTTACAAAACGTGTTTTGGCTCACCTTCTTGGTGTTAAATTGCCAAGTCCAGCGCTTATCGATGAAGAAGTAATCATCGTAGCAGAAGACTTGACACCATCTGATACAGCTCAATTGGACAAGAAATTCGTTAAAGCCTTTGTTACTAACATTGGTGGACGTACTTCTCACTCTGCAATTATGGCTCGTACTTTGGAAATTCCTGCTGTTCTTGGAACAAATAATATTACTGAACTTGTTTCTGAAGGTCAACTTTTGGCTGTTTCAGGATTGACTGGTGAAGTAATTCTTGATCCATCTACTGAACAACAAAGCGAATTCCACAAAGCTGGTGAAGCTTATGCTGCTCAAAAAGCAGAATGGGCTGCTCTTAAAGACGCTGAAACTGTTACAGCTGACGGACGTCATTATGAGCTTGCTGCTAATATCGGAACACCTAAAGACGTTGAAGGTGTTAACGATAACGGTGCTGAAGCAATTGGTCTTTATCGTACAGAATTCTTGTACATGGATGCACAAGATTTCCCTACAGAAGATGACCAATACGAAGCATATAAAGCTGTACTTGAAGGAATGAACGGTAAACCAGTTGTTGTCCGTACAATGGACATCGGTGGTGACAAAACATTGCCTTACTTTGACCTTCCTAAAGAAATGAACCCATTCCTCGGATGGCGTGCACTTCGTATCAGCCTTTCAACAGCTGGTGACGGAATGTTCCGTACACAATTGCGTGCACTTTTGCGTGCTTCTGTACACGGACAACTTCGTATCATGTTCCCAATGGTTGCTCTCGTAACTGAGTTCCGTGCAGCTAAGAAGATTTATGACGAAGAAAAAGCAAAATTGATTGCTGAAGGTGTTCCAGTTGCAGATGGTATCGAAGTAGGTATCATGATTGAAATTCCAGCAGCAGCAATGCTTGCAGACCAATTTGCTAAGGAAGTTGATTTCTTCTCAATTGGTACAAACGACCTCATCCAATATACAATGGCTGCAGACCGTATGAATGAACAAGTTTCTTACCTTTACCAACCTTACAATCCATCAATCCTTCGTTTGATTAACAATGTAATCAAAGCAGCTCACGCTGAAGGTAAATGGGCTGGTATGTGTGGTGAAATGGCCGGCGACCAAACTGCTGTACCATTGCTTATGGGTATGGGGCTTGACGAATTCTCTATGTCAGCAACATCAGTACTCCAAACTCGTTCACTTATGAAACGTTTGGATTCTAAGAAAATGGAAGAATTGTCTAGCAAAGCTTTGAGCGAATGTGCAACAATGGAAGAAGTTATTGCCCTCGTTGAAGAATACACTAAATAATCTTTTCAATTGATTTGAATAAATGAATCCTGTCAGTTCTGACAGGATTTTTTGTAATCTATTTATCAACAACAAATTTACTGACAAAAAAACTTATCCACGTGGATAAGTTTTTTGTGTTATTTTAATGTTAAAGGCGCTACAAGGATGATAAGTGGAGAGGAAGGTTACAGTCTCATTTTGATATTGATTTTACCTAGCCAAATTAATATTAATTTCTGGCTTATTTCGACGAGTAAGCAAACTAGCGGTTCAGTTTTTAATATTATTGCCCTACCAATTTTGATGGCCTTGCCTAATCTAATTCAACGGGTGATGACCTCAAATTCTATTTATTGGACTAAACAAAAATATATTATTCTGATATTGAATTGTATTTTACTTTCAGTGACAACTTTTTGGTTGCTGACATTGCCTTTTGGTCAGTAAAAAAGTTACTGACAAAAAATCTGTCAGTAACTCATACATGCTTAAAATGGTAATCCTTTAGTGAATTTTCCAAGTTTTTGTTCAGTAACTTTTTCGATTTGGCTTAGCGCATCATTAACAGCATCAGTAACCATATCTTGTAAAGTTTCAGGATCTTCAGGATCAATCACATCAGGTTTGATGTCGAGAGATTTCAAAGTGCGGTCACCTGAAAATTCAACAGTTACAAGGTCTTGAGCAGATTTACCAACGAAAGTTGTATTGGCAATTTCTTCTTGTGAAACTTGCATTTGCTTTTGAAGTTTTTGTGCTTGTTTCATCATTGATTGCATATTCATCATGGAAATATTACCTCTTTTAGAAATTTTGTTGAAAGCCTTTCAACACCTCTCTATTTTACCATAAAAAAAGATAATAAAAAAATAGGAAAATAAAGGAGAGGCAAATGAAACGTATGTAAAGTCACTTTTTATTTACTGACAGAAGTAGAAAGGTTTGAGGAGCGTTCTGTCAGTAAAAAATGAGACAAAAAAACTCAGCCTTAGCTGAGTTTTATTAGTGCGGTGGGCGGGACTTGAACCCGCACCAAGAAAATTCCCGACAGGATCCTTAATCCTGCGCGTCTGCCAATTCCGCCACCACCGCGAAAACAGTACCTAAATATAATACCATTTTCATTGTTCTCTGTCAAGAATTAACTCGCAATTTACTGACAAGATTCATAGTAAATTATGGATTATAAGCTTTCATAAATTTTGAAATTGTTTGGCGGTAAAGTTCAGGATTTGTTTCAAATGATTTGGCGTGAGCAGCCCCTTTGATAACCAATAATTCTTTTGGCGTTCCTTTTTTGACAGCTTTATAATTTTCGTAAACCATCGAAGTAGGGACATAAGTATCATTACTTCCATGAATCAATAGAATAGGAAGTTTATCTTTTGTCAGTGCTTTTGTAGCACTAGCTTCTTGGAAAAACCAACCTTGTCGCAATTTACTTTCAAGAGAAACACTATAAACGAGTGGGAAAGGTGGAATATTATAACTTTCTTTTGCTTGATAAGTAATTTCATCCCAAGCGTTGGTATATCCACAATCTTCAATAATATTTTTTACTGACGAAGGCAAAGATTTTTCGCTGGAAGCCATCATTACTGTAGAAGCTCCCATGGACAGTCCATAAAGACTGATTTGACTCTCAGGATTCTTGTCAGTTAAATAGTTAGCCCAAGCAATGACATCAAATTTGTCATGATAACCAAAAGTGATGAATTTGCCTTCCGACTGACCGGCCCCACGATTATCTGGCATGAGCACATTATAACCTAATTCATGAAAAAGTTGACCATACTGACGCATAGCCGACTTATCTTGGCGAAAACCATGTACCACGATTACTGTATTATTAGTTTTGTGCTCGGCTGGAACATACCATGCATCAAGTTTCAGACCATCATTTTTAATTGACTCAGTACTTTTTGATAATTTATCGAATTTTTGTACTAAAGAATAATTAGGACTGCTACTTTTGACCTGACCAATCTGTTGATTATTTCGAACACAGGCAATTTGATAAAAATATAAAGTTGCTCCTAAATTAATAACTAAAAGAAGAGCAAAAAGGCCAATTATCACACGCCAGATTTGTTTTTTTCTAAATTTTTTCATGAATTTTATTATACATGAAATTCAATATAAAACCAAAATTAAAAGATTCTCTGTTTTAATAATAGATTTAATCATTCAACTCTAAAAAATAAATTTAGCTTTTTTAATAAAAGTGTGATAGAATGAAGAAAATAGAATAAATACTCCACCGGGAGTTAAATCGTATGAACGATTGTTTGCATTTCAGTAGGTCTGAGAAGAAATGTAGATGGTCGTTCTTTTTTTAGCTGAGGAGGCAAAAATGACTTGGATTTATTTACTTATAGCGGGAACATTTGAAGTGGCTTGGGCAACAACAATGAAGTTGAGCCACGGCTTTTCAAATTTGAAGTTTACACTACTGACAATCATCGGAATGATTGCTAGCTTTGGTTTTCTTGCGCTAGCTCTAAAAAAATTACCTTTAGGGATTGCTTACCCAATTTGGACGGGGATCGGAGCCGTTGGCTCAATCTTAATCGGACTTATTCTATTCAAAGATAAAGTCCCACCATTAACTTGGCTTTTCATTGCCTGTTTAGTCGTGGGTATTATTGGAATAAAAGTAACAAGCGGTCACTAAAGATGATACAGTCTTTTAATTTTTTAGTATATAGATTTCATGATATAATAAGAGAATTGGTAAAAAATAAAAGAAATAGCAATAGAATAATCTATTTGCTATTTTTAATGAGGAGGAAAAAATGAAAAACAAAAAAAGCATGATGAATTTAGCAATTTCTAATCTCTTTTTAGTATTTTTGGGTGCAGGTTTAGTCATTCCTGTTTTGCCAACCCTTAAAGAACAAATGCACTTTTCAGGAACAACAATGGGAATGATGATTTCTATTTTTGCAATTGCTCAATTGGTTGCTTCACCAGTCGCTGGTGCTTTATCTGATAAAATTGGGCGCAAAAAACTCATTGCCATTGGAATGATTATTTTTTCTTTTTCTGAACTTTTATTTGGTTTAGCACAAGCGAAAACAGGTTTTTATATTTCGCGAGCGCTAGGGGGTGTCGCAGCTGCGATGCTCATGCCTTCAGTTACTGCTTACGTGGCTGATATGACCACAATTGCTGAACGTCCTAAAGCGATGGGACTTGTTTCAGCAGCAATCAGTGGTGGCTTTATTATTGGTCCTGGAGTGGGTGGTTTTATTGCCCATTTTGGAATACGTGTTCCTTTTTATGTTGCAGCAATTTTAGCTTTCCTTGGTTTTATTTTAACTATCACAATTTTAAGAGAACCAGAGCGCACAATTGAAAGTCATCAAGAAATCGAAAAAGTTTCATTTCTTGATATTCTCAAAAATCCATTATTTGGTTCACTCTTTATTATAATTTTGATTTCATCATTTGGTTTACAGGCCTTTGAGTCAATTTATAGTATCATGGCAAGTATTAACTTTGGTTTTAGTATGAGTGAAATTGCTTTGGTAATTACAGTGAGTGGAATTTTAGCCCTCTTTTTCCAACTTTTCTTATTTGATGCAATCGTCAATAAAATTGGTGAACTTGGCTTGATTCAATTAACTTTCTTTGCCAGTGCAATCTTCATTGCTGTTATTGCCTTTACAAAATCAAATTTAGTCGTTGCTCTTTCTACATTTGTTGTTTTTCTGGCCTTTGATTTATTTAGACCGGCTGTAACAACCTATCTTTCAAAGCATGCGGGCAATCGGCAAGGGGCAATCAATGGCTTGAACTCAGCCTTTACGAGTTTTGGAAATATTTTAGGGCCAATGGCCGCGGGTTATATGTTTGACCTTAACCATTTATTTCCATATTATATCTCTGCGATTATTCTACTGGGAACCGGATTTTTATCACTATTCTTAAACAGAAAAAATTTCAGTAAAATCTAAATAAAACTTTCAATTTTATTATATTTATAACTACTACCTTGCAAAAAGTGGTAGTTTTTTTCATCAACGAAAATTTTTTTGAATAAAAAACCTCCTGATGTAATCTTATACAGTCAGGAGGAAAAGGAGTAAGCGTATTGGTCACTGGATTTTCTATAATTTTTTCAAATAGGGTAGAAAAATCCATTTATAAAAGGAGTCAAGGGGATTTGAACCCCTGCGCCGCTTTACACGGTTCGACGGATTTCGAGTCCGCTGCATTACCACTCTGCCATGGCTCCACTCCCTTATCTAAATTAATTATATCACAGTTGATTCTCTTCTTGAAATAATATGAAATTGCTAGAATGAAAATAAAACGCATATTTATACAAAAACGTTGACAAATGAATAAATATGCTGTACAATTGCATTTATATTAATTTGAAAGAAGAAAAATGATGGGAAACAAAAAAATTGTCTTGGCATATTCAGGTGGATTGGATACAAGTGTTGCTGTAAAATGGTTGACTGATAAAGGATTTGACGTCATTGCTGCCTGCATGGACGTTGGTGAAGGAAAAGACTTGAATTTTATTCATGATAAGGCGCTTCAAGTAGGGGCAGTGGAATCTGTTGTTTTGGATTGCAAGGAAGAATTCGCTAAAATATTTGTTGGAGCTGCACTCAAAGGAAATTTAATGTATGAAAATAAATATCCTTTAGTATCCGCTTTGAGTCGCCCTTTGATTGCTCAAAAATTAGTAGAAGTAGCCAAAGAAAAAGGGGCAACGGCTATTGCTCATGGTTGTACAGGAAAAGGAAATGACCAAGTGCGTTTTGAAGTAGCCATCCATTCTCTTGCGCCTGAGCTTGAAGTCATTGCTCCAGTTCGTGAGTGGCATTGGGCTCGTGAAGAAGAAATCGAATATGCCAATCAAAATGGTGTTCCTATTCCTGCTGATTTAGACAATCCCTACTCAATTGACATGAATTTATGGGGACGTGCGATTGAAGCTGGTGTTCTTGAAAATCCTTGGAATACTTGTCCAGAGGATGCTTTCTTTATGACTAATTCTGTGGAGGACGCTCCAAACGAAGCTGAATATATCGAGGTTGAGTTTAAAGAAGGATTACCAATCGCCTTAAATGGAAAAAGCTTAGAATTGCATGAAATCATTAAAGAAGTGAATATTATTGCAGGAAAACATGGAATTGGTCGGATTGACCATATTGAAAATCGCCTGGTTGGGATTAAATCCCGTGAATTTTATGAATGTCCTGCTGCCATTACTTTATTAAAAGCACATAAAGATTTGGAAGATTTAACTTTCGTTCGAGAACTTGCACATTTTAAACCAGTTCTTGAAAATGAATTAGCAAACTTGATTTACAATGGTTTGTGGTTCAATCCTGCTACTAAGGCTTTGATCGCTTATCTTGATGAAACTCAAAAAGTAGTTAACGGGATTGTAAAAATTAAATTATATAAAGGTTTAGCAACACCAGTGGGACGTAAATCAACTAATTCGCTTTACAGCGAAAAATTAGCAACATATACTGCTGCAGATGAGTTTGACCAAGCAGCGGCAGTTGGATTTATTAAATTGTGGGGTCTACCTACTCAAGTCAATGCTCAAGTAAATCTCAAATAATAGCTATAGGAAAATTTGGAAAGTAATAGAATGGTAGAAAAACTTTGGGGAGGACGTTTTGAGGCGTCACTAGATAAACAAACGGAAGAATTTGGAGCATCAATTAAATTTGAGCAACGACTTGCTCCTTTTGATTTAAAAGGCTCATTAGCTCATGTAAAGATGTTGGGTGAAACAGGAATTATTACTACCGAGGAATCCCAAAAAATTGCCGAAGGTCTGAAAAAAGTAGAAGAAAAGCTTCTTAATGGCCAAATTGAATTCAAGATGGAAAATGAAGATATCCATATGAATATGGAAACTTATCTTCATCAAGAAATTGGTCCACTAGCTGGTAAATTGCATACGGCTCGCTCTAGAAATGATCAAGTGGCAACAGATATGCATCTATACCTCAAAAGTATCTTAGAGGCCGTTTTAGAAGCTTTAAAAGGGTTAAGAGAAACAATTGTAAAGCTCGCTGTAAACCAAATTGACACTATTATGCCTGGTTATACTCATTTACAACATGCACAACCAATTTCCTTTGGTCAACATCTAATGGCTTATTATCAAATGCTGACACGTGATTTTGAACGTTTTGAATTTAATGTTAAGCATACAGATATGAATCCTTTAGGAGCGGCAGCTCTAGCTGGGACAACGTTTCCGATTGATAGAATGTTGACGACAAAATTACTTGGTTTTGAGAAGGCTTATGATAATTCAATGGATGCGGTCAGTGACCGTGACTTTATTTTAGAATTTCTCTCAAATGCAAGTTTGTTGATGATGCACTTATCAAGATTTTGTGAGGAGCTTTTACTATGGTCTAGTCATGAATTCAAATTTGTCAGTCTGTCTGATGCATATTCTACGGGTTCTTCTATTATGCCACAGAAGAAGAATCCAGATATGGCAGAATTAATCAGAGGAAAAACAGGCCGCGTTTACGGAAATCTTACGGCTTTATTGACTGTGATGAAAGGTTTACCTTTAGCTTATAACAAAGATTTGCAAGAAGATAAAGAAGGAATGTTTGATAGTGCTGATACTATAATAACTTCTTTAACAGTTATGAATGGGATGTTGTCAACTTTAACTGTAAACCGTGTAAACATGGAAAAATCAACTGAACAAGATTTTTCTAATGCGACAGAGTTGGCTGATTACCTTGCAGCAAAGGGTCTTCCTTTTAGAAAAGCTCATGAATTAGTTGGTCTCTTAGTATTAGATTGTATAAAAAAAGGAATTTACCTCCAAGATGTAAATTTACAAGATTATCAAATGCTATCTCCATTAATCAATGAAGATGTTTATGAAGTTTTAAAATCAAGAACGGCAGTTTCAAGAAGAAATTCTCTAGGTGGTACAGGATTTGAATCGGTTAAAAAACAAATAGAAGAAGCAAAAAAAGAACTTCAAATTTGAAGTTCTTTTTTATAATTAGTTTTTTACAGCAAGTGATTTAGTATGTGTAAAGTAGTTTATTAAATTAAAGACAACCAGAATTGCTGAACCCACAAAGACATAGCGATAGTCAATAAATCCAGCAATAGCTGAACCAAGTAAGGGACCTGCAAAAGCACCAATTGATTGAGCAGATTGATTATAAGAGAAAATTCGACCAGTAATAGCTTGAGGAGATTCTTTTGCTAAGATGGCTTGAACTGAAGGGAGAATTGCCGCATCAGAGACTCCGACAAGTAGTCTCATAACAATTAAAAACCAAACATTAGTTGTCATTGCTGTGATTGAGAAGACGATTAGTGAAAAGAAAAGTCCAAAACCAAGGATTTTTCTTTGACCAACTTTATCACCTAGACGACCTAAGAATGGAGCAGCCACTAATGTAACGATTCCTGGGGCAGCAGCGACAATTCCGGCCATGAAAGTAATGTTTCCTTGACCATGCATAAGTTCTTGGACATAGAGTGAAAGAACTGGATTAATCGATTGATTGGTCATTTGAGTAATGAGGGTTGCAAAAAACATGCCCCAAATAATGGCTGGGTGGGTAACAACTTCCCAAACTTGTTTATAGGAAAGCATGTTTTTCTTCTCAACGGGCTTAAATGTTTCTTTGACAAAAAATAAAGCAAGGAAAAAGACGAGAAACATAATGATTCCTGTGACGCTAAAAACGCGACGATAACCAGTTATATTAACAAGTATTCCGCCAATGATTGGACCGATAAGAGTTCCAGCAACAGATCCTGTTGTAAGGAGCGATAAGACGGCCCCTGATTTTTCCTTTGGTGCAGAACTGGCCATTAAGGCCATTGAATTAGAGACAAAACCAGAAAAGGCCCCAAGTAGCATGCGTAAAATAAGCAATTGCCAAGCAGCTGTAACAAAAGCCATTAATGAAATTGAAATTGCCATCCCAAGAGAAGCGCGTAAGAGCATCAATTTCCGACCTTTCTGGTCAGCTAATCTTCCCCAAAGGGGAGAAACGATTGCTAAAACAATAAAGGTGGATGAGAAGACCAAGCCTGACCAGATGTTTAATTCCGTTTTTGAGTAATGGCCAAGTGTACTGATATAAAGTGATATAAAAGGGGCGATAAGACTTGAACCTATCCCCGTCATAAATGTCCCAAACCAAAGGACAATTAAATTTCGTTGCCATGATTCTTTCATGAATGAATGTCCTTCTTTCTTGATGTATTCATAATAATATTATAAAACTATTGTTCATAGTTTGTCAATGACGAATCATTGCTTGAAAAAGATTGAGAATAGTTTTATACTGATAGTAAGATAGTTTGAATCGACTATAAAAGTTCAAACTTCGAGTAAACTTTCGCATCGAAAGTATTGAAAGGAATCCAATTATGGCAAGGATTGCATTGACTCGTGATAAAATCGTTCAAGCTACTATTGAACTAGCTGGTAAAATTGGTCTCTCTAATGTTAGTTTTCCGCGCTTAGCTGAGTATTTTGGAATTAAAGCTCCGTCACTTTATAATCATTTTAAAAATATGGAAGAAGTACGTGTGGCAACGGCAGTCTACCTCCAAAAAGAATTAAACTATGAACTAACTCATGCAATGGTGGGACTAACTCCTTTGGCAGCACTTAGGGCTTATGCTGAGAGTTATAAAAGATTCGCTGAAAAATATGAAGCAGTTTATGAACTGATTAATGTAATACACCAAACAAATAATGGGGAACTTGAATATTTGGCAAAAGAAAATATTCGTTTGGTTCGTCGAAGCTTGGAAAATTTTCATTTGTCAGAAGAAGAAAATTTTCATATCAGTCGGATGTTTCGCTCAACGCTTCATGGATTTATCACTTTAACACAATTAGGATATTTCCGTCAGTCTGGATCAATTTCTAAAGAAGAATCCTTTACTTACATGGTCGATCATCTGCTTAGTCGTCTAGATAATCCAGAAAATATTTAAAAATACCTTGTTAAATACATGGTATTTTTAAATGCTAAATGTAACTGATAATCTCTTCGTTCTATATAGAACGTTTTCAAGTGATATAGTGACTTTTTAGCAAGTTTATGATAAAATTAATACGATAATTTCTAAAATGGGAGAGAGTGGCTTGGCTATAAAAAAAACATATCGCGTTAAACGCTCAAAGGATTTTGACCAAATTTTTTCAGCGAAACATAGCTTTGCCAATAAAAAATTTGTGGTCTATAAATTAAACACAAATCAACCTCATTTTCGTGTAGGTCTATCAGTAAGCAAAAAGCTTGGTCATGCGGTTTTACGTAATCGAATTAAACGTCTTTTACGCCATGCCATTGCTGAATTTAAGCCTTATTTGACAGATGAAGATTTTGTAATTATTGCACGTTCGGGTGTTGAAACACTCAGTTTTGAGGAAGTAAAGAAAAATCTAAAACACGTTTTGAAGTTGTCAAAAATCTATGTGGATGGAGAAAACGATTGAAAAAGAAATTTAGTTTGATCGCAATGGCAGGGGCGGCTCTTTTGTTGCTTACAGCTTGTGGAACAACAGCTGTGACAAGTAGTTCAACCAACCTTTGGGACCAAATTGTATATGGCTTTGCACAGGTTATTCGTTTCTTGTCATTTGGTGGTTTGACCGGAGTTGGTATTATTTTATTCACGATTGTTATTCGAGCAGCATTGCTTCCCTTGATGAATATCCAAATCAAATCTAGCCAACGTATGCAAGAAATTCAGCCAGAAATCAAAAAAATTCAGGCTAAATACCCAAGCAAAGATATGGAATCTCGTCGTTTGATGAACGAGGAAATTCAAAAACTTTATGCAGAAAATAAAGTCAACCCTTACATGGGTTGTTTACCACTAGTTGTTCAAATGCCAGTGCTATGGGCACTTTATCAAGCCTTGTCTCGTGTGGACTTTTTGAAACACGGAACTTTCCTATGGTTTGAAATTGGTGCTAAAGACCCTACTTTTATTTTGCCTATATTGGCTGCGGTCTTTACTTTCTTGAGTTCATACTTGATGATGAAATCTGCTCCAGAAAGAAATGCAATGACAACTTCAATGACTTATATCATGCCTATTTTCATCTTGATTATGGGGGTTAACTTTGCTGCTGGGATTGCACTCTACTGGGTAATCTCTAATGCTTTCCAAGTATTCCAAACAATGTTGTTGGCAAATCCATACAAAATTATTGCGGCGCGTGAAGCTAAGGTACAGGTCGAAAAAGACAAAATTAAAGCTCGCGAAAAAGCATTGAAGAAAGCAAGAAAAAAATAAAAAATACCATTGGCAGTTTTTATTTTAATTTGGAAGTTGTGCTAGAAATTGTCAATAGGCTTTATCATATGACAGGAGTAGTTTTATTATGGCTATTTTTACTGGTGAAACGGTCGAAGATGCAATCGAACGTGGCTTAAATCGCTTAAATGTTAAGCGTGAAAATGTTCATATTCATATTGAACAAAAAGAAAAAAAGGGTTTCTTAGGATTTGGAAAGAAACGGGCTCGGGTTAATATTGAGCCAATCCATGAAGAAACAGTGCGTAAAGCTGACCATTTAGCAGAACGTGGTGTGGATGATACAATTAATCTTGGCGTGCCTAAGTCACAATCTGCTATGGAAGCAACACTTGAATTAAGCCAAGTGGTTAAAGCTGTCCGTGCGGCTGAGAGAGAACAAAATGGTGAAATCACTGAAGAAGAGCGTAATGCGATTATTGAAGTGGCTAAAAAGACGGTTGTTCAAAATCGTCAAGGAACAGCAGACCTCTCTGATGTGGTTTCTGCTGTTAAAGAAGAAGTTGAAGCGAAGAAAGAAGTTTCAAACGAAGATGAAAAAATTGCTTCAAAAATTTCAAGCTATTTAACAACTATCACACAAGAAATGGGAATTGCAACGCGTGTTTCAGTTTCTCGTGACGGAAATTTAACAGTTTTCAATTTGACTTCTAATCATGATGCTTTGCTTATTGGCAAACATGGTAAAATTTTACAAAGTTTGCAAATTTTAGCAAAAGCTTACGCTAATAGTATTTTGAATACACGAATGAATATTGCTGTTAATGTGGGTGATTATCATGAAAAACGCAAAGCTTATATCGTAAGTCTTGCTCATCGTGCAGCTGAACGTGCGCGTGGCGGTGAAACTGTTTATATTAATGATTTACAGTCTAATGAACGTAAAATTGTTCACACTATTATTGGTCAGGAAAATGGTGTATCAAGTCATTCAGAAGGACAGGAATATAATCGCTATATTGTTGTGGCTAAAGAGATTTAGCCTTGACAAAAGACCTTTCATAGTGTAGAATTGTAAGGTATGCTTTTAATAGCAGTAAAAAGATGAAAGGAACACCGAAAAGGTGGAGCTACTTTCAACCAAAAGTGAAGTAGCCCAGGGACTTATATAAAATGAAACGTACTTACCAACCACACAAAAAATCTCGTAAGACTACTCACGGATTCCGTAGCCGTATGGCAACTAAAAACGGACGTCGTGTCCTTGCAGCTCGTCGTCGTAAAGGACGTGCTTCACTTACAGTTTAATTTGTAAATGAAATTGAAATCAGCTTATGGCTGATTTTTTTTATTTGATTATTCCTAAATAAGGCAGGAGTCGGCTGATGATTAAATATATTTTGTTAAACGGTTTCATTAATTGTGTTATAATGGTTTTATTAAATAATTAGTGAAATTTTTTCCTTTGTTGATTGAAGATAAGGTTAAATCTCACACTTAAAGGAGAGTTTTGTCGTGAAAAAATTCAAAATTGGTGAACTTGAAGCTTCTCAAATTATTTTAGGTTGTATGAGAATTAATGAAGAGGGAAAAGATCCGGTTGCTGTCATTGAAAAATCAGTGGAGCAAGGGATAAATTTCTTTGACCATGCTGATATCTATGGGGGTGGAGCTTGTGAATCGATTTTTGCAGATGCTCTAGAAAAATCGTCAGTAAAACGAGAAGATATTATTTTACAGTCAAAATGCGGAATTGTTCCTGGGAAAATGTTCGATTTTTCAAAAAAACATATTATTGAATCGGTTGAGGGGAGTTTATCTCGTTTAAAAACTGATTATTTGGATACTTTGCTCTTGCATCGTCCAGATACTTTAGTCGAACCTGAAGAAGTAGCTGAGGCTTTTTATGAATTGGAAAAAGCAGGAAAAGTACGTTATTTTGGGGTTTCTAATCAAAATCCTGGTCAAGTTGAACTGTTGAAAACAGCGGTGAAAGAGCCGTTGTTGTTTAATCAATTACAGTTTGGCTTAAAACATACGGGAATGATTGATGCTGGGATTCATGTAAATATGAGTGATGAAGGTTCTTTTGTTCATGATAATGGTATTTTAGAGTATTCTCGTATTAATAAGATGACTATTCAGGCTTGGTCACCTTTCCAATATGGTTTCTTTGAAGGCGTCTTTGTTGGAAATGAAAAATTCCCTGATTTGAATAAAAAATTGGAATTTTATGCAGAAAAATACAATTCTACTCCAACTGGAATTGCTGTCGCTTGGATTAATCGGCATCCTGCTAATATCCAAACAATTATTGGAACGATGACATTGAGCCGAATTGAAGAAATTGCGGCTGCTTCAGATATTGTCTTAGAACGTGCGGAATGGTACGACTTGTACATGTCAGCTGGAAATATTTTACCTTAAAATCATTGTAGTAAAGACTAGTTTTTAAAACTAGTCTTTTATTGAACTTATTTTTATAATTTATATCTTTGGAAATTTTAAACTTAAATTTAAAAGTCTTGATAGAAGGCTTTTATTTGCATTAATGGAGAAAACGGTTGAATTCAAGCAAAAAATAACGTATAATTAACATGTATCTAAGAAATTTTTAATGGGATATTTCTGTCAGTAAATAAAATGATTGTCTTCTAAAAATGTGGACATCAGTTGGCTGACGGGATGGAAATTATTGATTTTTAGTTTAATCTGGCTTTACAGATAAATTTAAAGGAGGTGTCTTATGAGTTTTACAGATGAAACAGTCCGTTTTGAATTTGGTGATTCGGACAAGAAAGAAATTGGCGAAACACTCGTTGATGTTTACAATGTGCTTGAGGCTAAGGGTTACAATCCTATCAATCAAATCGTGGGTTATGTTTTGTCGGGAGACCCTGCTTATATCCCTCGTCATGATGATGCGCGTAATAAAATTCGCCGTTTTGACCGAGATGATATTGTTGAGGAATTAATCAAGAATTATTTGAAAGATAATGGTGTCAATTTATAGTGTTTGCACGAATTTTAGGGCTTGATGTCGGAACAAAAACTGTGGGAGTTTCTGTCAGTGATTTACTTGGGATGACCGCTCAACCTGTTGAAACCATTAAGATTGACAGTGAAGCTGGTGAGCTTGGCTTTGAACGTTTGGGCGTTTTGATTAAAGAATACAAACCTGAAAAGGTAGTTCTTGGTCTTCCAAAGCATATGAACGGTGATGAAGGGATTCGTGCCGAAGCATCACGGGATTATGGTACAAAATTAGCCAATGAATTCGGTTTGGAAGTCGCTTATCAAGATGAACGATTGACAACTGCGCAAGCTGAAAAAGTATTGATTGATGGTGGTGTGCGTCGTAAAGATCGCAAAAAATCGATTGATAAATTGGCTGCTGTTTTGATTTTACAAAATTATTTGGATGCTCATGCATTAAAATTATAATTTTTGGTTTACTGATGAAAACTTTAGTTTATTTGTAAGTATAAAAATACTGACAAGTATTCGTAGGATTTTCTGTCAGTAAAAGTTGTCTATTTATTTTATTATGAATAGCAGAAAATTCCTCTAATTAAGGATGAAGAAAAGGAAATAAAATGACTCATACACATGATCACGAACATGACCATAATCATGAACCTGACTATATTACTTTGGTTGATGAAAATGGAAACGAAAGCTTGTTCCAAATTTTGATTACCATTGATGGACAAGAAGAATTTGGCAAAAACTATGTTGTTTTACAACCTACTGAGTTTGAAGAAGATGAACAAGGTCTTATCGATGTTTTGGCTTACTCATTTACTGAGAATGCTGACGGTACTGAGGGTGATTTGCAACCAATCCCTGAAGATGCTGAAGATGAATGGGATATGATTGAAGAAGTCTTCAATAGCTTTATGGATGAACAAGAAGATTAAAATAAAAAGCTGTCATTAACTGACGGCTTTTTTATTTCTTTAAGAAACTTATGAGGGATATTGTAGCAAGCATAGCAACGCAAACTAAGCCGATAGGAGGCCAAAACCAAACGATAACAATAGAAAGAAAGTTGATGAGAAAAAGATTTCTACCTGAAAGACTGTGTGTGAGTTCTTTGTATTCTTTATCAGGATTTTCTTTGAGCAGCTCATGGTCCATAAGATGAAAAACAGCCGCCCAGAGAAAAATAACAATCAAATAGAAAAATTCAGGGAGAAACTCACTTGCATGTTTTCCGACCCAACCCGTGGTGAAGGGGAAAAATGACATAATGAATAGCCAGAGCGTATTCAATAAGAATATTCGAGGAGTAATATTTTTAATGTTACGATAAAGTTGATGATGATTATACCATACGGTCATAATCATAAAAAAGCTCAAAGCATAAGCTAAAAGTGGGATGGTTAATTCTGCCAGAGCAGGCCAGCCACTTTTATCAGGGGTTTTAAATTCTAAAACCATAATCGTTGCAATGATGGCAATAATAGCATCTGTAAAAGCCAAAAATCTTTCTTTTTCCATGGAATTATTTTATCATAAATGTTAAGATTTGCTTACGCTTTTTTCAAAAAACAATAAAAAAGTTGCTGACCAATCTGTCAGTAACTTTTTATTTATTTTTTAAATTTACGCTTTAAACCATTTTTAGCGACATCTTTAATGACTTTGTTACGTAAGCCTGGTTCATAGTTATCATAAATTGTTCCGTCAAAATTAATAATTTGAGCATTATGATTTTTGTCATCAAAAATAAATTTACTAATCATTTGAGCTGTTTCTTCAGGAGATTTTACAAACGGACTATCCCCAACTTTTGCACCGTTCAAATCTGTTGCCACTGCACCAGGCATAACAGCAAAGATTTGTTTTTTAGATTTATCTTTTTTGAATTGATGACCAAAAGCAAAGGTCATGGCATTTTGTGCGGCTTTTGAAGTGACATAAGCAAGTGGCATCCAATATTCTTGAGAAACGGGTACGGTGATGTTAATAATTTTAGCATTTTCTGTCAGTGAATGTGGAAGAAGTTCTTTAATCACAGCATGTGTTCCCAAAAAATTGGTCTTAATTGTTTCTTCTAAATCAGTTGTTGAATAATCAAAAGCTGATTTTTCCATATCAAGATGCCCTTTATCTGAATGAATATTCCCAGAAATTCCAGCATTATTAATAAGTAAATCAATATCTGTCAGTGCTGACAGACTCGTCAATTGATTTAAGTCATCTAAATCTACTTTGACAAATTTGGCAGTAATTCCTTCGGCTTTCAGCTTTTCAACGGCTTCTTGTCCACGCGTTTCATTACGAGCTCCGATCAAGACTTCATAGCCGCGCTGACCAAGGTTTTGAGCAAGTGCAAAACCAATTCCTTTATTTGCGCCAGTGATAAGTGTTTTCATGATTTTTCTCCTTTGAGTTTTAGTTGTCGCCTTTAGACATTTGTTGTTGGTCAATTAGATTGGAATTTAAAAACCAGTGACGGTGCCAATCTCCAGATAAAGCGGTAAAGGGAACAGGTTGTTGACCTGTTTTTTCTACTTTTTCTAGTAAATAATTTCGTAAAATCCAAGTGTCTTCGAGTGTTCTTTGTTTAAGATTAAATATTTTTTCAAGTTTTACTTCGCTAATTTTTAAATCAGTAGCAACTTCAGATTTGCTAAGTCTTGTGAGTTCAAAATTTTTACGGAGTTCTTTTTTGGTATTATGCATTTGAAGGGGATTAAGTGACATTTTTCTTCTCTAATCTTTCATTTTGGGAAAATAATTGCTGAGCATTTGTTGAGAAAGTAGTTTGGTGTTTTCGTCACTATTTACTTTGCCCATTTGGTGAAGTTGTTTAGCAAAACCAGCGTCAATCCGGTCTAAGCCATTTTCAAGCCCGGCTAAAGTTTCACTAATTAAGTCTGAAAGTGCCATGTTATTGGGTGCGTCAGTATTTGTATGGCTTTCGAGATTTGTTTCAGCAACTAATGGTGGAACTAATTCGATGACTTTTAAAGTCTTTTCAAAATATTTAGCTTGTTCTCGAAGCGCATCAGAGTAAAAATGAACCCCAGCTTTGGTCAAATTGTAAATAGGGTGTGCACCGTCAGCCAGATTTGATAATCCTGATGAAACATTAATGACTAGTCCATTATTTGCGACAAGGATTTTCAAAAATGCTTGTGTCACAGCAATTGTTCCTAATAAATTAATATGAATTTCTTCTGTCAGTACTTCCAGAGAATTGTCAGCTTGTTCAAATAAATTAATCGCACGCATAATTCCGGCACAGTTCATAATGACATCAAGTTGAGGGAAATTTTCTTTGATGAATTTGACTAATTGGGGGAGGGAGTCTTTGTCAGCAACATCACTGACAAATCCTGTAAAAGTTGGATTTTCATTTAAAATTTGATTAAGACGTTTTTCATTTCGGGCGGTAATGATGACTTTATTTCCTAATTCGGAAAACTTTTTAGCAAAACCAAGTCCGATTCCGCTTGTACCACCTGTGATTAAAATCGTATGTCCTGTAAATGTCATGATTTCTCCTTTTTATGAGGTTATTTTTTTTAACTTTTATAACCAACAAAATGAATTATAAACCAGAAAGTTATATTTGTCAAGAATTATAACTTGTGTTACAATTAATTTATGAATACACGTGAAAAGATATTAGGAAAAACAGAAGAATTTATCTTAGAGAATGGAATAGAGAAACTCACCATTTCAAAAATTGCTAAGGAACTCAATATTAGTCAACCAGCTATTTATAAGCACTTTAAAAGTAAAGATGAACTTTTAACGATACTTGCCCTTCGTTGGCTCAATGGTCAGACACTTGTAAAAATATTTCCTTTTGACACAAGCAAGTATGAACATCAAAAAGAGATTGTTCATGATTGGCTCTGGTCAGTCGCCATTGCCAAATATGAAGCACATCGAAAAACTCCAGAAATGTTTGCCTTATACACAACCTACATTGGAGAAAATTTAGAATTGGGACGTAAACATATTTTAGAAATGGTTGAGAGTCTAAAGACAGCTGCTAAATTTGAAAGTGAAGAGGAAGCTGCTGCTTATATTCAAGCTTTTGTTTATTTTCATCACCCAAAAATTGCCCCACAGTGGGATGACCAATTTCAAAATCAATTTGAAAATCTCTGGACTTTGCTTGAACCGAATTTAAATGCCTTTTAAAGTTACTGACAGACTTTTTGGATTTCTGTCAGTAACTTTTACGATTTTGTCAGTAAAAAAACCTGTCAATTGACAGGTTTTTATTCTTTAATTCGGAAAACCATGGCAGTTCTAGGTTCAAGGATTAGATTTAAATGCCCTTTTGACCAACCAAAACTACTTCTTGGACCAAAACCACCAAATTTTTGGTCATCACTATCGAAGATAAGTTCTGGTTTTTCAGGAAATTGGAGTTGAAGCTCTTGTTCATAACTAGGATGGAAATTAAAGACGAAAAGAAGTTGCCCTTTTTGGTAAGCTAGTAATTTATCCGAATTTTTTATCCAAAGTTGTTGGACAGGTTCTGGGCTTTCTAAAAACTTGTAATGTCGCTCTAGATTAATCATCGCTTGGTCAAATGCCAATAAATATTGGAAACGCAAATCTTTATTATCAGCTAAAGACCATTGTCTTCTAGCATGTTGGAAATCATCATGATTTTCTTGACGCGGAAAATCAAGCCATTCGGGGTGGCCAAATTCATTACCCATGAAATTTAAATAACCCTCACCAGCCAAACTAAAAGTAATTAGGCGAATTAATTTATGAAGCGCTATAGCACGGTCAATTTTTAGAGATTGACTATTAAGGTCCATTTTCCAATAAATCTCTTCATCAGCTAACCACATCATAATCGTTTTATCACCAACTAAAGCTTGGTCATGACTTTCAGAATAACCAATATTTTTTTCACCGGGACGTCGCGTCGTTAATTCCCACCAAAGGCTCAATAAGTCAAGACTATTATCCGTTTTTTCTTTCAATTGTTTAATCCAAAAATCAGGAATTCCCATTGATAAGCGGTAATCGAAACCAATTCCACCACTTGAAATAGGTAGGGCCATTCCCGGCATGGCTGACATATCTTCAGCGATTGTTGTTGCTGATGGATTGAATAAATGTGTTAATTCATTTGCCAACATCAAATAAGTCACCGCTTCGATATCTGTATTGAGCGAAAAATATTTGCTGTAATCAGTAAATGCAGTCCCTAAACCATGATCATGATAAAGCATTGAAGTTACACCGTCAAAACGAAAACCGTCAAAATGATAGGTATCCAACCAAAATTTAAGATTTGAAAGTAGAAAATGAATCACTTCATCTTTGCCATAATTAAAAAGTTTTGTCTTCCAAGCTGGATGATTTCCTCGTTCACCTTCATGAAAATACTGATTTTCTGTCCCATCAAAATAGTTGAGACCATCTTCGATATTTTTTACAGCATGTGAATGAACCACATCTAAAAGCACTCGCAAACCCATACCATGAGCTTGATCAATCAATTCCATCAAATCTTCTGGCTGACCAAAGCGACTAGAAATTGCAAAGAAATTGGAAACTTGATAACCAAAACTAGCATAGAGCGGATGTTCCATAATTGCCATCAGTTGAATAGTATTGTAACCAGCCTTTTTAATTCTTGGTAAGACATCGCGCGTGAATTCTTTATAAGAATTAATTTTATATTCTTCAGTTGAAATACCAATATGTGCTTCATAAATCAAAGGAGCTTCTTTTAACTGGGGGGCTTTATTCTTCCAATCATATTTTGGTTGAACAATCACTCCATCCAATTCATGGCGCTCATTGGGGATAGCAAACATAATATAAGAGGGAACACGATAAACTGTTTCACCAGACGGTAAAAGCAGCTTAATCTTCACCTTAGAACCCACAGGTAGCATACCCGGAATTGAAATTTCCCAAGTCCCACCATAGGCCTGTTTCAACTCAAAATTGTTTTCCCAATTATTGAAATCTCCAACCAACCAAGCTCTTTTAGAATTTGGTGCCCATTCGCGAAAAGTCCAGTGTTTACTTTCTTGTTGAAAGCCAAAATACTTATAACCATTAGCAAAATCAACAAGCGAACCATCCGTTCCTAAAAGCCGTTTTTTTGTTCGAGCAAATTCAAAAAGCCGCAAAGACAAATCTTCTTTGAAAGGTTCCAAATAAGGGTCGTAATCCAAAATATTTAGAGGCATAAGCTATTCTCCTTTTTACTGAAAATCATTTCTAGCTCTATTTTATCACTTTTGCAAAGGTTTTCACAACGAAATTCCCATATAAAATAAAAAATATTTACTGACAGAATGGGTCAGTAAATATTTTTATTCATCATTAAAACCAAACCAAGGGTCTTCCTCACCTCCGAGTGCTTCTTGACCAAAAGAAACTGTTTCTGGAATTTTGGGAGCATTAAAAATTTGCGAAGGAGTTGCTACATTTTCTGTCAGTAAATTTTTTTGGTCAGCAACTTTTTCGTCATTAAAAAGATGAGCTTCTAGGCTTTGAATATAATCATAAAACTCTGTCAGTAAATCATGATAAGCCTTTAATTCACTTGTTTTATTTAAATTTTTATAATTAGCCTGAAACTCTCCCCAACGTTCAGCAATGTGCTTACTTTTCATAAAATCATTATAATCCATATTTGTTCCTCGTTCCTTTCTCTTTATTATACATTATTATCCTTAATGCTTAAGCGGTAATATTTATTATTTAAAATAAGACTCAATTTAGAGGTGTAATGTAAAAATAATAAAACGAATGTGAAATTTTTCCCTTTTAAAAAAGCATTATCTTGTTTTTTTTGTTATAAAAGTCGATTTAGACTCAAATTTTTAATTTTTATCGGTCTTTTTTTATTAATCATTTAAATATTTATGAAATATTAAAAAAGGGGCTAATGGCTTTATGGAGCCATTATGTTGCAAAAAGGCTATATTAGGAACTAACAAAAACATAAATAAAAGTAAGACAATAGAATTTAATGTACGAAATTTATTACACATTTGTATTGTATTATACTATAATGTCCTAGAATCAGCAATTTTTATAAGAAAATGTAATTAATAAAATACATCGCTTACAAAACTGATTTAAAATCAAAAGGAGGACATTATGAAAAGTAGAAAAAAAGTTATTTCTATAATTTTAGGTTTAATGCTGCTTTTACAATATGTTATTACCCCAGTTGGAGCAATTGCAGGAGCAATAAATGAAGAAACAAATGATTCGGATATAACATTAAGTCAATTTAAAATAGATGAATCCGAAAGTAATGCTGATTTAATGACATTTGATTTAAGTCTCAAGATTAATCAGTCAATATTGAAAAGTAAAACAACTATTATTGAATTAGATAAATCAATTAAAATTAATGAACCAAATGAGGCTAACAGACAAAAGTCAACAGCATCTTATACTGCTGACGAAAATAGATTGACAATAGACCTTAATTCACTAAATACAAGCGAAGTGAAAGTCAATTTCTCAATATCTAAAGAACTTTTGAAAAACTTTGAGCGATTAACAGCCAAATTAAATGATAGCCAGGTTGATGTATTGTTGCCAAAAACGAGTTCAACTTCAGAAACTCCAAGTCAGTCAACTTCCACTGTGACTCAAAATACTGTTACACCTGAAATCAAAGAAAAAGAAAGCACTACGACTAAACATTCAGAGCAAGCTATAAAAACTGTGGATAATCAAGATATTCGTAAACTTCTAGAAGACTCAGGAATTTCACCAGCGACTATTATCGACTCAGCTAAGGTCATATATCTTGATAAAGAAGGAAAACCTTATCCAGATCAAACAGATGTTCCGATAGATGCAGAAGTTCAAATCGATTATACCTGGAGTATTCCAGAAGATATTTTACCATTGAAATCAGGAGATTACTTTGATTTTAAACTTCCTGATGGTGTAACAATTGAGCAAGCGACATCGTCACTGGGAGATTATGGAACCTATACAATTAATGCAGATGGAACCGTTCGTTTCGTCTTCAATGAAAAAGTTGAAACCTATCATGATATTAAGGGTATCTTTCATTATGATGCACATTTCGATAAGACAATTGTTCCAGGAGAAGTTGTAGTTGATACACCAACGGAGGAAAATTTTCCCCCTTCAGAAATTCATGTTCGGCCAACCTATGACCAAGCAATTGATAAATCAGGACATTTCGATAAAACTCCAAATCCTAGTGAAGTGATTTGGGAAATAAATATTAACCGTCCATTAAATACAATGGAAAATGCTACACTTACCGATCCAATGCCAGAAGGAACAACTTATGAATCCGTCGAAATTTACCCTGAGACAGTTGGAAAAAATGGAGAAATCATTTCCATTGATAAAGAACATCCTTTAGTAAAAGGTACAGATTATACTATTGATTCAAATGGAAAAATTACTTTTATTGGTAAATATGCTACCACCGATCAAGCGTTCAATGTTGTCTATACAACAACTATCGATGAAAGTAGTTTTCCGGAAAAAGAGGGATCTGTAAGTTTTAAAAATACAGCGACATTAAATGATGGAAAAACAGATACCAATGCAAGTGCCTCTGTTACTGCGCAATATAAAGGGCCAATTAAAAAAAATGGACCATTTACAACAGGGAACGATCAAATTTATAATTGGAATATAGAATACAATTATAATGAAAAAAATCATAAAGCAGGGTCATTTATTGAAGATACCATGAGTGATGCCATCGAGCTGGTGAACGGAAGTGTTAAACTTTATAAAATTACTTTTGATAGTAACGGAAAAGAAATTAAAGGTGCTCAATTAAAAGAAGGGGAAGATTATAAACTTGTACAAGACCCTGATAATCCTCAAAAATTTAAAATTGAGTTTATTACTGATATCGATTATGCAGTAAAAGTTGAATATCAAACGAAGGTTAAAGATATCGTAGATGGAAATGTTACCATTGATAACTCAGTAACAACTGATACGGGAGATAACAGCGAGTCAGGTGGTAATGCAACTCAACAAGGAATCGTTAAAAATATTGATGGAGCTATTGATTACGAGAATAGAGAAATTCCATGGAAAATAGATATTAATAGTGCAGGCTATTGGATGGAAAACTGGTCACTTGAAGACAAAATGTCTGAAGGTTTGACTTTCCTTGAAAATACTTTCCAAATTATTGATAAAACTGCTGGAAATAAAGTACTCTCCCCAACAGAATATACACTGATAAAAACAACAGCAGGCTTTTCAGTTTCCTTTAATTCCCCACTTAAGGAGGGGACAGATCATAAATATCAAATTAAATACAAAACAAAATTTGATACTAGTGTGATTGATAATGGGTCTGGTCATGAAGGAGATATCAAATTTGTAAATGATGCTTCAATGACTTGGAAGGATAAAAATGGAGGAGATCATACTAATAATGATCATAAAGAATTTAAACCAATACCTCCGTTCCAATATAATGGACAAAAATCTGGTTCATATAATGCAACCAGCAAAAAAATTACCTGGACAATTGCAGCAAATTTCAATCAACAAGAATTAAGCAATGCCTCAATAACTGATCCAATCTCTGATGATCAAAACTATGTTTCTGGAAGTGCTAAGGTATATGAAGCTACGATTAATAAAAATGGTACTTATACTTTAGGTGCTGAAGTTACTTCAGATATGGGAATAAAAATAGTAGAAAGCAAAGGAAGTGTTAAGGTAGAACTACCAGATGGAAGCACAAAAGCCTATGTTCTAATATTTGAAACAAGTCTAGAAGGTAACCTCATCAATCAGAAGGAGTACAAAAACAAAGCGACATTTACAAATAAGTACATTTCACATGATTTAAGTGCTAGTGTTACTCCAGCACATCAAGGAGAATTCGTAACGAAAGATGGTTCACAGTCAAGTACAGATTCTAATTATGTAAATTGGAAACTTACAGTAAACGCCTCGCAATCTACCTTAAAAAATGTTGAAGTCACTGATAATCCTTCCTCAAATCAGTATATTGTAGCAAAAGATATTCTTATTTATGGAACAAGTATTGATGCTTCTGGTAATATTACTGAGAACAAAAATATTATTCTTGAACAAGGCAAAGATTATTCTGTTGATATCCAAACTGACAATTCTACAGGGGCTCAAACAGTTAAAATTAAATTTTTATCAGAAATTAACACAGCATATGTTGTAGAATATCGTGCATTAATTACTTCTGACAAAGCTAATGATGTGGTAACTAATCAAGCCCATATTACTGGAGACAACGAGAAAACAATAGAACAAGATGTTGAAAAAGATGTACCCGTAACTAATCATAACGGAAGTGCAAACGGATCAAAAGGTTCAGTTACTTTGGAAAAAGTTGGTCCCGGCAAAGCAAAACTTGCGGGAGCTCATCTTCAACTTTGGTCTATCGGTACAGATGGTAAAAAAGATAAATTAATTCGTGAAGGAGATACCGACAAAAATGGTGATTTAAAACTTGGTAATTTGCGTGTTACTGATTATCTTCTTATTGAAACTAAGGCCCCAACAGGGTATACACTTGATGAAGAACTAGTCAAAGGTAAGAAAATAACAGTTGCAAAAGACGGAGAAGTTTCTAATTTCCCAATTCAAGACGTTGAAAATGAACCAACGAAAGTAATCTTGAAAAAAGTAGGACTGACCATTGAAAATGGTAAAGAGGTAAAAAATCCACTTCAAGGTGCAGAATTTAAAGTACTAGACAGCAACGGTCAAGTTGTTTCAGGTTACGAAAAACTTACTTCTGACAGTTCTGGAAATGTAACGATTGAAAAACTAACACCTGGTAAATATTCACTTGTTGAAACCAAAGCCCCAGCGGGTTATATTTTGGACCCAACCCCAATTGACTTTGAACTTAAAGCCAATGAAGAAGGAATCATCCCAGATATCAACTTGGAAAAAGTTAACTATCAGGGTTCAGCACAACTCATTAAACATAACAGTAATGGTCAAGCTTTATCAGGTGCGATTTTCAAAGTTATTGATAAAGATGGTAATACAATCCAAACTAATTTAAGCTCTGATAAAGATGGTAAAGTTACGGCTACTGGTTTATCCCCTGGAGATTATTCCTTTGTTGAAACCAAAGCTCCAACAGGATATATTTTAAATACAATACCAGTTCATTTTACAATTTCAGCTGAAGAAGAAGGTCAACCACAAATGGTTATTGCCTCGGATAATTTTATCAATTATCAAGGTTCAGCCGAATTAATTAAGCAAGATAACGAAGGTCAGCCACTTTCTGGTGCAGTTTTTAAAGTTGTTGATAAAGCTGGCAAGACAATCCAAGCTAATTTAACTTCTGGTAAAGATGGTAAAGTGGTAGTTGATGGATTATCCCCCGGAGAATATTCCTTTGTTGAAACCAAAGCTCCAACAGGTTATATTCTAAATACAATACCAGTTCATTTTACAATTTTAGCTGAAGAAGAAGGTCAGCCTAGTCTAATAATTGCTTCGGATAATTTCGTTAACTATCAAGGTTCAGCACAATTAATCAAAAAAGATAGTGAAGGTCAACCCCTTGCGGGCGCTATCTTCAAAGTAGTTGATAAAAATGGAAAAACAGTCAAAGAAGGCTTGACTTCCGACAAAGATGGTAAAGTAAGTATTGATGATTTAGCCCCCGGAGAATATTCTTTTGTTGAAACACAGGCTCCGACAGGTTATATTTTAAATACTATTCCTACCCATTTTACAATCTTAGCTGAGAGTGAAGGACAACCTCAACTGGTTGTCGCTTCAGATAACTTTATTAATTATCAAGGGTCAGCTGAATTGATTAAGCATGATATCAACGGTCAAGCTTTATCAGGTGCAATCTTTAAAGTGATTGATGCAGATGGAAAAACCATAAAAGAAGGTTTAACTTCTGATGAAACTGGTAAAGTATTAATTGAAGGTTTGGTTCCAGGTGACTATTCATTTGTTGAGACTAAAGCCCCTGAAGGATATATTTTGAATACTCTGCCAGTTAACTTTAGCATCTCAGGTGAAGAAGAAGGCAAAGTAAAAGTAGTCATGGCTTCAGATAACTTTATTAATTATCAAGGATCAGCTGAGTTGATTAAACATGACAGTCAAGGTCAAGCTTTAGAAGGTGCAATCTTTAAAGTTGTTGATTCAAAAGGAAAAATAATCAAAGAAGATTTGGCTTCCGATAAAACTGGTAAAGTATTAATTGACAATTTGGCACCAGGAGATTATTCATTTGTTGAGACAAAAGCTCCAAGCGGCTATATCTTGAATACTTCAAAAGTTGATTTTACTATTTCAACAAAAGAAGAGGGTCAACCCAAAGTAGTCATGGCTTCCGATAATTTCATCAACTATCAAGGATCTGCTGAATTAATTAAACATGACAGCCAAGGTCAAGCTTTAGAAGGCGCAGTCTTTAAAGTTATTGATTCAAAAGGAAAGAGTATCAAAGAGAACTTGGTTTCTGATAAAGAAGGAAAAGTTTTAATTGAAAATCTTGTACCAGGAGATTATTCATTTGTTGAGACAAAAGCTCCAAGTAGCTATATCTTGAATACTTCAAAAGTTGATTTTACTATTTCAACAAAAGAAGAGAATAAACCAAAAATAGTTATGGCTTCAGAGAACTTTATCAATTATCAAGGATCTGCTGAATTAATTAAGGTAGATGAGAATGGTAAATCTCTTTCAGGTGCAGTCTTTAATGTTACTAATAGTGAAACTCATGAAGTAGTTATTAAGGGGATCAAAACTGATGCAAATGGAGTAATTAAGGCAAATCATCTAAAACCAGGTAAATACACTTTTGTTGAAACAGAGGCTCCAGCAGGTTATCAATTAAGTCAAGAAACTAGAGCTTTTGAAATTAAAGCAAGCGCAGAAAACAAACCACAAGTTGTTAATACTGGAAAGTTCATCAATAAAAGACTTCCAATTACACCTAAAAAGCCAGAATTACCTAAGACAGGAGAAGAACGAAATACTTTCTTGCCTATAGTTGGTGTTGGACTATTAATGGTGGGTGCTACTTTATATGTATTTTTTAAAAGACGTAAAATGTAAAATTATATAAAAACATGGCTTTAGCCATGTTTTTGATTTGGAAAAAGTGGTAGTGACTTAATACAAAAATATTTTAGTTTGTAATACCTAAAAATAATACTTCAGTTTGCAGTATTCCAATAAGTAAAAAAGATTTGGCTATATTAGAACCATTCAAAAAAACTCAAAATCATGTAAATATTAAGCTTGGATTGGCCCAATAGAGAAAATTTTTTCTTTCATCATTATAGTTTACAAAATGGTATTCCAAATGTAGTCACAGTAAATAAAACAATGAAAAAGATGTTAAATGAGTTAGAAATTGAGCCAATAATTACAAGTGAGGTGTTAGATAAACATTTGATAGTGTACTACTAAGTTAAGGTATCGATAATAAAGTAGTGGCAAAGTTAATGGGCATAAAGATACATCAATGCTAATAAAAATATAATTAAAAGAATATGATAAAATAATAAAAAACCTTGTATATCAACGATACAAGGTTTTTTATCTATGCCGAGTGCAGGAATCGAACCTGTGACCCCTTCGTTACGAGTGAAGTGCTCTACCGACTGAGCTAACTCGGCACATAATGAGAGTGGTTACCCACTTTTATTATGATACAACTTTTTAAACCTATTTTCAAGAACTAGAAGTCTTTGGCATTGGGTTGATTGTAGCCGTAACGCTCACAGAAATCTTCTCGGAATTCCAGAAGGTTGTCATCCATAATGGCCCCGCGAACGTCTTTCATTAGATTTACGAGGAAGTGAAGATTGTGGTATGAACAAAGACGAAGGCCAAAAGTTTCATCGGCTTTGATTAAATGACGAAGGTAGGCGCGTGTATAGTTAGTGCATGTGTAGCAATCGCACATTGGGTCAAGTGGAGTAAAATCGTGTTCGTATTTAGCATTACGAATGTTAACTCGACCGAAATGAGTCATTAGAGTTCCATTACGAGCAATTCGTGTAGGAAGAACGCAGTCAAACATATCAACTCCACGGATAACTCCATCAATCAAGCTGTCTGGTGCACCAACACCCATTAAATAGCGGGGTTTGTCTTCTGGAAGCATTGGTGTTGTAAAGTCAAGGACAGCATTCATTTCTTTATGAGATTCACCAACGGCAAGACCACCGATAGAATAACCAGCGAAATCCATTGAAGTCAAGTCTCTAGCTGATTGACGACGTAAATCTTCAAAACCAGCTCCTTGAACAATTCCGAAAAGTCCTTGGTCATTTGGACGACGGTGAGCATTGAGGCCACGCTCAGCCCAACGGGAAGTTCTTTCAACAGAGGCTTTGACATAGTCATAGGGTTGATAGAAAGGTGGACATTCGTCAAAGGACATCATGATGTCAGAGCCAAGATTATTTTGAATGCTTATTGCTTTTTCGGGGTTAAGAAAAAGTTCACGTCCGTCCAAATGACTCTTGAACTTAACGCCTTCTTCTGTGATATTTTTTTTGTTTTGAACTAGGCTGTAAACCTGGAAACCACCACTATCAGTCAGGATAGGTTGGTCCCAATTCATAAATTTGTGAAGACCGCCAGCTTCAGCGACGAGTTCATCTCCGGGTCGTAACCAGAGGTGGTAAGTGTTTGAGAGAATAATCCCTGAGCCTAATGTTTTGAGTTCTTCTGGGCTCATTGTTTTAACGGTAGCTTGAGTACCTACGGGCATAAACATTGGAGTTGGGAAGGTACCATGCGGTGTGATGATTTCTCCTAATCTTGCTCCTGTATGTTTTTCTTTTTTTATTAATCTGTATTTTATTGCGTGTTCTGTCATAAGATTCCTTTATTTACTCGTAGAATCGAGTCTTCTTGTAGCTTAAAAAGCAAGCACTTATAAGTATAACAAAAATTAAATGCTTTTTATAGATGATTTTTTGAAAATCGGGCGAAAGTCTTAGAGATTTTGCCTATTTATTGGTATAATTAAGTAAATATAATGTAAGACAAATTATTGGGAGGTATTTTATGTCAAGATGGGAATTGAAAAATCAAGCCAAAGGAGCTTTAAAAGATAATTTTGGTTCAAAAATGTTACTCTTTATTATTCCAATTATTGCGGGGATTTTAGGTGGAGGAAATGGTGTAAAGCAGTCCATGGACTACAATACTTCTAATTTTGATAGTATTCCAGGTAGTGTTTGGATGGTGATTAGCTTTGCGACTTTGCTTATTGCTATTTTAATGATTGTTGTAGCCTTGTTTGTTTCAGTTGTAACAGTTGGGGCAATTTTTAACTATATCAAAATTTTCCGTGGTGAACGAAATAATCCACAATTTAAAAATGTTTTTGGACCTTTCTATGATGGTTCAGCTGGCAAAATTATTCTTTTAAGTATTGTCAAAGGGGTGATTTTTGTTGCCTTGATGTTTATCCCAGTGATTGGTTGGGCATTTGCAATTTATTTGGGACTTGGTTGGTCACAAGCAACTTATGTTTTGTTTGATCAGTTAGAAGAAGGACGTTACAGCGGTGTTATGGGCGTTCTTAGCGAATCAGCAACAATGATGAAAGGTTTGCGTGGAAATTACTTCATTTTCAAGTTGAGTTTCTTCTGGTGGTATGTTCTTTATGGTATCTCAGGTGGTTTAGCAGGATTCTGGACTACTCCTTACCTCAACATGGCTTCAATTGCTTATTACGAAAATATTGGTAAATAATAAAAAAGCTGTCAAAGTTACTGACAGCTTTTTTTATTTACTGACAGAACAATCAGTAGCTTAATTTTCACGTTTAGCATGACGTCCATGAACGAAATGGTAAATGACAGCAATTAGAAGTGCAAGAATTGCTGAGGCAAAATAGAGATTACGATAGCCTAATAGAGGCATAAACATTCCTAAAATAAAGGGTCCAAAACCGACACCCATATCCATAAAGCCAAAGAAAGTAGAAGTTGTGATTCCTAAACGATGAGCTTCTGAATTACGGATGGCAATTGCTTGTCCAAAAGGCGAAAATGAGCCGTAGCCTAAACCGATAAATATAGCAGCAAGGAGCAACATCCAACCAGAATGAGCAAAACCAATCAGTAAAAGGCCAAGTGCAAAGAAGAGGTAGGTTGGATACATTACAAAGTTATCACCAAAGCCGTCAAAGACACGACCAGTAATTGGACGAGAAAGAAGGACAGTAATGGCATAAACTAAGAAGAAAAATGAGGCAGCCTCTGAAAGGTGAATATTACGAGCATAAGCATCCATAAATGACAGAATACTTGAGTATGAAATACCTATGAGAAAGGCAATTAATGAAATTGGTAAAGCTTCTTTTTCAAAGTAATTTGACCAAGCGAATTTTTTATGCACTTTATTATCGACAGAATTAGAGCTGTCAGTAGTTTTTTCAACATGTATGAAGAAAATTCCGACTAAGGCAATAAATAAAAGTAAGGCAGAAATCCAAATTAATGAATAAAAACCTGATGTCCGGTAAAGAAACATTGATAAAAAGGGACCAACTGCTGACGATAATGTGACAGAAAGCGCATAATAACCAATTCCCTCACCACGTCTTGAAGAAGGAACAATGGCACCAGCCAAAGTTCCAGAAGCTGTTGCAGCAATACCGAATCCAAGTCCATGTACAAGACGTAAAATTAATAGTAGAACGACACTATGCACAAAGAAATAAGCAAAGGTAAGCAAGAAATAAATGAGTGTTCCTATGTACAAAAGTTTTTTTGCACCAAGGCGTTTCATATTATTTCCAGCCCAAAGTCGAGCAATAAATCCGCCGACAATAAAAATTCCAGATAAAATACCAGCGATACTAGCAGAAGCGTGATAACGTTCCATAGCCATTGTACCAATAACAACAGTAGGGAGATAAAAAACAAGATAAAAAATAAAATTAAGTAACATATTAACAACGAAAGTTGTTGTCCAAAGTTTTTCTTTCATAAAGTTCCTTTCTTTGAGAAAAATTTATGAATGCGTAAACATCCGCCTAAAAAACAGATAAAACTCCCGCTTTTTAGACGAGAGTTTTGTGTTTGCGTAATTCAACTTTATTATTGTATCAAAAAAAATCGATAAAATGTTGCCGGGGAAACGTAATAGTCTATAAAATAACTTTTGTAGTCATTTTTTCCCTAAGCCTGAATAGGCATATTCAATTTTAATACAGCGATTCATCACAATTTTATTTCTTCCTGCTTCTCGAAGAATTTGTTCAGCTTCTTGAGATTGTAAGCCCAATTGCGCCCAGAAAATATCGGCGTCAGTTTCAATGAAGTCACGAGCAACATCCGCCAAAAACTCACTTCGACGAAAGATATCAACGATATCAATATGAAATGGAACTTCTTTGATAGAAGGGTAGACTTTTTCACCTAGTAATTCACGGCCAGCAAGTCTTGGATTGACTGGAATAACATGGTAGCCATTTTGTTGTAATCCTTGAGCAATTAAAAAAGATGAACGGTCTGTTTTATCGCTAATCCCAACGACAGCGATGGTTTTTGCATTTTTGAGATAATCAAACATTGCCTCTTGTTCTGGATTTTCAAATTCGTACATTAGATTTCCTCCTCCTGCTTTGTTTTTATTATACAATATTAAGGGAAGTGGTGTGGTTTAAAAGCTTCTTTAAAATGATTATAAAAGTTTTTCAGAATTGTAAAATCCCTGAAATTTTTTGCTATAATTAAGCTATGAATAAGAAACAAATAAAAACACTAACAAGCGTCATTGTAGTCATTATTGCACTGGCTGTAGGATATTTTGGTTCGGGACGTCTGCATTTGGGACAAGGGAATAATTCGGCTACTGATAATAGTAGCCAAGTTTCCACAAAATCACTGGCAAGTTCGGTTAAACAAGCTCCTTTAACTTTTAAAAATCAAAGACAAATGGTCATGGCCAATACTGATGCTTTAGGTCGTGCGGTTGATTCACATATTCAATTGAAAGATTCTCAAGAACCTAAAGTCAAACGTGAACCCTTGACTTATAATCCGGTTGGTTGGCATAATTATAATTTTTATTATAAAAAATCAGATGGTTCGATTGGTAAAATGTGGCTAATGGCTCGTGGCCATTTGGTGGGTTATCAATTTTCAGGTCTAAATAATGAAGCAAGAAATTTAGTGCCAGAAACGGCTTGGTTCAATGGTGGAAATTTCACTGGAACCAATGATGGAAATACAGCCAGCATGCTTTATTACGAAAATCGTTTGGACAGTTGGCTTGCAAATCATCCCAATTATTATTTAGATTACCAAGTGACCCCTCTCTACGAAGGAAATGAACTTTTGCCTCGACAAATTCGTTTGGCTTATGTTGGAATTGATAAAAATGGTCAAACCTTGTCTATCAAACTCGGTGGTGGTCGTGAAAAGTCAGGAAATGGTGGAGCAACTGTCGTTGTTCTTGACAATGTCGCTCCAAATGCAAAAATTAATTATGCTGACGGGACCGCAGTTAACACAGTCAGCCCTAAATAGTTACTGACAGACTGTTCTGTCAGTAAAATAAAGCTCTGTCAGTAAAAAAAATGCTTGAAAAATCAGTCAAAAGACTGAGAATTCGGGCTTTTTTTCTTGCTATAATTAATATATAAATACAAATTCATGAGTGATTAGAATTTGTTAATTATCGGAGGAAAGAGAATGTTTTTACTACTTATACTATTTTTAGCTATGTTACTTTTTATAAAAGGATTCTTTAAAATTGTTTTACCTGCTTTGATTATATTAATGATTTTGAAATTTTTGTTCGGTGGTTTAATGCTCTTACTTAGTCCGCATTTTTGGGGGACTTTGCTCGTAATTAGCATTATTGTATGGCTTGTGAGAGCCAGTCGTAGTCGTTACTACTAAAAGGAGAAAAAATGTTTGTAGGATTTTTATCAGGTTTGATTGTAATGGGGGCTTTGCTTTCAATTTTGTTAGTGCTTTTGGGAGTGATGGCATTGAGAGTATTTGTACGCTATATCTTGCCCATTTTACTTATTTTACTGATTGTTCGTTTGATTATTTCAGGGATTGTACTTTTGTTTAACCCGCACTTTTGGTTATTCATTGCTGTTGTCGCTTTGGTCCTTTGGATTCTTGGTAAAATTAGGAATTAAGTAGTTTATAAATAATATTAACTTATAGAAATTACTGACCTTTTTGTCAGTAATTTTTTGCTTATAATTTTATAATCATTTTTAACTTTATTGAGTGTTTTCCAAAAATTTGGTATAATTTTTTTACAACTGTGTATTTGAAACAAGCATTTTGTTTATAAAAAAGATTTCCGCTAAGGAAACATCGGAGGACGTCATGTCAAATGAATACAGATCCCGCTCGTCACGTCGTGAGCGGAGAAGCTCTCGTTGGGCAAATAAAGATTCTGATGTCGTGGAAGCGGCAGCGAATCAAGCAATCAGGCATTTAGAAGAAGAACCAGAAGGTCAAAACGTCGAACGAACTTCAAGACAAAAATTGACACATGAAAAAACACTCAGAATTCCTTTAGCAGTCTATGGATTACTTACGGGTCTGTCAGTGCTTTTAGCATTAACTTTTTATGCATTTCCTTTGTGGAAACCATTAGCCACAGCCAGCCAATCACAAAACCTTTATTCAGGATTTGCGATGCATCATGGTTTAGTTCCTTTTAATGATTTTTATGGGACAGGTGGTACGGTTTTTTATCTCATTAATTGGTTAGGGAATATTGGTGGGACGACTTGGCTTTTATGGCTTTTTGAAATTATTGCTTTACTAATCAGTGGAATTTTAGTTTACCGCTTAGTGGGTCAACAAACGAAAAATCAAACGGCATCACTAACTGTATCGGTTTTTACCTTAGTTATTATTGCAGGTTTGGCAAGAGGAGGAGATAGTCCAACGCTCTTTGCTCTTCCTTTTGCCTTATGGGCGGCACGATTTTTGAGTTCTTATTTCCAAGATAGTTCTACAGATAGGGGATTTATTCGATTTGGAATGGCAGCTGCCTTTGCCTTAGTCATTTCTCCTGTCATGTCAGTTTTCTTTATTTTATCTGCTATCGCTCTCATTATTCATAATGTGGGTAGCCGTAAAATTGGACGTGGTTTTTACCAAATGCTGGCAACAATTTTGGGAGTTCTATTAGTAGGTTACTCAGTCGCTTATTATTCTCTTGAAGAACAAACAATCTATACTTCTATTGAACAATCTATTTTAATTCCCTTTACACATTTTGGTCCAAGTGGTGATTTATTATTAACTCTTGCTAAAGCTTTAGTTCTCACTCTTATTTTTGGAATTGTTGCAGGTTTCGTCCAAGGAATTGTACAACTCAAAAAGGGTGGACCAGCCAGAGTTTGGTATGTCATGATGCTTATTGGAATTGTTGGATTGACAACGATGATTGTTTTTGCTCAGACTTTTGATAGTTCTAATCTTTTGGCTGTCCTGCCATTTACAATAGTTTTTGCAGGTCTTGGGTTGACAGATAGCGATCAAATTTTGTTGAAATATCTGCAAAATCGTTTATTTGCTCCGATTTTGGCAATACTTTTTGTCATTTTTACACCAATTAGTTATCATTTCATGAACCGAACAATTGCTTCAGAAGAGCAAAGTGTGGCACAATATATTAAGGCAAATGCCACAGGTTCTGACCGAGTTTATGTTGTCGCTGATGGTAAAAATATTAACAATTTGACCAAAACAATTTCAACTTTAGATAATGTTCCAGCAAATTATCCAATTAAATTTACTCAAAGTTATGATTTGAAAGTGGGTAAATTGTCAGATAAATTCGTTGTTTTACAGGCCAGTGAGAAAGCTCCGGCTAGTTTGAAAAAAGTTTTAGATAAAGACTATAAAGTGACTAACTATGCTGGAAAATATTTCCAAGTCTATAAAAAGAAATAAACTAGTGTTACCAGAATCTGTTTGTAAGTTTTGAAAATCAAAACTTCATAATATTACGGAGGTCAATAATGAGAAAATTTGAAAAATCGCATAAACTTGATAATGTCAGCTATGATATTCGTGGTCCAGTATTGGATGAAGCACAAAGAATGCGAGCCAATGGTGAAAAAATTCTTCGATTGAATACAGGAAATCCAGCTGAATTTGGCTTTCTTGCTCCTGATGAAGTCATTAGTGACTTGATTCAACATGCTGTGGATAGCGAAGGATATTCAGATTCTAAAGGGATTTTCTCGGCTCGTAAAGCGATTATGCAATACTGTCAGCTCAAGGGTTTTCCTAATCTTGATATCAATGATATTTTCACAGGTAATGGGGTTTCTGAATTGATTGTTATGGCCATGCAGGGACTTTTGGACACAGGGGATGAGGTTTTGATTCCTATGCCTGATTATCCGCTTTGGACGGCTTCTGTCAGCTTAGCTGGAGGAACAGCTGTTCATTACCTCTGTGATGAACAGGCTGGTTGGTTCCCTGACATTGATGATATTCGCTCAAAAATCACAAGTAATACAAAAGCCATTGTTTTGATTAATCCTAATAATCCAACGGGTGCGCTGTATTCTAAAGATTTATTGCTTGAAATTGTTCAAGTGGCTAGAGAAAATAATTTAATTATTTTCTCTGACGAAATTTATGACCGATTGGTTATGGATGGAGCAGTTCATGTTCCGATTGCTAGCTTGGCACCAGATCTTTTTGTGGTCACAATGAATGGCCTCTCAAAATCACACCGCATTGCGGGATTCCGCGTGGGGTGGATGGTTCTGTCAGGTGAAAAATCACATGTCAAGGGTTATATTGAAGGTTTGAATATGCTGGCTTCAATGCGACTTTGTTCCAATGTTTTAGCTCAATCAGTCGTACAAACTTCACTTGGTGGCACTCAATCGGTTGATAAATTGCTGTTGCCGGGTGGACGAGTTTATGAACAAAGAGAATTCATTTATAAGGCCATCAATGATATTCCAGGATTATCTGCGGTCAAACCTCAAGCAGCTTTCTATATTTTCCCTAAAATTGACAGAGAAATGTATAAAATTGATAATGATGAACAATTTGTCTTGGACTTTTTGAAGCAGGAAAAAATCCTGCTTGTTCATGGTCGAGGATTTAATTGGAAAGAGCCAGACCATTTCCGAATTGTTTATCTGCCTCGTGTGGACGAATTAGCGGAAATACAAGAAAAAATGGAACGTTTCCTTTGGCAATATCGTAAATAATAAATAGAAAAAGATGTATGAATAATTCGTATATCTTTTTTTGTTGAGAGTAATTTTCTGACAATTTTTATTGTTTTTCATGCTTTTTTATGTTATACTGATTATGAAAAATTTTGTATAAAAACAAGAATATAAAAAAAATAGGAGAACAAAGTGGCTACATTACTTGAAAAAACACGTAAAATCACCGCGATTTTGCAAGATGGAGTGACCGATTTGCAACAAGAGTTGCCATATAACAGTATGACTGAACGCTTGGCAAACGTCATTGATTGCAATGCATGTGTGATTAATACGAAGGGCGAGTTGCTTGGTTACTCATTGCCTTATAATACAAACAATGACCGTGTTGACCAATTTTTCTATGATCGTAAATTGCCTGATGAATATGTTCGTGCGGCAGTACGTATCTACGATACAATGGCAAACGTTCCTGTTGACCGTCCATTAGCAATCTTCCCAGAAGAAAGCCTTGGCGATTTTCCAAAAGGTGTGACAACTTTAGCACCTATTTATGGTTCTGGAATGCGTTTGGGAACATTTATCATGTGGCGTGAAGACGGCGAATTCACTGATGATGATTTGGTCTTAGTTGAACTTGCAACAACAGTAATTGGTGTTCAACTCTCAAATCTTAAACTTGAACAAATGGAAGAAAATATCCGTAAAGACACCATGGCAACTATGGCTGTTAACACACTTTCATATTCAGAAATGAAAGCTGTTAAAGCAATCATTGAAGAGCTTGATGGTGAAGAAGGGCATGTTATCGCTTCTGTCATTGCTGACAAGATTGGAATTACACGTTCAGTCATCGTTAACGCATTGCGTAAACTCGAATCTGCTGGTGTAATTGAATCACGTTCACTTGGTATGAAAGGAACTTATCTTAAAGTTCTTAATACTGGTTTATTTGATAAACTTGCAGGACGTAATTTCTAAAAGCCAGGGTCTTAGCGCTTTAACGCTTAGACTTCGGCTTCACAAAAATCTCCTATCGCAGATGGGAGCTTTTCGTGCTTTATAAGAATTTCAAACAAATTTTTATTAGTTTAGAACGTTAAAATTACCAGCGAAGCCGAAGTCTTTTAATCAAAATCCTATCAGGTTAGGTCAGAAGGTTGAACTTGCTGACAGAAGCCACATACATGGTTAGAGTACTATTTAGTTTCACAAACAGCTCCTATCTCAGATGGGAGTTGTTTGTGTCTTATAAAGATTATCGATTATCGATTTATAATTACTGACGAAATTATCTGTCAGCAATTTTTAAAATTGTATCAGAGATAAATTTTTCTGTCAGTAATTTTGCTTTCTATTTTTACTGACAAAAAGTTCTGTCAGTAAAAAATGACTGGTAAATGGTTTAAAATCACTGACAGACTGTTAAAATGCCGATTTTTTGTTATAATTAACAAGAATAAACTCTAAAAAATGGAGATTGAAAATATGAGTCAAATTACAGAGGAACAAGTCAAGCACGTGGCGCTTTTGTCAAAGCTTGAATTCTCGGAAAATGAAGTAAAATCATTTACCGATACTTTTGGAAAAATCATTGATATGGTTGAAATGTTAGATGAAGTTGATGGTGAAGGTGTCCCATTTACTATGAATGTGGCAGATAATCTCAACTTCATGCGTGAAGATGTGGCAGAAAAAGGACTTGACCGTGAAAAACTCATGGCAGCCGTTCCTGAAAAGGAAGACGGCTTTATCAAAGTTCCAGCAATGCTTTCTGACGGAGGAGATGCTTAATGTCATACAATAACAAATCAATCAAAGAGCTTCATGAGCTACTTGTAAATAAAGAAATTTCTGCTCTTGAACTGACAAAAGCAACGCTTTCTGATATTTCTGCACGTGAACCACAAATTGATGCTTTTTTGAAAATTACAGAAGAAAAAGCTTTGCAAGATGCCGCCGCAATTGATGCTCGTGGAATTAATCCAGACGTTGTGACTGACGGAATCTCAATTGCTGTCAAAGATAATATTGTTACAGAAGGAATTGAAACAACAGCTGCCTCAAAAATTCTTGGAGGTTGGATTCCACCTTATAATGCAACGGTTGCGAATAAATTGAGCGAATCTGGGTTAATTACAATTGGTAAACTCAATATGGATGAGTTTGCGATGGGTGGTTCTGGTGAAAATTCTTCAGTTAAGCCAACCAAAAACGCTTGGGATCAAACAAAAGTACCTGGTGGTTCTTCATCTGGTTCTGCGGCTTCAGTTGCTTCTGGTCAAGTTCGTTTATCATTGGGTTCAGATACGGGTGGCTCAATTCGCCAACCTGCCGCATTCAATGGTATTGTTGGTTTGAAACCAACTTATGGTCGTGTGAGTCGTTTTGGTTTAATTGCTTTTGCTTCATCATTAGACCAAATCGGTCCATTGGCGCCAACAGTCGAAGAAAATGCTCAACTTTTGAATGTCATTTCTGGCTTTGATAAAAATGATAGCACATCATCAAATGTTGCAGTTCCTGACTTTACAAGTAAAATTGGTCAAGACATTAAAGGAATGAAGATTGCTTTGCCTAAAGAATATTTTGGTGAAGGAATTGATGAAAAAGTAAAAGAACAAATTTTGGCAGCAGCTAAACATTTGGAAAAATTGGGTGCCATTGTTGAAGAAGTTAGTCTTCCTCACAGTAAATATGGTGTTGCAGTTTATTATATTATTGCCTCTTCTGAAGCCAGCTCAAATCTTCAACGTTTTGATGGTATTCGTTATGGTTATCGTGCACAAGACATCAAAAATCTTGAAGATTTGTATGTAAAATCACGTTCTGAAGGATTTGGCCCAGAAGTTAAACGTCGAATTATGTTAGGAACTTTTAGTCTTTCAGCAGGTTCTTATGATAAACATTTCAAAAAAGCAGGTCAAGTTCGTACTTTAATCATCAATGATTTTGCAAAAGTTTTTGAAAAATATGATTTAATCTTAGGCCCAACAACTCCGACACCAGCTTGGGACTTGGGAGCACGTGTTGATGATCCACTTTCAATGTATTTGGCGGATTTATTGACAATTCCAGTCAACCTAGCTGGCCTTCCAGGAATTTCAATTCCTGCTGGTTTTGCCGATGGACTACCTGTGGGAATGCAATTGATTGGTAAACGTTACGATGAAGAAACGATTTATCAAGTAGCGGCTGCTTTTGAAGCAACTACTGATTTCCACAAAAAACAACCGATTATTTTTGGAAAGGTGCAATAATGAACTTTGAAACAGTAATTGGGCTTGAAGTCCACGTTGAGTTAAGTACAAACTCAAAAATTTTCAGTCCCGCCTCAACAAAATTTGGTGGAGACCCTAATACAAATACAAATGTGATTGACTGGTCACTTCCTGGTGTTTTACCAGTAATGAATAAAGGGGTAATTGATAGCGGAATTAAAGCGGCTCTTGCTTTGAATATGGATATTCACAAATCAATGCATTTTGACCGCAAAAATTATTTCTATCCTGATAATCCCAAAGCTTACCAAATTTCACAATTTGATGAGCCAATTGGTTACAATGGTTCCATTGAAATTGAACTTGAAGATGGTCATAAAGCGACGATTCGCATTGAGCGCGCTCATTTAGAAGAAGATGCTGGGAAAAATACGCACGGAACGGATGGTTATTCTTATGTCGATTTGAATCGTCAAGGAGTACCACTGATTGAGATTGTCTCAGAAGCTGACATGCGCACTCCTGAGGAAGCTTATGCTTATCTGACAGCACTTAAAGAAGCCATTCTTTACACAGGAATTTCTGATGTGAAGATGGAAGAAGGTTCAATGCGTTGTGATGCCAATGTTTCGCTCCGTCCTTATGGTCAAGAAGCTTTTGGTGTGAAGACAGAAGTTAAAAACATGAACTCATTTAGCAATGTCAAAAAAGCATTGGAATTTGAAGTCGACAGGCAAGCTAAGATTTTGCGTGCTGGTGGCGAAATTCGTCAAGAAACGCGTCGTTTTAATGACAAAACGGGTGAAACAATTTTGATGCGTGTTAAAGAAGGCGCTTCTGATTACCGTTACTTCCCAGAGCCGGATGTCCCTCGTTTTGAAATTTCTGACGAATGGATTGAGCAAATGCGTGAGAGCCTTCCAATGACGGCTAAAGCAAGACGTGCACATTATATTAATGATTTAGCTTTGTCTGATTATGATGCTCGTCAATTGACCGCAACTAAAGAAGTTTCTGATTTCTTTGATCAAGCGATTAAATTTGATACTGACCCTAAATTGGTGTCAAACTGGTTGCAAGGTGAAGTGGCTCAATATTTGAATAGTGAGAAAAAAGAACTTCATGAGATTGGCTTGACTCCAGAAAATCTGACAGAAATGATTCGTTTGATTTCAGATGGAACAATTTCTTCAAAAATTGCTAAAAAAGTCTTTATTGAATTAGCAAAAAATGGTGGTTCTGCCGAAGAATTTGTCAAGAAAGCTGGTTTGGTTCAAATTTCTGACCCTGCTGTGCTTTTGCCAATCATTCATGATGTATTTGCTAAGAATGAACAATCTGTAGCAGATTATCGTGGTGGGAAGCAAAATGCGGCGAAAGCTTTGGTTGGTCAATTGATGAAAGCAACTAAAGGACAAGCTAACCCAACGGTTGCACAAAAGCTTTTGTATCAAGAATTGGATAATTTCTAAGGATCAGCTGTATGAAACAGCTATCCTAAATTTCGTTCGGTCATAAGTTAGTGGAAGACAGAAATATGAAAACTTTATTTTGTTTTGCTAGTTATAATAATAAAAAATATCCTTCCTAATTTGGAACGGATATTTTTTATTATGCTTGATAAGTATGATAAAATGTTGGCAGAATGAGTTTGTCAGCAAATATATATAAAACTCAGCTTTTAAAGGAGAATCATGCTTGAAATTAAAGATGCAACTTATTGGGCGGAGCAATTAAAATCAGGAAATCTTTCTGCCAAAGCGTTATTAGAAATGACAAATGACAAGATTCAAAAGCTCAATCCGCGTTACAATGCGATTGTTGCTTATGATTTAGAAAAGGCAAAAGCTGATTTAGCTTTAACGAGTCAAGGTTTTTTTGCTGGTCTTCCTTTTGCTTTGAAAATGTTGGGACAAACTCATAAAGGATTGCCTGATACGGCTAGTTCTCAGCTCTTTTCAGAGAATGTGGCATCAGAGGATGACAACTATGTTAAAGGACTATTAGAAGCTGGTTTCACGCCATTTGGACAAACGAATTCTCCAGAGTTTGGCTTTAAAAACATTTCTGATTCAAAACTCTACGGAGATACACGAAATGTCTGGAATGAAGCTTATTATTCGGGAGGGTCTTCTGGCGGAGCAGCGTCTGCCGTGGCTTCTGGGATGTTTGCAATTGCTGGAGCTTCAGATGGCGGTGGGTCGATTCGGATTCCAGCCTCATTTTCGGGCTTGATTGGACTTAAAATGACGAGAGGGCGGATGCCACAAGGGCCTGATTCTTACCGAGGATGGCAAGGAGCATCGATTTCTGGAGCTCTTACTGTGTCTGTGCGAGATACAGTTCGTTTTGTGCTTGAAATGCAGACCCTACAAGAAGCAGCACCTTATCAGGCAAAATTGTTGGACGAAAAAGAACTTATAGCGCTCACTAAAAGTACTGACCAAGCTGTCAGTAATAATTTATCAAGAAAATTGAAAATTGCTTATTCACTCCAAAGCCCGATTTCTGGAATTGAATTATCAAAAGATGCCATAAATGCAAGCCTAAAAGCAGTAGAGTTTTTAGAGCGTCAAGGTCATGAATTGACAGAAGTTGATTTTCCTATAGATGCTCGTCCTTTGATTCAGTCTTATTATCGCATGAATGCCGCTGAAACAGTGGCCATGTTAGAACCTTGGGAACGGGCTGCCGGACGAAAATTGACGAGCCAAGATGTTGAACTTTTGACTTATGCGCTTTTAGAAGCCGGAAGAAAAGTTCCAGTGTCTTCTTATATCAATGCTTTAGCTCAGTGGGATCTTGCGGCTAGAGATTTTACTGACAAAATTTATAAAGATTATGATTTATTTTTGACGGCAACAACTGCTAAAACAGCCCCCAAAATTGGTCAGGAATTAATGACAGCGGAAGTATTAAAAGAAATGTCAGAAATTAGCCAATATGAATTTGAACAACAAATAGAGATTATTGAAGCCGCATTTGAGCGTTCATTAGCTTTTACACCTTATAACTTCATCAGTAATTTAACGGGTCAGCCTGCGCTTTCTCTGCCCGTTTATGTTAATGAAGAAACGAATCTGCCACTTGGAATTCAACTTTGGGGACCAAAAAATTCTGAAATTGAATTATTGAAAGTTGCTAAAGAATTTGAGGAAGCGGGTCAATTTATTTTACCCAAAGCTTATCAATGAGTTTGATGATATTTTACTGACAGAAATTTTAAATCAAATCTATCAGTAAATTTAAAAGAAAAACCGCCCTAAGTGGCGGTTTTACGCTAAATCCTGATTTTGTCTAAAACGTTTAATCATGCGGATGGTTGTTGGAATTAAGATAGAGGTTGAACCCAGCCAAGCGGCAGGATTACTTGAGATAATTACCGTATAATTGAGTAAAAGAACACCAATGATAGCGACTCCTGCCCGCATGAAAAGCTCTGCAAAGCCACACAATGTTGGAATCTTGGCATTACCTAAGCCTTGAATTGTTGAGCGGGTAACGAATAAAATGGCTAACAACCAATAGAAACTTCCGTTCACAAGATAATAGTGACTCGACATCTCAATAACGGCTGTTTGGCTACTTGAAATGAAAGCAGTGGTGAAATAGAAGTGAGCAAGGTTTAAGATAATGGCAAAGATAATTGACCAACCGACAGCAATTGTAAGAGCCCGTGTTAAGCCTTGATTAATTCGTTTGTACTGTTTAGCCCCATAATTTTGTGCTCCAAAGGTTGCCATGGCAAGGCCGATTGAAATCATCGGGAGCATCGCAAATTGGTCAATTTTAGAAACGATGGCTTGGGTAGCGACAGCATTTGTTCCCATTTTATTCAAAGCGACTTGGAGCGTGATAGAGCCGATGGCAATAATACTTGATTGAAAGCCCATTGGAATACCAAGTCTAGCATGGTGTACAATTTCGGCACGATCTAGCCGCCATAAATTTTTTGAAATTTGAAATTCGGGAACTTTTCGTTTGATGTGCCAAAAAAGAAATAATACCGAAATCATTTGGGCTAAAATTGTGGCTCCACTTGCTCCAGCAATTCCTAATTTTAAGACTAAAATAGCAAAATATTCAAAGGCAATATTTAAAATTGAGGCAGCAATCAAAGCATATAATGGTGTTTTAGAATCGCCCAAAGCCCTTAGAGCATTAGACAGATAAGCGTAGAGATTAGTGGCAATCATTCCGCCTAACATAATGCTTAGAAAGGTCTTGGCACCTTCAAAAATTTGGCTTGGGGTCTGCATAACTTGAAGCAAAGGTCCCACAAAAATAAGGGACAATATGCTGAGCAAAATAGAAATCGCAATTGTAAAGTAGAGGCCCGTGACATAGGATTTTTTTATGGCTAACTCATCTTTTGCCCCGAAACGTTGGGCCGTTAAAATTGTCAAACCAGCAGTCATTCCTTGAGCAAAGCCGACAATTAAAAAGTTGATAGAGCCTGTCGCTCCAACGGAAGCCAAAGCATCTTTTCCCAAGGTTTGACCGACAATCAGAGTATCTGCCGTGTTATAGAGGACCTGAAAAAAGTTACCCATAAGTAAGGGCAAAGTAAATGCAATAAGTCCTGTTAAAATATTTCCTTTAGTTAAATCTTTCATTTTTTCCCTAAATACACTAAGTTGATTTCTTTATTTTAGCCCATTTTAATCGTTTTTACAATAGTATTTTTGATAAAATATGAATTATTTGTAAAGGCTTACGAAAAAATAGTCTGTCAGTAAAATTGACAATAAAAAAATCACTGACAAAACTGTCAGTGATTTTTATTTAAAGCTGTAATTATTTTTGGATGTTAACAGCTTGAGGTCCACGAGGGCCATCTTCAACGTCAAAAGTAACTTTTTGACCTTCGTCAAGTGTTTTGAATCCATCAGTTTGGATAGCTGAGAAGTGAGCGAAAACGTCGTTTCCTTCTTCAGTAGTGATAAAGCCGAAGCCTTTAGTTGCGTTAAACCATTTAACAGTTCCTTGTGCCATTTTTGGTACTTCCTTATTTATAAATTTGTAAATCTAATTTCTTGAATAGGAATGAACCCAAAAGCACAGAACTAATCGTAAAACAAAAACTTACACTTTCATGTTATCATAGTTAATATGGAAAGTAAAGCAGAAAACCGTAAAAAAATATTACAAATGTTAAAAAAATTTTCAGACTACGAGAAAAGGCGTCAGAATAAGGATGTTTTAAAGCAGTTAACCGCTTCCTCAAAATGGAAATCTGCAAAAAAAATAGCGCTTTATATGTCAATGCCAATTGAATTTAATTTGACAGAACTTTTCGACCAATCTGACGACAAAGAAATTTTGATTCCTAAATGCTTACCTGAGCGTCAAATGATTTTTGCCAAGTATGATAAAGAAAATCTTGTTCGCTCAAAATTTGGCTTGCTTGAGCCAAAATCTGAAATTGCAGTTGAGCCTGATTTTATCCTTGTTCCAGGCTTAATTTGGAATGATGAGGGTTATCGAATCGGTTTTGGTGGTGGTTATTATGACCGGTATTTGGCTAATTTTGAGGGAACAACGGCCTCTGTACTTTATGATTTTCAAAAAATGGATTTTGAGGCAGAAAGCCATGACATCGCAGTACAAGAACTTTTTATAGGGAGAAAAAATAATGAATTTTAATGAAATTAAACGAGATTTTACACGTTACAAGGCAACTTATATCTTATCAATTATCACACTCTTAGTTTGGTTATGGCAATTTTTTACTTACGGAATATCGGCAACTTCAGCAATCAACTTGTTCAATAGTGGAGCCATACTTGGTCAAGTTATGCTGTTTGACCCAAGCCAAATGTGGCGTTTGTTTACGGCACTCTTTATCCATATTGGTTGGGCACACGTTTTATTAAATGTGGCGACGCTCTTTTTCATCGGTCGGCAAATTGAAAATGTTTTTGGTTGGCTACGTTTTACTCTGATTTATCTTTTGTCAGGAATTTTTGGTAATGCCATGGTTTTTCTTTTGACACCTAGAGTGGTTTCGGCAGGAGCATCTACTTCTATATTTGGCCTCTTTGCGGCAGTTGTTGGTTTAGCATTTTTTACGAAACATCCATTTTTACAACAAATCGGTCGAATGTTTACTGTGTTGATTGTTGCTAACTTGGTTATGAATCTCTTTTCTTTAGGAAATGTAAGCATTTGGGCACATATTGGCGGGGCAATTGGTGGACTGCTTTTGTCAGCAATTTTTGCTCCTAAGGCTTTCATTCCATCTATTCCCAAACAATACCGTATTTTTGCAACAGGCGCCTTTGTTATTCTCTTGGTTCTCTTTATCGGTTTACCATTTTTCAAGTAAAAATATGTTTTGCTTTTGAAAACATGAAAGTGCTTGCAAAGAATCTTTAATCTTGTTAGAATAAACTTAGTTAAAAAACTTGCTGAGGGAGAAAAAAAGATGAGAATTGATAAAATAGTTGATGCCCCGAGAGAATTTATCTTTGAAAAAATAATTGATTCGTGTCTATTTGACATTGAAAAAAATACAGGGAAACGTCCGAAAGTCAGAAGCTTAAATGGTTATGAATATAGTAAGAGCTTTGGGAAAAACCAAAGAGGAAGTATTAAAATTACAGAACTGACAGAACCAAGCATTTACGCCTTTACGACTAAAACAAATCGCAATACTTTTAGTACTCGCTGGGAATTGCATAAAATTGATGACCGGAGCACTCAGGTGGTCATTGAAGAGAACCAAACATCAAATGGTTTTATTCAAATGATTAACGACAAAGCCGTTGGTTTTTTCTTGGGACGTTTTAAAAAGCGTCAAATGGTTGCTGTTTTGGATAATGTCAATCGAGCTTACAATGGCGGTAGAGCAAGATAAGTAAAGTGTCAGACAATGAAAATTTTAAGACTTTCAGATTTACAAAGAAATAAGTTGTTTTCATGCGCTTTATTTTCAGTGATAAGCTAGGCGGAAAGATTATAATACTAAACTGAATTTTCAGTTTTACTGTTTGACTTTACTGACAGAATCAGCCTTGAATGATGATTTTGAATTGGAAAGAATTAAAAAGTACTGATTGCTCTAAAGAACAAGATACTGAAAGCTGTCAGTAATTTTGGGCTAAATATTTGGTCTCGAAGAAATTAAAATTTTGATTTGAAACAGCCGATTTTGGCTGTTTTTCTATTGGACGATTAGAAAATTCAAAAAAGTAAACGTTAACAAAAATGTTTTCTTATTCCTACAAATTTGTGTTAAAATGAATTTATGAATGCGAATACAAAAAATAATAAAGAATTTTTAGATTTGGCAACTTATGCCTTTCATAAGCCTAAAACAAAGGAACGGGCAAAAGCTTTTGACAAATTACTTGAATTTTCAACTCCTTATGGCCACTACGAAAATCAAAAACTCACGTCAATGGTGATTGACTCACACTTTAATGTTTATTGGAAAAATCAAGAAGTCAAAACTTCTGGAATTGGTTATGTTGCCAGTTATCCTGAGTTTCGAGGCAATGGAGCCATTCGACAATTAATGACCAAAAGTTTGCGAGATAATTATGAAAAAGGAGTGATTTTTTCATATTTAGCACCATTTTCATATGCTTTTTATGAAAAATTTGGTTATCATTATGCTTTTAATCAAAAACATTATCGACTAGCAGCTCAAGATTTTCCTAAAGGTAAGAGAAGTGCGGGCGAAATTAGTCGAGAAAAGTTTGAGTTTGATGATGAAAATGCTAGTGAATTTTCTATCAGTAAAAATACAGCCCTTTTTAAAATACTGACAGAAGTTCATCAAAAGGCTGATAATCAAGGCTCACTTATTCGCTCTCCAGAACTTTGGTCTTACTTTTTCAGTTTTAAATCACAACCTCACTGTGCGATTTATCGCGAAAATGGTAGGGCTTTGGGCTATCTTCTCTATGAATTTTCAGAAATGACATTTGTTATCAAAGAACTGATAACTTTGACTGACGAGGCAAAACAAGCATTTTATCGTTTTATTTCAAGCCATGCTGGTTCATTTTCGGAAATTAGTTGGCAAGCACCCTCAGATATTCTCCTTGAAGAAGAACTGACAGAGCCACAGCGAGCAGAAATTAAACTTGTTCCTTATATGCAGGCACGAATTGTTAACTTACAGGAATTTTTAAAAGTACACGGTCAGCCCGATTTTTCAGTTGAAATTACTGACGAAATTATTCCTGAAAACAATATTAGTCTCGGAGAAGGAAAAAGAGAAAAAATGACCATTGGCCAATTTACGGCAAAAATTTTAAAAGAGAATCAGGCGATTCTTCGTGAATATTTTTAAAAAAGTTACTGACAGCTTTGTCAGTAACTTTTTTGATAAAAATTAAAGAAATTAAAAAATTAGAATATTGTGGGAGGAGTAGTTTGTTTGTTACACTGATATTACTGACAAAAATTGGTATAGGTCAATTCGCCTTATTTTAAAGATTTTAACGAAAGAAAGCGTTAAACCTATCTAAAAATGAGAATTTATCGTTAATGTCTCAATTTAAGAAACATGTTTTTTTTGAGATGATATCGCTTGCAAAAATGAAATGAAAGCCTTATCATAGACTTAAGGTTTATTTCAGAAATAAAAAAAGGAAATAAACAAATAAGAAAAAGGAGAAAAAAATGGGAAAATTAGGGGTATCTATCTATCCAGAACGCTCAAATTTTGAGGCAGATAAAGCTTATCTTGATTTAGCGCATCAATATGGATTTAAGCGTGTCTTCACTTCTTTACTCGAAATTGATGGAGATAAAGAAGGGGTTCTTGCAGCTTTCAAAAAAGTTGTTGATTACGCCAATCAGTTAGGAATGGAAGTCATGGTGGATATCAATCCAGGTCTCTTTACACAACTTAACATTAGTTATGATGACCTCAGCTTTTTCCATGAAATGGGTGCAGATGGAGTTCGACTTGACATAGGATTCACAGGAGCCGAAGAAGCCAGAATGACCCGAAATCCTTACGGAATCAAAATTGAAATCAACATGAGTCAGGGAACAACCTATGTTGATTCAATAATGGATTACTCACCTGATACTGAAAAACTGTTGGGAAGTCACAATTTCTACCCACATCGTTACACAGGATTGGAATTTAACCATTATCTTAAATGTACAGAAAAATTCAAGGGCTATAATTTAAACACCATGGCCTTTGTCAATTCGCAAGCAGCAACATTTGGTCCTTGGCCAACTCAAGATGGCCTTTGTACTCTTGAAGACCACAGAAGCCTTGAAATTGCGACACAAGTTAAACATTACAAACTCCTCGGTGGAATTGATGATGTGACTATTGCCAATGCTTATGCGAGCGAAGAAGAACTTAAAGCAATGAGCCAAGCATTTAATGCAAGCATGCCTGAGATTAAAGTCGTTCCACGTGAAACAATCAGTGAAAATGAACGCAAATGTCTTTTTGAAGCGACACATAGCTACCGTGGTGATAAATCAGCTTACATGCTCCGTTCAACAATGACAAGAATCACTTATAAAGACCTTGAATTCCCCGCTCACGATACTGATAAAATTCAACGTGGCGATGTCATTATTGACAACGAAGGCTATGTTCAATATAAAGGTGAGACTCAAATCTCCTTACGTGAAATGGAAAATGATGGTCGAGTCAATGTCGTTGGACGTATCGCAGATGATGAATTATTCCTACTCGATTTCCTAAAACCATGGAGCTCATTTAAACTTATCGAGAGCAAAAAATAATCGATAACCTATGCCTGTCAGTACTGACAGAACCTTAATTATGTTCAAAAAGTTTTTTTGAAAGTTATTTATTATTATATTATAAAGGAGGAATTCCATGAACGGAATTACTGCGTGGATGGAGAAATATCTCGTCCCTGTTGCGGCAAAGATTGGGTCTCAAAAACACCTAGTTGCGCTGCGTGACTCATTTATCGGTATGTTGCCAGCAACACTTGCTGGTGCCTTAGCTGCCATGATTTCAGCTATCGTGACAACATTCCCGTCAGCTATCCAACAAATGATGTTGGGAGCAACAGCATTCTCAAAATTAGCACCAGAGAAAGTCTGGACACTTGCTAATACACCAATCATTGGTGATTTGAACAATATTTCAGCCCTTGTTAACCAAGGAACACTGACAGTTATTGGTCTTATCTTTGCCTTTTCTTGGGGTTACAATTTGGCCCGCGCTTACGGAGTCAATGACCTCGCTGGTGGTATCGTATCAGTTGCAACCTTATTTGCAGGTTTGCCAAACCAAATGGGTAAATTTACAGCAGCCCTTGGTACAGGTAAAGCTGGTGTAGCAGCAACTGACAAGCTTAATGGCGTTCTTGGTGATCAAGGACTTGCCGCTTGGAAACCACTCTTTGCCTCAGCTCACCTCGATGCTGGAGCTTACTTCACAGTTATTATTATGGGTGCCCTTGCAGTTATTATTTATGCAAAACTCATGCTTGCTGACATCACAATTAAGATGCCAGAATCAGTTCCGCCTGCAGTAGCAAAAGCTTTCTTAGCAATCATTCCTACAATTGCAGCACTTTATATCGTTGGTCTAATCTACTACATTATTGGTAAATTGACAAATGACTCTGTCATTAACCTGATTACCCACTATATCGCAGAGCCATTCCAAATTCTGTCACAAAATATCTTCTCAGTACTGATTGTTACACTCTTTGTTTCAGTCTTCTGGTTCTTCGGACTTCACGGACCAAACGTTTTGGCACCAGTACTCGATGGTATCTGGGGACCTCTTGGGCTTAATAACCAAGCCCTCTACTTCCAAGTTCACTCACAAGGTATCCGTGACTTGATTGCTAAAGGTGCGGTTGATAAAGCACATGCCATTAATGGTGACTACGTTAACCTTTGGGTACGTGGTTCATGGGACGCCTTTGCATGGTTTGGTGGATCAGGTGGTACAATTACACTTGTTATTGCAATCATCCTCTTCTCTAAACGTAAAGACTACAAGATTGTTGGACGTCTCGGACTTGCACCTGGTATCTTCAACATCAACGAACCAGTCCTCTTCGGTCTGCCAGTTGTCTTGAATGCAATCTTCTTTATTCCATTTGCAGTCGCTCCATTGATTTCTGTAATCATTGCCTACACTGCAACAGCCCTTCATTTGGTTGACCCAGTTGTCAATGCTGTGCCATGGGTAACACCACCAATTATGAATGCCTTCATGGCAACCGGTTTTGACTGGCGGGCAATTGTCCTTACAATTATTAACTTAATCATCACCTTTGTTATCTGGGTACCATTCGTTATCGCAGCTAACAAGTTGGAAGAAACTGAACTCGACTAAATTTGAAATTAATGGTAGAGCAAGTAAGAAAACTTGCTCTACACATTTTTTGTTAAATCTGGTAAGATTTATAATATAAACCTTATCAGATGTGATAAAAAACACTCATAGAGGAGGAAATACTATGATACTCGTAAATTCTGCAATGATGCAAAAAGAAATTGTTCAACTTTTAGAAGAAAATGGCTTTAAACATACAAAAAAACAAGGATTAAAACTTTTCTTTGAAACACCGACAGATGATGCAACGACTGACGCAGCAATGGCTAAACAGCTAATTAAAGGAAGCTCATTTGGAGCAGCTGTCTTCTTTAATGTGAGTGTTGTATGAGTACCTGGGGCATCGCTTTTATCAGTTTAGGTCTATTGCTTGTGGCTTATCATAACTGGCTTGGTTTAGCAGTTGTTTTAATTGGCTTGGCAATGATTCTTATTGCACGCAGCCAAAAAAAGAAAGCCAACAAAATAGAAGCAGAAAATCAACAAGCACATAAAGATATAAAAATAAAATCAAGAAAATAAAGTTGTCTTTTAAGACAACTTTTTTAGGATAATCACGTAAAAATAAAAAAACAAATTCCAAAAGATAAAACAAAATAAAACGGTTACAAATGTTATAATATAGACTATAAACAAGTAATGGGGGAATAAAATGGAGCACAAAAAATTAAAAGAATTTCCAAATGATTTTCTATGGGGTTCAGCTTCGGCAGCCTATCAAGTTGAGGGAGCACCTTTTGAAGATGGCAAAAAAGCCAGTGTCTGGGATAATTTTGTCCGTATTCCAGGCAAGACTTTTAAAGGAACGAATGGGGATGTCGCTGTTGATCATTATCATCGCTATAAAGAAGATGTGGCTTTAATGAAAGAGTTGGGCCTTAAATCCTACCGTTTTTCAATTGCTTGGACGCGGATTTTACCTGACGGACGTGGCGAGGTCAATCAAGCAGGCTTGAAATTCTATGAAGATTTGATTGATGAGTTGATTGCTAATGAGATTGAACCAATTGTCACGATTTATCATTGGGATTTGCCCCAAGCCTTAGAAGATTTATATGGTGGTTGGGAATCACGAGAAATTATTGCAGATTTTGTTAACTATGCTGAAGTTTTGTTTAATGCTTTTAAAGGTAAAGTAAAATATTGGGTATCGCTTAATGAACAAAATATTTTTACAAGTCAAGGTTGGTCACTCGCGACTCACCCACCTGGAAAAAGAAATATGAAACTTTTTTATCAGGTCAATCATATTGCTAATCTGACAAATGCTGCGGTAATCAATAAATTTCATGAACTTGAAATGGATGGACAAATTGGCCCTTCGTTTGCCTATACGCCACAATATGCTAAGGATTCTGACCCACTCAATGTTTTAGCGGCTGAAAATGCAGAAGAGCTTTATAGTCACTTTTGGATGGATGTTTATCTTTACGGAGAATACCCAATTGCGGCAATGGCTTATTTACGTGAAAATGGGCTAGCACCTGAATTTGAAGCTGGGGACGCTGAACTTTTGAAATCAGCTAAACCTGATTTTCTAGGTATTAATTATTACCAGACAGCTACTAACGCATGGAATCCAGTTGACGGAGGAGTTGGAGTCGGTTCCTTTAATACAAGTGGCAAAAAAGGAACAACCAAAGAATCAGGAATTCCAGGCCTCCATAAAAAAATTCAAAATCCTTTTATTGACCGAACAAATTGGGATTGGGAAATTGACCCTGAAGGCCTGAGAATTGCACTTCGTCGTATCACTTCTCGTTATCGTATTCCAGTGATGATTACAGAAAATGGCTTGGGCGAATATGATAAAGTTGAAGACGGAAAAATTCATGATGATTATCGAATCAAATATCTAGAAAGTCATGTTAAAGCAATCAAAGAAGCGATGACGGATGGAGCAAAAGTCATTGGTTATCACACTTGGTCTTATACTGACCTCCTTTCTTGGTTAAATGGCTACCAAAAACGTTATGGCTTTGTCTATGTTGACCAAGATGAAACAATGGAAGGTTCATTGAAACGGATACCGAAGGATTCTTATTACTGGTATCAACATCTCATCGAAACAAATGCTGAAGAAGTCTAAATGAAAAGCGCTCTCTGAGTGCTTTTTTTATGATATAATAGAAAAAAACAAATGAGGTAAGAGATGAAAATTCGTGGATTTGAAGTGGTAACTAAATATAAAAATGCTGGAATTAATATACCAAAACGTTCAACTGAACATTCAGCAGGTTATGACATTGAAGCAGCTGAAACCGTTAGTTTCGCGCCAAGGGAAATTAAATTAATTCCAACAGGTTTGAAGGCCTATATGCAGTCAGATGAAGTACTTTATATGTATGACCGTTCATCAAATCCTCGTAAAAAAGGCTTGGTTTTAATCAATTCAGTAGGTGTTATTGACAAGGATTACTATAATAATCCTGATAATGAAGGGCATATGTTCATGCAGATGCGTAATTTCACTGATGAAGAAGTCGTAATTGAAAAAGGGGAGCGCGTGGTTCAGGGAGTCTTCATGCCTTTCTTGGTCGCTGATGGTGATGAAAATCAAGAAAAAGAAGAACGGACTGGTGGTTTTGGGTCAACAGGAGCTTAATCCAAATTAAAGTAATTTAAGAAGCGCAATTGCGCTTCTTATTTTTGTGAACGGAAGCTTTTAAAGCCTATTCATATTACCTGTGTTATAAATCTTAAGTTTGTCACAAGCAAACTGCTAGGGCATCTGTAGATGCTTTATTGCTCTGAGGAAGATACTATAGCAATCTTAAGTTTCACTTGCTTATAAATTAGGCGAAAGCTAGTAAAACGAAATATTGTTTAGCCTTAGTAGCTATGCTATAATAGTATCCTAAATGAATTGAGGGCAAAAAAATAAAACACAAAAAAATAGTAATTTTCCAGCTGATAATACTAGTTGTTTTATTATCAATATCAACTTATATCTCCATAAAATATAAATCTGAACAAAAAGTGGCTCAGAAACAAGCCCCCTTGATATTAATACCAGGAACTGACGCTAATGGAAATCGCTTTGATAGTTTCATGAATGAGTTAATGAAACAAGTTGGGAAAAAAGATATTCTGAAAATTAATGTTAAGACTGATGGCACTACAGAATGGACATCTTCTTTAAGCAAAAAATCTATTGATCCTTTTATTGTAATAAGCTTTTCAGATAGTTCGGAAAAAGGGGTAGAGAAACAGGCAGAATGGACTGATATAGCTATGAAAAAAGCTCATCAGCTCTATTCTTTCGATTTTTATAATGCATTGGGGCATTCTAATGGAGGATTAGTCTGGACAATCTACTTGGAAAAAATGACACAGAAGTCAACATCACAAATGAAAAACCTTATCACATTGGGTACACCATATAATTATCTTGATTCAAATGCCAACCCTTATCCCAATAGTTCTTCGTTAACCGAAACAGATATGTTAAGGCGCATGATAAACAAAAAAGGGAAAATCCCTCATAGCTTGCGAATGATCTCAATTGCAGGAAACTATAAGAATAACGGTGATGGGGTTGTACCTCTCACTAGTGCACTTTCAAGTAGTAAAATTTACAATAATATTTCCAGCTACCACGAGAAAATATTTGATGGAATAAATACTCAGCACAATCAGTTAACAGAAAACGAAGAAATTATTGAATATGTTGTTCATCAATTATATTAACCCTACCCATAACTTTTTACAGGGAGATCACACATATAGATCTCGTCTTGCGTGAAAAACCAATTTTGAAAATTTTTATATAGGGGGCAAAACACTAAAATGCCGTTTTAATCTCGGTTGTAGGCAAAAAGGGGAGAACTTTCCTTTATTGCATTTTTTAGAGTAGGTTAGAATAGTTAAATACTAATTATTGAACACTTTTAACAAATAGTTAGGGAAGTAATATATGTATTGATTCATAATTTTGGTTTTCTTAGTATTATTAGTATATAATTTAGTTAGAAAGTTAAAATAATTATTCAATAAATATTTATAGAGGAAATAAAGTGTTAAAAAGAGTTATCCATCATCCGGAAACTATTGGCTTAGTAATTATGGCTACAATGGTTTTTTTTATGTCAAATTATAATATGCTCTGGCGATTTGGTATTTATAACTATAGTGTAAAAAAGGAATTATTCATATTTCCTGTTATTTTTGTTGCAGTTTATATTGTAAAAAAAATATTTTCAGTCCCAGTTGTTAGATTACTTCATAATAAATCTCAGTGGTTATCTAATATTTCTAAAGACATCAGTTTCCCACTTCTTGTCATCATTTTCAATAGCACAATAATAATGGCTATTTCAACTTATTTAACACATAACTACATTGAAAATCACTTTTTCATAAGTTACTTAATAAATTGGTCTCGCTCAGCTATTGTAGCTATCCCTTTATTCTTTTTTGTGGTTCAACCCTTGATACATCGTCTATTTAATTGGCTAAAATCACATCATAAGTTTCAATAAAATTTTTACTAAAAAAACTGCATCGATAACGGTGTTTTTTATAACAAATTTAAATATTAAGAGAGTAACACTTCGCAAAAATTAATGATGTTTTACTACGCTTTTTACTACGTTCTTGTTTTTTTACGCTTTTTGTTACGTTTAAAATGTTGTATATTGTGCTACTTTAGGTAGCGCTTTTGTTGCGTAATTGTATAAAATAGATTTTTCCCCCTCTATTGTGCTGTATTGGGGTATTATGATAGAATAGTATTATGAATAAACTGCGTATCCTCCATTTGAATGATTTACACTCTCACTTGGAACGTTTCCCTGTGATTGAGCGTTTTTTTGCGGAAAAATCACATGAAGAAGTTGAAAGTTTGTCTTTCGACTTGGGTGACAATGTGGATCGGGTTCATCCTTTGGCGGAGGCAACAGAGGGACAATTTAATGTTGAATTGATGAATCGTTTAGATTTGACGGCGGCGACAATAGGTAATAATGAGGGATTAGGACTGACACATGAGATGCTTTCTCATCTCTATGATGAAGCTAATTTTCCTGTTCTCTTGTCAAATTTGGCGACAAATTTTGCACAATCTGAGCCTTTGATAGTCACGACTTCATTTGGCTTACGAATTGGAATAATTGGTTTGACAGCCCCTTATGTTCTTGCTTATCCACAGGCGGGCTGGGAATTGTCAGACCCTTTTGTGGTTTTAGATGAACTTTTACCAAAACTGGATTGTGATTTTACCATTTTACTTTCTCATTTGGGTAAGAATGTTGATGAGCAAATTGCGAAGGACTATGATGAGATTGACTTGATTATTGGAGCTCATACACATCATTTATTTGAACATGGTGCTCAAGTTAATCAAACCCTTCTTGCAGCTGCTGGACGCTACGGCGAATATGTGGGGCAAATTGATTTAACTTTTAATGAAAATAATCAATTAGTTGATGCACAAATTGAAGCTATAGCAACCAATACGCTTCCTCAAAGAAAATCGGATTTGGTAGAAACCAATGGTTGGGAACTGAGAGGGCATAAACTCTTAGAGGGAACAGTCGTTGCTGATTTACCTAAAGCATTACCTAATGTTTTACCTGATTTCAAGGGAAGTCATTATTTGGCAAAAATCTTTGCGGATTATGGAAATACAAAACTTTGTCTCATGAATTCCGGTTTGTTGGTGACAGATGAATTACCAAATCATTTAACTTTAGATGATTTACATGAATTTTTACCCCATTCGATTCGTTTAGTTCGTTTCACATTTACAGGTGAAGAACTTAGACAAGTTTTGCTTGAAATTATGGATGTTTCGGATTTCCTTGCCACCCAAAAAATTCAAGGAATGGGTTTTCGTGGAAAAACATTTGGTTCTCTTATATTTCATGGAATTGAACCACGCGAAGGTGATTTTTACATAAAAAATTCGGAAAATCAGTCACTTGAAAAAATTTCTGATGAAGAGAGTTATCAAATTGTTTTACCTGACCAATATTTGTTTGCTTGGTATTTCCCTTTATTGAAAAAATTGGGAAAATCAGAAATTTTATTCCCTTATTTCTTACGAGAAATTGTAGCAGAACATTTTAAAAATAAATAGAAATAGAAAAATTAATGGCTAAAGTAATAGACGAAAGTAAGTTAAATTATAATAAATATCCTGGCGAACATGTTATGGCAGTAGGGGAAGTTGTTCAAGTTGGACAACGAACTTTTCATATTGTTCATAATTATCGTGAGGCTTTTGATGCGGAAAAATTAGAACAACGTTTTTCTGATGTTTTAGATAAGTATGATTATATTGTGGGAGATTGGGGATTTGAGCAATTACGTTTGAAGGGTTTTTTCTCAACCAGTCGTAGAAAAATGTTGGCAGACAATAAAATTGATCATCTTGAAGATTATGTCAATGAATATTGTAATTACGGTTGTGCTTATTTTGTTTTACGGCGGATTCGGACAAAAGATGAAGCTTTTGTTTCTGAGAAACTTTTTACCGAAAAAGAGTTGAAGCAAGGATTTGATAAGCCACGTCGTAAGAGAAATCGTAATCGAAATCGGGCGCGTGATGAACAGAAAGTTACTAAAGAAGACAAACGTTCGGAAAATTCATCAGAAGCTCGAAAAGATTTTAAAATTCGTGAAAAATCTACTGACAGAAAACCAAAAGTTACTGACAAAAATAAAAAAGTTTCTGTCAGTAAAAAATCTCAAGAGAGAAAAACAGACAATAAAAAACAAAATCCAGCTAAAGATTCTGATAAAAAATTTACAATGAAAAAACGGAATCCTCGTAAAAAAGTTGAGCAAACAGAGACTAAAAAGCAAGAGAATCAAGGCTTTGTCATTCGTAATCGTAAAAAGGATTGAGGATTTTGTAAAAGTTATTTGACGGTCAGCCAACTTGTCAAAGACTAAAAATTATCGTAGAATTAACATTTATGGACTTCTAAGTGATTTAGTTTTTCATAAATAAATGATAATAATTTAAATTGATTTTATGAGTGTATTCAAGGGATATGAAAAATTGCACGATTAAAATTTGAGATACTTAAGGAAAATAATGACAGAGAATATAATAACAGAAACGCGTCCTTCAATTTATGGATTGACACGTGACCAATTAATTGAATGGGCAATTGAAAATGGAGAAAAGAAATTCCGAGCAACTCAGGTTTGGGATTGGCTTTACCGTAAACGTGTTCAATCTTTTGAAGAAATGAGCAATTTATCAGCTGCTTTTATTGATAAACTTAATGAGCATTTTATTTTGAATCCATTAGAACAAGTTGTTGTTCAAGAATCTGCTGACGGAACAGTGAAATATCTATTTATGCTTCCTGACAAGATGATGATTGAAACAGTTTTGATGCGTCAATCTTATGGTTTGTCTGTTTGTGTTACAACTCAAGTAGGTTGTAATATGGGTTGTACTTTCTGTGCTTCTGGGATTTTGAAAAAAGAACGTGATGTGACTGCTGGGGAAATTGTCAGCCAAATCATGCTCGTTCAAAAATACTTTGATGAACGTGGTTTAGATGAACGTGTTTCACACGTGGTAGTTATGGGAATTGGTGAACCTTTTGATAATTACGAACATCTAATGAACTTCTTGCGTGTTATTAATGATGATAATGGGCTGGCAATTGGGGCCCGTCACATCACAGTTTCGACTTGTGGATTTATGCCAGCAAAAATTAAAGAATTTGCGCATGAAAATCTACAAATCAATTTAGCAATTTCACTTCATGCTCCAAATAATGAGTTGCGTACTTCATTGATGCGTATTACTCGTAACGCACCACTTGAAAAACTTTTTGAAGCGATTGACTATTACACAGAAACAACCAATCGACGTGTGACTTACGAATATATTATGCTTTCTGGTGAAAATGACAGCCCAGAAATTGCTCAACAATTGGCTGACTTGATAAAACCTAGAAATAAATTGTCTTATGTTAACTTGATTCCATACAATCCAGTTGCAGAACATATTAAATATGAACGTTCAACAAAAGATAATACGGCAAAATTTTATGATGTTTTGAAGAAAAATGGCATTAACTGTGTCGTTCGTCAAGAGCATGGAACAGATATTGATGCAGCTTGTGGACAATTACGTTCAAAACAAATTAAGAAAAATAAGGCCAAATTAGCCTAATGGAAAAACTGCTGACCAGGCAGTTTTTTTATTTCCACTTTTGTCAGTAAAATATTTCGGAAATAACCTATATTTAATAAAAAAATAAATATAATGAATAAATATGCTATGCAAAAGTGACAAAAATTTGCTAAAATATAAACAAAGAAAAAACGGGTGTCTGCTCTACTAGACTTAGAAATTGATGCAAACAATTTCAGAGAAACTATTCAGCTACATCTCATAAGAGGAATAGAGGAGTATCATGGATTACGTAAAGCTCAATAAATCACGACACAAAGTAAAAAACTTTGACGGTAAAAAAATTCCCACAGTGGATGTTAAACAAATTATTTCTGCAGCAAGTTTAGCTCCTTCTGCCCACAATATTCAAAGTTGGCATTTTGTCATTGTAGAATCAGAAGAAAAACGGGAAGCATTACTTTCTGAAGTTGATCCTGGCAATCACGAACAAATCAAACAAGCTGGTGCAGTCATCGTCCTCTTTAGCGATACAGATTTAGTTGAACGTTCTCGTGATATTGCTAGATTAGGAGCTGGAGAGTTGGACGATGAACAACTTCTGCGCTTCAATAGTCGTTATCCACAAATGTATGAAGGATTTGAAGAACTTCATGAAAGTAATTATCTTTCTATCAATATTGGTTTGGTTACAATGAATCTTGTTTTGGCTATTAAAAATTACGGTTATGAAAGCAACATCATCATGGGCTTTAATCGAACTCAAAAAGTGAATGAACTTTTAGAAGTTGAAAAACGTTATCGCCCAGAACTAATTATTCCGCTTGGAAATTCAGAAGACAAAGGAAAACCAAGTTACCGCCTACCTCAAAGTCAAATTATGGAAATTCGATAAAAAAGGAGTTCATCTGAACTTCTTTTTACTTATGAAAAAAAGGCATTATGTTCGCAACATTGGGTCTATTTTGCTAAAATGGAGTAAGATATTTGATAAGTCATTATCAAAAGAAATGAATGAATTATCGAGAGGAAAGAGAAAAAACATTGCTCACATTTTGGCAGGATTATCCCGAAATTCAGAATAAATTAAAGGATGTTCAAGCGCTCATGATTGAGCGTTTAAAAATTAATAATCAAGAGATAGAAGCAGCACTAGAGAAATTTGCATCACGTGGCGGGAAAATGGTTCGTCCTGCGCTTTTTTTGCTGTTCGCTGGGATTGTCCCTAATGGCTCTAAAGATGAAGAGAAGCTCATTAAAATCGCTGCATCATTAGAGATGCTTCATTCAGCAACATTGATTCACGATGATATTATCGACGACTCTCCTTTAAGACGTGGTTTACCGTCAATAGAGTCACAATTTGGCAAAGATGTAGCTGTTTATGCTGGAGATTTTGTTTATACTGTTTATTTTGAATTATTGATTGAAACCATGAATGGGACAAGTTTTGTCGCTAAAAATGCTCAATCAATGAAAAAAATTCTTCAGGGTGAATTGACTCAAATGCAATCTGCTTTTGACAAAAATAATACAGCGAGACGCTATATGAAAGCAATTAGTGGAAAAACAGCTGAATTACTGAGTCTTAGCTGTTTAGAAGGTGTTTATTTTGCTGGTGGGGATAAAAAATTACAACATTCTGCCCGTAAAATTGGTCGAGCAATTGGTCTTGCTTTTCAAGTTTATGATGACATTTTAAATTTTACAGTAGGACTTGATGAAGCTGATAAACCTATTTTGACAGATTTCCGTCAAGGGATTTATACATTACCTTTACTCTTGGCTCGTGAAGTAAATGATGAAGCGATTGCTCCTTATTTAGAAGCGCCAGAAAATTTGTCAAGACAAGAATGTTTAGAATTAGCAGAATTAGTGACAGAATCAGGTGGGATAGCAGGAGCGCTCCTTGTTGCTGGAAGATTAACAGAACTGGCTTTGAATGAAATTCGGAAATTACCAGAGTCGCCAAATCGGCAGATTTTAGAAGAAGCAACACAAATTTTATTGGAAAGAAATTATTGAAAACCTGTCACTGACAGGCTTTTTCATAGAAAATTTTACTGACAGCTATTAGAAAATTTTTCTGTCATTAACTTTTTTATCTCAAAATTTCTGTCAGTAACTTTTGAGATAAAGCTTTTAAAGCTAGTATTTCTCTAGTTTGATTTTAAAAGTTTTGATTTAAAATGTGATAAAATAAGAAATAGTTTTTATAGACGAATTGATAAATAAAAAGAGGAAATAATGAATTTTAAAATATTTGCTGAACTAATTGAATTGAAAGCTAAAACTGCTTCAATTTTTCCATTTTTACTAGGGCTTGCTTACTCGCTTTATCATTATCAGTCAGTCAATTTGTCAGCACTTGCCATTTATTTTGTGGCAATGTTTATGTTCAACTGTTTTGTTGATATTTGGGACAACTATAATGATTATCATAAAGCAGTAGATACAGATGATTATCAAAAAAATACAAATATTATCGGACGCGAGAACTTATCAATGGGACTCATCAAAGGTTTATTGGCCTTTTTCTTTTTTGGTAGTCTGATTTTAGGAATTATTGTCGCTTTAATGACTGGTTGGGCAGTCTTTTGGTTGGGACTACTCTGCTATGCTGTTGGAGTTTTCTATGCTGGAGGGCCAAAACCACTCTCATCACTTCCACTTGGGGAACTTTTATCAGGTTTGACAATGGGTTATGTCATTTTTCTGATTTGCCTTTATATCAATAGTTCTCAGAATTTTGTTTGGTCATTTGCGAATCTGGCAACAACTTTCTTGATTGCTTTACCTAATACATTATTGATTGCAAATCTTATGTTAGCCAATAACACCTGCGATTTAGAAGAAGATGAAGCCAATCACCGCTACACAATCGTGCATTATATTGGGAAAAAGTCAGCACTTATTTGGTGGACCACAGCTTTAATTTTGGCTTTTGTTGCCATTGTTGTTGCAGTAATTTTAGGATTACTTTCTCCAATTATGCTTTTAATTCTGTTAATTGCACCATTGATGATAAAATTTGCTCGACCATATTTGCAAAAACAAGTAAAAAAAGAAACATTTATTTCATCGGTTAAAATCTTAATGGTTTTTCAACTTGTACAAGTCCTACTATTCTTTGTTAGTTTAATTAAATTTTAAAAAAGAAAAACTCCAAATAAATTAATTTGGAGTTTTATTATTGATTGTTTTAGATTGATTTGTTTTTTCAGTTAGTGGTCTTGCACCATTAACCAGAGCGATTAAAGCAAAGACTGGACCACCGATATAAGGAAGTAATAACCAGCAAAGATTTCCTAAGTGGAAATCAAAGAAAACAATTAAAAAGATATATAGGGCGATTCCTAGAAGAAATAAAAGATAAATAGGTAATGCTTTATTTGCAATTTCTGCTCGACTGCCAGCACTAGTAGATCTTTTTGAAAAAAGGAGCATCGTTGGTAAAATCAAAATTCCATAAATCATTGAAACTAGGGCAAAAATTCTACGGAAAGTTGAACTTTGAGCAAGAGTAGGTAACTTACGGGCTGTAAGTTGTGGACTACGTTCTTGAATGGCGGCAATGAATTTTTCTCTTTGAGTCCAACCCGTGTAAAATAATGCGAAAGCGAGTGTACCAAAAATAAACCATTCGTAGAGAATTGTCAGAGGGTTGGTTTGTTGTGAAGATAAACTACCCGAACTGGCCATGATTGCCATGAAATCATTCATGGCATGTACCACAATCGCAAAAATCAAATTGCTTGTTTTCATGTAAACCACAGCTGCGAAAAGTCCAAAAGCCATAACTCCAAGAACTTGAATGATAGTATTTCCTAAAGGTTGATTACGAATATTGACCAAATGCATGAGTCCAAATAGTATACTTGAAATAAATAAAGGAACAATAATCTTATCTTTAGAATTTTTAACTAAAATACCAAAAATCAAACCTCTAAAAGAGAGTTCTTCAGCAAAACCAATTAATAAAGTGGCTCCAACGCCTAGAAAAATATACGAAGCGGGGGCATGTTTTCCTATTGCAAGAACTAAACCTGCCAAAAACATGACTAAAGGAAGAATGAGTATTCCTAATGCTTTTTTCCAGTTATATCCTTTAAATAGCAATTTTTGATGCCAGAAAAAATGATTGAGTAGCAGTAAGATGATGATAATTGGAATTTCTTGAATAATAATAGAGGTTAGTGAAGCAAAATGTCCGAGGCTGCGTAACCAATTGATAAGACCAAGAGCCTTGAGAATAGGATTGAGTGGCAGTAAGTAGGCAAGCCAGACCAAGAAAACACTAAAGACGCTGATGTATTTTTTCATAGAAGACCTTTCTTGAGTTAAAAAATAGTTGTCAGTGAGCCTTTGTGAAAAAACTTTGACAGATTTTGCATAATGTTTCAGTTATATTTTGATTATAGTTATAAATTTTCTTCTTGTCAATTATAAACAAAGGGTAAGTGATAAGCAGATCAAGATTATTTAGTAAAAAGTACTGACAAATTTATCGGTATTCTAAAACATTCAAAATAAGCTTAAAAAAATACTGACAGACTTGTTATGGTAGTAAATTTAACCATAATAAATCTGTCAGTAACTTTTTTTAATTACAACAATCATGTTTAACATCTGTTTTTTTAGTTGAATGAGATTCAGCTGAAACGGGTAGAGCCGCCGCTCCCTTGACCGGACAAGTGTTAACATTGCAGTCTTCGCAAGCCCCTTTGCTACGAACAGTTTTAAAAATGGCAAATCCAGTAATAATGAGGATGACAGCCAAAATGACAATACTAGCTAAGTTCATAAGTAAGACCTTTCCCTTTTCTGAAAATGAAATATAAACCAACCGACAATACAATTAATGCTAATAAACTAAAAACATCAAAGTTTTGTGAGCTAAACAAACTACCCAATTGATAAATAATGAAACTCATGCTATAAGCAACTAAAGTTTGAAAACCAACCGCTCGTAAAGTCCAACGAACATCGCCCATTTCTTTATAAATTGTTGAGATTGCAGCAACACATGGCGCGCAAAGCAGATTGAAAACAAGGAGAGAATAAGCGGAAAGAGGAGTATAGGTGGCTTGAACAGCAGACCAGAGTTGGTGACTGTCAGAAGAATTATGAGCAAACAGGACACCCATTGTTCCGACGATTGTTTCTTTGGCAATTAGTCCAGTAATTGTAGCGACTGTTGCACGCCACTCGCCAAAACCAAGAGGAGCAAAGATAACAGCAACAACTTTACCAACATCAGCAAGAATGGATTGACTCGCATCAACATGTGCCAAGGTCCAATTATAATTTGAAGTGAACCAAATCAAAACATTCATAGCGAAAATGATCGTACCAGCCCGCTTGACGAAAGAAAACGCACGGTCGAAAGCATATTTTAAAACAGTCATCGCATAAGGTAAATGATAGGCAGGAAGTTCCATGATGAAAGCCGAAGTATCACCAGAAAACATCCTTGTTTTTTTCAAAATAATACCGGAGAGAATAATCATGGACATTCCCAAAAAGTAAGCACTAGGAGCAACCCAAGAAGCGTGAGGGAAAAAAGCGCCAGAAACTAATGCGATAATGGGAAGTTTGGCAGAACAAGGCATAAAAGTTGTGACCATAATTGTAATTTTTCGGTCACGTTCTTGCTCAATCGTTCTCGTCGCCATAATTCCAGGTACGCCACAGCCAGAAGCAATAAGCATGGGAATAAAAGACTTACCAGAAAGGCCAAAGCGTCTAAAAATTCGGTCCATGACAAAGGCTACCCGAGCCATATATCCAGAATCTTCCAGAATTCCTAAAAGTAAAAAGAGCACAAAAATTTGTGGAACAAAACCTAAAATTGCCCCAATTCCGGCAACGACACCATTTAAAACTAAATCTTGAACCCAAGGAGTAACAGCTAAAGCATTCATTCCATTGGCAATTAAATCAGGAAGCCATTGACCAAAGAAGACATCATTGAGCCAATCGGTCGCTGCTGTTCCGACAGTTTGAATAGAAATAAAATAGACCAACCACATGATGAAGACAAAAATAGGAAGTCCCAACCATTTATGGGTAATAATCTGATCGATTCGATCTGTCAGATTAATTTTACCAGTTTCAGTCTGAGTAACGCAAAGTTGAACAATATGACCAATTAAATCATAACGTTCATTAACGATAATCGATTCACGGTCATCTGCCATTAATTTTTCGGTGATAGAAACAATTTCCTCAATTTCAGCCAGTTGTTTTGCTGATAAGCCAGCTTGAGAATTGTCAGTATGAACTTGCTGGCTTAGCGCTTTATCTGTTTCTCCAGCTAATAAAAGTTTGTCGCCTTCGAAAACTTTTATTTGTTCAAAACGATTGGTAAAACCAGTTACTTTAACAATTTCCGAGAGCGCCCCTTCAAGTCGATGGTCATAATCTAAAGGCTGACTTTCATGACTTTTAAGTGCTACTTTAACAACCTCATCTAAACTTTTATTTTTAATGGCTGAGGTTGTAACAACAGGAATTCCAAGGCTATAAGAAAGTTTTTCAATGTCGATTTTTTTTCCTTGACCAGCCAAAAGGTCGCTCATATTAAGCGCTAAAACCATAGGGATTCCAAGTTCCATCAGCTGTAAAGTCAAATAAAGTGAACGCTCTAAATTCGTTGAATCCACAATATTAATGAGGGCATCCGGTGGTGTTTTTGTCAAAAAATCTCTGGCAACTTGCTCATCAAGTGAATAAGGAGAAAGAGAGTAAAGACCAGGCAAATCTTGGATACAAATACTTTTATCTTTTCGATAAAATCCAGATTTCTTTTCAACAGTGACCCCCGGCCAATTACCAACTTGCTGATTTGAACCGGTTAGTTGATTAAAAATACTCGTTTTTCCACTATTGGGGTTTCCGAGTAGTGCAATTATTTTCATATTATTAAAATTTCTTCTTAAATTTCGTTAGACTTTGTTAAGTGTTCTAGGACAATTTCTTTACAAAAATAACGATAAAAATAGGTCAACAATTTTGCTTACTATCGTTCAAGAACGACTTTGATTTTTTCAGCATCCGTCTTTCTCAAAGAGAGAGAATAGCCTCGAAGCCTAAGTTCAAGAGGGTCGCCAAGTGGTGCTAATTTTTGCAGATGAACACTTGTTCCTCGCGTAATGCCCATGTCCATCAAGCGGCGTCTGATATCAGACGTTGCGTCAATCATACGAACGACACCAGTTTGGCCAACTTGCAAGTGAGCTAAACCAATGATATCCTCGCTAGAACGTTCTTCTTTTACAAAAATTTGCTCCAAGAATTCAGAACTTAAAGCAAGGCGAGTTTCATCAATTTTAACAATTGCATTCTCACCGTCAGTAGAAATTAGTGTTATTTTTTTATCGGAAATCATGCCTAAATCACGCAGTTTAGCTTGGTTTTTCCCAATAATTTTATGAATATAATAAATTTGCCCAATATGGGTATTGTTAAGAGTTTTCATTTTACCTCCCGGAATCAAATGATTACAGAAAATGTCAAGTACGTTTTACATTTATGATTATATCAAAATTTAAAGTACGATACAAGAATTTTCTGAAAAATAACAGTAACTTTTAATATTTAAGAAATGGAATTCCTAAAATCTTTAAGTACTTTCAATGGAAATCAATAGCGATTTTTGATAGGATGAATCATATCAGATGAGGACTTGTTTTTGACAAAAAGTACTTGTTGGTAACCTAATGTAAAGGTGTCAAGCCCTTTGTCAACCAAGTTTACACTAGTGTCAAAAAGGTTGACAGTCAATGGTCACATGTAGGAAAGGAAAATTGCTGATGGAAAAAGAAGAACTTAAAAAGAAATTAAGCCCACTTGCTTATCGTGTTACCCAAGAAAATGGGACAGAGGCCCCTTTTGCTAATGAGTTTGATGATTTCTTTGAAAAAGGATTGTATGTTGATGTTGTGAGTGATGAAGCCCTATTTACAAGTTTAGATAAATATCAATCAGGCTGCGGTTGGCCAGCCTTTACACAACCGATTGATAAAGGAGTTGTCAAAGAAAAACGAGATAAATCTCTATTTATGGAACGTACAGAAGTTCGTTCTAGTAATGCTGACAGTCATTTGGGTCATGTTTTTACTGACGGCCCCCTAGATAAGGGAGGCTTGCGTTATTGTATTAATTCTGCCGCTTTGCGTTTCGTTCCTTTTGACCAATTAGAAGCAGAGGGTTATGGAGAGTACGTAAAATACTTTTCATAATTCTATACACTCAATAAAAAAGTTACTGACAGAAATTTTAATCGATGAAAAAAGATTCTGTCAGTAACTTTTTATAAAGCAAAAGAAAAATTCTGATGTTAAACATCAGAATTTTTTTTATTTCTATATTTTACTCAACTGAGAAGAGATATGGGTAAACCGGTTGTTTTCCTTCGTGGATTTCAACTTCAATTTCAGGATATTTTTTCTCAAGTTCTTTAGCAATTTTGTCAGCATTGGCTTTTTTGCCTTCTTCACCAATATAAATCGCCACAATCTCACTATCTTCATCAATCATTTGGTCAAAGACAGCAAAGATTGCATCATTCATTTTTCGTGTTGAAACAACAATTTTGTTATTCAACATTCCAAGTGTATCTTTTTTATGAATTTCGATACCATCGACATTTGTATCACGAATGGCTGTTGTTACTGAACCTGATTTAACATCAAGAAGCGCATCAGTCATAGCGGCTTTATTTTCTTCAATTGAACGTGTAGGGTCAAAGCTCAAGAGTGCTGTAAATCCTTGAGGAACAGTGGCAGATTCAATCACTTCAACAGGAATTTCAGCAACTTCAGCAGCAGATTTTGCAGCCATAAAGATATTCTTGTTATTAGGTAAGATAATTACTTTTTCTGCGTTAACAGCTTCAATAGCAGTCAAAATATCTTCTGTCGAAGGATTCATTGTTTGACCACCAGAAACAACATGATTAACACCCATTTCACGGAAAATATCAGCTAAACCTTCACCAGCAGCAATAGCAATTAAGCCCCAGTCTTTTTTAGAAGTAGAAGTTGAAACATTTGTTGATTTTGCTTCTTTTTCAGCGACTCCTTCATTTTGCAGGCGCATATTGTCAACTTTAACTTTTACAAGACGTCCATATTTAAGTCCTTCTTGCATAACTAAACCAGGATCTTCTGTATGAACGTGGACTTTAACGACTTCCTCATCATCAACAACAAGAAGTGAATTCCCAATTCCTGCAAGATAAGCTTGGAAGTTATCGTGGTCGTAACTTTCACGAGAAGTTGGACCTTTACCGAGTTCAACCATGATTTCTGTACAATAACCAAATTTGATGTCTGCTGTTGAAGCATTGGCAACACTTTCGTGTTCAACATTAACCATACGGTCCATTGCGCCAAGTTCGGCAACAGGTGTTTCTGGTACGAATTCACCATTAAGCGCCATTAAAAAGCCTTCATAGATATAAACCAAACCTTGACCACCAGAGTCAACAACTCCAACTTCTTTAAGAACTGGGAGCATATCAGGAGTCATGGCAAGTGCTTTTTTAGCTCCTTCAAGTGCTGCTTCCATAATTTTTACAGCATCATCAGTTTCGTCAGTTTTGCGTTTTGCTAACTCAGCAGCACCACGAGAAACAGTTAAAATTGTCCCCTCAACAGGTTTCATAACTGCCTTATAGGCTACTTCGACCCCATTTTGAAGTGAAGCTGCAAGATGGATTCCATCAATTTCTTCGTAATCTTTAACATATTGAGCGAAACCACGGAAAAGTTGGCTTAAAATAACACCAGAATTTCCACGAGCCCCCATAAGAAGACCTTTTGAAAGAATTTGAGCCACTTGACCAACAGTATCAGCTGGTTTAGAAGCAACATCTTTTGCCCCATTTGTAATGGTCATGCCCATGTTTGTTCCTGTATCTCCATCGGGAACAGGGAAAACATTAAGCGAGTTAACATATTCGGCTTGTTCGTTCAAACGGCTTGCCGCTGCTTGAACCATTTCTTGAAATTTACTTGCATTAATATTTGACACTAATCTTCAACCACCTTCACATTTTGTACATATACGTTTACGCTACTGGCTGTGATGCCAAGTTGATTTTCGAGATTGAAACGAACACGTTCTTGAATATTTTTTGCAACTTCGCTAATTTTTACACCATAAGAAATGACAACATAAACATCGATAGAAGTTTCGTTGTCAGCAGTTGTAACGACAACTCCTTTAGAATAGTTTTCTTGACGCAAAACACTGCGAACATTATCTTTAACAGCAGATTTACTGGTCATGCCGACTACGCCGAAAATTTCAGTTGTAGACGCACCCACAACCGTTGCAATGACTTCGGTAGCAATATCGACATTCCCGTGTTGGTTGTTGATAGTAACACTCATTTTCATAGCTGTACCGTCGTCAATAATTTACAAATTTTTGTAAATAAAGAAAAATTGACTGACAAACGGCACTTTCCTCCATATTATTTAAATATCATTACTCATTTTATCATACTTTTATAAAATAAAACAGCTCTTTTGAACTGCTTTTTGAAATTTACCATTTGTCAGCGCTGACAGAGTTTGTTGGTAACAATTTTATTTACTGACAGCTCTGTCAGTAAATAAAAAACCCCGTCAGATGACAGGATATTTTTGTGTTTTGCAAAAAACAAAAATTATACGCGTTCTACGCCTGCTGGCAATTTCTTCAAAGCTTTAGCTGAAGCCCATACAGTTTTGAGTTCACCGTTTTCAAGAATTGTAACTTTTTGAAGATTTGGTTTAACTACACGTTTAGTTTGATTCATCGCGTGTGAACGGTTGTTACTTGAAACAGTCTTACGACCAGTAAAATAACATTCTTTAGACATGATATTTACCTCCCATTAGATTTTTATGTGCTTAAAAACAACATACTTGTTGATTATAACATTTTTCAAATAAAAAAATCAAGCTTTTGACTATTTTTGGCTGTTTTTTTTCACGCTTTCTGATAAAATGAGATTATGGAAAATTTAATCGAAGAACTTACTGCTAAAAATAAAGAATACATTCATTCGGTAACGAAACAACTGATTTTAGTTGGGAAATCAGATGAAGAAGTTAAAGAAATCTTGAATGACATTCTTCCGCAAATTATTGAAGGTCAAAAATCAGGAATTATTGCTCGTAAATTATTGGGAGCGCCAACTGAATTTGTTGCTCAATATCAACCAAAAGTTGCTGATAGACCTGTCAGTGAAAAAAATGAAAATCCAGTTTTGATGTGGCTTGATAGTAGCCTACTCTTTTTAGGATTTATTTCTCTTTTAAATGGAGTAACCGCACTTATCACTTCTAAGGCTCCGGTTTATGGCTTGATTACAACAATCTTGTCAGCGGCAGTTGCTGGTTTGGTAATGTATATGATGTATCGTTACTTTTATCGTCCTAAAGCGGATAACAGTCGTAGAACTTGGAATTGGAAAGGTTTTGCAGCAACCACTCTGTCAGTTCTCCTTTGGATTGCAGTAACTATCTTCTCTGGCCTTTTGCCAACATCAGTTAATTTGCAACTTCCTGCAATTGCTTTAGTTATTGTTGGACTTGTAGCCTTTGGAGTTCGTTGGCTCTTGAAACGTCAATTTAACATTCAATCTGCTTTGGTTGCTCAACCAAGAAGATAAAAAAGGAAGTCTCTAATTTTAGAGATTTTTTTATTTATATAGGTAGAATCTTTTCATTAGTGTTTTAAAATAGTGTCAGAAATGCCTATTTATCAACCTTTTATCCCCAAAATGACCACAGAGGGTTGTGTATTGAGAAACATTTTGTGTTATAATGTATATTGATTAATTATGATTATGGAGGTCCTTTGATGAAAGGGATTATTTTAGCAGGAGGGTCTGGAACACGACTTTACCCACTGACACGTGCTGCGTCAAAACAATTGATGCCTATTTACGATAAACCAATGATTTATTACCCATTGTCAACTTTGATGTTGGCTGGGATTAAAGACATTTTGATTATCTCGACACCAACAGATACCCCACGTTTTAAAGAGTTACTTCAAGACGGTTCTGAGTTTGGGATTAATCTGCAATATGCGGTACAACCATCACCAGATGGATTGGCTCAAGCTTTTATTATTGGTGAAGAATTTATTGGTGATGATTCAGTTGCGCTTATTTTAGGTGATAATATTTATCACGGACCTGGAATGTCTAAAATGCTCCAAAATGCAGCTGCAAAAGAAAAAGGAGCCACTGTTTTTGGTTATCATGTTCCTGACCCAGAACGTTTTGGTGTCGTTGAATTTGATGAAAACATGAATGCTGTTTCTATTGAAGAAAAACCAGAAGAACCTAAATCAAATTATGCAGTAACTGGTTTATACTTCTACGATAATGATGTTATTGAAATTGCCAAAAACATTGAACCTTCATCTCGTGGAGAGCTTGAAATTACTGACGTAAATAAAGCTTATCTTGAACGTGGCGATTTATCAGTTGAATTAATGGGCCGTGGTTTTGCTTGGTTAGATACTGGAACACATGAATCTCTCCTTGAAGCCGCACAATATATTGAAACAGTTCAACGGATGCAAAATATGCAAGTGGCAAACTTGGAAGAAATTGCTTATCGTATGGGTTATATTACAGCTGACGATGTTCTTAAATTGGCCCAACCACTTAAGAAAAATGAGTATGGTCAATACTTGCTTCGTTTGATTGGAAAAGACTAAAAAGTCATTATTAAAGTAAAGTTGTCAAAGTACAAGAAGGACAATCAATGCTAAAAAATATTTGGGAATGGTTTTTGTGGTTTACTGGTGTGACTGACGCAGGTTGGTCAGCGTGGTGGGGCGGATTTTTCAGCTGTTTGCCACTTTTTGGTGTCTTTGCTGTTGTTTGGCGAAGACTAAAATGTCATGCACCAGGTTGTCATCGAATTGGACTTCATCGCACAGCTGATGGACTTTATGTTCTTTGTCGAAAACATCATCCAGATGTACCTAATAACCTAACGCTCGAACACATTCAAAAATCACACGTCAATGCAAAAGCGAAAAAAGATAAGTGACTGAATGAAGTTAGCGTTGTTCTTGAATAAACTTTGAAAATAGTGATTAGAAAGAAAAATATGACTGATAATTTTTTTGAAAAAACATTGGCTGCACGAGAAATCAGCCAAATTCCTGGAATGTTAGAATTTGATATCCCAGTTCATGGTGATAATCGTGGATGGTTTAAAGAAAATTTCCAAAAAGAAAAAATGATGCCACTTGGCTTTCCAGAAAGCTTCTTTGCCGAAGAAAAATTACAAAACAATGTAAGTTTTTCTCGTAAAAATGTTTTGCGTGGTCTCCACGCTGAACCTTGGGATAAGTATATTTCTGTCGCTGATGGCGGAAGTGTTTTAGGCGCATGGGTTGATTTACGTGAAGGAGAAAATTTCGGTCATGTTTATCAAACTGTGATTGATGCAAGTAAAGGAATTTTTGTTCCACGTGGTGTGGCTAATGGATTCCAAGTTTTGTCTGACACAGTTTCTTATAGCTATTTAGTTAATGATTACTGGGCACTTGAACTTAAACCTAAATACGCTTTTGTGAATTATGCTGACCCAACTTTGGGAATTAAGTGGGAAGATGTTGAAAATGCTGAAGTTTCTGAAGCTGATAAAAATCATCCATTATTAAAAGATGTAAAAGCTTTGAAGGCTGATGAACTCTAATGTTTGCTTTACATTTACGAACTAAAAAACGTTTAGAATTTTGGCAAGTTGAAAAAAATACTGACAGACCGAGCTGGGCCAATCAGGCATTTACTGACGGGGGCTTTTCTTGGAATGATAAATCGCTGTCAGTAAAAAATGTCGGTGGTTTACTCAAAATGACAGTCCCTATTGGCGATTATTTGGTCTTCAATGGAAAATATTTAAAAGCTGTGCCAAAAGCAAAATTTGTCAGAGAGTATCGAGTGGATTAATTTTCAAGATTTACTAATAAATAATCAAAAAAGGAAAAAACATGACTGAATTTAAAAATATCGTTGTGACAGGTGGAGCAGGATTTATCGGCTCAAACTTTGTACACTATGTTTATAACAATCATCCAGACGTGCATATCACAGTTTTGGATAAATTAACTTATGCAGGAAATGTTAATAACATTAACATGTTATTTGACAGTGGACGTGTCGAACTTGTTGTTGGCGACATTGCAGACCCTGAAATTGTTGATCAAGTAGCTTCTAAAGCAGACGCAATTGTTCACTATGCAGCTGAAAGCCATAATGATAATTCATTGAAATCTCAAGATGAATTTATCCAAACAAACTTTATCGGAACTTATACTTTGATTCAAGCGGCTCGTAAATATGATTTACGCTTCCACCATGTTTCTACTGATGAAGTTTATGGTGATTTGCCTTATCGCGAAGATTTGCCAGGTCATGGCGAAGGTGAAGGTGAAAAATTTACTGACAAAACACCTTACAATCCATCAAGCCCTTACTCTTCAACTAAAGCGGCTTCTGATTTGATTGTTCGTGCTTGGGTACGTTCATTTGGGCTTAAAGCAACAATTTCAAACTGTTCAAATAACTACGGTCCATTCCAACACATCGAAAAATTTATTCCTCGTCAAATTACTAATATTCTTTCAGGAATCAAACCAAAACTTTACGGCGATGGTAAAAACGTTCGTGACTGGATTCATACAGAAGACCATTCATCAGGTGTTTGGACAATTTTGACTAAAGGTCGTATGGGCGAAACTTATCTTATCGGTGCAGACGGTGAAAAAAATAACAAAGAAGTTCTTGAAGATATTTTGACTCGTATGGGCAAAGATAAAGACGATTATGACCGTGTAACTGACCGTGCTGGACATGACCTTCGTTACGCGATTGATAATAGTAAATTACGTACAGAACTTGGTTGGACTCCAAAACATACTGACTTTGAATCTGGTTTGCAAGCGACAATCGACTGGTATCGTGAAAACGAAAACTGGTGGAAAGCTGAAAAAGAAGCTGTTGAAGCAAAATATGCTGAAACACAAAAAGTTTTGGATAAATAAAATAAATTCCAATTATATTATCTAAAAGTTACTGACAGTAATAATGAAAAAATCTGTCAGTAAAAAATTAAAGATTGGAGAACAAATGATTTTAATAACAGGTGGAAATGGACAACTTGGAACAGAGTTGCGTCATTTACTTGATGAACGTGGCATAGCTTATACAGCAACAGATGCTAAAGAACTCGATATTACTGACGGCGTCGCTGTTGATAAATTCTTTGATGAAAATAAACCTGAACTTGTCTATCATTGTGCGGCTTATACAGCTGTTGATAAAGCTGAAGACGAAGGTCGTGAACTTGATGAAAAAATCAATGTTGATGGAACTAAAAATGTAGCCGAAGCGGCAGCACGTGTTGGGGCAACACTCGTTTATATTTCAACTGACTATGTTTTTGGCGGAACTTTGTCAATTGGCCAAGAGTGGCCAGTTGATGCACCAAAAGCTCCTGAATCTGAATATGGACGGACGAAACATCTTGGTGAAGAAGCAGTTGTGGCTTCTGGTGTAAAACATTACATCATCCGTACTGCTTGGGTTTTTGGTTCTTATGGACCAAACTTTGTCTTCACAATGCAAAACTTGGCGACACGTTTTCCAGAATTAACCGTTGTTAATGATCAACACGGCAGACCAACTTGGACACGTACGCTTGCTGAATTTATGGTTTATTTGGTTAATGAAAAAGCTGATTTTGGTTTTTATCATCTAACAAACGATGCTGCGCCTGGTGAAGATGTGACTTGGTTTGATTTTGCCAAAGAAATCTTGAAAGACACAGATGTGCTTGTTAAACCTGTGGATTCAAGTAAATTCCCGGCAAAAGCAAAACGTCCATTTAATTCAACAATGAGTCTTGAAAAAGCAAAAGCGACAGGTTTTGTCATTCCAACATGGCAAGAAGCTTTAGCAAGTATGCTTGAAAAAGGTGATTTGCGTGAAAATAAAGATGGCGTAAAAGGCGAAATTAACAAAAAATAATGACTCTGTCATTAAAATAAACTAATTGAAAATTCTGTCAGCGACCTGCAAAAGCTCGTCAGTACTGACAGAATTCTCATTTTGAGAGGCTGAAATAATCACTAAATAAATTTTAGTGAGTAAAAGGAACAACATGAAAAAACACGTTTTTATCATTGGTAGCCGTGGCTTACCAGCGAAATATGGAGGGTTTGAAACATTTGTTGAAGAACTCGTCAAACATCAAAATAATAAAAATATAAAATATCATGTAGCTTGTCAAAGTGAGAATTCAGACATGGCACTACCTGGAGAACATTTTGAGTATCTTGGAGCAGATTGTTTTGTAATTAAGTTACCCAAAATTGGTTCAGCACGTGTGATTGCTTATGATATTTTAGCCATTAATGCGGCACTTAAATATTGTAAAAAAGAAGAAATCAAAGCGCCTATTTTTTATATTCTTGGGAATACAGCAGGTGGATTTATTGGCCATTATGCTAATAAAATCCATAAACTTGGTGGAAAATTATTTGTCAATCCTGATGGATTGGAATGGAAAAGAACCAAGTGGGCAGCACCAATTCGTTCTTATTTGAAATTTGCTGAGAAAAAAATGGTGCGATATGCTGATTTGATTATTTCAGATAACGCAGGAATTAAAGAATATTTAACAAGTGAATATGGACAAGTTGAATCAGAAGTGATTGCTTATGGAACAGAAAAGTTCAAGTCCGATTTGACAGAATCAGAAACTCTGGTAAAATATAAAGTTAATGATTATTATTTGATTGTAGGACGCTTTGTGCCTGAAAATAATTATGAAACGCTAATTAGAGCCTTCATGAAAAGTTCAACAAAACGAGACCTTGTGATTATTACTAATCACGAAGGCAATGCTTACTTCAAAGAATTGCGCGAAAAAACGCAATTCGACAAGGATGCACGAATTAAATTTGTTGGAACAGTCTATAATCAAAACGAATTGAGATATATTCGTGAACATGCCTTTGCTTATTTACATGGTCATGAGGTAGGGGGGACAAATCCTGGATTGCTTGAGGCCATGTGGTCAACAGCGGTCAATGTTGTTTTAGGAGTCAATTTCAACCGGACGACAGCAGGCGATTCCGTCATTTATTTTGACAAGGAAAATTTACTGACAACTTTGTCAGAAGTTGAAAATTTGACCCCAGATGAAGGTCAAAGATTACACGAAAAAGCTCAGGCAATTATCGAAGAAAAATATACTTGGGAGCATATTTGTGCTCAATATGAGGACCTTTTCGCTCCAAAGTTTACTGATGAGTCTGAGCCTTTAAGAAAAATGGAGAACCTAGCCAGAGGCGGAGATGAGAGTTAATATTTTAATGTCAACCTACAACGGCGAGAAGTTCGTCGCTGATCAGATTGAGAGTATTCAAAAACAAACTTATACTGACTGGAATTTAATCATTCGTGACGATGGTTCAAGTGATAGAACCTGCAAAATTGTTGATGATTTTGTCAGTAAAGACAACAGAATTAAATTAATTCGAGCTGAAAATGTTGGGGTGATTAAATCCTTTCATGAGCTTGTAACAGATAATAACAATGCTGACTTCTATTTTTTTGCTGACCAAGATGATTATTGGTTGCCAGAGAAGCTGTCAGTAATGCTAGAAGAAACTAAGAAACATGATAATAGTAAACCGGTCATGTATTATACAGATTTGAAAGTTACTGACAGAAACCTTAATGTGACTTCGGAATCCATGATACGTGGTCAGTCTGACCATGCAAATACAAAACTTGTTCAAGAATTGACTGAAAATACGGTCACAGGTGGAGCGAGTATGATTAATCATGAGCTTGCACAACTTTGGCAAAGCACAAATGATATTATTATGCATGATTGGTATTTGGCAATTGTAGCAGCTGCACTCGGTGAGTTGGTTTATATTGACCAACCTACTCATCTTTATCGTCAGCACGATTCTAATGTTTTGGGGGCAAGAACCCTCTCAAAACGGATAAAAAAATGGATACACCCAAACTTATGGTTTGAAAAATATTGGTGGCTCATTACAGCCAGTCAAAAACAAGCTCAAAAATTACTGACAGAAAATTTGTCACTAATGTCGGAAGCTGATAGAGCACTTGTCAGTGATTATGTCAATATTTTAAAACAACCCAAAGCAGAGCGTCGACAAATTCTTGATCGATACAATTTACGTAAAAATAAAAATTATCATACAAGAATCTTTCGCACACTTATCATCACAAAATTTGCATATAAAGGAAAAAATAAATGAATTTCTTCAGTCGTAGAAATAAAATTCTATTAAAAGAACTAATCAGAACGGACTTTAAATTAAGATATCAAGGGAGCGTTATTGGCTATGTTTGGTCTATTTTGAAACCAGTTTTACTCTTTATCATTATGTATCTGGTTTTTGTACGTTTTCTAAGATTTGGGAATAGTATTCCTCATTTTGCAGTTGCTTTACTCCTAGCCCTAACATTATGGAATTTTTTCGCAGAAACAACCAACATGGGAATGCTATCAGTAGTTTCTAATGGAGCGCTTCTTAGAAAAATCAGTTTTTCTAAACCAATTATTATTTTTTCAGTAGTTGCTAACGCTCTTATAAACTTTTTGATAAGTTTAGGTGTCGTTATTATATTTGCCTTAATTAATGGAGTTCAAATGAGTTGGACAGTTATCTTTGCAATTCCTTTGATTATAGAGCTTGTTCTTTTTTCAACTGGGGTTGCTTTCATTCTTTCAACTTTGTTTGTTAAGTTTCGAGATTTGGGACCAGTATGGGAAGTTGGCATGCAAGCAGGACTATACGGCACACCCATCATTTATCCTATTGTTCAAGTATCAAATACTCATCCTGAAATTGCAAAATTCCTTATGATGAATCCAATTGCACAGATTGTTCAAGATATGCGTTATATCTTGACTTTCAGCAATAATACTAATCCAACAGTATGGCAAATGATTCATAATCCTTTCATTGTCATTATTCCATATATCATTCCAGTGATTGTATTTGTACTGGGACTATGGATTTTTAACAAAAACTCCAACAAATTTGCGGAGACTATCTAAAATGAATAATAATAATACAGCAGTAAAAATAAATCATGTCAGTAAATATTTCCGATTGCCTACAGAGGCAACGAATAGCTTAAGAACACTTCTTGTTAATCGTTTAAGAGGAATAAAGGGCTACAAAGAACAACATGTTCTCAAAGATATCAGTTTTGAAGTAGAAAAAGGTGATTTCTTTGGTATTGTAGGTAGGAATGGTTCAGGTAAATCGACTCTTCTTAAAATTATCTCTCAAATCTATACTCCTGAAAAAGGAACGGTTACTGTAAACGGTAAGTTAGTTAGTTTTATTGAACTTGGAGTAGGGTTCAATCCTGAACTTACAGGACATGAGAATGTTTATTTAAATGGGGCGATGCTTGGATTTTCGCGAGAAGAAATTGATGAAATGTATGATGAAATTGTTGATTTTGCAGAATTACACGAGTTCATGAATCAAAAGCTAAAAAACTATTCCTCTGGTATGCAGGTTCGCCTTGCCTTTTCCGTTGCTATTAAAGCGCGTGGAGATGTACTTGTACTTGATGAAGTTCTTGCAGTTGGGGATGAAGCATTTCAACGCAAATGTAATGATTATTTTTTAGAACGTAAAGCTTCTGGGAAGACAACCATTCTTGTCACTCATGATATGAATGCAGTCAAAAAATATTGTAATAAGGCAGTTCTTATAGATAAAGGTTTGGTGAAAATTGCCGGTGATGTAGATAAAGTAGCTAATCAATATAGCCTTGATAATCTTCAAAGATTAGAAGAAGCAAACAGTGATAATGAGCCAATAGAAAAAGAAGATACAGTTTATATTGATCAATTGGAAGTTAAACTTTTATCGGATTCACAGATTACTCCTAAAGAGAAAATAAAATTTGAAATTACCTATAATGTGCTCAAAGATATAAAAACCTATATCGCCTTTTCATTAACTGATGTCGATCATAATATTTGGATTTACAATGATAATTCACTAGATTACCTCACCGAAGGTCTGGGACAAAAAAAAGTAATTTATGAGTGTAAACTTGATAGTATCAATAATCTTAAACTCAAGCTTCAAGTTTCCATTCGCAATGATAAAAATGAAATGATTGCATACGACTCCGACGAAAAATATCTTATCATTAGTCGGAATGATATTTCTGAAGAAGATGTTAGTGCAACAGATTCAGCATCGGGACTAATTCAAAGAAATGGAGTCTGGAATTTTGAAAATTAGGAAGGGAAAAAATAAGGCAAGTGCTTCTCCAGAGCGAATTTTTCTGAGTATAACACTTGTTTTTGGTGTTTTAGCTGCCTTACTTATTCCTCCTCTAACAACAGGAGATGAAGGATATCATCTAAGTTATAGTTATAATATTTTCTCAAGTCAGCATCCTCAAACAATGAGCGAACAGACAGTGAGGAATAAAGAATTAGAAGCTATAGGAGATATCACGGGGCGAGCAGATACTGACTTTTACAAAAGGTTGATGTCAGAGAAAGTTAATCTTCACAATGACGGAATTGGTTTTTCCATTTTCACTAAAAGTGGTGGTTTTGTGCCGGTTGATATTATGCATTTACCGGCAGCTCTAGGAGTTTTAGTAGCCAGACTTATATATCCTAGTATTGGAGTAATGAGCCTTGGTGGAAGGCTTGCCAATCTCCTCTTTTTCTGCATTGGATTTTATTTTATAATAAAAAAATCCCGTATAAAATGGTCCTTAATTTTAATTTTTACAGTCACTAATATCCAAAAAATATCTAGTCCAAGTTATGATGTAGTAAGTTATTTAGTTTTTGCTTTATTTATCGTTAATCTTTTTGAACTTGCCAAAATTCCCCAAATTAAAGATTTAAAGTCTAAAAAAATAATACTTTCAATAATTTCGCTTATACTTCTTTTAGTGATAAAGAGAAATTATTCTTTTGCGCTATTTGCTTTCTTAGGTCTTCCGATGTTCTATGGCCCGATTCTGAATTTTTTGAGGAAGAGTCACTTATGGGCGAAGATATTATTTGGAATAGCTAGTGGCATGATTATTATTTTTCTTACACATTTACTAAACCAAAAATTGAACTTAGTACAAACGATTAAGGCATTCACTAATAATTACTTAAATGTTGAAATTATGGGGAATAATGCCAAACAGCTCTGGGATTTAGTTCCAACAAATTTACCTGGTTTTGTTAATATTTTGTTTGTCCTGATACTTTTTATTGTGATTATGGCAGAAGTAGAAACGAGATGGGCAAGAGGGACAGTAGTGGTATTTGCAGCAACTTACTTTATCAATTGGTTTGGTATTTTTGTTGGATTTTATAAAGGAAATCCTGCTATGGCAGCATTGAATCTTCAAGGTAGATATCTTTCGCCATTTACAGTCTTCTTTGTTCCTTTAATTCAAAATATAGCAAAAAGGATTAAAATAAAAATTTCAGCCAGAGCGGTACAAACTCTTTCAATTTGGACAATGATTTTAATAATGGCTTTATATCTTGTCATATCAGTATATAGAGGCTATGTTTTAAATGTGACTCCAACATGGACAAATAATGGATAATAACTAAAAAAAATAATTCAGAGGAAAAATTATGAAGTCTAAAGTATCTGTCATTGTAACTTGTTTTAACCATGAAGACTATATTGAAGAATGCTTACGAAGCATTTTTTCACAAACATACTCAAATATAGAATTATTCGTTTTTAATGATGGCTCAACTGATAACTCAGGAAAAATCATTGAACAAGTGTTAACAGAGTCACCATTTTTTGAAACAAAATATATTTATGATGAAAATCGTGGTGTTGTTGCAGTAAGAAATGAAGGACTTGGACAATTTACTGGCGACTATGTGCTTTTCGTAGACAGTGATAATTTTCTAAATAATGATCATATTGAAAAACTATTAATAGCTTTACAGTCAGAACAATACGATATTGCTTATTGTCAATTATGGGATTTTGTAAGAGAAAAGAATGTGCTTCAGGAAGACCTAAGCTTCAGTATGGAAAAAATGCTTCGGGGAAATTTAATTGATGTCTCAGCACTTATTAGAGCCGAAAAAATAAAAGATCAGAAGTTTGATATGAGATTAAATAATCAATTATTAGAAGACTATGATTTTTGGCTTAATCTAATTATCAACAAACAAGCTAAACCAATTTTTGTTACTGAAACGAAACTCAATTATCGTGTTTTATCGGAGTCTAGAAGCAGTAGAGGCGATTGGAAAAGATATTATGATATTTATTTTTACATATTAGATAAATATATTACTCAATTTCCAATCGAAATAAGTCAAGCAATTCATGATAACGTTGAAATATGGATCGAAGGTCATGATGATATGGAACAAAGATACTTATCAGTGTTGAGTGAAAAAGAACAGAATAAGTTAGAAATTAAAAAACTATATCAGCAAAAGAGTAGTATTGAGCAGCAACTTAATCAAAAAGAACAAGAACTTCAGCTAATCACTAATTCACGAAGTTATAAAATAGGAAATATTCTTACACACCCCCTAAGAAAATTAAAGCAGGTATTAAAAAAATGAAAAGACTTTTGATATATGTACACTTTAATAGGTATAATAATTTGAGTGAACATGTCGTCTATCAGATAGAGAAACTAAAACCGTTGTATGATCATATTGTTTTTATTAGTAATAGTGAGTTACCAGAGGAGAAGCAAATACCCATCCTACCTCTTATTAATGATTTCATACAAAGAGAAAATAAAGGCTTTGATTTTGGAGCCTGGCGAGATGGCTTGCAGTTCATTGATTTTGAAAAATTGAAAAATTTTGATTCAGTAACACTTATGAATGATACTTGTTTTGGACCTTTGTATGATATGGAACCATACTATGAAAAATACGAAAAAAATCAAACAGATTTTTGGGGTATGACTAATCATAGAGCCTATCAAGAATCAAAAACACACTATTTTGCTGAACATATTCAGTCCTATTTTAAAGTTTTCAGTAGAAAAGTTATGGAATCTGACACCTTTAAAAAATTTTGGCTGAATATTAAAGACTTTGAAAATGTACAACAAGTAATTGATAATTACGAAATCCAGTCCACTACAGTTTTTTTGGAGGCGGGATTCAAATATGAAACTATTCTTGATACCAAAGAACTTGATGCAAAACAACTTTTACACCCAGATTTTTCTTATTATGCTCCTGACGTTATTTTGAATCAAAAAGTTCCTTTTATTAAAGTCAAAGCTTTTCAAGCTCAAGAAAATGCGGGTGTTGGAAAGTACATGTTAGATTATATTGAGGAAAAAACAAATTATCCAATCAATTTAATTACTAATCATCTTTATATTATTGACTACCCAGATAGACGATATCTTCTTTCAAGAAAATATCTGGAAGAGGCACCTTATAAGGGGATAAATCAAAAAATCGCAATTCATCTTCATGTTTTTTATCCAGACCTATTGAGAGATTTTCTTGAGGCATTTGAGAATTTTCATTTTGAATATGATTTATTTTTAACTACCAATACTGATGAAAAAGAAAATATAATTAAAAATAAACTAGAAGAATTCAATGTTTCAGCAAAGCTTATTCGAACTCCTAATATGGGGAGAGATGTTATGCCGTTCCTAGCTTTGAAAGATGAACTACGTAACTATGATATAGTTGGACACTTTCATACTAAACGTTCACTTGAAGCCGCATTTTTTGCAGGAGAATCATGGAGAACAGAACTGATGGCTATGCTTATAGCTCCAGCAGATAATATCATGCGTAACTTTGATATGAACAATAATTTAGGAATCGTTATAGCAGATGTACCTAGTTTTTTCCGTTTTAATAAAATAGTCGATCCAGACAATGAAAATAAAATGATTGCACCTATTATGAATGATATTTGGAAAAGAATGAACATGAAAAAGAAAATTAACTTCCATGATTTTAATACATTTACAATGAGTTATGGAACTTTCTTTTGGGCAAAAGTTGATGTATTGGAGCCACTGTTTAATTTAGAGATAATGAAAAAAGAAGTTCCAGAAGAGCCACTTCCCCAAAATACAATTTTACATGCTATAGAGAGAATTTTGATTTATCTTGCGTGGGATAAGAATCTTGATTTTAGAATAAGTAAAACCACAGAGAATATTTCCCCGTTTGTTGATGTGAATACGTTCAATCAAAGGTTTGCAATATCTGCTGGGCAGGCTGAAGATATTAGATTGAAATATATTACTATTCTCTTTCTAAAACGACTTAAAAAATTTGTTATATATAGATTTGGGAAACTTTTTGGTAAGTCTTAAGATTTATCAAAAATATCTTAGGAGAATGGCGTTAATCTTTCATAAGTACTGATCAAGTGGTGAAAAGGGTATTAACACAAGGAGAAACAATGAAAAAGAGGATTCTATTAGTTATCCCAGCTTATAATGAGGGTGAAGGGATACTGAATAATATCACAAGAATAGAGGCCTATCAGAAAGAATCGGAGTATTGTTTGGACTATGTTGTAATAAATGATGGTTCAACGGATAATGAGGAAGAGATATTAGTCGAAAATAAAATTAATCATGTTGAATTAATTCAAAATCTTGGAATAGGTGGAGCCGTGCAAACAGGCTACATTTACGCACTTGAAAATTATTACGATATAGCTGTTCAATTTGATGGAGATGGGCAACATGATATTTATTCTTTACCTAATCTTATAGAACCAATTTTGAATGATGAGGCCGATTTTACCGTTGGTTCCAGATTTCTGGATGAAAGTAATTCAGAATTTAAATCTTCAAAATCTCGTCAGATGGGAATAAAGATTTTATCATCTCTCATTTACATGTCTTCAAAAATTAAGATTAAGGATGTGACTAGTGGATACCGTGCGGGAAATCGTAAAGTAATAGAACAATTTGTAAAAAGATATCCGAGGCAGTATCCGGAACCAGAAAGTTATATGCATCTTTTTTCTAAAAATATTCGTGTAAAAGAAGTAGGTGCAAGAATGTTTGAAAGAACTACGGGGGTTTCGAGTATAAACCTGGTGAAAGGCATAACTTACATGATCAGTGTATCTTTGGCTATTATTGCTAGCTCATTATTAGGAAGGGAGAAAAAGTAATGCCCACACAACTTCGAATATTAGCAATTATTTTAGCTATACTCTTCTTTATTTATATTATTCGTTTAGTGAGAAAAGACCGAGCAGAAATAAGACATATGCTGAAATGGATTGTTTTGGCTATGATTATTTTATTAGGATCACTTTTCCCTGATACTGGAAGTAATATTGCTCATTTCTTAGGGATTAAAACTTTAACTTCTTTATCTCTATTCATTTTAGTTGGGTTGCTTGTCATTATTTCTTTAAAATATCAAATGTCGCTTATTTCAGCAGAGAAACAAATAAAAACTCTAATTCAAGAGTTATCTTTGTTGAAAAAGATGGTAAAAGAGGAGAAAGAAAAAAATGATAGAAAATAGTAATATCTTAATCACAGGAGGTGCTGGTTTCATTGGATCAACTTTGGCTAATACTCTTTTGACCTATAATAATAATATTGTAGTTATAGATGACCTATCAATGGGAAAATTTTCAAATCTATGTGAATCTAAGAATTTGACAAAGATTAAGGGGACACTTACAGACAATTCTTTATTAAATAAAGTTATTACCGAACATGATTTTGATTATATTTTTCATCTTGGTGCTGTAGCCTCGGTTGCAGATTCTATTTTACGTCCTTATGAAACTCACCAAGTTAATTTCGATAGCACCATGTCGATTCTCGAAATATTGAAACAAAACAAAAAGAAAATAAAAAGGTTTGTATTTTCTTCTAGCGCTGCAGTATATGGTGATGAAACAACGCTACCAAAACATGAGGAAAGTGTAATTCGCCCTTTGACCCCATACGCTATAGATAAGTTTGCTTCTGAAAAAATGGCAATGATTTATAACGATTTATACGGTATTCCTACGAGTGCTACGAGATTTTTTAATGTTTATGGTCCTAAACAAAATCCTAAATCTCCTTATTCAGGCTTCATATCAATTCTTGTCGATCGATTAAGGAATGATAAAGAATTGACAATTTTTGGTGATGGAGAACAAACTCGAGATTTTATTTATATTGAAGATGTAATTAAAGCGCTCATTCTTATTGCTACTTCTGAACAATCTCTAGGACAGGTTTATAATGTTGGAACTGGTGAAAAGATAACATTAAATGATTTGATTACGTTAGCACAAGATATAACTCAAAAAAAATTAAAAATAAAGTTTTCAGATTCACGTAATGGCGATATAAAAGATTCGCTTAGTTCAATTAATAAAATTAAAAAGATTGGATTTTCTCCAAAATATGATCTGCGTGGGGGAATGGAGAAGTATCTTGACTATGAATTGAATAGAAACTGAAGTTAAAATTAATAATATGATTAAAAATAAAAATTTAAAGTAGATATTTTTGATTATGGTGTAATAAGAAAGGTTTAATATGAAAGTATCAGTTTTTGGCTTAGGCTATGTGGGGTTATCAAATGCACTTCTACTAGGACAACACGAAGAAGTTGTTGCTTATGATATTGTGGAAAGTAAAATAAATAAACTTTCAAAAAAGGAATCTACACTAGATGATAAAGAAATTATTGAATTTCTGTCAGAAGATAGTGCAAATGTAACTTTTACGAATGATTTTGAAGCGGCTGTCAATCATGGAGAGTACCTAATTATTGCTACACCGACTGACTACAATGAAGAAACACATCATTTCGATACATCAACTATCGAAGATGTGATTGAGAAAGCTTTAGAAATAAGACCAGATGCTACATTTTTAATTAAATCAACGATCCCTGTAAATTACGTAGGTAAACTGAAAGAAAAATATCAAACAAAAAATATCATTTTTTCTCCAGAATTTTTGAGAGAAGGACGTGCTTTGTATGATAATCTTTACCCAAGTCGTATCGTTATTGGGGAAGTAAGTGAAAGAGCTGAAGAATTGGCGGAAATGTTCAAAAGAGGAGCACATAAAGAAAATGTCGCGACTTTATTGATGAATGAAACTGAAGCCGAAGCCGTAAAATTGTTTTCTAATACTTATCTAGCACTGAGAGTTGCATATTTTAATGAATTAGATACATATGCAGAATCCAATGGTTTAGATACGAAAAAAATTATTGAAGGAATGGGTTATGATCCGCGAATAGGAAACTACTATAATAATCCATCTTTTGGCTATGGTGGTTACTGTCTTCCTAAAGATACCAAACAGGTTAAAGCAGAGTTCTTAGGAGTTCCGGAAGAGCTGATGACAGCAATTGTAGGAGCAAATAATACTCGTAAAGAATTTATAACTAACCAAGTTTTGGCGAGAAAGCCAAAAACTGTAGGAATTTATCGTCTAACTATGAAGGCAGGATCTGATAACTTCAGATATTCAGCCATACATGATATTATTCGAATGATCGAAGAAAGTGGTACTAAAGTCATAATTTTTGAACCACGATTGAAAGAAACTATATATCATGGAATTGATGTAGAAAGTGACTTTGAACTATTTAATATGCGGGCAGATGTGATTGTGGCAAATCGCATGGATGAAATTTTAAAAACAGTTGAAGATAAAGTATATACGAGAGATTTATATGAAAGAGATTAATGCTGTACATACTTTTGTAATATGTGCATATAAAGAATCTACTTACTTGGAAGAGTGTATCAACTCTTTAAATAAGCAAGTATCTGTTCAGAACAAGAAATCAATTATTGTTGCCTACACCTCTACCCCAAATGCCTATATTGAAAATATCTGTAAAAAATATAATATCCCCTTATTTATCGGAACAGGAGGAGGTATTGGAGCAGATTGGAATTCAGCATTAGCAGTAGTTGGTACAAAATATGCAACTATTGCTCATCAGGATGACATTTATAATTCTGATTATGGTGAAAAAATAATAACTTCTTTTGAAAATCAAAAAGACCTCAATATTGTGTTCTCTGATTATTATGAAGTGGATGAGACTACTAATGTTAGAAAGAGAAATCTAAATCTTAAAATAAAAACATTTGGATTGAAGCTCCTTTCGTTATACAAAAATAAAAATTACCAAAGAAGAATATATGCTTTTGGTAATTTTATCTGTTGTCCGGCTGTATCTTACAACATGACTCGATTAAAAGATTTTAAATTCAATGAACAATTGAGAATGGCCGTAGATTGGGATGCTTGGGAACGTATTATGAAATACCCAGGAAAGATTGAATACATCCCTTCTAGAATGATGGCGCATAGAATACATGAAGATTCAGAAACTACTAATAATACCCTTAATAAAAATAGAGAAAAAGAAGAATATCTGATGTTTAGAAAGTATTGGGGGGAAAGAATGACAAAATTATTGATGAAAGTATATGTTAATAATCAAAAAGGAAATATTTGAAAGGGCTATAAAATAGGATGAAAAAAATAACATTTGCTGTTGGAGATTTGCAAATGGGGGGATCGATGCGAGTGCAAAGTGTAATTGCAAATCATCTTGATAAAAAAAATTTTGATGTTTCAATTTTTTCTATGAGGAAGGTTAAGAGTTATTTCCCTTTAAATGTTAAACTTACCTATGCAAAGCATGGTATAACAAAACTACAATTTTATTTCATACTTATTCGAACAGGCATCTTAAAATATATTTTGAAAAAACCGGTTGATATGACTGTGATTCCTACTAAAAAAATGGTTACTGATTTAATAGAATATGCAAATAATGAAAATGTTGATACCCTTATTCTAGTGGAACAATGGGCAGTTGTCGCAAAGGAATTAAAAAAGTCTCTTCCCAATGTTAAGATTATTTCTTGGTTACACCTCAATACTAAAATTTATGAGAGCTTTTTATATGGAAAAAGTTATTCTCGTTTAAAAGATAGTTATTTCTATTCAGATTTAATAATGGTTTTGACAAAAGAGGATCAAATACATTTAAAAAGTTTAGGATTAGATAGTACAATGGTAATGCATAATCCTCTTACTATTGATAATCATAATTCTAAAGCTAATTTAGATAGTAAAAATATTTCTTTCGTAGGTCGAATTGATTTTCAACACAAAGGACTAGACTACTTAGTGGAAATAGCAAAAAACTTGCAAGAAGGTTGGAAAATTTATGTTGCTGGAAAAGGAATGAAACATGAGGAAAAAAAATTCCAAAAGGCAATAATAGATAATAACCTAGAAAATAAGTTATTGTGGACAGGTTCAAAAAATGGTAAAGAATTGAAAAATCATTTTGAAAATAGTTCTATTTTCATTAGCACAAGTCGCTTTGAAGGGTTTCCCCTTGTATTTGCAGAAGCAATGAGTTTTGGGCTACCTATTATTTCTATGTCTAATTCGGGCTCGGAAGAAGTGCTAGATGGTGGAAAGTATGGAGTTTTAACTCGTCAGGGAGATATTGCTGATTTTTTAAGTAATCTAGAAGAGATGCAGAACACAAAAGAGTTGAGGGAAAAATATTCTTATAGATCTACTCAGAGACTTGAGGATTTAAAATTAGAAAAAATAATTTTAAAATGGGAAGAAATACTGGCGGATTAGAGATGAGAGAAAAAATAGATTTTGTAGTAACTTATTTGGATGGGACTGATTCCGAATGGATAAAAGAAAAAAATCAATATGAGGAATCAGCTGTGAGCTCATTGAATTCTGAAGCAAGGTTCCGAAATTTAGATAATTTTCAATATTGGTTTAGAGCTGTAGAAAAATATGCACCATGGGTTAATAAAATTCATGTTGTGACATGGGGACATCTACCAGAATGGCTTGATACCTCTCATCCAAAATTGAATATTATTAATCATAAAGACTATATTCCACAAAACTATCTACCTACTTTTAATTCTAATGTGATTGAATTGAATTTGGATAGGATTGAGGGGTTGTCGGAATATTTTGTTAATTTCAATGACGATTTTTTCTTGAATTCAATGACTAAACCAGATGATTTTTTTATTAATGGGCTTCCTCGGTTGCAAATGATGTACATGCCTATACAAGCGGTAGAAAAGTTTAGTTCAGTCTTATTTAACAACACGCTTGTTCTTAATCAATTAAATAAAGAAAATTTGCAAATATTTAATAAAAAAATGTATTCTCTCAAAAATGGACTTTTTACATTTTTAGTAAATATCTATTTGTCACCACTTTTAAAATATTTTAATAAATATTTAGGTTTTTTTCCTGATCATTTACCAAATGCATTATTAAAATCTTCAATTACTGAACTTAAACAACAACAACCTGAGATTTTTGAAGAAACTTCTCAAAATAAATTTCGTACAGTAAAAGATGTTAATATTTGGCTTTATCAAGATTACTTACGGGCTACTGGTAATTTTTATCCTCGTAATTCCTTTAAATTTGGGAAGTTTTTGGAGATAAAAGATGGTCAAGATTATGAATCAGTTCTTTTTTCAAATTATAAGGTTATCTGTATCAACGATGGTAGCGACAATGTGAATGACTTTGACAATGAAAAGAAAAAAATACTAGCGGCACTTAATAAAAAATTCCCTCAAAAAAGTACCTTTGAGAGATAAGGAAAAGATACAATGGAGCTAACATAATGAAAGTCTGTTTTTTTGTAAATATGTTTGGAAAAGGAGGGACGGAGCGAGTGAACACTATTGTAGGAAATGGTTTAAGCAATAAAAATGTTGATGTATCATTTTTTACAGCACTTCCAGCAGAAGCTCCATTCCCAATAATTGGAAATTATTATAGTTTTTCTGGTTTTTCTAAGTTGGATACAATATGGAATTATAGAAAATTTATAGAGATTATTTTCAAAGGAGAATATACTCCAGAAAAATACTTTAAAAAAGCTATATATGAATTTATTAAAATTAACCAAAAGGAAAAATTTGATATTGTAGTATTGAGTAATGGAATTCCAATTTCATTTATTCCTAAATTGAAAGAAAAGTTTCCAAATACAAAATTTATTGCATGGGTACACAGTTCATATGAAAGAACAATCAATCCTAATAGTTTTGATAACTCTTCAAAAATAGGACTAAATTATGAAACTTCAGTTATCAAAGGACTAAAAAATGCAGATGCAGTAATTGCGTTAACAGATGATGAATTATATAAGTATCGTAAATTGAATAAGAACGTCAACAGAATATACAATCCGTTAACAATTTCTACTAAAGGTAAAGCTAACCTTTCGAGTAATAAAATTGCTTTTTTGGGAAGGATTTCCATAAATGTTAAAGGATTAGATTATTTAGCAGAAATTGGCGGGAAGTTACCAAATGATTGGGAAATATTAATTGGTGGTGACGGTTCAGATGAAGAAAATGCTAAGTTAGATAAATTAATATTAGAATATAATGCTGAAAGTAAGGTACAAAAATTAGGAAACCTAGATGATAAAGGGATAAAAAAACTTTTTGAACAAAGCTCTATCTTTATTATGACTAGTAGAGTAGAAGGTTTTCCGCTGGTTTTAGTAGAGGCAATGTCATATGGCCTACCCATTATCGCATTCGAACAAAGTGGATCAAATGCAGCTCTATCTAATGGAGAGTATGGAATTCTTGTTGAAAATGGCGATACTAAAATGATGTTAAAAAAATTAAAAATGTTAATAAACAGTCTAGAGGTTAGGGAAGAATATTCTAAAAAGTCTCTGGAAAGATGTAAGGATTTTTCTGTTGATAAAATAGTGGAAGAATGGGAAAAACTTTTACAAAAAGTTTAAAATAACTATAAGTATAGGAATATTGACTAAATTATAAATGAGAGATAAAAATAGTAAAAAAATTGATTTATCAATTATCTTGCCAGCATATAATGTTGAAAAGTATGTAAAAAAAAGTTTAGATAGTATACTATCACAAAATGGGATTAACTATGAAATTATTATTGTAAATGATGGTTCTAAAGACGGCACCCTAGAGACAATTAGAGGATTTTTTGAAGAGGATATTAGAGTTAAAATTATCGATCAAAAAAATCAAGGGAGTGGATACGCAAGAAATACAGGACTTTCATATGCTCAAGGAGAGTATGTATATTTCATGGATCCAGATGATTTGATAAAACCTGAGATGTTTCATGAAATTTTTTCAAATCTAGAATCTATCGAATCACTACCTGATGTAATTTTATTTTCTTTTGAGAAAATTGATGAGAACGGAAATATAGCAGCGAATAGTAGTCAAAATAAAGAAAAGAAATATTTTGGTAGCAATGAAGAAATAATGAATGATATTGATTCAATATACTTTGAGAACCTCTTCTTTTCACCGTGGACAAAATTTATCAAAAGAGATTTTTTGAATAATAATAATCTTAAATTTACAAATCAAAAAACCGGTCAGGATGCTCTTTTTTGCATAGATCTTTTCAATTTGGCAAGTTCATTATTGTGGCTTCCAGAGAGTTATTATTTATATTTAGTCGGACGTGAAGGAAGCGCTCAGAGTAAAAAGAATCCTCAAATGGCTTTGGATGAATCAAATATTTTAAAAAAGTTGTCAAAATTATTAAATGAAAAAAATGTAAGGAACAAAGATAAGATTTTAAGTGAATTTATTGTAAATAGATCATTTAAAGAACTTAGAAATATTCCAACTGATGACAAAGGCTATAGGACTTTTAAAAAGAGTTTTAAAAGTTCTGTATTTAATGAGTCTCTAAATAAGGTAAGAGTGTCAACTTTAAGTCCAATAGGTAAAATGATTTTTTTTATTAGAAAAAGTTTATGGCTTTCATATGTCTATTTTTTATACAAAAATAAATTATAGGTTATGTTAAATAAAAATATAAAAGTGAGAAAATAATGAAAAAAATACTATTTGTTGTAGATGATTTAGGAGTTGGTGGACTACAAAAGATTGTAGAGGTTATTTCAAATTCATTAATTCCGATAACCGAAGTTACCAAAATATATTCTCATACAACTACGAAACCTTTTTATAATTATAATCCTATAATCCAGTATAGAAAAATAGGCATTTTAGAACGATATTTTAGACTCTTTTATTTAGCAATAAATGCATCATATCGGTTTATTAGTAAGAATAAAAAAACAATAATCAGTACAAGGACTCACGATTTATTAGGGTATTTATCAAGAAAAGACTATGATACTTTGATAATTACTGGCTCGTCAGTTGCTGAAGCGTATAAAATTAAGAAGAAGTTTCCGAATCTTAATATTATCTTGTGGATGCATAATAATCATGATATATATTTTAATCAATATTTTTCAGTTGTTAAGGATGGATTACTAGCTTCAATGATTAGTGCAGATAAAATTGTTGTATTAACTTCTGAGGATGAGACAGGTTATAGTCTATCTGGTAAATTATCAGATAAAATAGTGAAAATAAATAATCCTCTGACTTTAGAAAACACAAATGAAATATCCACTTTAACAACTAAAATTATTAGTGTTACTTGTCGTTATAGTATTCAGCACAAAGGACTAGATTATTTAGTAAAAGTTGCACAAGGAATTCCAAAAGAATGGAAAATTGCGATAGCTGGATCAGGGACTCCTGAGGAAATTTCTGAATTTAAAGCTTTGATTAAGAATGCAGGTGTGGAAGAGAAAATTATTTTGCGAGGTGCTCTTGAGGGGAAAGCTTTACAAAAACACTACCAAGAGTCTTCAATTTATTTGATGACATCACGCTGGGAGGGAATGCCTCTTGTTTTGGCTGAAGCGATGAGTTTTGGTTTACCCATTATTGCTTACGAACAGAGTGGAAGTGATGAAGTTCTTGAACATGGAGATTATGGTATTCTAGTTTCTAATGGTAATATTGATAGCATGGTAGAAAATCTTTCATTATTAATGGCTTCACTTGATTTGAGAAAAAAATATCAAGTCAAGTCATTACAGAGAGTTAAAGACTTTTCTATAGAATATGCTATTGAAAAATGGCAAAAAATACTTTAAAAGAGATCGAAGATAGGATAGAAATATGAAGCATTTAAAAGCAGGAATGGTTTTTACAACAATAGGGATATATAGTAATTTTGTACTGCAATTAATTATTAATGCTGTTTTAAGTCGTTTATTGACTCCCAAGGAGTATGGAGTTGTGGCAATAATGCAAGTTTTTATCGTCTTTTTTGCTTTAATGATTGAAGCAGGGATGGGACCAGCAATTATTCAAAACAAGACTCTTTCACCAAAAGATATTAAAGTTCTTTTTAACTATTCGGCATTTTTCGCAATATTTCTAGCTTTAATTTTTGCTTTATTTGGTCAGGTGCTGGCTTTGGTGTATAATGATAGCGTATATAAGACTTTAACATGGGTACAAGCCATTTCCGTACTTTTCAATGGATTGAACATTGTTCCTTCGGCTCTTTTAAATAAAGGAAAAAGATTTAAACAAGTCAATTTTAGTTTAGTTATTGCAAATATCTGTGCTGGGATTGTTGGAGTAACTCTTGCTTTCATGCATTTTGGTGTCTATTCTTTAATATTTAGCGCTATAACTACATCAGTTGTTAATTTTTCATTAAATCGCTACTTCACAAAAATAAATTTCAGTAAAGAAATGTATTTAGAACCGTTAAAAAAAATCTGGTCATTTTCCAAAAATCAATTTGGTTTCAATTTTATAAACTACTTTTCTAGGAATTCGGATAATATATTAATAGGAAAATTTATGGGGGCCTCTGCCTTAGCTAACTATAGTAAAGCTTATCAGCTAATTATGCTTCCTAATACTCTCTTTTTAGGAATTATAAGTCCAGTGTTACAACCCGTTTTATCAGATTATCAAGATAATGTAGATTATATTAGAGAAGTTTATTTTAAAATTGTACACATTTTAGCCCTGATTGGGCTTCCTCTATCTGTCTTTTTGAGTCTTTCATCTAAGCAAATCATCTATTTTATGTTTGGTACTCAATGGTCTGCTGCAATTATTCCATTTTCAATTTTATCTTTAACGGTTTGGATTCAAATGACTCTGTCGAGTAGTGGAGCAATACTACAAGCAAGAAATCACACCAAACTTTTATTTAAATTAGGTGTAATGGGAGCAATTATTTTAGTCAGCTCGATAGTAATAGGGATATTATTAGGAACTATTAATACAGTAGCTACAACTCTAGCAGTGGGATTTGTGATAAACTATTGCGTTAATTTTAGTCAGTTGATAAAAAAATCGTTAAATGGATCTCTGGTAGAGTTTGCAAAAGAATTTATTTCTCCTATGCTCTTAGGGATTATCATGTTTTTGGTTATCGAAATTTATAGTTTCGTAGAACCTCAAGGTATATTTGTTGCGTTAGTCTTAAGAGGTCTAATCTTTATCGGTGTAATGTTACTGTATATAATTTTTACGAAAGAAAAAGAGTTAATAAAAATGATTTTAAAGAGTGAGTGACTTTTCTTTTTATTAAAAGATCATACTATTAGTGAGGGTTAAAATGCAAAAAAGAAAAGTAAAGATATTACTTTCATTAGTTGCTATGTTGAGTGTTATATTATTTTTGAGTATGGGCTCAGTTCATGCAACTTCAATAAATCAAAAAGTTCTTGTAAAACTAGAAGTGAGCGATAGTGGAGAAGCAGTTTCTGGTGGAAGTTATCGTGCTTTAAATATTGAGCAAATCTATTCAAAAATTTCAAAAGGTGATTTTTCTGAAGAAGATACTTCTTCTAGTGGTTGGACAGAATTAAAACAAACATATAGTTCTCAAAATAATATTATAACTTTATCTAATGGTTTAGAAATCGGACCAGGAATCACTCATTCGTCAGAGGATACTGCGAATATTATTCGTTTGTTAATGAATTCAACAGCAAGTTCAGTGTTTTCATTAAACGGTTCTGGAAATATTGCTCCTGGAGGAGCAAGTGCGTCTGCTGCAAAATTTGGTGTAGAAGGAGTGAAAGGACAGCCCTTTACAAATTCAAAAGGCGAAGCGAGTGCAAATCTCCCATTAGGCTACACCATGATTACGGATTCAAATAATAAGTTGCTCAGAATAATTAAAGTTACTGAAGGTATGAAACCCGTAAAAATTGATATAGCTAGTCCCGATTCAGGAATTACTATTTCTGTCACGAACCTTCCTGCTAGTACATTAAGTGCCCATAATCAATATACGATTGAATATGGGAGAGAAGTTGATTATAAAATAACTTTAGATAAATCTTATTATACTAATGGGGGAACTCTTAGGATAAGTCCTAAAGCTAATCTTGTGGTGGATAATATTTCGTTTGCTTCTCAGAAAGTGGATGCCTTCCCTCCGACTATTAATCCAAGTGTTTATGATAATAGTATTACTAGTATTGGCCAAATAAAAACAAATATGGAAGGAAGTTTAAAGAAATTAGGAGATGCAATCTCAACTCTCCCACTATATAACTATGACCTAACAATTCCTCCTCTAGCTGAAAATCTTAGTATTATTGTGAAGACTCATGTTGAGACGAAGGTTGATTTTAATACAACAGTTACTTTCCCACCAAATGCAGAAGTACTACCATTAACTATTCCCTTATTGTCTTACAATGATCCTGAGGCCCTTTTTGGATTTGAAGTAACAATGGAAAGTGGTGGAGAAAGTGTAAGGACAGAATCTCCGAATTTAAATGTTACGGGTATTAATTTTGTTCAATTAGATACACAGAAACGAAAATTAGTGAAGGGAGGAAAGTACTTATTAGGAAAAGTTGAAAAGGGTAAAACATTGCTTTATTCTAACACCGCATCTTGGACTAGTGTAGATAATTTGAGTGCCCTAGATTTAACGCAATATATGCAGCTAAAACCTGGGAATATTTATGTGATAGGTTTAAATAGCCCGCTCCAAATTCCATTAAATACCACCCTTTTTGATTTTAATGTCTCACGTGATAGCGCTGTTAATGACTCATTAATTAAAATAAGTGGTCTTGAAAGCGGAATGGATTACTTTTTATATCCAATAGGTAGTCCCAAAGGTTATGATTTACAAAGTAAAGAAATTAAATTTAAAGCATTTCGCAATGAAAAAAGTAGCAGTATAGGAAAAGCCCAAAAACAAGATTACAAAATTAATAGCTTAATACCTGATTTTTCAACAGGAAGTACTGAATATAACATTCTTTCTGTAACTCCAACTTCACCATCATCTATTAATCCTACGCTTCTTATAAGATTGGCTATAGGATTTGCTATATTTATTGTGTTCGGAATTACAGTTATTATAATAAGAAAATTTTAGGAGCAATTAATGTTACAAACGAGAAAAAATCGAATAAGTATGGAATTGCCCAATAAGAATCAGGGAACTATAAAATATAACCTTCATAAACTATACCTAATTCTAGCTATCCTATTAGGAACAATATCAGCCGTAGTGAGTCCGATTTTTAATGAGCCAGATGGTCCATATCACTTTGAAGCGTCTGCTAAGATTGTTGGCTTAGTTGTAGATACGTCAAGATATGGTGAATCAGAGGTTACTTCCGGCATGTCTGGACAAAGTGCTGCATATTTAGATGGGACTCATTTTGAAAAATACTATCTAAATCAAGCATATATAACTAGTTATAAGAATATTCCTCGGGATATATCTGCAAAACCAGGTTCTTTTGGCTGGTGGGGGCACTTGGTTCCAGCTGCAGGAATTTGGGTAGGATACCATATTTATCCCTCATTAGGAGTGATGACCATTTTTGGACGATTATTACCTCTCTTTATTTATAGCTTGGCTATGTTCTTTATTATAAAAAGATTGAGAAGGGGGAAACTTACTTTTACAGCATTGATGCTTTCACCGGTTGTTATTAGTCAGTTTTCGAGCTTTTCATATGATGCATTATCTTATCTAATTGTTGCAGCAGCCATTGCCTTAGCGATAAATATTGTTGATCGAAATAAGATTGATACTAAAAGTATATTGGAACTTCTGTTAATGAGTGGTGTATTATATATGGGGGTTAAGACTAATTTTAAAACAATCATTGCCTTTTATCCTCTCATTGTATTTGCCATCTTCTATACACGTTATAAAGAAAAACGAGTATTGAAAAGAGAAAGACTGAGAGGAAATTTAAGTGAAGATGATTTAATTACAAGGGTACACAAAAAAAGTTCTGTTTTTGGGTTAAAATTTTTGCTTATAGGTAGTGGTGTATTTGCCTCACTCGCAGCTCTTATTTTAGCGCTGCAAAGCTATGGGGGAATTATCTATGTTTTGAAACGATTTGTCTTCAATTTAATAAGAAATTTAGCTTCCTCATCATTACTTTCAATGTTTTCAAGCCCTTATCGTACGAATCAAATCCCCGCATGGGTGACTATAGCCTGGTTTATTGTGTTTGCGATTTGCTTATTAAGTGAGGAACATTTTGTTAAATCAAAATTAATCAGCTATGGAGCTGGAATTTTATTCTTAGCAAATATTGCCGCGGTTTATTTCAGTTTTATGGTTTCCGGTTATGTGGATAGTACGACTTCAACTGCAAATCAGATTCTGGGAGCAATTTCAGGAGTTCAAGGAAGGTACTTTACTCCCTTGCTTCTATTACTTATACTCTTTGTGGGAAATAAAAAGTTTAAAGTAAAAGTAGAAATGTCTAATTCAATTATTGTGACTGTGGTTGGATTGGTTGTGGTATCCAATGTGATACTCATCATAAATAGTTTATGGACTTTAATATCAGCTTAAGAAATGAAGCAGAGTGATAAAATAAAAAAAACAAGTTATATATAACTTGTTTTTTTATTTTAGTTCCCATACCAGGCAATGCCTTCATATTTCCAACCTTGTTTTGTGGTAAGGACTGTTTTTTCGTAAGAGTCTAGAGTAATAAAGTGTGAACCAATACCAGCAGCAGCATTATAAAGACGGTAAACTGGTTGGCTTCCACCTGAATAAAATGCAACACCTTCTTTTTTCCAACCATATTTACTAGTGAGTACACTAATTTCATAATTATCCCTAGTATAAAGATGTTCGCCTGATTGTGGATTATAAACTCGATAAACTGGGGTGTTAGATGATGATGGGGCTTGCCAAGCTAAACCTTCATACTTCCAATCTTTAGATATTTTAGGAAGCTGATTTTTTTCATTGACATCTGAGGTGTAGAGATGTTCACGATTTTGTGTATTGTATAAGCGATAAATATTTTTGTTACCAACAGGAGGAACCGGATCTTTAGGACTAAATATATTGTTATAATCAATTGAAGTATCTACAGCATGACTTTTTAAGTTAGCTGTTCCTTGAAAATACATCTGACTTGTGTACTGCCAAGCACCATACTGGGTATTTTTTAAGGCATTTGATGAAGGTTTCCCATAAAGATATTGAGCAGCCCATAATTTTTTTGCACCACCCAGTGTATTATAATTCATTTGGCAAGTTGCAGTATTTGTACCAATCCAGGAAGCTGATGTATAAAAAATGGTATTGGCATAGCCTTGTGCCTTTAATTGATTTGAAAATTGTACACCAGCCGTTGCCCAATCAACCGTTACGGGGTTAGGCCCGATAATATTTCCAGAGCCATCTCTATAAGGTTGTTCGCAGTCCATAATCATTACAGTATTGCTAGACAATCCAAAAGATTTAGCTACCTTTGCAAAGTATGCGGCTTCTTGTATAGCTAACGAGTTTGCAGCACTTTGTGAATTGGCTCCTGTTAAGCGTGCATAGTGATAGACTGCTACATTTAAACCAGCATTTTGAGCCATTTTAATTTGATTAGCAGCATAAGGATTCGTATAATTAGTTCCTTCAGTTAGTTTGACAATAATTGATTTGACACCAGATGACTTAAGAGAATTAAAGTCTGCTTGTGTCATCCATGATTGGTAGCTGGCAATATCCACAGCATCTTTTCTTGGCAAGGTGTTATCATCGGATTTAAGATCAGAAGGAGCGTTACTAGCTGGAACTGCTGCAAATGAGCGGGCTCTAATATTGGGAGTAGTGGAAGAATCACTGGTGCTCTCTGTTGAAGCTTCTTGACTTTGTTCTTGCTCAATATAGTGCCCCATTGGGGTATTGTCTGAACTAATAACCTCTTCAGCAAATACTGGTTTGGCGATTAATAATCCTGAAAACAGAATTAGAGGAATAATGTGGGATTTTTTCAGTTTCATTTCTAAATTTTCAGCTTTCCTTTGTGTGGGTGAAAAATAAATGGTTTCATATAATATTTTACAATGAGGACAACAGAGCTTTGTTGCGTTTTAGTAAAAAATAACTAACATTTTAATGAAAATGTTTTCTTTGGGTTTTAAATGTAATTTTAAACAGTCTTTTTTTACCCTGTATAATATATGTTACCATATTTAAGGTAAGTTTATGAAATAAAAAGGTAATTATTCACCGGATTTATATCTTTTTCTTATTTAATCTGTTTTCTACTGTTGAAATGCTTTGGGAATAGTGGTAGAATAGTAAAAATAAAAAATTGGCGAATGCCATAGAAATATAGCTATATTGCTTATATATAGCACGATAATGGAGGAATATTTTCGATGTCAAACTGGGAAACTAAGTTTTTGAAAAAGGGATTTACTTTTGATGATGTATTGCTGATTCCAGCAGAGTCTCATGTTTTACCAAATGAGGTGAGTATGAAGACAAAGTTGGCTAAAAATTTGACTTTGAATATTCCAATTATCTCTGCTGCCATGGATACTGTAACTGACTCAAAAATGGCTATTTCAATGGCGCGTCAAGGTGGACTTGGTGTAGTTCATAAAAATATGTCTGTTGAGGAACAAGCTGAAGAAATTCATAAAGTGAAACGTTCAGAATCTGGTGTTATTACAGATCCGTTTTTCTTGACTCCAAATCATAAAATTGAAGAAGCTGAAAACTTGATGGCAACTTACCGAATTTCTGGCGTACCAATCGTTGATACGCTTGAAAATCGTAAATTGGTGGGGATTATTACTAACCGTGATTTGCGTTTTATTACGGATTATAATCAACAAATCAAAAATATGATGACTTCTGAAAATCTGATTACTGCTCCGGTTGGAACAACTTTAGATACAGCTGCTCGTATTTTGCAAGAGCATAAAATTGAAAAATTACCTTTGGTTGATGAAGCTGGTAAATTGGCTGGTTTGATTACAATTAAAGATATTGAACGGGTGATTGAATTCCCAAATGCTGCTAAAGATGAGCAAGGTCGTTTGCTTGTTGCTGGAGCAGTTGGTGTATCTTCTGATACTTTTGAGCGTGCGGAAGCTTTGTTCGCTGCAGGGGCTGATGCGATTGTTATTGATACGGCTCATGGACATTCAGCTGGTGTTTTACGTAAAATCCGTGAAATCCGTAATCATTTCCCAGACCGTACTTTGATTGCTGGTAATATTGCTACTGGTGAGGGTGCTCGTGCTTTGTTTGAAGCTGGTGTTGATGTGGTTAAAGTTGGGATTGGTCCTGGTTCTATCTGTACGACTCGTGTTGTTGCTGGTGTAGGTGTTCCGCAAATTACAGCCATTTATGATGCGGCAAATGTGGCGCGTGAATTTGGTAAAACAATCATCGCTGATGGTGGGATTAAATATTCTGGTGATATTGTTAAGGCGCTTGCTGCTGGTGGAGACGCTGTTATGCTTGGTTCAATGCTTGCAGGTACTGACGAATCTCCTGGAGAATTTGAAATCTTCCAAGGTCGTAAGTTTAAAACTTACCGTGGAATGGGTAGCTTGGCAGCAATGAAAAAAGGTTCTAAAGACCGTTATTTCCAAGGGGCTGTTAATGAAGCTAACAAACTTGTTCCAGAGGGAATTGAAGGACGTGTGGCTTATAAAGGAACAGCGACAGATATCGTTTTCCAAATGCTTGGCGGTTTGAAAGCAGGAATGGGATATACTGGTGCGGCTGATATTACTGCTTTGCATGATTCAGCACAATTTATCGAAATGTCTGGTGCTGGTTTGAAAGAATCACATCCGCATGATGTACAAATTACTAAAGAAGCACCTAACTATTCTGTACAATAAAAATTACTGACAAGAATTCTGTCAGTAAAAAAAGGGAATTGACAAGTTGTCGTTCTCTTTTTTATTTTGAAATTTACTGACAGAAAAATTTGTCAGTAAAAAGATGATAAAAATAGGTCTTTTATTATAGGAAAAAAGGCTAAAAATGCTGTTGAAATGTGGTATAATAAGCAATATGATTGAAAATGAAAATACAATGGAAGATTTGTACTGTATTGGTTGTGGTGCAAAAATTCAAACTGAGGATAAAAATGCACTTGGCTTTTTGCCTGCGGGTGCTTTGAAGAGAAAAATAGCTGAACGCGACCAAATGGAAGCTGTTCAGGCTGGAGATGAGGGAAGCGAAGCTTCTATCAAAACTGAGGATTTATACTGTCAGCGTTGTTTCCGCTTGCGTCATTATAATGAGATTGCACCGACAAGTTTGACGGATGCAGATTTTTTGCGTTTACTTAAAGAAATTGGGCAACATGATGCTTTGATTGTCAATGTGGTTGATATTTTTGACTTTAACGGCTCTTTGATTCCTAACCTTCATAAATTGACTGGTGGAAATGATTTACTCATGGTTGCCAATAAACGTGATGTTTTACCAAAATCACTAAAAGTTGGGAAATTAACTGCTTGGTTAAGAGAACAAGCGGCTTCACGTTCGCTTAAACCTAAAGATATTTTAGTGACCTCGGCTCAAAATAAAGATGATGTGGCTGAATTGATGGAAGCTATTGAATACTACCGCCGTGGGCGTGATGTCTATGTGGTTGGGGTAACGAATGTTGGTAAATCAACTTTGATTAATGCAATTATTAAATCAGCTTCAGGTTCTGAGGATGTGATTACAACTTCACGTTTCCCTGGGACAACCCTTGATAAGATTGAAATTCCGCTTGATGAAGATTCGGCATTGATTGATACACCGGGGATTATTCACCGTGGGCAAATGGCTCATTATTTGGAACCAGAAGATTTGAAATACGTGTCACCGCGTAAAGAAATTAAGCCGAAAACTTATCAGCTCAATCCTGAACAAACATTGTTCTTTGGTGGTTTGGCACGTTTTGATTTTATAAGTGGCGAACGTCAAGGAATGACGGCTTATTTTGACAATGAAATCAATGTTCATCGGACGAAACTTGAAGGTGCAACTGAATTTTATGAGAAGCATAAAGGAGAACTCTTGGCTCCTGCTTTAGTTGGTGCTAAATTGGTTCGTCGTGAGTTTAAAATTACTGACAAATCGGATATTGTCTTTTCTGGTCTCGGCTGGGTTCGTGTGCCACAAAAAGCAGTTGTGGCAGCTTGGGTGCCAGAAGGTGTGGATGTAGTTGTTCGTAAGGCTTTGATTGGGTAAAGAATATTCACAGTTTGTCTTGTAAAATTACTGACAGAATTTCTGTCAGTAAAATCTTGGAGAATTAAAATGGAAGAGACTAGTCAGGATATTGGTTTTACGCGTAATAATCAGTGGTTTCGATATCGGGCAGCTGGAATTATTATTAAAGATGATGCTGTTTTGATGGTTGGCAATGACCACAATGATTATTATTATTCGGTTGGTGGTGCCGTGCAACTGGGTGAAACGGCCGAGAAGGCTTGTCTGCGTGAGCTTTATGAGGAAACTGGTTTACAACTTGAAATCGAAAGATTAGCTTTTATCCATGAAAATTTTTTTACAGGTCAGGAAAGTGATTTTTTAAATAAGGTCAATTGTCATGAATTGAGTTTTTATTTTCTGATGAAACCACTGACAGAAAATCTGTCAGTAAAATCGGAGAGTTTTGGGACTGATGGTAGCAAAGAATTTTTGAAATGGATTCCAATTGCTGAGTATAAAAATTACAAAGCTTTCCCGACATTCTTTGCTGACGAGCTGAAAAATCTGTCAGTAAATTCTCAAATCAAAAGAATTGTGACAACTGAATAAATAAATGAGCAGAGTATGACTCTATAACAATTTTAGTCTAAACTCAGCTGACAAAAATAAAAAAGGAAAATTTTACTAAAAATTTGATAGATTTAGAAGAAAAACAAGAAAGAGTTCTCCTTGCTGGAGTGGAAACAGCTGAAAATTTTCAGGCTTTTGAGTCATCAATGATTGAACTTGCTGAACTGACAAAAACAGCTGGCGGCTTGGTTATTGACCAATTCACTCAAAAAAGAGAACGTCCAGATAGTCGGACAATGATTGGTTCTGGAAAATTAGAACAAATGCGTTGGGCGATTGAAGTGGGTGAAATTGATACGGTTATTTTCAATGATCGCTTATCACCAAGGCAAAATGTCAATTTAGAGGAAGCTTTGGGTGTCAAAGTCATCGATAGAATGCAATTGATTTTGGATATTTTTGCTATGCGTGCGCGCTCGCATGAAGGAATGCTTCAAGTTGAAGAAGCCCAGCTCAATTATCTTTTGCCTCGTTTGGTGGGACAAGGGATTATGCTCAGCCGTCAAGGTGGGGGAATTGGTTCTAAAGGGCCGGGTGAAACCAAGCTTGAAACAGATCGACGTTATATTCGCACTCGAATTGAAAACATTGATAAAGCCCTCAAAAAAGTTGAAAAAACAAGGGAAAATATCCGCCAAAAACGCTCAAAATCAGGAATTTTTCGGATTGGTTTAATTGGTTACACCAATGCCGGAAAATCCAGCATTATGAATGCTTTAGTTGGGCTTGATAAAGAACAATATGAGCAAAATGAACTTTTTGCGACTTTGGATGCCACAACAAAAGCAGTTAAATTGGTTGAAGATTTTACGGTGTCACTGACCGATACTGTCGGTTTTATCCAAAACCTGCCAACAGAGCTGATTAAAGCATTCAAATCAACACTAGAAGAATCAGCTAATGTTGATTTACTGATTCATGTTGTGGATGCTAGCAACCCTCATCACGAAATTCATGAACAAACAGTATTAAAAATCATGGAAGATTTGAAGCTTACCAATATTCCTGTGCTGAATGTTTATAATAAAATGGATATAGCACCAAGTGATTTCTTGCCAACTTTATCGCCAAGTTTACAACTCTCAATTAAATCTGAAAGTGGCGTGCAATGGCTGAAAACAGCAATTTTGGAAAAATTACATGAACTTTTTGATGCTTTTGAGTTAGAGTTACCTTACGAAAAAGCCTATCAGTTACCTGAATTACGAAAAAGTGCCTTGGTGCAATCAGTGGTTGAGGGTGAAAAAGGATATCTGATTAAAGGATTGATTGCGCCTGAATTGAGTTGGAAATTACCCAATAACTAAAGGTTGCCGGAAATTTTAAAAATAGAAATAGGAAAAATTAAATCATGGAAATGAACGGAAAACAAAAACGCTACTTGCGTAGCTTGGCAGTTAATATTAAACCAATTGTTCAAATTGGCAAAAGTGGTTTGTCTAATGAAATTTTGACAAGCATTCGTAATGCTGCTGATGCACGTGAACTAATCAAAGTTAATATTTTACAAAACTCAGATGAAGTGGCAACAGATGTGGCAGAAGCAATTGAAGAAATGGGACTTGATGTGGTTCAAATCATCGGTCGAAATCTCATTGTGTTTAAAGTTTCTGACCGCAAAGAAAATCGCAAAATTTCGGTTGAAGTTAAAAATATTGTGAAATAAAGTGTTCTAAAAAATAATCAAAGACTAAGATATAATGGGTGAACAAATGGCAATAGATTTATTGACTCCTTTTACAAAGGTAGAATTAAAAGCTAAAGAAGACGAGAAACGACGGGCAATCGGACTTTTTTGGGGTAATTTTAATCCTGTTCATGTTGGCCATTTGACAATTGCTGACCAAGTGCGCCAAGAACTTAATTTGGAAAAAGTTGTCTTTTTACCAGAACATAATACTGACGGGCATGTTGCAGCTATGCTGACCGCAGCTATTGAAGATTGTCCTGGTTTAGAAGTAGACGCTTGTCGCCTGAAAGCTAAAGATGGCGCTGATATTTATCAAACGGTACTTGAGCTTCATGAAGAAAATCCAGATTGTGATTTTTATTTTATTATCGGTGGTGACATGATTTCTGGTTTAGCTCATTGGGCACATATTGATGAGTTATTAGAATTAGTTCAATTCGTTGGGATTCGTAGGCCTCGTTATCGGGCAGGAACTTCTTATCCGATTATGTGGGTGGATGTTCCAATGATGGATATTTCTGGAAATTTGATTCGGGAACAATTGCACCGTGGAATTAAGCCACATTTCCTTTTGGCACCGAAGGTTTTAGATTACATTTTGAAAGAAGGCTTATATGTTTGACTTTTATCCAGAAGTAAATTTATCAAGAGAAGATTTGTTAGCGAAAATTGCTAGCATGGTCAAAAAATCACGTTTTGAACATATGCTCGGTGTGGAAAAAGCAGCGATTGCGTTAGCGCAAAAATATGAAGTTGACCCGCATAAAGCAAGTTTAGCTGGACTTTTACATGACTATTGTAAAGAAGTGGATGATGAAACTTTTCTAGCCTTGATTGATAAATATGGCTTAGATTCTGATTTGAAAAATTGGGATAATAATATTTGGCATGGAAAAGTTGGAATTTATAAAATGCGTGAAGATTTCGGACTTGAAGATGAAGAAATTTTAAGGGCGATTGAGATTCATACGGTCGGAGATAAAGAAATGTCTGGTTTGGCTAAGGTGTTGTATGTAGCAGATTACATTGAGGAAGGTCGAACATTTCCTGGGGTCATTGAAGCCCGTGCCGTTGCTAATCAAGATTTAAATCAAGCAGTTGCTTTTGAAACCATGCGTTTGGTTGAGTATTTGGCAGAACGTCGTTTGACCATTTACCCTCAAACTTTTGAAGCCTATAATGCTTTTATTGGTTATTTGTCTTGAAATATCGTTAGAGATAAACTGCTTATTATGAACAGAGGAAAATGAATGATTAGAAAAGCTGAAATGAAAGATTATCTTGACATTGCCCGCCTTTCTGGAGTACTTGGTTATCCAATTTCTGAAGTGGCTGTCAAGAAAAATCTTGCACGTATTTTAAAAGATGCTGACCATGAATTTCTTGTTTTTGAATTGGGAGAAAGAGTGACAGCTTTCATCGAAGCGGAAATTTATGCTCCGGTTTATGCTGAACAAGTGATGCTAAATGTCTTAGGTTTAGTTGTGGATGAAAAAAATCAAGGACAGGGAATTGGGGCTCAATTACTTAATGCCTTAGAAGAAAAGGCTAAAGCGAGAGAGATTAAAGTTATTAGACTGAACTCCGGAGTGCAAAGGCATGAGGCGCATCAATTTTATGAACATCAAGGTTATACCAGTAATCATTCACAGAAGCGTTTTTTAAAATTTCTCTAAAAATAATGAATATAACAGGCAACTTTTGGTTGCTGTAACTTTTTATGTTAAAATAAGTGGGTCTAGTTTTTACATTTGATTGTAAAGGATCTAGAGAAAATGAATAATAAATCTTAAAAAGATTTTTAATGAATAAAAAGAGGCAAAAAGTCTCGGAGGAAAGAATTGGATTCAAAAAAATTACTTGAAGTGGTTGTAAAAGCAGCCGATGATAAAAAAGCACTTGATATTGTGGCCTTAGATATGTCTGAAGTGACATTTGTTGCAGATTATTTTGTGATCATGGAAGCAATGAATAGCCGTCAGTTAGATGCAATTGCTGATAATATTGCTGAAGCGGCTGAACTTGCTGGAGCAAAAGCAGCAGGTCATATTGAAGGCGATGCAAAAACAGGTTGGGTTTTGATTGACCTTGGTGATATCGTAGTCAGTGTCTTTGGACATGATGAACGTGGACACTTTAATTTAGAAAAACTTTGGTCTGATGCACCAATGGTAGATATTTCTGGATTTATGGCTGAATAATTAATAGCTTTGTCGGTCTTACTGACAGAGCTCTTATTTATTTTAAAATTTACTGACAGCCCTATTAAAAGAGCTGTCAGTAATTCTAGAAAGGGCTGAAATGGCATTTTACGAAGATTTTTCGAGAGTCTATGATCAGGTCATGGACCAAGAACTTTATGAGCAATGGCTTGATTTTACAAAAAGACATTTACCAAAAGAAACAAAATCAGTTTTTGAATTAGCTTGTGGCTCTGGTGCTTTATCAGTTCGTTTGGCCCAAGAAGGTTACAAAGTGACCGGACTTGATATTTCTGAAGAAATGTTAACTTTGGCCAGTAAAAAAGCTCGTCAAGCCGGATATCAACTTGATTTTACTGCTGGAGATATGCGCGAACTTTCTGGACTTGGAAAATTTGATGCGGTAACTTGCTATTCTGACTCACTTTGCTATTTGGAAAATTTGGATGAATTACAAGCTACGTTTGATGGTGTTTTTGAAATACTAAATGAAGGTGGAACTTTTATTTTTGATGTGCATTCAACTTATCAAGTAGATGAAGTTTTCCCCAATTACTCTTACCATGAAAATGCGGAAGATTTTGCTTTTTTATGGGACTCATTTGGAGGAGAAGTTCCACATTCTATTGTCCATGAATTAAGTTTTTTCATTCAGGGTTCTGATGGGAAATTTACACGAAAAGACGAAGTTCATGAAGAACGGACTTATCCAATCGACGATTATCTCGCACGCTTGGCAACTGCTGGCTTTAAAGAAGCGATGGTCTGTGCAGATTTTACTGACGAGGCGCCGAGCGAAGAAAGTGCGCGTTGGTTCTTTGTCTGTAAAAAATAATCGAAAAATATTTCTGTCAGTTACTGACAGATTTTTTTAGAGGTAGAAAATGAATAAGATTACAGGAATTATTGCCGAATTTAATCCATTTCATAAGGGACATGAATATCTTTTGGACCAGATTGAGGGCATAAAAATAGTAGCCATGTCAGGGAATTGGATGCAGAGAGGTGAGCCTGCTATTTTTGATAAATGGACGAGAGCTCAAATGGCTTTGGCTTGTGGTGCTGATTTAGTGGTTGAATTACCTGTCACTGTTTCGGTACAGGCAGCCGATTTTTTTGCAAGTGGTGCTGTGGATATTTTAAAAAATCTTGGAATTACTGACCTGGCTTTTGGTTCAGAATCAGCAATTGATTATAATGAAATTGCTGATATTTATGAAAAAAGAGGGGAGGAAATGGAAAGTTACATTCAATCATTAGCTGACCAGCTTTCCTACCCTGAAAAAACTCAAAAAATGTGGCAGCATTTTACGGGAATTGAATTTGACGGGAACACACCAAATCACGTCTTAGCTCTTGCCTATGCTAAAGCAGCAGCAGGTAAACAAATTAATTTACAAGCGATTAAACGCGTCGGAAAATTTCATTCACTAGAGCTGACAGAAGGATTTGCTAGTGCAACCGCACTCCGTCAGGAGTTATTTTCACTGACAGAAAGGCAAAATTTACTGACAGAGCAAACTAATCAATCTGTCAGTAATAAATCGGTGCCGACAGACTTGTCAGCAATAAAAAATCATGTTCCGTCAGCCATTTTAGCGGCTTATGCAAGTCCAAAAACTAATTGGGCAGCTTATTTTCCACTTCTGCAATATAAAATTCGAGTTGATGAGCACTTGGAAAATATTTTTCAAGTCAATCAAGAACTTTCTGTCCGCTTAAAAAAGGCGGTCAAATCTGCTAAAAATCTTGATGAATTGGTCGAACAAGTTTATACCAAACGTTATACGAAAGCACGTGTTCGTAGGCTTTTAACTTATATTTTGTTAAATATTCCAAAGCAGTTTGATTTACCAGAACAAATTCATGTGCTAGGCTTTTCAAAAACTGGTCAAGAAATTTTAGCTCAAAATCGGGGAAAAATTATCAGTAAAATTGGGCAAAACCCATGGGACAACTTGACACAAAAAGCTGATGAAATTTATCAATTAGGAAATGTTCAATTTGAAGAACAAAATTTTGGTCGAAAACCAATTCGTTCATCAATCAGATAGACATTTACGATAAATATTTGTAAATAACGTAAAAAATATGTTATGATAAAAAGAAAAGGAATTTTTATTATGACTGAAAAAAGCATGAAGAATCTTGTCAAAGTGACGGGGATTCTTAACATCATTGGTGCTGCCTTGGTTGTGCTTTCAACCATCGTTTCAATGGCTTCACTATCGCAAGCACTCAATTCAACTGGTTCAAACAGCTTTGAAGCCGGATTTAATGCAGCAAATTCTGGCCCTGCTATGTTTATCAAAATTATTATTGGGTTTGTGGGAATAGCAACATTTGTCCTTGCGATTATTTTACTTCGCCAAAATAGAAGATTCAATTTGAGCAATGCAGCAGCAATTTTAACACTGATTGCAGGAATCTTTGCTTGGGTTATTATATTTGTTTCGCTTGTTTTATGGATTATTGCTGCCGTGTTCTTATTAAGAATGAAAATAAAAGAAGGTGAAGAAAACTCTAATGAAATTTCCTCACAAGAATAATCCCTGATGAAATTAAAGTAAAATCCCGTAAAATCGGGATTTTTTTGATTTCTCATAGACGAGCCTTTACAAATTGTGATATAATATGATAGAAAAAATCATGCAGATTAATCCTCTGCCAATAATTTAAATAAAATTTCAAGGAGATTATTCCAATGGGACGTAAATGGGCCAATATTGTTGCTAAAAAAACCGCTAAAGACGGTGCAACTTCTAAAGTATATGCAAAATTCGGTGTTGAAATCTATGCCGCTGCTAAACAAGGTGAACCAGATCCAGAATCAAATTCATCATTAAAATTCGTTATTGAACGTGCCAAACAAGCGCAAGTTCCAAAACACGTTATTGATAAAGCAATCGATAAAGCTAAAGGTGGTGGTGATGAAACTTTCGTTCAAGGACGTTATGAAGGATTTGGACCAAATGGTTCAATGGTTATCGCCGAAACTTTGACTTCAAATGTTAACCGTACAATCGCTAATGTCCGTACTACTTTCCACAAAAATGGTGGGAATATCGGAGCAGCCGGTGCTGTCAGCTATATGTTTGACAATACAGGGGTGATTGTTTTTGAAGGAACTGACCCTGACCATATCTTTGAAATTTTGCTTGATGCTGAAGTTGATGTTCGTGATGTGACCGAAGAAGAAGGAAATATTGTTGTTTATACAGAACCAACAGACCTTCATAAAGGAATTGCAGCACTTAAAGAAGCTGGAATTACTGAGTTCTCAACAACAGAATTAGAAATGATTCCTCAATCAGAAGTTGAACTTTCACCTGAAGATTTAGAAATCTTTGAAGGACTCATTGATGCTCTTGAAGATGACGATGACGTCCAAAAAGTTTATCATAACGTTGCAAATCTCTAATTTGAAAATAAAAAATCTGTCATTAAGGCAGGTTTTTTTATTTATAAATTTGATATAATAAAAGCATGTCTAGCCCGAAAATTGATTATAAAAAATCTGATAAAAATTATTATTTACCAAAAGGAATTTCTTTAATTGAGCTGCCTGCCCTTAATTATCTAATGATAGATGGCAAAGGAGCACCAACAAGTCCAGCTTTTCAAGAAGCCATTCAATATTTGTATGCGACAGCCTATATGATTTCAATGTCTTATCGAAACCCAGACTTTATAATTGAAAATTTCCAACCTTTTGTGGTTCCGCCTCTTGAAGGTTTATGGACCAGTAAAAATGAACCTAGAGCTGGTAAACTAGATAAAAATGACTTTATTTGGCGATTGATGATTAGAATGCCCGATTTTGTGGATTCTGAAATAGTTGAAAAAGCTAAGAAGTTAGTTGAGAGTAAAAAAGGATTTGATTTATCAAAAGTTAAATTTGAAGCTACTCAAGACGGATTATGTCTGCAAACCATTCATTTAGGTTCTTTTGATGACGAAGGGGAAAGCTTTGAGAAACTCTTTGAGTATGCTAAAGAACATGATTTAAAAGCCATTCACAAAGAATTTCATCATCGAGAAATTTATATCAGTGATTTCAGAAAGACAGCAACAGAAAAATTGAAAACAACCCTCCGAATTTTTGTGGAGAGAGGACAAGAAAAATGAAGAAAACAGATTGGTCACAACCCTTACGCAACCGATTAGCAGAAGATTATTTTCCTAAAATGATTGAATTTATCAATCAGACTTATCAAGAGGGCAAAGTATATCCACCAGAAAATCAAATTTTTCGGGCGATTGAATTGACTCCTTTGGCGCAAACAAAGGTTATCATTGTTGGGCAAGACCCTTACCCTCAGCCTGGAAAAGCTCAAGGCTTGGCTTTTTCTTATCCTGCTACTTTCAAAGTGAATCGTCCAGACTCGATTGTTAATATCCAAAAAGAATTGCGTGAGGAAGGTTTTTCTAAAGGTGACAGTGATTTGACGGCTTGGGCCGAACAAGGTGTTTTACTTCTAAACGCAGTTCTGACCGTACCTGAGTTTGCTTCAAATGCCCATGCTGGTAAAATTTGGGAACCGTTGACAGACGAAATTATCAAGATTGCCTCAGATGATGAGCGACCAAAAGTTTTCATTCTTTGGGGTGGTTTTGCTAGAAAGAAAGCCAAACTAATTGATGGAAGTAAGCATCTCATACTAGAAGCGGCGCATCCGTCACCTTTGTCAGCAAGTCGTGGATTTTTTGGTTCGCATCCTTTCTCAAAAACCAATGAATTTCTGGTTGAATCTGGTCAAAGTCCAATTGATTGGAGTAAATAAAAACAGTCTGATTTGACTGTTTTTTTATTTATTTAAAAATAAAGAACGATTTTTCCATGTGCGTGACGATTCATCTGTAAGTTGATTGCTTCCAAATAGTCATCGATAGAGTACTTAGCTGCAATTGGAACCGTCAGTTGATGATTAGAGATGGCATTTAAAATCATTTCCATATCAGAAGGAAGAGCTTCGCCACCTGTAGCCGTTGGAATCCCAGCTGGAGGCTCTGGATACATGATGACAGTCGACATCTTATCAGCTTTGACTCCTAATTCAAGAGCAGCTTTAAGCGTTTCATGGCTGAATAGATCGATAGCCGCCGTGATTTCTTTATTTTTCAAACGGTCAGCCAGACCCGGGCCATAACTTATTTGTTCGGTACCTAAATCTTGTAGAAAGTCAGCGGTAGAGTCAGAAGCAGTACCGATTACTTTAGCGCCTAAAATTTGAGCAAGTTGAACCGTAAAAATTCCTACGCCACCGGCTGCACCACCAACTAAAAGAGTATCCCCTGCTGTTACGTGAGCTTTTCGCAGAGCAACTGCCGCAGTATGGCCAGCCACGGCAAGAGTAGAGGCGACGTCATCTTCTAGAAAATCAGGTCTATGAAAAAGTCCACGTTCTTTCGTTGAAAAAATGAGTTGTTCGGTTGCTGCACCTCTCATTGTTGTTCCAAAAACATTTTCGCCAACTTTAAAGTCGGTCACTTCTGGACCAATTTCATCGATTATTCCAGCAAAATCATAGGCAAAAGTTTGGGGAAGTTTGACACCAAAATTTGGAGCCACTTCAGGATTTCCCATAATAGCCCAATCCATTGGATTGAGTCCAACATGACTGACTTTGATAGAAACTTCGTCAGCTTTTGGATGGACGAGAGGAAGATCCACGAGTTGAAGAACATCGGGTTTACCAAATGTTTTGTATTGTAGTGCTTTAACCATTTATTTTCTCCTTAATGTGCTTTATCAACTTTTCTTGACAGTTTTAAAGGCATTTTATATAATGTCAGTAACTGACATTTGAGAATAGTATAATCCTTTAGAGGAGTCTTGTCAAGGAAAATGTCACAAACTGACATTTAGGGGAAGAGATGAAAAAAACAAGTCAAGAAAAATTATATGAAGCAGCCTTGGAATTGATTACAGCGCAAGGTTATGAGAATACAACTGTTCTACAAATTGCCACCAAAGCTGGTTTAACAGAGCGAACATTTTTTCGTAAATTTAAAAATAAAGCAGATATTTTCTTTGCTGGTGGTGAGCAATACAGCCAAATGTTACTGACGAAAATGAAAGAATCAAAAGCGAATAATCCTTTGGCTATTGTTCTTGAAAGTTATTTTTACGCTGCAGACTTCTTTGATGAACATCGAGAAAGAACAGTCAAAAGACAAAAAATAATTGCCAGTCACCCAGATTTGGAAGAACGAGAACTTTTAAAACAAAGTAAAATCGAAGAACTATTAGTTGAATATTTACTGACGGCTTATGGTGAAAGAAGTGCAAGATTAGCTGTTCGCCTAGCTCGAGCAGTTTATAGTGTGGCTTGGGAAGAATGGTTAGAAAATGATGCTGACAGTTTACATCATTTATTAGAAAAAGCAATTGCAGACTTTAATGAACTCAAAAATTACTGACGGAAATACTAGCATATCCGTAAATGCGCTAAAGCGCAAACGGCTATCCTATGACAGAAGTTTTGTCAGCAAAATAAAAACTACTGACGAGCCTGTCAGCAGTTTTTTTCCTATTCTAAGCCTTTTTTCCAAGGGTCGAGCCAATTGACAAAAAGAGCGATGAAAAGAAGTAATCCTGAGATAAGAGCAAGCAAGTGCATGCCGTTAAATAAGGTGTGACGCAAAGGGGCAATAAGATTTACTGGAATATTTTTTAAAGCTTTTGCATCAGAAATTTGATTAAGAAGTGTTGTTGTAAGTTTTGGATTATGTGCTGTTGCCTCAGTAAATGTACGATTAAGGGCAATGGATAGCCCAGATAAAACAAGCGTTGTTCCCATTGTTCTTAGTAGTGCATTAACCGCGGTGGCTGCACCAATCAAATGCTTAGCAACACTTTCTTGAACCGCAACTTGCAAGGTGATATTGACAATTCCAAAGGCAGTTCCAAGAATTGCTGTTGCCACAAAGAGCATCATAATTGAGGCATGTTCAGGCAAGCTAAATAAGAAAATTGCCCCTAAAACCATAATGGAAAATCCAATATAGATTGTTTTCTTTTCTCCCACTTTTTGAATGAGATGATTAACATTTCTAGTGCCTATAACCAGCATGATTGCTGATGGAATCAAAACCATTCCGCCGACTAAAGCCGTTGCGCCCATGACTCCTTGTCCCCAAGTAGGCAGATAATTTGTGTAAAAACCAAAGAAGCCATATTGCATGAAAAACATGATATTTTTAGCGATAAATGAAGGGTTTTTGAAAAGTTCAAGTGGAACAATTGGGTCAACTGCCCGTTTTTCAGCAAAATAAAATCCGATGAAAAAGAGAAAACTTACAACTAATAAAGTAAGGAGGAGAGGAAGATTAATGACTGCATTTCCCATCATTTGGAAAAGCAACATTATTGCAATGACAGCGATGGATAAAGAAGTAGAGCCAGCAAAATCAATTGATTTTTTAGTATGGTCTGTTTTCAAGTCGAAATTTTTCCAAACAATAAAAGCCATATAAATCCCAATTGGAATATTGATGAAAAAGACCCAACGCCAGTCAAGTAAAGTGACAATCAGCCCCCCGACAATTGGTCCTGCAATAGTTGAAAATGAATAAGCAGCGACAGTATTTCCAATCACTCGTCTTCGTTCATCGGCTTGATACATCATTCCATAGATGACAAAAGGAAGTTGAATCATCACACCAGCACCAAGTCCCATGAGCGCGCGTGCGACAATAACCATTAGCATATTAATGGCTAATCCTTCGCCGAGAGAACCTATTGTAAATAAGAGTGTGCCAAGCACAAACATTTGTTTATATCCAAAGCGTTCGGCTAATTTCGTCCAAATGGGAGAAGAAACCGCCATGAGGAGCATATAAATGGTTACAACCCAACTCATTAATTTAATTCCATGTAATTCCGCCATCATTGCAGGTAGAGCGGTCGCTACGATTGACCCTTCTAAACCTGCCATCACATTGGAGAGCATAAAGGCTCTTATGGAACGTTTTTCTTGTATTTTATTCAATTTTTACTCTTTTCTATTTTAAAATAAGATTCAAAATGCGGTGGTTGACACTTTGAAATCAACATGCTATATTATAGCAAGTTAGAGTTACTCTAAGTCAAGAGAAAAAATTGACTTTTTATTAATTAATAAAATAAAAAAGTAAAATTGCCATAAAAAAGTGATTTTTATAAGTTCAAAGGAGAAAAAATGGTCACGATTGCGACAGTTGCAGGGAGAACAGGGATTTCAGCCTACAATCTACGATTCTATGAAAAAGAAGGATTGATCTCAGTTCCACGCACTAAAGCTGGAATTCGTGATTTTGACGAGGCAACAGAATCAAGAATTAATGCCATTCGCCATTATCGCTGTGCCGGATTGAGTCTAGCACAAATTAAAGAAGTTTTTGCCAATACAGATAAGCATGAAATGATAATTGGAGTTTTAAAAGCTCGTAAAAAGGAAATGGAAAAAGAATTAGCCGAACTTGAAAAATCGATGGCTTATTTGGATAAAAAAATTAATATTCATCAAGAACGCTTAAATGAGGAGGCGACAAAGCTAGTCTAGTTTGACAAGGTCTTTTCCATTTGATATAATAGGAAAGTCGTGTGAAAGACCACGAACTCTCGAGCTGGAAATGGGGTGAAAATCTATGTCAAAAACACTTGTACGCAAAAATGAATCACTTGACGACGCACTCCGTCGCTTCAAACGTTCAGTAACAAAAGCTGGAACTCTTCAAGAGCTTCGCAAACGTGAACACTACGAAAAACCTTCTGTAAAACGTAAACGTAAATCAGAAGCAGCACGTAAACGTAAAAAATACTAATTAGAATTTTTAATCACTGACTTCTGTCAGTGATTTTTTTATTCATTAGCTTTTACTAACAAAGCTGTCAGTAAATTTTGTTAAAATAGAGGATAGAGGGGGATAAGATGACTAAGATTAAACATATTTTTTCTGACCTAGACGGGACTTTACTTGATGACCAAGGTAAAATTTCCAAAAAGACTCAAGAAGTGATTGAAAACTCTAATCTTCCGTTTTCTTTGGTTTCAGCAAGAGCGCCTCAAGCGATGGAGAGTCTAATTAATCAATTGAATTTAAAAAGCTCACAAGTTGCTTTTAATGGCGGGCTTATTTTTGCTAAAAATGAAGTTATTAAAGCAAATCCAATGGTTCATGCTAGCGCTCAAGAATTGATTAAGACAATCAAAAAAGATTATCCTGAAATAAATCTATCCCTGTATAGTTTAAGCGATTGGTACGTTGAAAAGATTGATAAAGACATCGAACAAGAAATGCAATTTACTCCACAGGTTCCTAAGTTAGTAGATTTGGAAGCATTGATAACTGAGCGACCAAGACTAGAAATATTTAAAATTCTTTTGATTACACCAAATGAAAGTAAGTTAGAAGAAATTAAAAAACATTTAGAAAAGCTAAATTTTCCTGATATAATCATTCAAAAAACTTGGGAAACGTATCTTGAGATTACACATCTTGAAGCTCAAAAAGCTAAAGCAGTTCAATTTATTGCCCAAAGAGAACAGTTAGAGCAAAGCGAACTTGCAGCATTTGGCGATAATGAAAATGATTTAAGTATGTTAAAAGCTGTTGGGTTACCAATTGTCATGGCAAATGCTTCTGATGACTTAAAAAAAATAGGAAAAGTGATTACGAAAAGCAATACAGAAGATGGTGTCGCTTATGGAATTCAAAAATATATTACTGACAGCCCTTTTTAAATTCATTTTTAAAAATAAAAAAATCTGTCAGTAAAAATCTTTTAAAAGTAACCCTTTACAAGCTAAAAGTAAAATTCTCAAAGCCAAATTATTCGAATTTGTGATATAATTAACCTATCGATTTGAATTGAATCAGCATGGTGCTTTTTCAATCTCAACAAAAATATCTTATAAGGAGAATTTTTCCAAATGGCAAAATTGACTGTAAAAGACGTTGAACTTAAAGGCAAAAAAGTCCTCGTACGTGTTGACTTTAATGTTCCAATTAAAGATGGCGTAATCACAAATGATAACCGTATCACTGCTGCGCTTCCAACAATTAAATACATCCTTGAACAAGGTGGACGTGCAGTCCTCTTCTCTCACTTGGGACGTGTTAAAGAAGAAGCTGACAAAGCTGGTAAATCACTTGCACCAGTAGCTAAAGCTCTTTCTGAAAAACTTGGTCAAGATGTTGTTTTCCCAGGAACTACTCGTGGAGCAGAACTTGAAGCAGCAATCAACGAACTTAAAGATGGAGAAATCCTTCTCGTTGAAAACACTCGTTTTGAAGACATCGACGGTAAAAAAGAATCTAAAAATGACCCAGAACTTGGTAAATACTGGGCTTCACTTGGTGACGGAATCTTCGTTAATGACGCATTTGGTACAGCTCACCGTGCTCACGCATCAAACGTTGGTATCTCAGCAAATGTTGATAAAGCCGTTGCTGGTTTCCTTCTTGAAAACGAAATTGCATATATCCAAGAAGCAGTTGAAGCTCCAGAACGTCCATTCGTAGCAATCCTTGGTGGTTCAAAAGTTTCAGATAAAATTGGTGTTATCGAAAACCTTCTTTCAAAAGCTGATAAAGTTATCATCGGTGGTGGAATGGCTTACACATTCTTGAAAGCTCAAGGTTACGAAATCGGAACTTCACTCGTTGAAGATGACAAACTTGATCTTGCTAAAGAATTGCTTGAAAAAGCAGCTGGAAAATTGATTTTGCCACTTGACCACAAAGTTGCTAACGCATTTGCTGGTTACACAGAAGTTAAAGAAACTGCTGACCAAAATATTCCTGCAGGCTTCATGGGACTTGACGTAGCAAGCAAAACAATTGCTGACTACAACACACAACTTGAAGGTGCTAAAACAGTTGTTTGGAATGGTCCAGTTGGTGTGTTTGAAAACCCAGACTTCCAAGCAGGTACTGTTGGATTGATGGAAGCTATCGTTAAACAACCAGGTGTTAAATCAATCATCGGTGGTGGTGACTCAGCAGCAGCAGCAATCAACCTTGGTTATGCAGATAAATTCTCATGGATTTCAACTGGTGGTGGAGCTTCAATGGAACTCCTCGAAGGTAAAGTACTTCCAGGACTTGCAGCTTTGACTGAAAAATAATCTAAAAGCTAATAAATAAAAAGAGTTTGATTTTTGAAATCAAGCTCTTTTTATATCTGTGCTATAATTTGGTTATATGAAATTCTATACTTCAACAAATGAAATTCCAGAGGAGATGTTAAAAGGGATTGATTTGACTTACCCTCAGTTGACTTATCTACCAGAAACTGGAATTCTCTATGATAATACATATAATGAAAAAACAGTTCCAATTATTTCAGGTGGAGGAAGTGGTCATGAACCGGCCCATGTAGGTTACGTTGGTTCTGGAATGCTTGCGGCAGCTGTGACTGGTCCTCTATTTATACCACCAAAGTCTAAAAATATTTTAAAAGCTATTCGCCAAGTTAACTCAGGCAAAGGCGTTTTTGTGATTATCAAAAATTTTGAAGCTGACTTAAAGGAATTTAATGAGGCAATAAAAGAAGCGAGAAATGAAGGAATTGATGTAAGATATATTGTCAGCCATGATGATATTTCGGTGAATGCTTATAATTTTCATAAAAGACATCGAGGAGTTGCTGGAACAATTTTACTTCATAAAATTCTCGGTGCTTTTGCTAAAGAAGGCGGAAGTATTGATGAAATTGAACAATTAGCTCTGTCACTTTCCCCAGAAATTTATACTTTGGGTGTTGCCTTAGCACCTGTTCATTTTCCTCATCAAAAGACTTCATTTGTTCTAGCTGAAGATGAAGTTTCTTTTGGAATTGGAATACACGGAGAACCCGGTTATCGTGTTGAAAAATTTGAAGGCTCAGAGCGTATTGCCGTAGAGTTAGTAAATAAGTTAAAAGCAGAAATTAACTGGCAAAAAAAAGCAAATAAAAATTATATTTTGCTTGTAAATGGTTTGGGTTCAACAACATTAATGGAACTTTACAGTTTTCAATATGATGTGATGCGCCTTTTAGAACTTGAAGGCTTATCTATTAAGTTTTGCAAAGTTGGAAACCTAATGACAAGTTGTGATATGTCAGGAATTTCATTAACGCTTTGTTCTGTTAAAGATCCTAAATGGTTGGACTATCTGAATGCTCCAACGAGAGCTTTTGCATGGTAATCAGCTTTCAAAAATTTTAATTTGAGCAAGTAAAAGATTTATAATCTGAGAATAAAGCTTTTCTAAAGAATTTCCTCTAATGATTGATTCTCTAGTTATTGCACAAATTGCTGAAGCATTATAACGACATATAAAAGATTTTTCTAAGTCTGACCAATGATAGTCAGACTTTTTTTCTTGGTCAAAAATAACCTTATCAAGTAAGTTTTCCCATTGAATAAGGAAAAAGTGTTCAAAATTTTTATCTATAACAAATATTTTTTGATAAAAAATTTGATTTTCATCTAAGTAGCGTAATAAGAGTAAGAGTTCATTTTGCCAGCCATAATAATCCAGATTATCATTAATTAATTCGGCAAAATCATTCTCAAAAATCCAAGATAAAAGCTCTTCTTGGTTCTGAAAATAATTATAAAAAGTTTGCCTTCTAATTTTTGCAGTTTGCATAATATCACTGACAGAAATCTGGTGATAAGCATTACTTTGCATCAGGTCTTTAAAAGCTTTAGCAATAATTTTTTGTGTAATGATTGATTTTTTCATATTTTAAAAGAAAGCGGACACATTTTGTGATTTGTCCCTTATTTTTATGGACTTTATATTTTATACTAAGTATAACATAAGAAACTCAGGAGGATGAGAGATGAAAAAAATTATTAATCAACCACAAGATGTGGTCTCAGAAATGTTAGACGGATTAACCTATGCTTACGGGGATTTGATTGAAAAAGTTCCAGATTTTGAAATTATTCAACGTAAAAGTCCTAAAAGTGGAAAAGTTGCCTTAGTATCAGGCGGGGGTTCTGGACACGAACCGGCTCATGCTGGCTTTGTTGGGGAAGGAATGCTGTCAGCAGCTGTTTGTGGAGCTATTTTCACATCACCAACGCCTGATCAAATTTATGAGGCAATCAAATCTGCTGACGAAGGAGCTGGAGTACTCTTAATTATCAAAAATTATTCAGGCGATGTGATGAATTTTGAAATGGCACGAGAAATGGCTGAGATGGAAGAGATTAAGGTTGAGCAAATTATTGTTGACGATGATATCGCCGTTGAAAATTCGCTCTATACTCAAGGAAGACGAGGAGTTGCTGGAACAGTTCTTGTTCATAAAATATTAGGCGCAGCTGCCCATCAAGGAGCTTCTTTAGATGAAATCAAAGATTTGGCTGATAAGGTCGTCAAGAATATCAAGACTATTGGCTTAGCTTTGTCAGCCGCAACAGTTCCAGAAGTTGGAAAACCTGGTTTTGTTCTTGATGATAATGAAATTGAATATGGCGTAGGAATTCATAGTGAACCAGGATACCGTCGGGAAAAAATGAAAACTTCTTATGAGTTAGCAACAGAACTGGTTGGAAAGTTGAAAGAAGAATTCAAATTTGAAGCTGGTCAAAAATATGGAATTCTTGTAAATGGTATGGGAGCGACGCCACTAATGGAGCAATTCATTTTTATGAATGATGTTGCAAAATTACTGACAGAAGAAAATATTGAAATTCTTTTTAAAAAAGTTGGAAATTATATGACTTCAATTGATATGGCAGGCTTGTCACTTACAATGATTAAGTTGGAAGATGACCAATGGCTCAAAAATCTTAATGAAGACGTGAAAACTATTTCTTGGGGATAAGGAGAGAGAATGTTAACAATAGATACAACCATTGAATGGTTAGGAAAATTCAACGAAAAAATACAAGAAAATAAAGCTTATCTAAGCGAACTAGACGGACCTATTGGTGACGGGGATCATGGTGCAAATATGGCTCGTGGGATGTCTGAAACAATGAAAGCATTGGAAGTTTCAAACTTTGGAAATGTCTCAGAAATCTTTAAAAAAGTGGCTATGACCCTAATGTCAAAAGTAGGAGGAGCTTCTGGTCCTTTGTATGGTTCAGCCTTTCTAGCCATGAGTAAGACTGCCACAGAAACTTTGGATACAAGTGAATTAATTTATGCTGGACTAGAAGCTATTCAAAAAAGAGGAAAAGCTCAAGTCGGTGAAAAAACGATGGTTGATATCTGGTCAGCATTTTTAAATGACTTACAAACTGATTCAGCTTCCAAAGATAATTTAGAAAAAGTTGTTAAAGCAAGTGCAGGACTTTTAGCTACAAAAGGAAGAGCTTCTTATCTTGGGGAACGCTCAATTGGGCACATTGACCCTGGAACACAATCAAGTGCTTATTTATTTGAAACACTTTTGGAGGTAGTAGCATGACTTATGGAATTGTAATCGTTTCTCATTCCCCTGAGATTGCCTCAGGACTAAAAAAATTAATTCGTGAAGTTGCTAAAAATATTTCGCTAACCGCTATAGGTGGTTTAGAAAATGGCGAAATAGGCACCTCATTTGACCGAGTTATGAATGCTATTGAAGAAAATGAGGCAGACAATCTCTTAACATTTTTTGATTTAGGAAGTGCTCGAATGAATTTGGATTTGGTTTCTGAAATGACAGACAAAGAATTAACCATTTTTAATGTCCCGCTCATTGAGGGAGCTTACACAGCGAGTGCTCTCTTAGAAGCAGGAGCAACTTTTGAAGCAATAAAAGAGCAGTTAGAAAAAATGATGATAGAAAAATAAGGTAAAGCAATGACATTACAAATATTGGGAGAATTTCTGGGCACTTTCATCCTTGTATTATTAGGAAATGGGGTTGTCGCAGCAAATGTTTTAGGTAAAACAAAATCGGAAAATGCAGGTTGGGTGACTATTGCAATTGGTTGGGGCTTAGCCGTTGCTGTCGCTGTCTGGGTAGTTGGCTTCTTTTCACCCGCTTATCTCAATCCAGCATTGGTCATTGGTTTTCTTGTCTTAGGGAAAATAAAGATTGGCTTAGCATTTGCTTTTATTGTAGCCGAATTTTTAGGTGCTATGTTAGGTGCTGTCGCCGTTTGGTTACATTATTATCCTCATTGGGAAGAAACAAAAGATTCTTCTCTAATCTTGGCAAGTTTTGCCACAGCACCCGCTATTCGTCATTCTTGGTCCAATTTTTTAGGAGAAGCTTTTGATGGGGCGCTACTCATGATACTGATTATGGCAATGGGCCATTATCGTCTGGAAGGTGGTTTTGGTCCAATTATTGTCGGTTTTCTTATTATGGCAGTTGGTTTTTCTTTAGGACCAACAACTGGCTACGCGATGAATCCAGCACGTGACCTAGGTCCGAGAATAATGCACGCCCTTTTACCAATCAAAAATAAAGGAACTTCCAACTGGAGCTATGCTTGGATTCCAGCAACTGGTTCAATTGTTGGTGCTGTAATTGTTGGACTACTCTATCAATGGATGTTGACGCTTCATTGATAGTATCTAAAAAATACGGATAACCATCCGTATTTTTTTAATCATTAAAATCAAAGCGAAGTTTCATGTGATTGGAACCAGAAATAACCATTTTACCAAGAAGTTCAGTTTGAGCAGTCAGAGCAATCTGTGCAAGTTTTTCGTTCACTGCTTCAAGTGATTGGTCACTTCCTTTGTCGGTTTCGTTTTGTAAGGCTCTTAATTTTGCCATTGTGTTTAGGTCAAAATTGTCTCTTTTATCGACATAGCCTTGGAAATTACTGTCTCCTAGAACAGCGGTCATTGTAGTCAACCAATGCATTTTGGTTGGGTCAAAGTCGGCTTTTGTATCGCGATAACAAGTAGGGGTATCACATACTCTAGCATAAAATGGAACAAGGCTATTGAAACTGTTAGGTCCAAAAGCAAGCCAATGAATGCCAGCAAGTTCCTTGTCTACATTATCTCGAATTTGTAAAACATGAAGTTCCAAATTACGATTGAGTCCAATTGGTCGAATCAATTTTTGTTCTGCGGCGCTTGATGTTGTGCTGTATGGGTCATAAGCTGTATTTTCATAATGACTTGACATGACAAACTTAATTTCTTCAATGGAAATTTTGCGATTGGCATGGCAGATGAAAGGTAAATCTTGGTTAAATGGATCGTCATTTCCTGTGGTTTCTGGAGAAAAATAGTTTTGCACATACCAAGCGCGTGGATTGTTGTAGCGCGTGTCTTTAATGGTACTTGAACCAAAAATATGACGAAGGTTATAACCATCAAAGTCTGGATTAAGCTTGTTCTTATCAATAAATTCTTTCAAACCAGTTGAATAAATCGTGTCAGAACTTTCAAAATCATACCAATCAATATTAAGACGATTAGGAGCAATAACATAAGCGTCGTCGGGGATACGAATAGCTGCCCATTGATGTCCACCTAGTGTTTCTAACCACCAAATTTCATCTTTATCAGAAAAAGCCATCCCGTTTGATTCATAAGTTCCATATTTTTCTAAGAGTTGCCCCATCCGTTCAACACCCTCACGCGCACTCTGGATATAAGGGAGGGTAATTGTTGTGAAGTCTTCTTCACCTAGTCCTGTTTCAACATAAGGGTCCAATCCCAAGATACGACTATTTGTTGTTGAGGTTTCTGTCGCAGTCATGGCAACATTCTCACTATTAATTCCAGCCGCTGCCCAAATACCATAGGTTGAATCCGCATCAGGTGTAGAAGTATATGATAGGGGATTTTCTGGTAAGTCAAATTCACAAGCTGTGGCGATAGAGCGATAGTGCTTGGGTTGATTTTCAGGATTGATGACAACAAAACGTTGGGGATTAGGTTTATCTCCACCATCTTCGTTTCGTGCAATTAAAGTTGTGCCATCTAATGAGGCTTTTTTACCGACGAGAAATGTTGTACAGGCCATATGAACTCCTTTATAAAGATATAAGTGATTTGTGCTAAGTTCCTCAAAGCTTAAAGTTCTTATCATTATACTACAAAATGCTATTTTTAGATAGCTTTATTAGACTTTATTTGATGTTCATTCTTCAAAATATTATAATGAATGAGTAATCATTTATTCAGTTTAAAAGGAGATATCATGTCTGAAGAACAAACATTAAATGAGGTTTATGCTGATACCCTAAAAAAAATGGAAAATTTGACAGAAAAGCAAAAGAGAGTTTTACAGGCGTCATTAGAGCTCTTTGCATCACAAGGCTTTGAAGCGACAACTTCTCAACAAATTGCAAAAAGGGCGGGAGTTTCTGTTGGTTCTGTTTACCACACTTTCCCCACGAAACAAGCCATTCTTGTAGCGGTACTTGCACCTATCTTTGAGGGTACAATGGATACTGTCGCCAATCAATTTAATGATAATACATTTGGCAAAGGATTTGAAAGCGTGGAAGAGCTCGTTAAGGTAACCATTGCTGACCGTTTTTATTTTGCTGATAAAAATATAAATGTGATTCGCTTGATGTTGGGACAAATGCTTGTTAATTCCGTTTTTGTTGAAGACTTAAAAAAATTTTTCGAGCAACAGGCCAAACAGTTAGTTTTACCAACAATTGTTCGCCTCCAAGCGGAACAAAAAATAAAAAATCTTCCGATTGAAAAAATTCTACAGATTCTTTTTTATCCTTTAGCGACCTATATAGGTAAAAGAGTTTTGGGAATTAACAATATGTCATTAGAGGAAGAAATAGAATTTGCCACTGAAATTACTATAAAGACACTCAAAGTTTAATTTTTGACAATCATGAATTGAAGTGATAAAATTACTTCAACAAGAAAAATGAACGAGCACTCATTCATTGTTTAAGGGAGAATAATATGAAATCACCGATTGCTATTAATGATATTAGTGTGAAATTTGGCGATAAGGCAATATTAGACCATTTATCCTATGAATTTGAAAGTGGAAAAATTATTTGTTTGATTGGACCTTCTGGAGCTGGTAAGTCAACCTTTATCAAGGCCATTGTTGGAATGCAAAAATTGGATTCTGGCAATGTTAAGATTCTTGAAAGAAAAATTCCTGACAGAGAAGTATTAGGGAAATTAGGCTATATGGCGCAAGAAGACGCCCTATTTAAGGAATTGACCGGCAAACAAAATTTAGAATTTTTTGGTTCTTTGCAAGGAATCAAAAAAAAGGATTTACAAGGAAAACTTGATAAGGCAGCTGCTACAGTAAATCTGACTAAGCAGTTAAATCAATCAATTTCTAATTATTCAGGAGGAATGCAAAGGCGCTTATCACTCGCTATTGCTCTGCAAACGGATGCTCCGATTTTACTTTTAGATGAACCAACTGTTGGGATTGATCCAGAATTGCGTCAAGAAATTTGGGAAGAGCTGCGAAATCAAGCAAATCAAGGGAAAACAATATTAATTACGACGCATGTTATGGATGAAGCTGAACGTTGTGATGTCGTACTGATGCTTAGAAATGGTAAATTTATAGCAGAAGGTTCGCCAAAGGAAATTAAGGAAAAGTATCAAGTTGCCTCGGTTGAGGAAGCCTTTATTGTTGCGGGAAAAAATTTAGAGTTAGAAAATAGGGGGGCAGCGAAATGAGAACACTTGCTATCTTTAAACGAATTATGCTTCAACGGCGTGGTGACCCTAGGACGCTGGCAATGATGTTTTTAGCTCCAATATTTATTTTGACGCTCATGTACTTTCTCTTTCAAGTACCGTCAAATACTGCTTACAGAGTGGGTTTGAAGTCTGATAATACAGAATTAACAAGAGCTTTGAAGGATATGCCAAATGATAAAGCACATCTGAAAGTGATTAGTGTTTCTGAAAATAATCGCTCAACAATGAATGAGAAAGATTTGAGTGCAATTGTTAGTATTTCGGGAAAAAATATTGATGTTAGTTATGCTAATCAGTCAAATGGAACAAGTTCTGCGATTAAGCTACTTTTAACACAAGTCATTCAAGAAAGCCAAGTTAAGGCAACTAAAGAGGAGACTAAGCAGGCTCTGCAAAATTTGATAAATAAGTTACCTCAAACATCAGGTCAAAGTTTTTCAACAAATTTCAGGGTTGATACAGAGCAGTATAAAGTAACGAGTCACTATTTGTACGGAGATCCTAGTAGTACAAATGCTACTTTTGATGATTTAGCACCGATTTTAGTTGGAGCCTTTGCTTTCTTCTTGGTGCTTCTAATTTCAGGTATTTCATTAGTGAACGAGCGAACCTCAGGGACGCTGGGGAGAATGTTAGTCACTCCTGTGAAACGAACTGAAATCGTGACGGGCTATACTTTGAGTTATGGAATTCTTGCAATGATTCAAACAGCACTCATGGTTGTTTTTACTTATTGGATTTTAGGGGTTCATAATAACGGAAATATTGGTTGGGTCTTTGTCATTAATTTCTTTATCGCCATCATCGCTTTATTGTTTGGATTACTTTTATCCACATTAGCAAAAACAGAATTTCAATTTGTACAGATGATTCCTTTAGCGATTGTTCCCCAATTTTTATTTTCTGGTTTGATTCCTGTGGATACGATGCCTGTCATTCTTCAAGCAATCGCTCATTGTATTCCGGTTTATTATGGAATTTCTGCCATGCAAGAGGTAGTTAAAAGAGGAGTAGGATTCTCTGGAATATGGTTTGATTTGCTCATTATGCTACTTTTTGCGGCTCTGCTCTATCTTGCGAATGTTTTAGCTTTGAAAAATGTTCGTCGGACTTAAAAATATGCTTTTGATTGTATAACTACTGGATAGTCTATCTGGTGGTTATTTTGGTTTTTAAAAGAAAAAGAAAGTACTTTTTTGTTATAATTAAAGCATGAAAAAAATTACAGTACGGACAAAAGCAGCAAAGAAATTGCGGGCTGGCTATCCACTTTTGGTGGCAGAAGATTTAAATTCACCCCTCTTGGAGGATGATTTTGCACAATTTTTTGATGAAAAAGGGCAAGCGCTTGGAACAGGTTATCTTTCAAAACAAAATAAAGGAGTGGGTTGGCTTTTAGATTCTTCGTCAGTAAAAATTGACCATCATTTTTATGTGGAAAAATTTGTCAATGCACGCGCTTTACGGGCGAACTTCTATCAGGATGAATTGACGAATGCCTTTCGTCTTTTTAATGGTGAAGGAGATGGATTAGGCGGCTTAACCATTGATTTTTATAATGGTTTTGCAGTCTTTTCTTGGTACAATCAATTTATATATAGTCAAAAAAAAGCGATTGTTAAGGCTTTTCAAGTCGTGTTCCCAGATATTAAAGGGGCTTATGAAAAACTTCGTTTTTCTGAGGCTGCTTTAGAAAGTCAACATATTTTTGGCCAAGAAGCGGCTGAACCTTTGTTGGTCATGGAAAATGGCGTGACTTATGCGACTTATCTAAATGAAGGGTTAATGACAGGAATTTTTCTTGACCAAAAAAATGTTCGCGGGGCACTTGCGGGCGGTCTTTCAACTGGTAAAACTTTACTAAATATGTTTAGTTATACAGGCGCTTTTTCAGTTGCAGCAGCTTTTGGAGGGAGCAGTCAAACAACGTCAGTCGATTTGGCGAAACGTTCGCTTGATAAAACGAGAGAACAATTTTTGGTCAATGGAATTGAACCAGAGAGTCAAAAAATCTATGTGATGGATGTTTTTGGTTATTTTAATTATGCTAAGAAAAAAGAATTGACTTATGACATGATTGTCCTCGACCCTCCTTCATTTGCCAGAAATGGTAAAAAAACATTCTCAGTAGCTAAAAATTATGGCGACCTTGTTAAAGAAGCTGTTGAAATTTTAGAAGATAATGGGACATTAATTGCATCAACAAATGCAGCAAATGTTTCTGATAAAAAATTCCGTCAAATGATTGAAGAAGCGCTCAAAAATAAGGGAGTAAAATTTACCGTTTTCCAAGAAGAAAAATTACCAGCTGATTTTCATATTGCTGACAGCTTTCCAGAAGGAAATTATCTTAAAGTATTATTTATTAAAATCAAAAAATAATCTGTCAATTACTGACAGATTTTTTTGTCAGTAAAAATTTTACTGACAGAAATAATGATTAATTACAAATGTGAGCGCTTTACTATCTGCTTTCTATATGATAAAATGCAAGAATAAGTCTAATAATTCCCGACTTTTTTAGATAGAAAGCAGAGTGTGAATGAGGGATCGAAACCTCATTTACTTTTATTATGGATAAAAAATATTATCAATTACTAAAAAAACAGTTTTCGTCAAAGGAAGCAGTACTGACAGAAATTATTAATTTGAGTGCTATTTGTGAACTACCAAAAGCAACAGAGCATTTTATGAGTGATGTGCATGGTGAATATGATGCTTTTAATCATGTTTTGAGAAATGGTTCTGGCAGTATCAAAGAAAAACTTAGAGATTGTTTTCCAGAATTTTCTGCGACAGAAATATCATCACTTGCAACCTTGATTTATTATCCACAAGAAAAACTAGATTCTGAGTGTCAACTAAAAGAGACAGAAGAATTTGAGAACTATTGTCGAATCAATTTAGTTTATCTTTTAAAGACTGTAAAATTTGTCGGTCAAAAATATACTCGATCAAAAGTCCGAAAAGCTTTTCCAGAAAAATTTCGATATATCTTAGAAGAGTTAATCAATGAAGTGGATTCGACGACTGATAAAAGAGATTATTTTGATTCAATCCTTTCGCAATTGCAAAATTTGGGTGAACTTACTCGCTTAATTGTTGCACTTGCAGATACGATTCGCAGATTGACGGTTGACCACCTTCATGTGGTGGGAGATATTTATGATCGAGGACCTTATCCAGATAAAATCATTGACCGCTTAATAAAAATGCCCTCAGTTGATGTTCAATGGGGCAATCATGATATTGTATGGATGGCAGCTTTTAGTGGTTCACCTTTAGCCATGATGAATGTAATTAGAATCTGTGCCCGCTATGGAAATCTCGATATTCTTGAAGAATCTTATGGGATTAATTTACGGATGATTTTAGAGTATGCTGAACGTTATTATGAGCCAAGTGAGGCTTTTCAACCACGCTTGGTCGACGGGGTTCGTTTGTCAGATGATGAAAAGGCACTCCTTAATAAATTACAAGAAGCCACAGCCATTTTACAATTTAAGTTAGAGAGTCAGTTGATAAAACGCCGACCTGATTTTCAACTTGAACATCGTGATGTCCTTCATTTCATTGATTTTTCCGAAAAAACAATAAAATTTGGAACTGAAGTTTATGAATTAACTGATTTTCAAGCGCCCACAGTAAATCCTGAGCAGCCTGAAAGTTTGACCGCTGAAGAAGAAAAAATAATCAGTCATTTATTAAATAATTTTAGAAGTTCTGATAAACTTAAACGTCATGTTGAATTTTTACAAGAAAAGGGAGCTATGTATCTTTCTTACAATGGAAACTTGTTGATTCATGGCTGTCTTCCCTTACATGAAAATGGTGATTTTAAATCATTTACGATTAACAAAGAGGCTCATGCTGGCCGTGATTTACTTGATTTCTTTGACCAAGAGGTTAGAAAATGTCTTGCTCATCCAGAAAACTCGACGGATTTAGCAACAGATTTGATGTGGTATCTTTGGGTGGGAGAATGCTCTTCATTATTTGGTAAAACGGCAATGACAACCTTTGAACGCTATTATATCAAGGATAAGAAAACGCATGTGGAAAAGAAAAATCCTTATTATCAATTGCGTGAGGAAGCTGAAATTATCAGGAAAATTTTAGAAAACTTTGGTTTAGATGAAGGGGGACATTTGGTGAATGGGCACACCCCTATCAAAGAAAAAAATGGTGAAAATCCAATCAAGGCAGATGGAAAGTTGATTGTGATAGATGGTGGTTTTGCAAAAGCTTATCAAAAGGAAACAGGAATTGCTGGGTATACTCTTCTTTATAATAGTTTTGGCATTCAACTGGTTGCGCATCAACCCTTTTCAACCGTTAAAGAAGCAGTTGAAAAAGGGACGGATATTATAAGCCTGAAACGCCTGGTAGCCGAAGTTGACCAAAGAAAACGAGTCAAGGATACAAATGTTGGCCAAACTTTGTTAAGTGAAATAGCAGATTTAGAAGTACTTTTTGAACATTATGAGGAATTTTAAAAGTACCAGTGTTGGTACTTTTTATTTGTTTTCCAAAAAAGACAATAAAAAAACTCAGCCTTAGCCGAGTTAATATTAGTGCGGTGGGCGGGACTTGAACCCGCACCAAGAAAATTCCCGACAGGATCCTTAATCCTGCGCGTCTGCCAATTCCGCCACCACCGCAAAACAGTACTTTAATATAGTACCATTTCTATAAAGAATGTGCAAGCCTGAGCTAGGGCTGACTTATTGTTGGAAATAAGATGCGATTTGGGCAGCGTGTTTTCCAGCAACAAAACCTGTCACAAAGGCGCAGGTAATATTATAACCGCCAGTGTATCCATTAATATCTAAAAGTTCACCGGTCATAAATAAACCTTGGGTTTGTTTACTCTCCATACTTTTAGGATTTATTTCTTTGAGAGAAACACCGCCACCTGTTACAAAAGATTTCTCAATTGGTAAAGTTTTGCTAATTGTGATTTGCCAATTTTTGAAAAGACTAGCGATTTTATCAATTTGCTGCTCAGATAGCGTCTTGGCAGAAAGACTAGGGTCAATGCCAGCTTTTTCAAGGATAAATAGAAGCATACGTTCTTGGGTCAATCCTGAGAAGGCATTTTTAATTGATTTATCTGTTTTAGAAAGGCTAGCCAGTTCATTTTTCAAAGAGCCCAACTTTTTTTCGGGGAATTGGTCTAAGCTGACTGTGACTATTTTTTCACCTTTAGCAAGAAGTTGGTTAATGAAACTTGAACAACGCAGAGCAGCTGGACCAGAAATTCCGAAATGCGTAAATAATAAATCATGCTGATGAGAGATGATTGCTTTTCCCTTAGAATTGAGTACTGAGAGTTTGATTTCACGTAGGGAAATGCCTTGAAGACTTTTGTCTAAAATGAATGGTTCGTCAGAAATCAGGGCAGATTCAGTGGCATAGAGTTGTGAAATACTATGCCCTGCTGAGCGTGCTAAACGATAGCCATCACCAGTTGAACCTGTGGAAGGATAAGCGCGTCCGCCTGTTGAGAGGATAATTGTAGGGCTTAAAAAGCTCTCGCTATCCGTTTCAAGACCAATTACCGCTCCGTTTTTAATGAGAAGCTTATCAACCGCTTGGCTTGGAAAATAAGAAACATGGAGGCTCAAAATTTTATTGAAGAGGGCATCAACAATTGTTTTTGATTTGTCGGTTATAGGGAACATGCGCCCGTGGTCTTCTTCTTTTAATTTAACACCATTGCTTTCAAAAAATTCGATAATATCAAGGTTAGAAAATTGAGAAAAGGCTGAATGAAGAAAACGACCATTTCCAGGAACATTTGTTAATATTTCGTCAACAGAACGGGCATTTGTCACATTACAGCGTCCGCCACCTGTCATTAATAATTTTTTTCCGACTTTTTTATTTTTATCAATAAGAGCAACTTTTGCTCCATTTTGCGCGGCTGAGATGGCAGCCATCATTCCAGAAGGGCCTGCGCCAACAACAATAACGTCAAATGTTTTAGCTGATTTTGTCATGCTTTAATTTTAACATGATGTGAGCAGAAATAGGGGAAAGAGTATTGAAAAATAGTAAATTTAAATTCAGCGAGCGATAAGGCTTTTAAATATTGATATTTGATATTGGAAATCAATATGAAATGCGGTAAAATAGCATTATGATTGAACTGACTGATGAAATTTTAGCAAAAGTAATTAAAAAACGTAAAAAAGCTTCTTACAAAGGAACTTATGGTCGCTTATTAGTGATTGGCGGTAATCGTCAATATGGTGGTGCGGCTATTTTGGCGACGACAAGTGCAGTTTATTCAGGTGCGGGCTTAGTTTCTGTGGCACTGGCTAAAGAAAATCATAGTGCTTTACAGGCAAGACTTCCAGAAGCAATGACTTTAGATTTTGATGATTTGATAAAGCTAAGAGAAGTAGCAAAAGCTGCTGACGTTATTGTTATTGGTCCAGGATTGGGCTTAGAAAGACTAGATTTACTGACAGAAGTTTTGAATTTACTGACAGAAAATCAAAAGTTGGTCATTGATGGTTCGGCACTGACCCTTTTTGCTAGAGAGCATTTAGACTTACCATTTCCTGAAAATACGGTTTTTACACCTCATGAAATGGAATTGGAACGACTTTCTGGTTTGAAAATTGGTCAACAAACCAAAGAAGAAGTTCAAGATTTTGTTAATCAACTCGGAGCGATTGTCGTTGCTAAATCTTCAGAAACACGAATTTTTGCGCCAAATCGGGAATCATTTATCTTGAAAATAGGAAGTCCAGCTCAGGCAACTGGGGGAATGGGGGACACTTTAGCCGGGATGGTTGGTGGCTTTTTAGCTCAGTTTCATGGAGAAACAGAGGAAGTAGTTGCTGCTGCAACTTATTTGCATAGTTTAATCGCAAGCGTCTTAGCTCGGAAAACATATGTGGTCTTGCCGAGTCGATTAATTGAAGAAATTCCATTATTTATGAAAAAATATGAATGCTGATTAATTCTGTCAGTTCAATGCGACAAGGGGAGTATTGAAGTTGGGAATAAAAAAATTACTGACGAAAATTTCAGTCCTCCGTCAGCATTTTTGTCTTAGAATTTTCGTTATAATTAATCATCAAAATAAATGAAGATGAGGTCAAAAGATGAATGCAATTGAACTTGTGCAAGGCGCCATGAAAAAAGCAGAGAAAATTCGTCCAAAAGTAGGTGGTTTTCCATACTTGGCTGAATGTATGCGAGAAGCTGGAGTTTTAAAAAATGTTTGGACCCTTCCTGCCGGACAAAGCACGTTTTGGACAAGCGCTGGCGTAATTAGCGTGACCAATTCACCAATGGTGAGTGGTTTTCATGAGGTGCCAGTTTTTGACCAAGAAGCTTTGATTAAGGCCTTGCGGGCTGACCAAGCTGGACAAACGACTTTTCCGGAATTCTTGAGTGCCACTTGGGAAGCTGGTGTGATTTCTTATGAAGCTGATTTTTCAGAAAGAAAAGTCACTTATCTAGGAAGTCAAGGAGAAAGCTATGTTGAGGCCTATCCAGCGGTCGAAATTCATTAAAAAGTTACTGACAGAATGATTAAAATATTTGGTAAAATTATTTACTAAATTAATCATTCTGTCAGTAACTTTTCTGTTAATTTCTGATAAAAGTGCTATAATATTTGAATGAAAACTAAGAAAAATAAAGAGAAACTACTAAGAGTAGTTTCTGGAGAAAAGGGGAAATTATGCTAACGATTGGAAGGCGATATTTAAATTTTTGGCCTGTATTTTGGGCACTTTTTTTGTTAGTTATTCAAGTTGTGACTAATCTTTGGCTTCCAACGATTACAGCGGATATTATCAATAAAGGCATTGGTCAATCTGATATGAAATATATCTGGTTTATGGGTCTAATTATGCTTTTCGTTTCTCTGGCCAGTTGGCTTTCGGCAATTGGAAATGTTTATTTTGCTTCCAAACAATCTCAAGGATTGGGCCTGAAATTACGCCATGATTTATTTAAGAAAGTTTTATTCATGGACGAGCGCAACTTTCAGGAATTTGGTGATGCAACTTTAATTACACGTACAACAAATGATGTGACTCAATTGCAAAATGTCTTTCAAACGATGTTACGAATGATGCTCATGGCGCCAATGATGCTCATTGGTTCTATTTTCATGGCTTGGAAATTATCACATGATTTACTGCTGGTTTTTTTGATTGCCCTGCCTATTTTAACTTTGGCTGTCGTCATTAATATTGCTATTTCCATGCCACGGTTTCGGTCAATGCAAACAAAAGTTGATAAAATTAATCTGATTTTTCAACAAGGTTTAACTGGTGTTCGGGTGATTCGTGCTTTTAGACGAGACCAATATGAAATTGATAAATTTGATGAGGCTAACCGTGATTTGACACATACCAGTCAAGTGGTTTTGACGACGATTGCGATGTTAATGCCAATTATGACGGTTATTCTCAGTTTTACAAATATTGGAATTGTTTGGTTTGGCGCTCATCTTATCAGTAAAAATATGATGGAAATGGGTTCATTAGTTGCCTTTTTGACCTATGCCACACAGATTTTGATGTCATTTATGCAATTATCAGCAGTTGCTGTCATGGTGCCACGAGCTCAGGTTTCAGCTGTTCGAGTTCGAGAAATTTTAGAATCTAAAGATAAAATTACTGATGAAAATTCGAGCATATCCGTAGAGGCGCTAAAGCGCCAACGGCTATCCTCTGACGGAAATGACAAGTTGTCTGAAAGCAATTCTGTCCGCAATTCTCTAGCTCTTAATCATGTATCTTTCAAATTTGATGAAGCAAAAAGACAAGCGCTAAGTGACTTGTCAGTAAATGTAGCAGCTGGTCAGACCTTAGCAATTATTGGGGGGACTGGTTCTGGTAAATCAACGATTTTGAATTTGATTGCCAGATTAATTGACCCGACAAATGGAAGTGTCACAATTGATGGTACTGATATTCGCCAAATTTCACAGTATGACTTGCATGAAAAAGTTTCTTTTACGCAACAAAAAGCTCAACTTTTTTCGGGAACTGTCCGCTCGAATCTTCAATTTGGGAAAAGTGATGCAACAGATGAAGAAATGTGGCAAGCTTTGGAAATTGCACAAGCTGCTGATTTCGTTCGTGAACAAGGTGGACTTGAGCTGGCGGTCGAACAAAATGGCGCAAATTTCTCTGGTGGTCAAAAACAAAGAATTTCGATTGCTAGAACCTTGATTAAAGAGGCAGAAATTTATCTATTTGACGATTCATTTTCGGCCTTGGACTTTGCTACTGACAGACAATTACGAACAGCTATTAATCATTCGGAAAAACATAAAAATAAAATCAAGGTGATTGTGGCTCAAAGAATCGCAACCGTTATGTCAGCTGACCAAATCTTAGTTTTAGAAAATGGAATTGCCGTAGGACTTGGTACTCATGAAAGTTTGGCAAAATCATGTCCGCAATATCAAGAAACAATGCAATCTCAACTCTCGGATGATGATTTGGTCAAGATGGGTGTTTCAATTGCACATTTGACCGCCAGAGGAGGTGATGACCAATGATGAGAGGAAATTATCTCAATCGAGGTGGCAAAGGGGCTGACCGTTTTCAAAAAGGTCGGCGAGCTCAAAATTTCTTTCCAACGATTATTCGACTTTTCAAATATATGCGCAGAGATTTATGGGGACTTCTTTTTTCAATTTTAATTGCTTCGCTGTCAGTCATTTTGTCGGTTCAGGCACCCAAAATTTTGGGAAATGCAACCACAGTGATATTTGATGGCGTAACAAAAAGTCTAAAAAACCATACCGCAATTCAAATTGACATGACTAAGGTCGAATCTATTTTGCTTTATGTCATGGTCATTTATCTGATTTCATTTATCTCTGGGATTTTGCAACAAAGCATTATGACACGCATTTCGCAACGAACAGTTTATACTTTACGTCGTGAATTTAAAAACAAAATGAAAAAATTGCCAGTTTCATATTATGATAGCCATAGTAATGGGGATATCATGAGTCGAATGATAAATGATATGGATAATATTTCAGGGACTTTAAATCAAACTTTGATTCAGCTTATCACAAGTCTCTTGCAATTTGTTGGAACTATTTATTTCATGTTGACCATCTCTTGGCAGTTGGCACTCGTCGCCTTTATCACAGTTCCTTTGGCAATGATTACGGTAAGGATTGTTGCACCTTTATCGCAAAAATTCTTTGCTGAACAACAAAAAAATCTGGGATTATTGAATGACCAAATTGAAGAAAATTATGCAGGACATGCGGTCATTAAAACATTCAATCATGAAGCCTCAGCTGAAAAAGAATTCGCAAAAAGAAATGATAATTTTTATAAATCAGCTTGGAAAGCTCAATTTGTATCGACTTTGATTTATCCAACCATGCGATTTATCAATAATTTAGATTACTTAGCCATGGCCGTAATTGGTGGTCTTAAAGTTATTTCAGGGACGGTTAATCTCGGAGATGTTCAAGCCATGTTGCAATATACCAATCAATTTGCACAGCCAATCACAAATATCTCGAATATGCTCAATACCATTCAGGCTACAGTTGCGTCAGCCGAACGAATTTTTGAAGTATTAGATGAAAAAGAAATGACTGACGGAATTCCTGTCAGTGAAAAAGTTGCTGACGAAAGTTCAAAAAAAGCTGTCAGTAATTTAGGAGCGACTGACAAGACTGATTTCATCAATTTTGACCAAGTCGCATTTTCTTATAATGAAAATCAATCCTTAATGACAGATGTTAATTTTTCCGTTGAAGTTGGGCAAATGATTGCCATTGTGGGACCAACTGGAGCAGGTAAAACAACAATGATTAACTTGCTCGAACGATTTTACGATGTCACTTCGGGAAAAATTTTACTTGAAGGAAAAGACATTCGCGAAATTGACCGTGAACAATTACGTGGACGAATGGCAATGGTTTTACAAGAAACCTGGTTGTTCTCAGGGACAATTATGGATAATTTACAGTATGGTCGTCTTGAAGCAACACAAGAAGAAGTGATTCAAGCAGCTAAAATGGCACATGCTGATGAATTTATCACCACTTTACCTCAAGGTTATCAAACCCTTTTGAATGAAGCCGCAAGCAATATTTCTCAGGGGCAAAGGCAGTTATTAACCATCGCCCGTGCCTTTTTAGCAAATCCAGAAATATTGATTTTGGATGAAGCCACATCCAGTGTAGATACAAGAACGGAGCGCCTGATTCAATCAGCGATGAATCGTCTATTAAAAGGACGGACAAGCTTTGTCGTTGCTCACCGTTTATCAACTATTCGTGATGCCAATCAGATTTTGGTTATGGAAAATGGAAATATTGTGGAAATGGGGAACCATGAAAGTCTCCTTAAAGAAAACGGATTATATGCCAGTCTTTATAATTCGCAATTTGCAAAATAAGATATCGAAAAAATCAGTCTCTTTTTGATTGATTTTTTTGTTTATTAAGCGTCTATTTTGTTATAATGAGTTAAAAATAGGCGAGAAGGAGCGATAATGTTTAAAAAATCAGACAAGAAAATAAAAGAAAATGATCAAGAAAGCAATGCAGCTTTTGAGGAGTTTTTTAATCAAGTGCTCAAAAAAATGCCTGCTCGTTCCGCAAAAATAATCAGTTCTTCTTTAACTGTTTCAAAAGCGAAAGCAGAGCAGTTTTTAGCTAGCAATTCTCAGAAATTTGACCACCTCTTTGATGAATTTTTGGTTGGAGTCGACAGTCAAACGCGAAGGAAATGTCATGAAACCATTCATTTCGCTACCTTGACGGCGGCAATTGTTGGCTTTTCACCAATCCCTTTTTCAGATGCCGTCTTGCTTGTTCCGATTCAATTGACAATGATGATGCGACTTTATAAGATATTTGGGGCTTCTTGGTCAGAAGCATTGGCAAAAGGAATCACTAAGGAATTAGTTGTTGTTGGTTTAGGTCGAAGCCTTGTAGGGAATGTTTTAAAATTTGTTCCAGCGGTGGGAACAATTGCAGGTGGAGCAATTAATGCCACAGTGGCAACAACAATTACAGAAGCCTTAGGCTGGGTAACTGTCAAAATGCTTAATGATGGCGAAGATATTTTCAATAATGTCCTGACTTTTGAAGGTCAATTCAAAGGTTTGGTCAGTAAATTACAAAAAGCCAATAAGAAAAAATAGGCTGTCAGTAAAAAAAGACTTATCAGTTGATAAGTCTTTTATTATTATTTAGAAAAACCATTTTCCAAAGTTTTAATGACAGCCAAAATTTGTTCATCGGAAACCAATTTGTCAGCTCCATTAATGATTGATTCATAAGCTGAATCATAAACTCTGCCGTAATCACCAGCAACCGTTGGAATATGCTTCACAATGCGGTCACCATTTTGATTGAAATAGGTAAGTTGCCCAAAATCAGCTGGACTGTCTTGCCCAAAACCTTCATCACCTGGGAACATGCCAACTTTTAAATCATTTTCTTGTTGGTCAACATCCATTTTGATGAAAGTTCCTTTCGTACCATAAACAAGCCATTTTGGATGTGGTAGAGCAGCGACTTCAGTAGCAGCAACAGTTGCTCGCAAGTTTGGATAAAGAAGATTGACAGAAAAATAATCATCGACACTGTCATAATCTCTTGTTGCTCGAATATCATATTGAACTTCTTTGGGAGAGCCAAAAAGTGAAACCATTTGGTCCACTAAATGAACACCGTGACCATACCAAGCGCCATCAAAATTTCCACCTTGACTGGCATCATTAGGTCTAAAGTGGTCCATATTGACAGTGATATCTACCAAATCACCCAAATAACCTTGCTCAATCACTTTTTTGACGGTTAAAAAGTCGCTGTCAAAGCGTCGATTTTGGAAAGGCATGAAGAAAAGATTCTTTTCTTTGGCAAGAGCTACCAATTCTTTAGCTTGTTCCAAGGTTTCGACTAATGGTTTATCACAGAGTACATTTTTTCCAGCTGAAAGGAGTTCCTTAGCATAGTCATAGTGAGCAAAAGCTGGAGTCACAATGACTACTAAATCAATTGAATCATCATTAATAATATCAGCGATGTCAGTGGAGAACAAAGTTCCATTTGCTTCTAATTCTGCTTGTTCAGGACGTTTTCCTAAAGTCCGGTTGACAATTCGTTTAATCACAATATTCTCACGTTCTTTCACGTAAGGAATATGATAGCGATTTGTTGATTTACCAAAACCAACATAGGCAATATTAAGCTTTTTTGTCATTCTTTTTATTCTCCATTTTGGCACGGAGGGCTTCAATTTTAGCTTGAGTGGCATTCTTTGTATTAATGCCTTTTCCGCCTACCGTTGAGTTTTTTTCGTGAAATTTTCCGACAGATTTCTGTCCTTTATTATCAAGTTGATATTTTCCCATAAGATAAATTAGGTTTCAGTAAGTAAAGTGCCTACTGAATTCAGTTCCTTTCTAAGTGGATTTGACTGATAAAAGTCAAAAAGTTACTGACAAGAGCTGTCAGTAAAAATTTGACCGATTAAATTCCTTACTAAAGGAAATGAAGTTGCACTTGTAATTTAAAAATGCTGAACTTTTAGAATAAACTTTAAATTACTTTACGTTCGTAAGGGTCAGTAGAAATTCCTTCAGAAAGAATTTTCTTAGACCATTCTTTAGCACCGAAAAGTGAGTGATTACGGTAATTTCCGCATTCTTTTTCAGCAACACCAGGGACATTATCCCAACCAAATTCGTCACTTGCAAGCTCTTCTAGAGAAGATTTAATTACTTTAGCAATTTCTTCTGAACTATGTTCACCCCACATAATCATGTGGAAACCAGTTTGACATCCAAAAGGTGAAAAGTCAATCATGCCATCAATTCTATCGCGAATTAAACTAGCCATGCTATGCTCAATAGTGTGTAAAGCGGCCATTCCAATGGCATTCGCATTAGGTTGAACAAAACGAACGTCAAAATTAGTGATAACATCGCCTTTAGGCCCAGTTTCGCTACCGATTAAGCGGACATAAGGGGCAAGTACTTTTGTGTGGTCTAATTGAAAAGATTCTACTTCAGCCATAAGATATAGGATACAAAACTCAGCTGATAAAAGTCAGCCTTATTAGTATCTCCTCCTTTATTTTAAATTCTAATTCTATTCTATCATTTTTTGAGCGAAATATTTTTTCATTTTAATTATAAAGTGGTAAAATGACTTTATAACGGTTTCAAAAGAAGCCTTATTGCTTAAAAAGCAAGAAACATCATTGTCAAAAAGAGTGAGGAGGGGAAGTGAACATCAGAGAAGTTGAAAAGTCATCTTTCTCCATCATTGGAAAAGAAGGCTTAGGTAAAGCACAAGAAGCTGACATTTGGATTCCACCACTCTGGCAAGAAGCAACCAACGCTTTTGAGGAAATTATTCATTTGATTAAGCAGCCACTCACAATTTGGGGGGCCATGTCTGATGAATCAGGGCAATTTAAACCATGGAATAATGGTGGACTCTATCTGGCAGGTGTTGAAGTTGAAAATTCAGCGCAAAAGCCTGAAAATTGGACTAAATGGACACTTCCAGGCTTTCGTTATTTCGTTGTTGAAACAACAACTTATGAAATGAACAAGACTTATTCAGATATGTGGAATTATTTAACTCAAAATGATTTAAAAATTGTTGGAGCAGTACAAGAACATCAATCAATTTCAGCAGAAAATCCTGAAGAGTTAGAACTATGGTTTCCAATTGAAAGAATATAAAAGTCCAAATAGTTTCATTGATGACGAGTTGTTGTATTTCAAAAATTACTAAGGAGAAAAAATCATGACATTAACAGACACTTACACACTAAACAATGGCATTAAAATTCCAAAAGTTGGCTTTGGAACTTGGCAATCTGCGAGCGGAGAAGAAGCTTATAATGCGGTAAAAGCAGCACTTGAAGCAGGATATCGTCATATTGATACAGCGGCAGTTTATAAAAATGAAGAATCAGTCGGTCAAGCAATTGCTGATTCAGGAATTCCCCGTGAGGAACTTTTTGTTACAACAAAACTTTGGGGTGTAGGAACAACAGAGGACGCTGCGAAAGCCTTGGATGAATCCTTGAAAAAATTGGGACTTGATTATGTTGATTTGTACCTCATTCATTGGCCAAATCCTAAAGCATTCCGCCCTGATTTTGAAACACGTAATCTTGCAGTTTGGAAAGCCATGGAAGCAGGCGTAAAAGCTGGTAAGATCCGTGCAATTGGTGTTTCAAACTTCCACCCACGTCACCTAAAACCATTGTTGAAATTTGCTGAAATTAAACCAGCAGTTAACCAAATTATGGTCAACCCAAGTGATCAACAAGAAGAAATTGTAAGTTTTAATGTTGACAACAATATCTTGACTGAGGCTTACAGCCCACTTGGAACAGGTAAAATCTTTGAAGTTCCAGAACTTGCAGACTTGGCAAGTAAATACAACAAGAGTATTGCTCAAGTGGTATTGCGTTGGTCTCTTCACAAAGGATATTTACCACTTCCTAAATCAGTAACCCCTGCAAGAATTAAAGAAAATGCAGAAATCTTTGATTTTGATTTAAGTATTGAAGATATTGCTTTTATTGACAGCCTTCATGGAAAAGCTGGTTTGGCTAAAAACCCTGATGAAGTTGATTTCTAAAGAATAATTATGAACATATTTTACTGACAGATTGTTTACATCTCTTAAAAGACAGCAGAGAATTTGATCAGTAATTTAAAAAAGGCCTGTCAGTAAAATTTTGCTGACAGGCTTTTTAGATTTTTGCTATAATAAAGAAAAATGATCAAATATCAAGGAGAGATGATGAAAAAAGCACTTGTTTTAGTTGATTTTCAAAATGATTTTATTGATGGAAGTTTGGGCACAAAAGAGGCACAAGCCATTATCCCAAATGTCATTGAAAAACTCTCTCAATATTCTAAAGAAAATCGTCTAGCAACCCAAGACACCCATTTTGAAGATTATTTAACGACACAAGAAGGCAAAAATCTGCCAGTTATTCATTGTCAAAATGGTACTTTTGGTTGGGAAATTCGTAAAGAAGCTCAAGTTGGCTTTGCTAAAATTTTTGAAAAAACAACTTTTGGTTCCAGAACATTGGCAGAATTTATTCGAGATGAAAATTATGATGAAGTTGAACTTGTCGGAATTTGTACGGATATTTGTGTTGTTTCCAATGCCTTGTTAATCAAAGCCTATGCGCCAGAAGTAAAAATAAGTGTTGATGCTTCTTGCTGTGCTGGAGTTTCACCTGAAAAACATTTGGCAGCACTTGAAACAATGCGTTCTTGTCAAATAGAAATCACGAATGCCTAATTTTGGTAAAAAGTTACTGACAGGTCTGTCAGTAATTTCAACTTGACAAAATCCTTATGATAATTGATAATGGAGTGAGAAATAAGAAAAATTTTGAAGGTGAGTGCGAGGTATAAATTTGGATTATCATCAATTATTTTCCCGCTTGAACGAAAAACTTTCAGAAGAAAATTTGCAACTTCACTTACATTGTGTTGGTGGTTTCGTGCTTGAATATTATGGAATGAAGGCAACAGAGGATATAGATGCCTTTTATGAAAGTACCGAAAAAGTTGAAAAAATCATTCAAGAAATTGGTGAAGAATTTCATGTCGGAACCTCTAATGAACCTTGGTTGAGTCAAGCAGTCGGCGAAGTCATGTCTCATTCAAAAACAGATGAAACAATTATTTTCGTGGAAAGTCATTTGACTGTTGGTCTGTCATCACTCGAATCTATTCTTATCGATAAAATACAGGCTGGCCGAACCAAAGATGTTCCAGACATCGCAAAAATAATGAAAAAATTAAAAATTGAAAGTCCAGATCCTCTCTTAGAACGATTTAAACATACAGATGGTTCAGCAGACCCAGCGGTCATTTTAGAGGCTTTTAGTTTAGCTTACGGTGAAGAAGCCTTAAAAAATTATTTACGAAAAAATCCAAAAATACTGAGGTTATTGCAATGACGTGGATTGAATATCTCCTGAATGCTGCTCAAAAGTCTAAATGGAATTTAGAACTTTGGGTCCGTTATTTAAATAAAGTGATTCAACGGGACAAAATTTTACTTTCAAAAACAGATATTGATTATTTAATGAGTTCTGAAGAATTAACTTCTTTTCAACGCGTTTTTCTTGAACTCGCGCTTGAAAAAGAAACAACACCTTGGGAAATGACTGTTGGCATGTCTGAACCGACTCAATCGATTCATCTTCAGTCTGTTTTAAAAGAATTAAAAAAAGAATGAATTAACTTTCATTCTTTTTTTTATTTTATAAATTACAATTTATTTAATACGAAGATATTGACCAATTAAAATGGTATCACTTGATAAATGATTCCAAGCCTTAATTGAAGCAATTGGGCTACCAGATTTTTGTGAAAGTCCCCAAAGTGTATCTCCTTTAACAACCTTATGGATAGAGGTATTTGAAGCTGCAGAAGAGTTAGAAGTTGAACTCGTAGAGGCTGAGCTTGAACCTGTTGAAGAACTTGAAGAACCGGCAGATTGTGAAACAATCAAGTTTTGTCCAATGAAAATTGTATCAGAATTCAAATGATTCCAACTCTTGAGTTGAGCAATCGTCGTTTTATATTTGACAGAGAGTCCCCAAAGCGTATCACCAGATTTAACCTTAATCGTCGTCTGTGAAGCTGGTTTGGCAGGAGTGACCGAAGTAGTAGGCGTTGTAGTTGCGGCAGAATTTCCTGAAGAAGTTGAACTATTTGTATTAGACGAAGAACTTGAAGTTGTCAATACAAGCTTTTGCCCAATATAGATGACTGTACTTTTAAGATTGTTTGCGCTTTGAATTTGAGCAACACTAATTCCATATTTTTGCGAAATTCCCCAAAGTGTATCGCCAGATTTAACTGTATAAGTGGTTGAGCTTGTATTTGAATTATTATTGGTATTTGTAGCTGTTGAACCACCGGAATTAGAAGTACCAGCAGAAGAAGCACCGTCAAAACGAGTCAAATTATATTGAGAAATAATTCGATTCAGGGAAGCACCATAATTAGGGTCAGTTGCATATTTTCCTGTTAAAGCTGCGGTTGCAGCTTGATAAGTTGCCGCGTTTGCTCGCCAAGCTTTAGCATAATAAGGACCATTTCCAAAGTTTGTAGTTTTTAAAACATAAGCATTGTCTTGGAAACTTTGATTAAAGGAAGGATAAACCCTAAATGGCATATCTTTTGTGACCCATTTACCATTGAGATATTCTTGAGTTTTAAAAACAACGCTTTTTCCTTGATAAGTTCCTTGAATACCGAATAAATTATAATAGGGGGCACGAGAAAGTTGGCTTGAACCCCAGTTACTTTCCAAAATAGCTTGAGCAATCATAACTGAAGGATAAAGACCATTACTATCGGCAACTGGTTTTGCTGATGCAGCAATACTTTCAATAAAAGCTTCTGTCGAATTGGTTGCAGCCTGAACCATTGGGCTTGTTTGTTGGAGCAAAAGCTCGTGAGTGGTCGTCAAAGTTCCTGCAATGAGAACGGCGCCAGCAAATTTGGTCGCTGGTTTATAAAAAGCCAGTGGTTTTTTGGCTTTCTTTTTTAAATGTCTATTTTTAACTTTAATACGAGAAACTGGCATAAATAATTCCTTTCCTGAAAATACAGAATAAAATAAGTACTACCCTATTTTACCACGGTTAATGGAAGAAAAAGATGACAATTATGTGGCGGTTTGTAAACGTTTTTTATTTAATGTTTTATATTGGCTAGAAAATGTGAGAATTTAGAGAAAAAGTCTGATTTAAGGCGAATTGATTACATTTTGAATACAAGGAAATTATATTTTGCTTTACGAAATTGAGAAAAGGGAATGAAAACAAGCAACACAAGATATTGTGTGTGTTTACATAATTTAACCTATATATTGTGTCATTTCCGAGAATTTGATAAAATAGATGATGTAATTGAAGAGGATGGTTAATATGAAAAGTGAAGTAAAATATCAAGATGTAACACTAGAAGAAATTAATGTGATAAAGCGCGACGGACGCTCAGTGAAATTTAACAGTGAGAAAATTTTTGATGCTTTGACTAAAGCGGCTAAAAAAGTCGAACTGACAGATATGTCGGTTCTTTCAGAACTTACTGACAGAGTAGTCAGTGAAATCTTTACTCGTTTTTCTGAAAATGTCAAAATTTATGAAATTCAATCGATTGTTGAGCAAGAACTCCTTGAGTCTGGTGAAACTCAATTGGCTGAAGAATATATCTCTTATCGTGCTAACCGTGATTTGGCCCGTACCAAAGCAACGGATATCAATTTCACGATTGAAAAATTAATTAATCGCGACCAAACTGTCGTTAATGAAAATGCCAATAAAGATTCTAACGTTTTCAATACTCAACGTGATTTGACAGCTGGTGCGGTTTCCAAAGCAATTGGTTTGAAACTTCTTCCGCCACATGTGGCAAACGCTCACCAAAAGGGTGATATTCATTATCATGACCTTGATTATAGTCCATTTACTACAATGGCTAACTGTTGTTTGATTGACTTTAAAAATATGTTTGAAAATGGTTTTAAACTTGGAAATGCGCAAGTAGATTCGCCAAAATCAATTCAAACAGCAACTGCGCAAGCCAGTCAAATCATCGCTAATGTGGCTAGTTCACAATATGGTGGTTGTTCATTTGACCGTGCCGATGAAGTATTGGCGCCTTACGCGAAATTAAATTATAAAAAACATTTAAAAGATGCACAAAAATGGATTGATGGTGCTGAAAAACAAGAAGCTTATGCTCGTGAAAAAACAGCCAAAGATATCTATGATGCAATGCAATCTTTAGAATATGAAATTAATACTTTGTTTACTTCAAATGGTCAAACGCCTTTTGTAACAGTTGGTTTTGGTCTTGGAGACGATTGGTATGCGCGTGAAATTCAAAAAGCAATTTTGAATGTCCGGATTGGTGGTTTAGGTTCAGAACACCGTACTGCCATTTTCCCTAAATTAATTTTCACACTCAAACGTGGACTTAACCTCGAAGTAGGGACACCAAACTATGACATCAAAGAACTTGCACTTGAATGTTCAACAAAACGGATGTACCCTGATATTTTGAGCTATGATAAAATTGTTGAATTAACAGGTTCATTTAAAGCTTCAATGGGTTGTCGTTCATTCTTGCAAGGCTGGAAAGATGAAAATGGGAATGACGTGACTGCTGGACGTAATAATCTTGGAGTTGTTACAGTTAACCTTCCACGTATTGCTCTTGAAGCCGCTGGAAATAAAGAAAAATTCTGGGAAATCTTCAATGAAAGAATTGAAATTGCTCATGATGCCCTTGCTTTTCGTGTTGAACGTGCTAAAGAAGCACAACCTAAAAATGCACCTATTCTCTTTATGAATGGTGCATTGGGACGCCTTGATGCCGAAGGTTCAGTTGATGAATTGTACAATAAAGAACGTGCAACTGTAAGTTTAGGTTACATTGGACTTTATGAAGTGGCGACTACTTTTTATGGCCCAACTTGGGAAAATAATCCTGAAGCTAAAGCTTTTACAATTGAAATTGTGAAACGAATGCATGAAGATTGTGAAGATTGGTCTAAAGCCTCTGGTTATCATTATTCTGTTTACTCAACACCGTCAGAAAGTTTAACTGACCGTTTCTGCCGAATGGATAAAGAAAAATTCGGTTCAGTTGCAGATATTACTGACAAAGATTACTATACTAATTCTTTCCACTATGATGTGCGTAAAAATCCAACTCCATTTGAAAAATTAGAGTTTGAAAAAGACTATCCTGTTTATGCCAATGGTGGATTCATTCATTACTGTGAATATCCTGTTCTTCAACAAAATCCGAAAGCTCTTGAAGCAGTCTGGGACTTTGCCTACGATCGTATTGGATATCTTGGAACAAATGCACCAATTGACCACTGCTATGCTTGTGGCTTTGAAGGAGATTTTGCGGCAACGGAACGTGGATTTAAATGTCCACAATGTGGCAATGATGATCCTAAAACCTGTGACGTTGTCAAAAGAACTTGTGGATATCTTGGAAATCCGCAAGCACGTCCAATGGTTCATGGTCGTCACAAAGAAATTTCATCACGTGTAAAACATATGAATGGTTCTGTCGGAGCTTTGAACGATGGAAATTTGATTGATTCAGTCGAAGTTGACGAAGCGAAATCAAAATATTTTGCGGAGAAATAAGTATGAACAATCCAAAACCAGGAGAATGGAGAGCTGATGAACTCTCACAAAATTATATTGCAGATTATAAACCCTTCAATTTCGTTGATGGTGAAGGGGTGCGCTGCTCACTTTATGTGAGTGGCTGTATGTTTCATTGTGAGGGCTGCTATAATCAAGCCACTTGGTCATTTCGTTATGGAACGCCCTATACCAAAGAGCTTGAAGATAAAATTATGGCTGACCTTGCTCAGCCTTATGTCCAAGGACTGACGCTTCTTGGTGGGGAACCTTTCTTGAATACGACATTTTTGATTCCTTTGCTCAAACGGATTCGTCGTGAGTTACCGGATAAAGATATTTGGTCATGGACAGGTTATACATGGGAAGAGATGCTACTTGAAACAGATGACAAATTAGAAATGCTTGATTTGTTAGATATTTTAGTTGACGGTCGTTTTGAATTATCAAAGAAAAACTTAATGCTCCAATTCCGTGGGTCATCAAATCAGCGGATTATCGATGTACCAAAATCTCGAAAACAAGGACAAGTTGTCATTTGGGAAAAACTCAATGATGGTGAAAAAACTTTTGAACAAATTCATAAAGAAAAATTAATTTAAAAGTTACTGATGGACATTTGAGTATATCCGTAAGCGCTAAAGTGACAACGGCTATCTTCTGACAGAAATTCTGTCACTAAAAATAAGCACTGACAAATGCGTCAGCGCTTATTTTTTAAATAATTTTGTAAAATCAGGTTCGTCGTCAGTCATTTTGAAATCTTTTAGCGCCGATTTTAGAGGGAGATGTTTCTTTTTTCCTTTTAAATAATTTTGACTTTCTTTGCTTTGGGCACTTTCGGCTAAAGAATTTTGCTTTTGTATAACTCTATTTTCAATTTTTCTTTTGCTTTTCTTATTTTGGTCGATGCTTTCAAAAGATTCATCTGGAAAAGTTTGAGAAAGTTGCTTGATAATGGTTTCTAAACCAAAGTTACTACTAATCCAAAAGGGTGTATCGGTTGCTTTACAAGCTTCTTTAGCAAATTGAACTGAATGATGAGCCACATTTCGGTTTCTCATAACGACGAAATCAGCTTTGGCAACAAGTTGGTCAATCTCAAATCGATTAGGTTTTTTCTTATCAAAACCAAGAAAAGAAACGCCAACTTTTGCCAAGCCCTCTCTAAAATCATGCCAATATTTAACTTCACATAGAACAAGTAGTGTTTTCATGTCATTCCTTACTGATGCTCTGTCTTTACTGACAGGAGCGAATTATAGTGATTATAACACAATTTTAGTTAAAGATTTTAGTAAAGAATTACGTCAATATTATGTCAATAAAATTAAAAAATAAAAAATAAAGTATAATAGGCTTGAAAAAAGCAGAATATCTTTATAAAATTTAGAAGGAAAAGTTAAAAAGGAGATTTTATGGAAAAGTTTAAAGGGAGTCTAAGCTCAGTCATGAGAGGACTTGGTTTTCTGCTCGTAGCATTATTTTTGATAATGATTACAGGAACAATCAATAGTGTATTGGGATTAATAGTATTTTTAGGGCTAATAGGATTCACTGCTTATTATTTGTTAAATGGACGAAAAAATGTAGGGAATTTTATTTCCGCAATCACTAATAAGATTCTTTGGTTTGTTACTCTTATCTTATTTATTACTACAATAGGAGCATTGACAGTTCATAGTAATCAAATCAAATTAAAAGAAGCTCGGACAGAACTAACCAAATCTGATAAAAAACTATCGAATTTATCATCGGACTATGTATCGATAGAAACGCAAAAAGATGTTAAAGCAGAACAAAAAGATACTCATCAAATTAATCAGAGTAAAAACAATGACAAGATAAAGGCGGAGACAAAACGGCTTAACCACCTTATAACTATTGTGAAATCTGAACAAAAAGCAGTTGGTGATATTTTGAGTCAATCTGCTGACCTTAAAAATGATGAAAATATATTATCAGAAGATAAAGCAAGCATTGGTAAACTAGAGCAAAAAGCAAACAATTATCAGTCATTAAATTCCTACAAAAAGGAATCTAAAAATTTATTAGAGCTGATTTCTGTTCATAATAAACGAGAAGAACAACTGAAAGCAGTTGCAACAACTTTAAAAGATAAAAATCTTTCAGCACAAGATAAAAGTCAACTAGACAAGTTAGTACTAGAAATTAAAAAAGCTAAAAAAGCCTCAGATATCGAAGATAAGATGTCTGAGATAAGTATCGCTTTAGAAAATGCACAGTCAGATATTCAAACCAAAAAAGAAGTAGATGATCAAAGAGCACAACTCGATTCAACAGTGAAAAGTGCTCAAAGTTTACTAAGCGATGCATATATTTCTGCAGCAGACAAAACATTAATTCAAGAGAACATAGATTCCTTCAATAAAGCTCAAACTCTTGCTGAGTTAAACAAAGCTTCACAAAAGATTATTGACAATACAAGTAAAGTTAAAGCTAATAATGAAACGGCAAAAGCAGCTGCGGATAAGAAAAAAAGAGATGATGAACAAAAAAGAATAGCAGAAGAAAAAGCTGCTGCGCAGACTAGCTCAGATTCGCAAGGAAATTCGGTGGTGGCAAGAGGAGCTTATAGCACAAATTCCTCTGGTTGGGGAGTAGCGGAATCTGGCTATTGTTTCTATCGTCCAAGTAGTAAAAGATACTATAGTTCAGTGGCTAACCCTGGGAATTATACTTATATGACTATTAGTGAAGCTCAAGGACTCAATGGAAGCCCAGGACATAGTAATGGTTCAGCTCACACATGATAAAATTATCAAAATAATATATTTCAAAAATTTGACCTCATAAAAATAAAGTGGTAAATTAATAGTAGATGGGTATGGTGCACACCCGAAACCGTTTCAAGAAATAGCTTGAATCTAATGGCGCCTACAAAGCAAAGTCTTTTTTTGCCTTGTAGTCTGCCATTTTTTCTTTGACTTACAAGGCATTAAAGGCAAAGAAAAGGAGATTTATTATGACAGTCACAATCGAAAACATCCACGCAAGAGAAATTTTTGATTCTAGAGGAAATCCAACCGTTGAGGTAGATGTTAGATTAACAGATGGAACATTAGGACGCGCAGCAGTACCCTCAGGAGCATCAACTGGAGACCGTGAAGCAGTTGAATTAAGAGATGGTGGAGACCGCCTTCAAGGGAAAGGCGTTTCTAAAGCCGTCGCAAATGTCAATGGCGAAATTTATGAAGCCTTGAAAGGACAATTACCATTTAATCAAGCAAAATTAGATCATTTGATGATTGAGCTTGACGGGACAAAAAATAAATCTCGTTTAGGGGCTAATGCAATTTTAGGGGTTTCAATGGCCATTTCTCGTGCGGCAGCGAATAGTGAAAAAATTCCACTCTATCGCTATCTTGGTGGAGTTGATTTGGAACTTCCACAACCATTTTTCAATGTCATTAATGGTGGAGTACATGCCGATTCAGGAATTGACGTTCAAGAATTTTTGATTACACCAGTCAAACGGGAAAGCTTTCGCGATGGTTTAGAAAAAATTGCAAATATCTACCATACTCTGAAGAAAATTTTAGCTGACAAAGGGCTAGAAACAGCCGTAGGTGATGAAGGTGGCTTTGCCCCTAAACTTGGTTCTACTGAAAATGCAATTGCTACACTTTATCAAGCAATTGAAAGTGCAGGATATGTTCCTGGTGAAGAAATTGCGATTGCCATTGACCCAGCTTCAAGTGAATTTTATGATGATAAAGAAAAAGTTTATCGTTTTGAAGGGCAAAAATTGACTTCTAAAGAACTATTGACTTACTATGAAAATTTAGTTGAAAAATATCCAGCACTTATTTCCATTGAAGATGGATTTTCTGAACATGACTGGGAGGGCTTTGCAGCTCAAACGAAAGCTCAAGGTCAAAAAATTCAATTAGTAGGTGATGATATTTTTGTGACAAATCCTGAAATTTTCAAAGAAGGAATTAAAAAAGGTGTAGCAAATGCTATTTTGATTAAACTTAATCAAATCGGAACAGTAACTGAAGCGATTGAAGCCATTAGTTTAGCGAGAAAAGCAGGCTATAAGACAATGATTTCTCATCGTTCAGGTGAAACAGTTGATAGCTACATTGCCGATTTTGCGGTAGCCATGCATGCTGGCCAAATAAAAACAGGTTCAATGGCTCGAAGTGAACGGGTTGAAAAATATAATCAATTCTTGCGAATTGAAGAAGAATTAGGAAAAAGATGTAGCTCTTGCTAGTTTTCCAGAATAGATAAAAATAAAAAAACATTAATTTTTATAATTAATGTTTTTTTATTTTTAAGAATGTGACTTTATAAAGGAGAAGAGGGGATTCGAACCCCCGATACGCTTGTGACGTATACACACTTTCCAGGCGTGCTCCTTCGGCCACTCGGACACTTCTCCGATTACTTTAATATTATAACAAAATCCCTTCTCGTTTAGCAATGACTTTTGAATGTTTTGTTTTGGCGATAAAGAATGTCATTTTTAGTAGAAATATAAAACTAAATGCTTAAAAGTGTCTAAAATTTGGTATAATAAGGGCTATGAATAAAATTCTCGAAGTAGAAAATTTAGTTTTTAAATATGAAAAAGAAAGCGATGTAAATCAGCTTAATGGGGTTTCCTTTTCGATTACAAAAGGGGAATGGGTGTCGATTATTGGCCAAAATGGTTCTGGTAAATCGACGACTGCTCGACTGATTGATGGTCTTTTTGAAGAATTTGAAGGAAAAGTCAAAATTGATGGAGAACTTTTGACTGCTGAAAATGTCTGGAATCTTCGTCGAAAGATTGGGATGGTTTTTCAAAATCCGGATAACCAATTTGTTGGGGCAACGGTTGAAGATGATGTCGCTTTTGGTATGGAAAATCAAGGAATTCCACGGGAAGAGATGATTAAACGGGTTGACGAAGCTTTGCTTGCTGTCAATATGCTTGATTTCAAAACCCGCGAACCCGCGAGACTTTCTGGTGGACAAAAGCAAAGGGTAGCTGTGGCCGGAATTATTGCTTTGCGACCTGAAATCATTATTCTTGATGAATCAACCTCAATGCTTGATCCGACCGGGCGTCAAGAGATTATGCGCGTGATTCATGAAATTAAAGAGAAATATCAACTGACCGTTTTATCTATTACTCATGACCTTGATGAAGCAGCAAGCTCTGACCGAATTTTAGTGATGAAAGCAGGAAAAATAATTAAGGAAGCGGCACCGTCTGAACTCTTTGCAACGAGTGAGGATATGGTTGAAATTGGACTAGATGTTCCCTTCTCTTCAAATTTAATGAAAGACCTGCGAAAAAAAGGCTTTGATTTACCAGAAAAGTATCTGTCAGAAGACGAATTGGTAGAGCTTTTGGCTGATAAGTTGCGCTAAATTTACTGACAGAATTTCTGTCAGTTCAAGGCGATTAATGAGAGTCCTTGAATCGGTGGCTTAATGAAATTCTAGTATGCTAGAATTTCTGTCATTAAAATGGATATTATTGGATTTGAGAAAAAAGAAAAATGATTAAATTTGAAAAAGTAAATTATACTTATCAGCCCAACAGTCCCTTTGCCAGTCGTGCCCTTTTTGACATTGATTTAGAAGTCAAAAAAGGAAGTTATACGGCTTTGATTGGGCATACTGGTTCTGGTAAATCGACACTTTTGCAACATCTGAATGGATTGTTGCAGCCTACACAAGGGACGGTTAGAGTAGGTGATATTGTTGTCACTTCAACAAGTAAACAAAAAGAGATTAAACCTGTCCGCAAAAAAGTAGGTGTAGTCTTTCAATTTCCTGAAAGCCAACTTTTTGAAGAAACGGTTTTAAAAGATGTCGCTTTTGGACCACAAAACTTTGGAATTTCAAAAGAAGAAGCTGAGAAAATTGCTGCTGAGAAACTGGAAATGGTCGGTCTTTCAAAAGAATTTTGGGAAAAATCTCCTTTTGAACTTTCAGGAGGACAAATGCGTCGTGTGGCCATTGCTGGGATTCTCGCGATGGAACCAGAAGTTTTGGTACTTGATGAACCAACAGCAGGCCTTGACCCAAAAGCTAGAATTGAGATGATGAAACTTTTTGAGAGTATTCATCAGACGGGTCAAACCGTTGTTTTAGTCACTCATTTAATGGATGACGTGGCCGATTATGCTGACTATGTTTATCTTCTTGAAAAAGGACGTATTATTAGCTGTGGTACTCCGTCAGATGTTTTTCAAGAAGTTGATTTTTTGAAAGCACATGAATTGGGAGTGCCAAAAGCGACTCATTTTGCTGACCAACTTCAAAAAACAGGGGTCTATACTTTTGAAAAATTGCCAATCACACGAGCTGAACTTGTTAATTTACTGACAAGTCTGTCAGCAAAATCAGGAGGTGAAAACTGATGCAAAATATGCTAATGGGACGTTATATTCCAGGTGATAGTATCATTCACCGCATGGACCCGCGTTCAAAACTTTTGGTGATGATTGCTTTTGTTGTCATTATCTTTTTGGCTCACGATTGGTTAGGTTATCTTCTTTTAGTGCTTTACACTTTAGCGGGTGTTTTATTATCCAAAATTTCAGTTTCCTATTTTTTAAAAGGCCTACGGCCAATGATTGGTTTAATTCTGTTCACAGTTATTTTCCAAATGCTTTTTACTAATGGTCAACATGTCATTTTTAGTCTATGGTTTATCAAAATTTCCACAGAATCTTTGATTAATGCCGTCTATATTTTCTTTCGCTTTGTCTTGATTATTTTTATGTCAACAATTTTGACGCTGACCACGCCACCATTGACCTTGGCTGATGGAATCGAAAAAGGCTTAGGACCTTTGAAAAAAATCAAAGTCCCTGTTCACGAATTAGGTTTGATGTTATCTATTTCTTTACGCTTTATTCCAACATTAATGGATGACACAACAATGATTATGAATGCTCAAAAAGCCAGAGGAATGGATTTTGGCGAAGGAAATTTACTGAAAAAAATCAAATCAGTCATTCCAATTTTAATTCCATTATTTGTCAGTTCTTTCCGCCGTGCGGATGACTTAGCAGTCGCAATGGAAAGCAGAGGCTATCAAGGGGGAGATGGACGTACAAAATACCGTCAACTCAAATGGAAAATGCGAGATAGCTTGCTCGTTGTATCTATTATTATAATGACAATTTTACTTATTTTATGGTCAAAAGTTTCCTAAATAAAAGCTCAAGAGGAGAAAAAATGATTACTTTAAACGTAAATAGTTTGGAAAATGCAGAAATTTTTTGGAAAGAATTAGGTTTGGAAGATGAAGTAGCACTCAATGAAACCTATGACCCAAATCCTGAAACTTTAGCAATTTCAGTAGAAACAATTGATGAAATTCATGATAAAATCATTGAACTTGGACTTCCTGTAAGTCCAATTACGCCAGCTGTTGATGGAAGATTCATGTTTTCTTTTATTGCTCCTGAGGACAATACCTTTATTGTTATTGGTGAATGGGTCGAAAGACCTTACACTGGAGAAATGCGCACTGAATTTTTTGAAAATGTAAAAGGACTAATTCCACTTGCGCCAGAACGTCTGTCAGAGCTGACAGAAGGCCAATTTGTACTTTTTGGACGTGTCACTTGTCCTTGGACCAGAAGATTTGTTAAGGCTCTTCCTGACTATGCTGACAAAATGATTTATTACGTTGACACAGAAAATACAGACCTCAATCCAGAATTACAAGCGATTCGTAAAGCTCACGAAGTAGAAACCGTTCCAACATTTATGAAGAGAAGTGCTGACGGAACTTTTATCAAATTTGATAAAAAGAAAGAAAGTCTTTTTGAGTTTATAAAATAAATGCTGACAGTTCTGTCAGTAAAAAAACAGTTTCGGCTGTTTTTTCTTTAAGCAGAATTGAAAATTTTCCAAATATTTGATAATTTGCTATAATATAGAACAATAATATTGTAGGTAAAATGATTCTGTCAGTAAATTTTTACTGACAGAATCATAAAAAGGCCTATAAAGTGTCATCAATAACTGAATGGCCCTAGAATGGAGTAAAAATGGAAGCACAAAAACTATCAGCACAAGAAATAATTCAATTTATCGGGAACGCTGAGAAAAAAACACGTGTCAAGGTAACCTTATCAGGAATGCCTAGTTTTAAAGCAGCTGGTTTTCTTGCTGAAAATGGGCGTCCAAATTTTAAGGCACTAGCCAATAAAGGAATCCAAGTTCTGGGAGATTTTCACACACATTACAGCTTAAAAATTATCATTGGAGATTGGCAAGCAGTACGTCCATTGCTTTCTGGCTTGACTGAGAATAAAGATTACACGCTAGAACTTGAAGGCCGAAATTCAGCTGTTCCTCTCCTTGATACCAGAGAAATCAATGCTCGAATTGAGCCAGGAGCAATTATTCGTGACCAAGTAACTATTGGCGATAGTGCGGTCATTATGATGGGGGCTATCATCAATATCGGAGCTGAAATTGGTGAAGGCACAATGATTGATATGGGGGCAATTTTGGGTGGCCGTGCAACGGTTGGTAAGAACTCTCATATTGGTGCTGGAGCTGTTTTGGCTGGTGTTATTGAGCCTGCAAGTGCTGAACCTGTTCGTGTTGGGGATAATGTCCTTGTGGGAGCCAATGCTGTTGTAATCGAAGGAGTACAAGTCGGTTCAGGTTCTGTTGTTGCAGCAGGGGCAATTGTTACCCAAGATGTTCCAGAAAACGTTGTTGTTGCTGGTGTTCCAGCTCGAATTATCAAAGAAATAGATGAAAAAACACAACAAAAAACGGCTTTAGAAGATGCCCTTAGAAATTTGTAAAATTAAAGAAATAGCTTATTTCTGAACTTTTGTTAATCTTAGCAAAAGTTTTTTTGCTAAAAAGAGCAATATACAGCCAAAAAAGAGTAAAATAAATAAAAAAGATTGAAATTAAGCTTAGTAACGAGGAAAAAATATGATAAATTTAATCGAAATCAGACGGCAGCTTCACCAAATTCCTGAAATTGGTCTTGAAGAATACGAAACTCAAAAGTATTTACTAGCCATTATTCAAGAACTGACTCAAAATAAACCATTTATACAAGTAAGAACATGGCAAACCGGTATTCTAGTTTATCTAGCAGGAAGTCAGGGTCAAAAGACAATTGGTTGGCGGACAGATATTGACGGTCTGCCTATTGAGGAATTAACCGATTTACCTTATGCCAGTAAAAATGGGCGAATGCACGCTTGTGGACACGATATTCACATGACCGTTGCTCTTGGTTTATTGGAAAAAATGAGTGAAAGCCAACCAAGAGATAATCTCCTCTTTCTCTTTCAACCTGCTGAAGAAAATGAAGCGGGCGGAAAATTAATGTATGATGCTGGAGCATTTGAAAATTGGCTTCCTGATGAATTTTATGGATTACATGTCAGACCAGATTTAAAAGTAGGTGATATCGCTACGAATCAGCATACGCTTTTTGCAGGGACTTGTGAAGTTGAATTATCCTTTATTGGAACAGGAGGACATGCTGCTTTTCCCCACACAGCAAATGATGCCTTGGTAGCAGCCGCTTATTTTATCACTCAGGTTCAGACGATTGTAAGCCGTAATGTGGATCCGTTAGCTTCAGCAGTGGTTACATTTGGAAAAATGGAGGCTGGGACAACGAATAATATTATCGCTGAACGTGCTTTTTTACATGGAACTATCCGGAGTCTGACCCAAGAAGTCAATGAATTGACTCAAAAACGTTTAAGAGAACTTGCAAATGGAATCGCGCAATCTTTTAACATGGAAATTGAGCTTAAACTTAAACAAGGCGGCTATCTTCCAGTTGAAAATCATCCTGAACTTGCTAAAGAACTGATGGAATTTTTCAAAAAAGAAACTAAGGCTAATCTTATTGACATCGCTCCAGCCATGACTGGTGAAGATTTTGGTTACCTTTTGAGCAAAATTCCTGGAGTCATGTTTTGGTTAGGAATTGATAGTGATGCTCCCCTTCATTCACAAAAAATGAATCCAGACGAGCACGTTCTCAATTTTGCTGTTGATACAATTAGCCAATTTTTACAATTTAAAGTTAATAGGTTATCAGAAGATGAAAAAACAATAAATTAATGGCTTTAATCTTAAGAATGGATATGTTAAGATAGGAGGATAGAGTTTTTTTTAAATCATTCAGTAGTTAAATTGTTACAATTGAACTTTTTTGAAATGATAAAAGTTATTTAGGGAAGAATAATGAAACAAAGAAGATTAAAATCAAAAGGAGCAAAAAAAGCTTTTTGGAAGCTTACCTTGCTTATAGGTGCGTTATTAATAGTGGTAGCGGGAGTAGGAACCTATTATTATGATCAAGGAGTTCAAAAGCAAAAAATTGCTTATGAAAAACAAGTAGATGAGGCGAGAAATGCAAAAGACAAGGCCTATGATTCAAGAAAAGCAAACGATATTGAACAGGCTCATAAGTTAATTGATAAGCTTCATGTTAAAGATAAAACTTCTTTAGATAAATCAATGAGCCAATTGACAAACTATTTGTCAGAGATTGACAAAGTGAACCAGATTGTTGCAAAAGCCCATGAAAATATAAGTGAAGAAGGAATAAAAAGCTCTGAAGAGGCTTTAGAATTATTAAAGGCTCCATATGAGAAATCAGACAAAGAAGCATTGGCAAAACAAGTAAATGCTGACAAACAAATACTTATTGAACGTCAAAAAGAAGCGGAGCGTATTGCGAACGTTCAAAATCAATATGCAAATAAAAAATTGATTGCCTTGACCTTTGATGATGGACCAAACCCTAATACGACCCCTCAATTATTAAAAATTTTATCAGATGCACAAGTTCCAGCAACCTTTTTTGCTTTAGGAAAACAAGCCCAAGCCTGCCCCCAAATTATTAAAGAAGAAGCTGATAGAGGAAATGAAGTCGCTTCGCATACATGGGACCATAAAGACTTGGTAACACTCTCACCAGACCAACAAAAGCAAGAAATTGAGAGTGCAAATCAGTTAATTAATAAAATTACAGGTAAAAACGTAACACTCTTCCGTCCACCTTATGGAAGTTATAATAAATCTGTTTTAAGTCAAACAAATTTAAGTGCAGTTAATTGGACTGTTGACACTAATGACTGGCGTTATCGTACAAGTGCTCCAGTTGTTCAAAATGTTTCGACTTACGCTCATGATGGAGCAATCATTTTAATGCATGATATTCATCAATGGTCAGTAGATGCGGTGCCACAGATTATTAAAAATTTGAAAGCACAAGGTTATACCTTTGTAACGGTCAGCACTTTGCTAACAGTACAAGATGGGGGAGCTAAGGCTCAACAAGTTTATTTTGGTAGATAATAAAATAAGAAGAGGAGAAGTGATTCTACTCTTTTTATTCGTCTTTAACGAAGGTTTATTCTAAAAAATTCATATCCAATGAGTTTATTCTTGACAACTTATGGGAAACTTGATATACTAATATAGTCGTTTGAGAGAAACGCAGGCGTGGCTCAACTGGATAGAGTACCTGACTACGAATCAGGCGGTTGTAGGTTCGAATCCTACCGCTTGCATAAACAGAATATGGCGAAAGTCATTTTTTTGTTTGATACTGATATTTTAGATAAAATGAGAGAAGTATCGGTAAGAATTTAAAAATTCTAAAATAATATTTGGAACTTCGCGATAAGCGCGAAGAACTGAATTGCTAAACGCTAAAGCGTCAAGCACTTCATGTCCGGAAAGTAGCTCAGCTTGGTAGAGCTCAAAGCATGCTTTGAGGCTGTGGATAGGAATTTGCGAAGCAAATTTACTTTACAAGTACTTTTAAAAGTGGAGATACTGAACAAAGAAGTTTCAAAATTTAATATTAGCTACGGGAAGTAGCTCAGCTTGGTAGAGTACTTGGTTTGGGACCAAGGTGTCGCAGGTTCGAATCCTGTCTTCCCGATTACCGACTAACCCTAACTCATCTTTCGTGGATGAGTTTTTTTGATGTCAAAATTAAATAATCTTCCATAATTCTTGAAAGTGTTATCAAGATATGATAAAATTCAAGTGATAATGTGAGTTTAGAAAATTACTAAAAGCGAGCATTAAATGAAAGGAGCCATCATGGCATATAAATCACATAAATTTGGTAAACGTAACGGTAAAAAACATTTCAACGCAGTAGGCGTAAGAACTGCACCAAAACCAGAAGCTAAAAAAGAAGAAAAATAATTTTTGTTTAGGAATTTTAAATAACTTAAAATTGAATCCTAATCTCTTGATTTTCTAACTCATCTCTTGCAGATGAGTTTTTTTATTTAAATCACTCGTTCTAATGTGAAAAATATTGACAAAATAAGGATTTTTGGTATAATAGAAAAGTTGAATATAGCAGTCAGCTAGAAAGCTCGTCAACATTTTGCTGTTATGTCAGGGAGCGTAAGCTATTATACTCCTTGTGTCAAGTAACTGAAGCTATAAGCGAAGGTAAAATGAACGAATTCGAGGCTGTCAATATTCTTCAAATAAAATATTTGGAGGACATAAATTATGTCACGTTACACTGGTCCATCATGGAAACAATCACGCCGTTACGGTATCTCACTTTCTGGTTCTGGTAAAGAAATCGCTCGTCGTAACTACGTACCTGGACAACACGGTCCAAACAACCGTTCAAAACTTTCTGAATACGGTCTTCAATTGGCTGAAAAACAAAAACTTCGTTTTTCATACGGTCTTTCTGAACGTCAATTCCGTAACTTGTACATTGCTGCAACTAAAGTTAAAGAAGGAACTGTTGGTTTCAACTTCATGACTTTGCTTGAACAACGTCTTGATAACGTAGTTTTCCGTCTTGGTCTTGCGACTACTCGTCGTCAAGCACGTCAATTCGTAAACCACGGACATATCCTTGTTGACGGGAAACGCGTTGATATCCCATCATTCCGCGTACAACCTGGTCAAGTGATCTCAGTTCGCGAAAAATCTATGAAAGTTCCTGCAATCCTTGAAGCTGTTGAAGCTACTAAAGGTCGCGCTAACTTCGTATCATTTGATGCTGATAAACTTGAAGGAACTCTTGTTCGTCTTCCTGAACGTGATGAAATCAACCCAGAAATCAATGAAGCATTGATCGTTGAATTCTACAACAAAATGATGTAATTTCTTATTTGCATTTTGAAATCGCTCCTGTTTGGGAGCGATTTTTTTGTGACTTTTTTGGTAAAATAGAGGTAGGACACTGTCCTTTAAAATTGATGACAAAAACTAGTTAAGGATTATTTCTAAGTGGAAAATGTTAAAAAAATTGCTGAATTGTTGAATATTAAAAATTCACAAGTTGAAAAAGTATTAGAATTGACGGCAGAGGGGAACACAGTTCCGTTTATTGCTCGTTATCGTAAAGAAGCAACAGGTTCACTTGACGAAGTTGAAATCAAAAAAATTATTGATGAAGATAATTTACTGACAAAATTATCAGAACGTAAAACGGCTGTTTTGTCAAAAATTGAAGAGCTTGGTAAGTTGACTGATTCGCTAAAAGCACAAATTTTGGCTGCTGAAAAACTAACAGAAGTTGAAGATTTATATTTGCCTTACAAAGAAAAACGGCGCACAAAAGCAACGATTGCAAAGGAAAATGGTTTATTTCCTTTGGCTCAATTGATTGTAAAAAATTCAGCGAATCTTGAAGAAGAAGCTGAAAAATTTGTCAATGAGAATTTTACAAGTCCTCAAAAAGCTTTGGAAGGTGCCGTGGATATCTTGTCAGAAGCGATTTCTGAGGATGCACGGTTGCGTTCATGGCTGACTGGTGAAATCAAAAACAATAGTTTACTGACAAGTAGTTTGAAAAAAGATGCCGTTGATGAAAAGCAAGTTTTTCAAATGTATTATGAATTCTCAGAAAAAGTTTCAGAATTACCAAATTATCGTGTATTGGCTTTAAACCGTGGTGAAAAATTGGGGATTCTGTCAGTAAAATTTGAAAATAACGAAGATAAAATTTTACGTTATTTTGCCGCCCGTTTTGCTGCTCAAAATAATCCAATGATGCAAGTGGCGATTAAAGATGCTGTCAAGAAAAAATTGATTCCGGCTATGGAACGTAGTATTCGGACTGAATTGACAGAAAAAGCTGAAGCTTCTGCCATCGAAGTTTTTGGCGAAAATTTGAAAAATTTATTATTGGTGGCTCCGCTTAAAGGGCGTGTAGTCATGGGATTTGACCCTGCTTACCGTACTGGAGCAAAGCTTGCTATTGTTGATGAGACAGGTAAATTATTGATGACAACGGTCATTTATCCTGTGAAGCCAGCAAATGCAGGTCAAATTGCTCAAGCGAAAAAAGATTTAGCAAAATTCATTCGAGAATATGGTGTGAATATGATTGCGATTGGGAATGGAACTGCCAGTCGCGAATCTGAAAGTTTTGTTGCAGAAGTACTCAAGGAAAATAATTTTTCTGATGTTTATTATGTGATTGTCAGTGAATCTGGAGCCTCTGTTTATTCAGCGAGCGAGTTGGCACGTGAAGAATTTCCAGAATTGACTGTTGAAAAACGTTCAGCAATTTCGATTGCACGCCGTTTGCAAGATCCATTGGCTGAACTTGTAAAAATCGAACCAAAAGCCATTGGTGTTGGTCAATATCAACATGATGTTTCTGAGAAAAAATTAACAGAAAATCTTGATTTTGTCGTGGAAACAGTAGTTAACCAAGTTGGTGTAAATGTCAATACAGCCAGTCCTAGTTTGCTTTCACACGTAGCTGGCCTTAATAAAAGTTTGGCACAGAATGTAGTAAAATATCGTGAAGAAAATGGCGCACTCAAAACAAGAGCGGAACTAAAAAAAGTCCCACGTTTGGGAGCTAAAGCATTTGAACAAGCGGCAGGTTTCTTAAGAATTCCAGAAGGTAAAAATTTCCTTGACAACACCGGTGTTCACCCAGAATCTTATAAAGTGACGGAACAACTTTTGGCGGAAATTTCCGCTGATAAACCTGTCAGTAACGAAGAATTGCTGACCAAACTTTCGTCAGTAAATATTCCTGAAATGGCTGAAAAACTTGGTCTTGGTCAGGAAACATTGACTGATATTATCAATGATTTACAAAAACCAGGCCGTGATTTGCGTGATAGTTTTGATGCCCCAATTTTAAGACAAGATGTTTTGTCAGCTGGAGATTTACAAATTGGTCAACAACTTGAAGGTGTGGTCCGTAACGTTGTTGATTTCGGTGCCTTTATTGATATCGGAATTAAAAATGATGGCTTGGCACACGTTTCTGATTTGAGCAAATCTTTTGTCAAAAATCCAAGTGATGTTGTCGCTGTAGGACAAATCGTAACGGTTTGGGTTAAATCTCTCGATTTACAAAGAGGGAAAATTAATTTAACCTTAGTGAACCCACGAGAAAAATAATCTGTCAGTAAATTTTTTTGATTCTAGTTTCATTAAGCGAAGCTGTCAGTAAATATTTTTCAAATTTTAGTTTCGCTAGGTGAAGTTGTCAGTAAAATTTACTGACAGTCGTTTGTGCGAGCCTGTCAAAGGAGGAAAAGTGTTAACTAATCAAGAATTGACAGCAAAAGTAAAAGAAATATCACTCACATATTTTAAGCAATCATTTGACCACGAAGCAAAATGGAATCAACGCCTACGGACGACTGGTGGTCGTTTCTTTCCCAAAGATTTACATCTTGATTTTAATCCTAAAATGGCTGAACTTAAAGATTTTGAAGGAGTGATACTTCATGAATTAACTCATTATCATCTGTATCGGTCTAAAAGAGGTTATAAACATCGAGATGCTGATTTTAAAAGGCTTCTGTCACAAGTTGGTGGCTTACGATATGCTCCCTCAGTGATTGATAAGAAGATAAAATATTATTATAGCTGTCAAAATTGCGGCCAACTTTATCCTCGACAAAGAAAAATTGATACAAAAAAGTATCGCTGTGGAAAATGTCGAGGGAAATTAATCTTAAAAACAAGCGGAAATTAAAAATTCCGCTTGTTTTTTTATTAAGAATTAAGAAGTTTATCCACATTTTCTTCACTTTTTCCCCAAAAACTGTGAATAAGTTAAGATAAATTGGGGATAATTACAAAAAAATGGCTTAATTGAGCCAAAAAAATCTTATCCACAAGATAAAATAAATGCGTAAAGATGATAATTGCTTTTTCTCACAAAAAAGCGTAGAATAGTAAAAATACATTTTTGAAGGACTTCGAGCTATATAGCTCGAAATCTTTTATATCATGTAAAATAATATTGGATGAAAAAGAAAAGGAAGAAACTCGTGCTTAAATCAGAAATTATTGCTCAAATGCCAAAAGTTGAACTTCATTGCCATCTTGATGGTTCGCTTAGCTTGTCAGTCATTAAAGAACTCGCTAAAAATGCTGGAATTCATATGACAATGTCCGATGAGGAAATTTTAGAAAAGGCACAAGCTCCAGAAAATACAAAAAATTTGCTAGAATATCTGCAACGTTTTGATTTCGTCTTACCACTTTTGCAAACTTATAAGAATTTAGAGTTAGCTGCTTATGATGTTGTCAGACAGGCAGCAAATGATAATATTAAATATATTGAAATCCGTTTTGCTCCAAGTCAACATCTCTTAGAAAATCTAACCCTTGAAGAAGCAGTAGAGGCTGTCATTGCCGGCCTTTCTCGTGCAGAAAATGATTTTGATATAAGAGCAAATGCACTCGTTTGTGGATTAAAACAAGAACCAATTCAAAAATTACAAAAACTGCTGCCACTTTTTGATAAGATTCCTGATGAACATTTTGTCGGATTTGATATGGCGGGTGATGAATTAAATTATCCACAGGAAAAATTTGTAGATTTGATTCATGATATAAAAATTAAGGGTGTCAATGTGACGCTTCATGCTGGAGAATGTCCAGCATGTGAGAAAAATATTTTAGATTCAATTGCAATGGGGGCAAGTCGCATTGGACATGGAATTATGACTAAAAATCTGTCCGAAGCCGAACAAAAAATGATGATTGAAAAACAAATTGTTTTAGAAATGGCTCCGACTAGCAATTTTCAAACAAAAGCGGTGACAGAGCTTGCGCAATATCCTTTTAAAGAACTTTATGACAAAGGAATACACGTGACATTAAATACCGATAATCGAATGGTTTCGGCTACAAATTTAAGCAAAGAATATGAGAAAATCTCAGCTTGGTACCCAGATTTTTCTCTTTCTGATTTTGAAAAAATAAATCATTACGCAATTGATGGCGCCTTTATTGGTCAAGAAGAAAAAGAAGAACTTCATCAAAGATTTACCAAAGAATACAAAAAAATCTCTGAATAATCAGAGATTTTTTAGATTAGATGAATTATTATTATTTAATTTCTATCTTAGAAATGATTTGAGCAGCTTGTTCATCAAATGAAGTTGGAATGGCAAGCGTTTGGCTACTGTCCAATAGTTTTTGAGATTCTTCTTTTACCCAAGCAGAATCTTTAAGATATCTTTCGTCTTGGTAATGATTTGGATCTTTATAGAAATTGATTGACCCATTATGATTAGAACTATAGGTAACAATAGTGGTTCCAGCCATTGTATTATCAGAACTAAAAGACAATGTTACTGTGTCCTGAGGAACAACTACAGAACCGGAAAAAGGAAAGACTTGGTGATTAGCTCCATTTTTAGTAACACTGATAGAAACAGGTTGATAAGCATATTTATAATAACTTAGAAGGGTTTCGGTTATGCGTGCATACTCAACCTGTTCAGCGCTATATCCAGATAAAGGCGAAGAACTTTTTTGTACTTTTTCAGAATTATTGGTATTTGCTTGACTGCTTGAAGGAGAAGTGTTCGTAGAATGAGTAGCAGAATTTTTACTATTGCTAGTTTTTGAACTTGAGGTAACTTTAGAACTAGAAGTATTTTCTTTTTTGGTCTGATTTTCAGAACTTTTAGAATTTGAACAGGCAGCTAAGGCAAATAAACTCAAAAATGTAGCTGACCAAAGGATTGTTTTCTTCATAAGATTTATTCTCCATTTTTATTACTTTATAATAATACCATTAAATTTTTATAAAGTAAAATTTAGCTATGATTACTATAATCTTAGAATATATTTCTACTTGGTATAATCTATTGTTGGAATGAGCTTTATTTAGGTATTTTTATTTTTAAGGTGTTGCTTTAGGACAATAAAAAAAACTGAATCATTATATATTCAGCCTTTTTTATTAATAAATATTATTCATCAGGTGTCATAATCATTGGAACAACAAGTGGTGAACGTTCAGTTTGTTTATAAAGGAATGGTGAGAGTGCTTCACGCATCGCACGAGCCACAGAAGCTTCATTTGCATTTTCTTCATGCATCGCTTCACGAATGGCATTGAAAAGGACACGTTGACCACTACGAATCAAATCACCAGACTCACGCATATAGATAAATCCACGCGAAAGCATGTCAGGGCCAGCAAGAACGGTTTTCTTTTCAAAGTCAACGGTTGCAACCGCAAGGACAATTCCATCTTCTGAAAGTTCATGACGATCGTGGAGAACGGCATTTCCGACATCACCAATTCCTGAACCATCAACGTAAGTGTCAGAGGCTGGGAAATGGTCGGCATATCTTGCGCTGTCAGCAGTTAATGCAAGGACGTCACCATTTTCTTGAATGAAACAATTTTCTTTAGGGACACCAGTATCTTGAGCAAGTCCAGCGTGAATTTTGAGCATTCGATATTCACCGTGAACAGGCATAAAGTATTTCGGTTTGATGAGACGTAACATGAGTTTTTGCTCTTGTTGCCCACCATGACCAGAGGTGTGAATGTTGTTCATTTTACCATAAATAACTTCAACACCAGCTTCAGCGATTTTGTTAATCAATTGGTTAACACCGTGGGTATTCCCAGGAATAGCATTTGATGAGAAGACAACCGTATCGCCCATTTGTAAGGTAATATGACGGTGCATTCCGTTGGCAATTCTTGAAAGTGCAGCCATTGGCTCACCTTGCGAACCTGTACACATAATCAAAAGTTCATGTGAAGCGTATTGATTAACTTCATTTGGTTCAATGAAAGTTCCTTTAGGAGCTTTGATATAACCGAGTTCCAAACCATTCACGATTGCTTTTTCCATTGAACGACCGAAAACGACAATTTTGCGTCCAGTCTTAACTGCTCCATCAACGGCTTGTTGCAAACGGAAAATATTTGAGGCAAATGAAGCGAAAATAATTCGACCTTCAATACGTTCAAAAATTTTCATGATGCTTGCACCAACGACTTTTTCAGAATGTGAAAAAGTTGGAATTTCAGCATTGGTTGAGTCAGAAAGAAGGAGTAAAACGCCTTCGCTTCCAAGTTCAGCCATTCGGTGAAGGTCAGCAGGTTCACCCACTGGTGTGAAGTCAAACTTGAAGTCACCAGTAGCGACAATTTTACCTTGAGGAGTATTCACAACAATCCCTAAAGGTTCTGGAATTGAGTGAGTCGTGCGGAAGAAGTCAAGACTTAAATGATTAAATTTAATGACTGAATCTGCATGAATTTCATAAAGTTTAGCATCACGTAAAAGTCCGTGTTCTTCGAGCTTTCCACGAATGAGCGCAAGTGACAATGGTCCAGCATAAATTGGAATATTGGCCTGTTTCAAGAGGAATGGAATTCCTCCGATGTGGTCTTCGTGTCCGTGAGTGATGAAGAGACCTTTGATACGATCAATATTTTCAACGATGTAAGTATAATCAGGAATGACGTAGTCAACACCTAATAAATCGTCTTCTGGGAATTTAATTCCGGCGTCAATGATGATAATTTCATCTTTATACTCAACGCCGTAAGTATTTTTACCGATTTCACCCAGTCCGCCAATGGCGTAAACTGCGACTTCATCAGCTTTTATTTTAAGTTGCTTTGGCATGTTTCTCCTATTCTTTGGATTTTTTATTTTATTTTTTGACTGACAAGTTGGTCAGTTCGGTTTTTTAATGTAATATTTACTGACAGAATTTTAAAGGTACAAGAAAATCACTTTAGATTGCTGTCATTTTTGACAAAAATCTAAAGTGCTCTCCTTTATACTCCAGTCAGTCTTAGAAGCTTGTGATTTCAAATACGCCAGTTTCTTTTTCATATTCGACAGATTCATCAGAAAGTGAGTCAATAAACTCTACATGGTAGGCAGTATTTTTAGCAAGAAGTTCGCGTGCAAGGATAACTCCTTCTTCTTTAGTAGCAACATCAAGGTCGAGGTAAAGAGCCTCAGTAGTCTCACGACGTGGTGAGCGGGTATTATCTTTTTGGTAGAAAACTTTAAAAATCATTCTATAAATCACGAGCAAAAGCTCGTTCCTTTCTTAATAGTTCGTGTTTGCTGTTCTTTGCAATTACTATCATTTTAGCATATTTGCAAGGAAATGGAAAGTTGAGTTCATTAATTTTATAAATGAAGCGCTTCCTAAAAAATAATGGTGGAACTTGTAAGGCAAGCGTGGTAAAATATAAGGAAGTAGAACTGATGACAGAGAAGATAAAAATTATTTGTAGATAGGTCGCATTGGATAAGTGGCTGTCAGTAAAAGTCTATCAGTAATTAAAAAATAACATACTTTCAGAAATATTATAGGTAAAAAATGAAAATATTAGCATTTGATAGCTCATCAAAGGCTTTGTCAGTAGCTGTGGTTGCTGACGGAATATTACTTGGTGAAGTAACATTAAATTTGAAAAAAAATCACAGTACAACTTTGATGACAAGCATTGATTTTTTGATGGCTCAAGTTGGTCTTGAAGCCAAAGAACTTGACCGGATTGCGGTAGCACAAGGCCCTGGTTCTTATACAGGTTTGCGACTTTCTGCGACAGTTGGAAAAACATTGGCTTTTAGCTTAAATAAAGAGCTTGTTGGTCTATCAAGTTTATTGGCAATTGCTAATCGTGTTCAAGACAAAAATGCTTACGTGCTTCCGATAATTGATGCAAGACGTGGAAATGCCTATGCAGCTCTTTATAAAAATGATCAGCAAATAATTGCGGATCAACATTGCAATTTTAGTGAATTTTTGGCTGATTTATCAGAAAAAGTTTCTTCATTTGAACAAATTATTTTCACAGGAGAAACTGATAATTTCGTTGAAGCAATTCAAAATGCTGGTTTCTCTGAAGAACAAATCATTTCTGACAGTTTAGAAAAGCTCTCGTCAGCCTATGAAATTGCTAAGATTGCTGAAAAATTAACTCCTGAAAATGTGCACGCTTTTGTGCCAAATTACCTCAAAAAAGTTGAGGCCGAAGAGAAATGGTTGGAAAGTCATGAAAAAGCTGAAAACACTCCTGACGACTACGTTCAAAGGGTTTAGTGGAAAAAAATTTAATCCTCGTCGTTATTTAGAAATGGCTGACATTGAACTTGAACATGACCGAGAAGGTGTTCACTATCGATTGGCAGACAGAGTTGATATTGTTGCTTTGCTTGCGATTGAACGAGATGTTTACAATGGAGATATTCCATGGACCTTCTCTCATTTTGAACATGAAATTGTCAAAAATGATGAAGCCTTTTTCATTGTGGCCGAAATTTCTGGCAGTGTCATTGGTTTTATTGGAACTAGAATCAATCACCATGGTCAAGATGCACATATCACTAATCTCGCAGTGTTTAAAGCCTTTCAAGGACAACAAATTGCTTCAACTTTGATTGAACAACTGATTGTATTGATGAGCGCACTCGGAAAAAATGAGATGACTTTGGAAGTCCGTCGTGACAATACTAAAGCACAAGGACTTTATCGTAGGCAAGGTTTTGTCACTGACAAATTATTGCCAGAGTACTATGAAGACGGTGCTGATGCCATTTGGATGATTAAGAAATTGAAAAAATGAAACTAAAACATCTCTCTTACTTTGAAGAAAAATTAGAAGATAAAAAATATTTTCCAACCATAGAAAACCTATCAGCTCAGATTTATGAACTTTTGTCACTTGCTTACGAAGAATCACCGTGGACACGAGCTTATATTTTAGCTGATATAAACAATGAAAATTCCGATTATTTCTTCCTAGAAGAAGAGGGGCAAATTGTTGGTCTTTTAGCAATTTCAACAATAATGGATGAATTAGAAATTACAAATATCGCTATTCATCCTGATTTTCAGGGGCAAGGACTAGCGAGTTTTTTACTGACAGAAGTGTCAACATTTAGTGGGACTTTATTTTTGGAAGTTCGGAAGTCCAATCTTGCCGCTCAAAAATGTTATGAAAAATTTGGTTTTAAGATTTATCATACAAGAAAAAATTATTATGACAAACCTCTTGAAGATGCTTTGTTAATGAGAAAAGAGCAATTTTAAAAATGAAAGATAATTATATATTAGCCTTTGAAACTTCATGTGATGAAACTTCAGTGGCAATTTTAAAGAATGGAAATGAATTATTATGTAATATCATTGCCAGTCAAATCAATAGTCATAAACGCTTTGGTGGAGTTGTGCCAGAAATTGCCAGCCGTCATCACGTCGAACAAATTACTGTTTGTATTGAAGCAGCACTTGAAGAAGCAGAAATTTCGGCTGACCAACTGACGGCCGTTGCGGTGACCGAAGGTCCAGGCTTAAATGGCGCTTTGTTAGTTGGAATCATGGCAGCAAAAACTTTTGCATGGGCAAATCATCTTCCTTTGATTCCAGTTAATCACATGGCCGGTCATTTGATGGCTGCAAGTTTAGTGGATACCATTGAATATCCAGCTATGGCCCTTTTGGTTTCAGGTGGACATTCTGAACTTGTTTACGTAGAAAAAGAAGGAAGCTATAAAAAAGTTGGTGAAACTCGTGACGATGCTGCCGGTGAAGCTTATGATAAAGTTGGTCGAGTGATGGGCCTGACTTATCCGAGTGGAAAAGTCATTGATGAATTAGCACACAAAGGAGCTGATACTTACAATTTCCCACGAGCAATGATGAACACACATGAAGTAGAATTTAGCTTTTCAGGCTTAAAATCAGCCTTTATCAATCTCGTTCATAACGAAAATCAAAAAGGAAATGACGTGATTGCTGATGATTTAGAAAATTTAGCTGCTTCCTTTCAAGCTGCTGTCGTCGATGTCCTTATGGCCAAAACCAAATTAGCCATGGAAAAATATCCAGTAAAAACGCTAATAATTGGCGGTGGAGTATCAGCAAATCAAGGCTTACGCGAACGTTTGTCAGCAGAAATTACTGACGAAAAGTTAATTATTCCTCCTTTAAGACTCTGTGGTGACAATGCTGGAATGATTGCAGCAGCAGCATATATCGAATGGAAAAAAGGTTTAGAAAATGTTCAAGCAGGATTAGATTTAAATGCAAAACCTAGTCTCGTCTTTGAAGACATAGAAGAAGGAGAAGTTTAATGATGAAATTAATTGGAAAACTTCAAAGTGGCATGACCTTTACTGAAGAATTTGACGGAGTCAACGATTTCCTAGCCCTTCAACAAAGCGATTATAATGCCATTGCTGATGAAATTGAAGTTGTTGAAGTAAAAATTGCTGACGAAGTCCTTGATTTTAAAGGCAATATGGGTCAACTTTACTATGAACTCATGAAATAAATAAAAAGTTACTGACAGTTCTGTTAGTAACTTTTTATTTAGAGTTGATTAATCATTAATATTTTTGTCTGTGGAAAACTTTCTTTAAGCTCTTTCAGATGAAGTTTGAGCTCTGGATAACAAAAGATATAATCAATTATTTCATTTTTTTTCGTCAGTCATTCGGACAAATATATTTTTTGGAGTTGAATGTCATTGCCAACTATCACTTGAGCTTTTTTTAACCAAAGTTTTTCCATTTCTTTGTAAGCAAACATTTTTCCAATTGGTAATCCCGCGGGTGTTTCTAGAGATTTGTCATTGCCAAGTAGCAGATAAGCAGTAGTCATGTAACCGCCTCCTTTTGCTATATTATAACTCCACAAAAAAAGATTAGCAAGGGGAACTTCACAGATTGGGAGTCCTATTGTCATCTTTTAATAAAAATTACTAGACCACAGATAATTCATGAATTGTCCGTCCTTCTTTATCAACTAATTGTAACCAGCTATTTGTTCCAGCGAAGTAAAGGAAATGTCCCACTTCATTGACTGATTTTAAGACAATATCCTCAGTAGTTGTGAATGTTTTAGCATCCCAATTGGCTTTTTGTTCTTCTCTTAAAGTCTGTGTAAAACGATAGGCTAAACCTGGTGTACCATCAGATTTCATTCCACCGCTTTCGGCGATTTTTGCTCCTGCTTTTATCACGAGTTGATTGGATTTTTCCCAAATAATGGTCGCTTTACTGTCGGAACGATTAACAAAAAATTCAACTTCAGAAAGTCCTTTTTTCCAGCGATGTTGTGCTTTAGGAGAAAAAGCTTTTTTCTTTTCTAATTTAATGCCAAAAGCAGTTAAAGCAGTCAAAAACTCGTCAGCAGAAGTGGCACAAGCTTTTTCGATATTGCTTGGAATTTTAATTGGCTCGGCTTTATCACGTAAAATAATGCCAGCTTCCTCAGCCAAATTAACTAAATATTGCGTTAGATATTCCAGCTCTAAATCATAGGCAGCCATATTTAAAATCACGACTTTATCAAATTCTAACTTAGGAATTAATTCTAAATCATTGGCAATCATTTTAATCTGCCCTTTTTTTAGTAAAAAGAAAAGCTCATCATTTTGCAAATCAAAACGTGCATTATTCTGATCAAAAATACGTAAAAAGGCAGTTGATGGAAGACGAATTTCTAAACCAAGGTCAGACATGCTGACCGTAAAAGTTAAATTTTTCATAACTTTATTATAGCAGAAAGTTTGACAGCCTTATCAAACAATACATCATCAAGCTAAAGTTTGGTATATACAAACAATGCAAGCTTTTTTTTGTATTTTATAAAAAATGAATCTATAAAAAAACAAAATAATGTAATTTTATAAAATAAAGTTCGGTATTTACGTACAATGGTAACTGTTAACAGAATATTTACAAAAAGGTCATTGTCAGATAAATTAAAATGGGTTAGAATTATTTTGTGAAGCACACCGATTCATCAACCGATTGATAAAAATCTTAAGGAGATTCATTTTTATAATGAAAAAGACATCGAAGAAAGTCATTGGACTTACAGCAAGTGCACTAATTGCAGTATCATTACTTGCAGCTTGTGGAAATAGTAGCTCTGCATCAAAATCTGATAGCAAAACCATTTCAAATTTAAAGATTTCATTTATTCCATCCAAAAATCCGGACGATATTACCACAGCGACTAAACCAATCGCAAATATTTTGAAATCTGAATTGAAAAAACAAGGCTATACAGTAAAAAATATTGATACTAGTGTTGGTACAAATTATCAAGCGGTTGGTGAAGGGCTTGATGCTGGTTCAGTTGACGTCGGTTATGGAATGTCAGCGACAACTTATGCTATGTATCAAGATGGTTCAACTCCACTCTTGATGGCAACACGTAAAGGACTTTCAAATGATGGCTCAGATTCTGCAAAATATTGGAATGAGCATAAACCAACAACTAAAACCGATAAAGAAGTGACTTCTTACCGTTCGCTGATCATTGCTGGTAATTCTCCAATGGGCAAAAAGTTAGCTAAAGAAGCTAACGACGGAACTTTGACATGGAAAGATTTAAACGATGCAAAATGGGGGCTTGAATCAACTTCATCTGCGGCAGGCTATATGTATCCTTCGCAATGGTTAACTGAGAACTTTAAACATTCAATTCGTGATTTAAAAAATACAGTTACTATGGATTCTTATGATTCAGCAATGGCTCAACTTGCTTCAGGTCAAATTGATGTAATGCCAGAATATGCTGATGCACGAATGGATGACGCTACTAAGTGGACCACAACTTTCGGTGCAAAAGAAAGTATTTGGGATGATACAAATGTGATTGGTGTGACACCTGCCATTGCCAATGATGGAATCATGGTTTCAGAAAAATCAAAAATCATGACGGCCGACTTCAAAAAAGCACTCTCAGCAGCAATTAAAGATATGGCTAAAACTGATGAAGGAAAGAAAGTCATTGCCATTTATTCACATGATGGCTATGTTGATTCAACAAAAGCTGACTATAAAACAGCCATTAAAGTGGCAAATTCAATGAGTAAAGCCAACTAATGAACAAATAAATCATTTAATAAGGGTCTGGGTTACTCAATGAGTTCCAGACTCTTTTTGTGGAAATTGACTAATATTAATTAAAAAGCCTTCATTAGTGAAGAAGGATGGAGAAGTAATGATAAAATTTGAAAATGTGTCAAAAATTTATCCAAATGGCACAAAAGGTTTGACGGATGTTAATTTACAAATCAATCAAGGAGAATTCGTAGCTATTATTGGAACATCGGGAGCAGGAAAATCAACTCTGATTCGTTGTGTTAATGGTTTAAATGATATTACTTCAGGCTCGTTAATTGTGAATGATACAGAAGTGTCAAAACTTAAAGGAAAAGAGTTAAGAAAATTTCGGAGACATGTGGGAATGATTTTTCAATCCTATAATTTAGTTCCTAGAGTGACGGTTTTGAAAAATGTAATGTTTGCTCGTGTACCAGATATGAGTTTATTTAAGGTCATTTTTGGTTTGTTTTCAAAAGAAGATAAACTTGTTGCCTTAGATTCTCTGAATAAGGTAGGAATTTTAGATAAAGCTTATATCCGAGCAGATCAACTTTCAGGTGGACAACAGCAACGTGTATCACTTGCTCGTGCTCTTAGTCAAGAAAGTGAAATTTTACTCGCTGATGAACCTGTTTCAGCACTTGACCCAGTCACAGCTAAAGAAGTAATGGATGATTTTAAAAGAATTAATGAAGAATTCAATAAAACAATTTTACTGAATATCCACCATGTTGAACTTGCTTTAGAATACGCTTCGCGGATTATTGCTGTAAAAAAAGGGAAAATTGTTTATGATGGTCCTTCGCAAGAGGTAACCAAAGAAATTTTGGATGAAGTTTATAGAAAAGAGGCCTAAATGTACGATAAAATTTTTAAGCCTAAAAAAATAAAACTTATTACAGGAGAAGTTGTCGAAGAGAAAGTCAGTCGAACTTGGTTGACTTGGTTAATTATCATCTTACTGATTGCTTTTTCTGTTATTCTTACAAATTTTGATTTTAGTGCGCTTAGCAGAAGTGGTCTCTTTTTTCAAAAATTAGCAAGTATGATTCCCCCAAATTGGGCTTACTTTCATAAAGTTCTTCCCCCACTATTAGATACGATTAAGATGAGCTTTTTTGCTTCCTTACTTGGAGCAATTTTGTCAGTTCCATTTGCGATATTAGCGGCAAATAACATCCTTAAAAATCGTTTTATTAATGGCATCATTCGTTTGATTTTTATGCTAGCAAGAACTTTGCCAACTTTGGTTTTGGCTTTAATTGCAACCTATATTTTTGGTCTAGGAACTTTTGCTGGAGTTGTTGCAATTTTTGTATTTACCTTTTCTTTCATAGGAAAACAATTGTTTGAGGTGATTGAAACCGTTGATATGGGACCTTTTGAAGCGGCAGAAGCTTTAGGGGTCAGTCCTTTAAACGCCTTTTTCATTGCTGTTTTTCCTCAAGTCCTACCTACTTATCTTTCAACTGCTCTTTATGCATTTGAGGGAAATGTCCGCTATGCTGCAATTTTGGGATATGTTGGGGCTGGAGGGATAGGAAATATCTTAAATGACCGAGTGAATTTTCGCGATTTTTCCTCTGTTGGTATGATTTTAATTTCTATTCTAGCTACAGTCATGATTATTGATTCAATCAGCGCATTAATTCGTAAGAAAATTGCCTAGGAATGAGAGGAAAAATGAATTCACAAATTATTGAAGAATATAATCATAGACCTAAAAACTGGTTTTATTATCTTTTGATATTTATTGTTTTATTAGCAGTTTCGATTTGGTCGACTTCAGTCGTCCATTATCATGGCGTTTCAGAACATGGAGCTTTAATCGCCAAAAATATTTTCACAGGGATTTTCCATCCAGACACCAGTTTAATGTTTAACCTAACTGAAACTGGCTTACCCTATCTCTTGCTACAAACTTTTGCAATTGGTTTGCTTGGGACTTTGGTTGGTGCAATTGTTGCCATTCCACTCTCTTTTCTTGCAGCGACTAATTTGGTTCCGAATTGGTTAGCTTATCTGATTCGTTTTGTCTTGATGGCGATTCGGACAATTCCTTCTTTTGTTTATGCCCTTTTATTTATTCCAGTCGTTGGTTTAGGTTCTTCAGCTGGTGTAATGGCGCTTGGTTTTGAGTCAATTGGGATGATTGCAAAACTATTTATTGAAGCTATTGAAGATTTGGATATGGGTGTTATTGAAGCTATGGACGCAGCTGGTGCAACAACATTTCAAAAAATTCGTTTTGGAGTTTTACCCCAATTATTACCAGATTTATATTCGATTTTACTTTACCGTTTAGATATGAATCTGCGTGATGCAGCTATTTTGGGATTAGTTGGTGCTGGTGGAATTGGTGCGCCATTGAGTTTTGCAATGTCTGGTTATAAATGGTCAGCCGTTGGTGCAATTTTGTTGGGACTTTTAGTTTTAATTATCCTTGTTGAACTCATTTCATCAAGAATTCGGAAAAAATTAGCAAAGGGATAAATAATATGAAAATAAGAATTCTAGAAACGAGTGATTTACATGGTTTTGTTCTCCCAACAAACTTCACCGAAAGAGAAATGAATTTGCCTTTTTCAATGGCCAAAGCCAAATCTAAAATAGATGAACTTACAGCAGTGGCTCAAGAGCAGGGTGAAATTATTGTAAAAATTGAAAATGGTGATTTATTGCAAGGTTCCCCCTTGGCTTATTATCTAGCTAAAAAATCAAGTCGCGGTATTAAAGACTTGGTCAATGTCACTAATTCTTTTGGTTATGATGTGGGATTGCTTGGTAATCATGAGTTTAATTATGGGATTGATTATTTAAAAAGTTATGTTAATCAGGTAAATTATCCTATTTTGGCTGCGAACGTATTGAATAATGAAGGTCAACCTGCTTTTGGCCCTGCTTATAAAATCATTGAAGCGCAGGGGGTGAAAATTGGAATTGTTGGTTTTTTGACACAATATATTCCACATTGGGAAAAACCGTCAATTATCAAAAATTTGACTTTCCAATCCATTCTGACAACTGCAAAAGATATTCTGCCCGATTTGCGCCAATCAGTTGACCTTTTGATTGTTGCATATCATGGAGGCTTTGAGCGAGATTTACAGACAGGTCTTCCGACAGAAAGTTTGACAGGGGAAAATGAGGCTTATCAGTTAGTTGAAGAGTATAAAGATTACATTGATGCCTTGGTGACTGGACACCAGCATCGTGAAATTGCTGACCATCTTTTTGGAGTTCCAGTTATTCAACCAGGCTATCGTGGTGCTTTTGTTGGGGAAATAGAACTTGAATTAGATAATCATAAAAAAGTTGTGGCTTCAAATGCTAGACTTCATAAAACGGAGAATTGCAAAGTCTCATCGGAGGTCAATCAACTGATATTTGATGTCAGTACAGAAGCAGAGGATTGGTTAGACCAGCCAATGGGAGAAGTTCATGGAGAAATGATTATTCGTGATCCAATGACTGCTCGACTGATTGAACATCCTTATATTGAATTAATTAATAAAATACAAATGGAAGCGACAGGGACCGATATTTCCGGGACTGCACTTTTTAATAATGAAGCGAAGGGTTTTGCAAAAGAAATTACGATGAGATCGATTCTGACAAATTATATTTATCCCAACACTTTAGCTGTTTTAAGAGTGACAGGTGCAGACTTAAAGGCTGCCTTAGAGCGGACAGCGGAACATCTTGAACTTGACAAAAGTGGCGAAATTGTTTTTAGTCCACGCTTTATTGAACCAAAACCTGAATATTATAATTATGATATGTATGAAGGAGTTGAATATGCTATCGATTTGCAAAAAGAAATTGGTCAGCGAATTGTACGTTTAAATTTCAAGGGGCATCAGGTAAAAGATGACGAAATTTTAGAAATTGTCGTCAATCAATATCGCGCAGTTGGGGGTGGAAATTATCCAATGTTTTCTGCGGACAAGATTGTTAGAGAAATTACTGTTGATATGACCGAATTGATTGCTGATTATTTGAAGAAACATCCGATAATTGAGGCAAGTGTGAATCATAACTTCACAGTTCTAAAATAAATTTACTGACAGAAATTTTAGCAGAATAATAGGTGCTAAAAAAATCTGTCAGTAATTTTTTTATTAAGTTATACTTGAGAATGAGCTAAGTTTTTCTAAAGTTTTTACTGATATACTTTTATTTATCAAAAGGAGGAGCCTAGCATGAAACATACAGTAATAATTCCAAAAATCAATTATCAATTTGTGAAATCAGAAGATGACTCACTTTTACTTCCAAGTCCTTTAGAAAGTCAATATTTAACAGTAAAATATGAGCAATAAGAGCCAAATGAGTTGAGATTCTATGATAAAATGAAGTCATAAAGATTAACAAAGGAGCATTAATGACAATGAATATCACATCTCATGGTGAAAAAATAGCAACACTAAATCCGACAATAAGTGGTGATGCACCTGATTTTGAACTGACAGATTTAAAAGGAAATAAAATTAAATTATCAAAACTTGAAAAACCTGTTTTGATTAGTGTTTTTCCTGATATTAATACTAGAGTTTGTTCACTTCAAACCAAACATTTTAATCTTGAAGCAGCAAAACATTCTGAAATTGACTTTTTGAGTATTTCAAATAATACAGCAGATGAGCAAAAAAATTGGTGTGCAGCCGAAGGTGTTGACATGACAATTCTTGCTGATGATGGAACTTTTGGAAAGGCTTATGGTCTTATTTTAAATGGTGGTCCTCTTGAAGGACGTCTTGCCAGAAGCGTCTTTGTTGTGAAAAATGGTCAAATTGTCTATAGTGAAGTTTTGTCAGAGCTTTCTGATGAACCAAATTATGAAAAAGCACTAGCAGCTACTAAATAGTTATAAATGACAAAATAGGGGATAATTGCAATTGATGCTTGTCTTCTATTTATAAGCTGTCAACAGGCAGCTTTTTTAGTAGTAAAAAGAATAGATGTAATTTTTCTTTGTACTCGAAATTTTCTATTCAATTTGATATAATTAGATTAATACTGAATATTTAGGAGAAAACATGGCTGTAAAACGTTTAATTGAAACTTTTGTTCCGGAAAATTATAAGATTTTCCTCGATATTGACCGTAAAACCAAGAAAATAAAAGGTCAAGTGGCAATTACTGGGGAAGCAAAAGATAGTGTTATTGCCTTTCATGCCAAAGGTTTACACTTTAGTAAAGTTCGTGCTTTTAGTGTCGACACAAACTTCATTGAAAATGAAGAAGATGAAGAAATCGTTGTTAAAATTGGTGAAACAGGGCGCGTGACTGTTTCATTTGAATATGAAGCTGAATTGACTGACAACATGATGGGAATTTACCCTTCATACTATGAAGTCAATGGCGAAAAGAAAATGCTCATTGGTACACAATTTGAAAGCCATTTTGCTCGTCAAGCCTTTCCTTCTATTGATGAACCAGAAGCAAAAGCAACCTTCGATTTGTCAGTAAAATTTGATGAAGAAGAAGGCGACATCATTGTTTCAAACATGCCAGAACTCTTGAATATTAACGGAATTCACGTTTTTGAACGTACTGTCAAAATGAGTTCTTACCTTTTGGCTTTTGTATTCGGTGAACTTCAATTTAAAAAAGGAAAAACAAAATCTGGTGTTGAAGTAGGTGCTTTTGCAACGAAAGCTCATAGTGAAGCTGCGCTTGATTTCCCGCTTGATATTGCTATTCGTTCAATTGAATTTTATGAAGATTACTATAAAACGCCATATCCACTCCCACACAGTTGGCACATTGCCTTACCTGACTTTTCGGCAGGAGCAATGGAAAACTGGGGATGTATCACTTATCGTGAAGTCTGCATGCTTGTTGACCCTGAAAATGCAACCATTCAAAGCAAACAATATGTAGCAACCGTTATTGCACACGAATTGGCACACCAATGGTTCGGTGACCTTGTAACAATGCAATGGTGGGATGATTTGTGGCTCAATGAATCATTTGCCAACAACATGGAATATGTTTGTATGGATGCTTTGGAACCAAGTTGGAACGTTTGGGAATCATTCTCAATCTCAGAAGCCAATATGGCACTGAATCGTGATGCAACTGATGGAGTTCAATCTGTCCACGTTGAAGTGACTCATCCAGATGAAATTGGAACGCTCTTTGACCCAGCAATCGTCTATGCCAAAGGTTCACGTTTGATGGTTATGCTTCGTAAATGGCTTGGAGATGAAGATTTTGCTTCTGGTTTAGCTCTTTACTTCAAACGCCACCAATATGGAAATACAGTCGGAGATAATCTTTGGGATGCCTTGGCTGAAGTCTCTGGAAAAGATGTGGCAGCTTTCATGCATTCATGGGTTAACCAACCAGGTTACCCTGTCGTTACTGCCGAAGTCATTGATGATACTTTAGTTTTGAGTCAAAAACAATTCTTCGTTGGTGAGGGTGCTGATAAAGGACGTTTGTGGAATGTTCCTTTGAATACAAATTGGTCAGGATTGCCAGACTTACTTTCTTCTGAAAAAGTTGAAATTCCTGGTTTTGCTGCTTTGAAATCAAAAAATAATGGTAAAGCCCTCTTTTTGAATGATGCAAATATGGCTCATTACATTATTGATTACAAAGGACAATTGTTAACAGACCTCCTCTCAGAAGTTGAGACTTTGGAGAATGTCACTAAATTCCAAATCTTGCAAGATCGTAAATTATTGGCTAAAGCAGGTGTAATTTCTTATGCTGATGTCGTAAATATCTTGCCGGCATTTACTAATGAAGAATCTTACCTTGTCAATACTGGTTTGAGTCAACTCATTAGCGAATTGGAACTTTTTGTTGATGAAGATTCAGAAACTGAAAAAGCTTTCCAAAGCTTGGTAGGAAAACTTTTCGCTAAAAACTATGCTCGCTTAGGCTGGGATAAAGTTGCTGGCGAATCTGCTGGTGATGAGAGCCTTCGTGGAATTGTTTTGAGTAAGACTTTGTATGCTGAGAATGCAGATGCCAAAGCAAAAGCCAGTCAAATCTTTGCAGCACATAAAGAAAATCTAGCAGGAATTCCGGCTGATATTCGTCCAATTGTTTTAAATAATGAAATTAAGACGACAAATTCTGCTGAATTGGTTAAAACTTATCGTGAAACTTATGTTAAAACTAGCTTGCAAGAATTTAAACGTGAGCTTGAAGGGGCTGTCGCATTAATCAAGGATGAAAAAGTCATTGCTGAATTGCTTGAAAGCTTCAAAAATGCTGATATTGTTAAGCCACAAGATATTGCTTTCTCTTGGTTCTACCTTTTGCGCAATGATTTCTCACAAGATGCTGCTTGGGCTTGGGAAAAAGCAAACTGGGCATTCCTTGAAGAAAAATTGGGTGGAGATATGAGTTATGATAAATTTGTTATCTATCCAGGAAATACTTTTAAAACTGCTGATAAATTAGCAGAATATAAAGCTTTCTTTGAGCCAAAATTAGAAAATCAAGGTTTGAAACGTTCAATCGAAATGGCAATCAAGCAAATCACAGCACGTGTTGCTTTGATTGATAGCCAAAAGGCTGACGTTGATAAATCAATCAAAGAAATTTCTGAAAAATTATAATAAATAAAAAATCACCTTTTTGAGGTGATTTTTTTTATTCATTCTTGGTCTGACTTTGTTTTTGATAGCACAAGTAGAGCGATAATTAGAAAGATAAATCCCATGAGTGCTGGAGCGAAATGACCAAGGCTGATATAGATTTGTCCACCAATTAAAGGGCCTATCACGCGAGTAAGTGCTTGAAGTGCTTGACTTCCACCTTGAAGTTTACCTTGTTCGGAAGAAGTCGCTGATTTTGAAAGTTTACCGTTAAAGGCAGTTCCAAAAATACTATCTCCAAAAGCAAAGATAAACATTGCCAGAATGAAGAAGGGCCACATTTTAGAAAAAGCAGAAAGTGCGAAAAGAAGGTAAGCAATAATTTCGCAGACTAGTGCCAAACGGATGAGTTTATCTTCATTAGCTAATTTTAGAAGTCTTGGCATGATAAAGATTTGAGTCAAGATATCCATTAAACCCATGATGGATATGGCTAGACCAATTAATACAGGCGTCCAAGCAAAAGAATCTAATGAAAATTGACTAATAATTGCTTGGAGTGCACCATTTGGTAGCCAAAGTAAGATACCGGCAAAGAGCAGACGATTGAGATTTTTCATGCGTAAGAGCTGAAAAAGTTGAGTGAAAGGATTGAGTTGTTTAAGGGAAAAATTACGTGTGCGATGAGTTTCGGGCAAGCTCTCGTTCATTACGAATGCACCGTAAAGAAGATTGGCGATTGAGATTAGGGCGCCGAAGTAAAAGGGAACTGAATTGCCAAAATGAGCTAGAAGTCCTCCAACTGTTGGGCCAGAAATTGTTCCAACACCAACAGCAGCGGCTGTCCAACCAAAAACTTTAGTTCGATTTTCTTCATCAGTAATATCAGCGAAGTAAGCAAAAAGGGTCACGATATTTCCACCAGTTAAACCATCAATGATTCGTCCGAGAAAAAGCATCCAGAGACTACCAGCTAAGCCAAAGATAAGATAACCAAGAGCAGAGCCAGCTAAAGAAATCAGTAAGATAGGTTTACGACCAAAGCGGTCTGATAAAGAACCAAGAGCAGGAGCGGCAAAGAAAGTACATAGTGCATAGATTGCCATTAAACTAGTAACAATGAGTGCTTGGTCATGAGCATTAGCAAAAGGTGCGACCATAAAAGGAACGACTGGTGAGATGATTGTAAAACCAAGTCCTGTCAGGAAAGTGGTGATAAGCCCAAAAGTGAGGGCGTGTTTATTAATTTTCATAGGTAAAACCTCCATAAGATATGAGCCCGACTGTGTTGAAGCGATGAAATTTAGAAAAATTGGTGGTTCTGCCCAACAGGCAGGTTCAAAATTTTGTCTTTTTCATAAACTTCTAGCGATCTGAACTCAATTACAATAATTGATGATGATTTCTTAGGAAGTTTTTTGCGCAGACTTGCGTCTGCTAAAGTGAAATCTATAGACTTGTGATTTCACTTTTCTACACAGTTTCCCTGGAAACAAAAATAGTATATCATAACATTGTTTCCGTGTCAACAAAAAACAAACAAAAAAAACTGTCAGTAAAAATTAATTTACTGACAGAATTATTTTTCAATATTATTCCGAATAGCAGAATCAAGATGATTATTGTATTTATTGAGAAATTCTAAAATATTGCTGACAGACTCATCAGTTAATTCATCGAAGATAACTTGATCCTTTTCTGAAAATTTTTGGTGCAAACTTTCGTGACGGTCATTAATTTCTTGACCCTCTTTTGTTAAGCGAAAATAGATTTCCTTTTTATTTTGAGGAATTTGATAAGATTCAACGAGATTTTTTTTGAGCAGTTTTTTAGCGATTTTACTGGCAGCACCACGTGTCATGTAGAGATGATGAGCTAATTTTGTCACATTTGGATAAGGGGTTTTAGCAATAAATTCAATCGTTTCAATTTCTGATAACGAAATATTTGAGAATTCAGCCTCCATTTGTGGCTTGTAATAGGCATCAATCTTATTAAATAAATCAGTTAAAGAAGTCATGATTTGTTCCTGATTTTGCTGAAGATTGGTCATAATCACTTTTCCTCTCTTTTTAAAGTTGTCTGTCTATAAATACAGCGCCAATAGTCATTGCGTCGCCAGATACTTGTAACCACAAAATTTTGTTCATTTTTCCAGTAATCATAAGTTAAAATAAATGTTTTCTTGCTGACTTGTGAACTACTATAGTGATTTATTGCTAATGGAATTACTGACAGACTTGTCAATGAATTTTTAGAGTCATTATTTTTACTGACAGAATTTTCGTCAGTAATTTTTGCAAAATCTATCAATTTATCAGAAGCACTGATGATTTTTCCATCAGCAAGAATTTCTTGAAAAGTGCTGTCAGTTAATTTGTCCAAATTTTCCAGATTTAAAAACTGTTCTTCTTTTGCCAAAAGTTCAAGTGAGCGACTGGCGTAATGTTCCTCTTCAGGTAAGGCAGCAGGTTCAACGTGGACATCAACATCATAAACACCATAATTGTCAATTAACATTTTCTCAATGAACTCGGTCGCTTCATGACTCTCGAAAACACTTAAATCAGGAGACATTTCAACCACTACATCAAGGAAAATATTACTTCCATAAGAACGACCTCGGACAAGCTTAACCCCTTTTACCTTTGGAACTAAGCAAATTGCTTCGCGATATTCTTCGACAAGATTTTCATCAAAACCATCAGAGAGACTAAAAACAGATTCATGGAAAATATCATAAGCAGTCTTTAAAATGAAACCACAAATAACTACAGCCATCGCAGTATCAAGCCACTCCCAGCCTACGCTACTTGCTAAAATAGCAACCACAGTTCCAATAGAAGTCACCGCATCAGAGAGATTGTCCTTACTTGCTGCTGACAGCGCTTGTGAGTTCGTTTTTTTAGCCAATGCCCGATTATAAAGATAAACGCCCAGCATGACAAAAGCTGAGAATAGACCAACAAGAGCTCCCAGTGGGTCTATGGCTTCTTCTTTACCAGAAAGAAGTGTCATAACTGTTTCTCTTAAAACCTCAAAACCAACGAAAAACATGATAAAACTAGAAATTAAGCTAGCGATTGATTCAATTTTCCAGTGACCATAAACATGATCACTATCTGCTGGAATTCGAGCAAGTCGAAGACCAATCAAAATTGCAATATTTCCCATAATATCAGTCACATTGTTAAAACCATTAGCTTGAAGAGCACTAGAATGCACAATTGCTGCAAAAGCAATTTGTCCAATGGATAAAACAATATAAGCGATAATAGAAACCCAAACTCCTTTTTCAGCGAGTTTCAGATTGTTTGTACTTGAAGCTGCCATATGAATCCTCCCAAATTTACATCATTTCATTATAACAAAATTTTGAATGAAAGTTTGTATCTATTGCCAAAAAATGCTTTTATAACAAGGGCTCACAAAATATAAATAAAAAATAAGGGCTGACTAATTTATATAAAAATACCCACTTTCTACTATATTAATGTAGTAGAAATCAGTCAAAAATAAAATAATTATATAAAAAATTCAAGTACCTTGACTTACATAGTAATGTGAAGTATAATATACTTTGTTTAAAATGATAGAAAGGAAAAAGAATGGCAGAAATACCAAAGGAAATGTTACGCGCCCAAACCAATGTCATTTTGCTCAATGTCTTAAAACAAGGGGATAATTATGTTTATGGCATTATCAAGCAAGTCAAAGAAGCCTCAAATGGAGAAATGGAGCTTAATGAAGCCACGCTCTATACAATCTTTAAAAGACTTGAGAAGGATGGGATTATCAGTTCTTATTGGGGAGACGAAAGCCAAGGTGGCCGTCGTAAATACTACCGCTTGACAGAAATTGGTCATGAAAATATGCGACTTGCTTTTGAATCTTGGTCTAGAGTCGATGAAATTATTGAAAATTTAGAAGCAAATAAAAAAGATGAATCTAATAAATAATTTCCAATTAAAATTTAAGTTACAACATAAGGGATTAAGGTAAAAAATATTCGTCGCAAATTGTTGACTTAAACTTTGAAAAGCGTTACAATATTTTTGTTAGTTTATCTTTTTTGAAACTAACTATTGTAATATTTAACAGCATTAACAATTAATGCTTGTTTACTAAAAAAAATAATGTTATAATTATTTTCTCAAAAAATTTATTGAAATTATTTTGAAGTAAAATGAAATTGAAAATTCAATTTAATGTAAACTTATTTACATTATTTAACTCTAGAAAGGAATTTTATGATTTTCAAATCAATCATGAAGCATAAATGGGTTGCCTTATTCTCAATCGTTTCAACCTTTATTTATGCAGGAGTACAGCTTTACCAGCCCCAAATCATGAAACGAATTATGACCGTAATGTCATCAACAACTTATAGCCGTCATCAAATGGCTGACAAGGTTTCAGGATATGGAGTTGAGCTTTTGGTTGTTGCTGGGATAGGGATAATTTTTGCTATCTTTAGTACACTTTCAGCGGCACGTATTGCCCAAGAAATTGGAGCAGACGTTCGTGAAGCGACTTACAAAAAAATCAATACATTTTCTTATGAAAATGTTGAAAAGTTCAATGCCGGAAACCTTGTTGTTCGGATGACAAATGACGTCACACAAGTTCAAAACTTGATGATGATGGTTTTCCAAATTTTGATGCGGATTCCAGTCCTTTTGATTGGTGCGGTTGTTCTTTCTATCACGACTCTTCCAAGATTATGGTGGATTACAGTTCTTTTAATTGTTTTAATCGTATTAGTCACAGCCGTTTTAATGGGACGCATGGGCCCTCACTTTATGGCTTTCCAAAAATTGATGGACCGTATTAACGCCATTGCTAAACAAAACTTGCGTGGTTCACGTGTCGTTAAATCATTCGTTCAAGAAAAAAATCAAATCAAAGATTTTGATGAAACTTCTGATGAACTTTACGATCATAACTGGGCAGTAGGAAAACTCTTCTCAGCAATGATTCCACTCTTTACTGTGATTGCTCAAGGAGCAATTTGGCTTGCTATTTACTTTGTTTCAACTTTTGTAACAGAGTCAACAACAGTTGCCCAAGATAGTATTGGTGGGATTGCTACATTCATGACTTATATGGGAATGATTATGTTTGCCATTATCATGGGTGGTATGATTTCAATGTTTGCTTCACGTGGTATGGTATCAATTGGTCGTATTAATGAAGTGTTAAATACTGATCCAGCCATGAAATTTGATGAAAATGCTAAAGATGAAGTTCTTTCAGGTTCTGTCAAATTTGACCATGTGTCATTCTCTTATCCAAATGATGAAGAACCAACACTTAAAGATATTAGCTTTGAAGTAGAACCTGGTCAAATGGTTGGGATTGTCGGAGCGACTGGTGCTGGTAAATCTACATTGGCACAATTGATTCCAAGACTCTTTGACCCAACAGAAGGTACCGTTTCAGTTGGTGGAAAAGATCTTAAAACAGTTAGCCGTGGAACATTGAAGAAAAATATTTCTATTGTTCTTCAAAAAGCAATTCTCTTCTCAGGAACAATTGCTGGAAATATTAAACAGGGGAAAGCCGATGCAACTGATGAAGAAATGACTCGTGCTGCACGCATTGCCCAAGCCGCAGAATTTATTACAACTAAAGATGGTCAATATGATTCTGAAGTTGAAGAACGCGGAAATAACTTCTCAGGTGGTCAAAAGCAAAGACTTTCAATCACACGTGGAGTTGTTAAAAATCCAAATGTCTTAATTTTAGATGACTCAACATCAGCCCTTGATGCTAAATCTGAAAAACTTGTTCAAGAAGCTTTGAATAAAGACCTTAAAGACACAACCACAATTATTATTGCTCAAAAGATTTCATCAGTGGTTCATGCAGATAATATTTTGGTTCTTGACCAAGGAAAACTTGTTGGTCAAGGAACTCACCAAGAATTAGTTGCTGAGAATAAAATTTACCAAGAAATCTACGACACACAGAAAGCACAGGAGGACTAAGACATGGAAAATACCAAATCAACAAGAAAAATGTCTGACACCACACGTGCCATCCGATTTTTTTACCTCTATCTGAAAAGATATAAACTCCAATTTGCTGTAATTATGATTTTCATCATTTTAGCAACTTGGTTACAGGTTGTTTCTCCATCACTTTTGGGGGACGCCATCACTAATTTGACTAAATATGTGACTGACTTCTTTACACATCAACATGCTGGTCAATCCCAAGATGCACTACAACAAATTGCTCAACAATTAAGCCAACAAATGCACCAAACAGTAGATTGGCACAATGTTCCTGAAGTTGTGAAATCTTTGCCACAAGCAGCACAAGACCAAATCACTGCTAATCTTCCTAAAGGAACAACTTTAGAAACACTTAAAACAGTGGCAACTTCACATGCAGCCAGCACTTCTACATTCATGAAAGGAATGTGGCAATTGCTTGCAGTCTATGTAGCAACAGGTGTATCAATGTTGATTTATACCTTGCTCTTTAGCCGTATCGTTGCTCATTCAACAAATCGCATGCGTAAAGGTTTGTTTGGTAAACTTGAACGTTTGACAATTTCATATTTTGACCGTCATCAAGATGGTGATATCCTTGCTCGTTTCACATCTGACTTGGATAACATTCAAAATACTTTAAACCAAGCACTCGTTTCGGTTATTTCAAATGCTGCGGTCTTTGTGGGTGTCATTATCCAGATTTTCAATAAAGATGTGACATTTGCTTGGTTGACAGTTGCTGCTTCTCCAGTTGCCATTTTATCTGCTGTGATTATCATTCGTCAATCGAAAAAAGCAACAGACAAACAACAAGAAGAAGTTTCACAACTTAATGCCTATATGGATGAAAAAATCTCTGGGCAAAAAGCAATTATCGTTGAAGGTTTACAAGAAGATTCTATTAATGGATTCTTGGAACACAATGAAAATGTTAAAAAACGTACCTTTGCTGCTCAAGCATGGTCTGGTATGATTTTCCCATTGATGAATGGTTTCCAACTTTTATCAATTGCCATTGTTATCTTTGGTGGAACGGCCTATGTTCTTAACGATGATAGCATGTCAATTGCCACAGGTTTAGGGCTTTTGGTTGCCTTTGTTCAATACGTTCAAAGTTACTACAACCCAATCATGCAAATTTCATCAAACTTTGGTCAACTTCAACTTGCCATCACAGGGGCAACTCGTCTGAATGTCATGTTTGATGAACCAGAAGAAGTTCGTCCTGAAAATGGTAAGAAATTTGATACGATTAAAGACGGAATTCAAATCGAAAATCTTGATTTTGAATATCTTCCAGGAAAACCAGTCCTCAAAAAAGTTAATATTGATGTTAAAAAAGGACAAATGGTTGCCCTCGTTGGTCCAACTGGTTCAGGTAAAACAACAGTTATGAACTTGATGAACCGTTTCTACGATGTTAATGGTGGAGCAATTAAATTTGATGGAACTGATATTCGTGAATTTGATTTAGATAGCTTGCGTTCAAATGTCGGAATTGTTTTGCAAGAGTCTGTTCTCTTTGATGGAACGATTGCTGATAATATCAAGTTTGGTAAACCAAATGCTACTCAAGAAGAAATTGAAACAGTGGCTAAGACAACTCACATTCATGATTTCATTGATAGCTTACCTGACAAGTACGAAACACATGTTTCAGATGATGAATCAGTCTTCTCAGTTGGTCAAAAACAACAAATTTCTATCGCACGTACCATTTTGACAAATCCAGAACTTTTGATTTTGGATGAAGCAACTTCAAATGTGGATACAGTAACTGAACAACAAATTCAATGGGCGATGGAAGCTGCTATTGCTGGTCGTACTTCATTCGTTATTGCTCACCGTTTGAAAACAATTCTTAATGCAGATAAGATTGTTGTTCTTAAAGATGGTGAAGTTATCGAAGAAGGAAATCACCATGAACTCGTTGCTCAAGGTGGCTTCTACTCTGAACTTTATCACAATCAATTTGTTTTTGAATAAGAGATTATTCAGTTAAGCCATGGAAAATAAAATCACAGTTAAAATTTTAGCTGTGATTTTTTATTTAGATAAAAAAGTCTATGAAAAACTACTATAAAATGTTAAAATAGAGAGCGGTTCTTAAAAATATAATTTTTTTAAGACAATAAAAATGTGAAAAGTGATTTTGAAATAATATGAAAAAAATAGTAATTAATGGTGGGAAGCGTATTTCAGGAACCATCCCAATTTCTGGCGCAAAAAATTCAGTAGTCGCTTTGATTCCAGCAACTATCTTAGCTAACGATGTTGTAACGCTTGAAGGAGTTCCAGATATTTCTGATGTCGCAAGTTTAGTCGAAATCATGGAAATCATGGGAGCAAAAATTGAACGAAATTTTGAAGAAGGACGACTTGTGATTGATACACGCAGTGTTGTTTCTCGTCCCCTTCCTTATGGAAAAATCAACTCTTTACGTGCTTCTTATTATTTCAATGGGGCACTTTTGGGACGTTTTGGTCAGGCAACAGTAGGCTTGCCTGGTGGCTGTGATTTAGGCCCTCGTCCAACGGATTTACATGATAAAGCCTTTAAAGCTCTAGGGGCTAAGAAGATTCAAGAAGAAGAAGCTGAGCACTTAGAAGTGATTGGTGATTCGTTAGTTGGAACAACCATTTATATGGATGTTGTTTCTGTTGGGGCAACAATTAATACTATGCTTGCTGCTAGTCGTGCAAAAGGTTTAACTATCATTGAAAATGCTGCCCGTGAACCTGAGATTATTGATGTGGCGACACTTCTAAATAATATGGGCGCACAAGTTCGAGGAGCTGGAACTGACATTATCCGCATTACTGGAGTGGATGAAATGCACGGTGCTCAACATACGGTGATTCCTGACCGTATTGAAGCGGGAACTTATCTTGCCTTAGCTGCTGCTATGGGAGATGGTGTCATCATTGAAAATGTTATTTATGAACACTTGGAATCTTTCATTGCTAAACTTGAAGAAATGGGTGTAGGTTTGACCATTCGTGAAGATAGTATTGAAGTTCATAAATCAGAGAATCTAAAATCAGTCAATATTACTTCTGTTCCTTACCCAGGGTTTGCGACGGATTTGCAACAACCAATTACACCACTTTTATTGAAAGCAAAAGGTCGTGGTTCAATTGTTGATACGATTTATCAAAAACGTGTCAATCATGTCCCTGAATTAGCTCGTATGGGTGCTAATATTTCTGTTTTAGATGATCGAATTATTTATGACGCTCCTAATGAATTAACTGGTAGTTGTGTTCAAGCAACCGACTTACGTGCTGGTGCGGCTTTGGTTACTGCTGGAATTATTGCCAGTGGAACTACAAAAATCTCTAATATTGAGTTTATCCTACGTGGTTATGACCACATCATTGAAAAATTGACTGCTGTTGGTGTAGATATTCAATTGATTGAAGAGTGACAAAAGTGATTTATTTTCGTATAGACTAATGAGAAAGGAAATAAGATGGCTGATAAATTAAAATTTGAAATCATTGAAGAATTGATTGTTCTCTCTGAAAATGCAAAAGGTTGGCGTAAAGAATTAAATCGTGTTTCTTGGAATGATGCCGAACCTAAATATGACATTCGTACTTGGTCACCTGACCATGAAAAAATGGGTAAAGGAATTACTTTATCTGAAGAAGAATTTGGTGTTCTCTTAAAAGAATTAGGAAATAAATAAAAGCCCTGAGATTTCAGGGCTTTTTAATTTTTTAATGCTCGGTCTCAAGAGAGTTGAAAAGTTTAAAGACTTCGCTATAAGAATTTAAAAGAGAAGAGGCCTCATGATTCTCAGGATTTATTTTCAACTCATACAATGCTTTCAAATAGACCGTAGTTACTTTTTCGTAAAAAAATAAATCACTCTTAGTATGTGACTCAAGATATGTAAAAAGCAAGGGGAGAGAATCTAAAAAATTATTTTCTATAAATATGGGAATGAGGCGAAGAATTATCTTAAGAATTTTAGGACTGATAAAGTCTAAATATTCATCTTCAGCGGATATAATTTTTTGAATTAATTGCTCTTGTGTTTTATTATCAAGGAGAGAAAGACAAGAGCTATACAGATAAAGTTCATAGGCACAGAATTTATTAATTGAAAGCAGATATTCTTTTAGATAGAGAGTATCTTTTTTATTTACTTGAATATTAGGGTCAATCAGATGAAGTTGGGATTTGATTTGGATAATATTGAGTTTGTGACATTTTATACTGGGGTGAAGCGTAAGCAAGTCGGTCTCTATTTTAAGGAGCTGATGAAGTTTTTCTTTATCTTCAATTTCAAATTTTTGACAAAAGTCATAATTAAAAAGAGGGCCTTTAGATAAGTTAGAAAAATAGGCTTCATGATAAAATTCCTCAAGACTGACATTGATTGCCTTAAGACTACTAAGAAACTTTGTAAGCGTCATGTCCGTTTTCCCTCTTTCAAATTTGGAAATTTGAGCATAAGAAATATCTTCGCTAGCCACTTCTTTAATTTCCATATTTTTAAATTTTCTCAGCCTTCTAAAGGTTCTTCCTAAGTTAGTATCCATAACTTTCTCCATATGTTCATATATGATTATTTTTGTTTATTTAAAGCGTTGACTTTAATGTTAATAATATTATATAATAATTTCATAATTTTCAGTTAATTAAAGTCTTTTGATTTTATATATTGAAAGAAGGTGGGTCCAATGCAATGCTTAAGATTATAGTATAACCGAAAAAATAAAAGTATGGAGGAAAAATAGATGAATTATATAGATGGAAAAGCTATTGGTAGCCATGAAGTATATTTAAATAACTTGGGAGTGCTACACTTAATGCTACTTATAGAGTCACTTATGTTAGCCAAAGTTCAAATTCTGCAACAGTTATGGTAAATGGAGAATTATTAGACTTGAAAGTTGGCACAATTATTTATGAGGGGCAACTTATCAGTACGAATTCTTCGCACGTGGAAATCATCAGTAGCATGAATCAATTATATAGATTAGGAACAGAAAGTGAATTTTGTATCGAAAATACGGCTGAGGGTATGTTGCCAGTAGTTTTTGGAAAGGTTTATCGTAAATTTTTACGTGGAATTCCAGAATTTATTTCAGGTGGAAAATATCGTACAAGTTGTTGGAATGGTATGGAAGAAACAGCTATCTTAAATTTGGACGGAACCAAAGATGAGTATTATAGTTTTGAAAATGCTGTAAATATTTATGAGTATGATGAAGCAGGGCGACAATTTCAAATTGCTCATATGGAGCCATTTACTAAAATGATTCTTTCATTTGATGAGAGTAGTAAAATGAGACAAAGATATAAAGTTTCTAGTGTTTTGGAAATGACTAATAGGGAGATAGATTGGATTTACAATGTCTTTGTGAAGCCTATTAACTGGAGATGATATGAGAAAATTTAAATCGTATTTTTTGTTGCTTTTTGAGGGATTGAAAACTTTTTCTAAAGCGAGTAGGTGGGGGACTTTTGTGCTTGTTATTTTGGTTCCGATTGAAGCACTTGTTCCGACAGGGATTATTTTTTCTATTCAAAAAGTAACAACCGAACTGGCTAAAGGTTCGGTTTTTTCGATGAGTTGGGGAATTTTTTGGGCAGTTTTGCTTTTGATCTCAAATATTATTCCGCCAGCGACAACGGCTATTTCAGGTTATTTGACGGACGTCTTGATTGCAAACATTAATCAAAAATTAATAGATAAAGCAAGTGAAATCAAGTCATTGGAAGTTTTTGAAAATGATGAATTCTATAATGATGTGGAAACAGTTAGGAGTGAACTTTCTTGGCGACCAGTAAATTTAATTGTTTTCACGCTTTCCAATGTTCGTTATATTATTTCTTTACTTTCTTTGCTTGTTTTACTTTTTAACTATACTTGGTGGTTACCTTTAGCAATCGTGATTGTTTTAGTACCTCAAAGTTTAATTCATTATCGAATTCAACAGGAGGCTTTTGAAACTTTGGTAACAAGGCGACCAGAAGCACGTAAGATGAATTATCTACTAGAAATTGCCTTAAATCGTGATTATGCTAAAGAGAGTCGTCTTTTCAATGTTTTTGATTTTTTGAAGAAACGGTATTGGAAACTCTTTTACACGGTACATAAGGAAGAAAATCGGATACGCATGCGACAATTTGGAATTGCTTTGATTTTTATTATTATAAGTTCACTTGTATCAATGTTCGCTTTTATTTATCTTGTATTTCAAGTTCGTTCAGGTAAATTATCTCTTGGAATTCTCGTAGGTTTTGCTTCAAGTTTGGTTGCAGCAATTTCGGCCTCGAATGGCCTAGTAGAGGAATCTGACCTGCTTTATGATACTTTGATGTGGTTGGAGAAATATCTTAAATTGATGAGAAAGTCATTCACTGAATCCGGCTATAAAAGTATTACTGAAATCAATCAAATTAGTTTAGATAATGTATCCTTTGCCTATCCAAAAGAAAATCAAAAAGTTCTTAAAAGTATTTCTCTTGGGATTAAAAAGGGGGAAAAAATCGCTATTGTAGGTCAGAATGGTTCCGGGAAATCAACCTTATTGAAATTATTAGCTGATTTATTTACTCCGACAAGTGGTCAGATTTTAATTAATAATGAAGATTTGAGAGAAATAAAGCATGAAGACTACTGGGCAAAAATTTCTCCTGTATTTCAGGATTTTTCAAGATTTAAATTTTCTGTCGGAGATTCTATTAGTTTTGAAGAGAAAACAGGAGTTGATGAAGCTTTACAATTTTCAGGATTGCCTGATTTGAATTCAGAACTTCAATTGGGCAAGGAGTTTGGTGGAACTGATTTGTCAGGAGGACAATGGCAGAAGTTAGCAATTGCTAGAGCTTTTTATAAAAATAATGTGGAACTGTATCTTTTTGATGAGGCTAATAGTGCACTTGATGTGCACAGTGAAAAACAACTCTATCAAAAATTGATGGAGCTGTCTGCTGGAGCAACAGTAATTTGGATTACTCATCGAATGACTTCAGTCAAATTATCTGATAAAGTTATCTACTTAGATAAAGGCAAGGTATTAGGGTTTGATTCTCATGAAAATCTGTTAAAAAATGAAAACTATGCGTCTTTGTATCGAGAACAATTTGAATAAAAAAACTGCTCATTACAATCGGGCAGTTTTTTAATGGGTAAATGTTATCACAATAAGGATAAGATAAATAATCAAAGTAATAAAGAAGGTCAAGCGCCACCAGAGTTTTAAAAAGCGACGATAGGTAAATTGTTTATAATAAAGCAAATCAAGCAACAACAAAACAAGCGCTAAGCCAGAAATGATTAGCAGGTAGTATGGAATGATGCTGATACTTGTAACATTTTTAGAAAAAATTTGCATCCCTAAGATGAGAAATATTGTAAAAACATCTGGAATTTTTAGTTTGCGATTGGTTAAGTGACGAAGTCTAAAAAACTTGAAAATGAAAACCAATGCAATAAAGACAATAAGGGGATAAAGCGCCATAAGTACTTTTATAAACATAGACTAATTGTATCGGTTTTGCCTTAGTTTGTAAAGTATTTATTTGTGTGAGAAAGTGCACGAATAAGTGCTAAGCCAAAGATAGTGACAAGGACAGCTTTAATAATTTCAACAATGACAAATGGTGTGAATCCAAGCTTTAAGGCCAATGACCAGTCGACATTGGTAAAAAATTTGAGCCACAATGTTCCGATAACTAACATAAGCAGGTGTCCTACAATATTTATGATAAAAGCAGGGATGGTCTTATAATTAATTTGATGAAGGCCAAAAGAAATAAGGGTTCCCATTATTAAAAAGGCAATTAGAAAACCACCTGTTGGACCAAAAAGAACCGCAATTCCTGATGTCCCTCCAGTGAATACGGGAATTCCAATAAATCCTAGCAGGAGATAGAGTAAGATAGCAAAAAAAGTTTCACGCGCTTTTAGTACTGTGGCAACAAGTCCTACGGCAAGTGTTTGTAAGGTGACGGGCACAATACCAATTGGGATAGACAGAGGAGAGAGAACCGCAATAATTGCTGCACCAAGAGCAATTAGGGTTAAAGAATATAATTTTGTATTTTGCATTAAGAATCCTTTGTTTTATGTATAAAATAAAATATACTAAAAAAGAAGAATTTTTGCAAACTCTTGCTCTAATAAACAAAAAATTACTGACAGAAATTCTGTCAGTAATTTTATTCTCTAATTTCGACAAATTGAGCATGAACAAAGTCAGAGAGAACTTTAGGAGCGATTTTTATGCTACGCCCAACTTCGCCAGCTGAACAAACGATAAAGTCGTGCTCTAAGGCAATAGAATCAATAAAAATTGGGAATTTTTTATTTTGCCAAATCCCCACAGGATTATTTGCACCGTGAATATAACCTGTCGTTTTTTGCAAGTCTTTTTGAGGAATCATGCTTACTTTTTTATTGCCCGAAACTTTGGCCAATTTTTTTTCTGATAAATGCTCTGTCAGTGGAAGAATACCAATGACAGGACCAGTTTTATCGCCGATTAGTGCTAGGGTTTTATAAATATCACTGCGACTGATATCCACAGGGAGGCTATTACTTTCTAAAGCGTTAATTGCAAGTCCAGTATGCTCAATTTTTGCCTTATCAAGAATTTGTTCTACAAGTGTTTTCTTTAATTTTTGCTTTTTAGACATAGCTTTATTATAGAAGAATTTATGCTGACTGACAAGATAAAGTAATTTTACTGACAGATTTTATTTTTTGTAAAAGTTACTGACAGATTTTATTAGTAATTGCTATAAATGAAAAGTTTAGGGAATTTTTTGACGAAAATGATCAAAATGACAAATGCAGCAATAGCAGTAAAAATTGCACTGATTCCATTGACAGCAAGAGAATAAGCCACGGCTCCCCAGCCTTTCCAAGCGTATTGGCTCCAGAAAATGATTCCGGCAATAAAATGGAAGAAGTATTTAAGAAGAACAGCAACAAAAGTTCCCAAAAGAACTGGTGCAAGTTTTAGAGGGACTGTTTTTTGGCGGAAAAGTCCAGCAATTCCAAGTGAAACAGGGGCGATGAGATATTCAAGGAAGGCTTGAGACAAGGTTAAAATATAAGCGTGCCCAGTAATCATTGACAGAATTCCCCAGATTAATCCACCGACAAGTCCAGCTGTTAGGCCGCGACGAAAACTGAGAATAAGAATTGGGATACAGGCGATTTCAACAATAATCCAGCCATAAACAGTATTTGGAATAAGGCTGATGATGAAGGCGAGTGCCGCCATGAAGGCAATTTCCGTTAACAAACGGACATTGAACTTAGAATTAGACATAAAAAAACTCCTTTTTGATGCGCACAAAAGGAGGGTTAGAAATTAGACATTTGTCTTAACACATTCCTACGCTGGCATTACCCAGATCAGGTCAGATGGTATTTCTCGCTACTGACAGTTTTGTCAATAGACCCATTGTGCAAATATTTATTTTTACCCTTTAAGTTTAGCATATTTTAAGTTGAAAAGCATTTTTTTAAGATTGTTAATCTATTTTATAAATTAAACTTAAAAAATATTTAAGGCAACATAAAAAATCAATAATTCAAAAAAAACGAAAGTCTGTTAGAATAAGTCTATACACAAATTCGGACAAAATAAAAGCGGTCGAGTAAGTAATTGTGAAGGTCAGCACAGAGAGCTTGTAGCGGTGAGAGCAAGCCTGAGTGAAGCAATGAAAATGGCTTGATAAGCGTAGCAAGAGTGAGGTTTAACTAAGCTCTTGACGGAATGGTTCTCGTTATTGAACTTGAAAGTTGCCTTTGGAATCTGAAAATTTTCAGTGAACTAAAAAGTGCTTAAATCAAGAATGGTACCACGATATAGCTCGTTTCTTTATATGAAATGAGCTATTTTTATTTAGCATGAGCGCTTTATCTTGAAGAATTTGTTTAGTATTAGAAAAATTAACAGGTGCACGGTTAATTTTTCTAATAGATGTAAAAAGTTTATCAAAAGGGGAATAATTGATTTTGAAAAATAAATCAATTAGAAAAAAGGGAGAAGAAATGAATCCAAGAAACAGAAATATTTTAATTGTCGTTATTGTTGTTGTAATTGTTGCTATCGCTGCATTTTTCGGTTTTAATCATAAATCTGGTGGAAGTAAAACGGCAAATAAAACTGTGAATATTGGAATAATGACAGGAACAAAAGAAGATGATGCCATTTGGTCAACTGTTTCTAAAACAGCTAAAGATAAATATGGAATTACTTTAAAATTCACTCATTTTACAGATTATACACAACCAAATACAGCTTTGAAAAACGGCGATATTGATTTGAATGCCTTCCAACATTATGCTTTCTTGAATGCTTGGAATAAAGCTAATGACGGTGATTTGAAAGCAATTGGTAATACAACAATTTCACCAATTCGTCTTTATTCTAAAAAAATTACTTCATTGAGCCAAATTAAATCAGGAGATACAATTGCAGTACCTAATGACGCTTCAAATGAAAGTCGCGCACTTTATGTCTTGAAGAATGCTGGTTTGATTGGCCTTTCTGTATCAGGTGACACACTTGCGACGGTCAAAGATATTAATTCAAATCCAAAAAATTTGGTCATTAAAGAATTAGATGCGGCACAAACACCGCGTGCGCTTGATTCAATTACAGCGGCAGTAATTAATGACGATTTTGCAACAACAGCAAAATTAACGGTTGAAGAGTCTATTTACACTGAACCTGTAAACAAAGATAGCGAGCAATGGATTAATATTATCGTTGCAAATAAAAAAGATGCTAATAACAAAATTTATAAAGAAGTTGTCAAAGCCTACCAAACTGAAGCAACGAAAAAAGCAATTGAGAAAGCTTATCCTGATAAGAGAAAAATTGCTGCTTGGGGATTGAAACTCGACTAAGTAATTTCGTTAAAAAGTAACGGTTAGGTGAAAACTTTGGAAATTTCTACTTTAGAAATTTCTGCCTTAGGGCTAATAAATTTTACTGACAGAAGACTCAAACTGATTACGAACGGTTTGGTCAGTAGAAATTGGAGAAGATTATGAATCCTAGAAATCGTAATATAATTATTGGAATAATTGTTGTTGTTATTGTAGCTATTGCTGGATTTATCGGCTTTGGTCAAAAATCTCAAGCAAATAAAACGGTAAATAAAACAGTGAAAATTGGGATAATGACAGGAACAAAAGAAGATGACAGCATTTGGCAAACGGTATCTAAAACTGCTAAAGATAAATATGGAATTACTTTGAAATTCACACACTTTACGGATTATACTCAGCCAAATACAGCATTGAAAAATGGCGATATTGACTTAAATGCCTTTCAACATTATGCTTTTTTAAAAGCATGGAATAAAGCAAATAATGGCAATTTAGTGGCGATTGGGGATACAGTGATTTCGCCAATCAGCGTTTACTCAAAACAACTCAAAAATATTTCAGATATCAAAGAGGGTGGAACCATTGCGGTACCAAATGATGCTTCTAACGAAAGTCGTGCCCTTTATGTCTTGAAGTCTGCGGGCTTAATTAAATTGGATGTTTCTGGTCAAACACTGGCGACGGTCAAAGATATCACATCAAATCCAAAAAATTTGGTCATTAAAGAACTTGATGCTTCACAAACTGCGCGTGCTTTAGATTCAGTCGATGCAGCAGTTATCAATAATAATTATGCCGTTACTGCTGGTTTAAAGAAATCTGATGCCATTTTTACAGAACCAGTTAATAAAGATAGCCAACAATGGATTAATATTATTGTTGCTAATAAAAAAGACGAAAACAACACTGTTTATAAAGATGTTGTCAAAGCTTATGAAACAGAAGCAACCAAAAAAACTATTGCTAAAGCTTATCCGGACAAGAGTACAATTCCTGCTTGGGGCTTGAAATTAAAATAATTGTTTTTAATACTCAAATAAGTCTCTCTTCATTGAGAGACTTATCGTTCAAAGAAGGTCTGAACACTTGTGAAATAGAATATTTTATAAGTATTCAGTAGAATTTGGGGAAAAATTTGAATCCGAAAAATAGAAATATTATTGTTGCACTTGCAGTGATTATCGTTGTTGCTTTGGTTGCTTTCTTTAGTTTAAATCATCAAGCAAGTAAAAAATCAACCGCTCAAAAAACAGTTAAGGTTGGAATCATGAGTGGGGACAAGCAAGACCAAGAGGTTTGGAAATCAGTAGCTAAAACCGCCAAAGAAAAATATGATTTAAAGCTAAAATTTGTTTATTTTTCTGATTATAATCAACCTAATGAAGCACTTCTTTCGGGAGATATTGATGTCAATGCCTTTCAATCTTATAATTATGTGAAAACTTGGAATAAAGCACATAAGAGTGATATTGTGGCAGTAGGAAATACTTATATTACACCAATGCACATTTATTCAAAAGAAGTCAGCAAATTGTCAGATTTAAAAGAAGGGTCAACCGTTGCAATACCAAATGATGCTTCAAATGAAAGTCGGGCATTGTTCGTGCTCCAAAGTGCAGGTTTGATTAAATTGACAACAAGTGATTCTAGCAAATTAGTTGGCTTACCAGATATCACAGAAAATCCGCATCAATTGAAATTCAAGGAAGTGGATGCAAGCCAAACACCGCGTGCGCTTGATTCTGTTGCTTTGTCAGTGGTTAACTATAATTATGCAACCGCAGCTAGCTTACCAAATTCTGAATCTGTCTATATGGAACCTCTCAACAAAACTTCTGCTCAGTATATTAACTTTATTGCTGCGACAAGTAAAGAAAAAAATAATAAAGTTTACAAAGAAGTTGCCAAGGCTTATGCTTCAAAAGCGACAGAAAAAGCAATCAAAGAACAATATCCAGATGGCGGAGAATTGCCAGCTTGGAACTTGAAACTTTGAAAATGAAAGGATTTATTTATGAATCCAAGAAATCGAAAAATTCTTTTTGGAAGTTTGCTTTTGCTGGTTATTATCGTTGGTTTAATCACTTTTACTTTAAGGCAAGGAAAAAGCAAATCTACTTCTGTCAGTAAAATCGTAAAAATAGGTTTGATGCCTGGTGGGAAACAAGAAGATGCCATTTGGAAACAAGTTCAAAAAAATGCAAAAGACCAATTTGGAATTACTTTAAAATTTGTCAATTTTACTGACGGAGATCAGCCCAATAAAGCTTTGGCTAACCATGAAGTGGACCTCAATGCCTTTCAACATTACGCTTACTTGAAATCATGGAATAAAGCTAATAATGGAAATATCGTATCAATTGGTGATACAATTATTACGCCGATTCATTTGTATTCGACAAAGTATAAAAATGTGACGGAAATTCCTGATAAAAGTACGATTGCTATCCCAAATGATGTTACCAATGAAAGCCGCGCCCTTTATGTTTTAAAAAATGCAGGACTCATTAAACTTGATACTTCTAGAGGAGCATTAGCAACGGTTAAAGATATCAGAGATAATCCGAAAGGCTTAATTATCAAAGAAATTGATGCAAGTCAAACCCCACGTGCGCTTGATTCTGTTGCTGCAGCAGTCATTAATTATAATTTTGCTATTTCAGCAAAAATTTCGGAGAAAGAATCAATTTATCAAGAACCTTTAAATGAAGATTCAGCTCAATGGATTAATTTTATTGCGGCAAATCAGTCTGATAAAAATAATAAAGTTTATAAAGAAGTGGTCAAAGCTTATGAGCAAAAAAATATCGCTGATACCATTAAAAAAGAATATCCAGATGGTGGAGAACTCCCCGCTTGGAATTTAAAATTGTAACTAAGAAAACTCGTCAGAGACGAGATTTTCTGTCAGTACTGACAAAAGAGAAAATAACTTTGTCAGTACTGACAGAGAATGAAAAAAGATAAAGGAAAACAATATGACAGCAATTATTGAATTAAATAATCTTTCTGTACAATTTCATCAGAAAGGACGATTAGTCACAGCAGTAAAAGATGCTACTTTACACATTGAAAAAGGGGATATTTATGGAGTAATTGGTTATTCTGGGGCTGGTAAATCAACTTTGGTCAGAACCATTAATCTCCTTCAAAAACCGACCAAAGGTCAAATTGTGATTAATGGTGAGAAGATTTTTGATAGTGAAAATCCTGTAAAATTTACTGGCACGAAATTACGTGAGTTTCGTCAAAAGATTGGGATGATTTTTCAACATTTTAATCTTTTAAGTGAAAAAACCGTTTTTAATAACGTGGCTTTTGCTTTACAGCATAGCCAAATCGAAGATAAAAACGGGAAAAAACGTTATCTTACAAAAAAAGAAAAAACGGATAAAGTGACCGAATTATTAAAATTAGTTGATTTAGAAGAGCTTTCTGATAAGTATCCAGCTCAGCTTTCTGGGGGACAAAAACAAAGAGTTGCTATTGCGCGTGCGCTTGCTAATGACCCTGAGATTTTGATTTCAGATGAAGGAACATCAGCACTTGATCCAAAAACAACCAATCAAATCTTAGATTTACTTAAATCTCTTCATGAAAAATTGGGAATCACAGTTGTTTTAATTACACATGAGATGCAAGTGGTTAAGGAAATTGCTAATAAAGTAGCTGTTATGCAAAATGGTGAAATCATTGAACAAAATTCATTAATTGATATTTTTGCACAACCTAAAGAAGCTTTAACGAAACAATTTATTGAAACAACAAGTTCGGTCAATCGTTTTATTGCCAGTCTTTCTAAAACAGAACTTCTGGCACAATTAGCAGATGACGAAGAATTAATTCACTTAGATTATTCAGGTTCAGAGCTTGAAGACCCTGTGGTTTCTGATATTACGAAAAAATTTGATGTAACAACCAACATTTTCTATGGTAATGTTGAGTTACTTCAAGGACAACCTTTTGGTTCATTAGTTTTGACCTTAAAAGGTTCAAGTGAACATCGGGCTGCCGCAAAGGCATATTTTGTTGAAAGACATTTAAAATTTGAAGTTTTAGGTAAAATTGAAAGGACGGTAGACTAATGGCAGAATGGTTTGCACATACATTTCCTAATGTGGTTTATTTAGGATGGACAGGTGAGACGGGTTGGTGGACAGCAATTGTTCAAACGCTTTATATGACATTTATTTCAGCACTTATTGGTGGTTTATTGGGATTGATATTTGGAATTGGTGTTGTGGTGACTGCTGAAGATGGGATTACACCTAATCGACCATTATTTTGGATTTTAGATAAAATTGTTTCTATCGGACGGGCTTTTCCCTTTATTATCTTATTAGCAGCAATTGCTCCCTTGACTAAAATTTTGGTGGGGACGCAGATTGGTGTTACTGCGGCTTTAGTTCCATTGGCTCTAGGAGTGGCTCCTTTTTATGCCAGACAAGTTCAAGCTTCGCTTGAGTCTGTTGACCATGGAAAAGTTGAAGCAGCTCAAACGGTGGGAGCTGATTTTCTCGATATTGTTTTCACGGTCTATCTTCGTGAAGAATTAGCTAGTTTAATTCGTGTTTCAACCGTTACTTTAATTTCCTTGATTGGTTTGACTGCAATGGCTGGTGCGATTGGAGCTGGTGGACTAGGAAATACGGCCATTTCTTATGGATATAATCGCTTTGCCAATGATGTGACTTGGTTTGCAACCATTTTAATCTTGATTTTTGTTTTATTGGTTCAGCTTGTTGGGGATTTCTTAGCTAGACGGGTTTCACATCGATAATTTATCAAATAATTTTAGATAAAAATATTTTATAAAAAGGAGAAACAATGAAAAATAACTCTGTAAAAATTGTTGTTGCCACTGGGATTGGGGCTGCTTTGTTTGTGATTATTGGTTGGCTAATTAATATTCCTACACCAATTCCAAATACTAGTATTCAATTGCAATATGCGGTCCTTGCCCTATTTTCAGCCTTATTTGGCCCTTTAGCTGGTTTCTTGATCGGATTTATTGGTCATGCCCTTAAAGATTCATTTCTCTATGGTGCGCCTTGGTGGACTTGGGTTTTAGGCTCAGGTTTAATGGGCTTATTTCTAGCTTTTGGAGTCAAAAGAGAAACTTTGACTCAAGGAATTTTTGGAAATAAAGAAATCATTCGTTTTAATATTGTTCAATTTTTAGCCAATGTCGTAGTTTGGGGAATTATTGCTCCAATTGGGGATGTTTTAGTTTATAGTGAACCGGCAAATAAGGTCTTCACACAAGGAATTGTTGCTGGTTTAGTAAATGCATTGACTATTGCCGTAGCAGGAACTTTACTACTCAAACTCTATGCTGCTACCAGAACCAAATCTGGCTCACTCGATAAAGAATAAAAAGCTCCAGATATGCTAAAATAAAAGCAGCAAATATTTGCTGCTTTTACGCTTGTATCGGTTTAATAAAGCACAAAAAATAAAGTATCTCTAAAAAGAAGGATAAAAATGGAAGCCTTAATTTCGTTCAAAGATTTTACATTTAAATATGATTTACAAAAAAATCCAACTTTAAAAAAGATTAATTTGGAAATATTTCCTGGGGAAAAAGTACTGATTGTCGGTCCTTCTGGTTCAGGTAAATCAACGATTGGTTCTTGTCTTAATGGGATTTTGCCTCATTTACATAAAGGAGAAGCAAGTGGGGAACTCTCAATTGCTGGTTTGACCTTTGGGACTTCAATTGCTGAATTATCTGAAAAGGTGTCGACGATTTTGCAAGATACTGATGGCCAGTTTATTGGTTTGAGCGTTGCTGAGGATATTGCTTTTGCTTTGGAAAATGATGGTCTGATTCATGATGAACTGGTCAGTAAAGTGGCCTATTGGTCAGACAAAACAGAAACAAATAAACTCTTGAATCATCGTCCCCAAGATTTGTCGGGAGGACAAAAGCAGCGGGTTTCTTTAGCTGGTGTTTTGATTGATGAATCGCCAATTTTGCTTTTTGATGAACCTTTAGCCAATTTGGACCCGCAAACTTGCTTAGAAACAATGGCTTTGATTAAGGATATTCATGAAAATAATGAAGTCACTACGATTATCATCGAACACCGAATCGAAGAAGTTTTACCGCTAGGCATTGATAAAATTGTCGTGGTCAACGACGGCGAAATTGTTGCAACTGGAAGTCCTGCTGAATTATTAAAAACAGAAATTTTTAATGAAAATTCATTACGCGAGCCCCTCTATCTCTCAGCATTAAAAGCTGCAAATGCTACAAAATTACTGACAGATTTTTCTGACCTAAAAAGTTTGGAAGTTCTGTCAGCAAAAAAATTACTGACAGATTTTTTAGACACTTATAAATTTACTGACAAGGCTGTCAGCAAAAATAATATTCTGTCAGTAAAAAATTTATCAGTAAATTTTGCTCAACATGAAGTTCTAAAAGGTATTAATATAGAAGTTCAAGAAGGAGAAAAAATTTCAATTGTCGGGAAAAATGGAGTTGGTAAGTCAACCTTTGCCAATGCACTCTGTCATTTTGTTGAAGCGAGTGGCGAAATTTTATACCGAGGGCAATCGATTATTGCTGATTCTATTTCTGAACGTGCGAAAAAAATTGGCTATATTATGCAAAATCCAAATCTGATGATTTCGCAAAATATTGTCAGTGATGAGGTGGCAGCTGGTTTACGACTCCGTCATGTTGATGAAAAAATGATTCAAGATAAAGTTGAAGAAATTTTGAAAGTTTGTGGGCTTTATCCTTTTAGAAATTGGCCAATTTCTTCCTTGAGTTATGGTCAGAAAAAAAGAGTGACGATTGCTAGTATTTTAATACTAGAACCTGAAATTTTAGTCCTTGACGAGCCAACAGCTGCTCAGGATTTACAATCTTATCGGGAAATCATGGATTTTCTTGACGAACTTAACCGCCGTCTTCATTTAACAATGATTATGATTACGCACGATATGTATTTAATTACAGAATATAGTGACCGGACCCTTGTTTTTGCTGACGGGAAAATTATTGCTGACAGCAGTCCTTATCAAATTTTAGAAAATGAAGATTTTGTAAAAATGGGCAATTTAAGTCAACCAAGCCTTTATCAACTTGCCAGACAAACAGATACCAATCCCGTTTTACTGACAAAAGCTTTCATCAATTTTCAGAATCAGGAGAGATTAAAGCATGAATAATCAACTTAGTGTTCTAGGCTATCAAGCTGGAAATTCTTTTATTTACCAACTGAATGCAACAGCAAAACTCCTTTTCTTTCTATTAATTTCTATCAGCAGTATGGTGACTTATGATACGAGATATTTGGCTTTTGTTGCTTTATTTTCGGTAATTTTATTTTATTTTTCTAAAATTCCTTTTTCATCAGTAAAAAGGGTTGCCCAATTTGCAGCAATTTTTGCGATTTTAAATCTGCTTTTTGTATTTATTTTTGACCCTGGATATGGCGCGCGACTTTATGATTCAAAAACAATCCTTTGGGGACCTCTTACTTTAGAAGAACTTTTTTACCTTTTTAATCTCGTCTTGAAGTATTTTTCAACCATTCCGCTCGCTTTACTCTTTATCTTAACTACTAATCCGAGCCAATTTGCCAGTAGTTTAAATAAAATTGGTCTGCCTTATCGTTCCTCATATTCGGTTTCCTTAGCACTGCGCTATATTCCTGATATCCAAGAAAAATTTTTAGCAATCCGTAATGCTGGACAGGCCAGAGGAATGGATTTATCAAAAAAAGTAGGACTTTTTTCGCGAATAAAATTAAATGTTCAATTGTTACTTCCTTTAATTTTTTCCAGTTTAGAACAAATTGATACTATTTCCACAGCTATGGAGCTTAGACGATTTGGTAAAAAGAAGAAAAGAAGTTGGTATTCTTATCAACCTTTGAATGTTAAAGATTACTTGGTTATCTTGCTTGCGCTTTTAGGAGTGGTGATTGTTATTCTTCTCTTCTTTGTAAATCAGGGCCGATTTTTTAATCCATTTCATTAAGAAAAGCAGGTTTTCTGCTTTTTTTCTTATCTTGCAAAAATGGGTGGAAAATGGCATAATAGGACTTGTAAAAAACTTTTGACAAGCCAATTGTTTGCAAAAGATAATAAAATTTGAATTAATCTTAAAAAAGAACTTCCAAAAGAATTAGAAGGGAAAAACATGGAAAATAAAATACGTGAATTGCGCCGATTATCTCATCTTTCACAAGAGGATGTCGCACATATCGCTCACGTCTCGCGTCAGACGATTAATGCGATTGAAAATGACAAATACGACCCAGAGTTAACGCTTGCTTTCAAACTTGCAGAAACCCTAGGGACAACCGTTGATGAGCTTTTTAACTATCAACCAACCGTTGTGAAAAGGAAAGAAAACGATGTATTTTGGTGCGAAAAATATCAATGTGTCTTATGGAAAAGAGCAGGTATTGAAAAACGTAACGCTGTCGATTGAAAAAGGAAAAACGACAGCTATTATTGGAGTCAATGGTTCTGGGAAATCAACGATTTTAAAGGCACTTGGACGTTTAATTAAATCGGATGGACAGGTTATCTTTGATAATCAACCTTTAAGTCAACATTCTAATCGTGAAATTGCTAGAATTTTAGCGCTCTTACCTCAATCAATTACTGCCCCAGCTGATATTACAGTCTATGAACTTGTCAGTTTAGGACGTTTCCCACATCAAAAATTAATGCAACAACGTCTCTCAAAAGAAGATATTTTGTTCATAGAAGAATTGATGAGAGAAACAAAGATTTGGGACATTCGAGAAAGTAAGATATCAGAACTTTCTGGTGGACAAAAACAAAGAGTTTTTATCACGATGATTTTAGCTCAAGATAGTGAGATTATTTTATTAGATGAACCAACGACTTATCTAGATTTAGCTCATCAGTTAGATATTTTATGTTTATTAAAAGATTTGGCGACAAAGAGAAATAAAACCATTGTTTACGTCATTCACGATTTAAATCATGCCGCTCGTTTTGCTGACAATCTAGTCCTTGTTAAAGACGGAGAAGTGGTTGAAGAAGGAACTGTTGATGAGTTATTTACTCAAAAAACGTTGAAAGAATGCTTTGGATTAGATGTCACTTTAGGATGTGATACCTTTACCAAAAAATTAATGATTACTGGGGTGAAAGATGCCTAAAAAACATTTTCTGACAATCTTTTTTGCCCTAGTTTTTTCTTTACTTTTTTTGTCAGTAATATACCTGATGCTTGGAAATAAAAATGTTCCTCTGACAGAAATTTTAGTAAATAAAATGGTCTTACAATTAAGATTTCCACGGTTAATAAGTCTATATCTCACAGGATTTCTCTTATCCGTCAGTGGATTTATTGTTCAAATTATGACTAGAAACCCAATTGCCGAAATGGCAACTTTAGGGATTTCTGGCGGTTCGAGCTTGGCTTTATCACTCATTTTAACTTTGGGTTGGTCAACAAATGATGGGATTTCAGTTCTAGTTTCATCACTAGGAGCATTTATTGCTTTAGCCGTCGTCATGCTTTTGACTGCGAGAACGCATTTTCAGCCATTAAAAGTTGTACTAGTTGGAACGTCAGTTGGACTTTTTGCAACTAGTTTAGCCAGCTCCTTGACTTTTGCCAGCCACGATACACAGGCCTATTTTCGCTGGATTGTGGGTTCTTTTTCAGGGATAACTAATACTAAAGTTCTTTTGATGGCAGTAGTAAGTCTTATTTTTCTTATCCTCTTGCTTTTATTTTCAAAACAAATTTATTTATTGAATTTTGGTGATGAGCTTGCTCAATCTTTTGGGATTTCTGTCAATTTTGTTCGTTTAGTCATTATGTTTTTAGTTGCGCTGGCTTCTGGTGTAACTGTTGCCTCAGTTGGGGTGGTCAGCTTTGTCGGTTTGATTGCTCCACATATTGCCAAGAAGCTTGTCAGAGCTAATTTTTGGCAAAATGTAATTCTGTCAGTACTGACAGGAATGTTATTGCTTGTTTTAGCTGATTTGATAGCCAGAAATTTATTTAAACCTTACGAATTTCCAGCAGGAAGTCTAACCATGCTTCTAGGTGCTCCCTTCTTTCTTTGGGTTATTACAAAGGAGGCAAAATAGAATGAAAAGAAAATTCACTTTACTTTTTGTCCTGCTTTTGGTTTTGATAGTGGTTGATTTGACGCAATTTTCAACAAATCCTCAAATTCTATCAATCCTAATTCCTAATTTTCGTCTTCCTCGTTTAATAACAATCCTGTCAGCTGGAATTGCTCTTTCCTTATCAGGCTTTATTATCCAAAATATTACAGAAAATCCTTTAGCTGATAGCGGAACAATTGGGATAACCTCTGGTGCTTCGGCAGGAAGTGTTGCTTTTTTACTGATTGCTGACCATTTTAAGCTGACAGGACTTTGGAATTTTTCCTATCCTATTTTTGCTTTAATAGGTGCTCTTCTTTCATTTGTCTTAATTTACTTTTTTGCCTTAAGAAAGCAAGTTTCTTCTGTCAGAGTTTTACTGACAGGAATTGCAATTACCGCTTTTTTCCAAGCATTAATCACAATTGGTCAGCTTTCAGTCAATGCCTTTGACTTTCAGAAAGTTGCAGTTTGGCTGTCAGGAGATATCTGGCAAACGGGAAGCACTTATTTGTTCATTTGTGTTCTCTTATTAGTAATTGGCTTGATTATTTTGCCATTTTTCTTAAGAAAACTTGAAATCCTCTCACTAGGCGAAGAAATGGCAACTACTTTAGGATTAGAAGTTCAAAAAACGAAAATCTATCTTTACTTGTTAGCGCTCCTTTTTGCAGCTGTCGGTGTTTTATTGGTTGGAGGATTAGCATTTGTTGGTTTAATTGCCCCTCATATTGCTCGTGAAATCGCTGGTTTTAAATCACGAAAAAGTTTAATTGCCACCGCACTTTCTGGTATGATTATTTTATCTTTTGCTGATATTATTTCACAAACAATCATTGCGCCATCAAGTTTACCTTTAGGTTTTGTAGTTGCCTTTATTGGCGCTCCATACTATATTTATCTTATTCAAAAAGTTTAAGAAATTAATTTACTTTTAGTAAATTTCTTATAAAAAAATATCGGCTTATTTTAAAAAATAGCCTAAAAATAGAGGAGAATCTTTTGAAAAAAGTACTCACAACCCTAATTGCTGCAGGAGCTTTACTTACTTTAGCTGCCTGTTCATCAAATTCATCATCAAAAAAAGCGACATCAAGCGATGATAAAGTGACCTTTCACGCTTTAAATGGGGACGTCAAAGTTCCTAAAAATCCTAAACGTATTGCTGTTCAAAATTATCCAGATGAAGTCGCTTCATTAGGTGCAAATGTTGTTGGAACAGATTCATGGGCCTTTCCAAATACCTTCTTATCAAAAGACCAAAAGAAGAATATGGTTGATTTAGGAGCGCCAAAATTCAATATGGAAAAATTGATTGCTCAAAATCCTGATTTGATTATTACAGTTGATAAAGACCAAGTAGCAGACTATCAAAAAGTAGCCCCTACTGTTCTTGTCAATTATAAGGACCTCTCAGGAATGAATAAATCATTGGATTACTTCGCTAAACTCCTTAATCGCGAAGATGAAAAAGCAAGTTTCCTTAAAAACTTTAAAAAAGAAGCCGATAAGCAAAAAGAAAAATTGGCAAAGGTTGATGTTAAACCAGCTAAAAACACAATTTCACTTCTTGAACTCCAAGGAGATAAGGTTTATGCCTTCGGTGACAATTTTGCTCGTGGCGGACAAGCTTTGACGACTGGTTTAGGCTTTAAAGAATCAAGCAAAATGGCCGAACTTTCAAAAGGCGTAGGTTATGCTGAAGTAAATACTGAAAGCTTAGGAGAATTTGATGCAGACTATATCTTTATTGACTTTGCAGATAAAGATAAAGAACAATATGCTGCATTAAAAAATAATCCAGCTTGGCAAAACCTCAAAGCAGTTAAAGAAGGACATGTGATTACGATGGACTACGACAAAGTTTACTTCTTTGGCGGACCAACAGCGGCTAAAGAAGAGCTGTCACTCTACACTGACGCTATCATTAAAGCTACAAAATAAAAAGAAAAAGTGTATAATCAACTTATACACTTTTTTTGTAAAAAATTAAGGACTTTATGACATGAATATTAAACAATTACGGTACGTCGTCGCCATTGCTAATAGTGGAACTTTTCGTGAGGCTTCAGAGCAACTCTTTGTTAGTCAACCCTCAATGTCGATTGCGGTTAAAGACTTGGAGCAAGAACTAGGTTTTCAAATCTTTGAAAGAACAAATACAGGTGCGACTTTAACTATTGAAGGCGAACGTTTTTATGAACAAGCACAGACTGTTTTACGTAATTTTGAAACTTTTGAATCAAAATATTCTAAGCCAAAAGAGTCTGATAAGACTTTCTCAGTTGCCAGTCAACACTATGATTTTCTAGCACCAGTTGCAGTGGAATTTGCAAAGAAAAATCCTGAAATCAAAAATTTTAGAATTTTTGAGTCAACCACTTATAATATTTTGCAAGAAGTGGCGCAAGGGCACAGTGAACTTGGAGTGGTTTATCTCAATAAACAAAATCGCTCAGGGATTTTAAGAATGCTCAATAAACTTGAATTAGATTACGAAGAAATTTTCTTATCGCAAACGCATATCTATATTCGCAAAGGCCATCCCTTAGCTCAACGTGAAACAATTTCAGATGATGATTTAAAACCGCTAGATCGTGTGCGATTTACACAAGAAAATGAACAGTTTCTTTACTATTCTGAAGATTTGGTTGAGACTTTTGAAAATACCTTGATTTATAACGTCACTGACCGTGCAAGTTTAAATGGAATTTTGGAACGGACAGATGCCTACGCAACAGGTCTTGGTTTTATTGATAAAGAGAGCGTCCATAATGTAACAGTTGTCCCTATGGAGGGAGACAATGGAAATAGTTTGATTTTAGTCAAGCATCGTGGACATTTATTATCAAATGCGGCGACTTCTTATAAACGTAGTCTTGAAGTTTACTTTGAAAACTATGAATTTTAAACAATAGCTAAAATAAATACTCTCTGAATAATTTTCAGAGAGTATTTTTATAACTTATTATAATTTACTTGCTTGGTCTTTTTGAGCCAAACGAATGAGGAACATTGCAAGGAGGATGATAATGATTCCCCCAAGTGGAGTAAAGACAACACTTGAGCCTTTAGAAATTTGTCCTCCAACAAATGAGCCTAAAGTAATTCCGACATTGAAAGCTGCAATGTTAAAAGCTGAAACTAGAGTAATATCTTTTGGAGTAAATTTCTCTGCCAATTGAACAACGTATAGTTGTAAACCAGGGACATTCATAAAGGCAAACAAGCCCAAAAGTAAAGTTGCAATCAATCCCAAAGGTTGCGAAGCTAAACTTGCACTGATAAAAAGAAAAAGTAAACTCAAAGCTAAAGCCGCAAACATTTTTTGAAGGGCAGGTAGGATATTTTTATTTGCTAGATGTCCACCTAGTGAATTACCAATGGCAACCATCACACCATAAGCAACCAGAATAATCACTACTGTACTTGCTGAAAATCTAAAAGTTCCTTCAAGGATTGGTGTAAGATAAGTATAAGCCGCGAAAGTTCCTCCATAACCAAAAGCGGTGATAAAAAGAGACATTAAAATTGATTTATTAGTAAAAATTCTAGCAAGCCCACTTAAATTAATTTTTCCGGGAATTGGAAGCCCTTTTGGAACAAGGATACTAGTAGCAATCAGTCCAATTAAGCCAATAACAACAATGAAAACAAATGACATATGCCAGTTAGAGTGCTGACCAATGAAAGTCCCTAAAGGAACACCAATGACAGTAGCAACGGTTAATCCTGTAAACATGAGGGCGATTGCTGAGGCCCTTTTCTCAGGTCGAACAACATCAGCGGCAATGACTGTGGAAATTGACATGAAAATACCATGAGCAAGTGAGGCAAGAACCCGTCCTACTAAAAGTAAAAGGAAAGTTGGAGCGAAAGCTGACAGTAAATTACCAAGAATAAAGAGACCCATAATCGAAACCATCAAAGTTTTTCGATTCCAAGTTCCTGTAAGAATAGTTAATAAGGGAGCACCAACCGTTACCCCTAAAGCATAAAGAGAAACGGTTAAACCCGCTTGAGATAAACTAATATTAAAGGTGTTGACAATCATTGGCATTAAACCAACACTGATAAATTCGGTTGAGCCGATAGCAAAAGCATTAATTGCTAGAGCTAGAAGAGTGAGACTGGGAGATATTTTTTTCATTATGCTTCTTTCTTAAAAATTAAAATGTTCTGGATCTGGACCGACACGAAGTTCTTCATTGAGTGAATTGATAGCTTTCATATCTTCAGAGTCAAGTGAAAAATCAAAAATTTGACGATTAGCTATCATTCGTTCACTTTTAATAGATTTTACATTTACTAAAATATCTTGTTGAATATCCCAACGAAGAATAATTTGAGCCACAGATTTTCCATGTTTATCAGCAATTTTTTTGAGGACTTCATTGTCTAATAATTGACCTTGCATCAAAGGTGACCAAGCTTGAACCTTGATATCATGAAGTTCTAAGAAATTACGAAGTTCTTCTTGTGATAATTTTGGATGGAGTTCAATTTGATTTAATACGGGAGTGATTTCAGCATAGCTAAGAAGTTCTTCTAAATGTGATTTTTGAAAGTTACTGACACCAATCGCTTTTATTTTGCCTGCTTTATATAAATCTTCCATTGCTTTCCAAGCTTCTTTGTAAGCATAATGTGTGCCTGGCCAGTGGATAAGATATAAATCTAGATAATCTAAATCCAATTTTTTCAAACTTTCTTCAAAGTTTTGAACTGTTTCTTCATAAGAATGATTATCTCCCCAAAGTTTTGAAGTGATGAAAAGATCGTCACGAGAAAGTCCTGTCAAGGCCAAACCTTCTTTAATTCCTTGACCAGTTCCTTCTTCATTTTCATAAATTTTAGCTGTATCAATTAAACGATATCCGTTAACAATTGCGTTTTTGACAACATCAGCGGTTTCGTCATTTGGAATTTGAAAAACTCCCAAACCAAGTTCCGGAATTTCAATCTGATTATTAAGTTTCATTTTTTGCTCCTCATATATTTTATTTTGGCAGAAAATTAGTATATAATAAATAAAACCTCTTGAACAGTACCTACTTTTTTGTGTCATACATACTAAAAAGTAATAATTGGATAAAATAAGGGATTAGAAAGGAAATTAATTTTGAAAAAAATTTATAATATTGGTGTCGAAGCGACAATGGATGTTATTGGTGGAAAATGGAAACCAATTATTTTGTGTAATTTAAGACATAATCCAAGTCGTCCAGGAGAATTGAGACGTCAAATTCCAGGAATCAGTCAAAAAATGCTGACTCAGCAATTAAGAGAATTAGAAATTGATAATATTATCGTCCGTAAGGTTTATAATCAAGTTCCACCGAAGGTTGAATATTCTCTGAGCCCTTATGGTGAAACTTTAAATGGTTTATTAGATATTCTTTGCTCGTGGGGTGAAGGTCATGTCCAAACTTTAAAAAGTATGGGTGAAGAAGTTCAAATTTTAGAATAAGAGAACTTAGAAGAGGAGCCGCAAGATGTACCAACCAGCTTTCAATAAAATTCATCACATCGCTATCATTGCCGCAGATTATGAAAAATCTCGTCAGTTCTACGTTGATATTTTAGGATTTTCAATCATTCGAGAAAATCATCGTCCAGAAAAAGGAGATATCAAGCTTGATTTAAAGATGAATGAAGAAACAGAAATTGAATTATTTATCAAATCTGATGCCCCTAAACGCTTAACTTATCCAGAAGCAAAAGGCTATCGCCACTTAGCTATTAAAACGACAAATATTGAAGAAGATAGAAATTATTTAATAAGTCAAGGAGTCAAAGTGGAGGAAATTCGTCAGGACGAAATTACTGACAGAAAAATGCTTTTTTTCTATGATCCAGATGACTTACCAATAGAACTACATGCGTAATTTTTAAAAAATGGAAATGAAGAAATGGTTTTTAGGTTAGCCAAAGCTTCTATCAGTAAATAAAAGGGCTTACAGAAAATAAAAGCTAGAAAAAAAAGGAAAAATGTAGTAAAATTAACTTTGTAAATGAACGAACTAAATTTCGTTCAAGTAAAAATAAACGGAGAATACACAAAATGCCAAAATTAGTATTTGCACGTCACGGTGAATCTGAATGGAATCTTGCTAACCTTTTCACAGGTTGGGCTGACGTTGACCTTTCTGAAAACGGAACTAAACAAGCGATTGAAGCTGGTAAATTGATTAAAGAAGCTGGAATCGAATTTGATATTGCTTACACTTCAGTATTGAAACGTGCTATCAAAACAACTAACCTTGCTCTTGAATATTCAGACCAACTTTGGGTACCAGTTGTTAAATCATGGCGCTTGAACGAACGTCACTACGGTGGTTTGACAGGTTTGAACAAAGCTGACGCTGCTGCAAAACATGGTGATGAACAAGTTCACATCTGGCGTCGTTCATATGATGTATTGCCACCAGCAATGGATCATGATGATAAATATACAGCTCACGGAGACCGTCGTTACGCTGGTCTTGAAGATTCATTGATTCCTGATGCTGAAAACCTCAAAGTTACTTTGGAACGTGCTCTTCCATTCTGGGAAGACCAAATCGCTCCAGCTTTGAAAGATGGAAAAAATGTCTTCGTTGGTGCTCACGGTAACTCAATCCGTGCACTCGTTAAACAAATCAAAAAACTTTCTGATGACGAAATTATGGATGTTGAAATCCCTAACTTCCCACCACTTGTTTTCGAATTTGATGACAACTTGAACGTTCAAAACGAATACTACTTGGCTCCTAAAAAAGCATAATATTTGAATGAAAATACTCTAAGTTATAGTAGATACTCATCTATTTAGGACTTAGAGTGTTTTTTTGTAATCAATGCAATAGTTTGTAAGTTTTTGAACAAATTAATTGATTCTTCATTTTATTCTTGAGATAATTTAATAGTAAAGCTTTAAAGAAGAAAAAGGAGAATCTTATGTCATTAGTAGGTAAAAAAATAGAAGAATTTTCAACAGATGCTTATCTTGGTGGGAAATTTATTAAAGTTTCCGATAAAGACTTTTATGGAAAATGGTCTGTGCTTTGTTTCTATCCAGCAGACTTTTCATTTGTTTGTCCGACAGAGTTAGAAGATTTAGAAGAAACTTATCCAACCTTGAAATCGCTTGGTGTAGAAGTTTACTCAGCTTCAACTGACACCCATTTTGTCCATGCTGCTTGGCATGAACATAGTGATGCTATTTCAAAAATTACTTATCCAATGCTTGCAGACCCTTCACAAAAAATTTCACGTGCTTTTGATGTTCTTGATGAAGAAGCAGGATTGGCTCAACGTGGAACATTTATTATTGACCCAGACGGTGTGATTCAAGCGCTTGAAATTACGGCTGATGGTATTGGACGTGATGCAAGTCAATTGGTCGATAAGATTAAAGCTGCTCAATATGTGCGTAATCATCCAGGGGAAGTTTGTCCCGCTAAGTGGAAAGAGGACGGAGCAAGTCTTCACGTTGGTATTGACCTTGTAGGTAAAATATAGAATAAAAAAAGTGAGTCTTGGCTCACTTTATTTGTCTTTAGAAACTTAATGACAGAAAGGTTTAATATGATTTTAGATGAAACTCTTCGTGCTCAGTTGATGCCTTATATGGATTTGTTGGAAAATCCAATTATTTTAAAAGTTGATGCAGATTTAGAGAGCGAAAATGGGAAAAAAATAGCAGAATTTACAGATGAACTTGCAAGTTTGTCCGAAATGATTTCAAAAGAAACAGCAAAACTCAATCGAAAAACAGCTTTCTCTATTGAAAGAGAAGGTGTTTCTGGAGTCCTTTTTTCAGGGCTACCATTAGGTCATGAGTTGAATTCATTGGTCTTGGCGCTTGTCCAAGTAAGTGGACGTCCTCCACGGATTGAACAAGAATTAGTTGAGCGAATTCAAGCGATTCAAAATCCACTTCACTTTGAAACTTATGTGAGTTTAACTTGTCATAACTGTCCAGATGTTGTCCAAGCATTAAACACAATGAGTATTCTCAACCCCAATATTAGTCACACAATGATTGAAGGGGGAATGTTTCAAGAAGAAGTGGAAGCAAAAGGAATTATGGCGGTTCCAACTGTTTTCAAAAATGGTGAAGAATTTCATAATGGACGAGCTAGTCTTGAAGAATTACTAGAAAAAATTACTGGTCCAGAGAGTTCGGAAGCTTTTTTTGATAAAGACCCTTATGATGTTTTAGTTGTTGGTGGAGGCCCTGCTGGTGCAAGTGCAGCTATTTATGCTGCACGTAAAGGGATTCGGACAGGTTTAATCGCTGAACGCTTTGGCGGTCAACCACTAGAAACTTTAGGAATTGAAAACCTCATTGGAACGCCTTATGTTGAAGGGGTTCAACTTGGTCGTCAGCTTGAAGAACATGTGAAAAAATATCCTGTCGATTTGATGAACTTGCAAAAAGCAGTTAAGCTAGAGAAAAAAGATTTGATTGAGGTGAGTCTTGAAAATGGGGCACTTCTAAAAAGTAAGTCAGTCATTATTTCAACGGGCGCTCGTTGGCGAGATTTGGGAATTCCAGGAGAGCAAGAATTTAAAACCAAAGGAGTCGCTTACTGTCCACATTGTGATGGTCCTTTGTTTGCAGGAAAAGATGTAGCGGTTATTGGTGGCGGAAATTCAGGAATCGAAGCAGCTATTGATTTAGCTGGTTTGGTTAGACATGTTACTGTTCTTGAATTTTTACCTGAACTTAAGGCAGACAAAATTTTACAAGAAAAACTTGCGACCCTAAATAATGTTACTGTCCTCACCAATGTAGAAACAAAAGAGATTTTAGGAGATGACAAGGTTAGAGGTTTGAATTATCAAGTTCGCGGCTCTAAAGAAACTGTTCATTTGGAACTTGCTGGTGTCTTTGTATTAATTGGTTTAGTTCCGAATACTCAGTGGTTGGAGGGAACAATTGACTTATCCGCACGTGGAGAAATTTTGACTGATAAGGTTGGAGCAACAAATCTTCCTGGTGTTTTTGCAGCGGGAGATTGTACGGATAGTGTTTATAAGCAAATTATTATTTCAATGGGCACTGGGGCAACCGCTTCTCTAGGTGCTTTTGATTATTTGATAAGAAACTAAAATTTTAGATGACAAAAAAGAAAACTTATTTGAGTTTTCTTTTTTTATTTGATTAAATTGATAGGAATCAAAATTGTAAGGAAAAGTTTTCATAAATGTGGTAAAATGTTTAAGTACAAATTTTGAATGTAAAAACTATTTATAAAACTCATTCTTGGAGTCGAAATGTCAGATAATAAAAGAAAAAATGATAAGCGCAAGCAATCCGATAAGTCTAAAAAATCACATAAAGAAGTAAAAATTTTAAAAGATCCAACTAAATTAATTCCAAAACGAGTGAATCTCTTGTTTTTTGTTATCTTTGTTTTGTTTATGATTTTAATTGGAAAGCTCTTCAATATGCAGGTATTGAATTCACATTTCTACGCCGAAAAATCAATTAGTGCAGGCGGAGATGTTCAAATTATTGAAGGTGCGCCTCGCGGAAATATTTATGATGCAACAGGAAAAGCTTTGGCATCTACAGTTGCGGTACAGGCTGTTGAATTTACAAGAAGTCAAAATGCTACTGCTGATGAAATGTATCAGGTAGCCAATAAGTTAGCAACTATTTTATCTAATAACATTGATGTTGCTGATTTGACAACGCGTGATAAAAAAGACTATTTCTTGGCTAATTCTAAAAATCTAGAAAAAATAGCTAATAGTTTATCTGAAAAGGAAAAGAAAGATAAACATGGTAATGATTTAAGTGGTTCACAAATTTATGATGTCGAATTAAGTAAAGTTAAAGATAGTGACTTGAATTTTACGGCAGAACAAACTTTTGCCGCAAAATTATTCAAAGAAATGAATAGTACCACTACTTTTAACACTACTAAAATTGCTACTGGAAATATTACAGCAGAGCAACAAGCGACAATTGCCGAACAAGAAGGCGATTTACCAGGAATTACAATTGGAACTTCTTGGGACCGTTCATATGCTCAAAATTCTTTGACACCACTTATGGGAACTATTACTTCACAAAAATCAGGAATTCCAGCAGAGGATTTGGATGCCTATCTTAAAAAAGGTTATCAACGTAATGACCGTGTGGGAACTGGGCTTCTTGAAAAGGGATACGAAAGTGAACTTCAAGGAACTCATAGTATTAGTAAGGTTAAATTTGACAAAAATGGTGATGTTTCTGGAACAAAAACAATCCAAAAAGGAAAACGTGGGGATGATTTAAAATTAACTATTAACCTAGATTTCCAAAACGGGGTTAATAATATCGTTAAAACACAATTAGACCAACTGATTGCCCAAGGCTATGGTCAGTATAATAGAGGGGCTTACGCTGTTGTGTTAAATGTTAAAACGGGGGCAGTCTTAGCTTTATCTGGCTATCAACGAGATCCTAATACAGGAACAATTACGGAAAATACTTTAGGGACTTTCCAAAGTGTCTTCACACCGGGGTCTGTTGTCAAAATGGGAACATTGACTGCTGCTTGGAATGCTGGTGTAATTTCTGGAAATGACACTTTAACGGCGCAGTCTATTCAATTTAAAGGTTCTAATCCTATTAATGACTGGTGGGGTGATGCTTCGCCAATGGCTTTAACAGCTGTTGAAGCTTTGCAATATTCATCAAATACTTACATGATGCAATTGGCAATGAGAATGTTAGGCGCTCCTTATACTGCAGCGGGGCAATATCTCAATGATAGTAACCGAGTAAAAGTTTATGAACAATTTCGTAAGGCTTTTGCTTCTTATGGTTTAGGGGCATCAACTGGTTTTGATATTCCTGGAGAATCAACTGGATATCTCCCTTCAGCCAAATCTGAAGCGGCTTCTGGGGTCAATGTATTGTATGAATCATTTGGTCAGTATGATAACTATACGCCGCTTCAGTTGGCGGTTTATGCGGCAACTTTAGGAAATAACGGAACTCGTTTGTCACCACACATTGTCCAAGGAATTTATGAAGGTGGAACTGACGGACAGCCTGGCACGCTTATCAAAAATATTACTCCTAAAATCATGGATAAGGTAAATATCACTCCCGATAATATGGATGTTCTTCATCAGGGGATGTATGCTGTTGTTCATGGGGCTGGTGGATTGACTACTGGTCGTTCAATGGATTCATCAAAGGTTTCTATTTCTGGTAAAACAGGGACTTCCGAAAGTACAAAAGTATTGGCAGATGGTAGTCAAGTTATTGTAACAGCTAATAATGCAGTGGCCTTTGCTCCTTCTGACAACCCAGAAATTGCTATTGCGGTTGTACTTCCAGATAATACTGAAAGTAATGCTTCAAGTGGAACAAAAGCAAACCAAAGTATTGTAACGGGAATTACTGATTTGTATTATTCAAATGAGGCTTTTCGTAAAAATTAAAAAAAGTTCTCTCTGATAGGAGAGGCTTTTTATTTATAAGTGATTGAGAATTCTATCACCTTTCCTTTTCATTTTCAGTCTTTTATAGTAAAATTAATAAATTGAATAAAATATTTACAAGTGAAGAATTGGTGAAATATGTATTATCCTGAACCTATTGCTCGCCTGATTGAGTCGTTTTCAAAATTACCAGGGATTGGTCAAAAAACAGCGACTCGATTGGCTTTTTATACGATTGGCATGGAAGATCAAGATGTCAATGAATTTGCAAAAAATCTTCTGTCAGCAAAACGGGATTTGAGTTTTTGCTCGATTTGTGGGAATTTAACAGAAAGTGATCCTTGCGCCATTTGTACCGACCCAACGCGTGATCGAACAACTATATTGGTCGTTGAAGAATCTAAAGATGTTCTTGCTATGGAAAAAATTCGGGAATATCGAGGACTTTATCATGTTTTGCATGGTACGATTAGTCCAATGAATGGGATTTCTCCTGATGAAATTAATGTTAAAACATTGATTACAAGATTAATGGATTCAGAGGTTAAAGAAGTGATTATCGCAACTAATGCCACTTCTGACGGAGAAGCAACCGCCATGTATCTGGCTCGAATGATTAAGCCTGCAGGAATTAAAGTGACTCGCTTGGCTCGTGGATTAGCTGTAGGATCTGATATAGAATACGCAGATGAAATTACTTTATCAAAAGCGGTAGAGAATCGGTTGGAAATTTGATTTTTTCTGTGGTAAAATAAAAAAGACAATTACTGACAGAATTGTATTGTAAAAATATCGCATGCTGTCAGTAAAAAGAAGTGTCTGACAAAGCTGTCAGTAAAAAAGGAAGAAATATGTCAAAAGAAACATTAATTTTGTTGTATGGTGGTCGTTCTGCTGAGCGAGAAGTATCAGTTTTATCAGCAGAATCGGTGATGAGAGCTGTTAATTATTCTCGTTTTGTTGTAAAAACTTACTTTATCACTAAGGGTGGTGAATTCATAAAAACGCAAGAATTTACTGACAAACCTGCTGAAGAAGAAAAACTACTGACAAATGATTTGGCAGAATCTTATCCAAAGATTTCACCAGCAGCAATTTACGAAAAAGATGCCGTTGTATTCCCAGTTTTACATGGACCAATGGGTGAAGATGGCTCGATTCAAGGATTTTTAGAAATTTTACGTTTGGCATATGTTGGTCCAAATATTTTATCTGCGTCAAGCACAATGGATAAATTATTGGCAAAACACGTTTTTGAAGCGGTTGGTGTACCCCAGGTTCCTTATGTTGCAGCTTTTGCTGACGAAAATCAAGGAGAAATTGCTCAAGAAGTAGTCGAAAAATTAGAATTTCCAGTTTTTGTTAAACCTGCTAATATGGGTTCTAGTGTTGGAATTTCAAAAGTTGATGATTTAGCAGACCTTCAACCTGCGCTAAGTGAAGCTTATAAATATGATAACCGTGTTGTCATTGAACAAGGGGTGGATGCGCGTGAAATCGAATGTGCTGTTTTGGGAAATAATAGTGACGTTGCTGCAACGCTTCCAGGTGAAGTTGTGAAAGATGTTGAGTTTTATGATTACAACTCAAAATATATTGATAATAAAATTCAAATGGACATTCCAGCAAAAGTTCCTGCTGATTTAGCTCAAAAAATGCAAGAATATGCTATAAAAGCGTACAAGGCAGTTAATGGGACGGGCTTGTCACGTTGCGATTTCTTTGTGACTAAGGATGGAAATGTTTATCTCAACGAAATTAATGCCATTCCAGGATTCACACAATGGTCAATGTATCCATTGCTTTGGGAAAATATGGGATTATCTTATTCTGATTTAATTGAAAAGTTAGTTGATTTAGCTAAAGAAACTTTTGAAACACGTGAAAATCATCTTTTATAAAAAATACAAATCTGTCAGTAAATCGATTGCTGACAGATTTTTTTGTCAGTAAAAAGTGTTATAATGGAGTCACTATGAAACTCACAATTCACGAAATCGCCCAAGTCGTTGGCGCAAAAAATGATTGGTCGCAACTGGCAGATTTGTCAGTCAATAAAATTGAATTTGACAGCCGTTTGATTGAAAAAGGGGATATCTTTTTGCCGCTTAAGGGGGCACGAGATGGTCATGATTTCATCGAAATCGCTTTTGATAATGGAGCAATAATCAGCTTTTCAGAAAAAGAAGTCGAACAAGCTCATCTCTTGGTTGACGATAATCTGCTTGCTTTCCAAAAATTAGCAAAATATTATCTTGAAAAGACAAAAGTTCCAGTCATTGCGGTGACAGGTTCAAATGGAAAAACAACAACCAAAGACATGATTGCTGCTGTTTTGTCTAAGAAATTTAAAACATACAAAACACAAGGAAATCACAATAATGAAATCGGCTTACCCTACACCATTTTACATATGCCGGACGATACTGAAAAATTAGTTTTGGAAATGGGAATGGATCACCCTGGTGATATTGATTTTTTATCAGAACTTGCTAAGCCTGAACTTGCTGTCATTACCTTAATTGGTGAAGCACATCTTGAACATATGGGAAGTCGCGAAAATATTGCTAAAGGGAAAATGGGGATTACGGCTGGTTTGCATGGTGAGCTTATTGCCCCTGCTGACCCAATTATTAATGCTTTTATCCCAGACAATCAAAAAATTATTCGCTTTGGTTTGCCCGGTGAAGATTTATTTATTACAAAATTAGTCGAACACAAAGAAAAATTAACTTTTGAAACTAATTTTTTAGATGAATCAATTACTATTCCAGTTCCTGGTAAATATAACGCGACGAATGCTATGTTAGCTGCTTATGTTGGCTTACATTATGGACTTTCAGAAGTCGAAATAAAAAAAGCTTTGAAAGAAGTAGAGCTGACCAGAAATCGGACAGAGTGGAAAAAAGCAAAAAATGGTGCAGACCTTTTGAGTGATGTTTATAATGCCAATCCGACAGCAATGCGTTTGATTTTGGAAACTTTCCAAGCCATTCCTAAAAATGAGAATGGTCGAAAGATTGCAGTTCTTGCTGATATGTTAGAACTTGGACCCAGTGCAGCCCAACTCCATAAAGAAATATTGAAATCTATTGATTTCAATAAAATTGATAAAGTCTATCTTTATGGTGAAATGATGAAAAACTTGGCAGAAATTTCGACTGACAAAGCGGTCAGCTATTTTACAGATTTAGATTTACTGACAGAAAGTCTGTCAGCAGATTTGAAACCAACTGACCAAGTGTTATTCAAAGGTTCTAATAGCATGAAACTTTCAGAGGTTGTTGAAAAATTATAATGATAAAAAATACTGACAGAAAGTTAGTATTTTTTTATTTTTATTAAATTATCAGAAAAATACAACAATATTCTTGACAATGTATTTTTGAAAAAGTATAATAAGTCCACATTTAATTTTCAGAATAATATGAAAATTCAATAGTATCTTTACGATTTGGAGAAAGCAGATGAAACAAGGAAAAATTATTGGACTCACCAGCCTTATTGCCCTGTCAGGAATTATTTTAGTGGCCTGTGGCACAAAAACAAGTGAGCAAAAAAACATCAAATTTTCAATTCCCACAGATGTGGCATCACTTGATACCACAATTTTAACTGACCAGTATTCTTATGATGTTGCTGGAAATGTGGAAGAAGGATTGACACGCGTTGACTCTAAAGGAAATGCTGCCTTAGCACTTGCAAAATCAATTGACGTTTCAAAAGACGGCTTGACCTACACGGTTACTCTTAGAGATAATTTGAAATGGTCAAACGGTGACAAGTTGACTGCTAAAGATTTTGTTTATTCATGGAAAAGAGCAGTGGACCCTAAAACTGGTTCAGAATATGCCTATTTGATGGGGGCAGTTTCTGGGGCTAATGATATTATTTCTGGTAAATCATCACTCGATAGTCTAGGAATTAAAGCCGAGTCAGATACAGAATTTACAGTCACATTGGCACAACCAACACCATATTTTAAATTTCTCTTGTCAGAACCTGTTTATTACCCTCTTGACCAAAAAGTTGTTGATAAATATGGCAAACAATATGGAACGTCCTCAGATAAAACCGTTTATAATGGACCATTCATGTTCAAATCAGATAAAGGTTGGACAGGAACCAATAAAACCTTTTCAATTTATGCCAATCCAAACTACTATGATAAGTCGGCAGTCAAATCTAAACAAATTGATTTCCAGGTTATTTCAAATGCAAATACAGGAGCACAGCTTTATAAACAAGGGAAACTTGATTTTACACTCCTTCCAACAACTGATTTGATTAATGCCAATAAAAAGACGAAAGGTTATACTGTCTTTAAACAAGCACGGACAGATTATATTGAATACAATCAATCTGGTAAAAATGCCTCAAGTCCAGACGCCCAAAAAGCACTAGCTAATCAAAATATTCGTGAAGCCTTAAATTTGGCAACTAACAGAGCAGGAGTCGTCAAAACAGCCCTACCAGGTTCGACCGTTGCGACAAGCTTTACACCAGTGGGAATGAGCAAGACCTCAACAGGAGAAGATTTTGCAACTTATGCAAAACAAGATTATCGCTATGACCCGACAAAAGCAAAAGACCTCTGGGAAAAAGGATTAAAAGAGCTTGGTTTAACCAAACTCAGTCTTAGCCTTGAAGCTGCTGGTGATTTAGCACCGTCAGAAGCAACAGCCAACTTTTTACAAACAGCCTATCAACAAAATCTACCAGGCTTGACTGTCAATTTAAAACTTGTTCCATTCAAACAAAGATTGAATGACGCTCAAAATGGAAATTTTGATATGGTTCTCTCAGGTTGGGGTGGAGATTACGCTGAACCTTCAACTTTCTTGCAACTCTTTACGACAGGCCAATCATATAATGACGGTAAATTTTCTAGTAAAACTTATGATGATGCCTTTAAAGCAGCAACAACAACGCCAGACGTTCTTGAACCAGCCAAAGTAGATGAACATTACAAAGCGGCAGAAGCAGCCCTCTATCAAGGGTCATACATCAATCCAGTTGATTTCCAATCCAATCCAGCTTTAATGAATCCTAAAATTACAGGCCTAGAATTTCATTCAACCGGTTTAGCTTACGACCTAAAATCGGCTTATGTTAAATAAAAAATACAAAAAGATAAATTTTCTGAAAATTTATCTTTTTTATTGAATATTCTTTCTGCAAAAATAAAACACGAACCAGTCAGAGCCCAATTAAATGAAAGGGTTTTAAATAAAAGTGTAGTAAAAAAATCTTTTTCAAAAGTTTGTGAAAATTTTCCGCTATTTAAAAATTAAATGTTAATTTTCAGAAAACATAACCATTATACTTTACAATTCAGGTTGAATTAAGTATAATACCAATATAATAAATTTTCTGACAATAATAAAAATTGCGAAGTCAGACACAATTCATGAAAGAGGGAAATTACATGAAGACTTGGAAAAAAGTTACCTTAGGTACAGTTGCACTTGGTTCGGCAGCTTTGCTTGCAGCATGCGGCAATAGCGGTTCTAGCTCATCGTCATCATCAAAAGACATTCAATGGAATTTGACATCACCTATTCAAACATTGGATTCATCACTCGCGACAGATACATATTCAAATATCATTATTGGTAATACCAATGCTGGTTTGACACGTGTGGACAAAGATGGTAAAGCACAGCCAGAATTGGCAAAATCAGTTGATGTATCAAAAGATGGCTTGACATATACTTTCCATCTTCGTGATGGCTTGAAATGGTCAAACGGTGATGCTTTGACAGCTAAAGACTTCGTTTATTCTTGGCAACGTGCGGTTGATCCAGCGACTGCTTCAGAATACGGATACCTCCTTGGCCCAGTTAAAAACGCCAACGAGATTAATGGTGGTAAAGCTGATAAATCAACACTTGGTGTTAAAGCAACTGATGACAAAACATTCGTTGTTACCCTTGCACAACCAACACCATACTTTGAATTCTTGACAGCTAACTCTGTTTACTTCCCACTCAACCAAAAAGTAGTTGAAAAATACGGGAAACAATACGGAACATCTTCAGAAAAAATGGTTTACTCAGGACCATATAAATTTGAAAAATCAAAAGGTTGGAACGGTTCAAACCAAACATTCTCAATCGTGAAGAATGACGATTATTGGGATAAGAGCGCAGTTAAAACTAAAGAAATCGACTTCCAAGTTGTTCAAGATGTTAAAACATCATTTAACCTTTACAAACAAGGTAAAATTGACCAAACAGGTATTGGTGATCCAGACCTTTACAAAGCAAATAAAACAGATAAGAATGTTGTCTCTCTGAATGAAGCAACTACCTCATACGTTCAATATAACCAATCAGGCAAAAATAAAGCCCTTGCGAATAAAGATATTCGTGAAGCTTTCAATCTTGCAACTGACCGTAAACAATATGTTGATACAGTAACACCGGCTTCTACGCCAGCGACTGGTTTGACACCAGCAGGGATGGCTAAAACAAATACCGGTGAAGACTTCGCTAAATATGCTGAACAACCTTACAAATATGATGCCACAGCAGCTAAAGCCGCTTGGGAAAAAGGTTTGAAAGAAATTGGCGAAACTAAACTTACGTTGACTTTGACAACTGATGACACACAAGCTGCCAAAGACTCTGCAACATTCCTTAAACAAGCATGGGAAGAAAAACTACCAGGTTTGACTCTAAATATCAAATCAGTACCATTTAAACAACGTTTAAATGACTCAACAACTGGTAACTTTGATATGGTCATCTCACTTTGGGGTGGTGACTACGCTGAACCATCAACATTCCTTGATTTGTTCACATCAACTTCACCAAATAATAATGGTAAAATCAATAACGTTACTTATGATAAAGCAATTAAAGCTGCTGAAGTGACAGATGCCCTTGATCCTGAAAAACATTATGCAGACTATAAAGCGGCTGAAGAAGCACTTTATACAGAATCAAATATTAATCCGCTTTACTTCCGTACTTCACCAGTCCTTCGTAACCCTAACCTTAAAGATGTACGTTTTGGTTCAACTGGTTTGACTTATGACTTCAAAACGGCTTACCTCAAATAATAATAGAGTTTTAGAGCAAGAAAGTTAGGATTGGCAGATTGCCAACCCTATCTTTTGCTTAGATTAGGAAATTTTTTATGGTTAAATATATTCTTAAACGTTTGGGGCTTTTGCTTCTGACTTTGTTCCTGATTGTGACATTGACTTTCTTTATGATGCAAGTCATGCCCGGAACACCTTTCTCAAATCCCAAACTAACACCAGATCAACTGGAAATTTTAAAACATGCCTATGGTTTAGATAAACCGCTTTGGCAACAATACTTTATCTATGTAGGACACATGTTCACGGGTAATTTTGGTACTTCGTTCATTTATACGAATCAACCTGTTATTACGATGATTGCCCAACGTTTGCCAGTATCAATGCAATTAGGAACTCAAGCACTTATTTTAGGTACTGTTCTTGGAGCCTTGATGGGGAAAGCTTCCGCTCGTCGTAAAAATGGATTGCTTGATGGAGTTTTTGGATTTCTCTCAGTTCTTGGTATCTCAGTTCCTTCATTCGTAATTGGTACCTTAATTCTTCTTTACTTAGGATTTAATTTGAATCTTTTCCCAATTTCTGGTTGGGGGACCTTCTCACAAACAATTATGCCAACAATCGCTCTTTCTTTTGCTCCAATGGCTGTGGTAACCCGTTTTGTTCGTTCTGAAATGATTGAGTCTTTATCTTCAGACTACATTTTGTTAGCTCGAGCTAAAGGTTTATCTGAAAAAGAAGTGGTCAACAAGCATGCGTTGCGTAATTCATTAATTCCAATGTTGACTTTGATTGGTCCAATGGCCGCAGGATTGTTGACAGGATCAGTCTTAATTGAAAAAATCTTTTCAATTCCTGGAATTGGGGCTCAATTTGTTGATTCAATTCCAGCCAAAGACTTCCCAGTTATTATGGCAACAACAATTGTCTATGCGGTAATTTTGATGGTATTTATCTTAGTTACAGATATTCTGACTGCAATTGTTGATCCACGAGTTCGTCTCTAGAAAGGGTTTGTCGAAATGGAAAATTTAAATAAAGACTTCACCCTTGTTGGTTCAAAGGGTTCAGATTCAACAGAAAAAATTGCGAAACCTGCCTTGAGTTTTTTCCAAGATGCTTGGCGTCGTTTTAAGAAAAATAAAGTAGCGTTGGTTGCCATGTGGATTATTGCGATTACATTGGCTTTCTCAGTGATATCCGCATTTGTTGTACCACAATCAAAGGCAAATTACTTTAATCCAAATAAATCACAAGTTTATGGAAATCTTCCACCAAAACTCTCAGGTGATTTACCATTTTGGAATGGTGAATTTAAGGCACCAGGTTCTACTGAAAGAACAGATGTTTACAAATCACAAGGTGTTCCAGAAAAAGACAAATATGTCTTCGGGACTGATAAATATGGACGTTCATTAGCTAAACGAACAATTGTTGGTTTGCGTATTTCATTGATTATTGCCCTTGCTGCCGCCTTGATTGACTTAGTAATCGGGGTGACCTATGGGATTATTTCCGGCTGGATGGGCGGAAAAGTCGATATGGTCATGCAACGGATTATTGAAATCATCCAATCTGTTCCTAACTTAGTTGTAGTAACAATGCTTGCTCTACTTTTGGGACAAGGAATTTCATCAATTATTATTGCGATTGGTCTATTTGCATGGACCGGGATGGCCAGGCAGGTACGGAACATGGTTCTCTCCTATAAGGAGCGTGACTTCGTCTTGGCCTCAAAAACTTTAGGACAATCTACTTGGAAAATTGCAGTAAAACATTTGTTGCCAAACGTATCAGGGGTTATTGTTGTCCAAATCATGTTTGATATTCCAAGTATGATTATGTATGAGGCTGTTTTATCAGCGATTAACCTTGGGGTTAAACCGCCAACGTCTTCTTTGGGGACTTTGATTAATGATGGGATTGCAAGCTTGCAATTCTATCCATTCCAATTGATTATTCCAGCAGTAGTATTGTCTGTGCTTTCACTCACATTTATCTTCTTTGGAGATGGTTTACGTGATGCATTTGACCCTAGAGCAAGTGAGGATTAGAAATGGCAGAAGAAAAAGTATTAGAAGTTAAAAATTTGCATGTCAATTTCCACACCTATGCTGGAGATGTTAAAGCGATTCGTGATGTTTCTTTTGATTTAGAAAAAGGACAGACCCTAGCAATTGTTGGTGAGTCTGGCTCTGGTAAATCAGTAACAACAAAAACTTTGATGGGCTTGAATGCAAAAAATGCGGTAATACCACAAGGTGAATTATTATTTAAAGGGCGTAACCTTCTTGATTTAAAAGAAGAAGAGTGGCAAAAAATTCGTGGAAATGAAATTTCAATGATTTTCCAAGACCCAATGACTTCTCTTGACCCAACAATGCGTATTGGAAAACAAATTGCTGAACCTTTGTTGAAACACAACAAAGGAATGAGCAAAGCCGATGCCATGAAACGGGCCCTCGAATTGATGCAACAAGTCGGAATTCCTGATGCCGAAGTGCATATTAATGATTATCCACACCAATGGTCAGGCGGGATGCGTCAACGTGCAGTTATCGCGATTGCCTTGGCTGCTGACCCTGAAATCTTGATTGCAGATGAACCAACAACTGCGCTTGACGTTACAATTCAAGCACAAATTATGCATATGATGGCTGAATTGCAAGAAAGAATTAATTCATCAATTGTCTTCATTACCCATGACTTGGGAGTTGTTGCTGGTTTTGCACATAAAGTGGCGGTAATGTATGCGGGTGAAATTGTTGAATACGGAACAGTTGAAGAAATTTTCTATAACCCACAACATCCATATACTTGGGGACTCTTAGATTCAATGCCAACGGTTGATTCAAGTGTGGACCGACTGGTTTCAATTCCAGGAACTCCACCGGATTTATTGAATCCACCAAAAGGGGATGCCTTTGCAGCACGTAATAAATTTGCCTTGGCAATAGATTTTGAAGAAGAACCTCCATACTTTGAAGTATCTCCAACACATTTTGCCAAAACTTGGCTTTTAGACCCACGAGCACCAAAAGTAACGCCTTCCGATAATATCTTGGCACGCTGGAAACGCTGGGAAGAATTGAAAGGGGATAAATAATGACAGAACCTAAAAAAGTAATTGAAATAAAAAACCTTGATTTGACTTTTAATAAAGGAAAGAAAGGGGCTAATAAGGCAATTAATAATGTTTCTTTAGATATTTATGAAGGAGAAACATTTGGTCTCGTTGGAGAATCTGGTTCTGGTAAAACGACGATTGGTCGAGCAATTCTTAAACTTTATGATAATTTCATTACTGGTGGAGAAATTCTCTTTGAAGGTAAAGATGTTCGTAATTTAAAAGGTTCAGAGTTGCGTGAGTATCGTTCAGAAGCACAAATGATTTTCCAAGATCCACAAGCTTCATTGAATGGACGGATGCGCGTTAAAGATATCGTTGCTGAAGGACTTGATGCCAATGGTTTAGTAAAAACAAAGGCTGAACGTGATGCTCGTGTATTGGAACTCTTACGTTTGGTTGGATTGAATGATGACCATTTGACACGTTATCCTCATGAATTTTCTGGTGGACAGCGTCAACGGATTGGGATTGCACGTGCACTTGCCGTAAAACCTAAATTTGTCGTAGCTGATGAGCCCATCTCAGCACTTGATGTTTCAATTCAAGCTCAGGTTGTTAACTTGATGAGAGATATTCAAGCAAAAGAAAACTTGACTTACTTGTTTATCGCTCATGATTTGTCAATGGTTAAATATATTTCTGACCGAATTGGTGTCATGCACTGGGGGAAAATTTTGGAAGTTGGAACTTCTGACCAAGTTTACAATCATCCAATTCATCCTTATACTAAGAGTTTGCTGAGCTCAATTCCGTCACCAGACCCTATTTCTGAGCGGGAACGTACTCCAATTGTTTATGACCCAACGGCTGAATTGGATGGACAAGAACGTGAAATGCGGGAAATTACCCCAGGACATTTTGTTTTCTCAACAGAAGCAGAGGCAGAAATTTACAAGAAAAACGCTACTATATAAATAAAAAATTTAATGATAAAACAATTAGTTTTGCTGATTGTTTTTTCTTTTGGTTAATTACCAATCAAATTAATTTTTTAAGTCTTTAGTTTGTTGGTAAGATTTATAAAAATCAACTATAAAATCAGGGCAAATTTTGATATAATTAAAAGAACTATTTTTTTGAGGCTTAACCAATGTAAAATAAATTAAAAATATAAATGAATAATTAAAGAAAAAGAGAGTATAAATGACTTTACAAGAAGAAATAAAAAAACGCCGGACTTTTGCCATCATCAGTCACCCGGATGCTGGTAAAACGACGATTACTGAACAATTGTTGAAATTTGGTGGAGCCATTCGGGAAGCGGGGACTGTAAAAGCTCGTAAAACTGGTAATTTTGCTAAGTCAGACTGGATGGATATTGAAAAAGAACGTGGAATTTCTGTAACAAGTTCTGTTATGCAGTTTGATTATGCAGGCAAACGTGTTAATATTTTGGACACGCCTGGGCACGAAGATTTCTCAGAAGATACTTACCGAACATTGATGGCAGTTGATGCTGCGGTCATGGTTATTGACAGTGCTAAAGGGATTGAAGCACAAACGAAAAAACTTTTCCAAGTTGTAAAACGCAGAGGGATTCCGGTTTTCACTTTCATTAATAAACTTGACCGTGATGGACGTGAACCGCTTGATTTACTTTCTGAATTGGAAGAAATTCTTGGAATTGCGAGTGTACCAATGAATTGGCCAATCGGAATGGGGAAAAATTTCCAAGGTCTTTATGATTTTACGCATGGTCGTGTGGAAGTTTATCAACCTGAGGATGGCAAACGTTTTGTTGAATTTGATGAAAATGGGGAAGTGCCGGCTAGTCATCCTTTGACAAAAAATCCATTCTTTACTCAAGCTTTAGAAGATGCTGAATTACTTTTGGATGCTGGGAATCAATTTTCTGAGGAAGAAGTTGTTGCAGGGCAATTGACACCAGTTTTCTTTGGTTCGGCTTTAACTAGTTTTGGGGTAGAAACTTTCCTTGAAACATTTTTAGAATATGCACCAGAGCCTCATTCACACAAAACAGTGGATGAAGAAGAAATTGAACCTTTAAATCCTGATTTTTCTGGTTTCATTTTCAAAATCCAAGCAAATATGGACCCACGTCACCGTGACCGAATTGCTTTTGTTCGGATTGTATCTGGTGAATTTGAACGAGGAATGGATGTTAATCTTGTTCGGACGGGTAAGAAAGTGAAACTCTCAAATGTCACACAATTTATGGCTGAATCGCGAGAAAATGTTGAGAATGCTGTAGCTGGTGATATTATTGGGGTTTATGATACTGGAACTTATCAGGTTGGGGATACATTAACCACAGGTAAATTGAAAAAATCTTTTGAACCATTGCCAACATTTACTCCTGAGCTCTTTATGCGTGTCCAAGCGAAAAATGTGATGAAACAAAAATCTTTTCAAAAAGGAATTGACCAATTGGTACAAGAAGGAGCTATTCAGCTCTACAAATCTTATACAACTGGTGATATTATGCTTGGTGCGGTTGGGCAACTTCAATTTGAAGTCTTTAAAGACCGGATGGAGCGTGAATATAATTCTGAAACAATCATGACACCCATGGGGACAAAAACGGTTCGTTGGATTAAAGAAGAAGATTTAGATGAAAAAATGTCTAGTTCACGTAATATTTTGGCACGAGATCGTTTTGACCATCCTTTATTCTTATTTGAAAATGAATTTGCCATGCGTTGGTTTAAAGATAAATATCCAGATGTTGAATTAATGGAACAATTTTCAGTATAAAATTACTGACAGATATTTTATATAGTAGAAAAGCTTATATTCTTTAAAAAATATCATAAAAATTTACTGACAGCTTTGTCAGTATATTTTTTATGAAAATATTTTAAAAAAGTAAAGGGCGTAAGCATTTTCAGTCAAAAAATTATGCTATAATAGATAAGTTACGTCAGGCGAGTCACATAAATTTCGCCTGTAGCAAGGGTTTCGTACCCTGTAATAAAAAGTTTGGCGTGGGAACACGCAGTAGAAATATAGGTAAAAAATGAAATTTAGTGAACTCGGCCTGTCAGAAGGAATCGTAAATACACTTACAGAGATTGGTTATGAACAACCAACACCAATCCAAGAACAAACAATTAAACTTGCACTTGAAGGGCGTGACGTTCTAGGTCAAGCGCAAACAGGAACTGGTAAAACAGCAGCATTTGGTCTTCCAACAATTGAAAAAATTGATGCTTCTAATCCAGCTATTCAAGCACTCGTTATTGCTCCAACCCGCGAACTTGCGGTTCAAGGACAAGAAGAACTTTTCCGTTTTGGTAAATCAAAAGGGCTTAAAGTTCGTACTGTTTTTGGTGGTTCAAGTATTGAAAAACAAATTAAAGGTCTTAAAGCTGGTGCACATATTGTTGTGGGAACACCAGGACGTTTGGTTGACTTGATTAAACGTAAAGCAATTAAATTGGATCAACTTGAAACTTTGATTCTTGATGAAGCTGATGAAATGTTAAACATGGGATTCTTGGAAGACATTCATTTCATCATTGAAAAAACACCAGAAGCTCGTCAAACATTGCTTTTCTCAGCAACAATGCCAAATGACATCAAAAAAATTGGTGTGAAATTCATGAAGAATCCTGAACACATCAAAATTGCAGCCAAAGAAATGACTGCTGACCGTATTGATCAATATTTTGTAAAAACAAAAGAATTTGAAAAATTTGATGTTTTGACTCGTTTGCTTGATGTTGAACGTCCAGAACTTGCAATTGTTTTCGGTCGTACAAAACGTCGTGTTGATGAATTGATTCGTGGTCTTAAATTGCGCGGTTACCGTGCTGAAGGAATGCACGGAGATTTGGACCAAAATAAACGTTTGGCTGTTTTGCGTGATTTCAAAGCAGGACATATTGACGTTTTGGTTGCAACTGACGTTGCTGCTCGTGGACTCGACGTGTCAGGAGTTACTCACGTTTATAACTACGACATTACTCAAGACCAAGAAAGCTATGTTCACCGTATCGGTCGTACCGGCCGTGCTGGTAAATCAGGTCGTTCAGTAACATTTGTTTCATACAATGAAATGGGTTATCTTCGTGCCATTGAAAATATGACTAAAAAGCCAATGAAAGGCTTGAAACCACCTACAAAAGAAGAAGCTTACCAAGCGTCACTCTCAGTAGCTATGGATGATGTGCTTCGTGATTTGTCTGATGATTCAGCTAAAGCAAAATTGGCTAAATTTGACAAACAAGCAGCGAGCCTACTTGAAAAATTTGATGCTAAAGAATTGGTTGCTTTACTTCTTCAAGGTCGCGTAAAAGACCCTGATAATCAAGAAGAAGTTAAGATTACAGCTGAACGTCCATTGCCATATAATGGTGAAGGAAAAGGCTTCAAGAAAAAAGGTAAAGGTGGCGGCGGACGCTACAAAGGTCGTGGAAATGGCGACCGTGATGGCAACCGTGGCGGTTACCGTGGAAATCGTGATGGTAAAGATGGCGAACGCGGTGGAGATCGCAAACGCAACTGGAAAGACCGTGATGATAACCGTGGCGGTTACCGTGGAAAACGTGATGACCGTCGTTTTGACGATCGTAAACAAGGAGAAAAAACTCCTCGTAAACGTACCACAGGAACTGAAAAATCAGCTGGCTTCGTAATGCGTAGCCGTGGTGACAAATAAAAATAATCAAGAAATTTCGGTAAATAGAGGAATCATCAGTTAGCTGATGATTTTTTCTTTTGTCAGCTGTCAGTAATTTTATTGTTTGAAAGTTAAACAATAAATCTGTCAGTAGTTTTTGAATACAAGATTATTCTGTCAGTAAATTTGCACTGAACATAATTGGATTTAACAAGCTGACGGAGATGACAAATGATTTTTAAAAACTCTGTCGCTTTCCGTCAGTTTAAAGCGATTGCTTAATGAGCTTTAAATCGGCGAATAAAGAATTTGTCAGCTTTACTGATGATTCTGTCAGTAATTTTCACAATCATTTTTTAGAATTTTACTTAAAAAGGACTGATTTTATGCTATAATAGCGCTATGACAAATAACAAATTTAAATCAGGATTTGTGGCGATTTTAGGTCGTCCAAATGTTGGAAAATCAACATTTATGAACCACGTGATGGGACAAAAAATTGCCATCATGTCAGATAAACCTCAAACAACAAGAAATAAAATTCAAGGAATTTATACTACAGAAAATGAACAAATTGTTTTCATTGATACGCCAGGTATTCACAAACCACACAATGCTTTAGGCGATTTCATGGTTCAATCTGCTTATTCGACTTTACGTGAATGTGATGTCGTTTTGTTCATGGTTGCGGCTGATGAACCACGTTCAACCGGTGAAAATATGATTATTGAGCGCTTGAAAAAGGCAGAAGTTCCTGTCATTTTGGTCGTCAATAAAATTGATAAAATTCATCCTGACCGTCTTTTTGAAATTGTAGCCGATTATACTTCACAAATGGAGTTTTCTGAAGTGGTTCCAATCTCAGCTAAACAAGGGAATAATACAGAAAGATTAATTGATACGCTCTCTGAAAAATTGGACGAGGGTCCTCAATATTTCCCAGAAGATCAAATCACTGACCATCCTGAGCGTTTTCTTGTTTCAGAAATGATTCGTGAAAAAATCTTATTATTAACTCGGGAAGAAGTTCCACATTCAATCGCAGTCACTACTGACCAAATGACTCGAGATGAAGAAACTGGAAAGATTCATATCATGGCAACAATTATTGTTGAACGCAAGAGCCAAAAAGGGATTATTCTTGGTAAAGGCGGCGATATGATTCGTAAAATCGGGAAAATGGCTCGTCGAGATATTGAAATTATGCTTGGGGATAAAGTTTATCTTGAAACTTGGGTCAAAATCAAAAATGACTGGCGCGACCGAAAAATGGATTTAGCTGACTTTGGCTACAATCGTGATGATTATATGTAATGAAAATAGCGAATTATCGCTATTTTTGTTTTATTATGAAATTTCCAGACAATTGTGATATAATATTGAAAATTATAATTATTATTGGGGGAAATTATGTGCGGTTTTTTATTTATGGAAACATCTGATTTAACGATAGAAGAGTTTAAAAGTAATTTGGAATTGATTGAGCATCGAGGACCAGATGACCAACAGCATGTTCGTGATACTTTGGGAAATGATTTTGGTTTTTGCCGACTTTCAATCATGGATTTATCAGACTTGGGACGTCAACCCTTTGGTTTAAATGGCAAAAGAGTTATGTGTAATGGTGAAATCTATAACTTTTTAAGTCTCCGTAAGTTCTTGGAAACAAAAGGTTATAAATTTACCGGAGATTCTGACTGTGAGGTTCTTTTACCACTTTTTGAAACTACTGGAATCGAAACAATGGTAAAAATGCTTGATGCTGAATTTGCTTTTGTCTTGGTTGATGAAAACACTGCTGAAATTTTTGCCGCTCGTGACCCCTTTGGGATTCGTCCACTTTTTTATGGTTATAATAAAGTAACTGGCAAAATTTCGTTTTCATCCGAAGCCAAAGCACTAATTTCAACATGTAATGATGTGACGCCATTTCCTCCAGGTTACTACTATGCCAATGGTGAATTTCATGTTTTTAATGACATTGCTGAGGTTTCAACAATTGTTGAAGAACCTTTGGCTGAAATTTCAGGACATATTCGTCGCAAATTGGAACGTGCAGTCAAAAAACGTCTTCATGCAGATGCTCCAATGGGCTATCTCTTGTCAGGTGGTTTAGATTCATCATTGGTTTGTGCGATTGCAGCTAAGGAATTAGAAAGTCCAATCAAAACCTTTGCTATTGGAATGGAAACCGATCCGATTGATTTGAAATATGCTCGTGAAGTGGCAGATTTCTTACGAACTGACCATACCGAAATTCTGATGACAAAAGAAGATGTACTTTCAGCAGTCCGTGAAGTGATTTGGCACTTAGAAACATGGGATATCACAACTATTCGGGCTTCTATTGGCATGTATTTAATCTGTAAATATATTCATGAGAATACAGAACTGAAAGTTTTGATGACTGGTGAAGTTTCTGATGAAATGTTTGGTTATAAATATACTGACTTTGCTCCATCAGCGGGTGCCTTTCAAAAAGAAGCTCAAAAACGAGTGCATGAACTTTATATGTATGACGTCCTGCGGGCTGACCGCTGTTTAGCAGCTCATTCTCTTGAAGCGCGTGTTCCTTTTGCTGATTTGGATTTTGCGGCCTATGTCATGTCTATTAATCCCAGCAGAAAATTGAATACTTATGGCAAAGGAAAATATCTCTTGCGTCATGCTTTTGAAGGGACTGAACTATTGCCAGATGAGATTTTATTCAGAGAAAAAGCTGCTTTTTCTGACGCTGTTGGTCACTCAATGGTTGACTATTTAAAAGAATTTGCTGACGAAAAATATTCTGATGAAGACTTAGCAAAGGCCAGTGAAAAGTATCCAAAACATACACCATTTACCAAAGAATCATTGATGTATCGTGAGATTTTTGAAGAATTTTATCCAGGATATGAAGATTGGATTCTTGATTTTTGGATGCCAAATCGCGATTGGGTTGGGGCAGAAGTTACTGACCCATCAGCTCGCGTCTTATCAAATTATGGTGATTCTGGAAAATAAATTTTGAAATCTTTATCATAAAAAAATGAATGAGAAATGTTAAAATAGTCACTGATGAAACTTATCTAATGATAATTGTCAGTGATTTTTTTATATTTAAATTTAATTAAGAATACAAAAGAAAGTTGTCAGTAAAAAATGCCAGAGTTACCAGAAGTTGAAACAGTGAGAAGAGAGCTTGAAAAAAGAATTGTTGGACAAAAAATTGTATCTATAGAAGCCACTTATCCAAGAATGGTTTTAACTGGTTTTGAGCAATTGAAAAAAGAATTGACAGGAAAAACCATTCATGGCATTTCACGTCGCGGAAAATATTTAATTTTTGAAATTGGCGAGAAAGATCGTTTGATTTCTCATCTGCGGATGGAAGGAAAATATCGACTTGCAAGTCTCAATGTTCCAATGGAAAAACATGACCATTTAGCCCTTAAATTTACTGACGAACAATTAATTTATGCTGACGTAAGAAAATTTGGAACTTGGGAATTGATTTCTACTGACCAAGTCCTTCCATATTTTTTGAAGAAAAAAATTGGTCCGGAGCCAACTTATGAAACTTTTGATGAACAGATTTTCCGAGAAAAATTGCAGAAATCGACAAAGAAAATTAAACCTTTTCTACTTGAACAAACATTAGTGGCTGGACTTGGAAATATTTACGTTGATGAAGTGCTCTGGCTAGCAAAGATTCATCCAGAAAAAGTGGCAAATCAACTGACAGAAAGTTCTATTCATCTTTTACATGATTCTATCATTGAAATTTTGCAAAAAGCAATTAAATTAGGCGGCTCAAGCATCAGAACTTATAGTGCTTTAGGTTCAATAGGAAAAATGCAGGACGAATTACGAGTGTATGGAAAAACAGGGGAAAAATGTGTGCGTTGTGGCAATGAAATTCAAAAAATAAAAGTGGCTGGTCGGGGGACCCACTTTTGCCCATTCTGTCAGCAAAAATAATGACTTGATTTTTACTGACAGCTTTTAAAATTAATTAAAAAAACTCAGTGACAAATTTAATAAAAAAACGTATAGATAGAATATAGGGGCTTATAAAAAATCCTGAAAAATGCTATAATTAAACAATAAATAAAGAATAACGGAGATAAAATTTGGCAACAAAGAAAAAAACAAATTTTGATGATATTACCAAAAAATATGGCGCTGAACGTGACAAAGCTTTGGCAGATGCACTTGCTCTGATTGAAAAAGACTTTGGGAAAGGTTCACTTATGCGTCTTGGCGAAGCAGCCAACCAGAAAGTGTCAGTAGTAAGTTCAGGCTCACTTGCACTTGATATTGCGCTTGGTGCAGGTGGATATCCTAAAGGACGTATCGTTGAAATCTACGGACCAGAATCTTCTGGTAAAACAACAGTCGCTCTTCATGCCGTTGCAGCGGTTCAAAAAGAAGGTGGAATTGCAGCCTTTATCGATGCTGAAAATGCGCTTGACCCAGAATATGCAAAAGCGCTCGGTGTCAATATCGATGAACTTTTACTTTCACAACCAGACTATGGTGAACAAGGGCTTCAAATTGCTGAAAAATTGATTACATCTGGTGCAGTTGACTTAGTTGTTATTGACTCAGTTGCAGCTTTGGTACCTAAAGCCGAAATTGACGGTGAAATTGGTGATAGTTCAGTTGGGCTTCAAGCTCGTATGATGTCACAAGCCATGCGTAAACTTGCAGGACATATTAATAAAACAAAAACAACAGCTATTTTCATCAACCAATTGCGTGAAAAAGTTGGGGTTATGTTTGGTTCGCCAGAAACAACACCTGGTGGTCGTGCATTGAAATTCTATGCTTCTGTACGTCTTGATGTACGTGGTTCAACAAAAATCGAAGAAGGTTCTGGAGATAACAAGACCCAAATCGGTAAAATCACAAAAATCAAAGTCGTTAAAAATAAAGTGGCTCCACCATTCAAGGTTGCTCTTGTAGATATCATGTTTGGTGAAGGGATTTCAAGAACCGGTGAACTTTTAAACATTGCTGTTGATGAAGGAATCATCAAAAAATCAGGCGCTTGGTTTGCTTACAATGACGAAAAAATTGGTCAAGGAGCAGAAAAAGCGAAGAACTATCTCAAAGAACATCAAGAAATCTTTGATGAAATTGACCATAAAGTTCGTGCCGCACACGGTCTTCTTGATGAAGCAGAAGTAGCAGAAACTACAGAAGATACTTCAACAAAAGCTAAGGCAACTAAAGCTAAAAAAGAAGAAAAAGTAGTCGAAACTGAAGAAATTGAACTCGAACTTGAAGATTAAAAAAACAGCTGATTATTCAGCTGTTTTTATTTTTTTAAAGAAAGTAAATAGTCCAAAAATAAGAACCCAAATCACAGAACCAATAGCCGGAACAATTGTATCTTTAAAGCAGAATAGTGAAATAAAGATTAAGACAAATCCAGCAATGGCTAATGGAATAAAGATGTGGGCTGCAGGTAAAACAAACCCTTTAGGATCAAAATCGCTTGATTTCCGATATTTAAGATAAGTAATTAAGGTCATCAGATAAACCACTAGAAAAAGATTGGTTGCGACACTGGTAATAAAGACAAAAGAATTAGAAATCGCAGGAATCATCGAGATGAATGGAGTAAATAGAATTAATAATGAGGTGAAAAGTAAAGCATTTACTGGTACACCAGCTTTTGAAAATTTAGTAAATGGTTTAAGTATTTTATCATTATTGAGTTTTGATAAAGAATAAAGATTACGAGTGATTGAAAAGAGGGCAGAGTTTAAAGCCGAAGCAGCAGAAGTTAGTACGACAAAGTTCACTAAAGCCGCTGCCCACTTGATTCCAATGAGTTGGAAAATGGTAACAAATGGTGATTTATCAGCCGGAATATCGCGCCATTGGTAGATACTCATAATTGCCAACAGTGCCCCAACATAAAAGAGGACAATCCGAATTGGAATTTGGTTAATCGCTTTTTTCAAAGTTGGTCTAGGATTATCTGTTTCTGCTGCAGTCATTCCGATGAATTCCATCGAAACAAAAGCAAACATGACCATCTGGAAGCTTTCAAAGAAATTAGAAAGCCCATTTGGGAAGAACTCGAAGCCTTTGGTGATATTAGTTACACTTACAGTATCAGTTCCTGTATGATAATGACTAAAAATGAGGATTATTGCCGTTAAAATCAAACCAATAATCGCCACAATTTTAATCATCCCAAACCAAAATTCGGTTTCTCCAAAAAATTTTGGATTTAAAGTATTCAATAAAGTTAGAAGAACTAATACAAAGACTTCTGTCATCCAAATTGGTAAATCCGGCAACCAAAAATTAATATAAGTCCCAATAGCAATTAGCTCAGCCATAGCTACAAAAACAACAACCAGTAAATAAGACCACTGAATAAAGTAACCAGGTTTTTCACCGAGATAACGTGAAACAAAATTTAAAAAGGAATGTTGATTGGGATCTTGGTAAAGCATCTCCCCGATAGCTCTTAGGAGAATATACATAAGCGCACCGATTATTAAATAAACAAAAATAATTGATGGGCCGGTGAGGTGAATCGATTTTCCGGCACCGAGGAATAATCCCGTACCAATTGTTCCAGCAATGGCAATAAGTTGAATATGCCTATTTTTTAAACCACGTTGTGAGGGCTTATTTTCTTCATTTTGATTTGTATTCATAATATTATATTATACGCTTTTTCATTTAGTTTTTCAGAAGTCACTCTGTCTAGGAAAAGATGACTCGCTTAGATTTTTTTATAGTGCGAGTAGAGTCCAAAGAAAATTGTCCAGACAATTGCTCCCAAGGCCGGATAAAAGGTATCAGCATTGAAAAACAAAGAAGCAAAGACAATTGCAAAGATAGCTACGATAAAGGGAACGGTAATTTGAGGTTTTGGTGTCAAGAAACCTTTAGGATTGTAATCTTCAGATTTGCGATATTGCCAATAAGTGTAGAGGGTAATAAAGTAAACCACTAAAAATAAATTAGTCGTACAAGAGGCTGCAAAATCGAAGGCATTTTTTATCTGAGGAATAAGAGTCAGGACAGGAGCCAAAAGCGAGAGAGCAGTTGCCATATAAAGGGCATTGATAGGAATTCCCGCCTTAGAAAGTTTTGTAAAAGGAGTTAATCTTCCTTTGTCATGCTGTTGAGCAAGTGAGTACATATTTCGTGTTGCTGAAAATAATGAACTATTAAGCGCTGAAGCGGCAGAAGTCAGGACAACAAAGTTAATGAGCGCCGCTGCCCATTTGATTCCAATAAGTTGAAAAACCATAACAAATGGAGATTTATCAGCCGGAATATAGTGCCAGTTGAAAATAGCCATAATAGCCAAAAGTGCTCCAACATAGAAAAGTAAAATACGTACTGGAATTTGATTAATTGCTTTTGGTAAACTCTTTTTAGGATTAACTGTTTCTGCCGCAGTCATTCCAATAAATTCCATAGAAGTAAAGGCAAACATAACCATTTGTAAGGCACCAACAAAGTTCCAAGCACCGTGTGGGAAGAGTTGAAAGCCATCAAAAATGTTGTTTAGTGAAGCAGAGTCATGAACGGTTTTTCCGCTTAAAACAGTGCTATAGTGAAAATTACCAGCTACTAAAATAATCGCAGTGACAATCATTCCAATGATTGCTGCTACTTTAATCATCGCAAACCAAAATTCAGTTTCACCAAAAAAGCGAGAATTTAAAGTATTAAGTCCAAAAAGAAGAGCTAGCATGACAATTTCAATCAACCAAAGTGGAACCTGAGGAAGCCAAAATTGAATATAAGTTCCGATTGCTGTCAATTCAGAGATACAAACAAAAACAATAACTAACCAATAAGACCACTGAGTGAAGTAACCTGTCCTGACGCCTGAATATTTTGTGACAAAATTTAAAAATGAATGCTGACTAGGGTCGTTGTAAAGCATTTCTCCGATTGTTCTTAAGAAAAAGAACATCGCAATCCCAATAAGAATATAAGCAAAGATAACGCTTGGACCAGTCATTTGAATGGTTTTCCCAGCTCCTAGAAAAAGTCCGGTACCAATCGTTCCAGCAATAGCAATAAGTTGAATATGTCGGTTCTGTAAGCCCCGTTGAGCTTCATGTTTCTCTTGAAGATTTTCCAAAAGTTTTCCTCCCTTAAATTATCAGATAATTCCAATAATGTGTTAATTATTATACCAAATTAATAAATTTGTATCAAGAGTCATATTCTTTTTTGCTAAAAATAACAGTAAAGTGTATCATTTGATATTTATGATATAATAAAAATATGTTAATAATCGACCAAAATCTATTGGAAATAGATAATTTGTTGGAAAAGATAATGGACGAGTTTTTGAAATTTCCAGAAGTTGAAGCTTATCAGAAAGCTAAAGCTGATTTTATGGCAGATGAAAATTTACAAAGTCAGCTTAAAACTTTACAGGATAATTCTGAATATATCGCTTTTCGCCCAGAGCTAAGAGCGCTTCAGCATGAAATAAATTTGAATGAGAAGGTTTATGCCTTTCGTTTGGCAGAAAATGACCTTCAACAAATTTTGACAGCTTTGACTAAGAAAATTACAAATAGTATTTCGGAACAGATTTATGTTGATGAGAATTTACCGTTGAAAGGAGGGCAACATGGACGACATCATGGAAAGCATTGAGAAAAAAGAAATTCGCCCCCTTTTTATAAAGGAGCGAATTGCAGTTTATGTTTATTGCTATTCATATAAAGGAACAAGACAATTAAGTAAATTTGGAGATGTGGTTTATACAAGCCAAAAATCAAATTATAGTTTACTCTATGTCAATAATGAAAATCTTTCAGATCTATTGAGTAAATTAAAAGATTTGAAATTTGTTAAAAAGGTACGTGTGGGTCATATTAAAGAACTTGACCAAAACTTTTCTGAAGCTTTTGCTCAAACTAATCTTGCCGTTAAAGAGGAAATTGAGCGCTTGTAAGTAAGGGAATAAAAGTGAGCTCACGTGTCAATAATGTAATTGGTATTGTGTATTATTTGAGTGAGCAGACTTTTTTTGTTAATATAGTAAAAAAAAAGAGAGGAGACTTGGTAGAGTAATACTGCTTCATTAGATGAAGTTTGGAATTTGGAAAAAAGTTGTATTCTATAGATTCTGATTATCACTTCTTCTCAACCATGAAACGATACCCAAAACCAAGGAAGAAAAACTATGTTGGAGACTCATTATTACTTCACTCCCATTTTAGACCATTTAGAACCATTTGATCATAATGATTGGCATTTATATCCGATTGTCACTTTACCTGCGGCTAAGCAACTACGGGATGCAGAAGATTTGCCTAAAAATATTGTTTCGTTAAATGCTTGTTATGACCGTTTGCGAAAAGTATCACTTGATTATCTAACTGTAAATCTTTACGGACGAAAACAAGGAAGAGCTTTTCTCTTATTGTTGCAGGATGTTTTAGAAGAAACGACGATTTTAGATTATACAGTTCAAGTTCGTCAGCAGATTTTGAAAGAAATCGGCGTGTCTACTCTGAATTTTATGGAATATCGTTCTTTTGCTAAAAGACATCTCGCTTTAATGTTAAAAGATTTTAGAAAAAATGATTTTCAAGCCTCTCCAGCAAGTCTGATTATGACTAATGAGGAATGTTTGAAAATTGAAGATTGTCCTCATGCCCTCTTACAACAATACTTAGAACAAATTGAAAAAACTGCCTGATGCTTGTCAGACATTTTTTTTATAAAAAAATACTGACAGGATTCTGTCAGTAAAATTTTAAAAATTATTTTCGTAAATGTCTTAAACAGTCTAAAAAACGAACAACTTTGGATTTTGAAAAACGATATTCAACTCGATTTTTATCTAAAAAGTCAAAAAAGTCTTTTTTCCCTTGTTTGCTGTCATCTACTTCAAGCTCAAGCTCATAATCAGTATGCCCTAGATAATCATTCTTGTCTAATGCAGCAAGCCCAATTGGAAGATGTTGCTCATAACGAATCGTCGTCAAACTTCCAATTAAAGTGATTTCCTCAAGATTAATATCTCGTGCAGTTAGTAACTCACAGATTTCACTTAAATCAGTCTCTCCACAGACAATATTTCGCTCGCCAAGGAGTTGTTGAGCTTCTTCAAGACTGAGATCAATATTATATTCAATATTTCCAACTTCTTGCGGAACTTTTAAAGTCATTTCTGCGGACTTATCAAAAGTTCTAATACGCAAAGCCAATTTTTTCTTGCGTAATTTAAAATCTTTTGAATCTAAGTAGTGGTTAGTTTGCCTAACAGGGGTTACGTGAGTAAAGAGTTTTTTGAGCTGGTCATACTCAGCCAGCGACAATAGCGACTTATACTCAATCTCCAAATTCGTACTCATTAATTAATTTTTAAGATAATTTTCTAAAGAAAATATCTTTCCTTTCAGTTGGGTTAAACGATATATTAATTAAAAGTATATCAAAAGGCTGACTATAAGTAAAGTTGCGCCCTAAGTTGAAGAAAGAGAAAAGCTGGCTCAAAGCAGAGAAACAAAGGGAAGTTTTAAAAATGAAGGAGACTAGACAAGGACTGAAAATATGATAGAATTAAGGCTATGGAAAAAGTAGAAGAGAAATATCATTTAAAAGATTTTTGGGATTTTGGTTTGAAACAATTTCGGTCAGCAATTTTTGGAATTACCATTATTCTGTCATTAATTGTGACTACCTTCATCAAAATTCCACATCTTGCACGTTATGACACTTTATTGATTTGTGTCATCGTCATTCAAATGATACTTTTGGTCAGCAAATATGAGCGAGCTTATGATTTAATTCCAATTATGGTCTTCCATATTTTGGGAATGATTTTAGAAATATTTAAAGTAAAGCATGGGAGTTGGTCCTATCCAGATGCCGGCTTATTTAAAATTATGGATGTTCCCTTATACAGTGCTTTTATGTACTCGGCAATTGGCTCATATATTGTTCGGGCAATAAAAGAGTTTGATTTAGAAGCAATCAATTGGCCGCATTGGTTGATGTCCATTGGTATTTCTGTTCTTATTTATCTCAACTTTTTTAGTGGAACCTTTGGCTTTGATTTCAGAAATATCTTTTATCTCTTTATTTTAATGATTTTCTGGAAAACTAAATTTACTTTTGTATTGCGGACAAAACGTTATCAAATGCCGGCAATTTTGAGTTTCTTTTTAATCGGTCTCTTTATTTATTTTGCAGAGAATATTGGTTCTTATTTTAGTGCTTGGACTTATTCTTATCAGTTAAAAGCTTGGCAATTTGTTGATTTAGGTAAAATCTCTTCATGGACTTTATTGATTATCGTTTCAATCATTATTGTTATTGAACTACAGAGATATTTTTCAAAAAAGATAAAAGTAAAAAATATAATTAAGAACTAAAAAGGGCAAAATGATTGCTCTTTTTTTATTGAAATTTAAAGCATTTAAGTAGCAATAATGTGAATAAAGCAAACTTATGTTAAAATATTAGATGTGATTCTAATAAATATAGAAGTCAGAAATCGTTTAAGATTTAAATACTCAAAAAAGGAGTATGTGAGAGCAATTGCTTTTGCAAAGTGAAAAAATGTTTAATTGGGAAGAATTCTTGGACCCTTATATCCAAACAGTTGGTGAGTTAAAAATAAAATTTCGGGGCGTTCGTAAGCAATATTTGAAGAAAGGACTTTATTCTCCGATTGAATTTGTTACGGGGCGCGTGAAACGTCGAGAATCAATCAGAAATAAGGCCAAACTTCGTGGTTACACACGAGAAAACTTAGCTGAAATGGAAGATATTGCTGGTGTTCGAGTGATGGTCCAATTTGTTGATGATGTTTGGGATGTGTTGGAGCTTTTGCGTAAACGCAAAGATTTTAAAATTATTGAAGAACGTGATTATATTAATAACCAAAAAGCTTCTGGTTACCGTTCTTATCATGTAATTGTTGAATATCCAATTGATACAATTGATGGTTTCCAAATTGTCAATGCTGAAATTCAAATTAGAACTTTAGCCATGAATTTTTGGGCAACAATTGAACACTCCCTTAATTACAAGTACGGGGGCTTGATTCCTGAGGATGTCAAGGCAAGATTGACTAATGCAGCGCGTGAAGCTGCTCAACTTGATTTGGAAATGGGCGAAATCCGTGAGGATATTCAAGAAGCACAGTTACTTTTTGATAGTCCTCAGCAAAAACAAGACTTTAAAAAAGAAAATGGTGAAGAAAATGAACTTTGGTAAAAAAGTCTGGCTTATTGGAAATTCGAGTGAAAAATCCAAAAAAACGCTCAATAAATTGAGCAAGATTTTGAAAGCTGAACATTTCGTTTTTGATGATATTAATCCTGAAATTGTGATTTCAGTTGGAGGAGATGGGACGCTTCTAAGAGCAATGCACATGTACGAATATCAGCTAGATCGTGTGCGATTTTTGGGTGTTCATACGGGGCATTTGGGCTTTTATACTGATTTTACTGACGAAGATTTGTTTGAAGTCGTAGAGGCTCTTTATGATGAAAATCCAGCTCAAGCGATTCACTATCCACTCATTCGTGTTCAAGTTAGTTTTACTGACGGATATCAAATTGTACGGCACGTTCTCAATGAAGCAACGATTCGACGTGCAAGTAAAACGATGGTTGGGGATGTTAGAATTTCTGATTATCTTTTTGAACGTTTTCGTGGGGACGGCTTGTCAATTTCAACTCCAACAGGGTCAACGGCTTACAATAAATCAATTGGAGGAGCCGTTGTTCATCCGCGGGTAAAAGCAATGCAAGTTGCTGAAATTGCAAGTTTGAACAATGTCGTTTATCGAACATTAGGTTCACCAATGATTGTAGCTGAGAAAGATACAATTACCGTTTGTCCTGCGCCAGAGGATGATTATAGTTTGACTTTTGATCAGTTGACTTTTGAATACAAAAATATCAAGTCAATTGAGTTTTCTTTGGATGGAACAACGATTTCTTTTGCAAATTGTGCTCACACACCATTTTGGGAACGGGTCAGTAAGTCCTTTATTGGGGAGGTTGAGTAATGCAGTTTGCTTTTAGAAACGAGATTGAAGGAAGCATGGTTAAATCAATGCTAAGCCGTCACGGTATTTCTAGGAGATTGCTGACAAAAGTAAAATTTGATGGTGGAAAAATAACAGTTAATGGTCAGGAAAAAAATGCCATTTATCGTCTGGAAAAGGATGATTTGGTGACGGTCACAGTCCCAGATGAGCCAGATAATGAAAAGTTAATTCCTGATGATTTTCCACTCAATGTCCTATTTGAAGATGACCACTATTTAGTGGTTGAAAAGCCAGCAGGCAAGCCATCAATTACAGGGTCCTTGCATCCGACTGGTGCCATGTCAAATGCTGTCAAAGGATATATTAGTCAAAAAAATTATGCTAATCAAACGGTGCATATTATCACTAGACTAGACCGTGATACCAGTGGAATCATGTTTTTAGCTAAACATCGTTATGCACATGCTTTAATGAATCAACATAAATTTCGCGACACGATGGAAAAACGCTATTTTGCTATTGTAAATGACCAAGATTTGCCAGATTCTGGTCGAATTGATTTACCAATTGGACGTCGTGATGATTCGATTATTCAAAGGCAAGTTCGCTTTGATGAAAAAGCAAAAGATGCCCTGACTTCTTACGTTGTTGCTGAGCGAAAAAATGATTTAGCCCTTCTTGATATTATTTTGCATACAGGCAGAACTCACCAAATTCGTGTTCATTTTTCTCATTTTGGTTATCCTTTAATTGGTGATGATTTATACGGTGGAAATCATGATTTGATTTCACGTCAAGCCCTTCACTGTCACCATTTACAGTTCTTAAATCCTTTTACTGACGAAATGGTTCATGTTGAATTAGACATGCCAGAAGATATGAAAAACTTATTGAAATAAAAAAGTTACTGACAGATTTTCTGTCAGTAACTTTTTATTTATTAAAATTTCCAGTTTTTAAGAATTTTAACAGATTTAATTTTTACAGGGTCAACAGGAGATGAAGCTTCGCCAGAACCACTTGATGTAACCTCGGCTTTCGCGATTTTATCAACGACATCCATTCCTGAAATAACTTGACCAAAGACAGTGTAACTTCCGTCTAAACTTGGGTATCCCCCTTTTTTATAAGCATCAATTATTTTTTGAGGATATTTAGTCTTGTCTTGAATTTGACTGGTCATATCTTGGGAATTTTGCACAATGAAAAATTGTGAACTGCTAGAGCTTGCTTGGCCGGTATTTGCTAAAGCAAGTGCGCCACGGATATTGTACAGTTGATTAGAAATTTCAGTATCAAATGTTTTCCCACCAAAAATTGAAGCAGTACCAGTTCCTTGATTAGAAGGGTCACCAGATTGAATCATGAAATCTTTGATGACACGGAAGAATTCATTGTTTTTGTAGTAACCATTTTTGGCAAGAACAAGGAAATTTTGAACCGCATTAGGGGCCAATTTAGGGAAAAGTTTAATATTGATATTTCCAGCAGTCGTTTTAATTTCGACCTCAGCTTCATCCTCAGCAACAGTTGTAGAAAGTTGTGGCAAAGTCAAATCATTAAGGGCAGTTGTAGAATTTTTTACTGCATCATGTAATTTATAATTTGTTGGATAATCAACTTTTTGACTTGAAGAAGTGCTTGTACTACTTGCTGTATTATCAGTTGTTTTTGGACGATTTGCAAAGAAAACAAGGAGTCCAACGACAATGACTAAGACAATCCCAAAGATTGTAAAAAGAATTGTATTATTTTTTTTATTCGTATTCATAGGAATATTTTAACATAAAAATGAGTAATTATAAATTTTTATCAAATTAATTCTTGCAATTTCTAAAAAAAAGGTATAGAATATAGAAAAATCACGAAAGGAGAATCACGAAATGAATAACTTCTCATTACGCCATCATCATTTGCATAGATAAGAGTTGTGTCATACAGTAGGTATAGATACAGCTTTAGAGTACGCTCAAGTATCTATGCCGGTGATTCTCAAGAGACCGGTTGTAAAGACAACTGGTCTTTTTATTTGTTCGTGCTCTGGTTTGTAGAAAAAAACAAGAGATTAGAAAGCAAAGATTATGGAAAATCAAAATCAGGTCAAGCGCAACCTTAAACAGCGCCACATCACCATGATTGCATTGGGTGGTACAATTGGAACAGGTTTATTTTTAACCTCAGGAGCAACAATTAGTCAAGCAGGTCCCTGGGGCGCAGTTCTTGCTTATTGTTTTATTGGTATTATGGTTTACTTCGTAATGACTTCCTTAGGTGAGATGGCGACATATTTGCCTACCTCAGGTTCATTCTCCGATTATGGCGGTCGTTATGTTGATCCTGCTTTTGGCTTTGCATTAGGGTGGAACTATTGGCTCAATGGAGCGATTACCATTGCCGTGGATTTAACGACAGCAGGATTGATTACGCAGTTTTGGTTCCCGCACCTTCCGTCTTGGATATTTTCAGGAATTGCGACGGTCTTAATTTTTATTATTAATGTTATGGCGGTTGGAGCATTCGGGGAAACAGAATATTGGTTATCAACGATTAAAGTGATTACGATTGTCCTCTTTTTAGTTATTGGTTTACTTACCATTTTTGGAGTTTTGGGACAAGGAAATGTTGATGTCGTTGCCAATTTAAGTGCTGGCAATCATGGCTTTGTTGGTGGAATTTCAGGATTTGTTGGAGTTTTACTTATTGCCGGATTCTCTTTTCAAGGAACTGAGCTTTTAGGGATTACCGCAGGTGAATCTGAAGACCCAGGTAAGTCAATTCCTAAAGCAATGAACTCTATTTTCTGGCGTATCTTACTTTTTTACATCTTTTCAATCATTGTGATTGCTGCAATTATCAATTTTAAAGACCCTCGCTTGTTAAATCCAAATTCGACAGCTGTCATGAGTCCATTTACTATTGTCTTTAAAAATATTGGCTTTGCAGTTGCAGCTTCAGTTATGAATGCGGTCATTCTTACTTCGGTAATTTCATCAGCAAATTCAGTAATGTATGCTTCAACACGTATTCTTTATTCATTGGGACAAGAAAAAGGCGCACCAAAATTCTTTGGACGAACAGCAAAAAATGGAATTCCTTTTTATGCCCTATTAGCCACAACAATTATTTGTTTTATTGCTTTCTTAACTGGAATATTTGGAACGCAAATTTATCTTTTCTTGGTTGATTTATCATCACTAACAGGATTTCTTGCTTGGCTTGGAATTTCTATCAGTCATATCCGTTTTAGAAGAGCCTATATTGCTCAAGGGAAAAAATTGGAAGATCTTCCTTACAAAGCTAAATGGTTCCCATTTGGTCCAATTGTTGCGCTCTTGATGACTGCGGCAATTGCCATTAATCTTGACCCAGCCATGCTCTTTAGTGAGCACTGGGGTGAAGGCTTAGCTTTATACGCTGCAATTCCTATTTTCATTATTCTTTATTTTGGTTATAAATGGAAGTATAATACAAAAATTATTCCACTTGAAGAAGTAGATTTGAGTCGGGAAAAATAATATCTGAATCACAATTCGTATAGAGTTGTGGTTTTTTATTTATAATATAAAGAGAAGTAAGGACATTTTTTAAGAGTTACTTACCCAAAATTACCAAGTGAAAGAGGAAATGGGATGAAGTTTATCGCCATTGTTGGGACCAATGCTAGTTTTTCTTATAATCGAAAACTCCTTTGGTACATGAAAAAACATTTTACAAAAGAAGCACAAATTGAAATAGTAGAAATTACAGACCTGCTACTATTTTCTGAGGATATCAGAGAAATTCCTGAAGGGGTTCAGAAAATTGCAGAGGCAATAAGAGAAGCGGATGGTTTGATTTTTTCAACGCCTGAATATGATCATGCGATTACTGCTGCTTTGAAATCATTGATAGAATGGCTGTCATGGATAAAACCTCAGCCATTGAACAGTCTACCGGTTATGATTGTTGGGGTTTCTCTTGGAAATATGGGAACTGTTTTTGCCCAAGAAAACCTTCGACAAATTTTGAGTTCACCGGGTCTGGATGCTTTTGTTTTACCTTCCAATCAATTTCTTTTAGGACGAGCAGCTGAAGCATTTAATCAACAAGATGAATTGATCGATGAACGGACAATTAGCTGGTTGGAGCATTGTTTTAATAATTTTATGATTTACAGTAAAACATTAAAACCGATGAGACTTCCTTCGCTAAAAAAAGAGAATAATAAAGAAATAATTGAGAGTGAGGAAAGTAAAAACTCTACAGAAACCGATGAAGTTTGGTGGACTAAAGAAACGAATCAAGGATTGCCAGTTCTTTCCGATGCAGATACAGGAGCTTCTGAGTATGAAGAAGTGATTGAACCTGAAAATTCGGCCTATCTACAATTTTTGGAAGAGGGAGAAACTTGGGAGTTTGATGATATTGGAGAATTAAGAGGAAAATCGGAAGAAGAAGACTGATGAAAATTTTAGAAAAAAAGTCAACCTTGAAAATTTCCAAAACTTATCGAGCTTTAGGGACAGTCATTAGCTTAACAATTTATGGTCATCAAGACGAGGAGCTATTAGATAAAACTTATCAATTAATCAAGTATTATGAGCAGCTTTTTACGGTAAATCGTGACCAATCAGAATTGATGGCTGTCAATCATAAAGCAGGAATAGAGCCTGTTCAAGTATCAGGAGTAGTTTATGGCTTAACAAAAATAGCGCTTGAAAAAAGCAAGGAAGCATTTGGTTTTAATGCAGCAATTGGTCCTCTCGTTAAACTTTGGCATATTGGCTTTTCAGACGCTAAATTGCCAACTCAAGCAGAAATAGATGAAAAGTTAAAAGTAATTAATCCAGATAGGATTATTCTAAGGGATGATGAATTTTCAATATTTTTGCCAGAAAAAGGGATGGAAATTGACTTAGGAGCGATAGCAAAAGGTTATATTGCCGACCGGATTAAAGATTTTTGGGATGCTTACGGTATCTCCTCCGGCATCATTAATCTAGGAGGAAATCTTCTATTGGTGGGAGAAGCTCCGCATCAGACAGATAAAAAATGGCACATAGGCATTAGAAATCCTTTAACTAATGATAAAAAACCTGTGCTACAGCTTTTGTCTGGTGAAGGTTCTGTTGTGACTTCGGGAATTTCTGAGCGTTACTTGAAAGTGAATGATAAGATTTACCATCATATTATTGACTCCAAAACAGGTTATCCACACCATAATCAGCTGGCCAGTGTTACTGTTTTATCCCAAAAATCAATTGATGGTGAAATTGAAACGACCCGATTATTTTTTGCTGACGGTCCAATTGAAAATTGGCTGACAGAAAATCCGGAAGTTTATGGCGCTATTTTTATTAGTAAAGATAAGAAAATAAAAGCCGTTGGAATTCCCCAAAGTCAGATTTATGTTGCTGATCAAAGTTTTGAATTTGAATAAGTTAAAATTTAAGTGTAGATAATTTCTGTCAGTACTTTTGCCAATAAAAATTTACTGACAGAAATAAAAAAACCGCCAAAAGCGGTTTTTATTTTTTATTTCATAGTTGGGAAAAGCAAAACGTCACGGATTGAAGTTGTGCCAGTAAAAAGCATCACTAAGCGATCAATCCCGATACCGAGTCCACCTGTTGGTGGCATACCGTGTTCGAGTGCTTCAACATAATCGTAATCGACACCAGTTGCTTCATCATCCCCAAGTTCTTTAGCTTTAGCTTGAGCTTCAAAACGTTCCAATTGGTCAATTGGGTCATTCAATTCGCTGAAAGCATTGGCGTATTCTTTACCGTTGATGAAAAGTTCAAAACGGTCAGTAAAACGTGGGTCTTTTTCATTCATTTTAGCAAGTGGTGAAATTTCTTTTGGGTGACCAAAAACGAAAGTAGGTTGAATCAAAGTTTCTTCAACATATTTTTCAAAGAATTCGTTAATAATATGACCAACAGAAGTGAAATGTTTTTCAACATGAATATCATGTTCTTTTGCAAGAGCTGTTGCTTCTTCAAAAGTCATCTCAGGCCAGAAATCAACTCCAGCAACTTCCTTGATGGCATCAACCATGTGAACACGTTTGAATTTTCCGCCAACATTAATTTCTTTACCATCGTATTCAAGAACATCTTGACCAACCACTGTTTTAGCAACATGTTGGAAGATTCCTTCTGTCAAATCCATGATATCTTCAAAATCAGCATAAGCTTCATAAGATTCCATTGTTGTGAATTCTGGATTATGAGTCATATCCATTCCTTCGTTACGGAAGACACGGCCAAGTTCATAAACTTTTTCCATTCCACCAACAATCAAACGTTTCAAGTGTAATTCAGTTGCAATACGAAGCGCCATATCAATATCAAGACTGTTATGATGTGTGTAGAATGGACGAGCAGCAGCACCACCGGCTTCGTTGTTAAGTACTGGAGTTTCAACTTCAAGATATCCACGACCATCCATATAACGACGGATTTCACTGATAATTTTAGAACGAGTGACAAAACGATTGAAGCTTTCTTTATTTGAAATCAAATCCAAATAACGTTTACGATAACGTGTTTCAGTGTCAGTCAAACCATGGAATTTTTCAGGCAAAGGACGAAGCGCTTTTGAGAGGAAAGTCAATTTTTTTGCTTTAATTGACAATTCACCCATGTCAGTTTTCATGATTTCGCCTTCAACACCAAGGAAATCTCCGAGGTCAGCTTTTTTGAAAATTTCATAATTTTCTTCGCCGACTTCATCTTTACGAACATAAAGTTGAATTTGGCCTTCGCGGTCTTGAAGGTGGGCGAAACCGACTTTACCTTTACCACGTTTAGTCATCAAACGACCAGCGACAATTCCTGAAAGTGCAAGTTCATGCAATTCTTCTTTCGTCTTTTCGTCATAAGCTTCGTGTAGTTCTTGTGAGTTGTGCGTACGTGTAAATTTATGTCCAAATGGGTCAATTCCCGCTTCGCGCAGGTTTTCCATTTTTTCACGGCGGACTTTCATTTGGTCATTAAGTTCTTCGATTTCAGCCAAAATAGTACTCCTTGTAATTTTTTATTCTCTCTATTTTAACATATTTTCAAAAAATTAACAGAATTTTTTTTGTCAGTAAACGCTTTAAGCATAGGCTTGAGAAGATTTTTTTACTGTCAGTAAAAAATGCTGATAAAATGATTGACAGAAATTTAGAAAATGATGAATGACCTTAAAGAATTTCTGTCAGTAAATTTTTTAAAACTCACTTAAATTTTTGATTTTTTTAATCACAGTTTTGAGCAATTTGTCTTGTTCAGACAAAAAAGAAAGACCATAAAAAATGCGTTGATAACGTTCGCCAAGACCTTGAAAAGCAATATTTTCATTAATAAATCGTTTTGAAATCAATGACAGGCCAATGCCAGCCTTAAGTTGACTAACAATCATATCATTGTTATTGACGCTGACCAAATTCTTTGGATTAAGATTATTTTCTTTAAGATAATTATGTGTATAATGAGCCACACCAGACCCTGCTTCGCGAATAAAAAAGATGTCACTTTCTGGATCGCCAGCAAGAACGAGTTCATCTTTAAAAAGTGGGAAAGTTTCGATGGTTTCATCCATCATCGGTTTTTCAATAATTCCAAAATGAATTTCATGATTACGAATTAAATCAAAAACCTCTTGAGAATCAAGCATCATTAATTCAATGTTAAGTTGTTCAAGTTCAGGAATTAAATTTTTAAAAATCAAAGGTAAAACAGTAGTTGCTGAACTATGGGAAGCAGCAATTTTAAAAGGTTTACGACTAGGTGTCTGATTTTTTAGGGAAAATTGTAATTCATTCCAATCATTGAGCGTTTTTAAAGCCTTAGGATAAAGAAGGTGGGCACTTTCTGTGGGAATTACTTCTTGGTGTTGCCCTCTTGAAAAAAGGTGAACTTTTAGTTCTTCCTCCAATTTTTTAATTCTAACAGTTGCGGTTGGCTGTGAAATAAAACATTGATTAGCAGCTCTGGTAAAGCTTTTGGTTTCAAACACAGCAATAAAAGTTTCGAGTAAAGCGAACATAAATCTTCCTTTAATTAATAAAAGTAATTTTAAAAATGATAATAATTTATTTTACAAAATAAAGGAGATTGTGTAAACTAATTGATGCTAGACAATTAAAAAAGGAAAAAGTAGAAAAATGTTAAAATTAAAAAATTATATTAAAAATGATAGACAGGCCATAATGAGTATTTTGCCAGGCTTTCTGCTCTCCTTTGCCATTGCTATAGTAAGTTATTTACTCAATCGTTTCATCTTCCATAGTTTAGGTTCAGCAACCATTGCAATATTATTAGGAATTATTTTAGGTAATTTGTACTTCAAACAAGTCACTTTGTTTGCAGGAACAGCTTGGTCAGAAAAAAAACTTCTGGAATTTTCAGTGATGTTTTTAGGGGCCACAGTCACTTTCCAAACCATTGGTAAGTTAGGATTCTCCGGAGTAGGATTTATACTAATACAAATGATTTCAACAATTATTTTTGTTTTGTTTATGGGTAAAAAACTAGGATTTTCTGCTAATGTTTCTGCCCTAATGGCTTCTGGGAATGCAGTTTGTGGTTCATCAGCAATTGCCGCAGTTGAACCAGTTATTGGAGCTGAAACCAGTGAGAAAAGAACATCGATTGCGATGGTCAATCTTATGGGAACTATTTTAATGCTAAGTCTTCCATTTTTAGGAACTTGGATGTTCGGTAATAATGATTTATTAAGGGGGGCACTGATTGGTGGAACAGAACAATCTGTTGGTCAAGTCGTTGCTTCAGCAACAATGGTAAATCCAAACACAACAACCTTAGCCACTCTATTTAAAATTATGCGAATTATCATGCTCGTTTTTGTTGTTTTATATTTTGGTTTCAGAAGTAAAAAACAAAAAAGAAATGAACAAGGACCTACTCAAATAAAAATTAAAAGAAATTCTTTTTTACCCTGGTATGTTCTTGGTTTCTTAGTGCTTTGTACTTTAGATACATTGATTCATTTTGTGCCGGAAGTTTCAGCTACCGCAAAATTTCTATCCGGTTGGTGTGAAACCATTGCCTTAGCTGCTATTGGTTTACGACTAAATTTGGTTGAATTTATAAAAGCAGGAAAAAAATTACTGATTTATGGTTTATCTACTTTAGTCTTTCAAGTAGTTCTTGCACTTATTTTAATAAGCCTTTTAATCAAATAATTAGAATTAAAACGAGAATAAAGTCACTAAACCAGAGATTTAGTGACTTTTTTGTGCTAATTATTATCAGTTAAATTTTTGAACCTAGTAAAAAATTATTAATCAATCGGACTCATTAATGTTAAACCAGATTAATCCCCAAAGTGAAGCAATGACTAAAAAGAGTAGAGCAAGCATTTTATTTTCCTTTATGTTTGTAAGGTTTGGATAGATTACTTAATAGATTCTATTACCTCTTTAAGTTGACTGACAGATTTTTCAAATTGTTTCTTTTCATAAGCATCAATATTTAGTTCAATGATTTCTCTAACACCATTTTGATTTACAATAGATGGAACACCGGTAAAGACACCTTCTTGACCATATTCACCACGTAAATAGGCAGAAACTGGTAGAATTGCTTGTTCATTATTTAAGATGGCTTTGACAATTCTAGCTGTACTCATTCCAATACCGTAATAAGTAGCCTGTTTTTTATCAATAATCTCATAGGCAGCATTTTTTACCTTATTTGACAAATTAGACAAATCTTCAACCCCTATTTTTTTATTTTTAACAATAAATTCAAGAATAGGTTTTCCACCTACCGTCGTGTGTGACCAAACTGCAACTTCAGAATCGCCATGTTCGCCAATAATATATCCATGAACGCTCCGTGGATCAATTTCTAGCTTTGTGGCCAACTCTTTTCTAAAACGAGTAGTATCCAAAGTTGTACCAGTTCCGACAATTCGAGATTGATCAAGACCAGAAGTTTCCCAAGCGACATAGGTAAGAATATCCACAGGATTTGAAGCAATTACAAAAATACCATCAAAACCTGAGTCCATAACCTGAGTCACGATTGAGCGCATAATTTTAGCATTTGTATTGACCAAATCTAAACGTGATTGACCTGGTTTTTGATTCACCCCAGCCGTAACGACCACAATATCAGCATTTTTACAATCCTTGTAATCTCCAGCTCTCACAATAACATTTTCTTGCCCCCAAGAAACGCCATCTAATAAATCTAAGGCTTCACCCTCAGCTTTATCCTGATTAACATCTATCAAAACCAACTCATTAACAAGTCCTTGATTAATCATTGAATAAGCAATACTTGTTCCAACAAAACCTGTTCCTATAACAACTACTTTTCTGCTTGTAATTTTCATTTTTAGCTCCTTTTCAATTTATATATATTTTTTTCTAAAGCCTATCTGTTAAAAAGCCAAAGATAACTAATCATAGTACATAAAATTAAAATGATAGAAATTACAAAACTAATGATGATAAAAGCCAATTCTATCTCCTCCTTCAACCCCTTTTTCTGATGTCTTTTATAAAATCTATAATTATTTTATCTCTATTTTTGTAATGTGTAAAATGAATTTATTTTATCATTATTATTAATAAAAATAATAAAAAAACAAAAGCAGTTTGCTCATGTTTTTCTATTTTTATTAATTCTAATGAATTTCGGTTTCTTTTTTTATTTTACTAATTAATTTTTGAATCATAGGGTCTTTTTCTTCATCAAAAGAAACTCCTAGAAACTCTCTATGATAATTACTCCCAAGTTCTTGATAAGGGATATCATCAGTTAAAAATGATTTAGAAATTAAAGAAGAACCTAAGCCTGCTTTGATATGGGAAATAATCATCTCATTGCTATTCATACGAACGATGTTTCTTTGAGCAGAAGGAGCGGATTTGAGATATCTTTTGATATAATACCCAATTCCTGAACCAGATTCTCTGGTAAAGAATGTTTCTGAATCCGTATTTCCAGCAAGTACTAATTCATCTAAAAATAAAGGAAATGTTTCGGTTTGATCGCTAATGAGTAATCGCTCAATGATTCCAAAATGTAAATCATGATTTGCAACTAATTCAAATACTTTTTCTGAGTCATACATATTAATTTCTACATCTAAATGTTCCAACTCGCCTTCAAATACTTTAAAGATTCTTGGCATAATACTTAGAGCAGCACTGTGTGAGACCCCAATTTTGAAAGGATGTTTTGCAAGGGATTTTTTTTGAACTTCAGCTTGGTCTTCCTCCCATTTTTTTAGATAGGCAATAGCTTTGGGATAGAATAATATGGCGGCTTCAGTCGGAATGATTTCTTGGTGTTTTCCTCTTAAAAATAATGTTGATTTTAATTCTTCTTCGAGTTTCTTAATTCTCACGGTTACAGTGGGTTGGGAAATAAATAAATATTTTCCAGCTAAGGTAAAACTTTTAGTTTCATAAACGACGATAAAGGTCTCAAATAATGAAAACATGTGATTTTCTCCTTAAAATACAAAATAACAAATTATTTTTTTTAATTTATATGATTATAATAATTTATTTTACAAATTAAATCAACTATTATATATTATTAATAGAATCAATTATTAAAGACGAATTAATAAAAAATATAGAAAGAGAAGTCTATGATGTATTCAAAATTCATATCATTTTTAAAACAAATTCCCCTCCCGATATGTGGCTTAATTTTGGGTTTAATATCCTTAGGGAATCTCCTTTACAGTAAAGGTTACCCTATTTTAGGAAATTCTTACGATATGTTAGGTTTATTCCTGATGTTTTTAATTTTGCTCAAGATAGTACTGGCAATGAAACATACAATTTCGACTTTGAATGACCCAATTGTAGCCTCTGTTTCACCAACTTTTACGATGTCTTTAATGGTACTAAGCGTATTTTTAAAACGTTTGTCCGGCTTTAGTCTTCTTGCGAATGTTACTTGGTGGACTGCTTTAATCTTGCATCTTATCTTAATGATGTATTTTATTTATCTTCATGTGCTACCAAAAGAATTAAAAATACATGATGTTTATCCAAGCTGGTTTATTACTTTTGTAGGCATTGGGGTAATATCGGCAACATCACCAGATTTCGGTCTTGAAGTGGGTAAAGTTGTGGTTTGGATAACATTACTCTTTTACTTTATTCTTCTTCCTATTGTTATGCATAGAGTTTTCATTTTACGAAAAATGCACAAATCTTTACTTCCTTTGATTACAATTATCACGGCACCAGGTTCACTTGGTTTAGTAGGATACCTCACTGTTGTAGAAGCAAAATCTAAAATATTCGTTATCTTTTTATTTATTTTATCGCAAGCTATCTATTTTATAACTTTAGGCTTGCTGACAAAACTTTTGAGAAGTGCCTTTTATCCTAGTTATGCTGCCTTTACATTTCCTCTCGTTATTTCTGCAACTGCGGTAAATTTAACAAGTAAACTCAGCGTTTTTCAGTTCCTGAATTTAGAATTATTAGCGAATATGGAAATCCTTATAGCAATTGCAATCGTTACTTATGTGCTCATCAGATACTGTATTTTTTTAGGATCAAAATTAGTTCAGATTATGTCTGAAAAATATTCTCCTGAAAGTATATAAAAATAAATCATTGATAAAAATTACCACTAGGTCAATAATCTAGTGGCTTTTTATTTTGCTTTAAAAATAGAGTATATCAAGCTCAATAGAGCCTTAAGAAATCCTTTATAAATGAGACAATAATTTTAAAAATGCCTATAAAAAAAGGGACACATTGTGTTATAATTAGAACGCTGCGTGCTTTTTTTCTTTAATTAAAGAAGATTTGACTGGTTTTTTAACTTAAATCATTCAATTTTTTGAAGTATTTAATGATTAAAAGTATGCAAAAGAATATAGGAGAATAAAAATGACTGTATTATATGATGAAATCATGGTTCGTTATGGTGAACTTTCAACCAAAGGAAAAAATCGTGGTTACTTTATCAATCGTTTGGCAAAAAATATCCGCGAAGTCCTTGCAGATATGCCTGAATTAAAAATTACAGCAGTAAGAGATAGAGCACACATTGAACTTAATGGAGCAGATTATGCTGAAGTTTCAAATCGTTTAACAAAAGTTTTTGGAATCCAAAATTTTTCACCTTCAATCAAAGTCGAAAAATCAATGCCCATTATCAAAGAAGAAGTTGTGGCACTTTTTAAGGAGATTTATAGCGAAGGGCAGACTTTTAAAATTGCTACCAGACGAGCTGACCATAACTTTGAATTAGATTCAACAGAATTAAATATTGCTTTAGGAGATGTTGTTTTTGATAATTTCTCTTACGCAAAAGTACAAATGAAAAAGCCTGATATCACATTGCGCGTTGAAATCAGACAAGATGCGACTTATCTTAGTTTTGAAGATATAAAAGGTGCTGGAGGAATGCCAGTCGGAACGGCAGGACGTGGACATCTAATGCTCTCAGGTGGAATTGATTCGCCAGTTGCAGGTTATTTAGCGTTGAAACGCGGAGTTGAGATTGAGGCTGTTCACTTTGCTAGCCCTCCTTACACTTCACCAGGAGCTTTGAAGAAAGCCAAAGACTTAGCGGCTAAATTAACCGTTTTTGGAGGTTCAATTACCTTTATTGAAGTACCATTTACCGAGATTCAAGAAGAAATAAAAGCCAAGGCTCCACAAGCATATTTGATGACAATTACACGCCGTTTTATGATGCGCGTGGTTGATCGGGTTCGTGAAGAACGTGGTGGAAAAGTGATTATTAATGGAGAATCTTTGGGACAAGTTGCTAGCCAAACGCTTGGCTCAATGTCTGCCATTAATGAAGTAACTAATACTCCAGTTATTCGACCAGTAGTAACAATGGATAAAAATGAAATTATTGAAATAGCTGAAAAAATCGATACTTTTAATTTATCAATTCTACCATTTGAAGATTGTTGTACTGTCTTTGCACCACCTTCTCCAAAAACAAATCCAAAACTTGAAAATTGTATTCAATATGAAAAGAGAATGGATGTTGAGGGGATGGTTGACCGTGCGGTCAAAGGAATTATGCTCACAACAATTACTGGTGAAAACTGGGACCAAACTGAAGAAGAAGAATTTGCTGATTTCTTATAATAAAAAATGCTACTTATAATATTATGAGTAGCATTTTCATTTGATTAGGAAACTACGATTGATAGTCTAAACTTGACAAAGATTGGAAACAAGGATATAATTACCAACGTTATTTATAAACTTAGAAAAAATTAATTGAGTTCATCAGTATAACAAGACTTATTAGGAATTTTATTTAAAGAAGATGATACTCAATTTATAGGAAAGGATTTTATGTCAGACAGAATAAAGGCTTTAATTGCCTTAGGGATATTTACATTTATGTCAACATTGGATGGTTCAATTGTTAATATTGCTCTACCAACAATGTCAAAGGAGCTTCATGTCTCTACTTCTCAAATCACTTGGGTGGTGACAATCTATTTAATTGTAATTTCAGCGATTGTACTGATTTTTGGCCGTTTAGGCGATTTAATAGGTAAATCACGAATTGCCCGCATTGGTTGGGGAATTTTTATTTTAGGCTCTGCACTTGCTGGATTAAATTTTGGTTGGGGCTTAGGTTTTCTTCTTTTTGCACGGGTGATTCAGGCTATTGGGGCGTCAATGTTTATGGCAACCGGTTTTGGAATTATTTCAGAAATTTTCCCACCTGAAAGTCGAGCAAGAGCACTTTCCATTTCAGCGATGTTTGTATCGGTTGGCTCAATCGCTGGACCTGCCCTTGGAGGACTGATTTTACAGGTCGCTTCATGGAATTATATCTTTTGGATAAATGTCCCTATCGGAATTTTAGCATGGATTTTTGGAAATCATGCTTTGCCAAAAGAAAAAACCAGTGGAAAATGGTCGGATATTGATTTTAAAGGTGGAACATTAATGACTTCTGTTATTGTTTTGCTTTTCTTAGCTCTTAATTTTGGGCAAGCTTTGGGTTGGACCAATCCATTAATTATTATTGGTGCATTGCTTGGCTTTATTCTCTTTGGAATATTTATTTTAACAGAGAAAAAGGTCGCTCAGCCTTTGCTTGATTTAGGAATTTTTAAATCAAAATTATTTTCAATGAGTATTATTATGGCTCTCTTTAATTTTACAGTAGCGATGTTCTCAAGTATTTTGTTACCATTCTACTTACAAGATTTTAGAAATTATGGGCCAGGCTTGGCAGGGATGATTATGATGGCTTATCCTGTTGCTATGCTGATTGCTAGCCCTTTAGCAGGTTCGGCAGCAGATAAAATGGATAAAGAAATTGTTACTTTTGTAGGAATTTCAGGGATTGTTTTGTCACAGCTCGGCTATTTACTGATAAATCCGCATTCTGCTCCATGGCTAGTTGTTGTTATTCTTTTGATTCAAGGAATGTCTATGGGGATTTTCCAAAGCCCAAACAATGCTTTGATTATGGAAACTGTTGACCGTAAGTATTTAGGAATTGCTGGGTCAGTTAATTCTCTTGCCCGTAATATGGCCTTTGTTTTAGGGACGTCTTTAGCAACATTGATTTTATTCACAGCGATGTCTAATCAGTTGGGTTATAAGGTAACAACTTATTTGCACAATCAACCAGATGTCTTTTTACACGGTTTCCACGTGGCCTTCTATTTTTCAACATTTCTTGTTTTAGTGACTTGGGTTCTTGGCTTATTCCGTTTGTTGGGACGTAAAAAGTAAAATAAAAACAATCTAAATGATTGTTTTTTTTTGCTGACAGAATTTCTGTCAGTGAAATGTTTACATGTGTAAATTTTCACGTACTAAATATATTGATAATTTAGAAAAGTTTGCTATATTAATTTTTATAACACAAAAATAATTTCTATAAAGGAACAAAATATGTCTAAACTTCTTGTTGTAAAAGGTCACCCACTTACTGCTGATTATTCACTTTCACTCAAAGGTCTTGATGCTTTCGTCAAAGCCTATAAAGCTGCTCATCCAGAAGATGAAATTGAAGAACTAGATGTTTTCAGTGCTGATATTCCAACTTTGAATACTGAATTGGTCAGTGCAATGTTCGCAGGTGAGAATGCTGAACTTACAGCTTCACAAAAAGATAAATTGGCTCGTTTTGCTGGTTTTACAAAACAATTTTTGTCAGCTGATAAAGTAGTCATTGCTAATCCAATGTATAACTTGATGATTCCTGCTGAACTTAAATCTTGGGTTGATACAGTCAATGTTGCTGGTAAAACATTCAAATATACAGCCGAAGGTCCTGTTGGTTTAGCAAATGGCAAAAAAGTCTTGCACTTACAAGCTAATGGTGGAGTTTATGGAGCACAAGATCCAGCAACAATTTACATGTCAGCAATCTTCAATTTTATCGGTAGCGATTTTAGACAAATTGCCGTTGAAGGACATGCTTATGATCCAGAAAAAACAGAAGAACTTCTTGCTGAATTCATTAATAAAGTAGAGTTAGAAGCTCAAACATTCTAAAGAAAAGTCTGTCATTGAACAGACTTTTTATTGAATTTACTGACAGAAAATAGGAGAGTCATATTTTTTCTGTCAGTAAATTGAAAGGATAAAAAATGGTAAAACATCTTTTTAATTCACATATTGATTGGTTAGGGGGAAGGAATTCCATCGGTGACTTACAGGCTGGGGCACTGAATGAAAAAATTTCAATTCCTAAAACTATGGATGGTCCAGGAGTCGGAACAAATCCTGATGAAATGCTACTCGGAGCAGCCAGTACCTGTTATTCGATTACATTAGCTGCCATGCTTGAGCGAAATGATATTCTCCTAGAACATCTGAAAGTCGATGCTAAAGGAGTAGTTGATGTGACAAAAGGAACCTTTACTTATGAAAAAATAACTTATCATGTCGCTATGAAATTGACAAAAGAGTCTGATGAAGTGAAAGCAATTAAACTTGCCAAACGGGCAGAAAGTTCTTGCATGATTTCAAGAGCGATTCAAGGAAACATTGAGTTAGAAACGATTATTAGAATTGAAAAATAAAAAGTTACTGACAGGTCTGTCAGTAACTTTTTATTTTAATTTTTATTTTTCCGACGTTCCAAGAAGTCAAAAAGTAATGTATGATGATTACTTGCAAGTGAATAATCTTCAAGAATATTAACATTAAGACGCATATCTTTGGCTTCTCGTGCAGTAATTGCTCCAGAAAGTTCATGTTCAAAAATGACTTTACGTTCCAAATAATAGGCCCGCATCATTTCGGTAATGTTGTTAGGTTGAGCCTTATTCATCATCCGTGAAATATGACCACCAGTTGCGACGATTTCAGATGTTCTTAAACGTTCTGATTGCAAGAAATTCAATAGTTGCTCATCAAAGACACCATTTAAATTATCAAGAGCTTGCAAGATAAGTTCGGTATTATTGAAATAAAGTTCAGTAATTTCATCTCGTGTTGTTTCCATTGCCGCCTTTGTTTTCTTGAAATAAAAGTCAACATGTAAGACACGAGAGGTAAGTAAATGAAAAGCACGCAAGGCAATAACATAAACAAATTGGATACTGGAAACCAGTGAATGGACAATACTTGTTTCTAATGAGCGAATATATCGTTGATAAGTTCGGTAAGTATACATTGAAATTTTATTTTCACGCAAGGCAACTTCAAGCCCTTCAGATTCAATTCGGATAATCAAAAGTTGCAAATCATTGTAATCAATCGCCATATCTGTTGACTCTTGTTCAATAATTAATTGTTGAATTCGTTCTTGATAAGCATCAATAGCGATATCATAACCCTGAGGGTTTTTAGCCGATTTCATATCCTGATGTAATTCATCAACTACCTCAGATAAAATCGCAATTTTAGAGATATTATTAACTTTAGAAACTTTTTTAACCGCAAAGAAAGGAAGAATGAACATTCCAACTAAGAAACTTAAGCCAGTTACCGCAGCGGCTAGAAAGACGAGAACGGGTTGAACATCTACAGTTCGTGGAACCAAAAGAATCGTTGCGATACTTACTGTTCCTTTAGAACCAGCAAAAGTGAGGAGAAATACATCATTCCAATAAGCAGAAAACGGTTGTTTTTGTTTAAGGGAGCGAAGCCAATAATAAAAAGCAATGACAATAAATCTGAGTGCAAATAATCCAGCAGTCAAGGCAAGAGCAAGAACAATTAAAAGTGCTGATGAATAAACAGGATCAACTAAAAGTGGAACTACAAGTTGATAAAGTTCAATTCCTAAGAAAAGAAAGACAAAGGAATTTAAAATAAATGTTAAAGTATCCCAAATTGTACTCTTGAGTTTTTCAACTTGAGCATCAAATAAAGTAGTTCTCTTAAGACCGTTTGCTGACATGACTCCAGCAACAACTGCAGCAATGATTCCAGAAACATGTAATTCTTCGGAAATGAGAAAGGCAGCAAGAGGAACAACCAGCTCTAAAAGAAGATAACCAGAAACATCCCGTGCGTCAACATCTTCCAGAAGTCTTAAGACAAGTCCTTTGATGTAAATTAAAGTAAAACCAATAGCAGCTCCACCAAGTGCTGAAATAACTAATTTCATTGTTGCATCTGGGAAAGAGAAATAACCAGTAACTAAAGCAACTAAAGCAATCTGAAAAGAAATAATTCCGGAAGCATCATTGAGCAAACCTTCACCTTGCAAAACACTCATAACCCGACGAGGGAAAGAGAAATTCTTTGATAAAGCTCCAACAGCTACAGCATCAGTAGGAGCGAGACTTGCTCCTAAGGCAAAGCAAGCAGCTAAAGGTAATCCCATGTAAATCCAATTAGAAATCAACCCCAATCCAAGTGTTGTAATGAAGACAAGAGGGAAAATTAAAACTAAAATAATTTTACTATGTTTTAAAATGTGTTTGACATCAGCTTCTTCGCTTTCTCTAAAAAGAAGAGGAGCAATAATAAATCCTAAGAAAAATTCAGGTGCGACATGTAAAACCTCGTCAGCACCAAAAAAGCCCAAAATAAGTCCTAAAACCACTTGAATAAGAGGGAGGGCAAGTTTTGGGAAAACTTTGTTAAGGACATTTGAAAAAACTAATACCAAAAGGAAAACAATGACATAAAAAATAATATGGAGCATAGAGTCCTTTCTGTGTAATTGACTAATGAGCGCTAAAAAGTACAAAGTAGAGCTATCAAAGCTAGCTCTACCGTACCTAATCTACATAATTTATTTCAAACGATTAATTGCTTTTTTCTTCAAAGCAATTTTTTCATTGATTTTTGAGCAGTCTTTTTTACCTAAAAGCGCTTTACAACGTTTGAGTTCCAAATCAGTGAGTTGACGTTTTACACGTTCTTTACGAGCAGCATCAAACTCACCATTTTTAATTAATTCAAGTTTTTGTTCAAGAATTAATTTTTTATTTTTAACTGCATCAATATAATATTTAAGCTCAGAAATATCATCGGCACTTGCATTTTTAGCCAACAAATCCCCTAATTTTTCATCAAGGGTAACGAGCTTATCAGTAAGTAGTTCAAGTTTAGCGTTGAGCTTTTCTTCTTTTTCTTCATCCGAAAGGGCCATGAAAGCTTCAAATTTCTTACTATCATCAAGTTTTTCAGATTCTTCAGGACGTTTATTGATGTACATCTCACGCAATTTATTTAACTTATCTTCAAATTTTTTATCTATCATTTTGATCACCTAAAAACATATTCAGTACAGTTATTATAACATATTGTGGCCTAAAAGAAAGAGCAATGCTCAAATTTTTTTTAATAAAAAAATCTGTCCCATTTAGAACAGAATTTTTGTTTTATTAATAAGTCAAAACGAAGTTTTTCTTTTTCCCACGACGAATGACAGTTAAACGATTTTCAATTTTATCTGAATCTGTAAGAACATAATCAAGCGCTTGAACACGTTCACCATTGATATAAATCGCACCATTTGTAATATCTTCACGAGCTTGTCTTTTTGAAGGAGTTATTCCAGCAGAGATTAAAAGTTCAACTAAAGTTAAATCTTCATCATCAGTAACTTGATGTTGTGGAGCTGCTTTAAGACCAGTTAAGATTGATTTAGCATCTAATTGACGCAAATCTCCACCGCCAAATAAGATTTCTGATGTTTTAACTGCTTGTTCATAAGCTGCTTTTCCGTGAACTAAGCTGACAACTTCGCGAGCCAAAACTTTTTGGGCCAAACGCTCATGACGAGCTGCTTCAAATTGTTCTTCAATTTCAGCAATCTCTTCTAATGAAAGGAAGGTGAAAATTTTCAACATTTTTACAGCATCTGCATCATCAACATTAAGCCAAAATTGGTACATTTCATAAGGAGATGTTTTATCAGCATCAAGCCAAATTGCATTTCCTTCTGATTTACCGAATTTTTTACCAGTTGAATCTGTAATTAATGGAATAGTAATAACATGACCTTGTTTGTTAGCTTTACGACGTAAAAGCTCTGTTCCAGCAGTCATATTTCCCCATTGATCAGAACCACCAAGTTGTAAAGTAACATTGTGCAATTGGTTCAATTCGTAGAAATCATAACCTTGCATAATTTGGTAAGCAAATTCTGTATAAGAAATTCCACTTTCCATCCGTGATTTTACAGAGTCTTTAGAAATCATGTAGTTAACGGTGAAATGTTTACCCACATCTCTGAGGAAATCAATAAAAGTCAGATTTTCAAACCAGTTGTAGTTATTGGTCATTTCTGCCTTATTTTCACCATTTTCAAAATCCAGGAAACGCTCAAGCTGACTACGGATTTTTCCAGACCATTTTGTTACAGTGTCTTTTGTTTGAAGTGAACGTTCCGAATCTTTGAAAGAAGGATCACCAATCAAACCAGTTGCACCACCAACAAGCGCATAAGGTTTATGTCCAGCCATTTGTAGACGTTTCATTGTCAAAATTAGTACAAGATTACCTAAATGAAGGGAATCAGCGGTAGGGTCATATCCTACATAATAGGAAACCATGTCCTCCGTCAGCGCTTTAGAAAGCGCAGCTTCGTCCGTTGTTTGGAAAACCAAACCACGTGCTTTAAGTTCGTCAAAAATGTTCATAAAAAAATCCTTTCTATAATGATTGAGCTGTCCACTTTGGATAAAAAGTAAAAAAATTAACAGCACTGTTTTACATTATAACAAATTAATAAAAAAAATTCTGAAAGTGGCGAAAAATCATTTTAAATTTGATATAATAAAGGCATGAAAAAATCCTCAATTGACTCGCAAGAAGAAGCACGTGCGCGTTTAAAAGAAAAAATGGAAAATAAGCGACGGAAACAAAGTAAGTCTCTGTCCAAAAAGCCTAAAGATAATGATGAAAAATCGGGTTGGTCAATCACTTTTAAGGTGGTCCGCGGCCTAATTGTAATTTTTGGAATAATTTTTGCTTTAGCGGGTGTCTTTGGTGCGGCGACAGGTGTAGGCTATTTTGCTCGATTGGTTGAGCAAACGAAGACACCAAATAAAACGGAAATGCTTGCAAAAATTAATAATATCCATGGCGTTTCTGTCATTAATTATAGTAATGGTCAATCAATTTCGGATATCTCTAGTGATTTGGTGCGTGTTACTGTCAAAAGTGACGAGATTTCTCCTAATGTTAAAAATGCTTTAATTGCAACAGAAGATGATAGCTTTAAAACGAATAAGGGCGTGGTTCCTAAGGCAGTTGTTCGTGGAATTCTTGGTTCAGTAGGTGGTGGCACAAGTTCTGGTGGTTCAACCCTTACCCAACAGTTAATTAAACAACAAGTTTTAGGAGATAGTGTTACCTTCCAACGTAAAGCTAGTGAAATTGTCTATGCTCTTAAACTTAATAGCTACTTGAGTAAAGACCAAATTTTGACTGATTATTTAAATGTCTCACCTTTTGGGCGAAATAATAAAGGACAAAATATTGCAGGGATTCAAGAAGCCGCTCTTGGTATATTTGGAAAATCTGCTAAGGATTTAACAATACCTGAGGCTGCTTTCATTGCTGGGTTGCCACAAAGCCCTATCGTGTATTCTCCTTATGCGGCTGATGGTTCTCTAAAGTCAAAAGAAAACATGAGTTATGGTCTCGAGCGTCAAAAAGAAGTCTTGTTTTATCTTTATCGTGGGGGATATATTTCAGAAGCTGATTACAAGAAATACAAAGCTTATGATATTTCAAAAGAATTTTTAAAACCAGGAGTAGCTCAATCACAAGAACATGGTTATTTATATAATGTTGTTTATAATGAAGCAATTACTGATATCTATAATTATTTGATTAAGCGAGATAAAGTTTCGGCAACTGATTTAGGAAATGATAGTACTAAACAACGTTATCGAGAATTAGCTGAACAGTCATTGCAAAACGGTGGTTATACAGTAACTACAACTATTAATCAACAAGTATATGATGCAATGCAAAATGCCGTAACTAATTACAATGGTTTGATGCAAGACGGTACGGGTCTTATTCAAACTGGTAATGTCTTAATGGATAATAAAACAGGGGCTGTTTATGGCTTTATTGGCGGTTTGGATTTTTCACAAAGCCAAGTAAACCATGCCTTTGATACTAAACGTTCACCTGGTTCTTCAATCAAACCAATACTAGCTTATGGACCGGCAATTGACATGGGCTTGATGGGTTCTGCAAGTGTTCTATCTAACTATCCCGCAAAATATTCGAGTGGGCAAGACATCGAACACGTCGGCAATAAGGGAACGGAGATGATGCCATTTTCAGTAGCCTTGAATGTTTCTTATAATATTCCTGCTTATTGGACCTACCAAACGATTTTGAATAAAGGAAAATCTGTTGAACCTTACATGACGAAGATGGGATATGATGTTGCAGATTATTCTGTAGAGTCACTTCCTCTTGGAGGAGGAATTGATCCAACGGTGGTTCAACATACGAATGGTTATCAAACTTTAGCCAATGGTGGAAAATATGAACCATGGTATATTGTTGATAGTATCAAAGATGATACGGGAAATGTAATTTATCAACATCAAAGTACTGGGGGAACTCAAGTTTATTCAGAAGCAACATCTACCATTATGGAATATATGCTTCAAGATGCTATTAAATCTCAAAAAACAAGTAAGTTTTATGGTGAGTTACAAAGCCTTAATTCTTCTCTTGCAACTAATGTTCAATGGGCTGGTAAAACAGGAACAACTGATAATTATACAGACGTTTGGATGATGCTTTCGACACCTTCAGTGACACTTGGTAGTTGGGCTGGTCACGATGACAATTCTGCAATGTCTCAGAATTCAGGTTTTATTAATAACGCAAAATTTACAGCTAATTTGGTGAATGCAATTAATGCTGCCGATCCAAATATTTTCGGACCTGGTCAAAAATTTACTGACCCCAATAGTGATCCAAATGTGACTAAGAGTAAAGTATTAGTTTCTACGGGTGAAAAACCAGGAAAAGTTAATGTTAAATTATCAAATGGTAAGACACAAGAGGTTAATCTCGGTGGAGACACTACGACAAGCTTCTGGGCTACAAAGTCTGGTGCCCCTACAACCACATATGATTTTTCTATTGGTGGTTCGGCAAGTGATATAGCTGCTGGTTGGAAAAAGATATTGCCTAATTATAACTTTGGTCAATAAAATACAAAAAATCACTAGGATAGGTTTCCTAGTGATTTTTTCTTTTGTTTTTTAAATTTAATAGTTTTTAATTTCAGCTACTTTTTCAGTACTAAGTGATGTTACGATATTTCTCAAGAAAGTTTGTGCTTGATTGAAATCATCAATATTGAAAATTGTTTGATGACTGTGAATATAACGAGCAACAACACCAATCGTTGTTGAAGGGACTCCATTATTAGCTAAGTGGGCAGCACCTGCATCAGTTCCACCTTTAGCCATATAAACTTGGGTTTTAACTTTAGCCTTATCAGCAGTTTCAAGCAAGAAATTTTTCATTCCAGGGAGCATAATATGACCTGGGTCAAAGAAACGAAGCGTTGTTCCTTCTCCAAGACGACCGTTGTCATCACCAAACGTATCACTAGCAGGTGAACAATCAACAGCAAAGAACAAATCAGGCTTGAACATAGTTGTAGAAACTTTGGCTCCACGAAGGCCAACTTCTTCTTGAACATTGGCTCCGATAATCAATGTAGCAGGTAATTCTTTGTCAGCTAAAAATTCAAGAAGTTCAAGAATCATTAAACAACCGTAACGATTGTCCCAAGCTTTAGAAATAATATTTTTACCATTAGCAGAGAGAATTGTTTCAGTTTCTGGAATGATTACATCGCCTTGAGCGATTCCAAATTCTGTAGCTTCTGCAGCATTCTCAAAAGCTCCATCAAAGACAATATCAGAAATGGCAGGAATTTGAGGAGTAACACCAGTTCCACGAAGAAGATGTGGAGGAAGCCCACCAGTTACGACAGGAATTTTTTTACCTGTACGTGTGAATAATGTAAAACGTTGTCCAGAGACAACTAAAGGATTCCAACCACCAAGTGGAACGACCCGGAATGTTCCGTCAGCTTTGATTGAGCTGACCATAAAGCCAACTTCATCCATGTGGGCTGCAATCATAATACGTGGGGCATTTGCTACTTTTGAAGTTTTAGTGACAAATATACCACCAAGACCATCAAATTCTGGTTGATAACCAAGAGCAATCATGCGTGTTTTTAAATAGTCACGAACAGGTCCCTCAAAACCAGAAGTCGCTTGAATTTCTGTCAGTGCTTTTACTTTGTCGAATAGTTCCATTTTTCTCCTCCGGAATACTGAAAAATTTACTGACAGATTTGTCAGCAAAAATTTTGATGATTTACACTATAATTATACCAAGAAATATGTTAAAATTTCCATATGAAAAAAATACTAAAGTTTGGTTTGGGAATTATTGCGGGTGCAACAGTTGCTCACGTTGCTTATCATGGCTATAAAACTATGGAAGAAGAAGTGATTCATGAACTTACTGACAGAGCTCGGCAACATTTTTCAACAAGAAAAATAGATGCTTTTTGGATTTTTGAGGAGCCAACTACGGGTGCTCTTTTTGAGGGAGGACTTGTCAGTGAAAATAAGGCAATCACTTTTGAAATCAATGCTAAAACTTTAGAAGTCTTTGAAAAAAATGAAGAAATTCTGTAAGAAAGCTTAGTATTCATTTAGAAATAAAAGGAGAATGTAGAATGATTATTCCAGAAAATATTGAAAATTTAGCCGAACTTGTAAAAGGACCGGAAAAGACAGTCTTCTTTTTCACGGCTGGTTGGTGCGGAGATTGTAATTTTATTAAGCCAAAAATGCCAGAAATTGAAGTAGAAAATCCAGACTTTAAATTTGTTGAAGTAGACCGTGATGAATATATGGATCTTGCGATTGAATGGGGAATTATGGGAATTCCAAGTTTTGTCGTGATTGAGGATGGCAAAGAAAAAGCTCGTCTAGTAAATAAATTACGTAAAACAAAAGAAGAAGTCAATACTTTCTTAGCGAGTGCGAAATAGTATCATCGCAGGATAAGCGTTGATATATTAAGGATTATATTCTATAATAATCAAAGTTAAGAAATTAAAAGGGAAAAATAAGAAAATGATTGCAACATACAACACAAATGTCGGTGACGTTTTAATGCTTATCACTGCAAATGATAAGGGAGAAAAAGTAAACTTCGAACGTAAGGGAAAAGTAGCTCGTGTTTTTATTGAAGAAACTGGAGCGACGGTTGCTTGGAATATTTTTGAAGCGAAATCTCTATTGGCTAATTTGTCAGGAAATGGTCAAGTCGTCTTATCATCTGATGATATTGAAACGTTGAACAAAGAGCTTGGTAAATCAGGATTTAGCGATGTTCTTGTTCACGATGCACAACCCAAATTTGTTGTCGCTGAAATTGTTGAAATGGAAGATCATCCAGATTCAGACCATTTACATATCTGTAAAGTTAATGTTGGTTTTGCCGATCCAGTACAAATTGTTTGTGGTGCTCCAAACGCAGCTCTTGGCTTAAAAACAGTTGCTGCTTTACCTGGTGCTATGATGCCTAACGGCTCATTGATTTTCCCAGGAGCCCTTCGTGGTGTTCAATCTTACGGAATGCTTTGTTCAGCTCGTGAACTTGAATTACCAAATGCTCCTGAGGTTCGTGGAATCATTGAATTATCATCAGATTTATCCGCTGGTAAAGCTTTTGATTCAGAAACAATGTGGCAAGCATAGTAATAAAACTGTCAAAATAGTTTATTTTGGCAGTTTTTTTATCTAAAAAAAATAAAATAAATTTTTCACAAAGTTCACAAGCGCTTACAAAAGAAAATAGAAGGACTTATGCTAAACTGAATAATGTAAAAAGAATTTTACATTTAAAGGAGAATTATTAGCATGAAAATCGTAGTTATCGGTACGAACCACGCAGGCATTGCTACAGCAAATACATTAATTGATCAATATCCAGGCCATGAGATTGTTATGATTGACCGTAACAGTAATATGAGTTACTTGGGGTGTGGGACAGCTATTTGGGTCGGAAGACAAATTGAAAAACCAGATGAGCTGTTTTATGCCAAAGCAGAAGATTTTGAAAAAAAGGGAGTAAAGATATTAACAGAAACAGAAGTTTCAGAAATTGACTTTACTAATAAAATGATTTATGCCAAGTCAAAAACTGGAGAAAAGATTACAGAAAGTTATGATAAACTCGTTCTGGCAACAGGTTCACGTCCAATTATTCCTAACTTGCCAGGAAAAGATCTTAAAGGCATTCATTTTTTAAAACTTTTTCAAGAAGGGCAAGCCATTGACGAAGAGTTTGCTAAGAATGATGTGAAACGGATTGCTGTGATTGGTGCTGGTTATATTGGGACAGAAATTGCTGAAGCTGCCAAACGTCGTGGAAAAGAAGTTCTACTTTTTGATGCAGAAAGTACTTCACTTGCTTCATATTATGATGAAGAGTTTGCTAAAGGAATGGATGAAAATCTTGCCCAACATGGAATTGAACTCCATTTTGGGGAATTAGCTCAAGAGTTTAAGGCAAATGAAAAAGGTCATGTATCACAGATTGTAACTAATAAATCAACTTATGATGTTGACCTCGTTATTAATTGTATTGGATTTACAGCCAATAGTGCATTGGCTGGTGAACATTTAGAAACCTTTAAAAATGGAGCAATCAAAGTGGATAAACATCAACAAAGTAGTGACCCAGATGTTTATGCTGTAGGAGATGTTGCCACAATCTATTCTAATGCTTTACAAGACTTCACCTACATTGCCCTTGCCTCAAACGCTGTTCGCTCAGGGATTGTTGCTGGTCATAATATTGGAGGAAAATCAATAGAATCTGTTGGTGTACAAGGTTCTAATGGAATCTCTATTTTTGGTTACAATATGACTTCTACGGGCTTGTCGGTTAAAGCTGCTAAAAAAATCGGCCTAGAAGTTTCATTTAGTGATTTTGAAGATAAGCAAAAAGCATGGTTCCTTCATGAAAATAATGATAGTGTGAAAATTCGTATCGTTTATGAAACAAAAAGTCGCAGAATTATTGGTGCTCAACTTGCTAGCAAGAGTGAAATAATTGCAGGAAATATTAATATGTTTAGTTTAGCTATTCAAGAAAAGAAAACGATTGATGAATTAGCCTTACTTGATTTATTCTTCTTACCACACTTCAATAGTCCATATAATTACATGACTGTTGCAGCTTTAAATGCAAAATAAACCATAAAAATCTATCAATTGATAGATTTTTTATTTTTTTTGTGACAAATGTCCTAACTTTACGTATAAAAAGTTAGGAGGATTTTATTATGAATAAAACCATGTTAATTGGACGCTTAACCAGTGCGCCAGAAATTTCAAAAACAACAAATGATAAATCATATGTCCGTGTGACCTTAGCAGTCAATCGCCGTTTCAAAAATGAAAAAGGAGAACGAGAGGCAGATTTTATTTCAATTATTATTTGGGGAAAATCTGCAGAAACTTTAGTTTCTTACGCAAAAAAAGGAAGTCTTATTTCGATTGAAGGGGAAATTAGAACTAGAAATTATACGGATAAGCAAAATCAAAAACATTATGTCACAGAAATCTTAGGACTGAGTTATGATTTACTTGAAAGTAGGGCAACAATCGCTTTACGAGAAAGCGCTATAAAGACTGAAGAAACCTTACTTGATGCGGAAGAACTCCCTTTCTAATTTATTTCATAAAATCTAAATGTTTTCTCTTGACTAAATCTGACCATTGAGATAAAATAAGAATATGTTAGCACTCGTTTAATAAGAGTGCTAAAAAATAAAAAATGGAGGAAAATATAATGTTGAAACCTTTAGAGAATCGCGTAGTTTTACGTGTAAAAGAAGAAGAGGAAAAATCAATGGGTGGAATTGTGTTAACAAGCGCTTCCCAAGAAAAACCTCAAACAGCTGAAGTTGTTGCCGTCGGTGAAGGGAAAACAAATCATCATGGAACACTGATTTCTCCACTCGTAAAAGTAGGGGACACAGTAATTTTTGAAAAATTTGCTGGAACGACCGTAAAAATGGATGGTGAAGAATTCTTGATTCTCAAAGATTCAGACCTTCTTGCAATTGTAGAGTAAAATTATAAAAGCAATCATTTTTTTGGTTGTCTTTTGTCTATCTTAAAATCTATAAAATTAAAAATATATTCTTAAAAAGGAGCTAAAATGTCAAAAGATATTAAATTTTCAAGTGATGCTAGAACAGCGATGATGCGTGGGATTGATATTCTTGCTGATACAGTAAAAACAACCCTTGGACCAAAAGGTCGCAATGTTGTTCTTGAAAAATCATATGGATCACCTTTAATTACAAACGATGGTGTAACGATTGCCAAAGAGATTGAACTTGAAGATCATTTTGAAAATATGGGAGCTAAACTTGTTTCAGAAGTTGCTTCAAAAACAAATGATATCGCAGGTGACGGTACAACAACAGCGACAGTTTTGACACAAGCTATCGTTCGTGAAGGTTTAAAAAATGTTACCGCAGGTGCAAATCCAGTTGGTATTCGCCGAGGAATTGAACTTGCTGCTGAAACAGCTGTTGCGTCAATTAAAGAGATGGCAATTCCTGTCCACGATAAATCAGCAATTGCGCAAGTAGCTACCGTTTCATCACGTAGTGAAAAAGTGGGTGAGTATATTTCTGATGCAATGGAACGTGTAGGTTCTGACGGAGTTATCACCATTGAAGAATCAAAAGGGATGCAAACTGAACTCGATGTTGTTGAAGGAATGCAATTTGACCGTGGATATTTGAGTCAATATATGGTTTCTAATACAGAAAAAATGGTTGCTGAATTAGATAATCCTTATATTCTTATTACCGACAAAAAAATCTCAAACATTCAAGAAATTTTACCGCTCCTTGAACAAATCTTGAAAACAAATCGTCCACTTCTTATTGTAGCTGATGATGTTGATGGAGAAGCATTGCCAACGCTTGTTCTTAATAAGATTAAAGGTGTCTTCAATGTTGTAGCTGTAAAAGCACCAGGATTTGGTGATCGTCGTAAAGCTCAATTGGAAGATTTGGCTATCTTGACAGGTGGTACAGTAATTACTGAAGAACTTGGTCTTGATCTTAAAGATGCTACTCTTGAAGCTTTAGGACAAGCAGCTAAGGCAACTGTGGATAAAGACCACACAACAATTGTTGAAGGTGCTGGTTCTGCTGATGCTATTTCTGATCGTGTAGCTATTATTAAAGCGCAAATTGAAAAAACAACTTCTGATTTTGATCGTGAAAAATTACAAGAACGTCTTGCAAAATTAGCTGGTGGTGTTGCAGTTGTTAAAGTTGGTGCTGCAACTGAAACAGAGCTCAAAGCAATGAAACTCTTGATTGAAGATGCACTTAATGCAACACGTGCAGCCGTTGAGGAAGGTATTGTTTCTGGTGGTGGTACAGCACTTGTTAATGCTATTGCTGCTTTGGATAAGCTTTCAGAAGAAGGAGATATTCAAACAGGAATTAACATTGTTCGCCGTGCTCTTGAAGAACCAGTTCGTCAAATTGCTGCCAACGCAGGATATGAAGGTTCAGTTATCATTGATAAACTTCGTTCAGAAGAAGTAGGTACAGGATTCAATGCTGCAACTGGTCAATGGGTTAATATGATTGAAGAAGGAATTGTTGACCCTGCAAAAGTAACTCGTTCAGCTTTGCAAAACGCGGCTTCTGTTGCTGGTTTAATTTTGACTACTGAAGCAGTAGTTGCTAATAAGCCAGAACCAGCTGCTCCAGCTATGCCTCCAATGGACCCTAGCATGGGAATGGGTGGTATGATGTAATAAAAAAAGAACCCTTAGGGTTCTTTTTTTATTTGCTGATGAGTAACTAAATATCGTAAAGTTGACTAGCATGTTCGTGACTAGTATCAAGGATCTTCAAGTCCTTTTTGGTATCGACATCATGTTGCTGTAAGTAACCATCCATAGTAAGATGAGCAAGTTCTTTGATATTATTATTTAAACTCAAGTGCCCTAGAAAAATTCGTTTTGTCTTATTACCATGAATACTAAAAGCAGCCTCAGCGCCGTCCTCATTAGATAAGTGGCCTTGGTCACTTAGGATACGTTGCTTTGTCCGCCAAGGATAGGCTCCCATGCGGAGTATCTCAATGTCATGGTTTGATTCCATAAGATAAGCATCTGCATTTTCAATGGTTCCACGCATTCTATCGGATACATAACCTGTATCAGTTAGCATAACAAAACTTTTGTTATCTTTCATGAAACGATAAAACTGTGGTGCGATAGCATCGTGACTCACGCCGAAAGATTCAATATCAATATCACCAAAAGTCATTGTTTTTCCCATTTCAAACAGATGTTTTTGTTCAACAGGGATTTTTCCTAAAGCATTTTTACTATCTAGTTCAGACCAAGTATCTTCATTTGCGTAAAGGTCAATACCATATTTTCTTGCTAAAACACCAATCCCCTTGATATGGTCACTATGTTCATGGGTAATTAATAAAGCATCAATATCATGAATGTCACGGTCAATTTCTGATAGTAAACTTTCTATTTTTTTTCCAGATAGTCCGGCATCAACAAGAATTTTTTTCTTTGGAGTTTCTAAGTAAAAAGAATTTCCTGTTGAACCAGAGGCTAAAATGGAATATTTAAAGCCATTTTGTTCAGTCATACAGTCTATTGTAGCAGAAAAATAGTGGGATTGCCATGAGCTTTTATATTTTATTTGAAAATAAATTTATCAGGAAATTCATTAGCTTAAGAGAGTTTTTTGTGGTAAAAGTCTAGGTTTATTCAAAAAAAGAGTCCACAAATATGTATGGACTCTTTTTAGGGGAAATTATTCATTATCCTCAAATTCAAACTCATCAGTACCATCATCCCAGTCATCTGCGGCTTCTAAAGAATATGGAAGAGTGAAACTAAAGGTCGTTCCTTTTCCTTCTCCTTCGGAGCTTGCAAAAATTGTTCCGCCATGTATTTTAACAATATCATGGACAATGGAGAGGCCTAAACCTGTCCCCCCAACTTTTGAATTTCTTGAAGCATTATCAACTCGGTAGAAACGGTCAAAAATCTTAAGTAAATCAGATTTTGGAATCCCCATTCCTTGGTCACTGATGGAGATTAGAACATCACTTTCACGTTTTTCAACGGAAATTGTAATAGTTCCACCTTTAGGTGAATACTTAATTGCATTTCCGATGATATTGTCAATGACTTGAGCAATTTTATCGGTATCAATTTCGACCCAGATGGGCTGTTCAGAGTATTTTCTGACTAGAGTGAAATTAGAAGAGATTAAATCGTTTGATTCGGTTTCTAAAATTTGGTCTAAACGGTTAATTTGATAGTCTAAGAAGGCAATTAAATTAATCATTTCTTTATTAAGAACGATTCGGTCTTGATCCATTCTTGATAAAGTCAAAAGGTCGGAAATCATTCGAATCATCCGATTAGTTTCAGTAAGTGAAACATTAATAAAGGATGAAGCTGTTTCTTTATCCTCAATGGCTCCGTCTTCTAGTGCTTCCAAGTAGGCTTTTACTGAGGTGAGCGGAGTTCGGAGTTCATGAGAAACATTGGAAACAAAGAGACGGCGCTCTCGTTCGGCCTTGTCTTGTTCAGTCATATCATGTAAGACGGCAATAATTCCTGAGATGAAACCAGATTCACGACGAAAGAGGGCAAATTTAATGTGGAGCGAAATGGATTCATTCCCAGAATCATGTGTCTCAATAGTTATTTCAGGTTCTTTTTCTAATAAATCATAAAAATTATATTGGTCAGTAATTTTTAAAACTTCAACAATATTTTTTTGCATCAAGAGATCATTATCTGTATTCAAATAGTGCAAAGCTGATTTATTGGCCATAATAATATTTCCACGACGATCGGTGGCAATGACGCCATCAACCATATATGCGAGAATACTATCTAATTGATTACGCTGATTTTCAAGATTATTCTGCGTGCGAACAATATCTTCACCAAGTTTTAAAATTTCATCATATAATTCATTGATTTCACTTGTCCCTTTTGGGATTTTATCGCGATTTAAATAGCCATTTTTTATGTCATTCATCTGTTTAGAAACATTCACAATCATGCGATGTTGCTGATTGAGAAAGACTAAAACAAAGACGAGTGAAAATAAGTAATAACCAATAAAAGTACTTAAATGAGCAAAATTGTAATCAAAACTGCTCATAAAAAGGATGACAAAAAGAAGTAGGTGGGCAACTACTCCTTTAAAAATCATTGAATTAAAAAATTTAATCATGTGGGTTGCTCATGTAGTAGCCAACCCCGCGGCGTGTTGAAACGTATTGTGGACGGCTTGGAGTATCTTCAACTTTTTCACGTAAACGACGAACAGTAACGTCAACTGTACGAACATCTCCAAAGTAGTCATAACCCCAAACGGTTTCCAAAAGGTTTTCACGAGTGATCACTTCGCCAAGGTGTTGAGCAAGGTAGTAAAGCAATTCAAACTCACGGTGTGTAAGGTCGAGTTGTTTATCATTTTTATAAGCCGCATAGTGTGCTGGATTAATACGGAGGTTTCCGATAATCAATTCTTTCTTGACATTGTCAGTAGATTCAGCAGGTGCGACATTGATACGACGCAAGTTTGCTTTAATACGAGCTAATAGTTCACGGTTTGAGAATGGTTTTGTGACATAATCATCAGCACCAAGTTCAAGACCAATTACTTTGTCAAATTCACTATCTTTAGCTGACACCATAATAATTGGAGTGTCAGAAGTTTTACGGATTTCACGTGCAACATCAAGACCATCAAGTTTAGGTAACATCAAATCAAGCAGAATAAGGTCAGGTTGTACTTCTTTAAATGCTTCAAGAGCTTCTTCACCATCAAAAGCTGTAAAGACTTCAAAACCTTCTTTGGTTAAATTAAATTTTACGATATCTGAGATTGGTTTTTCATCATCAACAACAAGAATTTTTTTCATAGTTGTCCTTTCAAGTGGAAAATTTTTTATTGAATGTTACTCGTATTTATTTGAATTAACAAATCAAGTAAGCTGTTTCAGTTATATTATACAATTTTTAGTAAAATTACGCAAAAAGAGACCCTATTATTTTTAGAAAAAAGATAAAATATTTGTTTTTTTGGTATAATAGAGGCTATGAATGGAATTCTAATTTCCCTTGAGGGACCCGATGGAGCAGGAAAAACAACGGTTTTAAAAGAAATTTTACCTGAAATCCAAAAAATGAAGCGCGAAATTGTCCCAACTCGTGAACCAGGCGGTGTTCGAGTGGCGGAAGAAATTCGCCAAATTATTCTTGATCCAAAGAATACAGAGATTGATTCTAAAACCGAGTTAATGCTTTTTGCGGCGGCGCGTCGTTTACATATGCAAGAAAAAATGTTGCCAGCTTTACAAGCGGGTAAAGTTGTCATTGTTGACCGATTTATTGATTCATCTGTCGCCTATCAGGGGTATGGCCGTGATTTGGGTGTCGAAGTTGTTGATTGGCTTAACTATTTTGCAACAGATGGGTTGAAGCCTGATTTGACGCTTTATTTTGATGTTGATACGGATGTTGCCCTTGAGCGAATTATGAAAAATCGAGCTGATGAGGTAAATCGTTTAGATTTGGAAAGAGCTGAGATGCATCGTAAAGTTCGTGAAGGTTATTTGGAGATTGTTGTAAAAGAACCTGAGCGTTTTGTAAAAATAGATGCAAGTCAACCTTTAGAAAAAGTGGTAGCTGATACACTTTCCGTCCTCAAAAAAAGATTTGTCAGTGAATTTTAAAGACAATTTAATCTGTCAGCAAAATTAAGAATGCTAAAAAATACTTACATTTTTCAAAAAATGAGGATGTTAAATAGTTTTTTTTATTTTGTTATTTAGACTAGATTTGGTAAATATTTAGAAAGGTTTCTTGTGGAAATAAAAGATATTCAGCCTCAACTTTATAAGCAGTTCTCAACGATTTTGCAACATGGAAAATTAAGTCATGCTTATTTATTTTCAGGGGGATTTGGTTCTTTTGAATTAGCAATCTGGCTGAGTCAAGCCTTATTTTGTGAGAATCCTGAAAATGCTTTGCCTTGTGGACATTGTCGTTCTTGTCGTCTTGTTGCCCAACAAGAATTTACCGACTTACATATCGTTGAACCTGATGGACAAACGATTAAAACAGCACAAATTCGGGAACTGACACAGGTTTTCAATGAATCTGGTTATGAGGGAAATCAACAAGTGCTTTTAATTAAGGAAGCTGAAAAAATGCATCCTAATGCAGCAAATGCTTTATTGAAATCAATTGAAGAACCAGAAACAGAAATTGTTGTTTTTTTACTGACAGACAATGAAAATATGATTTTACAAACAATAAAATCACGGACACAAATTATTAATTTTCCAAAAAATGTTCAATACTTACAAGATTTTTTGGAAAAGAATGGTATTTTAAAAACACAAGCAGAACTTCTTGCGGAAATCTGTAATTCGACTGACAAAGCATTAGAATTAGCTCAGCAGAGCTGGTTTAACGAAGGGCTCCAAAGACTTCAACAATTTGTAAAACTTCTAAAAACATCTGCTGACGAGGCGTTCTTGTATTTGAAAGAATTAGTCGAAATTTTTGATGACAAAGAAAAACAAAATCAAGCGTTTGAACTTTTATTACAACTTTTTAATCAAGAAAGAATGAGTCAGGAACTTTTAAAAACATTTCAGGCAATAAAAATGTGGAAAAGCAATGTCCGATTTGAGTCAAGTTTAACTTTTCTTGTTTTATGAAACTTGTCAAACTTATCCTTTGATTGAAAAATCTTATATCAGGAGAATATTATGATTTATGAAATAAAATTTGCACATGGCGAATCAAATGTATTTGCAATAAGTGATATAGAACTTGCTCCACAAACAGAAGTTATCCTTCGTTCAGATAAGGGAAACTTTTACGGAAAAATTGTACGTGAAATTTCTGAAGAAGCGAATCTTGAAATTCACCACACGATTGTGCGTGAAGTAAATGAGGATGATCTCCAAGTTATTGCAAAACTTGAAGAACGTTCTAAACAAGCCAAAGATAAAGTTCGCCAACTTGTCATCGAACAAGGTTTGGAAATGAAAATTATTGATGTTGCTTATAATTTCGACCAAATGCAACTTTTTATTTCGTTTACAGCAGAGAATCGTGTTGATTTTCGATTGCTTTTGCGTGAGTTGGCAACAACTTTTAGAATTAGGATTGAACTTCGCCAAATTGGGCCAAGAGATGCGGCTAAAATTCATGGTGGACTTGGACCTTGTGGACGTCCTTTGTGCTGTTCTGAGTTTGTTTATGAATTTCCAAATGTTTCAATCAAAATGGCCAAAAATCAAAATCTATCTTTGAAACAAAATAAATTGAACGGTCTTTGCGGTCGTTTGATGTGCTGTTTAACTTATGAAGATAGTTTTTATAAAGAAGCCCAACAACTTTTCCCAGATTTTGGTGAGTTTGTAACTACCTCAGAAGGAAAAGGAAAAGTTGTTGGCTTAAATGTTTTAAAAAATAGAGTAAAAATCCGCTTTGGAGAATATAGCAAGGATTTTGAACTTGCAGAAATTGAGGTGAATCATGGCTGATAAATATGATGTTTTCGACCAACTGGGCGAACTTGAAAATACATTAAATACCACATTAACGCAAATTTCAGGAATTCGCCAAGTGCTTGAAGCATCAATGACTGAAAATGCAACCTTACGCATGGAATTAGAAAAATTGCGTGACCGTTTGGCAGAATTTGAGAAAAAAGAAGTTAAAAAAGAAACGCCTAAAGACCAGCCAAATCCTAACTTGATTCAAATTTTTAATGAAGGTTTCCATGTTTGCCATCTGCATTATGCAGAACGATTGGCTGAAGGGGAATCTTGTTTAGATTGTTTGGAGCTTTTGTATCGCTGATGGAAAATAAATTTAGTATTCAACGGTCATTTAAAGGCCTAAAAACTGCTGGAAGTCTTTATTTGGTTCCAACACCAATTGGCAATATGCAAGATATGACTCTACGTTCTCTTGAAACTTTGAAAACTGTAGATTTGATTTGTTCAGAAGATACGCGAAATACTTTGCGCCTTTTAAACCATTTTGAAATTAAAGTTCCGCAAGAGTCGTTTCATGAACATAATTCCCAAGAAAAAATTCCTAAATTAATTGATTTTTTGAAAAAAGGACAATCTATTGCACAGGTTTCTGATGCTGGAATGCCTTCAATTTCTGACCCAGGCCATGATTTAGTTTTAGCTGCAATTGATGAAGGAATTGATGTTATCGCTCTTCCTGGTGCCTCAGCAGGAATTACTGCCTTGATTGCCTCAGGATTAGTTCCTCAACCTCATATTTTTTATGGCTTCCTTCCTAGAAAAAAAGGGGAGCAGCAAAAGTTCTTGAAAAGTAAGCTTTCTTATCCAGAAACACAAATTTTCTATGAGAGTCCTTTTAGAGTTGCGGATACTTTGGCTAACATGCAGGAAATTTATGGGGATAGAGAAGTTGTTTTAGTTCGCGAATTAACGAAGATTTATGAAGAATATCGTCGTGGTAAGATTTCAGAGGTTTTAGAATCTTTAACAGACCAACCAATAAAAGGGGAATGTCTAATTATTGTTTCAGGAGCGGATGAAGTGGCTCAAGAAGTTCAAGAGCCAGAATTGACAGCGCTCGAAGCAGTTAAAGTTTTAGTTGAACAAAGTGTAAAACCCAATGTTGCCATTAAACAAATTGCTAAAGAACGAGGTCTAAATCGTCAAGAATTATATGCAGAATTTCATGATTTATAAGCAAAAAGTTACTGACAGGCAGTCTGTCAGTAACTTTTTTATATTTTTGTTTGATTAAAATTTCTGTCAGTAAAATTTAACAGTGCCCGTCAACATTTTCGTTAATCCATTTTTGATTTTCCTCATCAAAAATTCTTAAAGAACGTTGTGAACGTACAAAATCAATGATTTCTTTACGATTTAGCTTTGTTTTACTGACAGCCGAGCCAACAGTAACAATTTCCATTTTTTCGATGAGTGATTGAAGAATTTCGTATTGATTTTCCATAAGTTATCCTTAGTGCAAATTGATAGATTCATTATAACAAAAAAAGATGGTCATCAACCATCTTAAAATGAGTAAATCCAAGTATTTTTAGCGCCATTTTTTAGAAGACGTTGACTGATACGAATAGCATCTTTTTCATTTTCAGCAAGAGCAACCATGACACCACCCAACCCTGAACCAGTTAATTTAGCACCAAGTGCACCATTTTTACGAGCGGTTTCGACTAAATTATCTAGACGTGGATGAGAAACTCCCAAATCAGATAATCTTTCGTGAGCTTTATTCATGACATGACCAAATTCTTTGAGTTTGTCTGTCATCAAAAAATCTTTTGAATCGGTCGCTAATTGACCTAAATGATTAATTGAATCTTGTGTTTTTTCTTTTTCTTCAACAAGTTTTTCGCGAACAATATTGATGGCTTGACTCGTAAAGCCGTGAACACCAGTATCGCCAATCACGATAAAACCATGAAGATTGAGTTCAAAGGGTTCAATTGTGCTGTCTTTAATAAACCACAAAGGGTGTTCAGAATTTACAGTTGCCACATCAATTCCAGAAGATTTTCCGTGAGTAATATTTTCTGAAAAGTTGGCATAAAAGAGTAAATCTTTTTGCGGAAGTTCAGCATCAAAGAAATCATAAAAAGCTCTGATAATGGCAGTTGCCAATGAAGCAGAAGCTCCCAAGCCACGTCCTTGAGGAATATTTGAATCAATTTCTAAAGAGAATGGCATTTTTGATGAATGAAATTTAGAGAGTAAGCGCATAATGAGTTGACGAATTCCTTCAAATTCATCTCCCATTAAATCAAGTCTTCTACGAAATTCGTTATTTTCAATGTATTGGCCATATTTTGATGAGGTAATTGTCACTGTAGTTTTAAGAATTGTTACAGGTAAGGCAATTGCTGGCTGACCATATACAACGGAATGTTCTCCAATTAAGATTAGTTTGGAATGGGCAATTCCCGTCCCCATTTTATTGATAGTCATTATTAACAATTCTCCTGCTAGATTAGTTTCTCATTTTGAAAATGTGAACTGCAAATTAGCATATTTTGGTTAAATTAAAGTCTTATCGAAGGAAAAATTCGATAAACTTTTTCCAATATCATAATTATGAATACAAAAACGTACCTGACAATTTTATAAAATTTCCTCTTGAAAATCAAGTTTTTGTTTCTCTTTTGGCTGTAAATTCATCATTTAGTCTGAAAAAATGTATTTTTTAGTGTAAAAAATAACTTATTGAAATGATAGGAGAGAAGAAAGAATCAAATTTTTGATATAATAGTTTCATGAAAAATATTGTTACTGCAAGGGCGCATACAAATATCGCCTTGATTAAATATTGGGGAAAAGCGGATATCGCTCTAAATATTCCAACAACCTCTTCTTTGTCAATGACTCTGGAGCCATTTTATACAACAACCTCTGTTGAATTTACTGACAATGAGTCTGATTCCTTGATTTTGAATTCTGAAGTGGCAAACAGCAGCCGTGTCAGTCAATTTTTGGAAATGATGCGTGGACAATATGGAAATTTCCCTAAAGTAATGATTCAATCAGAAAATCATGTGCCAACAGCTGCTGGTTTGGCTTCAAGTGCTTCAAGTTTTGCTGCTCTGACAGCTGCTATGTTTGGACTTTTAGATTTAGAAAAAGATGATTCAGAAATGTCACGAATAGCTAGACGCGGTTCAGGGTCGGCTTCTCGGTCAATTTTTGGAAATTTTTCAGTTTGGAATAAAGGAGAAGATCATCAATCTTCCTTTGCGGAATCTTTTTACAACGAAGATATTGGTCTTTCAATGATTGTTGCTGAAATCTCTGCTGAAAAGAAAAAAATGTCGTCAACTAAGGGCATGCAATTGGCACAAACTGCACCATCTTACAGTGCTTGGGTTGAAAAATCAGCCATTCAACTGGAAGAAATGAAGCAGGCCATTTTAAATGCTGATATTGAAAAAGTTGGTCTAATTGCTCAGGATAATGCATTAGGTATGCATGAACAAAATCGTCTCTCTAATCAACCTTTTGATTATTTCACGCATGAAACAAGACGCGTGATTGATTTTGTGAATCAGGCTTACCAATCAGGATTGCTTGCTTTTGTGACTATCGATGCCGGTCCAAACGTCAAAATTATTACTGACCACGCGACTGAAAAAATTCTCTTAGCTAAATTACAAGCGGAATTTCCAGAATTAACATTTGATATCGCACGTGCTGGGGGCGCTTATGAATATCTCTGAGAAAAAAATGACAATCAAAGTGCCAGGAAAACTTTTTTTTGCGGGAGAATATTCGGTCACAAAAGAAGGAAACCTCGCCCTTATCACAACAATTGAAACAAATTTTGAAGTAAGAATTTCAGCTACTACAGGGAAATCAATTTTCAAAACAAATGTTGGACTATCTGATTTTGAATTTTCTTTGTCTAAAATTGAATTTACTAAAGAAAATCCGTGGAATTTTGCACTGACAGCTTTAAAAAATACTTTGTCAGCTGCTGACAGCATTGAAAAAAATTCTGTCAGTAAAATTTTATCTTCATCTCCAGAAATTTCTCTTGAGATTGTCAGTGATTTAGGCTTTGGTGAAAATAAAAAAGGCTACGGCTCAAGTGCTTCAGTCGTTTGTGGTCTAGTTAATGCAGTCAATCAGTTTTTTGATTTCCAGTTGTCACTTGAAAAACGTTTTGAAATTGCCGCAAAAACGCATTTTGAAGTTCAAGGCTCAGGTTCAATGGGCGATATTGCTGCTATTATGTATGGTGGTTCTGTTTTTTATCAAAATCATAAGCGAGTCATACCTCTCGAAATTCCTTGGGCAACTTATGTGGTTCAAACAGGAAAAGCGGCAAAAACGAGTGAAAAAATAAAAATAAAGCTTTCTGATGAATTTTATCAAGCTTCAAATGAGCTGGTCATTGAATTGGCAACGGCGATTGACATTCAAGATTTTGCTTTATTCAAAGAAAAGTTATCAGAAAATCAACTTTTGCTTTTGGAGAATATTCCAGAAGGTTATATGACTAAAGAATTAGCTATTGCTTTAAACTTACTCAATAGCTATCCTGAATTTGCTGCTAAAATCTCTGGGGCCGGTTTTGGGGAGAATATTATTTTATTTGCTCAAAATACCCAAGCTATTGCTGAAGTCCAAAATAAATTATCGGAATATGGAATCAATCTTGAAAAATTTAAGGTTGCTCAAAAAAATAACTGAGATAAGTCTGCTAAAAAGCAGAGTTAGATTTTAATGAATTGAGAAATAACTGATGAAAACTGAAAAAGAAATCCATCAACATCGCAAAGATGAACACTTATCGTTAGCTTATAAATATTGGCGTGAAGAAAAAAATCAGACCTCGGGCCTGACTTTTTCTGATAGTCGAATCATTCCTAATAGTTTGCCAGAATTATCTACTAAAAAAATCAACTTTTCATCAGAAGTATTTGGACAGAATTTTGAATTTCCTTTTTATATTGAAGCGATGACTGGTGGAACAGAGCGAGCAGATAAAATCAATGCTCAATTAGCAGAAATTGCGAAAAATCAACATTTAGCCATGGCGGTCGGCTCTCAATCGATTGCTTTGAAATTTCCAGAACTAGCTGCTGGTTTCAGTGAAGTTCGTAAAATACACTCTTCTGGTTTTCTTTTTGCCAATATCGGCGCAGGTCATTCTCTAGAAAATGCCAAGCGAGCGGTGGATATGATTGAGGCAAATGCTTTAGAAATCCATGTCAATACAGCGCAAGAATTGCCAATGGATGAAGGAGACCGTGAATTTTATTGGTTAGAAAATATTAATGAAATTGCAAGTCAATTAGAAGTTCCAGTCGTTGTCAAAGAGGTCGGTTTTGGAATATCACAAAAAACCTTTAAAGCACTCGCAAAAACAGCTGTCTCAGGAATAAATATTGGGGGAGCTGGCGGAACTAATTTTGCTTGGATTGAACGTAAACGGAGTAAAAATGGTTTTAACTTGGATGAATTTGGTTTGTCAACGCTTGAGAGCCTTTTAGAAGCTAAAATGGCTGATAATAGAAAAAGTTTGATTGCAACAGGTGGAATTACTTCGGCTCAAGAGATTTTTAAATCTTTAATTTTAGGGGCTGATTTGTCAAGTTCTGCTGGTTTTATCTTGAAAAATCTTATGCAAACAGGGCCTGAAAAAGTAGAAGAAGTTATGGAACAATGGAAACAAGATTTGAATAAATTATTTGTTTTAACTGGTTCAAAAAATATTGAAGAATGTCGAAAGGTTGAGCTCCTTTACTCGACTAATATGCTTAATTTTATCCAACAAAGAAAATAATAAATTACAAATCAAATCATTTGGCAATGGTTTCAAAAACGACTATAATGAGAATAGAATTAAAAAAATAAACTAACTGAATTCATTCTCAATCTAGTCAAAATACCAAAGTATTAAGACTTCAAAATGGGTTCACATCTTAAAAGGAGAAATTACTATGGCATTTACATTACCTGAACTTCCATACGCGCCAAATGCGCTTGAACCTTTCTTTGACGAAGCAACAATGCGTTTGCATCATGGAAAACATCATCAAACTTATGTGAATAATCTTAATGCAGCAATTGAAAAACATAATGAACTTGATGACCTTAGCCTTGAAGAATTATTGACAGATTTGTCAGCAATTCCAGAAGACATTCGTACAGCTGTTCGTAACAATGGTGGTGGTCATTTGAACCATAGTCAATTCTGGCTTTGGCTTCGTCCAAACACTGACGGTTCTGAAAACCATGCTGACGGCGAAATTGGGGATGCGATTGCGAAAGAATTTGGTAGTTTTGAAACTTTCAAAACAGAATTTAAAGCTGCAGCCACAGGTCGTTTTGGTTCAGGATGGGCTTGGTTAGTTGTTGATGAAGCTGGAAAATTGAAAGTTGTATCAACTGCAAATCAAGATAATCCAATTTCTGAAGGGTTGACACCAGTTTTAGGACTTGATGTTTGGGAACATGCTTACTATCTTAAATATCACAATGTACGTCCTGATTACATTGAAGCATTCTTTAATCTTGTAAACTGGGATAAAGTTAACGAACTTTATGCTAAAGCAAAATAAAATGATGAATGAGGCTCTCCTTTAAGGAGAGCCTTTTTTTATTTTAGAGAAACCTTTTTTAATGTTAGACTATTCTTTTGGAAATTTATCTTATTTTTACAAAAAGATGTTTTAAGGAGATTTTTTTAAACTTAAATGTTTATATTTTTGATTAAATAGTGCTAAAATATTATTGTAATCGGTTACATTTTTGTTTTAAAAAATATGGAAGGTCAAATGCATTAATAATTGCATAGGAATAGAGGATTATGAAAGATATTGGAAACTCTTCAAACTTTACCGAAGAAGAAGAGCTATTTTTGTTGCGGAATAAACAAGGAAAAATTGTCGGAATTAAAGATTTAAAGCAGGCAAATTTTCAAGAAACAATGAAAGACTGGAAAAAACATTTACCAAAACCTAGTCTTCTATCAATTATCATTTGGGTGGCGGTCGCTTTACTAGGTGGTCTTGCTTGGTCGTTGATTGCTCTGGCTCAAGGAGAGACGATTAATGCGATTTGGTTTGTTATTGCAGCAGTATGTTCTTATTTGATTGGCTATCGTTTTTATGCTTTATATATTCAACGTAAGATTATGCGTCCAAATGATTTACGGGCAACTCCTTCGGAAAGTCATAATGACGGAAAAGAATTCGACCCAACCAATCGAGTTGTTTTATTCGGTCACCATTTTGCTTCAATTGCTGGAGCTGGGCCTTTGGTTGGACCAGTTTTAGCGGCACAAATGGGTTACTTACCAGGGACAATTTGGATTATTTTCGGAGTTATTTTTGCCGGAGGGGTACAAGATATGCTTGTTCTCTGGTATTCTCATCGTCGTCGAGCAAAATCTATTGGGGCAATGGCTCATGATGAAGTTGGCAGATTTGCTGGTGGCTTGACTTCATTTATTGTATTTATCATGACAATGATTGTTCTTGCTGTTTTAGCTTTGATTTGTGTGACGGCGATGGCAAATTCTGCTTGGGCAGTCTTTTCGATTGGGATGACCATTCCAATTGCCTTGTTAATGGGAATTTATTTGAAATATATTCGCCCAGGGCATGTGAATGAAATTTCAGCGATTGGTTTTATTCTCCTTTTAGTTGCTATTTTCGGTGGCCGTTGGGTTTCAGAATCTTCATTTGCGCATATTTTCATGCTTTCGCCAACTGCTTTAGTTTGGTGGGTCATGGGCTATACTTTTATTGCAGCCATTATCCCCGCTTGGATTTTACTTACGCCTCGTGATTACTTATCCATGTTTATGAAAATTGGTACAATTGCTGTTTTAGCAATAGCTGTAGTTGGTGTGCGTCCAGATGTTACGATTCCAGCTCTGACGAATTTTGCACATAATACAGATGGTCCTGCTTTTGCTGGTTCCCTCTTTCCCTTCTTATTTGTTACGATTGCCTGTGGAGCCTTGTCTGGTTTCCATGTAATGATGTCTTCTGGAACAACGCCTCATTTGATTGCTAAAGAGTCACAAACCCGAATGATTGGTTATGGTGGGATGCTCTTTGAATCATTTGTTGCTATTATGGCTTTAGTCGCTGCGATTTCTCTTAATCCTGGAATTTATTATTCTATGAATACCCCTCAAGCTAGTATTCAAAAACTCGCAGCTTCAAGTTATCAAGCAGATAAAAGTGCCGAATATAATGCTGCCAAAGCAATTCCAAATGTAGCCATGATGCCTGATGGTTCAAAACTCAGTATTGACTGGGAAGGAACGACTGGTGAAAAAGCACTTGAGCAAGTGGCAAAAGATGTAGGTGAGCAATCAATCGTTTCACGGACTGGTGGTGCACCAACTTTAGCCGTTTCAATGTCAAATATTCTACATAAGGTTCCACTTATTGGTGGGACAAATATGATGGGATTCTGGTATCATTTTGCGATTATGTTTGAGGCGCTCTTTATCCTGTCCGCTGTTTCAGCGGCAACAAAATCGACTCGTTATTTACTTAATGATGCCCTGCGTGGCTTCAAAAAATTAGGTCGCTTAGGTGATGATGATTGGTTACCTAGTAAAATTATAACGACAGCAGTGATTGTTGGAGTTTGGGGTGCTTTGCTTTTGATGGGCGTTTCTGATCCGAATGGTGGAATAAAAATCATGTATCCGCTCTTTGGGATTTCTAATCAATTAATTGCGGCGGTAGCTCTGGCTATTGTTTGTGTCATGGTTATCCGTAAAGGTTATCTTAAATGGGTTTGGATTCCAGCACTTCCTTTAGTTTGGGATGTTTGTGTAACTTTTGCGGCCAGTTGGCAAAAAATCTTTTCAAATGATGTCAATATTGGTTACTTTGCTTCTTATTCAGCAGCAAAAGCCCAAGTGGCTTCTGGTAAATTATCTGGTCTAGCATTAACGAATGCGCAAGCAACCATGCGTAATACAATGATTCAAGGAAGTCTGTCAGTCATTTTCTTACTTTGTGTGGCTATATTATTAGTCATCTGTGCCTTTAAAGTTGCTAAAATTTTAAGAACAAATGAAGTTGGTGATAAATTTAGCTCAGAAGAAGTTTTTGAAGAATCAAATCTTTTTGAAACTTCAAGTTTCTGGCCTAGTAAGCTTGAACATAAGGTTTTAAAAAGTAAAGTTAATGAATAATGGAAAATAAAAGTTACTGACAGGATTTCTGTCAGTAACTTTTTATTTATAATATAATCACTGACTTCAACGTTGAACAGCTGTCAGTAATTTTTTCTAATTTTAGCGCCATCAGTAAATTTTAAAAATAAAAATGCTGACAGATTTTAAAAATGAGTTTAAATAGTGGCAAGAACTGGTTTCTTAAATGTTTTTTTTCTGATATAATATAAAAAAGTCCCTTCCATGGATAAATCAGCAAAAATAGAGATTCGTCATTTTTTAAATGAAACGAATAATCCTCAACAAATGAAAGAAAAAAATGAAATTTACAGACTTTAATTTTAAAGATTATATTAACCAAACGTTAGAGAATATCAAATTTGAAAAACCAACTGAAGTACAAGAAAAATTGATTCCAATTGTTCTCTCAGGCCGTGACTTGGTAGGGGAATCAAAAACTGGTTCAGGAAAAACACACACTTTTTTACTCCCAATTTTCCAAAAAATTGATACTGATCTTGATGAAGTGCAAGCAGTCATTACGGCTCCTTCACGTGAATTAGCTACTCAAATTTACAAAGCAGCTCAAGAATTTACAAAAGTTAATGACAAGCTTCGTGTTTCAAACTTTGTTGGTGGGACTGATAAGGCCCGTCAAATCAAAAAATTGGAATCATCACAACCACATGTCGTAATTGGAACACCAGGTCGAATCCATGACTTAATCAAATCTAATGCTTTAATTGTGCATACTGCTAATACTTTTGTTGTTGATGAAGCGGATATGACGCTTGACATGGGATTTTTGGCAGATGTTGACCAAATTGCTTCAAGTTTTGGTAAACGCGTGCAAATGCTCGTTTTCTCAGCAACTATTCCTCAAAAACTTCAACCATTTTTGAAAAAATATTTGCATAATCCTGTCATGCAAAAAATCGCCAATAAGACAGTAATTTCAGATACAATCGAAAATTGGCTTGTTTCTACCAAAGGAAGTTCACATAACCAACTTTTGCTCCAATTGACAAAAGCAACGAATCCTTACATGGCAATGATTTTTGCCAATACCAAAGGTCGTGTTGATGACATTCATCATTTCTTGACAAGTAACGGACTTAAAGTTGCAAAAATTCATGGTGATGTACCGCCACGTGAACGTAAACGTATCATGAATTCAATTAAAAATTTGGATTATCAATATGTTGTGGCAACCGATATTGCTGCGCGTGGAATTGATATTGAAGGTGTATCACACATTATCAATGATGAAATTCCAAAAGATTTAACTTTCTTTGTTCACCGAGTGGGTCGTTCTGGCCGTAATGGATTACAAGGAACAGCCATTACACTCTATAGTCCTTCTGATGATTCAAGTATTCGTGAGATTGAAAAAATGGGTGTTACATTCCAACCAAAAGCTATTAAAGATGGTGAAATTGTTGATTCTTATGACCGTGACCGTCGTGAAAAACGGACGAAAAAACAAGATGAAATTTCAACAAAAACCATTGGTGCCCTTAAAAAAGGTAAAAAACACGTTAAACCAGGTTACAAACGTGCAATTAAATGGCAAATTGAAGAAGATAACAAGAAAAAACGCCGTGCTGAGCGCAATAAAAATGCCCGTAAAACACGTGATTCTCGTAAACAAAGTTTTTAATTAATGAAAAAGACTTTTAAGATTATAGGCGCTTTTGTTGGTCTAATTCTTTTGATTTCAGTAATTTGTCTTGCTTTGATTCTTAGCAAATCTACTGACAGAACTGCTGAAAACTCCACAGACATTAAAACAATTTTAGTCCTTGGCTCACGAATAAATCAAAATAAAAAACCAGCCAAGATTACTCAAGAGCGGCTAGATGCAGCACTTTTGCTTGCTAAGAATAATCCGCAAGCCAAAATTATTGTGTCTGGAGCAAAAGGAGCTGACGAGCCTGTTAGTGAAGCTTTTAGTATGAAAAATTATCTGATAAGTCATCATATTAGGGCTGACAGAATTATTAGTGAAGATAAGGCGGGTGATACCGCGGAAAATATCGCTTATTCCAAAAAATATTTTGACGGAAAAACGGTGATTGTCACTAGCGATTTTCATCTTTACCGAGCCTTGTATCTAGCAAAACAAGAAGGTGTAAAAGTAGAAGGCTTTGCTGCAAAGACAAAAGTCAATAATCTTCTGTATTATCCTAATTATTATGGTCATGAAATTCTTGGCTTAATCTATGCTTTCGTTTTTGGAAAAGGCTAAGAAAATTTCAATTATTATAAGGATAAAAGCTGTCAGTAATTTTTACTGACAGTTTTGCTAAAATTTGGCAAATCCTTTCAAACAATGATTCTGTCAGTAAATTTTTAAAAGAATTTGTGGCGGAGCTAAATATTTCCAAATACGGAGAGTAAAAAATGATGTTTCTACCCGAACAAATCAGTAAACTTAACGAGCTTGAAACGCTAGTTTTTGATTTTATCATTAAATCACCTGAAGAAGTCCAACAAATGACGATTCGTGATTTAGCAAGTCAAGCCCATGTTTCAACTTCGACAATTGTCCGACTATGTACAAAACTTGGTTTTGAAGGTTGGTCTGATTTAAAATTTTACCTCAAAAATCAACTCAAAGAAAAAACACCAGAGGAGCAACATTATGATAATATGCTCGAATTCAACATGTTTTTACGTCGAATGAATACAGATAATTATCAGGCAAAACTCAATAATGCTGCACAAATGATTGCTAAAGCTGATTATACCGTGTTTTTAGGTTTAGGAACATCTGGTTCCTTAAGTGAGTATGCTACTAAATATTTTGTAAATACTGGATTACGAAGCTTCGTTATTTCTGACCCGTTTCAAGCTGTTCAAGTTCAGGGTATGGGAAATGTTGTGGCAGTAATCATGTCTGTGTCAGGTGAAACAGAACAAGTTGTTAATAAAGAATTGGAGTTTAAAGCGGGCGGAGCAAAAATTATTTCGATTACAAATAATGAAGATTGCACCGTTGCTAAACTTGCTGATTACCAACTCTCGTACAATCTTGTTAACGAATGGTCCAAACAGTATCCTTTAGGGAATTTGACCACGCAACTCCCAGTACTAGCTATTTTAGAAATTTTAGCTCATAAATCGATTGATTATCATCTTAAAAAATAATAAATTTGTTCCAAAAAGAGAAACAAATATTTCAAAAAGCTACTATTTGATAGTAGCTTTTTTATTTTATGCCATAAAAGTCGCCTAAAGCCTGCTACAAAGCGAAAAATAAACTAATTGGTAAAATTTTTAAAGCACTTTCAAAAAATAGATAACGCTTGCATTATGAAAATGAAAACGTTATAATTATTTTTATAAAGAACGTTAAATTATAAAACGTTAAGAATAAGGAGAAATAATTATGGCAGATAAAGTTATTGCACTTGCATGTGCAGCCGGTATGTCAACATCACTTTTGGTATCAAAAATGCAAAAAGCAGCAGCAGATAACGGGAAAGATTACGAAATTTTCGCAAAATCAACAGCGGACATTGATAACATGCTTGCCGGAACAGGCTCACCAAAACCTGACGTTCTTCTTTTAGGCCCACAAGTTGCCTTCATGAAAGGTGAAGTTGCTAAAAAAGCTGAAATCGCTGGTGTTCCAATGGACGTTATCAAAATGCAAGATTATGGAATGATGCGCGGAGATAAAGTTCTTGCAGCAGCTGAAAACTTGATGAATTAAGGTTTGAAAATTTCAAACTTGTGAAAGAGCGAAAGCTCTTTTACTATGTAAAAATCTAAGCAAAGAGAAATGGGAAGATAAGAAATGACTGATAAATACGAGAATCCAACAAGTGATGACTACATGGGTGTTGTAATGGGCATTATCATGAGTGGAGGAAATGCCAAAGGTTTAGCCTTCCAAGCCATTCAACAAGCCAAAGCTGGTGAATTTGCCGAAGCTGAAAGTTCATTAAACGAAGCGAGCGAACAACTTCGTGAAGCACATGACGTTCAGACTGACCTTTTGACACGTTTAGCTCAAGGCGAAAAAATTGGTTGGAATCTTTACATGGTTCATGCTCAAGACCACTTAATGAATGCGATTACCTTTAAAGACCTTGCTGTAGAAGTTGTCGGTCAAGAACAACGCCTGCAAGCACTTGAAAACAAATAATATAGCTCCTAGCTTATTAGAAAAGCAAGATTAAAAGTTGCGGAGACGCAACTTTTTTCTAACCAAAAAGTTTAAAGAAGAAAGGAGAGAATGATGAGTTTTTTTGGAAATGTTGACTTTCAAAAATTAACCTACACAGAAAGAACTTGTTATAGTTATTTACGAGATAATGTTGATAAAATTCCTTATATGCGAGTCCGTGATATTGCTCTGGAAGCACATGTTGGAACTTCTAGCGTCATGCGTCTCATTCATAAAATGGGTTATGATTCATATACAGATTTTAAAGAGTACATTATTGATAAAAAAGAATTGGAAAAAGGAAGCTCAAATACGGCAATTCCCTTTTCACTAGATATTTTCTCTAACGATATTGAACAACGTTTGGATAATCTGGCACATCGAGTCATTGAAAGTGACAATATCATTTTTACAGGAGTAGGTTCCAGCGGTTTAATTTGCGATTATGCAGCCAGAAGATTAGCGGGAGTTGGAATTAATACCTTTTCATTTAGTGATGTGACTTATCCAATTGCTTCAAAATTACAAAATACAACCAACACTTTGGTAATTGCTTTATCCATCTCTGGGGAAACGAATGAAATCATTGAAGTACTGACCAGTCTGCGCTCTAATAAAGATGTCTATATTTCATGTATCACACCAAAATTGAATTCAAGTATTGCTGAACTGAGCGATTTTGTCCTTACTTATCGAATTAATGAACACCGAATCAATACGCATTATGATTTGACGAGTCAATTACCAACAGTTTATTTGACTGAGCGTTTAACAGATTTGGTTTATCAATTATCAAATTAAAAAGCCAAATTGGCTTTTTTATCTGCTCAGCCGTTCCTAATCATTTGATAGATAAAACAAAAAAAGTTAAATTGAGATAACAAATATAATTTGCAAGGCTAATTTTCGCAACCTTAAAGGAAACTTATATGACATTTTTGGCACATTAGTCTTCACGAGTGGTACAGAACCAAAGTTTTGGAAAAACAAGAAACCGCTTTCTTTCTTTTGCTCTTTAGTGTTATAATGAAAATGTAGAAAAGATGAACGTGAAACCAGTTCATCAAAAAAAAGTAAAGGAGACTGTTCAACCATGAACAATTTTATTCAAAACAAAATCATGCCGCCAATGATGAAATTTTTGAATACCCGTGCAGTCACGGCAATCAAAAATGGTATGATTTATCCTATTCCATTTATCATTATTGGTTCAGTATTCTTGATTCTTGGTCAATTGCCATTCCAAGCAGGCCAAGACTTCATGAACAAAATCAAATTGGGCCCACTCTTTTTACAAATTAATAATGCTTCATTTGGTATTATGGCCTTGCTTGCCGTATTCGGTATTGCTTACGCGTGGGTTCGAGATGCAGGTTATGAAGGAGTTCCTGCTGGTTTAACTGGTATTATCGTTCACATCTTGTTGCAACCAGACACAATTCATCAAGTAACATCTGTTACTGACCCAACTAAAGTTTCAACTGCTTATCAAGTAGGGGGAGTAATTGACCGAGCTTGGTTAGGTGGGAAAGGGATGGTTCTTTCAATCATCGTCGGACTCTTAGTCGGTTGGATTTACACTGGCTTTATGCGTCGTAACATCACAATTAAAATGCCAGAACAAGTTCCAGAAAACGTTGCGGCATCATTCACTTCACTTGTTCCTGCAGGAGCAATCATTGCCTTAGCTGGTGTTGTTCACGGAATTACAACAATCGGATTCAACACAACTTTCATTGAATTAGTTTATAAATGGATTCAAACTCCATTACAACACGTAACTGATGGTCCTGTCGGCGTCTTCGTTATTGCCTTTATGCCAGTATTTATCTGGTGGTTCGGTGTTCACGGAGCGACAATCATCGGTGGGATTATGGGACCATTGCTTCAAGCCAACTCTGCTGACAATGCTGCCCTCTATAAAGCAGGACATCTCAGTCTTTCAAATGGAGCCCACATCGTTACACAATCATTCATGGACCAATACTTGACAGTTACTGGTTCTGGTTTGACCATTGGTTTGGTTATCTTCCTCTTAGTGAGTGCAAAATCGGTTCAAGGTAAAACTTTAGGACGTATGGAAATTGGACCTGCAGTGTTCAATATTAATGAACCAATTCTCTTTGGTCTTCCTATTGTCTTAAATCCTATTCTTGCAATTCCATTTATCTTAGCACCATTGATTTCAGGAATCTTGACTTACTTAGTGATTTATCTAGGAATCATTCCACCATTTAACGGAGCTTATGTTCCATGGACAACACCCGCAGTTCTTTCAGGATACCTTGTAGGTGGCTGGCAAGGTATGGTTTGGCAAGTTATTATCCTTGCATTGACATCACTTCTCTACTGGCCATTTGCCAAAGCTTATGACAATATTCTTCTTAAAGAAGAAGCTGAAACAGAAGCTGAAATTAATGCTGCTGAATAATAGCAAATTTTAGATGAGCTCAAGAATTCTTGAGCTTATCTTATTAAAAATGTTAATTCTAAAAATTTAAAAGGAGAAATTATGACTTTAAAAAAAGACTTCCTCTGGGGAGGAGCAGTTGCTGCACATCAACTTGAAGGAGGATGGAATGCTGGCGGAAAGGGAGTTTCTGTTGCTGATGTCATGACAGCAGGGAGCAATGGAGTAGAGAGAAAAATCACAGATGGGGTAATTGAGGGAGAAAATTATCCGAATCATGAAGCTATTGATTTTTATCATCGCTACAAAGAAGATATTGCACTCTTTGATGAATTGGGATTAAATTGTTTTAGAACTTCCATTGCATGGACTCGTATTTTTCCAAATGGAGATGAAGCAGAACCTAATGAAGAAGGATTGCAATTCTATGATGATTTATTTGATGAGTGTTTAAAACATGGGATTGAACCTGTAATTACTCTATCTCACTTTGAACTTCCTTATCACTTAGTGACAGAATATGGTGGCTTTCGTAATCGTAAACTCATTGATTTCTTTGTCCATTTTTCAGAAGTCGTAATGAATCGTTATAAAGATAAAGTTAAATATTGGATGACTTTCAATGAAATCAACAACCAAGCAAACTATTTGCGTGATTTTGCACCATTTACTAATTCTGGTTTAAAATTCCCAGAAGGAGCAAGCGAAAAAGAACGTGAAGAAATGATGTATCAAGCGGCTCATTATGAGTTGGTTGCTTCTGCCAAAGTTGTCGCTCTGGGACATAAAATCAATCCAGATTTCCAAATTGGATGTATGATTGCCATGTGTCCGATTTATTCTGCAACTTGTAAACCAGAAGATATGATGGCTTCAACCGTTGCTATGCAACGTCGCTATTGGTTTGCAGATGTTCATGTTCGCGGACATTACCCAAGCTATTTAAAAGCCTATTTTGACCGTAAGGAATTTAAACTTGATATTCTTGATGATGATTTGAAAGCATTGGAAGAAGGAAAAGTAGATTATATTGGTTTTTCTTACTACATGAGTTTTGCAATTAAAGACCATGGTAAAGCTCCTACTTTTGATTACAATGAAGATAAAGATTTAGTCAAAAATGAATATGTTAAAGCTTCTGAATGGGGCTGGCAAATTGATCCTTTAGGATTACGTTATGCAATGAATTGGTTCTATGAACGTTATGAAAAACCACTCTTCATTGTTGAAAATGGTTTTGGTGCTGTAGATGAAGTTGAAGCTGACGGAAGTATTCACGACCCTTATCGAGTAGATTATTTAAAAGCTCATATAGAAGCAATGAAAAATGCTGTAGATTATGATGGAGTTGACTTAATGGGTTATACTCCGTGGGGCTTTATTGACCTTGTTTCTGCTGGGACAGGTGAGATGAAAAAACGCTATGGCGTCATATATGTAGATAAGGATAACGAAGGAAATGGGACATTAGAACGTTCGAAAAAAGACTCCTTTACTTGGTATCAAAAAGTTATCGCAACAAATGGTGAAGAACTTTAAAAATAAAAGACACGAAAGTGTCTTTTTATTTTTATTGGAATGTAAAGAAAACACTCCAAAAGTGGAAAAAGTAGTATAAAGGGTACGTAACTGTATTTTATTAATTTTTTGGTGAACTTTAAAGCCTAATAAAGTAAAAATATCAGATTATAAGTTATTTTCATGTAAAAAACGTTTCCGATATGAAAAGAACAAGGGTTGAATTTCCAACTAGCTTTTGACAAATTTGTTCATTTTGCTAAAATATCTTTACTGAGTAGTTCATGTGTAACAGAAAGGGGTTTTATGCAAGCAAAATATAGGGGACAGCTTGTAGAAGTCTGGAAAATTTCGCATCGACCAATTCATGAAATATGGGTTAGGCAGGCTTTTGAACAAGAACGGCTTTCTTGGAATGAATGGAATAAAAACGTTTTAAATTTTGAGTCAATTTCAGGAGATTTGGCTTTAGTTGGCGATTTTTTGATTCAAAAAGATGGAAGAAGATTTCATGTTGTCAGCAGAGAAAATGTTCAGCGGGATTTGGTCTTTATGGACACAGAAACAAATTTTAAAATTGGTAATTAAAACAGAAAAGTTGCATAGCTCAAGTCATTTTTTATTGATTTGGAGTTAGCAAATGATTGTTAAAGCCTGTCGGTCGTGACTCAAATGATTTAACTGGAAGTAGAGTGAGCTCATGCTTGCCATAAATTTATTTTTCCGCTATAATAGTTAATGTTGTGGCGGCGTAGTGAAGTGGTAACACATGGCTCTGCAAAAGCTTAATCGTCGGTTCAAATCCGACCGTCGCCTTAAATATTTAACTACATTTAAGTAAATTAAAATAGAATCGCTCAACAGTGCGGTTCTATTTTTTATATTTTAATCAAAATAAATATACTTAAAAATAATTTGGGACAAATTAGGGTCAATGGGGTCAAAGTTTATTAAATATTTTTCTGATAACATCGTTGTTCTCTTGCTCCATCTCTTTTAACTGGTGAGCATAAACTTTCAAAGTAACATTTAAATTCTCATGTCCCAATAATTTTGATACGGTTAGTAAGTCTATTCCTTTGTAAATCAGATATGATGCAAAAGAATGTCTTAAAGAATGAGGGTGAACTTTTCTACCAGCGATTACTTTGATTGTCTTATTTAGACCATTATTACTTAAATTATAAATTACACGATCATATTTGTTTTCATGCCAATATTCTTTTTTATATCTTTTCAGCAGTTTTATTGTTTTAGAAGAGATAGGAATTCTGCGCTTTGAACTTGCGTTTTTTGTATCTGCAAAATCATTTGTTATACTATAGTCCCAAGTTCTTTGAATAGAAATTTCTTTTTTACTAAAATCTACATGATCCCATGTAAGCCCCAAAAGTTCCGCAAACCTCATTCCAGTTACTGCAGTCAAGTAGCAAGCAAAGTAGCTAGTGTATTCCATTTTTTCTTCTGCAATGGCTAATAACTTGAGATATTCATCAGCATGTAGATACTTTTCTTCAACTGGACGAGCTGCAAGCTTTGATTTTGCTTTGGTAAAATCAGCAAAATTTTCACTAATAACTTTTTCATGAACGGCAATCTTCATAGCAGACTTTATTTGAAAGTAAAATTTGTCCAAAGATTCTTGACGATAAAGTAAACTCATTTTGTTTAGTACAGCTTGATAAAAAGTGGGGGTTATTTCAGCAATTGGTTTATTTTTGATATATTTATCAATAAGATTCAAAGTACGCTTATACGTCCTCCAAGTGGCTTCTGTGACATGTGGTTTTTTATATACCTTTGCCCACTTCTCAAAAAAATCATAAAGAGAAATATCATTGTCAAATTCTGAATGGTTATTCAGTCTTTTTTTTGCTTCATCGGCTGCAGCTTCGGCTTCTTTTTTAGTTTTATAACCGCCCTTTTCAAACTTTTTATATTCTCCATTATTATCTTTATATGAAAGTCTGAATTGCCATGTCTTTCCACGTTTTCTAAAATTTGCCATGATTTGATTTTTACTCACTTTCTTGCTAAAATTGAGTACAGTAAAAGACCTTCATTTGAAGTGTTTATACTGTATTAGATATTTAATCCACCCAGGTCCGACCAAAGATAGGGTGGATTTTTTGTTATAAATTTAAAATTTGTTGTTTTTTTATATTGAATTCTTCTTGCGTGATAATATTAGAATCAAGAAGTTCTTTATATTCCTTCAATATTTCTACATCCGTTTTAGTTGATTTTTTATCATTAGAGAATAGCACATCATGAATCATATTATTGATATTTTTACCAGTTGTTTTATCGACTGCTATATTAAATTTTTCTTTGAATGTGTCTATTGTTATAATACCCATCAACATTCCAGAAGAAAAAGTTACATCGTTCAAGTTGGTTAAGGAAACTGATTGAAAATTTTCCCCAATTATCTTTTTTTGCGCCATTATTATTCTTTTGTTTGTTATTGCATATCCAAATGTACTATCATGTTTCGTTGCACTAATGTAGTTATGTAAACCACAAAAAACCATCAAAACTTCTTCAGATTCATTTAAATTTTTTTCGATTAATGAAAAGTGTTTAAGCGCCCATGATTTAGAAACACCTTTTCCAAAACCTTTTTCACTACAATAATTATACATTTCTTTAGCGGTTTTCATAAATACTCCTTGCCAGTCTTGTAATTGCACACATTATTTATAAACTATCCAGCTCCTAATAATTGCTGAAATTCTTTTTCTGCCATATTATAAAAATTATGACTTAAGTGATAGCGATCTAAAAAATCGTAAATGCCAACAGTTTCAATTACGTCAAAATAACTAATATAATCAACAATATAATCATGCATTTCTTGCTTATTGATGTTAATTTTGATTTCATCTTCAAAAATTTCTGTAATAGCTTCATGCATTTCGAGATATTCTTTTTTTATTATCATTTCGGCGAGTTCAAAAGGTGATTCTGTTATATCAATAAATACATTAAAATATTCATAGTTTCCCCCATTGGCTTCAAATATTTCCCAAAGAAGGAGAACGGCTTCACGATTTGCTCTAACTTCTTGAGGGTTTGTTGTATCATTTTCAGAACCTCTGCAAATATCTTTATTGATTACATGAGAAAGTTCATGAGCGATTTTAAAAGCAGTTATTTTAGTTGGATTATAAATCATCAACTTTCTTTTGATATTAACCATTGCATTTTTAGGAAAGCAATCATCACAAGTTATGTGAATATTGTGTTTTTCCATTTCTAAAAGAAGATACTCTATCAATTCCTGTTTATTCATAGAGACCTCCGATTAGTCTGTTAGCTTGTCGCCATAGATTGCAAATAACATTTTCTTCACATCATCACTGATAGGCTCTCCATCAAAAGATACCCACTCGTTCCAATCGATGCGAGGGTCGTCCCAAGAGGTTGGCTTTTTCTCACTGATAACTTTTTTTAAGTCGATGGGTCTAGATGATTCTTTTAATTCGCAAACTTCTACACCATGAGCAATTAATTCATCTATGAAAAATTGCTCAATCCGAAAATCAGTATATTGTTCACTTTTAATATTATTCTCAGCAAACTCATTCATGTTACTAAGAACTTTTGATTTAGCAAAATCAATATTTTGGAGTAAATTTCTATCTACACTAGCGAGATGTTTAGTTTTAATTTCAAATTGACCATCACTATGCTTAATTGTTTCTACATGAAAAGGAATATCATCAAACTTATAGTTTGCTTTTTGTTCACGTCCAAGAAGATAGTCCACTGTTACATTGAAATAATCGGCAAGCTTTTCTAATGTTTGTCCATTTGGAGTTTTTGTTTTTAGAGTATAGAGGTAATTTTCACTAAATTTTAAATCATCAGTTACCTGTCTCAAAGTTTTTCCACGTTTTTCTGCTAAATATTTAATTCGCTCTAATACAGTCATATCAAACCTTTCCTAACTTCTTGTAAAAAAACTACAAAAAAGTATAGTTTATATCTTGACAACAACTATAAAAAAGTATAGAATTGTTTTTGTAAGATAAAACTAGCTTATTCACTAGCTAAAAACCTATATAAACTTAATAAACACGCTTCCCGGCAGATTTATAAATTGTTTTAATAGGGCTTTTAACTATGCTTTTATTCTATACTTTTTTATAGAGCGTGTCAAGACTTGACTCTAAAAAAAACTAGTTTTCTTATAATTTAACCTAGCTGAAAAGCTAGTAGAAAGGAAATGTTATGCCAGAGACAATAACTGGACGTGAAAAAATTCTTAAATTTATTGAGGATAACGGAGTAATGCAAATTGATTTAGCCACACAGTATGGCATCAAATCAGGAGACTTTGCTGACATTATGACTGGAAAGGATACTTCTCCAAGAGCAAACCGAGTTGTATTGAAAATTATTAGTGATTTTAAAATTCGTTAATAAGGAGGAAATCATGTTAAGAAAAAATCTAAAAAATGATTCTGATTATCCGTTGATTATGACCCGAGAATTAGCAGCTGAATTTATTGGTGTAAGTGGTCCTACATTTGATAAGTATTATCGCTATGCACATAATTTCCCAGTTGTGAAAAATGGAGATGTTGAAGAAGCCTTTCCACGAGATCCAATTATTAAATGGATTGCGGATAATTGGCAATTATTGGAAAAAAGGAGAAAGAGATAGAATGCTCAAAATCAAACTTTTAAATAAATCTGACCAACAGTGGTTAGAAGGTCGGAAAGACGTTGAAGCACAATTGGAGATTTATAGTTCAATCCTCAACGCAAATGACCGTGTTCGAGCTATGAAACAACCACGAGCCCAGCCCAGTGAATCACTTGTTCATTACGCAAAAGAACAATCGCTTGGAATGTGGTTAGAAGAGTCACCATTCTTTGCAGAAATGAAAAAAGCCCGCACTGGTAATGCGAGCTGGTAGAAAATTTTCCCAAAAATTCTACCTTCATTATATCAAAAAATGAAAGTGAATAACATGATAAAAAATAAACTATTTCACTGGATGGATAAACAGAAAGTTTCTATCTCAGAAATTAGTAAAGATACAGGACTATCAAGAACTACCCTGACAGATTTAAAGTTTCATAGAACCGCAAGGATTGACCTTAGAACGTTAGAATCCTTATGTCAGTATTTCAATATTACTCCTGGAGAGTTTTTTGAATATAAACCAAAGGAAAAATAAAACATGATAAAAATCAATAAATTAGAAATCGAAAATGTGAAGCGTGTCAAAGCAGTTTCACTTGAACCAACACAAAACGGACTGACAGTAATTGGTGGACGAAATGGCCAAGGTAAAACATCAATCCTTGATTCCATTGCATGGGCTTTGGGAGGTAATAAGTACAAACCTAGCCAACCATACCGTGAAGGCAGCGTACTTCCTCCAAATCTTCAAATATCATTGAGCAACGGTTTAGAAATCAAGCGTGATGGAAAAAACAGTGATTTGAAAGTCATTGATCCAAGCGGACAAAAGGCAGGACAAAAACTTCTTGATAGTTTTGTAGAAGAATTTGCCCTCAACCTTCCGAAATTCATGGAATCATCAAGTGCTGACAAAGCTAGAACATTGCTTCAAATCATTGGAGTTGGTGACAAACTGGCAGAGTTCGAGAAAAAAGAACAAGAACTTTATAATGAGCGTTTAGTTATTGGACGAGTTGCAGACCAGAAAAAGAAATTTGCTGCTGAAATGACCTACTTTCAGGAAGCACCTAAAGAACTTATCAGTGTATCTGAACTTATTCAGGAACAACAAGCTATTCTTGCTAAGAATGCTGAAAATGAGCGACTGAGAGGGCAAAGGGATAGCCTGAAACAACGTCAAGTCCAACTTGATTCTGAAATTTCTCGACTTATCGAAGAAAAAGCCAAAGTTGACCAACAACTCGAAATTGCTGAAAAAGATGCACTTGATTTACATGATGAATCAACTGAGCAACTTGAGTACAGCATCAGCAATACCGAAGAAATCAATCGTAAAGTCCGTGCCAATCTTGATAAAGACAAAGCTGAACAAGATGCTCAGGTTGAAAAAGAAAAATATGATAAATTGAGTGCTCAAATTGACCGTATCCGTTTAAATAAAAATCAGTTGCTAGAAGATGCAGATTTGCCTTTGCCTGGTCTGTCAGTAGCAGAAGGAGAACTTCTCTACAAAGGACAACGCTGGGACAACATGTCCGGAGCTGAACAGCTTAAAGTTTCAACGGCAATTGTTCGCAAACTCAATCCAGAGTGTGGTTTCATCTTGATTGATAAGTTAGAACAGATGGACTTAGACACCTTGAAAGAGTTTGGTCAATGGCTGGAACAAGAGCAATTACAAGCGATTGCCACAAGAGTTTCAACTGGTGACGAGTGCTCAATTATCATCTCTGACGGTTATGGAGAAGAAACTGAACAAGCGACTGTAATTGAAACACAACCCGTTCAGCCAGAACAAACAAAATATCAATTTTAGGGGAGAAATAATGGGATTAGCAAGTTTAGTTCTTGATATTCCTAGCAATGTTGAAATCATTAAAAATTCAATGATGAGATGGCAAAAGGCTAGAGTGTCACGAATGAAATTCTCTGAAATCACACAAAAGGGAAATGATTTTTCAGATAATAGATGGAAAATTATTGATGGAGATGGAGAACTTTTAGACAATGCACAAGGTTATGGATTTAAATCACCTTACAATGCTCAAAAAGTCATTGATTATATGAATGGAAGGAAAAAATAAATTGGCATTTAACATTACAAGCGGTCCAACTGCTACCGCCCAAAAAGTAGTTTTGTATGGAGTTGAAGGAATTGGTAAGTCAACCTTTGCTTCACAGTTTCCGTCACCAATATTCATTGATACAGAGGGTTCGACCTCAAACATGAATGTCAACCGGATGGATAAGCCCACCAGTTGGCAAATGTTAATTGACGAAGTGAACTACATCAAACAGACTCAAATGTGTGACACCTTAGTTCTTGATACAGCAGACTGGGCGGAAACATTAGCCAATCAAGCTGTTATTGCTAGTGATATTAATGCACAGTCGATTGAAGACTTTGGGTATGGTAAAGGCTACACAATGGTCAAAGAGAAGTTTGGAAAATTGCTCAATCTTTTATCTGAACTGACAGAAATTGGAATCAATGTCGTTATTACAGCTCATGCGGATATTAAAAAATTTGAAAAGCCTGATGAAATGGGGGCATTTGACCGTTATCAATTGAAGCTTTCAAAACAATGTGCTCCCTTACTTAAAGAGTGGGCTGATATGTTACTGTTTGCGAATTATGAAACAACAATTGTTACTGACAGTAAAACCAAATCAAAAAAAGCGACTGGTGGTCAACGGGTTATGTTCACTACGCATCATCCGGCTTGGGATGCTAAAAATCGTCATGGATTACCAGATAAATTATCTTTTGAATTTGGAGCGATTGCTCATATTTTCCAAGCCAACGTGCAAACTTCACCAATTCAAGCTCAAACTCAACCACCAGTTGAGCAACCTGAACAAGAAAAAGTAACTGCAGCAACCACGGTTGAAACACCTCAAGAAAATAAATTTGGACGTGAGCCAAATATCATTGATCCAGCAATACCAAAAGAATTGGCTCAACTGATGTCAGTAAATGAAGTGACAGAAGAAGAAATTCGTAGATTGGTAGCAGAAAAAGGCTTTAGACCTTATGAAATGCCAGTCAAAGATTATCCAGATGATTTGATTCAAGGCGGTCTTGTTGCTCAATGGGACAAAATTTTCACAGAAATTAAAGCTAAAAGAGCTTACTAAATAAAAGGAGAAAGTAAAAATGAACGATGATATGCAAATTTTAGGTTGGGACGATGAAGTAGAAGAAGGAAGCCCTTTTGTCCTCTTGCCAGAAGGTAATTATTCTTTCACAATTACAGGACTTGAAAAAGGTATTTATGAGAAGCCGGCAAACCGCGAAAGCAAAATTCCAGCTAATTGTCCTAAAGCAACAGTAACATTGGAATTCACAACACCTACTGGTGAAAAATCAACACTGACAGAAAACTTCTACCTTTATAAGAAAATGCAATGGAAGATCAATCAATTCTTTACATCAATTGGTGCTCCTAAAAACCCAGAAGGTAAGGTAAGGATGAACTGGGGGACTGTATTAGGTGCTAAAGGTACAGCAAGTCTTGTTGTTAATGACTATACTGACCGCTCTGGGAATCCAGCTCAAAACAATAGAATCAAAGATTTTCTTGAACCAACTCAACAAACTGCTACACCAGGTTATCAAGCCCCACAACAAAATTATCAACAACCACCAGCTCAAACTCAACCACCTCAACAAAATGTGACACCATTCCCACAACAAACTGCTGCACCACAAAATGGCGTTGGTTATAATTTCTAAGGAGAAATATAATGGAAAAAATAAACTTGAAATTAAGTAGCCTTGCAAGTGGTGGGGTTCAAGAAAACTTTGACATGGAAGTCAAAAAATTATTGGAAAACATCCAAGACCCTAACACGGAAGCTGAAAAACCTCGTAAATTGGTTTTAACCTTGACTATCGTTCCTGATGAATCTCGGGAGGTTCTCAAATTGGACAGTCAAATCAAGTTGACAATGGCACCAACCAAATCAGTAACAACAAATCTTATTTCTGGAGTAAATGCAAATGGTGAGGTTGAAGCAACCGAATTGAAATCGGGAGTGCCTGGTCAAATGTATTTTGATGAAGATGCACATTTAAGAACTGATACTGGAACACCAGTTGAAGAAATTGAAGAAAATAAGTCAGTCATTGACTTACAACAAAAATCAAAGAAAGCATAGGTAAATAATTATGTCACTATCAAAAGAAGCAATCCAACACATTCAACAAACAGCAATTCTGCCAGAAGATCGTGTTATTCATGAAGACGGTCGATCATTTATTGTTGATAATGGTGGAAATGGTAATGAGATTTTCAGACGAACTGTTTCAAATATTTCCTTAAATACTTTGACATCAATGGTTGATTTTATTAAAAATATTGATTTTGTGGATAACCAAAAACTCTATTTGAATGTTGATGGACCAAGGGAAGTTTATCTTTTAACCTCACTCCAGTCTGATAATAAACGTGATACTTTAGCAAGCGTTGAAGCTATTCTTCCAAACATTCAATTTGACCGCTTCAAATTAGCAGAAGACTTGGTTATTGAATTACAAGCTAAATTCTTACCAACAGATGACCGAGAACTTATCTTGCAAGTTCTTGGAAATCTCAAAGAGGAAAATGTTAAGAATCTTGGGGATGACGGAGTTTCTCAATCAGTCACAATTAAAAAAGGTGTAACAAGCTTAATGGATGTTAAGGTTCCAAATCCAGTTCAACTTGCACCGTTCCGAACATTCCATGAGGTTCAACAACCCACATCACCTTTTGTTTTCCGAATGAAGGAAGGCGGACAAGGCGCTTTATTTGAAGCAGATGGCCAAGGTTGGAAGTTGACAGCAATTCAAAACATTAAAGAATTCTTTGAAAAAGAACTTGCTGGAATGGAAAATATTATCATTCTTGCTTAGAAAGGTAACAAATGGAGTTAAGACCATACCAGAATGAAGCGAATGACCGAATCCAAGAAGAATGGGCGAGTGGTGTCAAGAAGACGCTGCTCGTTCTTCCTACCGGATTGGGTAAAACAGTGACATTCTCAGATTTAACAAAACAATTAGTAAGCAAAGGGGAGCGGGTTTTAATTATGGCTCACCGTGGCGAATTACTTGACCAAGCTGCAGATAAACTTTTCAAAGTAACAGGATTGAAAGCTGCAGTTGAAAAAGCTGACCAAACTGCAAAAAATTCATTTTATAGCGTGACAGTCGGAAGTGTTCAAACTTTGATGCGTGAAAAACGGCTACAAGATTTCCCACAAGATTATTACGACACAATTATTGTCGATGAAGCTCATCACATTTTAGCCAGTAGTTATCAGAAAGTCCTTGAATATTTTAGTGAAGCTAAAGTTTTGGGAGTAACCGCAACTGCTGACAGAACAGACAAGAAAAATCTGGGTGAGTTCTTTGAGTCGCTTGCTTATGAATACACGTTGCCTGATGCGATTAAAAACAAATACTTGTCACCGATGAAGGCAATGACTATTCCACTAAAAATTGATTTATCTGGTGTTTCAATATCAGCCGGAGACTTTAAAGCAAGTGAAGTTGGAAGTGCATTAGACCCTTACCTTTATCAAATAGCAGATGAAATGGTCAAGAATTGCTCAAATAGAAAAACAGTTGTCTTCTTACCGCTTGTAGCAACTTCTAAAAAGTTTCGAGATATTCTCAATGAAAAAGGATTTAGAGCTGCAGAAGTCAATGGGGAATCCAAAGACCGGGCAGAAATTTTAGAAGACTTTGACAATGGAAAATATAACGTACTGTGTAACTCAATGCTACTGACAGAAGGTTGGGACTCACCAGAAGTTGATTGTGTCATTATGTTGAGGCCAACAAAATCACGTCCACTTTATGTTCAATGTATCGGTCGTGGCTTGCGTTTGGCAGAAGGCAAAGAAGATTGTTTAATTTTGGATTTCCTTTGGCACACAGAACGTCATGAGTTAGTTCATCCAGCACACTTGATTGCTAAAGATGATGAAATTGCTAAAAAGATGACTGAAAAAATGGCTGAGGTTGAAGAAGATGATCAGCTACAGCTCTTTGACTTAGAAGAAGTGGCGAAGGAAGCTGAAAGTGAAGTAGTTCAAGACCGAGAAAACTCACTGGCAGAAAAATTGGCAACAATGAAAAAACGTAAACGTAAACTTGTGGACCCTCTACAATTTGAACTGTCTATTCAATCAGAAGATCTGATAAACTATGCCCCGTCTTTTGGTTGGGAAATGGCACCAGCTTCTGATAAACAAATTGCAGCGCTTGAAAAATTTGGTATCTTTCCGGAAGAAATCGAAAACTCTGGGAAAGCCAAAGTATTGCTTGATAAATTAAATAAGCGGAAAATGTCAGGATTAACTACACCTAAACAAATTAGATTCTTAGAAAGTTGTGGTTTTCAACATGTTGGAACTTGGGAATTTAATAAAGCACGAGGTCTAATTGACCGGATTGCGGGGAATGGTTGGCGAATTCCAGTTGATATTAATCCGAAAGAATTTATCGGTTAGTAAACCAATAAAAAATAAAAAAACTACAAATTAATGTAGTTTCTAACTGTAGTAGCTCTGCTGCGTCGGATTACCAATTTACCTATACCCAAAGAATGGGTAGCCGGAATCGAACCGACATTTTCTAACCAGCTTAATACAAAGCCCATGATTGTTGTAATGTTTGCTATATTTTGTATCATTATCGATCCTCCTAAAACGTTTTGTGTAAAGAATGTAAGTCCACAAATAGTGAGTAAAACTAACAAAGAAAGAAGTAAACGCAGCACACAGCACAACTACTGCTATCTATTATAGCAAAATAACATAGGTTGTAAAGGAAAACACAAAAAATGGAAGAAAAATTTGATTTAGTGCCACTCCTTGAATATATCTCACCATCATCGCTTGATTATCTGGACTGGGTATCAGTTGGAATGGCTTTGAAATTCGAGGGCTATACCTTTGATGTATGGGACAATTGGTCACAATCTGACAGTAGATATAATGCACGAGAAATGGAATCAAAGTGGGATTCACTTGGCCATAACGGAGCTACACCAGTTACTGGTGCATTTATCACAATGAAAGCAAAAGAAAATGGTTGGTCTTCTAATTCTTATAAAGGGAATGATGGGAACGAATTCTTAGGCTGGGATGATGAGGTGAGCGCAGCACGAGATTATAAGTTTATTGATAAATCTTGGGTTGAAGGTCAAGAAATCAGAGAGCCTGATGATAATTGGAAACCTGTAGAACAGCTTAAAACTTATATTCAAACGCTTTTCAAAAATGATGATTACATTGGCTATGTCATGAAGTCTTGGCTGCGTGATGACGGAAAATATTCTGTCAGTGGCGCAGGTAACTATACTAGAACCGCAGAGGAATTACTAAACGAACTAGAAAAGTATAAAGATGAAAAAGACTTGAGTTATATTGTGGGAGATTCTGACCCTCTTGGTGGCGCTTGGATTCGTTTCAATCCTCTTGATGGTAAAGGGGTAAAAAATGAAAATGTTACTGAGTTTAAATATGCTCTAGTTGAATCGGATAATTTAGGACTTGAAAAGCAAAATGCAATCATGCGTGAATTAGAATTACCAATTGCTGCGCTTGTATATTCTGGTGGGAAATCAGTTCATGCCATTGTAAAAGTCGATGCGAAAGACAAAAATGAATACCGTGACCGGGTTGAATACCTTTATAAAATTTGTAATAAGAACGGTCTTGAAGTTGATGGTCAAAATAAAAATCCGTCACGTTTATCTCGAATGCCTGGTGTAATTCGTGGAGATCATAAGCAATTTCTTATCGATACAAATATTGGTAAAGCGAATTGGGAAGAATGGCAAACCTACATTGAGGATTTGAATGATGACTTGCCGGAGTTTGAAAGTCTTGCAGATATGTTTGAAGAAGACCCACAACTTGCCCCAGTTTTGATTGATGGAGTTTTACGCAGAGGTCATAAAATGCTTATTGCTGGACCATCAAAAGCCGGAAAATCATTTGCATTGATGGAGATGTGTATTGCGATTGCAGAGGGAATTCCTTGGTTTGGCTTTAATTGTGAACGTGGAAAAGTCCTCTACATCAATATGGAACTTGACAGTCCCTCAGCTTATAAACGATTCAAAGATATTTACCAGGGGATGAATGTTCCACCAAATCATTTAAAGAATATTAGTATTTGGAATATGCGTGGTCATTCTATTCCAATGGATAAACTGACACCGAAACTGATCAGACGTGCTCAAAAAGAAAAATTTGATGCTGTGATTATTGACCCAATCTATAAAGTACTGACAGGTTCTGAAAATGATGCGGAACAAATGGCCAAGTTTACAAATAACTTCGACAAAGTAGCCGCAGAACTTGGAACATCTGTTATTTACTGTCACCACCACTCAAAAGGAGCACAGGGCGGTAAATCTTCTATGGACCGAAGTTCTGGTTCTGGAGTATTTGCCCGAGACCCTGACGCAATTCTTGACTTAATTGAGCTTGAAGTTACTGATAGCTTAAGAAAACAACAAGATACCAGAGCAGTTGCCAACTTCTATGCAGCTAAAATCAGAGATGAAAAGCCTGAATATCTTAATGAAATCGGACAAGATGATTTTCTATCAGCGCCTGAAATGCGAAAACATTTGGCTTTAGCATTTGGGGATGAACGTGCCAGAGAAATTGCCGGCTTTGAATTGGAACAAGTTCAACGAGTTGTGAAATTGATGACTGCTTGGCGACTTGAAGGAACACTTCGGGAGTTTCCAAAGTTTGAACCGGTCAATCTGTGGTTCAATTATCCGCTACATTATTCCGATGATTCTGGAGTTCTGAAAGACCTTGAACCAGTTGGAAGTGAGCCAGCATTTAAACGTGGTGCAAAAAAAGGACATACTACTCAAAGTTCCGAGGAAAAGAAAGCTGCCCGTATCAAGAAAAATGCCGATAATGTAATAACGGCCTTGGATAGCTTAGATATGGAAGGAGAAGGACAAGTTAGAATTGGAAAACTTGAAACATATTTTGATAAGTCAAGAAACACTATCAAAAAATGGATAGAGGACTCTGATTCTTTGAAAATTGATGATGCAGGTTATGTTTCTAAATGTGAAAAAAATGAAAATTTGGATACTGAAAATTAGAAAATATGTATGGTGTCAAACCTATAAATTTTTAGTTAAATTGATACCCCTGTCAGTACTGTCAGTTTGGCTGAAAGTGACACGACTGACACCCTTGTCAAACCTGTCAATTTTGACACCTTTGATAGTGTCAAAAAAGCTTGATAGCTACTCTAAAAGAGTCAGGGAATAGAATTGACAAGTAAATTATTTTGGGCAGACGTTTCACTGCCAAAAAATTATACAAGTCACTCAATTCTGACAGGACGGTGGGAGGTGGGTTAAAAATAAAAATTAGAAAAATGAGGTTAAAAGTTATGAGTAAAAAAAGAAGTAAAAAAAGAGATATTGGAATTTACGGTCAAACAAATAGTCAATACTTTATAAGTTACTTTTCAATTATTTCTCCAGTTGAAAAAGAACAAATTATTGAAATGATAAGTTACTCACCTCAATTAGCATATGTTGTTTTGAAATGGGCTGTGAGTTCTGGGGTGATTATAAAAAGTTATTTAGTACCTGATAAAGAATTTAATTATTTGCAAGGAACAAATTTTGGATTTGAGGAATATGAGCAAAAAGTTTTCTCTCGAAGTTCAAAAAAACATGTTGTAGCTCGTAGAACAATCTTTTTAGAAATGGGATTAGATAAAATGCCCCCTCGTAAAAGTTCGCTTAAAGAATACAATGATTTTGATCGTGGGATTATTCAAATTTATCCAGTACTTGATTTCCTCATGGAGAAATTGAAACAAAGTGGAGACATGAAAAAATATTTGTTCAATCTGGCAAAAAAACAAGGACTGATTGTTTATGATCCTGAAACTGGGAAGTGGCAAGGTAAGGATTATGGACTATGAAAAATTTTTCAACGATGTTAAAAATTGGATTTTAGAGTGCAACTCACAGGCGATAAAGTTAGGATTTGGGAATGATGATTTTTGGAACTGGGTTGTAAATTCACTTGGAGAGTTGAGCACAAAATATAATTCAGAACCGCTGGTCATGAAGCAAACTAACATGTTACTCGACTGGCTAGAAGATACCTGGGAAGAGGTGAAAAATGAAACTTGAAGAATTGTTAAATAGTTATAACGATGATGGTTCGGCATATTATGAGATTGAAATCACTGTAAATGGTTTATCTTTCAAATGGAAGGGAAAGTATCCATCGATAGTTTTGAATGCTTTTATGTTGGATACAAAAGTCAACAACTGGGGAATTAATGGACAAGAAAGAGAAATATTCGTTATCTTAGAAGATTGTGAGGAATTAAAATAAATGGCCCACAAATACGGAGCTAAAAAAGTAACGGTTGATGGCATCACATTTGATAGTAAAGCTGAATCAATTTATTATCAGTTGCATAAGCATGAGCCAAACATGAAAATGCAAGAAAAATTTGTCTTGCAAGATAAGTTTAGGCTCAACGGGAAAGCTTATCGAGAAATTTACTACAAGCCAGATTTTACTTTCTATGATGATGCTGGCAACTTAATCAAAGTAATTGATGTGAAAGGTATGATTTTACCTGAGTTTAAAATTAAGGCGAAGATGTTCGCTGCACGTTATGGTTTGCCAATCACGATTGCGAAAAAGGTTGCTCGAAAAGATGAATTTACAGAAAGTGTGATTTGATGGTATGTAAAGAATGTGGGAAAGTTCATCAAGTACCTGTGTATTCAACAAATTGTCAGAACTGCGGTATAGAAGTACCGTTTGAACAAGTGAAAGAAAAAGGTCACGCTGCATTTTGTAAATCGTGCCTGGAGGTAAGAAAATGATGTTAGATAAAATTTTAATTTTTCTACTTCTTACAAATTTGATTGTAAATGATGTAGTAAATAAAAGATGGACGGTATGGCTTTGGGTATTATGCTTTGTGCTGCAAGTTATCCTAGTCATTACTAAATTATTGTGAGGTTAAAAATGAAATTCAATAATCCGGTAAAAAAAGAGATCATTATAAATAATGCTCCTTGTGGCTTTTCAAAAGTAAAACACAAAAAACCTACTAAAAAAACAGTTTCTAAACCTCTGACTCTTGAAGATTTTAAACTGATGGGGGAAGGGGCGGGAAATGCAGCAAAAGCTTTCATTGAAGGATTCAAGGAGGGAATTAAGTGACAAATAAAAATAAAAAAGAAGATGGGAAGTTTACTAATTTCCTAATTCAAGTACTGACAGGAATAATCTTAATCGGAATTTGTGTGATTGTTACTGGGCTGATACTTCGAGTTGTCCGCTTTATATGGTTTGGATATTAGGGAGGTGAATATTGAAAGTAAGTACAGAATATGGGTATTTAATCAAAGCCTTGAGAGAATATCCGTTTGATAAACAAGTAGAAGATATTTTGCTTAATATAAGATATCCAGTCACCAAAGGTGGTTTTGACCCTAATTGGTGGATAAGTCCACAAAATGTATCGAAAATCCCAAAAGTATTGGCTGATATGATTAAAATTGAAGCGAATCCTAAACTTTTAAAATATAGACGCTATCATCAAGCGATAACTGAAATGATATCTGAAACTGATCCAGTTCAATGGAAAATCATAAAAGCTGTCTATATTCATAACGAGTGCAATGTAACTGAAGCACTCAAGCGATATGGATTTGTTGAAAAAACTCAAGGTTATAAAAATATTATTCGTCCGTTTTTTGAAAGATTGGAATATAAGATTGATGAAATCATAGCAAAAGAAACCTTTCCCGAAGAATCAGAGCTAAAAGCGGAAAAGTGACCGAAAATTAGGGAAAAGTGACCGTTTTTTTATGATAAAATAGTATTGTGAACGAGTGAATGATGATACGACTCGCTAACTCCTTTTAGATTTTACCTGTCAGAAATGGCAGGTTTTTTTATACAAATTTTACAGAAAGGCGGTTAAAAACGATGACAAAAAATGACAAATATAAGCCAACTGTGGCAGAAAAAAAGCTACTAGAAGTGCTTATCAATCCTGAAAATTTCGGCAAGACCGTCACAGAAATCTGTAATCTTGCCGGAATCAGTAGAAATAAATATTACCAGGCATTAGAAAAAGAGGAGTTCTCAAATCTCGTCAATGAAACCACAATGGATTTGGTCACAGCCAAAGCGGGTAGTGTTTTAAATGCTGCTTATAAGTACGCTATGAAAGAAAAAGGATTTCAGGATCGCAAAATGATTTTAACGATTGCTGGAATTTATGTTGATAAAACTCAAACAGAGCTGTCAGGAGGGATAGAGGTTTCAAATCCTTATGAAAACCTGACAGAAGAAGAGCTTAGAAAGTTGGCGAGTCGTGATGGATAAAATAGCGCTAGGGGCAAAAATTGAGCTGTCCAAGCGCTTTTTCTTTGATTATTGTAATCTCATCATGCCAAGCTTTTATAAACGAGATAGAGCTTATCTGATGACGATGTGTGAAGAGTTTCAGTCATTTCTAAATGATGATGAACATGATGTTTTAGTTTTAAATCTTCCGCCACGTCACGGGAAGTCGCTCACGCTTGGTAAATTTGTAGAGTGGGTGCTTGGTAATGACCACACGAAGAAAATTATGACTGGTTCATATAACGAAACTTTATCTACAGTCTTTTCTAAAAATGTCCGTAATACGCTCCAAGAAGAAAAAGCAGACGAGAACAAAATCGTTTACTCCGATATTTTCGATGCTGCAATTAAGTATGGTGATGCTGCGAAGAACCTTTGGAGTTTGTCAGACGGCTATAATAACTATCTGGCAACCTCTCCAACAGGTACTGCAACAGGTTTCGGTGCTGATATTATCATTATTGATGATGTTATCAAGAATGCTGAGGAAGCCAACAATGCGACAACCTTAGAAAAACATTGGGATTGGTTTGTAAACACTATGCTTTCACGTTTGGAATCAGGTGGTAAAATCATAATCAATATGACTCGTTGGCATAGTGAAGATTTAGCCGGACGTGCTTTGCGTGAATTGCCTAAGAATGGCTATCGAGTAAAGCATATTAATTTTAAAGCTTTCAACGAACAAACAAATGAAATGCTTTGTGATGATGTTCTAACTCTTGAAGATTATAAGCGTAAGGTAAAAACAATGGGTGCTGATATTGCCAGCGCCAACTACCAGCAAGAGCCGATTGATGTCAAAGGTCGATTATATAGTGAGTTCCAAACTTACAATGCTCGTTCAGAGTACAAAAAGATTTGGAACTATTGCGATACTGCAGATACTGGGAAAGACTATCTCTGTTCGATTGTGTGGGGCGAAACCTCTGATGGTTTTGCGGATGTGCTAGATATTATTTACACTCAAAAGCCAATGGAATACACAGAAAATGCAGTGGCCAATCAATTAATTAATAATAGAGTGAATGCATCAAGAATCGAGCGCAACAATGGCGGTCGTTCTTTTGCTCGTTCTGTCAGAGATAAAATTCAAGGGAAAGTTGCTTGTGCTGTGGAAGATTTCTACCAAGGAAATAATAAAGAAGCTCGAATTTATTCCAATAGTTATTGGATAGAGCAGCACGTCCGCTTTCCAAATGACTGGCGGACTCGTTTCCCAGAATACTATCAAGCAATGACAACTTATCAACGTGAAGGTAAAAACAAACACGATGATGCGCCAGATGCAACAACTGGGATTGCTGAGACAATGACTTCGAATAGAAATAGTAAGGTTGACGTTGAAAAAACAATTAATAAATTCAAAAAATTAGGATTGTAGAGGTGATAATGTGGAAGGATTCGTTGATTTATTGGGTAAGGAGCGTTTTGATAAAGAGGCAAATCTTGTCTATCGTGTTCCAGTTGATATGCTACCAAAAATCAAAATGTTAGACAAAAGTACTGAAAAAGTTGAAGAAGTCATTGATTTTGAGCATGAAGATATGCAGAAATTAATTATTGAGTTTATAGAACATCATAAATCAAAACAAGTCCCTAGATTAAAGCAATTGAAACGCTATATGCTAGCAGACAATAATATCAAGTATCGACCTCCAAAGCCTAATGGTCGTTCAGATAATCGTATTGCAAGTGATTTTGCAAACTTCATTGTTTCGTTTAAACTGGGAGTTCTTTTAGGAAACCCTTTGAAATATACTGGGGATAAATCAATCACAGATAAGATCGAGCAGTTTTCTAGCCAAACAAATGAAGATTATCATAATCAATTAATGGGGCATGATGCCTTTGGTTTTGGTCGTGCTTATGAATGGATTGGTCGTGACGAGTTTGGGAAAGAAACTTTGGCAAAATTCAATGTTGAACAGACTTTTGTTATTTATGACAACACAAAGGATAGAAACTCAATCTGTGGCGTTCACTATTATGAGGATAAATTTTTAGACAAGCAATGGACCCGTATAGAACTCTACACCAATACAGGGTTCAATTATTTCTTACGAGCAGAAAACAATAATCTGACAGAAGCAAAACTTGAAGACAATGGAGTTGTAGAAAGTTACTTTGATACCGTTCAAATAAATGAATGGATTAATAATGAAGAAAGATTAAGTGATTTTGAAAATGTACTTGATTCTATTGATGCCTACGATTTATCTCGTTCAGAAATGGCAAACTTTCAACAAGATACTTCAGAAGCCTACTTGGTGATTAAAGGAAATCCTGACACTGGCCAAGATGAAACGGGAGATAATAGTAAATTAGAGCTTTTTAAAGCGATGCAAGAAGCAAGGATGCTCGTTTTAGGTGATAAAAAGATTTATGAAGGCATTGCTGGCGCAGAACCAGATGCATACTACTTGAAGAAAGAATATGACGTCCAAGGTATAGAAGCCAATGATAGCCGAACAGTTGCTGATATCTTGCGTTTCACTTCATTGATTGATTTTACTGATGAAAATATAGGTTCCAATCAATCAGGTATTGGTTTTCGTTTTAAAGGTTGGGGTTCTGATAATGACCGCAAGAATAAAGAGAGGATGGTAAAAAAGGCGCTCATGCGAAGATTACGATTGCTCACTCATTCTTGGAGTATTAAAGATAATCTAACTCAATCTAACAAACTTGTTGATAAATTCAAATCAATGTTTACCAAAGATGAGATCCAAAAAGAAAATCTTTATAATAAAATTAATGAAGTACAGATCAAGTTCACTCCTAATGTTCCGCAATCTGATGAAGAAATCATGACTGTTATTTCTGGTATGAATGGCATTGTCTCAGACGAAACACTTTGTCAAATGGCTGAAAAACTTACGGGAGTTTCAGCAGATGAAGAGCTTAAGAGGTTGAAAAAGCAAGATAGTGAAACATCTATCTTTGACCAGGACAAGCAACCTAGTGAGAAGGGAATGGATACAGCAGTGCCTGAAACGAATGAGGAGGTAAGCAATGCCTAAGATTAAAGTTGAGGCTGTAGTTAAGCAGCGCCTGTTCTACAGAATTTGTATTATTAAAATAAGATTTATCTCTTTTTTCAATAAGCAACTTGCATCTAAGATGGCAGAGGGATTGATTAAAGATATTGAATCTAATTTCAAAAAATACTTTCTGTGTAAGGTCAAATCACCAAAGGAGTAATGTATGAAAACTCCTGATTACTGGAAAAAACGTGAAAAAGCTTGGCAAGAACAGCAAATTAAAGATGATACCAAACGCATGAAGCAAATCATGGATAAGCTTTTTGAAGCTCAAGAAGCCATTCAAAAAGAAATCAATGCCAACTGGCAGAATTTTGCGAATGGTCAAGGAATTTCTATTAGTGAAGCCATGAAACGTGCGGATAAAATGGACGTCAAAGCATTTGCCAATAAAGCTAAGAAATACGTTGAAGAAAAAGACTTTTCTCATCAAGCAAATCAAGTGCTGAAACTTTATAACTTGACTATGAGAGTAAATCGTTTAGAACTTTTAAAAGCAAATATTGGTCTAGAGCTTATTTCTGTATTTGACGACTTGGATAAATATTTCTCA